>JAEEGL016582991.1_pt1 | contig 236650 bp, 187 predicted proteins | sample 9134231 | NCBI WGS metagenome assembly JAEEGL01 (sample SAMN16246548, study PRJNA631951) | gut metagenome | biome: gut microbiome; feature: rumen; material: fiber-attached | host: Bos | place: Iran: Karaj | collected 2018-10
TCCTCGTTAACTTCATTATTTCTGCAAGCGGCGACGTCAGTTCTTCTAAAGTGCTGAGGACTACGCTTGGCAATGCCGAAGTCGAAAACTGTGTTGCTGAACAAATAAAAAAAATCAAATTCCCTGCTCCGAGAGGTGGTGGCATAGTTTTCGTGAACCATCCCTTCACATTCAAGAACAAGGAAGAGTGATGTGTTAATCGATATTTGCACTTCCTAAATTTTTTCGAAAAAATCCGATAAAAAGACGAAAAATCGTGACGATTATCCGCGTTATGTACTATGGTCGGGATATTGAAAAACAATTGGATTCGATACTTTAACAAAACTACAAAATTTGCTTAACTGCCGGATAACTCACACAAAATCAGCAGGAATTGCTAAAGCTGATGCTTCACCTTTTTTGACGGAAACGACTTTGTCCGTGCAGCAGATGACTGTAGACTGACCGATCTGAACATCTTTCAGGCGGCCTGTTATAAAAAAGTTTTTCGCGTCGTCGGAATTAGGCGTTGCGGTCTTTTTGATTTCAACGGGATAAATTATGCTGTTCTGTTCGATGATGAGGTCGATTTCGATTTTGTCTTTGTCGCGGTAAAAATAAATCGGAGCTTCAACGCCGTTGTTGGCAAACGATTTGATTATTTCACTCACAATGTAGGTTTCAAAAAAAGCTCCCGCCATCGCACCTGTCTGCATGACGAGCGGGCTTGTCCACTTGGTGAGATACGCGGCAAGTCCGGTATCCATGAAGTAAAGTTTCGGAGTTTTTACGACCCGCTTTTCAACTTTTGTCGAATATGGCTTCAGGAGATAGACGATTCCAGAAGTCGTAAGCAGCGACATCCATTTTTTTGCAGTTCCCTCGCTGATCCCGCATTCCTGTGCCATGTCAGTGTAGTTCAGAAGCTGGCCCGTTCTCGATGCCGCTATCGTTATGAACTGCAAAAACTGCATTTCGTCGGCGACCTGAGTCAGGCTTCTGATGTCGCGCTCTATGTAGGTTTTAAGGTATGATGCGTAAAAATCTTTCGGATCAACATTTCCTTTTACGACTTCGGGATAACCGCCGGTATAGATGCGCTCCCAGATTTTCTGGGTAGAAAAAGTGCGGTTTGAAAGGGCGTTGTTCCGTTCCAGAATATACTCTTTTGTCGGAATAAAGTTGTCGGAAAAACCGTCGCGGCGGATCTCTCTCGCCGAAAGCGGATAAAGCTGGACGATCCCGATCCTTCCAGAAAGGCTTTCGGTTGCTGCTTCCATCAGTTTGAACTGCTGGCTTCCGGTGAGATAAAACATGCCGTTTTTACGGTTTTTGTCGATTTCGATTTTAAGATAACGGAAAAAATCGGGTACATACTGGACTTCATCAAACATATACGGACTCGGATGGAGTTCGAGAAAGGTTTTCGGATCAGTTTTTGCCGACCGCTCTTCCGCAATGTCGTCAAAAGTGGTGCTTCTTACCGATTTCGCATCGGTCATTTTCTTTAAAAGTGTGGTTTTTCCCGTCTGTCTCGCACCTGTTACGAGAACTGCCGGAAATGAAGATTCGAGCCGTGTTAAAGTCTTTTCCGCATGCCGTTCAAAAAAAGCCATTTTTCACCTCCATTATCCGCAAAATTTGGGATAATCCGCAGTCACGTCTTATATTATCCCATAAAATTGAGATGTCAACAGTGCTTTTTACACTTCGACTCGAATTATTTTTGCGGAGTCTGCATTTTTTGTCCGACTTGTGGCTTATCAATGGATTTCTTGCTTTCTGTTTTCATTTTCTCTATTTTTTTCCGTGTTTTTGCGCTTACGGAGTGAAACCATGAAAAAACTTTTGTTTTTAGTCCTTTTGATTTCAGCTTTTTTGACGGTACTACTCTTTGCTGATGACGGGAAAACTGAGAAAAACGCGTCGGAAGATACAAACCGGACGCAGAATGGATCGGCACCGGAACAAGACAATGAACTTGAAAATGAAGAAAGTACTGCAAGTGGGAGTAGAAAGACTGTTTTGTTTTCCGACCGTTCTCCAGAAAAGATGACTTGGAACGATGCTGTGAACTACTGCAAAAATCTGTCGGAAAAAGGTTCGGGCGGCTGGCATCTTCCGAATATCGACGAATTGAGAAAAGGGATAATCGGATGTTCGAAAACCGAGTCCGGCGGCGAGTGCAGAGTGAGCGAGAAAAACGGTTGTCTTTCTTCCGAGTGCAAAAACCCGAAAGGTTCGTGCAGCTGCGAGAGGATCGCAAAAGGGAGTTTTTACAGTGCCAACTGCGATGAAGACAATATCGCTCTCTGGTCTTCATCAACTCTTTCCGACAATCCGGACAGTGCGTGGGGCATCGTTTATTACAGCGCAATGGTCGGCAGCAACAAAAAAAGCGGAAAATTTTATGCGAGATGCGTTAAGGAAGTGGATTTAAAAGAAGAATCCGTTTCCCATGAGACTCCGGTAATAATGGGTGCTTTAAACAGATGCACGATCGATTCGTATGTCAGAAAAAGTGTCGGTAAAATAAGACAATGTTATGAAAATGAACTTGCGAAAGATAGGAAATTAGCCGGAAGAGTCGTCATCAACTTCGTTATTTCGGCAAGCGGCGATGTGAGTTCTGCCAAAGTGCAGAGAACGACGATGGGCAATGCCGAAGTCGAAAACTGCGTTGCCGGAGTAATCAAAAAAATCAAATTTCCTGCTCCTAAAGGGGGCGGAATAGTTATCGTGAACTATCCTTTTGTGTTTAAGAAGGTGGAAGAGTGAATGTGCAGAGGCGATCCTTTATGACTCAAAAAGCTCCTTCGATATTCAAAAAAAGTTCGGACTTGGCGGTCCTTACGGTAATTTCGCGTGTTTTGGGCTTGGTGAGGGAGTCTGTCACGGCCGCTTTTCTGGGGACCGGAGTTCTTGCCGATGCTTTTGCGGTCGCTTTCACGATCCCCAATGTCGTGCGGCGGCTTTTTGCAGACGGCGTCATTTCATCGGCTTTCATTCCGCGCTTCAAAGGGCTCGTGAGTGAGAACAAAAGGGGAGAGGCTGCCGAATTTCTAAGCGCGCTTTTTACGCTTGTGACGCTCGTTTCATTCGTTTTTGTGGCTATCTCGATCCTATTTTCAGGCGGCATAACCGCGCTTCTTGCTCCTTCGCTTGAAGAGACTTCGGCGGCCGAAGCGGCGTTTCTTGCCAGGATCATGTTTCCATACATTTTTTTCATCTCGCTTGCGGCTCTTACGCAGAGCGTTCTCAACAGTTCCGGAATCTTCAGGCCGAGCGGAGCCTCTCCGATAGTTTTCAACATCTCATTCATAACGCTTGCTTTTCTTCTTGCGCCTTTCACTGAAAATCCGGCACGTGCTTTGTCAGTCGGCGTTCTCGCAGGAGGTTTCATGCAGCTTGCGATGCAGCTTCCTTTCATGGCGAAAACGCTTTTCCGTTTTTCTTTCGTGAGCCTTAAAAAAGCGTTTGCGGATCCGAATATCGCAAGATCGGGAAAGATGGTATTAGCCGCGCTTTTCGGCACGGGCGCATACCAGCTGAACGTCCTTCTCACTACGAACATGGCTAACAGCGCTGGCGAAGGTGTGGTCAGCAGCCTCCGCTTTTCGGCACGCATCGAGGAACTCGTGATCGGTGTTTTTGTCGTGACTCTGAGCACAGTGATCCTGCCTGAACTTGTTGAGAACGCGAAAAGCAGGGATTTCTCAAAACTTACTGAAAACCTTGACTCAGCCTTGAAGTTCGTGGCATTCGTCTCGATCCCTGCGCTTGTGTTCACGCTTGTCAATTCGACTGAGATGGTTCAGCTTCTTTTCGGTTTCGGCAAATTCGATTCCAAATCGGTTGCTCTTACAGCTTCAGCCCTTGATTTCAGGATCACGGGACTTTTTTTTCTTGCTCTTTCAAGGATCCTGAACTCGTTCTTCTATGCGTTAGAAAGGACGGCGCTTCCCGTTTTCGCAGGACTTGTTTCGATAGCGGTGAACTTCATCGCCGCATATTTTCTCGTTGATACCTTGTCCGGAGGCGGCATCGCGCTTGCATCGTCGCTTGCGTCGCTTGCGGCAGCAGTCATCCTTTTTGCCGCAGTGCTCAGATACTTCAAAAACAGTGCGAAATTCGGGAAAACAGCTCTCTATTTTGTTAAAATTTCAATAATTTCAGTGGTTTCAGTTTGTCCATTGATTTTCTTGAAAGACAGGTTCTATAACTTTTTTGACTCTCTTTTTAAAATCGGCAAAATAAGTGAAATGTGTTCTTTTTCACTGCTCGCATTGGTTTTTATGATGTTTTTTGCAGGGATTTCGGCAGTTGTCAAAGATGAAACGTTTGAGGTCGTTAAAGGATTGTTCAGAAAAAGAGGTGTATGATGAGAAAAAGTTTGCCTTTGTTTCTTTTTATCGCAGTTTTCGGCATAGTTGCCCTTTTTGCAGAGGATAAAAAGGACAACGAACTCGAAGATGAGGAAGCAGCTGCGGCACAGGCTTATTCCGCGGCGGAAGGAGGGATCGAGATCGTCGAGAGTGACGGGAACTTTATTTTCTCGGCACGCTCTTTAACTAAAATGACATGGAAAGAAGCTCAGGATTACTGCAGAAAACTCGATTTCTGGGGCGAAACATGGCGTCTGCCGAATGTCGACGAGCTTAGGGAACTGATGCGCAACTGTCCGGCGACCGAGCCTGGCGGAAGCTGCCGCGTGAGCGATGAGGGCAGATGCCTTGCCGGGAACTGCTCGGCTCCTAAAAATTCGTGTACTTGCGAAAGAAAGCCGAAAAACAGAGGTCATTACAGCATGTTCGGCGATGCGGATTACATCGGACTGTGGTCGGGATCATCGCTTTCCGATGATGATAACAAGGCTTGGGGCGCCGTTTTTTACAGCGGAATGATCGGAAGTGTCAGCAAGGAATCAAAACTCTACGCGAGATGCATTGCGAGGTCGGACTGGTATTATTTTGAAGAAGATGAAAAGGAAGCTGATAAGGATGAAAAAAAGGATGAAAAAGAGAAGAAAGCTGACAAAGAGGATAACTTTCCTATCAGCGAAAAGGATATAAACAAACAGTTCGACGATAAGATGAAGGATTTTTCTTTCTGCATTTACAAAGGAATGCAGGAAGACAGCGATATGAAACACGGAAGGGTGACTGTCGAATATATTGTCTCTCCTGAAGGCAAGGTCTTGTATTCCGGTGTCTATATGAGCACTTTCGGCAATCTTACGGTCGAAAACTGTATCGCGGCAGGAGTGAGAGAGATGAAATTCCCTGCTCCGAAGCACGGTAAGAAGGTCTCTTTGGCCCATTCGATACTGCTCCACCTGAGAAGGTGAAAACGACCGCTTTTCTGCCGGAGCTGACGATTTTTCTGGCAATTTCACAAGATATTCCTAAAATAACGCGTTTTTTGGATTAAGGTCTTTTTATTAACGAGGTGAAAAATGAAAAAACTTCTTGTTGTTGTCATTATCGTTGTGATAGTCGCCCTGCTTGCAGCCTACAAATGCAGCAGAAGCCGTGGCAGTGAAAATGTAGAGCCGTTACCTGAAACGTCTCAGCCGGCACCGGCACCTGTTGCTGAGCCTGCACCGGCAGTTGAAGAGGCTCCCAAAGCCGAAGAGCCCGCTCCTGCTGAAGCAGTAAAGGAAGAGGCTGCTCCCGAGCAGAAAGCTGAACCCGCTCCCGCTCCTGCACCTGCAAAAAAAGAGAAACAGGAGGCAAGACCCGCTCCTGAAAAAGCAGAGAAAGCTGAAAAGACGGAAAAACCTGCTGAAAAACCGGCTCCGGCGGCTGCACCCGCGGAAAAGAAACCGATAGAAAGGGAAGAAAAGGGTGTTCCTGAAAGGCCGACACCGTCTCTGAGAGAGCCGGACGGCGCAAACATAGATTCCGCAGGGGTCACGAAAGTTATAAACGTCAGCAAAGCCGCAATAAAAAGATGCTACGACAAGGCTCTGACATCGAATCCGATGCTTAAAGGCAAAATGTCTGTAAAGATCACGATAAACGAGCAGGGAAGGGTCTCAAACACCGAAGTAGTCGATGATTCTCTCAAAGATGCCGAAGTCGCAAAGTGTGTGAAAGGCGTCATCGGCAGATTGCGTTTCCCGAAACCGGCAGGCGGTTCCGCAACAGTCACTTTCCCGTTCGCTTTCGATCCGAAAAATCAATAATTTCAAATAAAACGACGCCGGTCTAAAAAAAATCGGTTGATAATATTTCTGAAAGATCTACAATAGAAAGGTTGTTTTGTGTCTTTTATGGAGAATAAAAATGCGGAAATTCTTCTTTTTATTTTTGGCTTTCATTCTTGTTTCATGCAGCGGTGATGCTGCGAAACGGCTTACTCCGGTTGCTGAAGAGACTCCGGATGAGGGCGTGACTGAAAACGATGATCCTGAGGTTCAGGATTCAGATCCTGTCGGACCGGCGGAAGAAACTCCGGATGAAGCCGGAGGACCGGCAGTCAATGATAATGACCAGGTCGTGACAACTGATGAGGAAAACACGGAACCGGCCGATAACGGACCGAATGAAGATGATCCGGCCGAAAACGATAAAGATCCTTTCCCTGACGAGGATGTCGATGAGACGCCGGATGAAGAGAAGCCTGTATGCGGCGAGCTTTTCAGCGGATCGAACTGTTTCAGGGCATCGTGTGAGACCGATGCCGACTGCTGCGAAGCCGATCTTTGTGTTACGGCTGATGCCTGCGGCGGTGCGAAAGTGTGCAGAAACGCTTTCTTCAAGGAGAATTTTGATTCTTACACGGCCGGCTCTTTTCCGCCTAAAAGTTCAGGCTGGACGCTGAAATACCGAGGCGCAGGACCTCAGTATCAGATCGTTACTTCCGAGCGCTATTTCTCTGCTGAAAACAGCATGAACCTTCTTGGCAGCAAGAACGGCAACCTTTCGGCGATCATGACGACAGCTCTGCCTGAAGTGCCGGATGTGATCAATGTCGAAATGAAGATGAATACTGAAGGTGACGATGTTTCATTTTCGCTCTGCACTTTTGAAAATGAGGCAAGCGGTTCGAATTGGGGCAACTATGACATGAAAGTCGAGTTCGCCGACGGAAAGATACGCTATCAGATCCCTGAATGGTATGCTTACGAGATCGCTCCTTCATACGAGGCGAATGTGTGGTATAAGATCCGTTTGAAACTCGATCAGCTGAATAAAACTGTTTCCGTATGGGTCGATGACGAACTTAAAGTCAATAATCAGGTCCACGATTTTGGTTCGATCTCTATTCCGAATCTCTGTCTTGTGGCGGACAAAAAACAGAAAAAAGTTTGGTTCGACGACATCTTTGTCTGGGGCGAATAACGCTATCCTTTCCTTTTTTTCACTGCCTCTATCGCGGCGGCTGTTGAAAATCCTCTCGAAATGAGTTTCGATACGAGTTTTTCTTCTTCGTATTCCCCGAGTCTGGCAAGAGTCCTTTCGGCTGCGGCGCACTCTTCTTCAAAAGGGTAGAACGCGGCCAGATCGCAGGAAGAGAGGAGGGAAGAGCACCCTTTTTCAAAAAGTTTGCGCTTTAAATAGTTGATCCCTTTGCCTTTCGAGATTATTTCGGCAACATATTTTTCGAGGACCTTTGTGTCATTCAAGTAGTTGAATCTGCTCAACTTTTTTATCACGGCCTCTGTTTCTTCGGCTGTTGCGCCTTTGGCGAGTATTTTCTGCCGCAGCTCTTCAGTGAAGTAGTCCCTTACGGCAAGAAGCCTGCATGCTGAATCAAAGAATCTGTCCGCTGTATCCATGGCGTTTACCCCTTTTACTCTGCGATACTATGCTTTTTGCCGGAGAATTGCAATATGGAAATTTTTCCGCGCGGATCTGAAGGGATAAATTTTGCTTTTGGAGCGCTTTTGACTATCTTTTGCGGGCTTTGAAAACGGAGGTTCCATGCTACTAAGAAAGCTTAAGTTGAGAAAACTTTTGAAAAAACTGGCGATCCAGGGCAACAGGCTTGAGTGGATAAAGAAAAAACGGAAAAATCTGCCGGAGCAGGTCGAAAAAAAACTCGATGAGAACATCAGAAAGATCTCCGATGTTTTTGATGAAAAGGAACGGGCAAAAAGAGATTCTGACGGCAAAAAAATTTCCCAAGAGCGTTACGACGAGAAATATCCGAAGATCACGGTCGAATATGTGAAAAAGGCGCTCGGCGAAACGAACTACAACATGGATCACTACTTCAAAAAATACAGACAGAACGCACTGTGGGAGCTTTTTGACGAACTCTGGCTCGTGGTCCTCGTCGCGCTTCTCCTCAAATTTTTCGTGATCGGCTCTTTCCGCGTTCCGACCGGAAGCATGGTCGACACGATAGAGATCGGCGACAACCTTTTTGTTTCGATGTTCTACTACGGTCTGACGCTGCCTTTTGCGGAGAACCAGTTCGTTGAGTTCGCAGACCCGAAACGCGGCGACATCATCACGTTCACCGAACCCGGGCCTGACAAAAAAGCGCTTGTCAAGAGGGTCATAGGCGTTCCCGGCGATACGATCTTCATTACGGGAAAAAATATTTACGTAAACGGTAAAAAACTTGAGAGAGAGGAATCCGGCAATGTCGGCTACTACTCGTCACGCGGCAGGATCGAAGAGACTACGCAGTACACTGAAACCGACGAGAGCGGCAACATCTATAAAGTAATATACAACGACAGTTTCACCGACGAGATCCGCGAACAGATCAATACGAGATGCCCTTACTGCAACCGCTCGTTCACAGTTCCCGAAAGAAACTACTTCGTCATGGGCGACAACCGCGACGACAGTCTCGACAGCAGATACTGGGGTTTCGTCCCGCGCGGAAACGTTCAGGGCAAGCCGCTTTTCGTATGGTTCTCAGTGCAGTTCGGCAGCTCTGTTTTCGATATCAAAGAGCTTCGCCTGAACAGGATCGGTCACGTTTTCAAATAATTTTTGCCCCGACCACAAAATTTAGTATCTTTTCAGCATAAAATTTCACTTTTCACCCTAAATAATGTATCTTTTCATGCAAAAAAAACTTTTTTTTAAAAAAATTTCTCTGTGTTTTCAAGTGTTTATGAAAAAACTCAAGATATTGTGCATTTTTTTATTGACAACCACAATCTCTTGTGCAATAGTGCCGGGCTTTTTGTGTTTTACAACTTTTAACCCGGAGGAGAAAAACAAATGTTCAAAATCAGAAAAAGAAACAACGCTTTGGCGGAGTTCGACATCAACAAAATCAAGGAAGCTATCAAAAAGGCGTTCGTTGCCGCAGATATGCTTTTTAATGACGATATTCTTGATATTCTGTCGCTCAGAGTAACGGCAGACTTTCAGAGCAAGATCCATGACAATGTGATCGAGATCGAAGACGTTCAGGACAGCGTTGAGAACACGCTTGAGAAAGCGGGCTACACCTCAGTCGCAAAGGCTTACATCCTTTACAGAAAACAGCGCGAAAAACTCCGCGAGATGAAATCGACGATCCTTGACTACAAAGAGACCATCAACAGCTACGTCAACAACGAAGACTGGAGAGTCAAGGAAAATTCGACAGTTACCTACAGCATCGGCGGACTTATCCTCCACAACAGCGGAAAGATCACGGCAAACTACTGGCTCAGCGAGATCTATGACAATGAGATCGCACAGTGCCACAAAAACGGCGACTTCCACCTTCACGATCTTTCGATGCTCACCGCTTACTGCGCAGGCTGGTCGCTCAAACAGCTCATCCAGGAAGGTCTCGGCGGCGTTCCCGGCAAACTTACTTCCGCTCCGGCAAACCACCTCTACACGATCGCGAACCAGATGGTCAACTTCCTGGGCATCATGCAGAACGAATGGGCAGGCGCTCAGGCTTTCTCGAGCTTCGACACCTACCTTGCTCCGTTTGCGCGTGTCGATGAACTTGACTACAAAGGTGTAAAGCAGGCTATCCAGGCTTTCGTCTTCGGCGTAAACACTCCGTCAAGATGGGGAACTCAGTCTCCGTTCAGCAACATCACGCTTGACTGGGTATGCCCTGACGACCTCAAAAACATCCCGGCCATCGTAGGCGGCAAAGAGATGGATTTCACCTACGGCGAATGCCAGAAAGAGATGGATATGATCAACAAGGCTTTCATCGAGATCATGCTTGAAGGCGACGCTGTAGGACGCGGATTCCAGTATCCGATCCCGACCTACAACATCACGAAGGATTTTAAATGGGAAGGCGAGAACGTTGAGCTCCTTTTCGAAATGACCGCAAAATACGGAACTCCTTACTTTCAGAACTTCATCAACAGCGACCTTAAACCGAGCGATGTAAGAAGCATGTGCTGCAGACTCCAGCTTGACAAAAGGGAACTCCGCAAGAAGACCGGCGGTCTCTTCGGCAGCGGCGAAAAGACGGGCAGCATCGGAGTAGTCACGATCAACCTTCCGAGGATCGCATACAACTCGAAAAACGAGCAGGAATTCTACACGAAGCTCGAAAAACTCATGGATATCGCGAAGAGAAGCCTTGAGATCAAAAGAAAAGTCTGCACGAAGCTCCTCAACGAGAATTTTTATCCCTACACGAAAAGATATCTCGGCAACTTCGATTCCCACTTCTCGACGATCGGTCTTGTCGGTATGAACGAAATGTGTCTCAACGCATGCTGGATCAGAGAGAACATCGCCGGCCACAAAGGGCTCAAGTTCTCGCAGGATGTCCTTGATTTCATGCGCGAAAAGCTCAAAACCTATCAGGAAGAGACAGGCGGACTCTACAACCTTGAGGCTACTCCGGCTGAATCGACCGCATACAGACTTGCAAAAATGGACAAGGCAAGATGGGACGACATCATCACGGCTGCTGCGAACAACGACGAGAAACCTTTCTACACCAACAGCTGCCACCTTCCGGTAAACTACACGACAGATCCTTTCGAAGCTCTTGAGATCCAGGACAAACTTCAGACGAAGTTCACAGGCGGAACAGTTTTCCACACTTTCCTTGGCGAGAAACTCCCCTCGTGGCAGTCGGCTGCGGCACTTGTCAAAAAGATCGCATACACGTTCAAACTTCCTTACTTCACGATCTCTCCGACCTACACGATCTGTCCGAAATGCGGCTACAGCGCAGGTGAACACGATTCCTGCCCGAAATGCGGCGGCAAAGTAGAAGTCTACAGCAGGATCACCGGCTACTACAGACCGATCGAACACTGGAACGACGGCAAGAAACAGGAATTCGAGAAGAGGACTGAATACCAGATCTCTTCCGACATCGCCAAGGAAGTCAATATCGGCGGCGGTGAAGGCGGTAAGACCAACGGAAAAGCTTATGCCGGCACCACAGTCGCTCCGGAATCCTTCGTTCAGCCTGCAGCTTCGATGTCAGCGGCACCGTGCAGCGACAAACAGGTCTACCTTTTCACTCAGAAAACCTGCCCCAACTGCCCGAAAGCAAAGGAGGAGATGGAAGGAACGCCTTATCTCAGAGTTCTTGACGCGGCGGAAAACATGGACTTGGCTAGAAAATTCGGGATCAGAAGCGTTCCTACGGTCGTTGTTTGTGAAAACGATGCATATAAAACCTATTCCGGTCTTTCCGATATCATCAGTTTCAAAAAGAATCTCAAATAAATAGATCCCGAAATCATCCGTAAAATCAGTCTTTTATTCCCTGTATCACCAAACGTGAAACATCTCAAGTTTAAAAAATAACTTTTTTGTTGCAAAAATAAATTCTTTATATAAATTGCACTGTTTCTTTTTTTTGTACTTGAAACTGATGGAGGAACAGATGTTGTTGAAGTGGCGCCTGTCAAAGATTCTTGAAAGGGACAAAGAAGCAAATAAAGAGCTTGATGAATGGATGCATCGGCAGTTGGACAAGGGTAATGAGCAGGAAAAAGAGCAGAATCAGCGGAAAGATGAGAAAAAAGATTCTTTTCACAAGGTAGAAGATGAAAAGCGTGCCGCGTTGAAAAAGGAACTGCGCAGCATGGAGTGGACATGGGAAGACGGAGAAGATGACGATCCTTTTTTTGTAAACGGTATGGCTTCCCGTCTGCACGAGGTTTATTCTCCGTCCAATTTTAAGGATATGGGCGACTATATTGAACTGGTAAAACCGATAGGAAATATCAATATGATAGAAAAAAACTGCTTCGGTTTTCTCCTTTCGTGGAAGGATGCGATACTTTATGCAAAAACAGTTATAAAGGGCGGGTTCAGCGACTGGCGTGTACCGACGCTGGATGAAATGATAACGCTGTATAAGATCAAGGATATATGCGGTATGAACAAATTGGATGACTGGTTCTGGACATCTTCTGAAAACGAGGACGGCTTTACTGCATCACGTGTCAGTTTATACGGCGGGCATGTCAGCAGCGGCACCAAGACAGGAAAATACTATGTCCGCTGCATAAGATGATCTTTTAATTTTCAAATTTTATATCCCGAAATATTTTTACTTGTCCGCAGCTTTTTCTATGAGGATCCCTGCAGCAAAAGCGGCAAGGTAGCAGAGAAGACCTGTAAAGAAGGTCGCAGAGATGCCGTAGAAGATGGATATCGCCGTTGCCGCTACGGAACTTACGACGCTTGCTGCACCGTTTACGCCCCAGAACCACGGAGCTGAACTGCTGACTTTCCTGTTGAGCAGCGCAAGTCCGGTCGGGAAGGGCATTCCCATAAAAAATCCGGCAAGCGCCATCGTGCAGAAGCTGTAGATTATGCGGGGTGCGATCGGCCACGAATTGAAGAAGCGGAGAATGAACATATTTGCCGATCCTACAGTCGCAACGACTAAAATAAGGAGTATGAAAAGTCCTTTGATGCCGATTTTTTCACGCAGTTTTTTACTCGAGAAGCTGCCGAGACCGCTGAAAAGGAGCATCGTGAAAAGAACGACGAGTATGCTGTAGGTCGGATGCCCCAGAAATACGGCGAATTTCTGGATAAGCGAAATCTCGATCAGCATGAAACCGATACCAAGTGCCGTGAAATAAAGGGTGTAACGGTTGAAAACTGCTTTTGCAACGCCTGTTTTCATCTTTGAGACAAGCGGGATGATGATGAGGAAAAGCGAAAGGATTATGACTATTGCGATGAGCCACAGAAGGTTGTGTATCGCCATAAGGTTCGTCGAAAGGAGACCTTCCGATTCGACATTCATCCCTTTTATGACAGCTGAAGGCTTGAGCATATTGAAGAAGAACGGGTTGTCGTCTGTCGGCGGGGTGAGGTCGAGCGAGTAGTTCGCCATGAATGTTTCGCGCTTTCCGGGAGTTATGATCGCCTTGAAGACCGATTCCTTTTCTTCTCCTCCGGCGAGGAGCGTTTCAAATCCGTAAATATCGGCAAGGCTTTTCGCCCTGTCTATGATCTCGGGCTTGAACGGCTTCTTTGATACGATGATCGTTCCAGAGCCGAAATGATGCTCAAGCGGCTGGTCCGCCGGAACATAGTCCACACCGACAAGGATTATGTGTTTCGCCGGTTCCTTTATGCCGGATTCGAGCAGTGTCTGATATGCGAGGTTTACAAGGCGGAGAAGCTCGCCCGGGCGTTTCGGGTAGTACCAGCGGCTCATCGTTATCGCACCGTTGTCCGAAAGGCGCGAGAAGAAAGTCTTCCATGCTTCGAGAGTGTAGAGCGAGTTCTCGGTGAGGACAAAAGCGCCTGAAGCGGTCGCCGCCCACGAGTCGATGAGGCTTGCCTGGATCAGGTCGAACTGCATGTCGTTCTTCTCGAAGAAATTGCGGGCTTCGTCTTCGACGATGTGGACGTTCGGAAGAGCCGAGACATCGTAAGTGTAGCCTGCATAGACTTTTGTGAGAGCTTCGATGATGCGGCCGTTTATCTCGATCCCCCATATCTCCTTCTGATTGAAGTGGAGTGCCGAGAGGATGTCACGACCGCCGCCGACACCGATGATACCGACTTTTGACCTCGGGAAAAGGTAGTGCGCGAAATTGGTGATGTCGTAGCGGAGGTGTATGAGCCCTGATACTGGCATGGAGTTTTTCGTGATTATGGTCGCTGCGGCAGAGTCTATTTTGAGATTTTTCTGCTCGATCTTGTAGTCAGGGAACTGCGACATCATTTTGCCTGAGATACCCCAGCCGAAGCCGTTGCTGTTCATCAGCGGAGCGACCGTGATGCGGGAGAACGGAGTCCAGCTTTCCCATTCCAGATTGTGTTCGACTGTCGCTTCGAGGACGCCTTCGTCAACTTTTGTCCACTCGATCCTGAAGATCTTTCCGGCGTGGTTGAAAAGCGAGAAAACTATGATGCAGACAGCCAGGATCATATCCGCCTTTTTCTTTGAGACGGCGTAGGCTGAAAAAAGTCCCAGACTTGAAATGAAGATGATCGCGCTTACCGCATCTGTGACCGAAAGGAGAGCGAAAAACGCAAGCGAACCGGCTGCCGCCCCGGCAAGATCGGCCGCATAGAGCCTGTTTGCCTGTTTTATATATTTCGTGGCAAGGATCAAAGAGACTGCGACCCCTTCGAAATAGAAAGGAACGGCTGCAACGGCGTATATCAGCGCGGTCGTGAAGTATCCGATGCCGGTGGGGCGGGGGACAAAGGGGATCGAAAGGAGCGTCAGCAGTGAAAAGATAAGTGAAAACGCAAAGAGACGGCTGTATTTCGAAATCAGGATCTCAAGCTCATCGTCCGTTTTTGACGCGAAGCCGGCGAGATAGACCTTGACCGCTCCGGTGCTCATTCCGAGCATGGCAACTGATATCGCCATGAAAGCGTAATGATACCACATGGTTATGCTGAAAATACGAGTCAGGCTGTTTTCAAGTGCAAGTCCCGCGAGAGAAAGAAGGAAAATTGCATAGTAAATAGATTTTTTCATTAAACTACCTCAAAAAAATCAAAAGCGGGAGATGATACAAAAAAGAGGATTTTAGTCAATTATGTGAGCGTGAAAAGCTATTTTCCTTTCGCGTTTATCGGATTGTTTGTGATCCTGAAGCATTTGCCGCCGGGAATCACTTCTCCGGTGACCTTGTCGATCTCGACAAGTATCGGCTGCTGGTCAACAGGGGCGGTGAATGAACCGTTTGAATTGAGCATTATAGTTATAATGCCTTTCTGCGGATAGTAGAGTTTTGTGATGATGTCGCCTTCATACTCTTTTATAAAAGCGCAGGCGTTGTTGGCGTTGTTCGGCTTGTCAAGCGTGCAGGTGTTGAAGGGCAGCTCGTCAAATTTGATGTAATCGTAGGGCGGGTTGTACATTCTGAAGGAGAAGTGGTTCTTGCTGCTACCGCCGTTCGGAGAGTATTCCGCCGTGTAGTCAAAGAATCTGTTTGCAGGATCGGAAGATGAAGTCTGCACAAGGTCTTTGAGCGTTATCGTTGTGCATGTGTTGCATCCCGTCTGGTCTTCGTTGCACATCTGGTCGTATCCGCAGCCCGCGCCGCACTCTTTGCCGCACTCGTTTTTACCGCAGACTTTGCCTTCGCAGGAACATGCGACGCATTTGCCGTCAAGAGTACAGCCTTGTCCTTCAGGGCAGGTGCCGGTCCCGCAGATGCCGCCGCAGCCGTCAGTTCCGCATTCTCTTCCGTCGCATGAACAGGAGAGGCACTGAGTCTGGTCGATACTGCATATTTGTTTGTAGCCGCAGTCTCCGCAGGATTCTCCGCAGCCGTTTACGCCGCAGACTTTGCCTTCGCATGATGAATCCACGCAGGTCGACGGAATGCATTTGCCGGCATCGCAGACAAGTCCGCTCGTGCACGAGCCGCATGAATTGCCGCATGAGTCGGTGCCGCATTCTATGTCGCCGCAGCTTGCGAGACATTCACAGACTTTCGTCGTCTCGTTGCAGGTGTCAAGGGTATTCTGGCATGTGCATTTTCCGCCGCAGCCGTCGTCGCCGCATGTCTTGCCGTCGCATTTAGGTTCGCACTTGCATGTAAATGTGTTTATATTGCATGTTTCGTTGGCTCCGCACGTTCCGCAGACTCCGCCGCAGCCGTCGCTTCCGCACTGTTTTCCTGCGCAGTCGGGCCTGCAGTTGGGATCGCCTGGATCCGAAGGAGCCGTAGGATCTGACGGATCTGTCGGATTTTCATGATCGCCTGTCGGATCTGAGGGCGCAGTATCGGCAGTGGTATCGGTGCCGCCTTCATTTCCGCTCTCATCGGAAGTACCTGATCCGGTATCTGCGGTCTCTTCGGTGTCATCGTCGTCACTGACGCATGAAACGAAGATAAACATCGCCAATATCAGCGGCAAAATAGACAAAAACTTTTTCATGTCAGCCTCTATTCGTAGCTGAGAGTCGTGTCTTCAACAACGATGCAGTCGCCGTTCGGAACGAATTCATACTTCGTTTTTGCAATGATCCCGCTGTTGTCGATGTATTCTCTCATTTCATACATTTTTACTCCGCTGACGTCGGCGTTGATCTTTGCACCGCTGCCTGTAAAGGAACTTCCGTTGTTGATCGAGTTTACGGTTATGGTGCCTTCTTTCGGCAGGAATCTTTTGAAATCGTTGGAAACTTTGTGGTCCTCATTTATGTAGAAGCAGAGAAGCTGGTTGTCAAGAGCGCTTTTTCCGTCACAGTGTTCGATACTTGTCGAAAGGTCTACTGTCGAACCTGCCGTAGCAGCGCCGGATTTGAAGGTAAGGGCGTATTTGTCGTCCTGGGTAGTGTCGCCGGTGTTAGGAGTGTATGCGCTGGATGTCGTTCTGAAGTAGATATATCCGTTGTTGTTTACCGATTCGGCAACAGGCGAAAGCGTCACAGTCGTGCAGCCTTTGCAGGTGTGAGTCGATTCGATGCAGACTTCATCTTCAGCGCATCCGCCGCATGTTCCGCCGCAGCCGTCGTCTCCGCACTGTCTGCCTTCGCAGTTGGGGATACATTCGCAAACACCGGTCTCCTCGATGCATTTCTCGTTCGATTTGCAGCCGCATGTTCCGCCGCAGCCGTCATCGTCCGTGCAGAGTTTGCCCGCGCAGCTCGGAGTGCACATGCAGAGGTTTGTCGAAATGTTGCAGGTGTGGTTGTCAGGGCATCCGCCGTTGTAGTCTCCGCATGGATTGCCGCAGCCGTCATCACCGCACTCTTTGCCGCCGCAGCTGCAGGGTGTGCCGGGATTAGGATTCGTAGGATCGCTTGTCGGGTCACTCGTCGGATTCGTAGGATCGTTGCCCGGTTCTGTTGCCGGATCTGTCGGATCATTCGGATTGGTCGGGTCTGCCGGATTTGTGTCTCCGGTGTCTGCCGGATCTGTCGGGGCCGCCGTGTCAGTCTGATCTGCCGGAACTGTGTCGCCGGCCGGAGTCGTGTCGCCGGTAAGAGCGTCTTCAAGATCGTCGTCTTCAACGCATGAAACAAAAAGAAGCGTTGCAAAAATCAAAGATAAAACAGTCATAAGTTTTTTCATGATGGATCTCCTAAATTTTAATTCAAAAATTCAAAAACTATTTCGAAGAAGTGAAAGCAAGAGTCTCGTTCACGATATCGATGCACTCTCCGCCGGGGATCTCGTAAGTCACGCCCGTATCAAGGATGAAGCCTGTTTCAACGAGTCTGACACCGGTGAGTGCCGCGGAAATGCTCCCGTTGCCTGTGTTGAGGGAGCTGATGTCGATAGTGCCGCTTTGCTGGAAATAGAGCTCGTCCGAGTTCTGGATGTAGAGGCAGACGCTTCCGGAGCCATACAAGCAGCTGTTGTATTTCTGGAAGTTGGAAAGGTTGACGACTGCAGGAAGGGATTCGTTGTAGTTTATCTGGAATTTGAAATCTTCTTCGGCAGAAGTCGTGCCTGATTCTGTATATTTGGCAAGATACATATACTTGTTTCCGTTTATAGGCAGAGTTCCCCTTTCTTTGAGCGTGTTGACTGTTACCTGCCGGCAGTTGTAGGGAACGCACTCTGTCTGTGTTTCGTTGCAGGCCGCGCTAAGACCGCAGTCTGTCACGCAGATGCCGCCGCAGCCGTCTGGGCCGCATACTTTGCCTTCGCAGTCCGGAACACAATTCGGAACGGTCGGGTCAGTCGGATCAGTCGTCGGATCGGTCGTCGGATCAGTTGTCGGGTCCGTTGTCGGGTCCGTTGTCGGGTCCGTTGTCGGATCGGTCGTCGGATCGGTCGTCGGGTCGGTCGTCGGATCGGTCGTCGGGTCGGTCGTCGGATCGGTCGTCGGGTCCGTTGTCGGATCGGTCGTCGGATCAGTCGGATCGGTCGTCGGGTCAGTCGGATCGGTCGTCGGGTCCGTTGTCGGATCGGTCGTCGGGTCCGTTGTCGGATCAGCTGTAGGATCTGTCGTCGGGTCCGTTGTCGGATCTGTTGTCGGATCAGTCGTCGGGTCCGTTGTCGGGTCCGTTGCCGGGTCCGTCGTCGGATCAGTTGCAGGATCAGTTGTCGGGTCTGTCGTGTCTGAGTTCGTGTCTGATGCTTCAGTGTCAGCCGGAGTGTCGGTGTCAAGGTATCCGTCATACCAGTCTTCATCATCAAGTTTCGAGCATGAGACAGAAGTTGCAATCGCAAGAAGGGCAAGCAGAATAGAGAAGTTCTTCATCATTTTCTCCTGAAAAAAACGTTGTTGTATTCAGCGGGTTTTAGTTCCACCCGTCTCCAAACAAGAGTTCCAGTAAATCATACAGCCAGCTGTAGGTCCTATCCGAGTCCTCGAATTCAAGTGTCGTATTCTTGACTTGAAGGCATGCGCCGCCGGGAACAGGTGTCGAATGGTTGTTGCTGATAGTGACTTCTTCAAGCATTACGCCTGTAAGTTTTACGGTGATCGTTTCCGTTTCCCACCATCCGTCGTCGTAATCGTTGTAATCCGTTTCTACGGTCCCGTTCTTCTGGAAGTAGGTCTTGACGCCGCCGTCTTCCTTGACATAAAGGAAAAATCCGCTGTCGTCGCCCCAGTTTTTATTTTCCAGGTAAAATGTTCCTTTATAACCTTCGAGGTTTGAAAACTTGATAAAGAAAGTATCCGCCGCGGCCGCACCGGTGTTGGGGGTGTAGTTCGTCTTGAATATAGCGGATTCTGACGAATGTGTGTCGACGCTGTCCAGATCCAGACTGGTTTTCAGTTCGATCTCTGTGACCGTAGCACACTCAGTCGGAATGCACTGGTATTCATAGCTGCAGAATTTACCTTCTTCGCATTCGTCGCATTTTCCGCCGCAGCCATCAGCATCACCGCACAGTTTGCCTTCGCAGTTCGGAGTGCATACCGTATCAGCTGTATCAGCTGTGTCTGCCGTATCAGCGGTGTCTGCGGTGTCTGCCGTATCAGCGGTATCAGCGGTATCTGCGGTGTCAGCCGTATCAGTCGTGTCAGCCGTATCGGTCGTGTCAGTCGTGTCGGTCGTATCGGTCGTGTCAGTCGTGTCGGTCGTATCAGTCGTGTCAGTCGTATCAGTCGTATCGGTCGTGTCAGTCGTGTCGGTCGTATCGGTCGTGTCAGTCGTGTCAGTCGTATCAGTCGTATCGGTCGTGTCAGTCGTATCGGTCGTGTCAGTCGTGTCAGTCGTATCGGTCGTGTCAGCAGTATCCGGGCTTTCTGTGTCGATGATGTCAGCATCGTCTGTCTCAGAGTCGTCCTGAGTTTCAGAGTCAGCCGTATCTGAGTCGTTTTGAGCTTCAGCGTCATCCGGATAGTCGCCATACCAGTTCGCATCCGCTATTTTGGAACATGAAACGAAAGTTGCAATTGCAAGAATTGCAAGCATAGAGATAAAGTTTTTCATTTTTTCCTCCTGATTGTTGTAGCTAAATATTGCATTTGTTATTAGCCAAAAACTTTTTCATTAAGAAACTCCGCAACCAAAAATTACAATATTATACTCATAATAATTTAAAAATAAATAGGTTTAGAAAAAAAATATCAGGACATTATTCGGCAGTGTAGGAGAGGGTTTCGTTTGTTATTTCAAGACATTTTCCGCCTGCGACAGCGATCCCCGTGGCTGTGTCGGTTTCAACGAGTCTGATGCCGCTTAGTGTTGCGGAGATATTTGCCTTGTTGTCTGCAACTTTAGTGATCTCTGAGATGTTTATGGTCCCCTGGTTAGGGAAGTAGAATCTGTTGCCGTCAGATTTGTCTTCAATGTAGAAGCAGACGCTGTCGGATTCAGGAAATCCCGGTGTTATGTCTCCCTGAGAAGTGGTGCCTTTGCAGTTCTCCAGAAACTTCATTGTGGCAAGATCTGTCTCTTTTACCATCGAAAGACCGTCGATCCTCAGCCAGAAATAGTTGATGTTGCCGGAATCACCTTTCTTGAATGAAGAATTGTAGAAAAATTTGTTGATGTTAAGCTGCGACTTTGTGCCGGCAAAGGAAAGAGAGTTGATCGTAGTTTGTGCACATTCGTATGTTACACACTCAGTCTGGTCTGCACTGCAGCCTTCGTTCTCGCCCTGGCATCCGCCGCAGGTGCCGCCGCAGCCGTCCGGACCGCAGATCTTGCCTTCGCAGTCGGGAACGCAGAGATTGTCGAAGAGAAGAGTTTCGATCTTAAAGCACGCTCCGTTGGTGACGGGAACTGAATGATCGCCTTCGTTGTCACTCTTTATCGTCACTTCCATGAGATCGGCTGTAAGAGAACCTTTGATCCCGTGTATACTGTCAGTCTCTTCGATATTCAGAGTGCCGCCTTTCTGAAAATACTGCTTTTTCGGCGTTCCGTTCTGGATATCCTGGAAGACTCTGACGCATTCAGTGCAGGTGTGGTAATTCTGGTTGTTGTAGGAATCCAGATCGTAGCTTTTTACAACGGGATCGCTTGCCGGAAATTCGAATCTCAGCTCGTCTTTCAGCTGTTCGTCGCCCAAAATGTCGGATATGTCGGCATGGTATGTGTATGTGAGCGGATCGTAGGTGAAAGATTCAGGAACGATCGAAAACCCGGTGCATTCAACAGGAGCAGGATTTGTCGGGTCAGTCGTCGGATCGGTCGTGGGATCCGTCGGATCAGTGGTCGGATCGGTCGTCGGGTCCGTTGTCGGATTCGTCGGATCGGTCGTCGGATTTGTCGGATCAGTCGTCGGATCAGTCGGGTCCGTTGTCGGATCTGCCGGTACCGTATCACCTGTATCGGAAGGATCTGCCGGTGCAGTGTCGCCGGAAGGTTGAGTGTCGGCAGAAGCCGTGTCGGTGAGATCTTCGTCCCACTCGTCTTCAACGCAGGAGATAACAATAAATGATGAAAGGATCAGAGCAAAAAACAATAAGGATTTTTTCATAACAGCCTCATTTAAGATTTATCGTAAAATTCAGTATGTGTCTCTCTGCTTCAGTCGCAGGTCGCACCCGTTTTGTAGGGCTGGCACCAGCAGAGATCTTCCGGACCAGCGACATTAAAGAGCGCCTGGATCACTTCGGGATCGCTCGTGATTTTCGCATCGATCCCGAATTTTACGGTCTGACCGATGTTCATAGTGCCGTTGTCGCCGTTGCAGTACTGGAATCTTCCTTCAGCAAGTTCAGGATCTCCCTCGTTCTCGGCCGGAGAAATGACGCTGTATGCGACTATGCAGATTTTCTGGGCATCGATCGTCGTGCCGTCGTCCGCGAAATGGTTTTCGATAGATGTTATCCTGACATCGGGAGTGTATGCCGCGGTCTCTCCTGCTTCGGTATCCTGCAGATAGTCGTTCCAGACAACAGTCTCGACCTGATAGGCAGGTTTCTTTGTCACTTCGTCGTATATGAGCGTGTTGACTACGACCGCATTTTCTCCCTGGACCGAGTTCAATGTGATGAACGAGGCGGTCATTTCAGGATTATAGCTGCTGATGTCCTCTGTGTAAAGCGATGTGTGAGTGCCCTCTTTCGTCACGGTGGGGGTGCCGTTGCCGTCGGAAACTATGCCCGAACCTGAGAAGAGGTAGTGTTCGCCGTCTTTGTATGCCGATACTTTGAAAGTGTTGCTGATCTCGCATGCTGCAGGTGCAGGTGTCGTCGGATCAGTGGTCGGATCGGTCGTCGGGTCAGTCGTAGGATCCGTTGTCGGATCTGTCGGTTCGGCCGTCGGTTCAGCAGTCGGGTCCGTTGTCGGATCAGTGGTCGGATCTGTCGTAGGATCTGACGGATCGGTGTCTCCCGTGTCAGTCGGTTCGTTGACGCAGAGCTTTTTCCCGAGGTCACAAATAGAGCCGATAGGGCAGTCGGAAGAGGTCTCGCAACTTTTGCCGGCAGCGGAATCGGAATCGGTAAGATCATCATCATCACTTGCGCAGGAAACGAAGAAGAAGACCGCAAGGATAAGAGAAACAAGTGCTAAAAACTTTTTCATTTCAGAACTCCAAAAAAATGTCACAAAAAAATGTCAAAAAACGAGAGGTGAAATTTTATTGAAATAATATATTAAAGAAAGTTTTTTCGGTTTTTTTGTATTGGAATGAGTCGCGGGACCGGTGATCCTTCAGAGATCAATACTCGTCGAAATAGTATCTGAGAGTCGTATTCTTTATCTTGATGCACGAACCGTTAGGAACAGGTGTCGTCTGGGATGTGCTGCTGTCGATCGTGACTTCCTCAAGCACTACGTTCGTGAGTGTCGCTCTGAGATCGTCATAACAGCTTGCTATTATGCAGAATCCCCAGCCGTGTTCATAGTCATAGGTCACACTGACAGTTCCCTCTTTCTGGTAGTATTTTTTGCTGCCGCCGTCTTCGTGGATCAAAAGGTAAAGCCCTAACTGAGCGCTGTAGTTTTGTCCGGCAAGAGGGAATGTGTTCGTATATTGGTCGTAGGTGAGGTCGAAGAATTGCATGTAGAAAGTGTCTGTCGATGACGAGCCGGTATTCGGGGTGTAGTTCGTATAGAAATATTCGTAGTCGTAGTAGTCTTGGTAGTAGTTGTCGTAGTAGGAGGCAATATTGAAGTTGAGATTGGTATTGAGAGTGATCTCGGTGCATCCTTCTTCCTGAGGATCGGTCGTCGGATCGGTCGTCGGATCAGTGGTCGGGTCGGTCGTCGGATCGGTCGTCGGGTCTGTTGTCGGATCGGTCGTCGGGTCTGTTGTCGGATCGGTTGTCGGATCGGTTGTCGGATCGGTCGTCGGGTCTGTTGTCGGATCGGTCGTCGGATCGGTCGTCGGATCTGTCGTCGGGTCGGTCGTCGGATCGGTCGTCGGGTCTGTTGTCGGATCGGTCGTCGGGTCTGTTGTCGGATCGGTCGTCGGGTCAGTGGTCGGATCGGTCGTCGGATCAGTTTTCGGATCTGTGGTCTGGTCAGTCGTCGGATCAGTTTCCGGATCTGTGGTCTGGTCAGTCGTCGGATCTTCGTTGGATACCGGTTCAGGAAGATCATCGCCTGGATCTTCGTTGTGCCCGGGTTCCGGAAGATCGTCGCCCTGGCTGCTGCCCGGATCGTTGTAGTCCGAGCCGCCGTTACTACTGCCTTCAGGGCCGTTATTGCCTTCTGTATTCTGGTTGTAACTGTCGGTGTCGGAGAAATCGAAATCTTCATCTTCGACACAGGATGAAAGAAGGAGCGCCGCAAAAATCAACAGCGCGATCATAAAAAATTTCTTCATAGCCGCCTCCAATTTAAATAAGCGAAACATCATATTTTACTAAAAAAAGAAATTAAGACAATTTTTATTTCTTTAACATCTGATTTTATTGAAAAATTGCAGGAACAAAGGTGCGTTCCCTGTGTGATGACGCGAATATTTTCTGCTGATTTTTAGTATGAAAGAGTCATATTTTTGATCTTGCGGCAGGATCCGTAGGGAACTTTTGAAGATGCGTTGGTGCTGCCGCTGATCGTGACTTCCTCAAGCACTACGTCTTTGAATTCTGCCGTGATCCTGTTGTTTGAAGAGTTGTAGCTTTTGATGTTTACCGTTCCCGATTTCTGGAAGAATTTTTTTCCGCTGCCGCCGTCTTCGTAGACAACAAGGAAAATGCCGTTCGCATTGCTGAAATTCGTTCCTTCGAGAGTGTATTCGCCGGTGCTGATATTGCGGAGCTTCATTGTGAAATAGTCATCCGCAAAAAAGTCCCCGGTGCTCGGAGATGATGTCGTTATGTATCTCTTGTCGCTTGAGTTGTAGGTGAAATTCGCTGCGTCAGGGGTGAGTTCGATGCAGTCTTTCGTGCTCTGGAAAAATCCTGTCTCGATCTCGACGCACTCTCCGTCAGTTATCGGGATCAAGGTGTAATCTTCAGCCAAGCCCTGTTCAGCGGCCTGCACGAGTCTTGCGGAGACCGATCCCTGGATGTTGCCGTCAAGATCCACGCTGGAGACTGTCAGAGTTCCGCTTTCCTGAAAGTAGTATGTGCAGTTGTCAAGGTAGTATCCGTAAAGCAGGTCACAGTCTCTCGCAGCAGAGATGCACTCGGTGCATGTCTGGTAGTTTTTGTTTTTGCTGCTGCCAAGATCGTAAGTCCCCGGATCGACTCTATCGCTGTCGTAGTGATAAAATGCTATCGTGAGATCATCGGTTTTGTCAGGATCTCCCATTTCGATCCCGGCAGAGAAAGTGCCTTCGTAAAGGGTGAAAGTATCCCAGTCGATCGAAATCCCGATGCAGTCGGATTCAGTATCAGCGGTATCAGCGGTGTCTGCCGTATCAGCTGTATCAGCCGTATCAGCCGTGTCAGCGGTGTCTGCCGTATCAGCGGTATCAGCCGTGTCAGCTGTATCAGCGGTGTCTGCCGTGTCAGCGGTGTCAGCCGTGTCAGCTGTGTCAGCTGTGTCAGCGGTGTCAGCGGTGTCAGCCGTGTCAGCGGTGTCAGCCGTGTCAGCTGTGTCTGCCGTATCAGCGGTATCAGCCGTGTCAGCGGTATCAGCGGTATCAGCCGTGTCAGCGGTATCAGCGGTGTCAGCCGTATCAGTCGTATCGGTCGTGTCTGTCGTGTCAGCCGTGTCTGCCGTGTCAGCGGTGTCTGCCGTGTCAGCCGTATCAGTCGTATCGGTCGTGTCTGTCGTGTCAGCCGTGTCTGCCGTATCAGTCGTGTCGGTCGTGTCTGTCGTATCAGTCGTGTCAGTCGTGTCTGTCGTGTCAGTCGTGTCTGTCGTGTCAGTTGTGTCGGTCGTATCGGTCGGATCGGTCGTGTCGGTCGTGTCAGTTGTATCTGTCGTATCGGTCGTGTCAGTTGTATCTGTCGTATCGTTCGTGTCGGCCTCCGTGTCGATGAGATCGTCAAGATTGTTGCCGCTGCATGAAATCAGCATGAAAGCTGCAATTGCTGCAAATGTGAAAGTTAAAAATCTTTTCATAAAAAACTCCTGAAGGTTTAACTATTTAATAATACTCATGATATTCTACAGTCGGATCGTTCTTGATCTTAAGACATGTACCCTTGTCAACAGGAGTCGATTCTCCGGTGCTACTGTTGACTGTGACTTCTTCAAGTATTACGCCGTTAAGTTTTGCGGAAAGCAGGTTTATCTGTGAGCCTGTGAAATTAAATTCAGCGCTTACTACATTGACAGTTCCTTCACTTTGAAAGTAGGTCCTGGCGTGGCTGCAGCTTCCGGTGTAGGAATCGCAGTATTCGTCTTCGTTGACATATAAGAAAAGTCCTCTGTCATCTTTCAAGTTTGTTCCCGCAAGTACGTGAGTGCCTGTATAATCATACTCGGAGAGACCGTAAAATTTCAGATAGAAAGTATCTGTCGTTGCAGAACCGGTGTTCGGAGTGTAGGTCGTTTTGAATATGTCATATTTTTCCGAGCCGTGAGAATGCTTATAGTAGCTGAGTTCTGTGGAAGTAAGAGTGATTTCGGTGCATTCCCGTGAGGTATCAGCCGTGTCAGCCGTATCAGCGGTGTCTGCCGTGTCAGCGGTGTCAGCCGTATCAGCGGTGTCTGCCGTGTCAGCGGTATCAGCCGTATCAGCGGTGTCAGCGGTGTCAGCGGTATCAGCGGTATCAGCCGTGTCAGCGGTATCAGCCGTATCAGCGGTATCAGCCGTATCAGCGGTGTCGGCCGTGTCAGCTGTATCAGCGGTATCAGCTGTGTCAGCGGTGTCAGCGGTGTCAGCGGTGTCAGCGGTGTCAGCGGTATCAGCCGTGTCTGTCGTATCAGCCGGATCAGTTGTCGGGTCTGCTGCCGGATCTGTGGTCGGGTCGGTAGTCGTATCTGTCGTATCTGTCGGATCAGTCATATCAGTCGTATCGGCCTCAGTGTCGATGAGATCATCAAGATTGTTGCCGCTGCAGGAAACCAGCATGAATGCTGCAACTGCTGCAAATGTGAAAGTTAAAAGTCTTTTCATAAAAAAACTCCCAAAAACATTGATAAACAAAAATCGCAGTATTTTAGTGAAAAAAAGATTTAAATCAATAATTAGATCGCAATTGTCGAGCATCCGCCCGATTTTTTGCCGGATTCATCTGATCCTTTCTCTTTTCCGCCGTTGTCAGGATCTGACGAACCGCTGTCTGAAGAGTCGTTTGAACCGCTGTCGGAAGAGTCGTTTGAGCCGGAATTATCCGTATCGGTATCACCAAGATTGTCGAATTCACACCAGCAGCCGATACAACGGGTACCGAAGTCACAATCGCTGTCACTACGGCAGTCCCAGTTCTCTCCATAACACTCTGAACACTTACCGTCTTCGCAGCCATAACCCGGGTCGCAGTCGGCGTTGGTATCGCATTCTTTCTGACTTTCGGAACCCGAATCTGTATCTGTGTCGTCCGGATTTGCGATATAGCACCAGCAGTCGCTGCCGCAGTAATATCCCGCATCGCAGTCCGTGTTGCTGACGCATTCTCCCATACCTTCGGAACACTCGGCAGGTTCTATAGGATCTGTCGGATCGTGGGAAGAGATCGTGTCGAATGCCGCAGTTTCGATTTCAAGGCACGGGCTGTCAGCGAAGAAAGTCGTAGTGTTGTCCTCGGCTATATCGGCTTCGACAAGTTTGACATTGATCGTTCCTTTGATCTGGTTTATTGCTTCGACCGATTCCACGATCAAAGTTCCGCCGTGCTGAAAATACATTTTCGTATAGTCTCCGAGTTCTTCGTCATAGCCGGAATAAAGTTTTACAGCCTCGTTGCAGGTGCTGTAGCTCAGATTTTTTTCGCTTCCGAGGTCATAAGTCCCCGGTTTTATGTCTATTTCGTCGTTGTTGAGCAGAAACGCGATGTGGACATACGGGATACCGCCTTCGCTGCTCGTGTCGAAAGTGTTCCGGTAGTATCTTTTCAATGTGCTGAAATCGATTGATATTCCGGTGCATTCCGAAACATCGAGCGGAATGCACTTTTTCTGGTCGTGGGTGCATCCCTGGTTTTTGCCGCATACTCCGCAGACACTGCTGCATCCGTCGCTTCCGCATACTTTGCCTGTGCAGTCGGGAATGCAGATCGTGTCCCAGGTCAGATTCTCGACATCGTAGCATTTTCCACCCACAACAGGCTGATAGAACATATCGACTTCGGCAAGGTTGAAGGATGCGTTACCTTTTGACTCTTTTGTTCCTTCCTTGACTTCCGTGATGTTGAAGATGCCGCTTGACTGAGCGTATAGTTTTTCGGAAGAGTAGGTGTTTTCGTCAAGATCTTCGTAGAGAGTTATGCAGGTGTCGCAGCTTTCCCAGTCGGTAAGCGTATATGACCCGGTTTCAAGTTTGCTGAGAGCTTCTCCGCTGCCGTTCCAGAAGTCGATCTGAAGCAGATCGGGGATCGATGTGTCGCCTGCCGTGTTACCGGTCACATAGGCGAAATAGGAACCGTAATCAAGATAGACTTCATCAAAAGTGAGTTTTTGACATTCTTTTCCGTAAACAGCTGACATAAACAGCGCAATAAGCGCGGCTGTAAGACATTTTTTCATAGTAATCTCCAAAATGTGAACAAACAAAAGCGTCAGATTTTAAGAAAACACTTGTTTAAAGAAAGTTTTTAAGAAAAAATCAGATTTTCAGAAGAATTTTATTCGCCGGCGTAGGTGAGAGTCGTGTCGGTTACTTCGTAGCACTTTCCGCCAGCGACAGGTCTCGTTTCATACGTCGAGCTGTTGATGCTGACTTCTTCTACCCGGAGATCCTTGAAGGAAACCGTGATAGCCCCGGTCGTTTCGTCGTAAGCGGTGATATTGACCTTTCCTTTCTGCTGGAAGTAGGATTTTGCATTCTCGTCTTCCCATACGAGGATGAATATTCCCGCATCATCCTTGTAGTTCGTTCCTGCAAGGTCGTGTTCGCCGAGGACCGGATCTACGTAGAAGAGCTGCATCGAGAACAAGTCGTCGAGTTCAGCGTCACCGGTATTCGGAGTGTAGGTGGTTCTGTAACTTTTATAGGTGTTGTCGAAAGTCTTGTCTGCATCATCGTTGCTCAGAGCGATCGTTTCGCATTCATAAGGAACGCATTCTGTCTGAGTTGCATTGCAGGTCAGGTCTTCGCCGCAGCCTTCGCCGCATGTTCCGCCGCATCCGTCGTCTCCGCAGATCTTGCCGTCGCACTGGGGAACGCAGATCGTATCCCAAGTGATATTTTCGACTTCGAAGCATTTTCCGCCTGCAACAGGAATATAGTCGGTATCGATTTCAACAAGTCTGAAAGAGCCTTTTCCTTTCGATTCAAGAGTTCCTTCCTTGACTTCGGTGAACTCAAGCGTTCCGCTTTCCTGGAAGTAGTATTTTCCGATGGACTGGTTTTCCAGATCATAGTCTTCATAAAGCAGAACATAAGCGTCGGTTATGTTGTCGATATCGCTGGTGAGAGTGACCTTTCCCTCTTTGAGTTCCTCTGCTATCAAGCCGATTTCGAGCAGGTCGGGAACAGATGCGCTGCCGATCCCGTTTCCTGTCGTATATGCGTCATAGTAGTAGTTCGTGCCGAACCATGAATCTTCAGCGACCAATTCAAATTCGCTGACTTCTCCAAGTTTGTCGCAGTTGAAGGGAACGCACTGGAAATCAGCGCTGCAGGCCTTTCCTTCGCAAATTCCGCAAGATCCGCCGCAGCCGTCGTTTCCGCACTGTTTGCCGTCGCACTGGGGAATGCATATACCGCTGTCGAATGCCGCCGTTTCGATCTCAAAACATGCGCCGCCTTCTACCGGAGTCGATTCGAAGGTCTCTGAATTGATAGTGACTTCGATAAGTTTTGCGGCAATGGTCCCTTTGATTTCACCGTTTGCGTCGATAACTTCGACAGTCAGAGATCCGCTCTTCTGGAAGAAGCGTTTTTCGTAACTGCCTGAGCCTTCTTCATCTTCGACGTAGCCTTTTAAAATGCTTATACATTCGGTACATGTCGAATAGTTCGAGTTAGCCTCGTTTCCGAGATCGTAAGTTCCTTCCGTTACATCGAATCCGTTGTCGTTTCCTTCCTGATAGAACTCAAGGTAAAGCATAGGATCTTCACCGGCATAGTAGAAACTCCCTTCATAGTACATCGTGAGAGAGCTGAAGTCGATAGAAATGCCTGTGCAGCCGTCTCCGTCTTCACTGGGCTCGGTCGGGTCTGCTGGTTCTTCCGAAGTCGGTTCTTCAGAGGTCGGTTCTTCAGAGGTCGGTTCTTCCGTCGGATCAACTTTTTCTTTCTTGCTGCCGCCGCATGCGACGAAAGTCATCATCGAAAGAAGAATCACTGTGATGGCAAAAAACTTTTTCATAAAAGCCTCCAAAATTTAAAAAACAAAACGAAAAATTATAGTGAGATCCTAATTAAAAGAAAGTTTTTCAGAGAACTATTCCGAAGCGGGGTAGGAGGTCCCGGTGTCGGTTATCTCAATGCATTTTCCGCCGGGGACCGGTGTCGAGGTCAGATCTTCATCAAGAGTGACCTGGACAAGTCTGATCGAATCGAGGGTCGCTTCAAAAGCTCCGGTGTTAAGATCCATCGGGTCGAATGTGACTGTGCCGCTGTGCTGGAAATAGAGCGTCGTTCCGTCTTCATAAAGAACGAAACTGACATCGCTGCTTCTGAAGTTCGTCCCGTAAAGCCTGTAGGGTCTCTTTTCCTGAATGTTGCCGCGCAGATCGAGCTGCAGGGTTTCGGCCTTCTCAGGGTCGCCTATGTTCGGCGTGATCGGATACATATAATTGTAGATCCCGTCAATAGGATAGATGCTGACATCTTCTTCGGTGAGATCTCCCAGTGCTATTTTTTCGCAGTTCCACTCGACGCACGACCGCTGATCCGCGCTGCAGGCCAGGTCTTTGCCGCATCCTTCGCCGTTTTCTCCGCACTCGCCGCCGCAGCCGTCATTTCCGCAGATCTTACCTTCGCACTGAGGGATGCAGATCGTATCCCAAGTCATGTTTTCGACTTCGTAGCACCCGCCTCCCGGGACCGGGAAAGATTCACCGGTGTAGTCGTCTATCTCGACTTCGACAAGCCTGAAAGAGGCGTGACCCCTCGATTCGAACGAGCCTTCCTTGACCTCTTCAAAGACGAGTTCGCCGCTCTGCTGGAAAAATATCCTGCCGTATTCGTTGTTGAAGAAATCGACGTCTTCGTAGAGCATCAGGCATTCCGTGCATGTCTCGTAGTTCGCGTTGCCGCCGTTCCCGAGGTCTATGGCTCCCTCCTTGAGAGTGTAGGGCTCGCCGTAGAAATGAAGCGTCATGATGTCCTCAAGTTCCGTGCTTCCGATGACGTTGCCTGAAACGGATGCCTGATAATAGTAGTCGTCGAATTCGTTTATGTGCGTTTTCATTTCATCGAAAGTGATCTTCCCGCATTCAAACGGAACGCACGATCTCTGGTCTTTCGAGCAGGTAAGGTCTCCGCTGCATCCTTCTCCGCACTGTCCGCCGCAGCCGTCGCCTCCGCACACTTTGCCGTTGCAGTCAGGAATGCAGACGCCGGTGTCGAAAGCCCAGTTTTCGATCGCGACACAGTCTCCGCCTTCAACTCTTTCCGCCTCTTTCGTATCGGGATCGATAGTTATTTCAACGAGTTTCGCAGTGATTCTCCCTTTTATGTCATTGTCGGCATCGACTTGTTCGATCACGAGAGTCCCGCTTTCCTGAAAGAAGTTCTTTTTCGCCCGTTTTCCGTCGTGGTCCTGAAACACTTTCACACATTCGGTGCAGTTGAGAAGACTTTTGTTGCTGCCGCTCCCGAGGTCGTAAGTTCCAGGATGCGAGGCGATTTCGGCTGAGGAAGCCGCGTCTCTTGACTGAAAAATGTCGATTTCGAACTTGTCCTCGACCGTTTTGTCGCCTAAAATATTGTCTTTGACATAACCGAGATAGGTGTCCCGGTAATATCTGCTGAAAGTTGAACCGTCGACAGTGAAAATATAGCAGCCTTCATCATTTTTTTCAGATCCGTCCGGGGCAGGGGAGTGGTCTCCGTCATTCACCGGACTGGTATCGGCATCGTCATCGCTGCCGCTGTCTGGATCAGCGTCTGAAACCGTGTCTGGACCGGTATCGTCCGTGTCAGTGCCGCCGTCGGGCGCAGAGTCCGCAGTGTCAGGATCCTTTTTGCCGCCGCCGCATGAAACAATAGAGAAAACAAGTAAAAAAAACAGTGAGATAGCCAGGTTCTTCTTCATTTTTCAATCTCCAAAAATCAAAATTTGCCTCTAACTATACTCCTTTTGCCCGAAGAATCCATTTTGTATAGCCGCGCGCTTCCGCGAAAAGCGAGGTCCAGCCTGTAAAGAGAAAGAGAGAGATAAAATTGCCTTTTAAATATTTTGTAATAAAATAATCCAATTTTTTGTTGGTTCTCATTTTAATTTGATTGGAGGTATTATGAAAAACGCAAAAATTTTAATGCTTTTTTTGACCGTTTTCATTTCTTTTGCGCTTTTTGCGCAGGAAGAACCCGATTCTGACACACCCGATACTGAGATCGCGGACGAGGATCAGGCGGAAATTCCGGACGAGGACCCGGTGGTCCCGCAGGACAACAGAGGCAAGATGATCGGCGGTGCACCCGCGATGAGCTGGGAAGACGGCGGTCAGGATTTCTTCGTAATGTTCAACTCGAACATCGACGACAAGATCAAACTTTATGACGACAAGGACGACAACCCGCAGGGCGATACCTGTATAGACGCAAGCTCCTTCACTCTCGACAAATTCCACGTTCCCGATGACGCCATCATCGAGAAGGCTTACCTCGTATGGATGGGAGCTGTCGATCCTGAGAAACTGAATGCGCCTACCGACAACGAAGTCCATCTCGCTTTTGTTCAGGAAAAGGACAAAAATGTCAAATACGAAGCTGACATCAAGGCCGGCGAAACAGGCAAAAAGCTCACTGACGCGCCCTCTTTCGATTTCGAAGGTATAAGGTTCAAAAACGGCGTCACTCTCGGCTGTTCGGAAACTTCGAGCGGCAATTCGGCATCCGATTTCGAAGTCGGTTTCTTCACTTACCGTGTCGAAGTCACCGATTTCTTCAACAAGATCTCCGAGGAAAACAGCAAGGCCGGAAACGAGGAAGGAAACGGAGAATACTACGGCACCTACACTTTCAGCGGTCTCGACTGCACGGAGCACGACGCTTACAGATGCAACACGACGATGGTCAGCGGCTGGTCGCTCTTCATCCTCTACAGATCGAAGAACATCAAACCGAAAAAGATCTATTTCTACAACGGTCTTTCTTTCGTCAGCGGCGAAGTTTCGACTTCGAATGTTTCCGGTTTCGAGCTTCCGCTCTATCCGACGGTCCGTGTTACCACGATGATCGCGGAAGGCGACCCGAGCCTTACGAAGGAATCGCTTCCTGATGAAGGTATCTTCCTTCACGGGCAGAATGCTGAGGGTATCTATAAATTCAGAAACAAATGCAACGACTTCGCGCCTGACGGACATATCGAAGTCTACAACTCGGTATCCTCGATCGTAAACTGGGATCCGAATGCGGAAGGCGACGATCAGATCCAGTGCATCCAGGGCGGTGTCGAGGATAAAGGCATAAAATACTATTACGGTATGGATGTCGATACTTTCCTTCTCAACAGCGAGAAAGACATCAACCTTCAGGATCATCTCGAAAAGGGAAACACCGAAATGGCGATACAGCTTTCTGTCAACCAGGACGCTATCTTCACCAACTTCATGGTCCTTTCGGTCGATATCAAAGGGGCGAACTTCGATATTCCCGATGAGTTCGAAGATGAAAAATATTTCTGTGCGTGCCCGGCTTCGGACAACAACGGCGTAAAGGATTACTACTGTCCGTATTCCAACAGGTCCAGAGAGTTCTACTACCTCGTCAGAGTCCAGAACTGGGGCGAAGACGAGACCGGCACGGTAACGATCTTCGACAAGCTCGATCCTCAGCTCGACTATGTAAAGGGAACGACCGAGTATGCTACGAACTGCAGAGCTGCAACAAGCAGCGACGAGACCAAGAGAGGCGACACCTGCGACGACTGGGAACCTATTCCTGACGATGAAGGCGGAAAATTCCCGCTTTCAAAAGAGGGCGGCGTCAAACTCAGCGACAAAATGCTCAAGTGCGACAAATCTTCATGCAAGGACAAGATCCTTGTCAGATACAAAGTCCGTCCGAAACAGGGCATCGCGAAGAACTATGTCTTCAACAACACCGCCGAGATCAAGGACTCGAAGAGCGACGATCCCTACAAGACGAATAAATCGTATCCTCTCAAACTGAAACCGGGAAGCTGTGTTCCCGATTCGGCATGTTCTTCTCCGACCCCCGAAATGTGCGGCGGAATAAAGATCAACAGCGACAAAGAGTGCGGAGAATCAGGACTTCCTGACTGCCCGACCGGATATGTATGTGAAAACAACAAATGCAAGGATAACCCCGATCTTATGTGCAACGATGCCGCGGTAGAGCTTGCTCTCGGCAAGAACTCGCCTCAGTCCGACAACGCGATCATCATTTCCAAGGACAACGGCGGACAGCCTCTGGTCGTAGGTCAGTTCACGCTTCAGGCTTCAAACTGCGCGGATGAATCGGTCTTCAACTTCGATGCGCTGGGCGTCCACTTCAACACGAAGTCTGATTCGAACTTCAAATTCTCCGATTTCGAGCTTATTTACGATTCCGACGGCAACGGTGTCTACGATGAAGCGTTCGATTCGATAATCAACGATACCGACAACACTCAGCTCAATACCGGATATGTTTTCTTCCCGCTCAAGAAGAACCTCAAAAAATATCTCGGCAAATCGCTCAACTACTTCATCGTAAGGGCGAAAGTCGACTACAAAGGCGAAGAGATCGCAGCAAACACTTCTTTCTTCTTCTACCTTGAAGAGGGTGATGTCCGTGTCAACTTCGCTGACGACGGCACGACGACGGCGACTGTCTCCAACGAAAAACTCGATTTCGCAACTTTCTATCTTGAGCCGACAGGCGATTTCTTCATCGTTACGATAGGCGCGCACGATCCGGCTGTTCCGCCTATTTCCGAGATCAACAACAACATTCCGGTCATGCAGATCAGAACGAAATCGATCTCCAAGGAAAATTCGATCTCGCAGTTCAAAGTCAAAGTTCCTGCAAGCAAATATGTCAATTTCGGCGACAAAAACGGCATCAAAGGCATTTCGCTCTGGCTCGATACGAACAACGACGGTATCGGCGACATCAAACTTGCAGAAAAGACCTCTTTTGAATCGGGCGAATCAACGACCGTAACGTTAAATTCCTTCAGCCAGCCTGTAAACTACATTGCCGGTGAAGAAAAATATTTCGTCATCAATGTCGATTTCAACATGGCAAAGGCTGATCCGGCGATGGCAGGAAAGATCCAGATCCCGAAGGGCGGTCTTAAACTTAATGAAGAGTCGAGTTTCTACGAACTTCCGCTCAATTCAAAGACCTATACCTACGCTTGCCAGGAAGGCGACGCAAACTGCGAAACAAAGAAGAAGAGCGGCGGCTGTGCAGTGCTTGAAGTCGAACCCGACAACACGAACATCATCGTTATAGCAGCGGTTCTTTCGGCGGCTGCAATGCTCGGTTTCGCTCTCCTCAGAAAAAAAATCTTCTAAGCTTCTAAAAAATCTGTTTAAAAACCTCTAACAAATTTACTTTTTTTTCATTTTGTGCTACTCAACACCGTTTTTTTGTGTTTGATCTCAGACGGTTCAAATCTTTTCCGCGGATTTTCGCGGGAAGGAGATTGTTTTATAATGTTCGATCTGCGGTTTCGCAAGGAGGAGACATGAAATCAGTCAATGTTCAGGAGCTTTTGAAAAGGCTCGGTATCAAGAAGAAAAACTACGGTGCTACGACCGGTTCCTCGAAGGGCTGGCTCAAAACGACGGGAAAAGAACTCGACAGTATTTCCCCGATCGACGGCAAAGTGATCGCAACTGTCGTTCAGGCGACGAAAAAAGATTACGAGAAAGTTGCCGCGAAAGCCAAGGCTGCGTTCGAGAAATTCAAAATGATGCCCGCTCCGAAACGCGGACTTATCGTTCGCGAGATCGGTGACGCTTTGAGAAAGTACAAGAGCGACCTCGGTGCTCTCGTTACTCTCGAAATGGGAAAGATCGCCGTTGAAGGAAAAGGCGAAGTTCAGGAAATGATCGACGTTTCCGATTTCGCTCTGGGCCTCAGCCGCCAGCTTTACGGCTACACGATGCACAGCGAAAGGGAAAACCACAGAATGTACGACCAGTATCATCCGCTTGGTGTTGTCGGCGTTATCACCGCTTACAATTTCCCGGTAGCAGTTTGGTCATGGAACTCTCTTCTTGCAGCAGTATGCGGCGATGCTGTAATCTGGAAACCGAGTTCAAAGACTCCTCTCACCGCAATCGCAGTTCAGAACATCATCGCTCCGATCGTTGACAAATACGATATCGACGGCATTTTCTCGCTCGTTATCGGCAAAGGCAGCGATGTCGGCGACACGCTCGTAAACGACCCGCGCATCCCGCTCATCAGCATGACGGGAAGCACGAAGATGGGTCGTCAGATCGGCGAAGCAGTTGCAAAGAGATTCGGAAGATCGCTTCTTGAGCTCGGCGGCAACAACGCTGTAGTCATCGACGAAACGGCTGACCTCGACATGGCTCTCAGAGCTGTCGTTTTCGGTTCTGTCGGCACTGCAGGGCAGAGATGCACCACAACGAGAAGAGTCATCATCCAGAAATCTGTAAAGGCGAAATTCGTAAAATCGCTCATCAACGCATACAAACAGGTAAAGATCGGCAACCCGCTTGACGACAGCAACATCATGGGACCGGTCGTAGACGAACAGACTGTAAACGACCTCATGGAATCGATCAAACAGGTAAAGGCTCAGGGCGGCAAGATCCTTTACGGCGGCAAGAAAGTTACCGTTAAAGGCTGCGAAGGCGGTTTCTACGTTGAGCCGACGATCGCTGAAGTAAAACATGACCTTCCGATCGTTATGCACGAGACATTCGCTCCGCTTCTTTACATAATCGAATTCGACAAGATCGAAGATGCGATCGCTTACAACAACGAAGTTCCGCAGGGACTCAGCTCGGCACTCTTCTCGACATCGCTTCCCAACACTGAACTCTGGCTTTCACACGCAGGTTCAGACTGCGGTATCGCTAACGTCAACATCGGTACGAGCGGTGCAGAGATCGGCGGCGCATTCGGCGGTGAGAAAGAGACAGGCGGCGGCAGAGAATCGGGCAGCGATGCTTGGAAAGTCTATATGCGCCGTCAGACCAACACGATCAACTGGGGCAAAACGCTTCCGCTGGCACAGGGCATTGATTTCAAAATTTAATTTGTAGGAGAAGAAAATGACAAACGCTATCTATTCGATTCCGCGTCCGCAGAATGAACCTGTTTACGCTTATGCTCCGGGTTCTGCTGAAAAGAAACTTCTGAAAGACGAACTTGCAAAACAGCTCAAGGAAGAGATCGAGATCCCGCTCATCATCGGTGGCAAAGAGATCAAAACCGGCAAAACGATGAAAGTCGTTGCTCCGCATGATCACAAACACGTTCTCGGTGTATGCCATCTCGGCGGCGAAAAAGAAGTCCAGAAGGCTATCAAATGCGCTCTTGAAGCAAAAAGAGAGTGGGAGAACATGGACTGGCACCAGAGAGCTGCCATTTTCATGAAGGCGGGCGAGCTTATTTCGCAGAGATACCGCTACAAAATGAACGCAGCAACGATGCTCAACCAGAGCAAGACCTGCCACCAGGCTGAGATAGACTCGACCTGCGAACTCATCGACTTCTGCCGTTTCAATTCTCACTATATGCAGGAAATCTACCGCAGACAGGATCTTCACAACGATAAAGGAACATGGAACAGAGTAGAGTTCAGAGCTCTCGAAGGCTTCGTTCTCGCAGTAACTCCTTTCAACTTCACTTCTATCGCAGGAAACCTTCCGATGTCTCCGGCTCTTATGGGCAATGTAGTTCTCTGGAAACCGGCTTCGACCGCTCTTCTTTCGAACTACTACCTTATGAAGATCTTCCAGGAAGCAGGACTTCCGGACGGCGTCATCAACTTCCTTCCGGGCCGCGGCGGCAGCATCGGCGATCCGGCTGTTGATTCTCCGGAATTCGCAGGTCTCCACTTCACAGGTTCGACCTCTGTTTTCAAATCGATCTGGAAGAGATCGGCAAACAACATCGACATTTACCGCTCCTATCCGAGGATCGTCGGCGAAACAGGCGGCAAGGACTTCATATTCGTCCACAGCTCGGCAAACGTTGACGAAGTCGCAGTTGCAGCAGTCCGCGGTTCTTTCGAATATCAGGGACAAAAATGCTCGGCAGCTTCGAGAATGTACGTTCCGAAGTCGCTCTGGAAGCAGATCAAAGACAGAATGTGCGATATGATCAGCACGATCAAAGTCGGCGACGTAACCGATTTCAGAAACTACATGGGCGCAGTCATCGACGAGAACAGCTTCGACAACACGATGAACTACATCAACATCGCTAAGAAGTCCAAAGACGCTAAGATCGTTGCGGGCGGAACCGGCGACAAGAAGAAAGGATACTTCATTCAGCCGACCGTCATCGAAGCGCTTGATCCGCACTTCGTAACGATGGAAGAGGAGATCTTTGCACCCGTTCTCACCGTTTACGTCTATGACGACAAGAAATTCGCCGAGACGATGGATCTCTGCGACAAGACTTCTCCGTATGCACTTACCGGTTCGATCTTCGCAAACGACAGAAAGGCTGTCGCTCAGGCTGAAGACGCACTCAGACACTGCGCAGGCAACTTCTACATCAACGACAAACCGACCGGTGCAGTCGTCGGCCAGCAGCCCTTCGGCGGCGCAAGAGGCAGCGGAACCAACGACAAGGCAGGCAGCAGCGTCAACCTGCTCAGATGGACAAGCCAGAGAGCGATCAAGGAAAGCCTTGTTTCTCCGACCTCATACGAATACGCTTTCCTTAAAGAGAAATAATTTAACTGTCTGATTTTCTTTGAATTTATCCGCACGATGCTTTCGGGTGTCGTGCGGATTTTTTTATTTATTGTCAAATTAGGTCGGTTATGTCGGCGCGCCGAAATTCAGGTTCGAGATACCGTGATTCCGTGATACTGATATTCCGACGGCGCGAATCGATATTATCGTTATAATCGATTATTTCGCTTCCAAAAACTTGCTATCTCCTTGAAATCCCCTAAAATTCCGCGTTTTTTGAGATTGTTTATTAACTCTTTCGAGGTGAGATCATGAAAAAATTTATTACTCTTTTTGCTGTTTTCACGCTGTTTTTTGTTGTTTCGTGCGGCGGTTCCAAAAGCGAAAACAAAGAGGAAACTCCCGATTCAGCTGATACCGTAACTGACGATGACGGCGATACGGCTGATACTGATTCATCTGACACTGAACCGACCGAGAAACCTGATTCTGACAACGGCGACACGACTCCTGAGCAGCCTGACAACGGCGACACGACTCCTGAACAGCCTGACAACGGCGATACAACTCCTGAGCAGCCCGACAACGGCGACACAAGCGATGATTCTGACACAGCAGCAGAAGAAAATGACGATGATGCCGACACAGGTCCGGCTGTTCCTGAATGCAACGGTGCAGCAAGCACTTTCCCGTGCAAGGATGCGGCTACGGGATATATCTGGTCGTCAAAATCAAACGGCAATATCAAAGGCCAGAATGCCGTTGAGTACTGCGAAAACAGCACGGAAGGCGGCCTCAGCTGGAAACTTCCGACGATCGACGAACTCAGAACCCTGATCAAAGGCTGTGACAACACCAAAACTGGCGGCGACTGTGCCATCAGCGAGAAAGACGGCAAGCTTTCACAGGATTTCTGGTCTTCAAAATGCTACTGCCCGGACGACAGCTTTGACGAAGGCATTTACAGCATTTTCGGCGACACAGAAAACTGGTTCTGGTCGTCATCGTTCCGCACCGATGACAGCAGCATGTGGGGCGTCGATTTCCATCAGGCACGCGTAACTGCGGAAGATCCCGCAACAAAGGCTTATGTCCGCTGCGTCGTAAATGATGAAGAAGATAGCGGCGACACCCAGCCGGATGCCGACACGGATTCTGGCGATTCTCAGCCTGACGCCGATGCCGACACGGATTCTGGCGATTCTCAGCCGGATGAAGACGCAGACACTGACAGCGGTGACACGCGTCTGGACTGCACTTCGTTCCCCTGCATTGATTCATCCACGGGCTACCTCTGGTCAGAAAAGATGGAAGGTTCAACGACTTGGGAACAGGCAAAACTTGGTTGCTCAAACTTAAATTCGTCGAATTACGGCGGATTCAACAGCGGATGGCACTTGCCGAATATCGACGAATTGAAGACACTTCTTACCTCGGCAAGTGGCGGCACTCCAAGAAGCGCAAACTGCCAAGTAAGCGAAGCAAACAACTGTTTGGATGTGGAGAGTTGCTGGACTTGTGCAACTTGTACAGAACAAGGTATTCAAGAATCAGATTCTATTTACTGCAGCAACGTAAACACAGAGTGTAATGACTTTAGCAAATTAAGTGACAATGACTGGTTCTGGTCTTCCTCGCTTCGGTCTGATGACTCTGATCTCCCGTGGTTTGTTAATTTCTGCTGGGGTGAAGTGAGATACGACATGCACAAAAACTCATTGGGTTCTTTCCGCTGCGTGAGAAGTGCGCAGTAGGGCGGATATCTTGTAAAACACTGCAATTTCTTTAAAGAAAAAACATTCTAACTTATTTGATTCCGTTGAATCCATCCGTAGACTGTCTTTGGGTGTCGTGCAGATTTTTTTATTTACCGAAGTAATATCTTGCAAAAAAGGTTTATTATGCTACGATGAAAATAATTGTGCGAACGCACAGATATTTTCATCGTGAAAAGTGAGGTTCGTTATGTACAAACGCCAGGCTTATTTGGACAAACTTATTGCAAGAAAAGACAACGGTATGATAAAAATCATCACGGGAGTGCGCAGATGCGGAAAATCATTTCTGCTTTTTAATATATACAAAGAGTATTTGAAATCCATCGGAACAGATGATTCTCATATAATTCAAATTTCCCTCGAAGAAACAGAAAACTTTGTCCTGCACAATCCCTTAAAACTTGATTTGTTTATAAAAAAGCAAATTAAAGATGAAAAGCAATACTATATTTTTTTGGACGAAATCCAATTTGTAAAGAGCATAAAAAATCCAGACACGGCTATCCCTGATGCTGAACCTATAACTTTTTATTCTGTATTGAACTCGCTTTTAAAACGGCATAATGTCGATGTATATGTTACAGGCTCTAACTCAAAAATGCTATCAGGCGATATTTTTACGGAGTTCAGGGGCAGAGGCGATGAGGTTCGTGTCTATCCATTAAGTTTTTCAGAGTTTATGGAACATTACGACGGTGATGTCCGCGACGGCTGGGATGAGTATCTTGCGTATGGCGGACTGCCTTTTGCCGTGAGTGCAAAAAACCATGAAGCAAAGAGTTTATATCTGAAAAATCTGTTCTCCGAAACTTATATAAAAGATGTGATTGACCGAAATAAGTTTAAGAATGAGGAAAATATCTCTGATTTACTGAATATTCTTGCGTCGTCTGTCGGCTCTCTAACGAACAGCCTTAATATTCAAAACACTTTTTTGTCCGTGAAAAAGCAAAGCGTGAGCGTCAATACGATTGCATCTTACACGAAAGCATTACAGTCGGCCTTTTTGATAGACAGCGCAAAACGATTTGACATAAAAGGCAGAAAATATATTTCGACTCCGATCAAATATTATTTTGTGGACACAGGTTTAAGAAACGCTCTGTTGAATTTCAGACAGTTTGAAGAAACTCATCTTATGGAAAATATTATTTTCAACGAGTTGAAAATCAGGGGTTACGATGTTGATGTCGGTGTCGTGGAAATATACGAAACCAATAAAAAAGGAAGCGGTCAGAAAAAACAACTTGAGATTGATTTTGTAGCGAACAAAGCACAGGAACGGCTTTACATCCAGTCTGCTCTAAGTATGGCAGATGAGGAAAAAGCCTCTATAGAACTGAGACCTTTTTTAAATGTTGCCGATTCGTTCAGAAAAATTGTGCTCGTTGAAGGAAAAAAGCACCCTCAAACAACAGAACATGGCTTTACAATTATGGGTGTTATCGATTTTCTGCTTGAAAAGTCATTGTAATATTGTCCGCTGCGTGAGAAGTGTGCAGTAGGGCGGATATCTTGTAAAACACTGCAATTTCTTTAAAGAAAAAACATTTTAACTTATTTGATTCCGTTGGATTTATCCGCACGATGCCGAAAAGTGTCGTGCAGATTTTTTTACTAGAACATACCGGAATATTTTGACAAATAAGGAGTTGTTTGATTTTTTTGAAATTGATTCCTGATTAAAAATCATTATAATCTACCGTTATATTTTGTTCGGTCTTCGGAGGAGTCATGAAGAAAATCATGCTTTTTATGTTCGCATTTTTTTGTTTTTCAGCAGTCTTTGCAGTCGAACTCGACATCCCGCTCAAAAATTTTGAGGTGAACGGCATTTCGGCTGACAGAATAACGCTGGAAAGCAAAGCGAAAAGGGTTTCTGTTTTTATCACGGTTTCCGAAAATTATCTGGCAGATTTCGATGACTTGAGGCTTGAAGAGCTGAGCAGACTTTATATTTATTCACTGGTTTCATTGAATATAGATTTCAGGCATCTGAACATTATGCTTAGGGCTGACAAGAGCGGCGAATATAAGCGTGTGACCGAATTTCTGCCGAAAGAACCTCCTGTTGTCACAAAAGAAGAGGAGGAAAACGGCGGTGTTCCGCTGAAAACCAAAAAGAAAAAATCCCTTTCTCCGCAGGTTCAGCACGGAAACATCACCGGTGCGCTTTCGGGAAAAACTCTTTTTGTGAGCGCCGGGCACGGATGGACTTACGACACTTCGAAATCAAAATGGGATACCCAGCGTTATCTTTCGCAGGGCATGATCGAAGACGATTCAAACGCCGAGATCGTCAGCTATTTTCTTATTCCTTATCTCCAGAACGCAGGCGGCATGGTTTTCTCGGCACGTGAAAGAGACCGTCAGGGAAAAATGGTGATAATAGACGACGCCGACGGCATGACTTACGCAGATTCCGACGGAATTTACGAAGAAAACGGCAGTTGGACGGAAGATACAACCGATTCTTTCGGCGGTTACGGAAGAACTGCTTATCCGATAGAGCGCAACTTCAATCCTCTTAAGAACGGAAGATTCCGCACGGCGTCAGCTGTTTCCGGCACATGGGCCCGCTGGACGGCGAATATTCCGGAAGACGGCTACTATCATGTTTATGTAAGTTACAGAAGGCTGGAGGGCAATACCGACACGGCACTTTATACCGTCAGACATGCAGGCGGAACTTCCGATGTCACGGTAAACCAGCAGCATCACGGAAGCACTTGGATCGATATCGGCAGATATTATTTCCGCGCCGGTCTTTCGCGGGAAAACGGATCGGTCACGCTTAGCGGAACAAGCGGAAAAATTATTGCCGACGCAGTCCGTTTCGGCGGCGGTGATTCGGTTATAACACGTAACAGTCAGGTTTCCGGCAAGCCGCACTGGGAAGAATCGGCAGTTCACAACATCCAGTTTATCGGAGGAACTTACGGAAATACATACGGAGTTGTCTCCAACGACCGTGATGACGATGTCAGAGCCCGTCCGCGCTGGGCTGCCTGGGAAACCGAGACGGTTGACGACCCGCTTTACATCGCTTTCCATTCAAATGCTCCCTACAGTGCCACGGACGATACTACAAGCGGGCTTTCAACTTATATTTACAGCTCGACTTTATCTTCAGGAGCCGGTTATCAGGAAGGCGACCAGTATCCCGGCAGCGAGAAACTGGCGGAATTTGTCCACAACAGAGTTTTGTCTGCCGGAAAAACTTTCTACAGTTCATACAAAGCTTACGGAGCAAACGGAAAAAACGGAATTTACAGTGCCAATCTCGGTGAAGTCAACACAAGTGTAAACAACAAGATGCCGTCAATTATCGTAGAGCTTGCTTTCCACACTTCGAAAACTGATGCCCCGATGCTAAAGAACCCGAAATTCCGTGATATAGTTTCGCGTGCCGCGTATCAGGGAATTGTTCAGTATTATGCCGACAAAGACGGCACGACCCCTGTTTTTCTGCCCGGTGCTCCGCGTAATTTAAGGACGAAAACCAATGCAGACGGCTCGGTAACGCTTTTCTGGGATGCTCCCGAAAGCGATTCTCCGAATTATTACAAAGGTCATCCCGCTACAGGTTATTATGTGCAGACTTCCACCGACGGAAACGCTTTCGATGACGGTGCCGATGTCGGCAACGTGCTTCAGTTCACCAAGAATTTTGAGCTGAATAAGCCGGTCTACTTCAGAGTCGTTGCCTACAACGCAGGCGGTATTTCCTTCCCGAGTGCCGTTGCTGCTGCCGTTCCTGCAAAACACGGCACACAGATCCTTCTTGTCGACGGTTTTGAAAGAATTGACAACTCAATGCCTCGCTTTAATGAAGGAAACAGCGCAAATCACCGCTACATTCTTGAACACATCAACAGTTTTGATTATGCAAAATACTATGCCCCGCTGTTAGCCGAGCTTGGATATTCGCTCGATTTCACACAGAGAGCCGATGTCTCCGGTATGGATTTATCAGATTATGACATGATTTTGTGGTTTTCGGGCGAGCAGAGCACTGCAGACGAGACTTTCAACCATGACGAGCAGGAAAAAATCGCGGAATATCTCGAAAGCGGCGGTGCGCTTTTCGTAAGCGGTGCCGAGATAGCTTGGGATCTTGACTACAAAGGCGATAGTGCCGACAAGGCGTTTTTCAACGAAACTCTGAATACGAAGTATGTCGCTGACGAATCAGGACTTTACACTTTCTTCGGTGCAGATGGATTCTCAACAGTCTCAGGCTGTTTCGATGACGGAACATACATCTATCAGGCGGAATTCGCCGATGTCCTTGCTCCGTTTGATACGGATGACGGGCAGACAGTTCTTTTCTATGACAACTACTATAGCCTGGGCGCCGGAGTTCTGACGAATACCGGGAACAAAAAAGTTTTCGTTCTTGGATTCCCGTTTGAGATCATCCTTGATGACGAGAGCAAAAGAGATCTTTTGAAATATGTCCTCGATGAGTTCGGCATCGCTCCGAAGGAAGACCCCGATGATCCTGTAGAAACTCCCGATGATGATTCCGACAGCGGCACTCCGGACGAAGACACCGCCGACACGGAAGATGAAGATCACGATCAGGACACAGCAGACACGGAAGATGAAGATCACGATCAGGACACAGCAGATACAGGAAGTGAAAAGCCTGACGAGGATAGATCGGATAGTTCAGACCAGTCTGATTCCACCGATGCGTCCGACACAACAGATCCGACTGATTCCGATGATTCGGCCGACACCTCCGGAAGTGATGAGAGCGACGAGACCGGTGAGGAGAAAAGCGGTAAAAAAGGGGGCTGCTCGGTATCGCTCATTTAAATTTCAAAAAGTTGTTTTTAGTCCGCTCCCAACTATAATCCGATGATTGATTTTTAGTGTTTTCAGGAGGTCATAATGAGAAAAATTTTGGTGTTCATGCTTGTTTTGGCATTGTCTCTGGCCGCTTGTTCCAGCAAGTGCGATTTCAAAAAGCAGCAGACTCCGGCTCTTTACGAAGCGACTTTCGTCGAAAGCAGCGGCACCGGCGAAATGATGATCAAAGCTACAGGTATCGGATGCTCAGTCGAAGAGGCGCTGGAAGAAGCCAAGAAGACTGCGGTCTGGTTCGTTCTCGAAGGCGGAGACAAACCGATCCTCAAGACTCAGGCCGAAAAGACGAAGGCTTACGGGCTCGAGATCCAGATGTATGCGGATCCGGTCAAATATATCCGCTGGATATCCGATATAAAATCGAAGAAAAAAGAGGGGGGAAAAACGAAAGTCACATACCTCTTCAAGATCGATGTCGCAATGATTCAGCAGGAACTCGCGGCAGCTGAAATAATCACTTCGACCGAGGATCTGGGCGACAGCATCGGTCTTCCGACTATCTCGGTCTTTGCAGACAAAGGCGGTGATTTCGCGAAGACGGCGGTAAGTGCGCTTCAGGAATACCTGCAGGACAACTCTTTCGAAGTCTACAAGGCATCCCAGGGCGACACCGTGAACAAGATCGTTGCAAAAATGGCGGCTCTTGAAGGTGCAGAAACAGATCCGATGCACGATATGGCGCTTTCTTTAGGCACCGACGTCTATGCGAAAGTGAACTACTCCGGTGTCAACGGCGGTTCAGGTTCAAAGGCATCAGTCGCAGTCGAAGTTTTTGAGACGGCGACCGGAAAGATGCTCGGAACGACGACGGGATATTCGGCAGAAAGGCGTGTCAGCGACGCGAACGCCCTCGTTCAGGAAGCTGTGAACGACGCAAGTGCCAAAGTCATCAGCCAGATCCGCAAAGAGTGGATGGAAATGAGCAAAAAAGGAAAGCCTTTCAAACTCGCAGTCCTTTCGAACAGCACGGACGGAGCTGCTGTCGACGAGGCTGTCTACGGCGCGCTCAAAGGACTTTCAACAAGGCAGATCAAACGCCAGGCCGGCGGAAAATCGACATTCTCCTACATCGTTTATCTCAAGGACATTCCGAACGCTTACGAATTTTTCCTTGCCCTCAAAAAGGCTTACAGCGGCCCTGGACAGCTTGAGAAAGTGAGTGACGCAGGCTCGTTCCTCGTTATCAAAGCGGCAGGAAACGGAGAAATCGAACTTACGATAGAGTAGGAGAGACATGAGACCTCGATCTTTTTGCAACTTATTGTTTTTATTGATGTTCTTCTTTGTTTCGTGCGCTGTTTCGGCAAAGCCTGAAAATTACGGCAGCGCGAAAAAAGGGGCTCTTGATGCTTTTTCGGAACTTGACGGCGGCGGAAACGGAAGTGAGTCCGTTACAGCAGCTCTCCTCAAAGGGACCGGAACAGGAGAAGACGAAAAATCGGCGAAAAACGACGCATTGTCGCAGCTCGCGAACTCCATTGTCGCCGATATAGTTTCCAAAACGGTGATAAGCCAGGAGGAAAGAGACGGCAAGTATACGGAATCTTTGAAAAACGATATCCTTGTCCGCTCAAATGTCTTTTTGAAGGGAGTTCTTTTCACAAAACCTGTGAAAAAAGACGGGATTGTTGAAGTTACTGCGTTTATGACGCAGAATTCTATAGTAAATACGATAACTTATCTCATCAAAACCATGCCGGAAGATATCGAGACGCTTCAGCCTGAAAAGTATGATGATGTTCTTACGATGATCTATCTTTCCTATTCACTGCTTTATGCCGTGACCGACAGGCAGATCCCCGAAAGATCAAAGTATATCGCCATGCTGGGCGGTCTTAAAGCTGAGATCGAAAAACTGGCTTCATACGGTTCTCTCTATTTTCAGGAAAGTGCGGCCGTGAAAGGTCAGGTCGAGATAGCGGGAAAGTCATACGAGCTCAACAAGAAAATATTCCTTAAGCCTGCAAACTATAAATTCGTAGTGAAACTGGATGGTTATAGAAATATAAGCGGGTCTGTAGATCTTCGTAAAGGTGATAAAAAATTTGTCGAAGTCCCGCTTGTTCCGGAACTTTCAGGAAAGCAGGAGATATTTTTAAGAGTCGAAAGTCCCGTCAGGATGACCGGTGACATCGAAAAGGCGCTTCTTGACTTCGGCATCGTTCCGACTCAGAAAAAAGAGCTTCCGCATCAAGTCGAGATAATCGTCAAAACCTCTTCGGTAAAGGTCGAAGGCTACGAAAAGCACACAGTTTCGGTCGATATCCGCACCTTCAAAAACGGTGAAAAATTCAAGATCGCCCGTTATGAGCACAAACCGTTTTTTGTGACTGCACAGAACAGAGATGAAAAAGTCAGGGAAGAGAGCAGAAAAGTCTCTCTTGCAGTTGTCAAAAAGTTCCTTTCATCGATAGATCTCAAAGAATTCTTCAGTGACAAGGACTGAAGTCTGCCGCATATCCCGATTAGTTGACACGCTTTTATAAAAAAGCTATTTTTAGTGGTCTTTTTGTTTTTGGAGGGGAAAATGTTGAAAGAAGATCTTGTTAAGGTTTTTGAAGACGCTTTGAAGTTGAATTGGGAAAAACCTTGTTTCAGCGATTATGGCTCCGAGCCTCTCTCTTTTGGCGAAGTCGCCCGTAAGATCAAGGAAATGCACGCTGTTTTCAGTGGAATAGGGATAAAAAAAGGAGATAAGATATCGCTTTGCGGAAAAAATTCAGTGAATTGGGCTGTCACATATCTTTCTGCTGTCACTTACGGCGCGGTCATCGTTCCGCTCCTCAACGATTTTACGGCGGAAGAGATCCATCACCTTGTCACCCATTCTGATTCGAAACTTTTTTTCGCTGCGGAAAACATCATCGAAAAACTCGACTGCGCTCAGTTCTCCGAATTGGACGCGGTCTTCAGGCTTGAAGATGTTTCAGTCGTATATTCGAAAGATGAAACTCTGAAAGATAAGATCTCCGGGATCATAAAAAATTTCGCTGATACTCAAAAAGTAACAAAAGAGGATCTCGCTTTTGAAATACCGGCTAAAACAGACCTTGCCACGATAGTCTATACTTCAGGCACGACAGGCTTTTCAAAAGGCGTCATGATTTCCCACAACTGTCTTATGGCAAATATCCAGTATGCGATCGACGCCCTTCCGAAAGGTGGCGATGCGATGGTCTCGTTTCTTCCGCTGGCACACTGTTTCGGATGCGCTTTTGACTTCCTTCTGCAGTTCGCAAGAGGACTTCACATTATTTTCATGAGCAAGACCCCGACTCCCAAGATACTCATAAAGGCTTTCAGCGAGACGAAGCCTTTCCTCGTCATTTCGGTCCCGCTCATACTTGAAAAAATATACACTTCCAAGATCCGTCCGCTCCTCGAGACTAAAAAAATGAGGATCCTTATGGCTATACCGGGTATCAGGCAGATAATAATGAAGAAAATAGGGAAAGGGATCAGCGATTTCTTCGGCGGAAAATGTTACGAAGTCATTTCCGGAGGAGCCGCTTTCAACCCGAAGATCGAATCTTTCCTTCTCAAAGCCGGCGTAAGGTTCACATCCGGCTACGGAATGACGGAGTGTGCGCCGCTTATCGCATACACCGACTATGCCGACGGACGCAAGATCGGCAGCTGCGGCAGGATCATGAAATACCTCACGGTCAAGATCGACAATCCTGACAAGAAAGGGGTCGGCGAGATCTGTGTCAAAGGCGAGAACATAATGAGCGGATACTACAAAATGGAGAAAGAGACGTCGGAAGTCATCGACAGCGAAGGCTGGCTCCACACCGGCGACCTCGGGCGTATCGACAGCGACGGGTTCCTTTTTATATGCGGAAGACTGAAAAATATGATCCTTTCGGCTTCAGGACAGAATATTTATCCCGAAGAGATCGAGCTTAAAGTCAACTATATGCCGTTCGTAAGCGAATCGCTCATCCTTGACGGAGGTCAGGGCAAACTTGTCGCCTTTGTTTATCCGGACTATGACAAAATGAAAGCCGAGAACGTTACGGAAGATCAGCTTGCTGAAATAATGCGGCAGAACCGTGAAGAAGTGAACGAGACGCTCCCGGCCTACGCGAAGATCTCTGAGATAAGGATCCATCCGGAAGAATTTCAGAAAACTTCGACCAAAAAGATCAGAAGGACTCTTTATACCAATCTTGTCAAGCAGAAAAAAGGCTTCTTGAAGCATTAAAAAGAAACCCGCCGCAGCCGTGGCCCAGGAACAAGCTTTATCCTGTGCTCACAGGTGGGGAAAGCCGAACCGATCAACTTTCACGGTAGTAAGTACAAACCCCAAAATTTAAATAGGAAAAAACTTCTAACGCCCCAAGCTCACGCACCGGGCAGGCGCAAAAATGGTATTCTTCTTTCGGAAAGAGTCAAATTTTTGACATGAAGCGCTCTCTCGAATAAAAAAACGGCGTATTTTTCAAGTTCTTTCAGTTAAAACGAATGATCTACGGAGGTAAATATGGACGATTTCAGCAGGATCAATGAAATTTTGGAAAATTCGAAAACGATTATCGTGGCGGGACATGTCAATCCCGATCCCGACTGCATGGGAAGCGCCCTGGCAGTCTGTTCCATCCTGAGGTCTATGGGAAAGGATGTCACGCTTTACCGCAGCGACAAATATCCTTACAACGGCGACTTTCTCGAAAATTCAGGTTCGGCAACGGAGATAGTGCCCGATTTTGAGCCGGATCTCTATTTTATTCTCGACAGCGCGACCCCGGAACGCACAGGGGAAGCCTTTTTTGCAAAAATGTCGGTCTCAAAAAGCAGAAAGATCCTTTTTGACCACCACTGGCACCAAAATACGGATTTTTACGATGCCGAAGTCTCTGACGAAAGTGCAAGCGCGACAGCAGCGATAGTATGGCGCTGGGCGAAAGATCTGGGGCACAAGCTTACGAAAGGCGAAGCCGAGGATATCTGCTTCGGCATCTTCGGCGATACAGGCGGACTCCGCTATGCAAGCACGGACAAAGAGTCGCTCTTCATTGTTTCCGAACTTGCGGAGATCATAAACTACGGTGAGTTCTGCTCGCAGTTTTTTGAGACACTTCCCGAAAATTGGTTTGCAATGTTTGCCGAAGTCATTCAAAGCATGGAAAAATTCCGTGACGGCAAAGTGGTCTTTCTGAAAACGACCCTTGAACAGCTTGAAAGATTCAACCTTTCGATCGACGAGATAGATCCTTTTGTAGAAGAGATCCGCAGGATAAAGAGCGTCAGGATCGTTTTCAGGATCCGTGAAGTCGAGCCAGGGAAATTGTGGAAATTCAGTGTCCGGAGCAAAGGTGATATCGACTGCCTTCCTATAGCCAGGAAATTCGGCGGCGGTGGCCACAAAAATGCGGCAGGATTCACATTCTACGGCACATTGGAAGAGGGAAGGAAAGCTGTTGCCGAAATCGCAGAGGAATTGGAACTGTAACTTAAGATTTGTCTGTCAAGGAGAGTATCAGTTGTTTTCCTTGAGGCTTTCGGTGTATTCTCTGCCGCGCATCGCGTGACGCAGAGCCGCCGAAAGAACGGTCTTTCTGAGTCTGAGTGAATTCGGGGTGACTTCGACGAGTTCGTCTTCGTTGATGAAGTGTATCGCCCTTTCCAAAGTCATCGGTTTTACCGGAGTGAGCGTTACGGCGTCGTCCTTTCCTGCTGCACGCATGTTCGTGAGCTTCTTCGCCTTGCACGGGTTGACGTCGATATCAAGGTCTTTCGAGTGCTCGCCGATTATCATTCCTTCATAGACCGGCATTCCGGGAGTTATGAAGAGCTCTCCTCGCGGTTCAAGGTTGAAAAGAGCGTATGCGATCGCTTCGCCCTGCCTGTCGGAAACTATCGAACCTGTGAATCTGACGGGGAAGTTGCCGCGGTATTCTTCATATCCTTCAAAAAGCGTGTTGAGAGTTCCTGTCCCTTTCGTATCGGTGAGGAACTGGTCACGGTAGCCGATAAGTCCGCGGGAAGGAACGGTGAATTCCATGAAAGCGCGTTCGTTCGCCGAGTTGACGAGATTCGTCATCCTTCCTTTTCTTGCCGAAAGTTTCTCGGTGACGATGCCGGTGAACATTTCGTGACATTCGATGTAGACGTGCTCTATCGGCTCGTATTTCTTGCCGTCGATCTCTTTGTAGATAACGGTCGGTCTGCCGACGCAGAGTTCGAAGCCTTCGCGTCTCATCTGCTCGACGATGATCGCCATCTGGAGCTCGCCGCGCCCTTTTACGATGACGTAATCGTTCGTTTCGGGCTCTTCCAGTCTGATCGAAACGTTCATCAGAGTCTCTTTGTGAAGTCTCTCCTTGATCTTGCGCAGCTGAACGTATTTTCCGTCTTTTCCGGCCAAAGGACCGTTGTTTATCGTGAAGACCATGCTGACTGTCGGCTCGTCTACCTTGATCCTCGGAAGTGCGACGGGCTGCTCGAGAGTCGCTACCGTGTCGCCGATGTGAACGTCTTCGATTCCTGCAAGAATAACGATGTCTCCGGGTTCGACGATCTCTGCGTCAACGAGTTTAACGCCCTGATAAAGCTGGAGTTTCGAAACTTTGAGGCGTGCCTGTTCGTTGCCTTCCTTGATGCAGACAAGCGTTTCGTTGCAGTGGACGCTGCCGTTTACGACTTTTCCGATCGCAAGTCTGCCCAGATAGTCGTTATAGCTCAGATCGGTGACGAGCATCTGGAAGGGCTGCTCCGGATCGTAGAGCGGGCCTTTTGTGAATTCGATTATCTTATCCATGAGGATGTGGAGGTTTTCGCCTTTCTCCTCAAGAGTCTCCTGAGCGATACCGTCACGTCCGATCGCGTAGAGGACAGGGAAGTCGAGCTGCTCGTCGTCTGCTCCCAGATCTATGAAAAGATTGCCTATCTCGTTCAAAACTTCCTGCGGACGGGCATCTTTTCTGTCGATCTTGTTGATTACGACCATGATCTGGAGCTTCGCTTCGAGAGCCTTTCTCAAAACGAATCTCGTCTGCGGGAGAGGTCCTTCCGACGCATCGACGAGAAGTATCGCGCTGTCTGCCATGAAAAGTGCTCTCTCGACCTCGCCTCCGAAATCGGCGTGTCCGGGAGTGTCTATGATGTTGATCTTGACCCCTTTCCAGACGACCGAGCAGTTTTTCGCCGCGATCGTGATGCCGCGCTCGCGCTCAAGATCCATGTTGTCCATGATCCTGTCGTTTACTACTTCACCTTCGCGGAAGACGCCGCTCTGCTTGAACATCGCATCGACGAGAGTTGTTTTGCCGTGGTCAACGTGAGCGATGATCGCCACGTTCCTGATTTTGTCGTTTCTTACTAAATTGCCCATCTGTTTCCTTCATTAAAAGACCGTTTCCAAAAAAACGCGCGTAATTTATTTAGAGTTTCCTCAATTTCAAGAAAAATCTCGATTTCAGTGCGGCATCGGCAAAAATTTGCGAATAATTGCTAAAATGCAAAAAAAATATATCATTTTGCCCCTTTGCTTGAAAAGGGGTGTGCAGTTGTTTTTTTTGTGAGGATGTTATGTCAAAGTATGTTCTCGGAATAGATCTCGGAACTTCGACGACAACGGTAGCTGTCGTTCAGGACGGTCTTTCCACGGTTATTCCCATTCCGGGAGAGGAAGACGACAAGATAATGCCTTCGGTAGTTTCTTTCGTAAATGAGGGCCAGAATATCATAGTCGGTAAAAAAGCTAAGGATATGAGGCACTTGAATCCGGTAAACACGATCTATAGCATAAAAAGGATCATCGGACGCAAGTTCAGCCATCCAGAAACGGTCAAATATGCGAGAAAATTCCCGTATAAAGTCGTCGGCGGTCAGAACGACTCGGTCGAGATCGAGATCTACAACAAGCGGATAACTCCGCAGATGATCTCCTCTCTTGTTCTGAAAAAGGCGAAAAAGGCGGCGGCCGATTATCTTGGCGAAGAAGTCTGCGATGCAGTCATCACTGTTCCGGCAAACTACAACGAGGCGCAGAGGCGTGCGACACAGGAAGCGGGAAGACTTGCCGGACTCAACGTTCTACGCATCATCAACGAACCTACCGCTGCGGCTCTGGCTTACGGTTTCGGCAGCAACAGAGATGAAAAGATAGCCGTTTTCGATTTCGGCGGCGGAACTTTCGATATCACTGTTCTCGAAGTCAAGGACAATGTCTTTGAAGTCCTTTCTACTGCCGGCAACAGCTTTTTGGGCGGTGACGACATTGATGCTGCGATAGTACAGTTCATGATGTATGACATCGAAGTCAATTACGGTGTCAAAATTTCGATGAACAGCGAGATGATGACGGTATTCCTCGCAGAAGCCGAGCGTATAAAGATCGCGCTTTCAAGTCAGGATAAGATAAAAGTCCTTATCCGCAGCATGATCCCGCTCGGAGAGGAGAGGTTCGCGGACTACGAAAGGATAATCGACAGGGAACTTTTCAACCAGATAATCGATCCGATAGTCTCGCAGGCTTTCGATATCTGCAAAGATGCCATGGAAAGCGCCCATCTCGATGTATCGGCACTTGATGCGGTCATTCTTGTCGGCGGTTCGTCGAAGATCCCGCGTGTTCAGGAGCGTGTTTCGGAATTTTTCAAACAACAGCCTTACTTCGGCATAGAATCAGTCCTCGTCATCGCGATGGGAGCGAGCATCATGGGAAATTCGCTCGTCAGCGATTACAGCGATCAGGCTCCGGTCCTGCTCGACGTCGTTCCGCTTTCGATCGGTGTCGGCAGTGTAGGGGACTACATCGAGATCTTGGTGGAAAAGAACGAGCCTCTGCCGCTTGAAAGGACGGAAGTGTTCACCAACGCGGCTGACGATGTCGATTCGGTGAAGGTCGAGATCTATCAGGGAGATGCCAAAAGCAAGCGTGATTCTCACCTCATGGGAGAACTTACCCTTTCAGAAATGAGGAAGGCGCGCAGGGGCGAGCTCAAGATAGAGGTCAAGTTCGAGATCGATACCAACGGCGTCCTCAATGTAAGCGCGGTCGATCTTGACACAGGAAGGATGCAGAAGATTTCATTGAATATTCTTGGTTTGGAGCAGCGAAAATGAGAAAGAAGATCGCAATTTTGATGAAAGATGAAAAGTATTTGAGATCATTGGAGAAATTTCTGACTTCTAAGATCAGTGACTGTGAGTGTCTTATCTCGCAGGATGTCAGGACATTTCTTACAGAGGACCTTTCTTCCTACAACACGCTGATAGTTTCGTCAGTGCTGACCGACGGAATATGGCTGAAAGCCCTTCCTGTCATCCGCAAGGCGAAAAGTTTTGTTCTGCTTGCCGTTCCCGAAGGTCCGGAACTCAATGCCGACATTGCCGAGAAATACGGCGCTGCGGCTTTTTTCAAACTTCCGCTCAACAGTGACAGCTTTCTTGCTAAGATCAAAGAGATAGTGGAAAGCACAGCGGAGCAGACGAAGATCCCGAATGCCGTCTCTGTCGATATGCTTGAAGAGATCACATATTTCTCGGCGAACATGGACAGTTATGACTACTACACGTTTTTCGGGCTTCCCAAGAATGCGTCTCTTGCCGAGATCAAGAAAAAATATATAGGAATGGCGAGGAAATTCCACCCCGATAAATTCAGGAACATTCCGGCGGACATACGTGAAAAGGCCTATGAGGTCACCAAACGGGCGAATGAGGCTTACTCAGTGCTGATGAATCCTTCGAGAAAAGTCATTTACGACAAAATGCTCAAGGAGAATCCGGAGACAAAGCGTTTCGACTTCAGGATAAAGGTCTCCTACAACGAATCTCCGGAGGATACGATCCAGAACAACCAGGCCCGCCGTTTCGCGATCCTGGCAGTGAAGGCGATGGAGATCCAGGATTACAGATCTGCTCTCACACAGCTCAAAATGGCCGCTTCTATGGAGAAGAACAACGCCTACATCGACAGGCTTATCGAAGAAGTCACTCAGAAACTCTCTCAATAAAGGTGTCTGAATGAATGAATACTGCGCAAAATACGGATTGAACGAAGAGCGCCTGCCGCGCCATGTCGCCATAATCATGGACGGAAACGGCAGATGGGCAAAGAAACGGCTTTGGAACAGGCTTAAAGGCCATCGTGCCGGTGCCGACGCGGTCGATGCTGTTACGACTTTGTGCCGTGAGATCGGTGTGAAATACCTTACGCTTTACGCTTTTTCAACTGAAAACTGGAATCGTCCCGAATCGGAAGTGTCCGGTCTTATGGAGCTTTTCAAAGAATTCCTGATCTCGAAAAAGGGGCTTCTCATCGACAAGAAGATCCGCCTCAACATAATCGGAAGCAAAGAGAGATTTTCGCCTGAACTTCTCAGACTCATGAACGAAACTATTGCCGAAACTGAGAAATACGAGCCTGAAATGATGCTCACCCTTGCTCTCAGCTACGGTTCCCGCCAGGAGATCACTCAGGCAGTCCGGAAGATAGCTCAAAAAGCCGCGGCGCATGAGATCGATCCGGAAAATATCGATGAAAAGCTGATCTCGGAAAGCCTCTACACGTTCAATATGCCGGATCCTGACCTCGTTATCAGGACGAGCGGTGAATACAGGATCTCAAATTATCTGCTCTGGCAGATAGCCTATTCCGAATTTTATTTCACCGACACTTTGTGGCCCGATTTCAATAAAGAAGAGTTCGTGAAAGCGCTCAAGGATTTTGCCGGAAGGGAACGCCGCTTCGGCAAGACTGGGGAACAGCTGAAAGCTTAGAGTTCTATCTTACCGTGAATTCGATCTGATCTTTGTCCGATTTCGGATTTATCAGCATGAAAAAGAATTTTTTTGATTCGTCCGTGGCGACGAGGACCACTTTGTCGCTCTTTTTGATGCCGATATTCGTGAAAAGAAGGATCTTTTCGGTGTGGCTGAGCGAGTTAAGGATCGTTTCCGGGACAAATTCGGTATAAGTCCTTTCAAACATCGTTCTGAAAGTCGAAAGCGACTTCAGAGGGAAGCGGCTCGTCAAAGAATCTTCCTTGAAAATGACAGATTCGCTGTTTTCGAGCTCGAGAGTGAAAAGCTGCTCTGAGATCTCTTTCAGCTTTTTCTTGATCGTCATTATCTTTACGACTTTGTCGGAAAAAAGCTCGTTGCTCGGTTCAAGCTGGATGAGAACGGATGTGAACCGGTCGATGTCGAAAAGGAAGTGTTTCGCCGAGATCCTTTTGAAAATAGAGGCGGGGATGTGTATGAAGTCGATGTTGAATCCGGGGAATATTTTGAGGATCGTCTCCCTTATCTGCCCTATCAGAGCGGAGTTTATGAACCCGATAACTATCTCCTTGCTCTCTTTCCTGAAAGTTACGGGGAGCGCAAGCAGCCGTGTTATAACGTCGGGAGTAAAGAACCTTGCGAAGAAATCGTCGGACATGAATCCCTTTTTCTCTTCATACATCACTCCGAAACCCTCTTTTTCATAGAATCTCGCAAGTCTTTTCTCTTCTATCATTCCTTTTGAAATAGCAAACCAGATAGGATCGACATTGGTCTTCATTTTCAGGATCTTATTTGCATTTTCCGAAGAAATGACATTTCCCTGAACCATTTTGAGCATCAGATTTCTCATTTGAAATCTCCGTTATATTTTTGCGATTATAGGCACTTTTCTTTTGTATTTCATTGAATTTATCCGCCTGCTCACGAAAGTTACGAGTTTTTCGTCGAAGCCTTCGCGGACGATCTCCTCCCCGCTCATCCCAAGGTCTGAAATAGCGTGGATGACCGGATCCATCGTCTGATAGGAATAGCCGATCTCGCCTTCATCGGTCTGACCTTCGAAAAGATCCGCGCTCGGAGCTTTTTCGATCACACTCGCCGGAAGCCCGAGGAAACGTGCAAACTCGAAGATGTCGGTTTTGTAGAGACTGCCGATCGGATTGAGAGCCGATGCGCCGTCGCCGAACATCGTGAAGTATCCGAGTTCGATCTCGCTTTTGTTGCCGGTGCCGAGGACTATCGCGCCGTTTGCCGCCGAAAAGTCGAAAAGGGTGATCATTCTCGTTCTCGCCATGATGTTGCCGAGTCTTCCTTTTCTCGAAAAATCGGGATTTGTCATGTTGTTTGCCGCGAAAGTGTCGACAACGGCCGATATTTCGATCTTCAGGCTGTTTATCCCGGTGTTTTCGACTACTTTGAGAGCGTCTTCAATGCTTTTTGCGCTCGACGTTTTGTAAGGCATAAGGATGCCGGTGACGTTTTCTTTTCCCAAAGCTCTTGCTGCAAGAGCTGCTACGAGTGCGCTGTCAAGTCCTCCGGAAAGTCCGAGGACCGCTTTTTTCTGTCCTGTTTTTTCGATTTCCGTAACCAGAAACGAGGTGAGTTTTTTCTCGATTTCCGCGAAATCCAGTTTAGGAAGAGTTATCATGCGTTCCCCCTTATTTTAAGTTGATTTAATAATGATCTTCGTATGTTGAGTGAGTTCGAAAAATAGTCTGAAAGGATGTTTTCCTTTTTTTCGTCTTTGGAAAAGCCGGAGACTGCGCAGTAGTCGCTTTCTATCGAGTCGAGAGTCTCGGAATCGAAGTCGGAAAACAGCGATGTCCGGCATTTTTTGATAAATTCAAGTTCGGAACGGTCGGGCATCGTAAAGGAGTGGGCGAGTTCGGCAAGCCATGAGGCTGCGATGAAGTTGCCCGGGTTCCTGCGCAGAGGAGCGGTCTCTTCAAGCGACACGAAATCGTCCAGGAAGTAGGTGTTGTTCTTTCTGCTGAGCACGACTTCGCAGTTTTCAAAAAGGGAGAAGTTGTCTTTCTTCGAAAAAAAGCGGAAAGTTTCGCCCTCTTTTGAAATGGTGTGAAAAAATCCGGACCCGTGGGATTTTTTGTAAGTGATCGTTCCCTGCACAATATACATCAGTTAGTTTACCGACTCTATCTGCTGCTTCTTTTCAGGTTTTTTGCGCTCGATTTCGTTCGTCACCCCTAACTGTTTCGCAAGTTCGACACATTCGGTGAGAAACGGCATCGCCACTTCCTTTGTGTTCATGGCCTGGACATCGAGACAGCGGCGGAGATAAGTCTGACCGAGCTCCTCGTTTTTCAACATATACATCTTCAGCGCACCGCGGTAGAGAGCCTCGATATCGAACGGGAAATACTCAAGCGCCTTTTTATAGTTTTCGGCCGCGAGTTCGTGAAGGTTCTGCTCGTCGTACATAAGTCCGAGCTGTTTGTATGCTTCGGAATGAGTTCCGCGCATCTTTATTGCGGCATCGAAATGCTGTTTCGCAAGATCATAGCGCTTCTGCTTTCTGTAGACTATCCCGATGTTTGTCTCGGCGTAGTGCGGCCTGGGATACATCGTGTCCGCCAGTACCGCCTGAAACTCTTCCAAAGCCTCGCCGAACTTTTCCTGTTCGAGGTAGAGAGCTCCGAGATTGTTTCTTGCATCGGTGAATTTTTTGTCTATTTTCAAGGCTTTTTTAAAATTTTCCTCAGCTTTTTTATCATCGTGCTCGATCATGAAGACTAGTCCGAGCGTGTTGTAATACTGCGGCAGATCCGGAGCGGCTTCGATCGCAAGCATGATCTCGCGCTTTGCCTTGATGTAGTCGCCCTGATTCAAAGCGGCAAGACCAAGCTGGTAGTGGCCGTCGCTCTTTCGCTCGTCGCTTATTGTCTTCGTGTCTGCCGAAGAACACGATACGAGAAGTTGAAAAAGAATGAAAAGTATTGGTAATAATTTGATTTTATTCAAGCTTTCCTCGTTGGAGAATTATTTTTTCTCTTCTTTGCCGTCTGCTTTTTTGTCAGCCTTTTTGTTTTTGTCCTCTCTGCCGGATCTTCCCCATTCCCAGCCGAATTCAACATCTGCGCCGAGATCCCACGAGGAGATGTAGTGACCTTCGAGGTTGTCGTGCGGACGCGGGTTCTTTGCGTTCCAGAACGTCCAGTGCTTGCCGGCGTAACCGTTGATGTAGAGGAAAGGAAGTATCTGGAGTCTGATGACACCTCTAAAAAGAGAGCTGACGTGACTGTCGGAGAAAAGTTCCTTTGCACTGCCGAAACCGCGTTTGTAGTAGGAGACCATCATCTTTACGATCCAAAGGTCGGGAAGTTCCAAGTGTGCGAAAAGGGAAGAGGAGTCGGGAAGTTTTTCATAGCCGAGCGAAAGGGCGATCCAGGTCCTGAAACTGTAGCTGAGTTCTCCGTAGAAAGATCCTACGAACTTGTCGTCGGAATCGTTCATAAGGTGCCAGTATTTCGAGCGGCCGTCGGGCTGGAAATTGCTTTTGCCGTATATGTTGGTCATCATTTCCATACGCTCTACATCGTAGAAAGTATCGAAGAAAGAGGGGAGATACGAGTCGTGGTGGGCTCTTCCCTCAAGCTGGACCCTGATCGCGTGCTGGTTCTTCTCATCGAGGTTGAATCTTCCCAAAAGTCCGAAAGTGAAACCGCCTTTCACAAAATCTGTTTTGAACCATGAGTAGTCGGCGAAAGTCTTGATGTCGACTTTTTCGTTTTTGAAAAGTTTGAGCTCGAAGTCGATGCCCTGCATATAGAGGAATTCGTCGTCTTCAACGATAGGACGTCCTTTTGAATCGACCGATATCCTTGGAAGTCTGCTGTCTTTTCCGTTTATATAGTCATCAGGATCGTAATCGTAGTATTTTTCATATTTCAATTTTGTCGGAGCATTTCTGTCGCCTACGAAAGAGTATCCGAACGAAACGCTTCTTGCATGGTAGTTCCCGATCGCGGAGAACGGTTTCAGGAAGACGATGCCGCCGAAGATATTTCCTCTCGCGACATCTCCCAAAAGTGCCTCGAAGCCGCCGTAGTCGAAATACCAGTTGAGTTTTGCCGACATTGTCGAGAAGGTCGAGTCGTGGTTCGGGATGTAGCGTTTGAGGATCGTTCCGTGACCGATAGTCTGAGCGAAGTTGCTGCCGATCGACAGATAAAGGTTGTCTTCGGAAGTTCCTATCTGGAAGTATCTGAGGATCTTGAGGTAATCCTGCCATTCATCCCAGTCTTCGCTTCTGAAACGGACACTGTGGTCGTTGTTGTTGATGTCCGTGTTTACGAGACGGACATTGAGCGGAACATGGAATCCGAAAATGAGGTCGAGTTCCTTTTCGCTGACCGGCTCTTTTATGAGTTTGTCGAAGTGCATTGAAAATTTCGGGGTGATGACGAGGTAAAGGGCATCATCCATCAATTTGACACCGGCTGCGAGACCTGCGCTGTTGTAGGGAGAAATGATCTCGTTTGCGCCGATGTTCGCGACTTCGCCTTTCCAGAATCTCTTTTCGATGTCCCTGATCATTTTTTCCTTGCCGTCGTCTTTCTTTGCGGCAGCTCCTTCCGCAGGTTTTTCCTCAGCCGGTTTAGCTTCTTCAGCTGCTGCAGTCTGCTGTTCAGCCGGTTTCGGCTCTTCAGCTTTTGCGGGCTTCTGCTCAGCCGGTTTCGGCTCTTCAGCTTTTGCGGGCTGCTGTTCAGCCGGTTTGGGCTCTTCAGCTTTTGCGGGCTGCTGTTCAGCCGGTTTGGGCTCTTCAGCTTTTGCGGGCTGCTGTTCAGCCGGTTTCGGCTCTTCAGCTTTTGCGGGCTGCTGTTCAGCCGGTTTCGGCTCTTCAGCTTTTGCGGGCTGCTGTTCAGCCGGTTTCGGTTCTTCCGCCGCTGCGGGCTGCTGTTCAGCCGGTTTGGGTTCTTCCGCCGGTGCGGTCTCCTGAGCGAAAAGGGTTCCAAAGAGTAATGTGAACAATGTCAAAAAGGTCAAAATCTTCGAATTTTTCATGCTGTTCTCCGCTTGTAATAAAAGCTTATAACAAAAATACGGCCAAAATATATTGATATATAAGAAAAATGCAAACTAAAAGGGGCTCTTTTTGCGGATAAATGGTGATTTTTGGAAAAAATCCCGATCAGAGGTCGGTCGGTGAGCAGATGAAGCCTTTTATCGCGGTCGCTGCGGCTGTTGCCGGGCTTGCCAGATAGATTTCGGACTGGTTGCAGCCCATTCTCCCTTTGAAGTTTCTGTTTGCCGTGCTGACAGTGATCTCACCTGGAGCCATGATGCCTTCGTGAGCGCCTAAGCACGGTCCGCATCCGGGGTTGAGTATGATCCCGCCCGCTTCGACGAAGATCTTGAAAAGTCCTTCTTCCATAGCCTTGAGGTAGATGTCGGAACTTGCCGGGAGGATGAGAAGTCTTGTCTCTTTCGCGATATGTTTGCCTTTGAGGATTTCAGCGGCGATCCTGAAGTCTTCGATCCTTCCGTTCGTGCAGGTGCCGATAAGGACCTGGTTAACTTTTACATCATGCAAGTTGCTGATCTTATTGACATTGTCAACTGTGTGCGGCATCGCTGCCATCGGTTCGATCTCAGAAACGTCGATCTCTAAAGTTTCGGCGTATTCCGCATCAGAATCAGGATAGATCGGAGTGTAGGCGTCACGCGGGATGCCGTGTTTTTCGAGGAAGCTGAAAACTTTCTCGTCGGGCGCCATGTATCCGTTTTTCGCGCCGATCTCGACCGACATATTCGTGAAAACAAGCCTGTCGGCGAGTTCGATATTTTCAATGTAATCGCCTGAAAATTCCACGCTTTTGTAAAGTGCGCCGTCAACTTTGATGAGTCCTGCGATGTGAAGGAGAACGTCTTTCGAGGAAACGTAGGGTTTCGGCTTTCCCTTGAGGATGATCTTCATCGATTCCGGAACTTTGAGCCAGATCTCTCCCGTCGCCCAGATCCCTGCCGATTCGCTTCTGCCGATACCTGTCGAAAATGCACCGAGAGCGCCGTAGGTTACAGTGTGGGAGTCGCTGCCGACGATGAATTTGCCGGGAAGCGCAAAGCCTTCTTCGACCGTGACCTGATGGCATATACCGCGTCCGCAGTCGTAGAAATTCTTGATTCCCTGTTCCTTGACGAACTGTCTCACTGTCTGGTGGTTCGTAGCTGCTTTTTCGTTTGCAGCCGGCACGATGTGGTCGAGAATTATCAGGATCTGATTCGGATCATCGACCTTTTTTCCGCCCATTTTCTTGAAAGTCGAATAGATCGCCGCGCTGTTGTCGTGCGTAAGAACGTGGTCCGGTCTGATAGTCAGGATCGTTCCCGGAACGACCGGTCTTCCCGCCATTTTCGAAAAAATCTTTTCAGCAAAAGTCTGTCCCATTTTTTTACCTCATTTAAATTGAACAAAAACCTAAAAATCGGCGGATTTTGGCACTTTTTAAGAATAACTCAACTTTTATTTTTGATTTTTTCCCAGTATTCCTTGATTTTGGCTTCGTAGCCGATGTTTTTCATCCTGTAGAACTGGGGAGGTTCGACATCGCCCGGGAAATAACGCTGGTCGACCCAGTGGTTTTCGTAGTCGTGCGGATATTTGTAGTCGCCTTTTTCTTCGCCGGGAGCGAAAGAGGAGTCGTTGATGAGATGTTTCGGGATCTCAAGTGTCGGATTTTCCTTGAAATAATCTTCCGCGGCATGAAGTCCCAGATAGCTTGCGTTGCTTTTTGGAGCGGTGGCGAGATAGTTCACGATATGCGCTAAAATTATCTTTCCTTCGGGGTATCCCACAGCCTGAAATGCCTGAAGCGCCGCGACTGCAAGCTCAAGCGCCCTCGGATCGGCGTTTCCGACGTCTTCGGAAGCGAAAATTATCATTCTGCGAAGCAAAAACAGCGGGTTGTCGCCCGATTCGATCATTTTTACGAGGTAGTAGAGCGCTGCGTCGGGATCGCTTCCTCTCATACTTTTGATGAAAGCCGAGATCGTGCGGTAGTGGAAATCGCCGGTCTTGTCGTACTGATTCGGGTTTTCGACAAGTTCCATAACGTTTTCCCGCGTGATCCTGCCGCCTCCGCTCAGGTGGAACGCGCTTTCCATGATGGAAACTGCGATCCTCACGTCGCCTGATGCCTCTTTCGCAATTATTTCAAGGAGTTCTTCATCGATTTCCGCTTTGAGGTAATCGACCGCGCGGTGCAGCACTTTGACGATGTCCGAAACTGAGATCTTCGAAAAACGGACGCTTCTGGCACGCGAGAGAAGGGCGTTGTTGACGTAAAACGACGGATTTTCGGTAGTTGCGCCGATAAAGATAACACCTTCGTTTTCGATCATCGGCAGGAAAATGTCCTGCTGCGCCTTGTTGAAGCGGTGGATCTCGTCTATAAAGACGATCTGCTTGTCAACGAAGACCGACTCTCTGTCTTTGTAAAGTATCTTCTTTATGTCGGCCGAACTGTCTGTAACTGCTGAAAATTTATAGAGTTTCGCGCCGTAAAGCCCGGCTGCGATACGTGCTACCGTTGTTTTTCCCGTTCCGGGAGGACCGTAGAAGACCATCGATGGCAGGAAACCTGATTTCAGAAAAGATCTCAGCAGGCGTATTACATTCTGCTGACCGACGACTTCATCGAATGTTTCAGGCCTGAGCACCGAATACAGAGGAATGTAGGCAGAATCGTTCATTTCTTAGCGGTAGGGACCGATCCGTCCGGATTGAGACCGCGCGCCTTGTAGTCTGCTTTGATTTTAGCTTCTTTGACCTCTTCCGAAGTCATGAACAGCTCTTTGTGTTTCGCAGGAACGAATACCGTGGAATCGTTTTTGAGGACTGCGAAGATCGTATCAGGGAAGCCTTTTTCGTGGTCTGAAATCCGTGAGTCGTCCGATATGAAAAGTGAATAAGAGAGCATCCGTGCCCTGACGGGATCCTCCTCGTCGATAACGAAGGCTGCCAGGTTGTTTTCAACTTGGGTCGCCGTTCTCCAATCGACCGGAGTATCGTATTTCCGGAACATAGTCTTTTTGATCGGGTCAAAAAAGTAGATTTTGTCGGGATAGTCTTTCTTGAGCTGAAGGAGGTATGCGTTTTTCGCATCGTATTCCTTTATCGAATCAAGATCCTTCCTGATCTTTTCGCTCAATTCCTCGAGCCGCGTCATTATCACATTTTCGTTTCTGCGGGTGATAACGAAATAGCCTTCTTCGGGCATGAGCTTTATCGCGCCGCGGATCTTGTCCGTTACAGAGAACGGATCGTCGATGGAGACTGACCAGCGGACATATTCTTTCGGAAGCTTCCACATTCCGTGGCGGTCTCCGAGATAGATGAGATAGTTGAATTTCACTTTCGGCAGCTTTTCCTTGAGTTGTTTCATGAAAAGCGCCTCTCTGAAAAAATTCACGTCGATGCTGATATTCGGGCTCAATATTTTCACGCTTTTCTTTTCGGTGTTGAGCTCGATTTTCCTGGGGTCGGCATAGGGGATGAACTCCTTGGCGCTCTCGAAATCCGGCGTTTTGTCGACCTTCGAACGGACTTTCATGTTGCCTAAAATGTTGAGCAGAAGGGCCTTTTTCTCGTTTTCCGAAATAGAGGAAGGCTTCGAAAGGGCTTCTTTCAGCATATTGGTGAAAGTTTTGTCCGAAATGGCGTATATCTGGTTGGCGATATCGTCCACGGAAGAAGTCGAATCGGTCTTCTCCTTCGTCAGAGTGTCAAGAAGTCTTTTCCGGTTCTGGATCTCGGAAGGCGACAGCATCGGATTGTCGAAAAGATAGTTCAAAACGATTTCGGCTTTTGCATAAGCCGTTGATTTTCTTTTGTAATTCCGATACTGCCTTTCCCAAAATTCCGAAATTTCACCTGATGCCAGATTGTAATATGAGATCTCGGACATTTTTTTGCCGGTCTCAAGAAGATCGTAAAGTGCCGGAAAAGAGGACAAGTTCTGTTCTTCTTTCACTGATTCGCCGTTTTGCGAATGGGTCTCGTTTATGAGTTTCGCGACATTCAGCATCTCGTTTACTTCGTTTTCAGACTGTCTGATCATCGCGTAGAAGTCCTTGCTCCAGAATTCCGACCCTAAATTCGTAGCCCGAATCACAAGTTTGCTTTCTTCAAAGACGGTGTAGGTTAAGGGTTTTTCAACAAAGAAATCCTTGTAATATTCGGAGTACTGTTTTGCCATTGCGAAACGGTCGTAATCTTTGTCACCAGTCCATCTGACCATAAAATAAAGGAAAAGTCCGCCGACGATGATGAGGAGAATGAGGTACCGCCAGTGGGAATTTCTGTTTCTGCCTGCTGCAAGTTCAGAGGCGCGCACTTTTCTTTTGGGAGACATTACTTGTTCTCTTCGATGATTTCCAAAACGACTTTTTGATTCTGACGGCTTGCTACCGCGCTGATGAGTGTGCGGAGAGCGTTTGCTGTTCTGCCGCTTTTGCCGATGACTTTGCCGACATCTTCAGGATCGACCCTGAGTTCGATTATAGCCGTATTTTTTCCTTCGAGGTAGCTGACCTCGACTGCTTCGGGAGCATCGACTAATTTTTTTGCAATGAATTCAACAAATTCTTTCATAAGATCCTCCAAAAATTGAATAGGTGTAAAATCCAAAACATAAAAAATAAAACCAACACCGCGGCGAACTTAGTGATTTTTGCGGAAAACGCAATTTTTTTATATATTTTTTAAAGATTTTTTAGAATTGACCTGTTCCCGGCTTGTATTCAGCGGCATCCCATTTGAAGTTGTCGATAAGAACGATAGAGTCGTATATATGGTCGTAGAGATCCCAGATCGCGAGTCTCAAAGTTATGACTTCGCCACCGATGACATTTCCGCGTGTCGTGAGCCAGCCGGTGCCGCCGTTTGACGCAAAGCCGGTTCCTTTAAGTTCCTCAGTTCCTATGCATGATTCATTGGTTGCCGGATAACCGTTTACAGGGGAACATTGGGTGAAAAGCCCAGAGGCAGCCAGATTTATGCCGACCGGATTGCCTGCTGCATCCATCGCCAGGTTTTTATCTTTCGGATTCTGCAAATTGGGATCATTGCTTGTATAATTAGAATCAAGAAGTGCAATAAAAAAGTCGTTATATCTGCTGCAAATAAAGCTCGGATACTCTTTAGTGATAAAGTATATGTTAAAACTGAATGATCTGGCAGTCTTGGGAACTCTTATTTTCATTTGAAGCATTACGGCATCGTTTACATCACCGCTTGTTCCTGATGTTGAGCATGAAGCCGCCGACGGGAATTTGCCGCCGTTTGCTGCGACCCAGTCTGCCGGAGCGCCGGATGTCGTTCCGCCGTTGTAATCAGGATCCGTAACAGGATTCCCGAGCTTGCTTGAAGTCAAAGCCAGCATCAGATTGCCTTCTTTAGGTTTGATAACATTTCCGAAAGCCGAAAGCAGTCCGTTGCTGCCTGAGTGTGCAGTCCCGCTGCCGGTCGGAAACGATATCGTTGCGCTGATAAGTCCCCAGTCGTTGGAGTCTTCAGTCGTTGTTTTGCAGATACCGATCGCTTTTGCGTAATCGAAAGGATTGGTCGAAGATTCCGAAACACCCGATTCACACTCAGTTTCGATCACCTCGTATTCGCAAAGATCGGATGAATTATCCCACGCTTTGTCAGGAAAAGGACACTGGTCTGTCGATTCACAGCAGTCAGAGCATGCACCGTGACCGTCGCCGTCGAAATCGGTGCCGTCATCAACAACACCGTTGCAGTCGTTGTCTATTCCGTCTGAGCAAAGTTCTTCGCCGAACTCTTTTTCGGGAAGTACTTCGCCTTCGCATCTGCCCCATGTCGAATCTTCTTTGCAGGTCCTTATTCCGGCTCTGCACGGGCCGACATTTTCGGTCTCAGGATTTCCCTGGTAAGGGCAGGTCTGCTTTTTTCCGGGTTCGCAGCTGCCTGTTATCGGATCGTTGTCACCGTCCTGCGGGCCGGGAGCAGTGTCGCCGGTGTCGCTGTCGGTTTCGTCGGGATTCGCAGTGTCGCCTCCGTCATGATGGGCGGTATCGCCGCTGTCAGAGCCGTCAGTACACACTTTTTTTTCAGAGTCGCAGGTGTAGCCGAGAGGGCAGTCAAAGTTCGATTCACAGCTTTTTTCTGAAGATGAACCTGAATCGGTAAAATCCTCTTCGTCGCCTCCGCACGAGACAAAACAGAGAATAAAAGCCGAAATGATCAAAGTAAATCTGAGTAACTTCATGGTATCCTCCAAAAAAGATCAACTATACTATTTTAAGGAAAAACGGAAAAAATACAAGGCAAAAAGTATGATTTGAAAAGATGGTGCCTACTGCTGTCCGGTTCCGGCTTTTGCAGGTTTTGGAAGCCATCTGAAACCGTCGAGAAGAACTGTCGAATCGTATGAGTGGTCAGGACCGTAAGTTACCGAACCTTGTTCCCAAAGAGCAAGTCTCAAAGTTATCGTTTCGCCAGGAACGACGTTTCCGCGCGTCGTGAGCCAGCCTGTTCCGCCTGCACCGTGAGTGTCAAAGCCTGTTCCCTGGAGAAGAGTCGTACCTTGTGTGCAGTTGGCAGCGTAGTTGGAGCCGTCATTCTGACTGCAGACCATGAAAAGTCCTTCCGGAGCGAGGTCTACACCGACGAAGTTGCCTTTGTAATCTTTAGCAAGGTTTTTGTCGTAAGGATTCTGGAATTCGTCATCCGGATACTGAGTGTTGTGTTCCGAATCAAGAAGAGCAATGAAGAAATCGTTGTAGTTGCTCGGATTGCAGGCTGTTCCGGGATATTCAGCTGAGAAGAAGAAAAGATTGAACTGGAAAGCTCTTGCATTCATAGGTGCCTTGATTTTGAGCGTGAGCATGATCGGATCCTGAACTGACGGAATAGTTTTGTCCGCACACTGGTTCGTGAGACCGTCTTCAACAACTGTTCCGCCGCATGCCGGAGATTTGGGAATCGTGCAGCCCGGCATCAGGTTTATCCAGTCTTCGGGAACTTTGCTCGAAGTTTTCATGTCGCCGTAGGTGCCGTCCATTTTTGCACAGCCGGCATTTTTTGTCGGTTTGTTCCATGGTCCTGTAGAAAGAATGGCGATTTTTGAGCCTTCTACAGGATCAATGTTGTTGCCGAATTTCGGTTCCGCTGCAAAAGTCTGATAATCGGTTTCGAAATACGGCATCGTAAGGCTCATTCTGTCCGATTTGCTACAAAAGACTGTACAGCAGGAATTGTCTGCTATATTTTCACTGACAGGCTCTCCTGCAAGCGATATTTCGGCCGAAACGAGCTGGTCGCCGCAGATTCCCATTGCGTGGGCAAGTTTTACCGCGTTTCCGGGGTAGTCGCCGATGGCAAGGGCATTGTCAGAACCGTCGCAGGAAGTTGCTTCATCGATTTCTCCGTTGCAGTTGTTGTCGATCTCGTCTTCCTGCATTTCGTAAGCGCCGGGATATACTCCGGCAGGATCGAATCCTTTGCAGTCGTCAGCTATTTCGCAGCAGTCTTTGCATGCGCCGTAGCCGTCGCCGTCGAAGTCGCGTCCGTTGTCTACGATCCCGTCACAATCGTTGTCTATGCCGTCATCGCACAATTCACCGATCTCGTTGACAGGTTCGTATCCGCCTTCGCATTTGCCCCATGTCCCGTCTTCCTGACAAGTTCTGATCGCCGCTTTGCACGGACCGACATTTTCGGTCTCCGGAAGACCCTGGTAAGGACATGTCTGCTTCTTGCCGGGCGTGCAGCTGCCGGTTATCGGATCGTCGTCGCCGTCCTGTTTGCCGGAATGATCTGTGCCGTCTCCGTTTCCGTCTCCGTTTCCGTCCCCGTTTCCGCTGCCGTCAGGATCACCGGAACCGTCGTTGTTCTTTGATCCGTTCGTGCAAGTCTTTTTTTCAGTATCACATGTATATCCTATCGGACAATCAAAAGAGGATTCGCATGCCTGACCTTCGCCGCGGTCGCCGCCTTCACCTCCGTCTTCATCATCTGAACAGGAAACCAGAATGAGTGTAAAAGTCGTCAAAAATAAAAGAATTAGAAATTTTTTCATCTGAAACTCCAAAATCAACACCATAAAACAATATATTTTACGCAATAAGCAGGAAAAATCAAATCAGGCCGCACACTCTTGCCGGAATCTCGACATCTTTGATCAAAAGTGTTATATTGCCGCAGTTTTCTGTTTTTGGAGTGGACAATGGAAAAAAATTCTTCGATCTTTATCGCAGGCCACAGCGGGCTTGTCGGAAGCGCGATAGTGCGCGAACTGCGCTCAAAAGGGTATAACAATCTCATTTTCAGAAGTTCTTCGGAGCTCGATCTCAGGGATCAGGCGGCGGCTGAGAGATTTTTTGCCGAAAACAGGCCTGAATATGTTTTTCTTTCGGCGGCGCGCGTCGGCGGAATAGGGGCAAACAATATCTTTCGTGCAGAAATGATATACAATAATCTGATGATAGAATCTAATATCATCCATTTCGCGTGGAAATACGGTGTGAAAAAGCTCCTTTTTCTCGGTTCGAGCTGCATTTACCCGAAATTTGCGCCGCAGCCGATGAAGGAGGATTTTCTTCTCACGAGCGAACTCGAATACACGAACGAGCCTTATGCTGTGGCCAAGATCGCAGGCCTCAAGCTCTGTGAATCATACAATATCCAGTACGGGACCGACTTCATTTCGGTCATGCCGACCAATCTTTACGGTGAAAACGACACTTTCGATCTTGAAAACGGACATGTCCTGCCGACGATGATAAGAAAATTTCACGAAGCGAAAGTGCAGGGGCGCGATTTTGTCGAATTGTGGGGGACTGGAAAGCCGAAGAGGGAGTTCCTCTATAGCGGAGATCTCGCGGAGGCTCTCATAATGCTGATGGAAAATGTCTCTTTCAAGGATCTTACAAAAGGGATGAACGAGATCCGCAACACCCACATAAACATAGGAACAGGCGAGGATCTCACGATCTATGAGCTTGCCTTCATCATCAAGGATATCGTAAGTTACGACGGCGATATCGTGTGGGATACCTCAAAACCTGACGGAACGCCGAGGAAACTGCTCGATATTTCGAAGATCAAAAGTTTCGGCTGGAAACCGCGCACGACTCTCACCGACGGGATCGAAAAAGTCTACCGCTGGTATGTCAGAAACAATGCTAGTCAGGGGTGACACCGATGCTTCTCTATGCAGATAAACTTTTTTCGAAAGAGTGGTTCAAAAGTCTTTACCTGATAATCCAGGGAGCGATCATCGCCGCTTTCGGCTACAACTTTTTTCTGATCCCGCACAAGATCATCCCCGGCGGGCTCATGGGACTCAGCAGCGTTTTCTATCATCTGCTCGGGATACCGGTAGGAATGCTGACGATAATCCTCAATATTCCGCTCATTCTTCTCGGGATGCGGATCTTAGGCAACCGCTTCGGCTACAAAACGATACTCGGAATGACGCTCCTTTCGCTTTTCAACGACGGAATGAACTTTTTCTGGCATGATGTTAAACTGACGGACGACATATTTTTGAGCGGGATAATCGGCGGAACTCTTGTCGGAGCAGGGGTCGCATCGATTTTCAAGGCTAAGGCTACGACCGGCGGAACAGACATCATTGCCCAGCTTTTTCATGTCAAATTCAAATTCTCGACAGGAAAAGTCGTCCTTTTCACGAACATAATATTCCTTTCGCTCGGTGCTTTTTCGATCCACATGAAAAATCCCGAGACGACCGAGTTCTTTAAAATGATAGTCTATGCAATAATCACTCAGTACACCACCTCGAAAGTTATGGATGTCATCCTCGAGGGGACCTCTTACTACAAAGGGATCTTTATCATTTCGAACCGCTACGACGAGGTCAAGGAAAAGCTGCTGACACAGCTCAGGCGCGGAGGAACGATGATACACGGGCAGGGGATGTTCAAGGACGACGAGCGCAAAATAATCTTTACCGCAGTCAGCAGACGCGAATCGGCGTTTCTTAAAGAATACATCAAATCGATAGATCCGCAGGCATTCATCATCATTTTCCAGACAAATGAGATCTACGGTCAGGGATTCCTTCCGGTGAAGGATATCGAATGATTCCGCGGCGCCGGTCCTGCAGCCGCATATATCCCGTTATCCCGATATTATTTTGCCGCGGCTAAGAATTCTTTGATCTCATCCAGACGTTTCATTGCGACAGCTCGTCCTTCCTGATAGACGCGCTCGAGTTCATCGATATTTTTCTCGGTCCTGCTGATCCCGAGAGCCTGTTCCGGGCAGATGAGGAGGGCAGCGCCGGCCTTTTCCCTCGACAGGATGTATTCGCGCTGTTTGTTGTATTTCTCGTGGCGTATCGCTACGGCATCGATAAGTTTAGGATATTTGCGGAGCAAAAATTTCATCAAAGGAAAGAAACTTACCGGCTGTTTCGTGAAATCACGCGGCTGTGTCAGAACGACGACATTCTTTGTGTAGCCGATGCTTTCAAAATATTCGATCGGAACGGAATCGGCGATGCCTCCGTCAAGAAGAGTCAGATCTCCGATCCTGACAGGTCTTGAAACTCCCGGCATCGAAGCGGAAGCGCGGATCCATTCCATTCCTTCTTTTGATTTCGTGATTTTTTGATAGAGCGGTTCTCCTGTGTCAGCATTTGTCGCGGCGACGTAAAATTCCATCGGATCATTGTCGAAAGTCTCATAGTCAAACAAGTCAAGCTGGTTCGGCAGGATGTTGTAGCAGAATTCTGCGTTGTAAAGGTCTCCTGATGTGAAAAGGGAGTAAAAACTGCAGTAGCGTCTGTCGTGGGCGTATTTTTTGTTGTAGCGTATGGCGCGTCCTATCTGTTTCGACTTGAAGTTGCAGCCGAAAGTCGCACCTGCCGAAACACCTATCATTCCATCGAAAGTGATCCCGTTTTCCATAAATACATCGAGCACGCCTGTTGTGAACATTCCGCGCATTGCGCCGCCTTCGAGCACGAGCCCTGTTTTTCCTGCCATGATCTTCTCCATTATCAATTTGATTCAGCGTCTTCAGACTGGTCTTTAGCCTGTTTCGACGGTTTGTTGCTTCCAGTCACCATTTTGAATTCATACATCCTGCAGTCGAGACTGCCGTTTTTGAAAGGGACCCTTTTAGAGGTCGCAAGGCCGATAAAGCGCGGCATTTTGAGGTCACTCGTGAGAAAACAAGCTTTCCATCCGGCAAAGCTGTGTTTGAGCAGGTCTCCGATCTTCGGATAGAGTCTGCGCATTTCGTCAAGTTCTCCCATGCGCTCGCCGTAAGGGAGGTTTGCAATCATGACTCCCGATTCGGCAGGAGCCGTGAGGTCTAAAATATTGGCTTTTTTGAGCTTGACCATGTCTGCAAGTCCTGCGTTTTCAAGGTTGTTCCTTGCCGCTTCTATTGCCAGTGCCGAGACATCGCTTCCGAAAATGGGGAGGTCTGCATCGTCGAGTTCGTTTTCCAGAGCTGCCTGCAGGGTAGCGTTCCAAAGATCAGGATCGAAGTTCTTAAGTTTTTCAAAAGCAAATTTTCGTGAACTTCCGGGAGCGATATTGAGCGAGATCCTTGCCGCTTCGATGAGGAATGTCCCGCTTCCGCACATCGGGTCGAGCAGCGGTATCCCCGGCTCCCAGCCTGAAAGAAAGAGAAGCCCGCAGGCTAAGTTCTCTCTGATCGGAGCGATATTCGTCTTTTCTCTGAATCCCCGCTTGAAAAGGGCTTCTCCGCTCGTGTCGATAAAGATCGTGAACTGGCTTTCATCGAGAAACCCTCTTATTCTCATGTCCGGCGTGTGAGGTTCGACATTGGGACGAAGGCCGTCTGTCTTGCGGAATTTGTCGCATATACCGTCCTTTATTCTCAGTGCCGCGAAATTGAGGCTCTTGAGCGGGCAGTTCGTTGCGACGACATCGACTCTGAAACTCTGCTTTACCGAGAACCATTCGTTCCACATGACCGAAAAAGCGAGATCGTAGATATCCTGCTCTGTCCTGTAGACTTTTGAGGCGATTTCAAGATAGATCCTGCCTGCGGTATGTGAGTGCAGGTTCGCTTTGTAGCATATCTCAAGACTTCCGGAAAAGCGGACTCCTCCGTCCGTCATTTTGACATTCGATGCCCCCATCCTTGAAAGTTCAAGTGAAAGCGGCATTTCAAGACCGCGCGGCACTGAAGCGAAAAATTTGTATTGTTCCATAGATAATCACCTGTAACTATTATTGTTTTTTCTTGTTTAAAATTTCAGGATCAACTTCGTAGACATAAAAAAACGGGAGTCCTTTCTTCAAAGTCATTCCTTCCGGCGGATTTTTTCTCATCTTCAAAAGTTCCTCTTTCGGAATGTAAAAACGGGAGACGCTTGCAGGCATGTTTTTCAGAATTAGAAAAACACCAGGTTCCTTTATCTGTTTTAAAGAACGTATGTGCTTGTAATTATTGTTTTTATATCCTGAATAGTAGGCGATCCTGCGGCCGATGTTCTTGTCTGCAAGATATATCCGGGTGTCAGGATAGGCCTTAAGCAGTTCATCGATGGATGCCTTCTGCACGACCCTGCGGTCTTTGAAACGCCGGCTGTTGTCGACAGAAAAGGCGATGTTGCTTATAAAAACAGCGAGAAAAACGACGATCGCGGCTGTTTGAAGCGCCGTTTTACCGCTCTTCAGCATTTTATCCAGAAATATTCCGTAGATCGCGCAGACGGGGAGAAGGAAGATTATTGCGTATCGGGTGTTTCTTATCAGCGTGGTGTACGGCGAGAAACTTGTCGGGGCGAATGTCATGAAAAGGAAATAGGAGAGGAACCAGATGAGGAAAATCACCTCTTTCCCCGCTTTTTTCATGAAAATCAGGACGATGCAGGCAATAGTCGACGCGGCGATGCAGTATCCGTTGAGGCCGAACATCCTCCAGTTGGCGAAGTTGCCGTGCGTGAACATCGTTCTGATGTAGAAGAAGAGGTCTTTCGGATCGACATCGAACATCCTGTCCTGATATTCTATTCCCTTTTTGCTTATGACGATATGGTGGAAAAAGTCGTTGTGGATATTGAGATAGACAAATCCCTGAACTATCGGCAGAACGAGCGAGCAGAGGGCTGCGCACGCGATCCAAAGGATAGTTTTTCTGTTGAAACCTTTGCGGTACCAGACATAAAACGAGGCGAGCGGGGCAATGAAAAGTCCTGTCGTTCTTGCGAAGAAAATCCCTCCTATCGCCAAGCCGCCGAGAATGAACCATCCGATTTTCTCGCTTTTCAGACCCCTTTGAAACGAATAAACGGTAAGAAGTGTGAAAAATTCAAGCGAAGGCGCGACTTGCAGGAAGTTGCCGTAAATCAGGACGATCGGAAACGAAAGGTAGAGCAGAGTCGCGATCGAAGCTGTAAGTTTGTCGGTTTCCTCAAGCACGATCTTGTATGCCAGCCATACGCTTGCGATGCCGTAAATAAAAGTCGGCGCGATGGAAGTGATGTCGTTCACGCCGAAAATTTTGTAAAGGACGGCTACCGGAACGAAGACGACCCAGCGTATGTCGAAAATAAAATTCGCCGCCATGTCCCCGTTTGCGAATCTGTGGGCGAGCAGTGTGTAGGAAAGGTCGTCGCCTTCCGAGATCCCCATGAAAGTCACGAGCCTGAGCACGAAAGAGACAAGCATGAAGATATAAATAGGGTCGAATTTTGAATCGTTGAATTTTGCTGTTAATTTGTTGAAATCCATATTTTTCACCAGGTTTTAAAAGCTCAAACGCCGCACTATATAAAGAAAAATCTCAAAAAACAAGAGATCTTGGGAGATTACGAACGCTCTCTTGACAAAAACAGCAGATTTTCATTAAATCCCGCGTTTTTTTGTTAATTAAACTTAAGGAAAAAAGATGTTTACGCACATTTTGGTCCGTTACGACGAGATCGCTCTCAAAAAACGCAACCGCGCATGGTTCGAGGATCTGCTTTTAAGCAACATCAGATCGAGTGTCGCCGGAGTCGCTTCGGCAAGGAAGTTCCGCGGCAGGATGGAAGTCGAGCTCAAAAGCGCCGATTCGCTTGACGATGTCGTTAACCGTCTTTCGCTGATACCCGGAATTTCAAGTTTTTCGCCAGCTTTCAGGCTTCCGCTCGACGCTGAATGGAACGATATCGTCGAAAAGGCGGTCGAACTCGCGAAAATAGCAGAAAAGGACGGAACGAAAGTCCTCAAAGTCATCTGCACCCGCTCTAACAAGGCTTATCCGGGCAATTCGATCGACATTCAGAAAAAACTTGCCGGTGCGGTCCTTTCGATAATGGACAAAGTTTTTACAGTTTCGATGAAAGACTACAACTTTGCTCTCGAAATGGAGATCGACAGCTCAGGGATCTATCTTTTCAGCAAGAGGATCGCCGGAACACGCGGGCTTCCTGTCGGCTGTGCAGGCGAATACCTTTCGCTTCTTTCGGGCGGGATCGACAGCCCTGTCGCTTCGTATCTCACGATGTGCCGCGGCGGAAAGGTGAACTACTTAAGTTTTTATTCACCGCCTTATACAGGCGAAGAAAGTATGAAAAAACTTGAGGATCTGGCACGTCATCTCAAAAAATATCAGGGAGTTTCGACAAAACTTTACATCGCGCCGCTCATCGACATACAGCTCCTCATCCGCGCAAGGTGTTTCGAAGGTTACCGCACGATCTTATTCAGAAGAATGATGTTCAAGATCGCCGAGAGGATAGCGACCGAAAACGGCTATCAGGCTCTGATCACCGGAGAATCGCTTTCGCAGGTCGCGAGCCAGACGATCGAAAACCTCACCTGCATAAACGACGCAGTCAAAACTCTGCCGGTCATCAGACCGCTCATAACTTACGATAAAAACGATACGATAAAAATTTCGGAAAAGATCGGAGCATTCCCGATCTCGATCAGAAACTGCCCCGACAGCTGCACGGCATTTTTGCCTAAGTCTCCGATAATAAAGGGAAAACTCGACAGAGTCCTTGACGAGGAAAAGAAACTTGAACCTGAAATTTTCGGTCTTCTGGAAGAATCTTTAAAGAATCTGAAAATCATAGAAATTTAATCGTTACGTCGTGTCGCCGTCACGTTTTTTCCGCCGCCATTCGAAATATTGTTGCCGCCATGTCGATATATCGGAATATCGAAATTTCGAAATATCGACGAGATCTGGCGGCGGCGATTATTTCTTGACCAGTTTGAATTTCCCGTTCTCGACTGTGATGACGGCTTTTGTCTTGGGCGGCAGGTTGCCTTTTAAGATCTCGGTCGCAAGAAGCGTTTCGACATTCTTTTCAAGGTAACGTCTGACAGGTCTTGCGCCGTATTCGGTGTTGAAGGATTCGTCGATGACTTTCTGCATTGCTTTGTCATCAAGGTCGAGGTGGAGCTCCTTGTCCTCAAGGATCTTGTTGATGTTCTTGAGAAGAAGAGCTGTTATCTCCTTCAGGTTATCGGTCGAAAGCGGGTTGAAGACCACGATATCGTCGATACGGTTGATAAATTCAGGTTTGAACCTTCCTTTTATCGTCTGCATTACGGCATCGAGCTCTGCTTCACTGAGTTTTCCGTCCTTTCCTTCGATCATGTCGCTTCCGAGGTTCGAAGTCATGATTATTATTGTGTTTTTGAAGGAAACAGTCCTTCCCTGGTTGTCGGTAAGACGGCCGTCTTCAAGTATCTGGAGCAGAATGTTGAAGACATCCTCGTGCGCCTTCTCGATCTCGTCAAGCAGAACGATGGAGTAGGGTTTTCTCCTGACCGCTTCGGTGAGCTGTCCCCCTTCGTCGTAGCCGACGTATCCTGGAGGCGCGCCGATAAGTCTCGAAACGGAGAATTTCTCCATGTATTCGCTCATATCGATACGAACCATGTTGTCAGCCGTGTCGAAAAGCTGTTCCGCCAGTTTTTTGGCAAGTTCTGTTTTGCCGACACCCGTGGGGCCTACGAAAATGAAGGAACCGAGCGGCCTGTTCGGGTTGGTAAGACCTGCACGCGATCTCAGGATCGCCCTCGTGATACTTTCGATTGCTTCGTTCTGACCGATTATCTCCTCTTTCAGCCTGTTCGAAAGATTGAGGATCCTCTCTTTTTCGGTCTGGGTCATGCTCGAAACCGGAATGCCTGTCCACTTGCTGACGACTTCTGCGATCTGCTTTTCGGTAAGGACTTCGGTAACCATGACATTTTCGTTTTTGGTGATCTCCTGAGCCTCTTTCAGCTTTGCTTCAAGCGTTCTCAGCTTTCCGTACTGGAGTTCGCCCACTTTGTTGAAGTCGCCTTCGCTCTGAGCCCTTTCGATCATGGTCTTGACCTCGTCGATCTCTTTTTTGAGTTTTTTGACCTCTTCGATCGAAGCCTTTTCCTTCTGCCAGATCTTGTACTGTTTGTCGTACTCGTCAGTTGTCTCTTTCAGACGTTCCTCGACGTTTCTGATTTCCTCTTTTGTCGCACCCGAATCCTTTCTGCGGAAACCTTCGAACTCGATCTGGAGCTGAAGTTTCTTACGCTTGAGGTCGTCAAGCTCTGCCGGCATGCTGTCGTTGTCTGTCCTGAGCATTGCGCACGCTTCATCGATAAGGTCTATCGCCTTGTCGGGCTGGAAACGGTCTGAAATGTAACGGTTCGAAAGTTTTACCGCCGCCACGATCGCTCCTTCAGAAATCGTGATACCGTGGTGGATCTCGAAACGCTCACGAAGACCACGCAGAATTGATATCGTCTCGTCTTCATCCGGCGGCTGGACGATAAGAGGCTGGAACCTTCTTTCAAGGGCGGCATCCTTTTCGATGTACTTCCTGTATTCGTCGAGAGTCGTAGCTCCGATGCAGTGCAACTCGCCTCGTGCCAGCATAGGTTTGAGCATATTCGCCGCATCCATGCTGCCGTCGGTTTTGCCCGCTCCGACGATCGTGTGAAGTTCATCGATGAAAAGGATGATTTTTCCTTCCGATTCCTTGACCGCTTTAAGGACGTCTTTCAGCCTTTCCTCGAATTCGCCGCGGTATTTCGCTCCCGATATAAGGGCACCCATATCGAGCTCGAAGATCTCTTTGTTCTGAAGGCTTACAGGCACGTCGCCGCGGACGATCCTCCGTGCCAGACCTTCAACGATCGCCGTCTTGCCGACACCGGGCTGACCGATGATGACCGGGTTGTTTTTGGTCCTTCTCGAAAGGATCCTGATGATCCTTCTGATTTCACCGTCACGCCCGATCACAGGGTCGAGTTTCCCCGCTTTGGCAAGATCGACAATGTTTCTTCCGTAGTTTTTCCACGAATCTTTGTTCGTTTCATTCTCGTTCACATTGTAATCCATAGCAACCTCCATTTAAAATCCGGCATCTGTTATAAACAACTTTTCGCGGTTTCAAGGGGGAAAGCCGGAAGATTTTTTTTGATTCCCGAAAATACTTGCTTTCCCTAAATTATAAGTCTACATTAGGCCGTTGTTTGTTTTATTAACCTAATTATCGGAGGAAATCATGTATTCAAATCTTGACAGTTATTTTTCAGACATGTCCAAAAGGGCGAAAAAATCGGCTATCAGAGAGTTGCTTAAACTTACGAAGGAACCCGGAATCATTTCTTTTGCAGGCGGTCTTCCGGCTCCGGAAACTTTCCCGGTAGAGGAACTTCGCGAAGTTACCGAAGAAGTTCTTAAGAACGAAGCTGCTTTCGCACTGCAGTACGGCACGACCGAAGGTGACGACCTTCTGAGAGAACAGCTTGTAAAACGCTACCGTGAGATGGGTCTCGACATCACGAAGGAAAATCTTGTCATCACGACCGCAAGCCAGCAGTCGCTCGACTTCCTCGGCAGAGTTTTCATCAACAAGGGCGACAAAGTCATCGTTGAGTTCCCGAGCTACCTCGGCGCACTTCAGGCTTTCAACGCTTTCGGCGCAAGCCCCATCGGAATTCCTTCCGACGAACACGGTATGGATCCGAAACTTCTCGAAGCAAAACTTGCAGAGCTTCAGGCTAAAGGCGAGCAGGTAAAATTCATGTACATCATCCCCGATTTCCAGAACCCGTCGGGTGTCACGATGCCGGAATTCAGAAGAAAAGAGATCATAGAGATCGCTCACAAATACCACGTTCTCATCGTTGAGGACAGCCCCTACAGAGAACTTCGTTTCGAAGGCGAGGCTCAGCCCACGATCTATCAGCTCGACAAGGAAGGAACGACCATCACGCTCGGAACTTTCTCGAAGATCTTTGTTCCGGGATTCAGGATCGGCTGGGTAATCGCAGATCCGAAGATCATTGACAAGTTCGTCACCACGAAACAGTCAGTCGACCTCTGCACACCGCCTTTCGTTCAGAGAATTGCTGGCAGATACATGGAAAAAGGCCTTTTCTCGACCAAACTCGGCGACATCATCAAACTTTACAAACACAAAAAAGACCTCATGATGGACTGCTTCGAAAAATACCTTCCGGAAGGGGTAAAATGGACGAACCCGGAAGGCGGTCTCTTCCTTTTCGTTTACCTTCCTGAGCACATGGATGCTGAGAAACTTTTCAAGATCGCGATCGCAAACAAGGTCGCATTCGTTCTCGGAACGGTCTTCTACTGCGACGGCAGCGGAAAGAACACCCTCAGGATCAACTTCTCCTACTGCAAAGACGAGCAGATCATCGAGGGCGTAAAGAGACTCGGTCAGGCTATCAGAGAATACAAAGACTAATTAAATCAGTCAGTTATTCTTTTTACGGGCTTCCTTCGGGAAGCCCTTTTTTTCTACTGCCTCTTTGTGCGGGCCTTTTTTAGCCGGTCTATTATTAAAAAACTACTTTTGACTAAATTATTTCTTTGGTATATAAAACCGCGTCTGAATTTTTGGAGGTTTCAAAATGAAAAGAAATTTTTTGGTTTTCCTCTTTGTCTGCGGTCTCAGTTTTTCGCTTTTCGCGGAGCCGAGACTCCTCACGATCCTTTTTACAAACGATTCTCACGGTATGGCATGGGCGTTTGACGCTCCCGACAGTCCGAAAACAGGCGGTCTCGCGGCGCAGAAAACTCTTGTCGAGCAGATCAGGAACGAAGTCCAGCTCACGAACGGCGATGTTGTCGTCCTCAGCAGCGGAAACGTGACGATGGGCGATCCCAGAAGCAATGTCTGCGAAAACCTGCCGATGATCTCGGGTATGAACCTGATCGGTTACGACGGGATGCTTATCGGAAGCCACGAATTCGACTTCGGGATGAAAACTTTCGAAAAAATGCAGAAAGAGGCGAGATTCCCGTTCATGTCTGCCAATCTTTTCTACAAAAATAACAAGCAGGTCGGCAAATCGTTCATCCAGAAAGAGATGATAAACGGCGTGAAAGTCGCTTTCGTCGGTATCACGACTCCTGAACTTGAGAAGATCTCCAACGCCGGCGTCGAGGGTCTCGTAAAGGTCCAGGATCCGATCGAAGCTGCGAAAAAAGCAGTCGAAGAACTCAAGAAAAACAATGATTTCGTAGTCGTTCTTTCGAACCTCGGCTATTCAGACAAGGAAGTCGATGCTGACGGCTATCCGAGCGACATCAAACTTGCAAAAGAAGTTCCCGGGATCGATCTCATCATCGGAGGAAGGACGAAAGTCCAGATGAATGAGCCTGTTTACGTCAACAATGTTCCGATAATCCAGACAGAAGGGCTCGGAAAATGGGTCGGCAGATTCGACTTCTACTTCGAAGGCAAGGAGCTCGTCCAGAAGAATTTCAAGCTTTACCCGATAAACATCAAGGAAAAGATAGTTAAAAGCAACGGAAGCGTAACCTACGAAAACCGCGGCAAAGACCTTGTTGAAAATGAGGCTATGCTGAAAATGCTCAACGATTTCAACTGTGAATTTTCGACTCAGGTCGTAGGCGAACTTGCAGACTCTTTCAACGGCGAAAGGAATTTCGTACGCAACAATCCTTCGACTCTCGGCGTTTTCATCGCATCTGTCATGAAGGAAAGAGCAAATGTCGACATCGCTTTTGCAAACGGCGGCGCGATCAGGCAGGGGCTCAACCGCGGCATAGTCAACGAGATGGATATCTACAGCGTTTTCCCGTTCGAAGACACGATCGTCACAGGTTCGATCAGCGGCTCGCAGCTTGAGGAAGTCATCAACCTTTCGCTCAAAAACAAAGGGCAGGGCGGTTTCCTCCACTTCTACGGCGTTGAATTCTCCGTTTCCGGCGGAAAAGCATCGAACATCAAAGTAAACGGTGCCGCTCTCGATGCAGGCAAGACCTATACTTTCGCAGTAAATTCCTTCGTTGCGGGCGGCGGCGACGGCTTCGAAATGATGCCGAAACTCAAACTCAACGACACAAAGATCTCCGTTCCTGCGGCAGTCATCGAATACATCAAACGCGAAAAATACATCGAACCCCCGAAAGTTTCTGGCAAATAGGTCAATTTAATTATTTCAGTAAATAGTTCAGGTATTGTCATGAACATGTTTCAGGCTGTAAAAAGTGTTTTTTTAAAGTATTTTGAGTTCAAAGGGCGCGCAGGCAGAAGCGAGTACTGGTATTTCGTTTTGTTTAACCTCATTGTTTTCGGGATACTTATCGCTATCGGAGGATTCCCGGGCAAAGGTCACCGGAATATCCTGTTGAGCATATACTGTCTGGCAACTCTCTGTCCCTCTATGGCTCTGAGGTGGCGGCGCCTTCACGATATCGGGAAATCAGGGCTCTGGTGGTTCGTTTCTCTGATCCCGGGAATAGGAAGCTGGATCTTTCTGTATTGGGCTGCCCAGCCCGGCGAGATCGGGCCGAATCCATACGGTCCCGATCCGGAAATTCCGGATCAGAGAGAGGATATTATCGGATAACCGGTAGTTGCTGGCGATCGCCCTCTTTTTAAGTAGTCATTTTAATTTAAATATTGCATTTAGGTTGATAATGCCTATAATTCTGCGTTTTTTTCGGGTTTTGTGACGATGAAAGCAGGGTTGACAAACAAACAAACCTCTTCTACTTTAATACTACAGAAAAACCGTCGTTTTTCAAGGAAATTCTTAATAAAATTCAGTAATTATACAAATTTTTATAAAAATATTCTGTCAACTTTTTAAGGAGGAAAAAATGAAAAGATTTGCTCTGTTACTTTTTGCCGCTTTTGCTTTGGTTTCATGCGGCGGTACTGAAGAAACTCTAGAAGATAACCCAACTTCTGATTGGTCAAAAAGGGCTTTGGAAGTTATGACGTGGGAAGATGCACAAAAATATTGTGATAAACTTTCGGAAAACGGCTACGACGATTGGCGTTTTCCTACAATAGATGAACTCCGAAGTTTAATTATAAACTGTAAAGAAACGGAAGTTGATGGAGAGTGTCCGATTTCAGAGAAAAACAATGAGCTTCCTTTCGGTACTGCAACGGAGATCTCAGAGCACTGCAAAGGCTGTGAAGACGGCAAAAATCACAGCAAATTTGGAGATAAAGGATGGTATTGGTCTTCTTCGGAAAGATCGGAAGATGCAACGGTCGCTTTCCGGGTAAATTTCGATACAGGAGAGGTCGTAAATTACAATAAAGACCATAAATACAACGTCCGCTGTGTCAGAACCGCTGATTAGCGTACGGGCTCACAAAACAAGAGCTTGATTTTCAACAAGTTTTCCCTGAATTTTTATCTGTTAGCAGTCGTTGTTCAGCGACATTTTCAAGTATTTGCATCTGCTGAATGGCGATTTTGTTGAGTTTTTCTATACGCTCGGACTGCGGAAACCCGTCATTTATGAAAACTGCGTTCAAATTTTCCATATTTGAAAGGCAGATCAGCTGATTTATCGTGGCATAATCGCGGATATTGCCGGAAAGTTCCGGATTGCTATCGCGCCACTCTTTTGCAGTCATTCCAAAGAGCGCGACATTAAGCATATCGGCTTCATCGGCATAGACAAAAGACTTTTGAGCCGCTGTAAGTTCAGGCGGGATCAGGTTACGGCTGACTGCGCTCGTGTGAATGTGATAGTTTATCTTCGCAAGTTCGCGTTTTGCGCTCCAGCCGAGCTGTTTCTGTTCTTCTGCTTTAAGACGCTGAAAATCTTTGACCATATATATCTTGAATTCCGGGCTGATCCACATCGCAAATTCAAAGGCTATGTCTTTGTGAGCGTAAGTGCCGCCGTAACGCCCCGCCTTTGCCTGCAGACTTACAGCGTGTGTCCGTTCCACAAACTCTTTTACGCTTATCTTGAAACTGTTCAGACCTGACCGGCTTTTAATTGTGGCGAATTCGCTATAATTAAAATTTGGATTGTAAACTTCCTCCCAAATACCGATATACTCCAAAGTGTTTCTATTTCTAAGCCAGTCGCTGACAAAAAAATCACCGTCTTTTGCTTTCAGCATATCAGTCAGACAAAGATAATCCTCGTTGTTCACACGAATTACCGAAATAGTCTCACCTTTCACTGTTAACTTTTGCATTTGAACCTCCAAAGATATCAAAGAAAATTTTCTGATAAATAGAATAGAAATTTTGACAGACAAGTCAAATTTTATCATATAAAATTTATCATAAATTCTAATTGTTTAGTGATTCGTCTCTTTTTCAAAGGTATTTACTTCAATTTTCAAAAAATATTGCTAAGATACTTCGCTTTTGCGTTTTTGTGCTTATATGGAGTCGCAAGCTCTTTTATGTGTGAAATTTTTGGGAGAAATATATGAGATTCAATTACAGGACTTTGATCGTTTGGCTTTTTATCGCAGTTCTCGCTTTTGTGGCCATAAGTCTTTCAAGAATGACGGAATCGGCTCCGGTCAGCGAAATCAACATGACCGAGTTCAGGCAGAAAGTTAAAAATCAGGAGATCAAAGAGGTTTTTATCGACGGGATCGAGTTCAGCGGCGTTCTCAACGACGGAAAAGACACCAAATTCACTGTTATCGGCCCGAGCGGAGAAAGGATGTCGGAATTTCTGGCAGAAAACAATGTCCCGGCGACCTACAAGAAGCCGGAAGACGATTCGCTTTGGAAGACTCTCCTCATTTCGTGGCTTCCGATGATCGTTTTCGTCGCGATCTTCATCTTTTTCCTGCGTCAGATGAACGGCGGAAACAACAAGGCTTTCTCTTTCGGGAAAAGCAAGCACAGAATGATCTCGAAGGACCAGAACCAGATCCGTTTCAAGGATGTTGCGGGAGTGGATGAGGCGAAAGAAGAGCTCGAAGAAGTCGTTGATTTCCTCAAAAAACCGTCGGTTTACACAAAGATCGGCGCGAAGATCCCGCACGGAGTCCTTCTTGTGGGGCCTCCCGGAACAGGCAAGACTTTGCTTGCAAAAGCAGTTGCGGGGGAAGCTGATGTTCCTTTCTTCATCATAAGCGGTTCCGATTTCGTCGAAATGTTCGTCGGTGTCGGTGCAAGCAGAGTCAGAGATTTGTTTGAAAGCGCGAAGGCAAAGGCTCCGTGCATAATTTTTGTCGATGAGATCGATGCGGTAGGGCGGCAGCGCGGAGCAGGTCTTGGCGGCGGAAACGACGAGAGAGAACAGACTTTGAACCAGCTTTTAGTCGAAATGGACGGTTTCGGAAGCGATCTCGGAATAATCGTTATCGCAGCTACCAACAGGCCTGACGTCCTCGATCCGGCGCTTCTTCGTCCCGGCAGATTCGACAGACAGGTCTACGTGCCGCTTCCTGACATCAAAGGGCGCGAACTCATTCTCAAAGTCCATGCTGAAAAGATAAAAACCGCACCTGATATCAATTTTGCAGATATAGCGAAAGGAACTCCGGGGCTTTCGGGCGCCGATCTCGCCAACCTTCTCAACGAAGCGGCCCTGATCGCGGCTTCACGATCTGAAAACGAAGTGACGATGGCCGATATCGAAGACGCGAAAGACAAGATATTCATGGGAAAAGCGCGCAAAACGATGGTTCAGACTCCCGAAGAAAAGAAGGATACCGCTTACCACGAGGCGGGTCATGTCGTCGTCGGGCTCTATTCGAAATATGCCGATCCGGTGCACAAAGTTTCGATCGTGCCGCGCGGAAGGGCTTTGGGCGTAACGCAGCAGCTTCCCGAAAAGGACAAGTATTCCTATCACAGAGCCGAGCTCATCGACAGGATCAAAGTCCTCATGGGCGGAAGAGCGGCGGAAGAAGTCTTCATCGGCAGGATCACGACCGGTGCAGGAAACGATATCGAACGCGCGACGCAGATCGCCCGTAATATGGTCATGCAGTGGGGCATGGGCGAGGATCTTGGTCCTATCAGCTACGGTGAAAAGGAAGAACAGGTCTTCTTAGGCCGCGAGCTCGGAAAGAGGACGCAGGTGAGCGAAGCGACCTCGCAGAAAATCGATGAGGAAGTCCAGAAGATCATCGAAACAGCCTATGCTGATGCTAAAAACATGCTTGAGACCCACAGAGACGGCGTTGAAAGGCTCGTAGCCGCGCTTATCGAGAAAGAGACTCTGGAGCGCGATGAAATAATGGAAGCGGTTGAGCCAAAATCGCAGACGGAAGCAGCCGAAGAGGAGAAAACGGAATAAATAATGCGCCTGGCGGTATTTTTTCTGACAATTTTTTCTTTTTTTCTGATTTTTGCCGACACGGTGAAAATATACTACCTTTACGAGCCGCTTTCAGACCGTTACACATTCACGAATCAGTGTTCCGATCTCAGGTCCTGCAAGCCGCTTTATGTGACGAAAGGCGAAGTTAAGCACAAAGCTGGCTACAAGATAAATCCCGGGAAGGAAAATCAGTATGACGCGATCATCAGACGAGCTTCGGAAAAGCACGGAGTCGATTTTTTCCTCATTAAAAGCGTGATAAAGGCTGAATCGCTTTTTGATCCGAAAGCAGTCTCAAGCGCCGGTGCGAAAGGGCTCATGCAGCTTATGCCCGATACGGCTGCTGAAGTCGGAGTGAAGAACGTTTTCGATGCCGAGCAGAACATCATGGGCGGCACGAAATATCTCAAAAAAATGCTGAAAAAATTCAAAAACAACGCCAAAAGCGCAGTTGCCGGATACAACGCCGGACCTGCTGCTGTCGTTTATTACGACGGAGTGCCTCCTTTTGACGAAACGATGGATTATGTCGATAAGATACACGGTTTTTATAAAGTTTATACGGGGAAAGAGCCATGGTAAAGAAAGCTAAAAATGCAGGAAAACGTAAAATTATGGATAAGCTGCGCAACTTCAAGAAAGACATTCTGACATTCCCCAATCTTTTGACTTCGATCAGAATAATCCTTGTTCCTGTCGTTCTTCTTTTCATCTGGCTCAATACGCCGGTAATGCGTCTCTGGTCGTGGATCTTCTACACGATAGCGACTGTCACCGACTTTTTTGACGGCTATCTTGCGCGTAAATCAGGCACGGTTTCTGTCTCAGGCAAGCTGCTTGACCCGCTTGCAGACAAGTTCATCGTCAATCTGACACTGGTTCTCCTCGTTTCGATGCAGGAGATCTCGGCCTGGCCGGTCATTATAATTCTGGGAAGAGAATTTTATATTTTCGGCATCCGCTCGCTTGCAATGGAGCACGATTTAGTCATCGCGGCCGATATCTGGGGCAAGACAAAGACCATGCTTCAGATGTTCGCTCTTCCTTTTTTCATGATAAACCAGAAAACGCTGCTTGCTCTTGTAAATATCGACTGGGATCCGACAGGAGTAGGTTACTTCCTCATCTGGTCGTCGATAGTTTTCAGTCTTATCAGCGCATTCACCTATACCCGTGACGTCAAGAGGAAAATATTCGGATGATTGACAATTGAACCTACATCTTTAGAATATTCCGCTTATGTTTTTTTGAGGAGAAAAATATGGGAAAAACAATCATTGAAAAGATTTTTTACAACCATCTGATCGACAAAAACGAGCCTGTTACTCCGGGTTCGATCGTTTGGATCAATATCGACTACAAAAGTGCGAGGGATTTCGGCGGAGCAAACGTCGTCAACAACCTCGAAAGCAGTTTTTCCGGCTCTTTGATAGCTGACAGAGAGCGCACGATGTTCACTTTCGACTGCGTTGCCCCTGCAAAAACGATACCTTATGCCGTAAACCAGCAGAGATGCAGGGTCTTTGCGAGAAAGGAAGGACTCAAGGTATACGATGTCGATTCGGGGATCGGTTCACACATCCTCATCGACGAATACGCAAAGCCGGGAATGACGATCGTCAGCACCGACAGCCACTTCAACATCATGGGTGCAATAAGCTGCTTCGGCCAGGGAATGGGCGATGTCGATATTTCCTACATCTGGAAGACGGGCAGGACCTGGTTCGAAGTGCCGGAAAGTGTGAAACTCACTCTCAAAGGCAGACGCAAAGCCGGCATCAAAGCGAAAGACATCGTTCTTTTCATGCTCAAAAAGTTCGGTTCGCGCACTTTCTTAGGTCAGGTCGTCGAGCTTTATGGCGCTGAAGCTGAAAAACTCACTCTTGACGAGAGAGTCACGATCGCGAGCATGGGGACGGAGATGGGTGTTATTTCGATAATGATCCCGACGACAGGGCTTGAAGGTCTTGAAGAGATCAAGGCCGATCCTGACGCGAAATATGCTGCTGAATACGAGCTCGATCTTGATGCGCTCACGGAGCCTTTAGTTGCTGCTCCGCCGCATCCGCACAATGTCCATAATGTCAGCGAATTCGCAGGAAAGGCGGTTGATACAGTCTTTATCGGAAGTTGCACGAACGGCAGGATATCCGATTTTGAAGATGTCGCGGCGATCGTAAAAGGCAAGAAGATCAAGACGAACGGATATATTGTTCCTTCCTCGCGCAGGATCTACGGCGAACTTATGAAATCGGGCGTTCTCGAAACGCTCTTCGATGCAGGTTTTGTAATCGCAAATCCTGGTTGCGGCGGCTGTGCTTCAGGCCAGATCGGCATGACGGGCGACGGTGAAGTCATTGTTTCGACTTCGAACCGCAATTTCAAAGGCAAACAGGGGAACGGTGAAGTTCATCTGGCCAGCCCTGCAACGGCAGCATATTCTGCTTTGAAAGGGGAGATCTGTGGATTCTGAGAATTTACTGTCGGTCCTTTTTGTTCTGGATTCGTCTCCTCAGAGCGGCGCCTCACTGGCGTTTTTCAACAGTTTTGTCGAGCAGCTTGCCGACTGTATGTCCGAAAAGGCGGCTCTGACTCTCTTTTATCCCGAATTTTCAGATAAGGAAGAACATTTTTCGCTAAGCATAACGCAGTCGCCAAAATACCGCAGGATGGTGACGTACATTCCTACCAGGCTCGATTCTTTCAGCGAGACTTACCTGAACGAAAAAATGGATGACATCTTCAGTTTTATTCTGAAAGACGCCCACTTCGACGCGATCCACATCTGGAGTCTCAAAAACCATTCATTCAACTATCCGGCAATCGCTAAGGAACGCGGTATACCGGTGGTTTACACTTTCTGTGACGGATTTCTTTTTTCAAATTCTCTTTTTGAAAAAGGACTTGGAGAAAGTATGGAAAAAGTGAGAGTCTCCAATTTCGTGAATTCATCGATAACTTCTTTTGTGCGCAGACTGATCTCAGCCGTAAAGCCTAAGTCGCGCTCTTACTGGTTTGAAAATATCGGCAGGTTCAGCAGATACTACAACCGTGTTTCTGAAAGCGGGATCGATCCGGCAGTGTTCGGTGAGCGCGCCGAAATGGCTGACGAAGTCATATCTTTCTGCGACAAGTTCGTGTTTTTTTCGGAACTTGAATACAACCTTTTCTACCGTCCGCTGATCGCTGAAAACAAGGCGGTCTTTATGGAACAGGGGATCATGAGGGAACTCGATTTTTGGAACCGGCCTTTTGAGATCGAGGGTGCCGTGAAATTCTGCTTTATGGGCGAGATTCTGCCGGAAGAAGGGATCCTTGAGCTTGTCGAAGCGTTCAATATCCTTTATGAGGAAGGTTATCGCAACGAGCTGCATATCTACGGCGAGACGCATGAAAATTCGCCTTATTTCAACAGGCTTAAACAGCGTGTCAAAAGTCCGGACATATTTTTTCACGGTCTGATCCAGGGCGGAAGGATGAATGCAGTCCTCAACACGGCCGATGTCCTGATAATTCCGGCAAAATGGCCGCGCAACGACACTTTTCTGGTGAACAATGCCGTTTCCGAAAGAAAGGCTCTGATCGTTTCCAGCAAAAACGCTATTGCGGAAAAAGTAAGAAGGTCAGGAAGAGGGATCGTGCTCGATGAGATCACACCGAGGGCGATAGCTGAGGCTGTTTCGGAACTTGAGCGCAACAGAAAGAGGCTCTACTACTTCATGCGCGTAACCGATGATTTCAGAGTCCCGGATATAAGCGAAAACTGCGGATCCCTGCTTTCTCTTTACAGCGAGATCGCAGGAAATTATAAAGAGGCGGATCCGCTTCTGCTCGCAAAAAGACTTAACAGAAGAAGAAAAGAGAGGCAGCGTGGATAAATGAAGAACAACGGCGATTTTACTCCGGCTTTGATAGTAAAACTTATACTCGTTCTGGTCTTTCTCCTTACAGCCGCATTCGTAAGCGGTGTCGTGATAGGAAAAAACGGCCGCCGCAATGTCGACAGGACCAGCTCTGATGAAGAGGGGATCAACGAGAAACTCTCTGTCTGCATCTTCAATTCTGACGAACTTCGCGGAAAATATCTTAAACTCAGAGACGCGGCGCGCCAGAAAGGGCTGATGGATGAAAACGATGTTATAAATATGGACATCGTTTGTTCGGATAACGTATCAGCATCTGCCGAAAGACCTGGATCTGTAGAAAAAAGCGACGATCCCGGACGACCCGCGGAGACCTCCCCTGAGACATCCGTACAGGAACCAGAAAAACCTGAAAAAGCTGAAAAAGTTGAAAAGGATGATGATCTTAAACCCGCACAGAAACCGGCCGAAAACGTAGAGACGTTTCATGAAACGTCTCTGCAGGAAAAACCTGAACCAGCCGAACCGAAACCTGCCGGACCGAAACCTGCCGAAAACAAAACGATAGACGATATTTTGAAAGAAAAAAGTGCGGCTTTGAAACAGGAGAAGGCTGCAAAATGCCGTTTCTCGATACAGATCGCCTCTCTGGACAGCGCTGAACAGGCCGCTGCGTCAAAAAAACAGTTCAGATCTTTGGATCCGAGGGTCGTAGAGAGTGAGAGCAAAGGTAAAAAATTGTTTAAAATCAGGACCGGATGTTTCGATTCCCGCGAAGCTGCAGAAGCCGAACTTCCAAAAGTCAGAAATTTAAAAAAGGATGCGTTCATAGTCTCTGAATAATAATTTTTAAGGAGGAATCCATGGCAATCATCAAAGGAAAAGTTTTTGTTTACGGACACGATGTGAACACCGATGTCATTTTTCCCGGAAAATACACCTATACGGTCACCGATCCGAAAGAGATCGCATCTCATGCTCTTGAGGATGAAGACCCTGATTTTATCAAGGAAGTGAAACCGGGAGATATTATTATCGCCGGCAAAAATTTCGGCTGCGGTTCTTCGAGAGAGCAGGCTGCATTCTGCTTCAAATACCTTGGAATGGGGGCGGTCATCGCTGAATCATACAGCAGGATCTACTTCAGGAACTGCATCAATGCCGGACTTCCTGCGCTTGAGATCAAAAACCTTCTCGGCAAAGTAAAAAGGGGAGATACAGTTGAGATAAACACTGAGACAGGCACCGTTATTCTTCCTGACGGTTCTACCGTGTCGTTCCCTCCGCTTCCTCCCGAAGTCGACGAGATCATGCAGAAAGGCGGCCTCGACGAATACATCAAAGCAAAACTCGCTGCGAAGAATCAATAATTAAATCAAAAAAACAGCCGCTGAATAACGGTCGCCGCTCTCGAAATATCGGAATATCGAAATTACGAAATATCGACACAAATTGGCGGCGGAAATTTACAGGCTCAAAGATTTTCTCGGTTTTTCAGGTCTCGGATTGTCTGAAGTTGCGGTGAAATCGAAATTGATCTCGACTTCGTCATCACTGTCGCCTTTAGGAAAAATGGTGTCCTCGAGTTTTTCAACAGCGCAGTTTATCACATATTTATCGGTGAAAGTGTTGTTTCTCAGTTTGATGTCATAGACTTCGCCGTCTTCTGAAAGCATGAATTTAAGGGTGAATTTCCCCTGGAGTTTCGGATTCTTCGCCCTGCGTGCATCAAAACAGTCTTTAAATTTCTTCATTTTTGCAAGAGAGGCTATCGTCTGCGAACGAAGGTCGTTCATGCGGCCGTGTTTTTCGCTGCGTTTCACCTTTTCCTTCGTGACACGGTAGGAGAGACTGAACTGGACGCGGCGCGGATTTCCGGGCCTGACACCGATCATCTCCATCTCCTTTTTGATGCATTTGGCGATCTTCATTTCTTTTTTTGACTTCATTTTCGCTATTTCGATCATTTCGAAGAATCCGTCGCTGTCGACTTCGATATCAAAGTCTATATTGACGTTTTCAGCTTCGCCGATCTTTACGGAATCCTGATAACATTCGAAGAAATCCTCCTCGAGCAGCTTCATTTTGCGTGCTACTTCCTTGTCTCTCGAGTATCCTGAGACTTTCAGCGTCTCGCCGCCTTCGATCTCGACCAGACCTATTTCTGAATCGTCGCTTTTTTTCGGACCTTTTGAAGATCCGCCTTTTCCCGAGGAGCAGGAAACCGCAAACGATATGCAGATCATGGAAAAAATAATGAATAAATTCTTCAAATCAACCTCTTATTTTTATAAGTTCGCTTATGGAATTGAAGACCGGAGCACCAGTGTTCCTCAAGATTTCAGCAGTGTTGTGTCCGCGTGAAACCAGAGCGATGTCGCATCCTATGGCCTTCGCCGTTTCGTAATCGTGACAGGTGTCGCCGACAAAGAGGAGCTCTTTTTCGGAATATCCCGATTTTTCGAGGATCTTTTTGCAGAGATGGGTCTTTCCTTCGGCGTAGTGGTTTTCTATTCCTTCGATGAAGCGGAAATATTGTGAGATACGCAGCATTTCGACATGTCTGTTGAGGGTATTGTGCTCCATTGCCGAGAAGATCCCCGCTTCTATGCCTGCTTTCCTGAGTTCTTCAAGCGAGGGGATCACATCGGGGAAAAGTTTTACCTTCTCGATGCCGGACATATAGAGATTTCCGAATTCTTTTGCGATATCATCCCATTCTTTCAGGTCGAGTCCGAGTTCTTTATAGAAAATTGAGACTGGAAAACAAAAATTTTCCTTGTAATATTCGATTGTTATCGGTTTGATGCCGCGCTTTTCCAAAACGCCGTTTATCGCGTTCAGATTGAGCCAGACATCGTCGATCAGAGTGCCGTTCCAATCGAAAATTATCATTTTTTTAGTCATTTCCTACTCCACGGCATAACTTACAAGTTCTGTCGTCGTCTGCGGTATCATCTTGTTTTCACGGACATCCTCGAGAACTGTAACTATCTTGACGATGCCGACTTTGAGCGCGAAATAGTGGTATGAGTGAAGCACTTTTTTACCGGGAAGTTCGACCTGAGTGTGGACTTTGATCGTTCCTTCGAATGTTCCTGCCGGGACGGTTACAGTCTCATCAACTCCTTCAGTTTTTCTGATCTCACGGGTATTCCGCTTGATTATCGTGATCCAGGACTCTCTCTGGAGCGGGAACATCAGGATATATCTCTCCGCGTCGCGTATTCCGTGCCTGTCGGTTTTGAGCCTGCCGCCTTTGTTGTCAAGGAACCAGTCTCCGTCAGTTCCGACGATGCTGATCTCCTGCTCTCCGCTCTGACCGAAGTAGTTGACCTTGTATTTCCAACTGTTGCCCACTGCGAGCGGAAGGTAGCGCATAGCAGATTCCTTGTAGTCGGAAAGATGGTATTTTTCATCTTTCTTTTTGTCCGCGCTGCCGCATGAAACCGCGAAAACCGCAACTAAAACCATAAAAACCAGAAGTGCTTTTTTCATAATTGCCCTCATTTTTTTAAACTCCCAAAAAATGCCGCGGAATTATAGTGATTTATCTGAAAAGAGCAAAAGAAACGCGATTTTTTTAGGTAAAGAGGAAAATCAGGCCTCTGAAACTCTTTATTTGACTTAAAAACCGCCGCAAATAAACTTTCCCGTTTTTTTGTTTTTATTTAACTTTGGAGGGAAAAATGAAAGATCCGAGAATCGCAAAGGTCGCGAAAAACCTTATTCGTTACAGCACTCACATTCAACCCGGTGAAAACATTCTCATCGAGCTCAGAGACCACTGGCCGCTTCCTTTGGTGCACGCTCTGATCGAAGAAGTCAAAGCTGCCGGCGGCAGAGCTTTCGTAAACTACACCGACTATCAGCTTCAGAGGAAACTCCTTCTCAATGCGGACGACGAATGGTTCGATACGATGTGCGAAGTCGACCTTCTCAGAATGAAAAAGATGCAGGCTTACATTTCGATCAACGGCAGAAACAACAGCTACGAACTTTCTGATGTTCCGGCTGAGATCCAGAAGAAAAACGGCGAAAAATACCTTATTCCGGTCCACTTCAAACAGAGAGTAAACCACACGAAGTGGTGCATCCTCGCATACCCGAACCCGAGCTACGCACAGGCTTCATCGATGAGCACGGAAGCTTTCGAGGACTTCTATTTCGATGTCTGCTCGCTCGACTATGCAAAGATGGACAAAGCGATGGATCCTTTGAAGGAACTTATGGACAAGACTGACAAAGTCCGCCTGCTCGGACCCGGAAGGACAGACCTCACGTTCTCGATCAAAGGGCTTCCCGGCATCAAATGCTCCGGTCAGTGCAACATTCCTGACGGCGAAGTCTACTCGGCTCCGGTCAAGGATTCGGTAAACGGCGTCATCGAATACAACACCCCGACAGTTTACCAGGGCTCGAAGTTCGACAAAGTCATCCTCACTTTCGAAAAGGGCAGGATCGTCAAGATCGAAGGCAGCGATGTTCCGAAACTTGAAAAAATCTTCAACACCGACGAAGGCGCAAGGTATGTCGGCGAGTTCGCTATCGGCGTAAACCCGTATGTCACGAAGCCGATGGTCGACATCCTCTTCGACGAAAAGATCTGCGGATCGATCCACTTCACTCCGGGCGAATGCTACGAAGACTGCAACAACGGCAACCAGTCTGCGATCCACTGGGATCTCGTCATGATCCAGACTCCGGAATACGGCGGCGGCGAGATCTATTTCGATGACGTCCTCATCAGAAAGGACGGCCGCTTCGTTCTGCCCGAACTTGAAGCTTTGAATCCTGAAAACCTCAAGTAATTTCCGGCCGCCGCTGAATTTTGTCGATATTACGGTATCTCGGTATAACGATATCCCGGCGGCGGCATCAAGAACCGGAATCCCGTGCGGCGGCTATGCAAAAAAATTGATAAAATTTATTCTTTTGTTTATAAAGCACCGTTTTTTTGTGTTTAACTATTTTTTGGAGTCAGAAATGAAAAAATTTTTCATGCTTATGATTTGCCTGCTTTCAATGATCGCATGCGGAAACGGTCACGATGTGATGATGCAGAAAATGGAAGAGGCGGCTGAAAGAAACAAAGCCTATAAAGAGGCTGAAGAGGCTAAAAAGAAAGAAAAACCGAAATTCGTAGACGATGAGATCAAAGAAGAGCTTCCGGCGATCATCGAGGCTGCGACAAAAGGTGATCTGGCTGCAGTAAAAGCTGAGATCGGCAAAGGAACTCTCGTCGATACCAAAGACGGACGCAGCAGAACTCCGCTTTATATGGCTGCTTCTGAAGGCAAAAAAGACCTTGTCGACTACCTCATCGAAGAAGGTGCCAATGTCAACACGAAGCGCGACGACGGCGACACTCCGCTTATGGCTGCGGCAAGAAAGGGCGACAAAGCTGTCGTTGAAGCGCTTATCAACGCAAAAGCCGACATCGCTCAGGCGGACAACTTCGGCAGAACTCCTCTTATGATGGCGGCTCAAAGCGGTTCGAAAGAACTCGTTGACTATATGCTTGCAAACGGTGCAGACCTCAACGCGACCGACAAATACGAGCTTTCGGCCCTTATTTTCGCGATGAAGGCCCACAAAATGGACCTTGCAAAATATCTCCTCGGCAAAGGTGCGAAAGTCTGGAAACAGAAACCTCTCGTTATCAAGGAAAAGCCCCTTGTACTCAAGATCGAAGGCAAAGTTCAGCCCGGAATGGAAGAAGTTATCGAGAATCTTGATAAAAAAGACGTTCATCTCCGTCAGAAGACTGAGCTTTTCTACGCTGTCGAAACCGGTGACCTTGATCTCGTAAAACTCCTCGTCCAGAAAGGTTCGCCTGTTCTCGTTGATGATGTCGAGCAGAGCCGTGAAACGATAATCTATGAATTCGGCCAGGGCAAGGAAGAAGAACGCGATATGCTTTTCCAGAGAAAAGTTACGAGAACTTCCTACGACCGCGACCAGAAGAACCTTCTTCACTACGCTGCTGAAGGCGGATACGTCGACATCATGAAGTTCCTCATCTCCAAAGGCGCAAGACTTGAAGAGACCGACGGCGAAAATGTCAGAGGTCCGCTTTTCTATGTCGTTGCTCAGGAAGTCGACCCGAAAGATCCGGGCAAAGAGGCAAGACTTGTCGCAACTGCAGACTACATCATCGAAGAGGGCAAAAAGACCTGGACGAAGAGAGTCAGACTCACCAAAAAAGAGCTCGACAAGATGAGAGAACAGGAAAAATCGAAAAACTGGTGGGAAAAGAACCCGTTCGACACCGAGTGGAAAGACGTTACGGCTCCGAAAGTCGATATCGAAGAATATGACTACGAAGGCTGGCACGTTCTTGCACTTGCTGCGAAATACGGTCACACCGACCTTGTGAAACTTCTCATCAACAAAGGTGCCAACATCAATCACAAAGAGAGAAAGATGGGCAACACCGCGCTTATTTACTCGAGAGTCGGCAAATTCAAAGAGATGGAGCAGTTCCTTCTTGCAAACTGTGCAAAAGAAGGGATCAACTTCGATCACGAAGAGCTTGCAAAACAGGGCTGGAAATGCGTTGACGGAAAGGAAGTCTTCGAAAAACCGGCTGAATAACTATCTTTTTTCTTGATTTTTAATCAAAAACAGAGGCTTTTATGAAAAAAACGATCATTCTTCTTTTTGCGCTTTTTTTGATTGTTTCATGCGGAGACGACCCTGTCACTGAAGCCGAAACCGGCACTTTGGGCGGAAACTGCTATCCGAACAGGACTTGCAACGACGGCCTGGAGTGTTCCGCGGCCGGTGTCTGCATTGATAAGGCGGCTCAAAACGACAGTCCCGATGATGACGGCTCTGACGGCGGTACTGCTGACGATACGGATAGTGCCGCTGACGATACGGATAGTGCTGCTGACAGCGATACGACTGACACTTCCGATACTGTTCCCGACGACGATCCTGCCGGAGAAGACGGTGCAAAGTGCGGCAACGGCACTGTTGAAGACGGTGAGATCTGCGAGATAGGGGATACGAGACCTTGTTCTGAAATCGACAGTTCATATAAAAGCGGCAATGTCGAGTGCAACGACCACTGCAACGGCTGGCTCACGGTAAACTGCATGGCTTCTGAACTCGAACCGCTTGCGACTTTCCCGGCAAGAACACACAAACTCGACTACCTTTACAACGGATTCGATGCCTTCCAGGAAAGCAGCAATCAATTGGATGAACTCTGGACGGCGGCGCTGTTCAATGCATCGATAACCATGAACGGCGAAACATATTCGATCCCGCATCCGCAGGCCAACACGCACTGGATCGCTGCTTACTACGACTCTTCTTCTTTATCTTTCTACCAGAATTCATATTCCTGTGACGATGAGATGGAGTGTCAGTATACGACTCCGGCGGTCATGTTCGGTGCCGCTTTATCCTCTCTGAAGGCAGGAAACGAGCTTTCGATCGGCATTTCTGATGAAAATCAGGTCAACATGATCATTGAAGACTTTGTCGGGGAAGATGACTGTGTAATGCTTGTCGGATACGGCACGCTCAAAGTTGATTCTGCAAACATCTCCGCAGGCAGTGCCGGAAACTTCAAGTTCACGACTTCGAAAATAGGGCTTTATCTTCCGGCGGCGACTCCGGAAGGCGACATGAGCGGAGAACTTGAGATAGCGGGGTTCAAAATATGCAAATAAAATCTAAAACATCAATAATATTCATGCTTTTTGTTTGTCTGACCTTTGTCGTTTCGTGCGGCGGATCATCGAAGAAGGATGAAGGATCCGGCAATGATGCGGACAATGCGGAGATCAGGGATGACGAGGAAACAGGCGATGCTGAGGAAGCGGAAACGGCGGATGATGCCGAAGCTGAGAGCGGCGATGCAAGCGTTTCTTCGATAAAGTTCACGGTTCCCGAAGAGGCTTCGACAGTCGCCGAATTTTCGGGCCATTTTGCGTTTCCCGATGTAGTAAGGCTCCAAAACGGAAAGCTCATGGCGGTCTACAGGAACGGCAGCACGCACGCCGACAAAAGCGGAGCGATAGTCTATTCCATGTCTGATGACGGTATAAACTGGGAAGAAGCCGATATCCTGCTGGATGACACTTCGATCGATGACAGAGATCCTTCGATCACCGTTTTGTCTGACGGAAAAGTGGCGATGAACTGGTTCAAATACCGCTATCCCGCTGATTATTCCGAGCCGTGGGTGCATCATCTCTTCTTTGCGGTATCTGACAAAAGCGGGCTCAATTTCGGCGAAGAGATCCAGGTCGACAGCGGCGTTTTCGACTATTCTGAAACGGCGGAGATGAATGAAGCAGGGATCTGGCTTGATGAAAACGGCAGCGAAGTCACTGTGGCGGCATCTTCAAGTTCCGCTGTTGAACACGAAGGAAAGATAATAATTCCGGGCTATTTCGGCAATGCGCTCAACTGGCAGTCGATGTCGAAGACACCGAAGACGAAAGTCGTTCTTTATGAAAGTTCCGACGGCGGCGCGACCTGGACCCCGAACGAAGTCGATGCTGAGATCGATGAAAAGACATGGCTCCAGGAACCGGCACTGCTCAAAGTTACCGACAAACGCTGGATCATCCATGCGAGAACAGGTGTCGGTGCAAGCCCGAGCAATAAAGGCGATCTTGTGCAAAGTGTCTCGGAAGACGGCGGCAAAACGTGGTCGGCGTATAAAAGTCTGGGGTTCGTAGCTCATGCGCCTGAACTGCTGAAACTTGAGAACGGCGTTCTTGTAAGCTCTTTCCGCTGGCTCGACTGGGGCACGAGTGTAAACAGGGAAGCGGTTTCGATGGTATATTCGCTTGACGGCGGGAAAACATGGTCGGATGTCATCGAGATCCTTGACTGCGGCAAGGTGGAATGCGGTTATCCCGGCATGGTCGAACTCCCTGGCAACAAGATCCTTGTCGTTTACTACACCCCGGGCGCCACAGGGATCGAATCCAAGATCATCACTTTCGAAGCTGAATAAATTGCTTTATAAATTTTTATAATTATAATAATTTGTTCATGTTTTTTGTAACTTTAATTTACGGAGTCAAAAATGAAAAAAATTTTGTCAGTCATGCTGATTTGTTCGCTGGTCTTCGTTTTCGCATGCGGCAGCAGCGAGAAAAAAGACGGGAAAACATCCCTTATCGAAAAAAAGATCGAAATGGTAAAGAATGACAATCAGAACAAACCGGTAAAACAGATGGTAGAGATCCTCAAACTCAAAGGCGAGAACGAGGAAGCTGTCAAAAAAGCGGTTATGAAGATCTATTCCGAAGTGACTGAGAAAGTCGCTCCGCACCAGCTCGCAGAGTTCAAGGAATCTCCGAACAGAAACATTCAGGTCCCCGGAAACATTTCGAGGATCCACATCAAAAGCGACTATATCTCCAGCGCGAACGTAATGCTTTTCCTCATGAAGGGCAAAGAACCTGTCATTTGGGACGAGCTTGAGTTCAACACCGAGAAAAAATACGATTTCGCTCCGGGCAGCTACGATTTCATCATGATCGTTGACAGACCGGACAACGGAAATGTCTATGTTTTCAAGTATGACCGCAACTTCAAAGGCGGCGAGCTTTACCTCGGCGAATTCAAGATCATCGGAAAATACAGCAACTCCGGCGAATGCGCGAAAGGTTATCTCCGTGACGACGCAGAGACCTGCATTGCTCCTTCGTTCAAAATTTTCGACAACTGCGATGCCGGAACACATCTTGTTGAGCACCTCTGCTGCGAAGAAGGATTCAACTTCATCATGGAAGGACAGTGCTCGAGATACAGCGACACGGTCGAAAACGTTATCTGCCCGGCAGGCTACCACGAGGCAGGAAAGGGAAGATGCTGCCCGACAGGCCAGCTTTTCATCGACAACAAATGCCAGGTCCCGCCGAAAGAAGAGCCTGCAAAATAACTTGATCCCTTATGGTTCAGAAACTTTTCCCCGAAATAGAAATCTTTAAAGAGCGTTTTCGTGAATTTTTTGAAAACGAAGCCGCCCTCAACGGAAAACTGCTCGTTCGTGAGCTTATTTACCGCTTTGCCATGGTGCAGTTCCGCGATACGCACGGTTTCACGGCAGGAAAAGTCGAATACATTGCCAAGGTCTTTGACGAGGCTCAGGCGGAGTTGGGGAACATTTTCGAAGAGTTCGCTGTTTTCTGCATTGAAAACGGTTTGGACGAGACTTTTGTAAACTCAGAGATGAAGCGATGGCTGACCGGGATTTCGGAAGAAATGGAGCTCGAAAAGGCGGAAGGCTGATCCTTTTCATTCTGCTTTCTGTGCTTCTTCACGGGCTGGTCTTCCTGATAAAGATCGATCTTTCGACCGATAAAAGCGAAGAGGAGAGCCTTGTCTCGATAAAGTATTACGATGATTCGGCCGCGAAACTCCCGGCAGCTCCGGTTCTGCCGCCGAAACCCGAGAAGAAGAAAGAGGATACTAAGCCGAAAGGACAGGTCGTGGACATTGCCAAGCCGAGTATCGAGAAAAAGCCTTCAAAAAGCCGTTTCCTTTCTGAATTCGACAGCTCGGTCGAGAATGAGACCGCAGCAAAGGAGCATGACGACAACATCAATGTCCGCGGCGAAAAACTGAAAAGGCAGCTTTCAAAAAAAGCTGAAAATGTGAACGCCGAGTCCGATGAAAACATGGTCGTGCCGCTTCAGGCCAGCAGCAATGAGAAAAATGAACCTGCCAAAGAGCAGAAGATAAAAAAAGGAGAATTTAAAGGTTTTGAAGGCGAAGACGGGAACTATGCGGCGGGAAAGGACAAAGAGATCGCCGGAAAGCTCGATGCAAAGGACGATAAGGACGAGGAAGGACGCGTGAATGTCGGAGGAAGGTGGATCCCGAAAAAGCTTCTGCCTTATCTCAACGGCTCAGACGCTGTCCTTATGAGCCCTTCAAACGACTTTCTTGAAGATGTCAAAAAGGGGAATGAGACTTATCTCAATACGCAGAAATTCGCTTATGCGGCATACTTCAACAAGATCAAGCAGGCGATATCGAGAAACTGGAGTCCCAATACTGCGATGATAGTGAACGATCCTACCGGCAGGATGTATCCGAGAAAGACCAGATTCACGAGGCTCAAGGTCTTTATTTCCGACAAAGGAAAACTGGTCAAAGCCAAAGTCATCGTCAGCAGCGGAGTCGATTTCCTCGACAGAGAGGCGATAAACGCGTTCAAAATGGCTGCTCCCTTTGCTCCGCCGCCCGAGATCCTTCTCAACGAAGACAGACAGCTGGAAATACGGTTCGGATTTATTTTGGAGGTAAATGAATAATTCAAGAAAAGCGGTCGTCCTGTTCAGCGGCGGCCTTGATTCGACAACGGTCCTTGTTTATGCGCTGAAGCATGGTTACGATGTCTGGCCGCTCACTTTTTCTTATGGTCAGAGACACGCAATTGAGATAAAACAGTCAGAAAGGACGCTCGAAAAATACGGTCTTCTGAACAGGCAGACGGTGTTTTCGATCGATCTGACGCCGTTCGTCAACTGTTCGCTCATCAACAAGAATTTAGAAGTGCCCGAATTTGCCGAAAACAGGATCCCGTCGACTTACGTGCCTTCGAGAAACATAATCTTTCTATCGATCGCATCCGGTTTTGCCGAGACTTTAGGCGCGGAAAAGATCTTTATCGGCGTCAATTCTGTCGATTATTCCGGTTATCCAGACTGCCGCCCTGAATTTGTCGAAGCATTCAATAAAACTATCGCCGTCGGCACGAAACAGGGGGTCGAAAGCGGGATAAAGGTCGAAGCGCCGATCCTCAACATGTCGAAGAAAGAGATAATCGAACTCGGAATGTCGCTCGGAGTCGATTATTCGCTCACGCACAGCTGCTATAATCCGACTCCTGACGGGCTTTCATGCGGCGTCTGCGACAGCTGCCGCCTTCGTCTTGAGGGTTTCAGACAGGCAGGATACCAGGATCCGCTGAACTATGCGGCGCGCCGGTAACTCATCGATATTTTGCCCTGACAGCGTTACCTGAAAAGATTTTTGATTTTTTTCCAAAGAAAACTAAAATCCCCCCCGGTGTTGACCTTTTTTAGGAGGAAAAAATGAAAAAAATTTGGTTGGCTATTTTAACAATTGCATGTCTCTTAGTGCTTTCAAGCTGCGGCGGTGACGACAAAAAACCGGCGAAAGCGGAAGATCCGGATTCAGAACAGGAAGAGACCTCGGACGCTGAGCCGGCTGAAGATCCGACTGACACGGAAGAAGAACCGGCTGAACAGCCTGATGAAAACACGACTCCCGAGAATTTCAATCCTGAAAATCCGGGTTACTTCGTTGAATTTATGATCATTGACGTAAACATGGCAAACCAGCCTCAGACGATGGCGATAGGCTATTTCATGAAGGCTGCCCGCGAAGATCTCAATCCGCACAGTTTTGATGAATCGACGCTTGATACCTGCACTTTCGGGGAGGCTGTCGAAAGCGTTCCTCAGTGTGCTTCCAAAGATGACTGTGCTCCGGAACAGGATTGTGTTCCTGAATACGACGACAACGGCAATGCGTATCCGAATTCAGAGCACTGCGAAACACTCGGCAGAGAATCGCTTGATGTCGGTCCTGTTATGATCTCAGGCTTCAACGGCGGTCCCTATCAGTTTGCTTTCGAGCCCGGTGATCAGGCTTACAAACTTAACGGAACGGGAGACGGTTCCATTCCGGGCGACATGATCGCTTACGGTGTCGACTACACGATCACCGGTGAAAACATGCTTCCTGAGGATCTTACTTCTCTTTCGGCGACCTTCACGATGCCGCCTTCATTTGCTATTTCGGAACCTGCTCCGCAGACGAATACGGCCGGCGGTTTCGGTGATATCATCAACGTTACTCCGGGTGAGCCCCTTACGATCAAATGGGCCGGAAACAACGGATTCGGATATATCGATGTCAATTTTGTCGTAATGAAGAGCCTTATGGAGCAGGTATCGATCACCTGCAGAATGATTGATGACGGCGAATTTACGGTTCCTGCTGAGTTTACAAGCGAAATGCAGCTTTCACAGGGCGGCGATTCAGGCAACCCGTTCGGCGATATGCTCGGTATGATGAATATGATTACTGTAAACCGCCATGTCGAGTCTCCGATCACCGGCAAAGGGATCACGGCTGGATCATTCTCGGCTGAGCAGATGGTCCTTTACACACTCGGCAACAACTAATGCTTTCGGTCAGATAACGTCTTTTAATCACTGAATATTTTCTCAAAACATCATGAAAACTGAAATCTTAAGGATCTCGGAAGATCTCTATCTGAAGTCGCTTGAACTCGATGATGCGGAACACATTTTCAAAGCGGTCGATTCGCAGCGTGAATATTTGGGGGAGTGGCTTCCGTTCGTCGAATTTACAAAGAGCGTCAAAGATTCCCTCGATTACGTCAATTCAGTCGTGACGATGCCGGAAGAGTGCAGGGAATGGCAGTTCGCTGTTTTCTGCGGCGGCTGTTTTGCGGGACTTGCCGGATTCAAAGGAACAGACAGACTCAACCGGAAAAGCGAGATCGGTTACTGGCTCCGTGAAGAGTTTCAGGGCCGCGGCATAATGACTGAATCGGTGCGCGCTTTGATAAATTTCGGCTTTTCGGAGATCGGTCTCAACAGGATCCAGATAAAATGCGCTCCCGAAAATCTCAAAAGCAACAGGATCCCGCAAAGACTCGGATTTACCCTTGAAGGGATCGAACGCGACAGCGAATTTGTGCGTGAAGGCGTTTTTCGTGACGCCAATGTCTGGAGTCTTCTGAAAAAAGACGTCACGCCGTGACGTTAATTCGTAACGTCGTTACGTCGTGCCGTCGTCACGTTTTCAATCATATTCTGGTGGATCTCTTTTGCATTGAAGGAGCTTCTGACGAATCTGCCTGAATAAACTTCTTTGAAACCGATAGAAAGTCCGTAGTCGCGAAGTGCGTCAAATTCAGCCTGAGTGTAGTCCTTTTCGACCGGGATGTGCTGCAATGACGGGCGGAAATACTGCCCGATCGTCATTATGTCGCATCCGACATCGCGGAGATCGCGCATCAGAGCATGCACTTCATCGACTGTTTCGCCGACACCGAGCATTATGCCAGACTTCGTGATGAAACCTTTGCGCTTCATGTAGCAGAGAACGTCAAGCGAACGTTTGTAGTCAGCCTGCGGACGAACTTTCGGATAGAGTGAGCAGATCGTCTCGACATTGTGGTTGAAGACGTCTATCGGCGAGTCTGCAACGATATCGAGATTCTCCTTTATTCCGAGAAAATCGGGAGTGAGAACTTCTACCAGCGTGTCTGGAGACAACTCTTTGACCTTTTTGACTGTTTCGGCAAAGTGCGCCGCTCCGCAGTCGGGCAGATCGTCTCTTGTTACCGATGTTATGACGGTGTAAAGCAGGCCTAGATCTCTTACGGCAAGCGCAAGGTTCATCGGCTCGTCCGGGTCTGGAAGGGGAATGTTTTCATTGTGGACGATATTGCAGAAGCGGCAGTTGCGTGTGCAGCTGTTTCCTAAGATCAGGAAAGTTGCCGTTTTTTTCTTAAAGCAGTCGCCGATATTCGGACAGTGCGCCGATTCGCAGACCGAATGAAGGTGATGCAGACGCAGGATCTTTTTCATTTCGGCAACGAACGGAGATTTGAAAGTCGATTTTTTAAGCATTTCTTCAGCCATGACAAGCTCCTTTTCGATTTATCTTTGTTCTTTCGGCACAACTGCGCCGCTGCCTTTGTATATTGAATTTTCGGGGATCACTCCGCGGACATTCGAAAGAGGGTAGACTACAGAATTTCTTCCGATCACAGTCCCGGGATTGAGGACGGAGTTGCAGCCGACTTCAGCGTTATCACCGAGTATGGCCGAAAATTTGCGAAGACCTGTCTCGATCGTTTCTGTGCCGCAGTGGATCTTTACGTTCCCCGGGATCGAGCGGACATTAGAAAGTATCACGCCGGCACCGATGTGGGCATGAAAACCTAAAACAGAGTCTCCGACATAGTTGAAATGAGGGGTCTGGACTTTGTTGAAGAGAAAGCTGTTCTTGATCTCGGTCGAATTTCCGATGACGGAGCCGTCGCCGATGACAGCGTTTCCGCGGATGAATGCGCTCTGTCTGATCTCGACGTTGCGTCCGATTATCGCAGGGCCTTTGATGAAGGCTGTTTCCGCGATTTCGGTTCCGGCCCCGACCCAGACGTTCTCCTTTATCATTTTATAGTCGCTCCCTAAAGCCGGACCCTTTTTCAAAATGTAGTCCTTGATGAGCGGCAGTATCTCGTGCGGATATTCGAGACCTTCAAAAATATCGGCAAATTCGGTCTGCGTTAAGTCCAAAAGTTCGTTGATCCTGATTTTTTCCATGATTCACCTAACCAAAAAATATTAAATTCGGAAGATAGAGAAAAAGCTTGAGTATAAGCCGTGCAGGGATAAGCAGCACGCTGAAGGCTCCCGTGACGACTAAAGCCATGATTATCAAAAAACCGTATCTTTCAAGCGTTATGAAGATCCTGTCGTATTCCCGCGGCAGAAAACCCATCAGGATCCTGCTGCCGTCAAGCGGAGGTATCGGAACGAGGTTGAAGAAGCAAAGGAGGATGTTGAACATAAGCGAGATCTCGAAAAATGTTATAACGATCTCGTTGGGGAAAAACCGGTATGCCGCGACATAAAGAAAAGCGCTTATAAGTGCGAGTGCAAGGTTGCTGAGCGGGCCGGCAGCCGCGACGATCATCATTCCGCGTCTCATCTCGATATGCTGGTAAAAGCGGTAGGGATTGACAGGAACGGGTTTCGCGCCGCCGAAGAAAACTCCTGCGAGAAAATAGCTTAAAAGCGGAACTACGACCGACATCATCGGGTCGAGGTGCGCGATCGGATTGAGTGTCAGTCTTCCGGCGTCCTTTGCAGTCGAGTCGCCGAGTTTCAGCGCAGCGAATCCGTGTGCGACTTCGTGGACGACCATTGAGAAGAGGAGCGGGATTATACCGATCGCAATGTAGAATATCTTATTTTTTATCATGTTTTTCTCCTATTTTTCCAAAAATCCAAGTTCCTGCAGTTTTTCTACCACTTCGCAGACCGGAAGCCCCACGACATTCGAATAAGAGCCGTTTATCCGTTTCACCATGAACGATGCTTTGCCCTGGATAGCATAAGCTCCTGCTTTGTCGTAAGGTTCGTCGGTATCGCAGTATGAGTCGATCTCCCGTTTTGAGAGAGTTTTGAACTCGACATCGGTCTTTACCGAAAAAACGGAAGTTTCGCCGCGGTAAAAAATCGCGACGCCGGTGTAGACCTGATGGATACGTCCGCTCAGTCCGGAAAGGATCTTTTCCGCGTCGTTCCGGTCTTTCGGTTTGCCGATGACTTTGCTGCCCAATGCCACAACAGTGTCTGCGGCTATGACTGGTGTGTTAGTGCAACCGATTGAATTTATTACGGCTTTGCATTTCTGTTCTGCTAAAGACTCAACAGTCTCTGAAGGGCTCAAGCCTTCTTGGACCACTTCTTCGCACTCAGGTCTGACCACTTCAGGAGCAAAACCGGCGGCCGAAAGCAGTTCGAACCTTCTCGGCGATGATGATGCAAGGACTATTTTCATTTTTTCTCCTGTCGTCTCTGGAAAGAAAGATCTATAACACGCGCATTTCTTTAAGGATCTTCATTGCAGCATCCTGCTCGGCAGCTTTTTTGTTCCTCCCGAAACCTTTTGACGTGAAGCCCATGGAAGAACATTCTATGACAAAAACGAGGTCGTGTTCCGGCCCCAGTCTGTCGATGACCGTGTATGTCGGAACGGGAAGGGCGAGCTCCTGTGCTATTTCCTGCAGACGCGATTTGTAGTCGCGGTTGATATGGTCCAAAAGGTCGATTATATCTGGAGAAGCGTCAATGAGCGGGGTGAAGATCCCTGTGATTATGCGGAGAACTGTCATCCAGCCGGCCTCAAGAAATATCACCGCCATGAGCGATTCGAAAACATCGGAAAGGATGGATTCTTTTTCTCTTCCGTACATTTTTTCTTCGCCTTTCCCCAAAATTATCAGATCTCCGAGCTCAAGCCCTTTCGCATTGTAGGCCAGCCCCTGTTCGTCGATCAGGTTGCTGCGGGCTTTGGAGAGTTTGCCTTCTTCGGCATCGGGGAACGTGAGATAGAGCAGACGCGATACGGCGAGTCCCACAACTTCGTCTCCCAAAAATTCAAGTCTTTGATAATTCTTGCCTTTTTCAACAGTTTCAGCACTCGGATGTGTGAAGGCAGTTTCGAGGAGTTCAAGATCTGAGAATTTGTAATTGAGCTTCTTTTCGAGTTCTATAACTTTGTTTCTGTCAAGCAGCGAAGTCATTGTTGTCCTCCTAAAGCATACATCGCGATACTTGCGGCAACTGAAGCGTTGAGTGAGTTTATTTTGCCGAACTGCCTTATCGAAACAACGAAATCAGCGCAGTTCAGAATATACTGACCGACAGATTTGTCCTCTCCGCCGATGACGAGGAGTATTTTTTCCGGATCCGCCGCTGCGACATCTTCAAATGAACTTTTGCCGGCACCGTCAAGAGCTATTACCGTATATCCGTGTTTTTCCTGAAGATTTTTGACATAAACATTCGAACTTGATTCCCTTACGATATTCAGGTGCTCGCTCGCTCCGGCACTCACTTTGATGACGGAAGGATAAATTTCGGGAACGCCGCGCACAGGCATGAGGATCGAATCGAAGCCGAATATCTCGGCACTTCTAAGGATCGCGCCGACATTGTGCGGATCTTCGACATTGTCGAAAAGAAGTATGCGCTTTTTGCCGATGATCTCTTCAAGTTCTGCGTATTTGTAGACCGAAGCGCGGATGACTGCGCCCTGATTGTCGGTCGAGCCCGAAAGCTGATTGAGCCGCTCGCGGGAGACCCATTCAAGTTTTATCTCTTTTTTCTCAATAAATTCGGCAAGTTTTTTGATACGCGGATTGTTCGACGATTTTTCGTTGAGGTAAGCCTGATAGATTTTTCTTTTTCCTCCGCGGATGACTTCAAAGCACGAATTTATGCCGTAGACATATTCGATAGATGATTTTGCCATAAAAACCTTCCAAAAATAACTTTTCCCGCGCGATTCTAATAGTGTAAAGGCGATAGTCAAAAAAAATGACCAATTCGGCGGCGGAGTTTTTAATTTGCCTGCCCTGATCCTGCGCTTTCGGAGAGTTTTCTCATGAAGAATTTGCCGAAACAGAAGAGCGTTACCGGCGTGAGAAGTGCCATCGCACCTATCCAGAACCAGATCATCGCATGGTCCGGAGAAGCGGGAAGGGGATGTCCGTTCTCAAACGGAGTGTAGATCTTGATGAGTAGTCCCGACATCGGACCTACGAAGAATTTAGCCGCAAACCACGGGAGGATCGAAAGGGCGATGTAGGTCCCTTCCTTTCCTTTCGGCGCGATCTCTGCTGTAAACTGCATGAGTCTGGGCGACCAGATCGATTCGCCGATCGTGAATACGAAGATGAAGAATATCATCGGCCAGTATTCAGCAACAGCTGTTATCCCCGACATTTTTTCAGGAGAATCGACAAGCCCCAGCCACTTTATGAAGACGAGTTCTCCGAGCGGAGTATTCGTCAGACCCTCGAAAAATGAGGGCGGGATGACTGCGATGAAGCATGCGAGCGAGGAAACAACAGAACCGATGATCATCATTTTGTAGGATGAAGTCTTCTTCGTGATGTAGGAGACTATCGGAACCGCGAAAATGATGAGGACTGAGTTCAGAAAGCCGTAGATGTTGCCGATCGGAGCGCCTTCGCCCAGAACACTGATGCCGTATTTCGGGAAAGTGTAGGAGAAGTGGAAGAATACGCAGCGGACGAAAAGGGTGAGGGCGAGGATCCCGATGTAGATCCAGAAAGTCTTTTCGACAACGACGTTTTTGAGCATCGTCGCTACGTCGATCGCCGAGTTCTTGACCGATTCGAGACCGCTTCCGAGCTCTTTTTTAGGCGTTTTGACGACTTCACCTTCATCGTTGAGCTCGATATTTCCGCGGATGAAGAATGCGACTATCAGACTTATGATCGTAAAGCCGAAACCGATGACGAAGACCATCTGGTAAGTCGTGAAATGCAATCCTAAAAACATCGTCCCGGCGTTCTCGTTTACAGCTCCGGCAGCGTCAGTGACAGAGAAAAAGCCTCTGATCTTGTCAAAAAGCATGGAACCTATCGCGTATCCTAAGTTCATGAGAACGTAGAAAAGGCCGAATCCCATCGCAGCCGTGTCCTTCGTCGTGTATTTTTTTATCGCGATCGAAACGAGCGGGCCGACAACGGCGAAACCTATCGCCATCGGGATGAAACCGAGGACGAAAATAAGTGCCGGATTTGTGACGAACGACATGAAAAAGCGCGAGAAAAGGAGGAAGAAAATGCTGATAAGAAGCGTTTTTCTTATGCCGATCGTGTCAACGACGGCGCCTGTCAGCATGCCTATGATCGAAAGGAGTATCGACCACACCATGATGTATGAGCCTGCTCCGAGGTCGCTGATCCCGCAGTCTGCCGTGAGCCAGAGCGTCAGAGTGAGGTTCATCGCCATGTAGGCGGTGTATTCGATTATGTTGTAGATGAAAAGAAGCCACATGTCGCGCGGACTTTTGCGCAGACCTTTCGCGTAGCTCCAGATGATCCCGCCGAAAGCCAAAACTGCTCCGACGATAAGCGAATAGGTAATGATCTCAGTGACTTGCATTTATTCTCCTGAATTTCTGACGCACATTACATTGTTCTTGCCGGTTTTTGCCGAAGGAGCCGTAAGACCTGTTTTTGTCGCTATTTTCCATGCGCTTGTTGAAGTGCCTGTCTCATTTTTCGGGGTTTTGGAAGTCGAACTCCAGAGAGAAATGTTGTCAATGTCGGGGAAAACAGTTGCAGGATTATATTTTGTGTAATCCATAATGGAAATGAGTTCATTTATATTCGGAAGTCTCCAGTCGGTATTGCCGCCGAAAGTGAGGTTTTCGCAGTACTCAAGAGCTTCGAGCCATGTTTTTCCGGTCACATTCGATTTTGTCCACTGAAGTCCGCTTGCCGTATCTGTTACGACGATTCCCCCGTCAAGCTGTTCTGACTCAAAAAGGATCATTCCTTTTCTGAAAACGTCGCCTCTGACGCATACTGCGTAATTGGTTTTTGTTTCCGCATAGTTGTAGATTCCCGTCGAATTGGTCGGAGAGAAGTTTATTCCGAGACGGGAGACTGTGCTCGAACCCGAAGCATAGAGGGTGTTAGACCAGAAAGCGCCGCTCGTCGGGAAATCCGGGAAAACTGAATCATCGACAAAATAGTAGAAAGAAAAATCTATGATCGTTGCAAGTTCATGGATTTCCGGAAGTCTCCAGTCATCATGACCGCCGTATTCGAGATTTTCACAGTAATTTACAGCTTCTTCAATCGTTGCAAGCGTGCCGTTATAAGTTCGCTGCCATTCAAGACCGGTGTTTGCATCAATGTTGGTCGGGTTGCTATCGGTACCGCCTGTCGTGAAATTTCTTGCCGCGCAGGAGCTGCTATGCTGTGCATCCTGTCCGAAATATCCCGATTCAGGGTCTGAGTCGCACTCTTCGAGCGGCTTGTTGTCTGTTCCGTAACAGAGTGCCTGACCGGTGCAGGAAAGAGTGTAGGGTTCCTGAATCACTTCGGGTTCCTCTGTCGGTTCTTCGGTAGGTTCCTCTGTCGGATCGTCAGTCGGTTCTTCCGTAGGTTCCCCGGTAGGTTCATCCGTAGGTTCTTCCGTCGGCTCGTTGGTCGGGTCTTCGGTCGGTTCTATCGGAGCAGTGCCGGTTTCAACGAGTATGAAAGCGTAACTTGAGAAGTGTCCTGCGTTCATCATGATCGGGTCTCCTGCCATGATCGGGTCGCCTCCCATGATCGGGTCTCCGGCCATGATCGGGTCTCCTGCCATTATCGGATCTCCGCCCATGATCGGGTCTCCGCCTGCTTCGCGGTGAGACCACTTCGTCCCTGCGAGGAATGCCGGAACTACGGCCATGCCTTCAGGAACAGCCGTATATTCCGAATCGACTGTCAGAGTGATCGTTACGTCCTTGTTGAAGACAAGTCCCGAAGGCTCGAAAGTTACTACTTTTGAAACGAGTTTTCCTTCATCCGGAAAGCCTTTCTTTTCATAAAGAGTCATCGTGATCTCTGTATCTTCCTCGAGAGCTCCGGCCGGTATCTCTATCTTAGCGGAGCCGTCGTCTGTTGAGATCGTGCCGCCTTCACTTGCAGACACAGCCATTTTGGCGGTAGCGATCTGCTGCTTTGTGCCGTTGTTTTCCGGCTCTTTTTCCTTTTTGCTTCCGCCGCATGCAGAGAGTGTAAGAATCAAAACCATGAAAATTGAGATCAGAAACTTCTTCATTTTTGCCTCCATTAAAAAAATGACGGAAAATTATATTGAGAAAAGAGTTTAAATCAAGAAGTGCGCTTTGTGAAAGTATAGGAGACGAGAGGATCAAAGAACGAAGTCGTTCCCGGATACAACGACGTTTTCAAAGTTTTGTTCGGGTAGATTCCTTACTCAATATTCCTGACACATTTGACTAAACCGACATCTTTCTTTATATCGCGGAAATCCAGGACATAGTTATCTCTGTAAAGTATTATAACTTTTTCAGGATCATCTGATTTCAAAGAGGATGACCATAAATCCGTGTGGTAATAACTATATTCGCTTACTCCGGATTCAAAGGTAAGAGAAAGGCTTGCGCATTTACACTGAGAGATGCATTCTGCCGAAAGACATCCGTTTTTTTCACTCGCTTCACATGATTCTTTAGGCAGATTATCGCATGATTTCGCGAAAGTCCAGAGGTCCTCGACCTTCGGAAGTCGCCAGTCGGTGTATCCGGCTTCTTCAAGATCTTCACAGTGTTTTTTTGCGTCTTTCCATTCAATTGTATGCTCGAAAGTGGAAGACCACATTATGCCGGCGACATCGTTGACACACGCATTGTCGGTATAATCGATGAAGCAGTCGTTCGAATTGACGGCAATGCATTTGTTCGATTTGAGATAGTATCCTTTTTTGCATCCGCATGTGAAGCTGGAAGCGCCTGTCGGAACACAAGTGCCGTCAGAATTTTCTTTTTCCTGGCAAGGCGCGGCGTCGCACGGGTTCACGCACTCGAAATTTTCGTTCAGGAAATAGTTTTCCTCACACTGGCAGGAGACATTTTCTATTCCGTCTTTTTCCTGCACGTTAAGGCAAAGTCCTGTCGAATTGGCTTTGTCTTTACACAAATCATCGTCGCATGTTTTAACACACTGCGAATTTTCCAAGACATAACCGGTACTGCAGCCGCATTTGTTATCGTCTGAAGTTATGTTTTCGGTAGAAATGCATTTTTCACCGGTCCACATTTTGTCTTCGGTACAGGGATCTAAGGCGATGCATGACACGGCTTTTCCGTACGCTGTTTTGTCATATGCTTTTATGTAATTGCTGTTCAAAAAAACACCGATTGCCTTGGTGGGATCTCCGGAATATGAGGTCGATGTCCAGAATGGGAAGTGATAATTTGAATCAACAAATTTTCCCTCCGACAATAGCGAAAACAGAACTTCGTTTCTATTTGGAAGATGCCAGTCCGAAACACCTGCGTATGTAAGATTTTCGCAGTATTCAAGAGACTCTTCCCAGTTTTTGCCAGGTTCAGGCAACTGCATAATCACAATAAGAATACGCTGTTTCGGGAAATTAACGATTTTATAATCATCTGATGAAAAAACAAAATTGCATGATCCGGTCTTTTCGGGAGTATCTCTTACGCAGCGTATATTTGTTTCGCGACCGCCACTTGAACTGTAATTGTCTGTACTGTAACGGTCAGATAAACCTGTTTTAAAATCCATTCCTCTGGTTATTGTGTAAGATGGAGGTATATAGCGGATATCACGGTAGGGGGTTTCGGATATATAAGAGTCTGTGTAGAAAAATCCTGAAGGAGTGCCTGGGAAATAAGCCTCGTTTATCGCAGGGTCGAAAGATCCGCTGTCAACTATCGAGTTTAAATCTCCGCCTGTGGAAAGTCTCCAGTCGAAATATCTGCCGGCAGCCAGATATTTGCATATAACAGAAGATTTCTTATTTATAGCTTCCTGAATCCATTCTAGTCCGGAGTTGTTGTCTGTTACTGAACGGTAAGATCCGTAATCTTTGACAGTGTAATCCTGCGGAATACATGCTTTTCTCTCAAGATAGTTGGCGTCCTGGCCGTAGAAAGGCTCTCCCTCCCGTGGGCAAGGGATTTCTTTTTCATTATCGTAGCATTTAATTTGTCCTGTGCAGGCGACACCTTTGAAAAGCTCCTTTTTTGCACATTCTTTCTTACTGTTAAGCCATAGATAACTTTCGTTGCAAACGCATTCATAGTTGCCGTTTCTGCCCTTTGCAAGGCATTCTCCTGTTGAATTTCCAACATCTTTGCACGGTTCTTCAAGACACGGGTCTATGAAAGGCCCTGTATCATCATCTTCGATATTATCCTTATTATCTTCGTCTCCGTCAGTTTTTGAGTCGTCTTCGTCAGTGATTTCAGTATCATCATCGGGTTCTATATCATCGCATGTCCCTGTGTCGTCATAATCTTCACTTCTGTCATTATCAATTTCCTGATTTTCGGTGTCGTTATCAATATTCTCAATATCATCAGTATCAGGATTTCCGGCGGAAGAAGCGTTGTCTGGAATGTGTTTTGTGCTGTTGCTGCACGATAAAAAGAGAAAAACAAGAGCTGCTGTAAAAATTTTTTTCATGTTTCCTCCTATCTCACACACTTTGCGTAATAAAATATATCTTTGCTTCCTGAAATCACTGCAGCAGTATGAAAGAAGACAGTCCATGCCGACATGGCGCTGATTAAACGGGTGTCTGTAGTAGAAGACCAGAAGTATTCATGAGGTATATCCGGAAAATCGGATGAAGGGCTGTGTTTGTCATAATTTGCAAGCGATACGAGTTCGTTTATGTTCGGAAGTCTCCAGTCGGAGTATCCTGCGTAAGTCAGATTTTCGCAGTATTCGAGAGCTTCTTTCCATCTTTTGCCTGCAGCGTGTCCTTTCTGCCAGATAAGACCGGTAGCGGAATCGGTTACGATTTCATCACCGTTCACTGTCGAAACAATAAAAGTGTCTTCCGGAATTGTTTCTCCGCGGACACAGCGGACTTCGCGTTTTTTGCCTACTGCATCATAGAACATGTCTCCCGAGCCGAAATTTCCGTGCCAAACCTGGTTCGGATTACCTGCATAAAGCTTCGAAGTCCAGAAAGTTCTCGTTTCCTTGAAGTAATTGCCGGTTGTTTCAGGATCACAGCGGCAGATATCAATTACGGCGAACAGTTCTTTCGGAGCAGGGAGCCTCCAGTCATCGTATCCTCCGTATTCAAGGTTTTCGCAGTAATTGACGGCATTTTGCCATGTGTATATCTCTGCCGGTATTGTCTGCTGCCACTCGAGTTTCAGATTTTTGTCAACAATGATGTTTTCGTTTTCAACACCGGTTTCTTTGATTGAATAATTCTTGCGGACACAGGTTCCTAAAGCGGCATAAACGGCATCCTGCCCGAAGAAATCTTTTCCTTCCGCAGAGCATGTTATCACTTTCTGATAAACATCGAGATAACATTCTGACTGGCAGGTGCAGATGTTGCCTAAACTTAATTTTGCAGAAATTTCCTTACACTCTTCTTTATTCCAAGTGTATCCGTCAAGGCATCCGCAATAGTGAATATAAGGTGTAGTTGTTGTGCAGATGCCGTCAGAATGCTCGACTTCAGCACAAGGATCTGAATCACAGCGATTTTTACATTCTGTTCCGTCCCAGAAATCATTTTTGATAGAACAGATAAAATGACATTCGCCGGGCTCCTCGTTGTATTCAGTTGCCACAGGTCCGCTCCATTTGCCGTCTTCGAAGTACTGGGTGTATCGATACCAGCCGTTCCATGTGGTGTTTTCCGGTTTGCTGTCACAGTCATGAATTTTATAGCAGGTTTCGTCAGATTCGTCCCATGTTCCGCCAACCTTGCGGCATTCTGTGCGTGTAGGTTTGTCCGAATCGTTGTCGGCATCGGAATCGGTATCTGGTTTCGGAAGAGGTTCTATGTCAATATCGGGTTTTCCATTATCGTTATCTGAATTTTCTTCAGTTTCTTCTATTTCTTCTTCCGTTCCTTCGGTATCTTCCTCAACCGTATCGAAGTCCTCGTCAGTTGAATCGGCATCGTTTTCTGCTTCAGTTTGTTCCGACTTTTTTCCGCCGCATCCAGGCGCGAGAATGAGCAGTGCCGAAATTAAAACGAAACAGAAAAAAACTTTGAAATGAAGCTTCGGGAGTGAAAGATCTTTCATTTTGAACTCCGTAATTACTCAATATTCCTGACGCATTTGACTAAACCGTAATCTTTCTTTATGTCACGGAATTCAAGAACATAATAATAGCTGTAAAGCATGATGACTTTGTCAGGATCGTCTGATTTGAAAGATGAAGACCATAGAGCGTTATAGGGATAAACACCGTCATTTTCGAGATCGGTTTTACATCTGCACTGCGATATGCATTCTTCAGAAAGGCAACAGGTCTTTTCGCTCGCTTCGCATGATTCTTTCGGAATGTTGTTGCATGATTTCGCGAAAGTCCACAGTTCTTCAACTTTCGGTAGTCTCCAGTCGGTGTATCCCGCTTCTTCATGATTTTCACAGTATTTTTTTGCTTCCGACCATCTCAAAAGCTGAAAAGAAGTGGAAGTGGAAGGAGGAAAGGAAGATGAAGTTGAAGACCACATCAATCCTGCGATATTGTTGACACATGCATTGTCGGTATAATCGATGAAACAGTCGTTTGAATTGACGGCAATGCATTTGTTCGATTTGAGATAGTATCCTTTTTTGCATCCGCATGTGAAGCTGGAAGCGCCTGTCGGAACACAAGTGCCGTCAGAATTTTCTTTTTCCTGGCAAGGCGCGGCGTCGCACGGGTTCACACACTCGAAATTTTCGTTCAGGAAATAGTTTTCCTCACACTGGCAGGAGACATTTTCTATTCCGTCTTTTTCCTGCACGTTAAGGCAAAGTCCTGTCGAATGGGCTTTGTCTTTACACAAATTGTCGTCGCATATTTTAACACACTGCGAATTTTCCAACGTATAACCGTCACTGCAGCCGCATTCTCCCTCTTTAACGACGATTTCTTCGGTCGAAACGCATTTTTCTCCGGTCCATATTTCACTTCCGGGACATGGATCAAAGGCTACGCAGCAGTTTGCGTTTGCTTTTCCTGTGATTTTGCCGGCTGTGGATATAGAGTCGGGTGCAGAGTAGAAAAGTGCTTTTGTCGGGTCTTCCGCATATGTGGTAGATGACCAGCATAAAAGGGATTCATATTGACTGCGTAATTTAGATATGCTGAAGTAGGCTTCGTTTCTGTTGGGCAGTCTCCAGTCTGATATACCGGCGTAAGTCAGGTTTTCGCAGTATTCAAGAGCCTCTTCCCAGTTTTTGCCTTCTTCTGGGGTTCTGATAAACAGAAGTTTTTGCGGAATAAGGGCTACTATTTTGTAGTCATCTGATTGCAGTGTAATAGAGCATGAACCGGTTTTCTCCGAAGTATCTCTTACTTTGCGCAAGTTCACTTCTGCCGGTAGCGCATTTTCGCCGTAAGTGTTTGAGAATGTGAGCCCCGTATTGAAATTAATTCCTTCCAGCTGATAGCAGTAAGAATATTGCTCCGGAGGTCCTCCGGGCGGTGACTTGTAACCGTACCCGGGACACATATAAACGGTTGAATTGCTAGTGATTTTCATAGGAGAAGCGTCCGGGAAATATGCTTCGTTTATAGCCGGAGAGAATGTTCCGCTGTCGACTATTGAATTCAGATCCTGAGTGGTTGCACTTCTCCAGTCGGAATATTTTTCAAAAGCAGGATTATCAATGTAGGCCTGAGGGGATGATGTTTGACTTTTTACAATTTCCGGAAGCCATTCAAGTCCGGAATTGTTGTCAATGACGGTTCTGCCGGCTCCGTAATGTTTTATCGTGAAATTTTGCGGAAGACACATTCTTTTTTCAGCATAGTTCGCATCCTGACCGAAGAAAGGTTCGCCCTCTTCGGGGCATGGGATCTCTTTTTCGTTGTCGTAGCATTTTGTTTGTCCTGTGCACGACAAACCTTTGAAAAGTTCTTTTTTTGCGCACTCTTTTTTATCAGCCAGCCAGACATAATTTTCTTTGCACTGGCAGACATAGTCGCCGTCTTCGCCTTTGACAAGGCATGTGCCGTCGGAACCGGCGATATTTTCGCACGGCTTTTCAGCGCAGATTCCGACAGGTTCTGTGTCCTCGTCACGGATCTCCTGATCTTCATCCGGAGCGGGATCACATTCATTGTCGTTATCGGTATCTTCATCAGTTTCAGGTTCGTCATCTGGTTCCGGATCTGTGTCATAATCAACATTTTCAATATCGTCAGTATCAGGATTTTCAGCCGAAGGATCGTTGTCTGTAATGTGTTTTGTGTTGTTGCTGCAAGAGATAAAGAGAAAAATAAGAAATGCTGTAAAAATTATTTTCATATCAGCCTCCTATCTCACACACTTGACATAATAGAATATATCTTTGTTTTTACTAATAACTTGTGCTGTATAGATAAAAACGCTCCATGCCGCTCCGCTGGAAGGGATGGCTGTTGTGGAAGACCAGAAATACTCCAGCGGTATATCAGGAAAATCGGATGCAGGGATGTGTTTGTCGTAATTCATAAGCGATACAAGCTCGTTTATGTTCGGAAGCCTCCAGTCAGTGTATCCGGCATAATCAAGATTTTCGCAGTATTCGAGAGCTTCTTTCCATCTTTTTCCGGCGGCATGTCCTTTCTGCCATATCAAACCTGTAGCGGAATCGGTTACGATTTCGTCACTGCCAACTGTTGAAAGAATAAAAGCGGCTTCCGGAATTGTTTCTCCTCGGACGCAGCGGACATGGATCTTTTTGTTGCCGGAGAAATTCTGAAAAGACATATTTCCGAATGAGTCATCGGCATACCAGGCCTGGTTTGGATCGCCTGCATAGGTTTTTGATGTCAGGAAAGCATATCTTTCCTTAAAATAACTGTCTGTGGTTTCGGTATCGCAGCGGCCCTTTGTTAGAATGCTGAAAATTTCTTTCGGAGCAGGGATCCTCCAGTCATCGTATCCGCCGTATTCAAGGTTTTTGCAGTAATCGACAGCATCTTTCCATGAATATGTTTCTTCGGGAACAGTTTCCTGCCATTCAAGGTTCAGGTTCTTGTCAACAATGATGTTTTCGTTTTCGATGCCGGTTTCTTTTATCGAATAATTCTTGCGGACACAGGTTCCTAAACCTGCATATACGGCATCCTGCCCGAATAAATCTTCTCCTTCGTCCGTGCACCTCAGATCATCCTGAAAGAAGAAATCCTTATAACATTCCGACTGGCAGGAGCAGATGTTGCCAAGGCTGAGTTTTGAGGTGATCTTTTTGCACTTTCCTTCATTCCATCTGTATCCGTCATCGCAGCCGCAATAATAAATGCGCGGGGTCGTTGTTGCGCAGATGCCGTCTGAATGCTCGACTGCAGCGCAAGGATCCGAATCACAGATGTTTTTGCACTCTTCATCTTCCCAGAAATAATTTTTTATGCATATATAGTGACATTCGCCGGCTTCCTCGTTGTATTCAGTTGCCACAGGTCCGCTCCATTTGCCGTCTTCGAAGTACTGGGTGTATCGATACCAGCCGTTCCATGTGGTGTTTCCCGGTTTGCTGTCACAGTCATGCATTCTGTAGCATGGTCTGTCGCTGCCTTCATTCCAGGTCCCGCCAATTGTGATACATGTTTCTTTTGAAGGGGGGAGACCTGGTTTCTCGTCTTTTTCTGAATCATCTGCTTCTGTATCGGTTTCATCTTCATCTTCTGTTTCTTCATCTTCTTCCCAGTCTTCTTCTTCATCCATGTCGAAGTCCGCATCGGTCGAATCTTCATCGGTATTGGAAACTGGTTCTATTTTTGTGCTGCCGCCGCAGCCTGAAAAAAGAAAAATCGCCGCGAAAAAGAGAAGAAAAAATGAAAATTTAATGCTGAATAGGGTGGAAAGCGGCACGATTTTTGTCATTTCACACCTCCTCGATTCACAAAAAACAGAATATTATATTTAAAATTAAAATAAAAAACAGAAAAATCGGATTGACAATAGAAGTAATATTACTATATATACAGCCGTTTTTTGCTGTGTATGTTTGAGGATGCAATGTTCGGCAAGTTTTTGAAATCGAAAATTCATCGCGCAACGGTTACCGGAGCCGATATAAATTATCAGGGAAGTATCACGATAGACAGAGAATTGATGGCGGTTGCAGATTTGCAGCCGTTTGAATTCGTCGACATCTGGGATGTCACGAACGGGGCAAGGCTTGAGACTTACGTCATCGAAGGCGAGGCAGGCTCGGGATGCATCTGCATCAACGGCGCGGCGGCTCATCTTGTAAAAAAGAACGATCTTGTGATCATCGCTTCGCACAGATATGTGACGGAAGGCGAAAGTGTTCCCGAACCGAAAGTTATTTTTGTCGATTCACACAATAAGCCCGTTCATTAGAGGTTTTCATGGAAAAAAAGCAAAGAGTTTTCGGCAGAGCGCCGATTTCGCTCAAAATCTCTCTTTCTGAAGATACAGATGATATCAGCATAAAATTCGACACGGCAAATCTCAGCGAAGGGGGTATTTTTGTAAAGTCTTCGCTGCTCTGGGAGCCCGGCCAGGTTTTCAATCTTGCTTTCACTCTGCCGGGAACCGAAAAGGAGATAAATGTGAAAGGAGTCGTTGCGAGAAGTGACGACAAATACTCGATTTTTACCGAAACTGATTCATCGATCCCGGGGATGGGGATAAAGTTCATCGATCTGAGTGACGAAGACAGGCAGATCATCAAGGATTTCATTTCAGGGCTTGATCTTCAGTAATATTTTTTTGTCCGACAGGTGAAAATGCAGGAAAACAGCGGTAAAAAAGAATATCTTGCGGTAAGACGCAGAAATTTCCTGTGGATCGTTTTTTCGCTGGTCATGTTCGGCGCGATCCTTTATTTTGCAAGGATATTCAGTGATTATAGCGAGGAAAACGGTATCGAGAGTCTGGATGACGTGCAGGACTATTTTGTCGGAATACTGAAGAAAGATTTTGCGATATTTCCTGAAAGCGAAGATGCCGAAGAGGAAAAGAACGATTTCGAAGCAAAAGAGAGATCGGCCAATCTTCTCAAAGTCCCGCTTCTTCTAAACTGTTCGATAGAAGAGGGCAAAGCGTTTGTCAAAGAGCCTTTCGAAGTGGCAAAAAACAAGGTGACCGATGCCGTTTTTGAACTTGCAAATCACGGTAATACGGTGTATTCACTGGATTTTTCTTCAAAAGAAAACAATGTTTTCTGCCGCGGGACAATGAAGGAAGGCGAGAAAAAAATATTTGTATATTACTGCGAGAAAATATGACTGTAAACGACTGTTCAACGGAAAAAAAGATAAAAAGCGTCACTGCAGTAGGACTTTTTGCCAACTTTTTTCTGACTGTTTTCAAGATCTTAGCCGGATATTTTGGAAACAGCCAGACTGTAATTGCCGACGGTATCCACAGCCTCAGCGATTCGGTGACAGACATCGCCGTGATCGTCGGTTCCTCATTCTGGAGTGCACCGCCTGATGAAAGCCATCCGCACGGACACAAGAGAATCGAGACTTTTGTCACTGTCATTATCGGACTTGCGCTTTTCTTTGTCGCTTACGGGATCGGACATAACGCTGTCATGACTTTTGAAGAGCCCGACGAAGCTCCGTCGTGGATCGCATTCGCCGCTGCAATAGTTTCGATTCTCGTAAAAGAAATTCTCTATCAATACACTTACCGCTCGGGAAAAAAGCTGAAATCGCTGGCTGTAGTTGCAAACGCATGGCATCACAGAAGCGACGCGATAAGCTCTGTTCCAGCGGCTCTTGCTGTAATAATCTCAATGAAATTCCCTGGTTATCCTTATATTGACAACATCGGCGCGATCGTAGTTTCGCTCTTTATCGTCTGGACTGCGTTCAAAATTTCATGGTCTTCGGTTCTTGAACTCACCGATGCCGGCGCTGAGAGGCACGAGTGCGAGGCTATCGAGTGCGCGGCGAAGAGCGTTGAAGGGGTAAAAAGCATTCACAAATGCAGAACAAGAAAATACGGGAGCGGGATCCAAGTCGATCTTCACATTCAGGTCGATCCCGATATAACAGTCCGTGAAGGGCACAGAATCGGGCACGACGTTGAAGACGAACTTTTCAAAAATCACGATATTATCGATGTTATGGTCCATGTTGAGCCTGATGATAAATGTGAAAGAAATCATTAATAAATTCGGAGGTTTATATGTTTGAAGGAACAACCATTATCTGCGTCAGGGACAAGTCTTCGGTAATCATCGCAGGCGACGGGCAGGTGACTTTCGGAAATACAGTCTTGAAGGGAAACGCGCACAAGGTGAGAAGGCTCGCTGAAGGGCGGATCATCGCGGGTTTCGCAGGTTCCACGGCTGACGCAGTCACTCTTTTCGAGATCTTTGAGGAAAAACTCAAAAAATACAATTACCAGCTGAAAAAATCGGCTGTCGAGCTCAGCAAAGCATGGAGAAAGGACCGCGTTCTGGGCAAACTCGAAGCGCTTCTTCTCGTTGCCGATGCCGATGACACGCTGCTTATTTCTGGAAGCGGAGACGTGCTTGAGCCTGAGAAAAACATCATCGCGATCGGTTCGGGCGGGAACTATGCCTACGCAGCGGCGGTCGCAATGAGCGAAAACACCAAACTTTCTGCGCACGACATTGCCCTGAGATCGCTGAAAATAGCAGCCGACATCTGTATTTATACCAATTCGAACTTCTCTTTTGAAGAGATCAGGACTGAGGGGGATAAAAAATGAGCAAATATTCAGTTGAAGAGTTGACTCCGAGCCGCGTCGTTGCAGAACTCAACAGATTCATAATCGGTCAGGAAGATGCGAAAAAGGCGGTTGCGGTCGCCCTCAGAAACCGCTGGAGACGCTCGAAAATAGAAGACGATTTTCTGCGTAAAGAGATAACTCCGAGAAACATCCTCATGTCGGGACCTACCGGAGTCGGCAAGACCGAGATCGCAAGAAGGCTTGCCGAGATCTCGAATGCGCCGTTCTTAAAAGTCGAAGCGACGAAATTCACCGAAGTCGGATATGTCGGCCGTGATGTCGAATCGATGATAAAGGACCTCGTGAAGAGGGCGGTAAACGAAAAAAAGGCTGAAGAAACCGAGATCGTCTATCAGAAAGCGGAAGAAATCGCCAAAGAACAGATCCTCGATCTTTTGAATGTTCCGAATCCGGAAAAACTGCCGAAAGAGAGCGAGGATTTTGAGGAAAAATACAAAAGACAGACTGATTACCGCAAAAAAATGCTTGAAAAACTCGAAGCGGGAAAACTTGACGACAAAAAAGTTAAAATTCCTGTCCAGCGTTCGGCGATGCCGGTTCCTGTGCTGGAAGTTATAGGTTCTTCCGAGAATATGCCGGAAGATCTCGACAACATGATAAAAGAGATGATGAGCAGCATTTTTCCGCCGAATGCCGGAAAGAACGAAAACGGGAAAAAAGAAAAAACGGTGAGTGTCGCCGAAGCGTTCAGCACTATCGTCCAGAACGAAGCTGAAAAGATGATCGACCGCGAAAAAATAATCCGCGATGCCCTTGAGTGGGTCGAAAATGAAGGGATAATCTTTATTGACGAGATCGACAAGATCATTGCAAGCGGCTCGTCTCACGGTCCCGATGTTTCCCGCGAAGGCGTTCAGCGCGACATTCTGCCGATAGTCGAAGGGTGCACTGTCAATACAAAATACGGACCTGTCCGTACAGACCACATACTTTTCATTGCGGCAGGCGCTTTCCACATGAATTCTCCCGAAGATCTGATCCCGGAACTTCAGGGGCGTTTCCCGATCAAGGCACAGCTCAGATCTCTTACGAAAAACGATTTCGTCAAGATCCTTTCGGAGACTGAAAACTCTCTTCCGGTGCAGTATGCGGAGCTTATGAAGTCCGAAAAAGTGACTCTCAACTTCACTCCGTCGGGGATCGAAGAGATCGCTTCTATTGCTTTTGAGGAGAACAGCACGACGCAGGATATCGGCGCGAGAAGGCTTCAGTCTGTAATGGAGATCCTGCTTGAAGACATCTCCTTCAGTGCTTCCGAAAAGAGCGGCTCGAAGATAAAGATCGACAAGGCTTATGTGAATAAATGGTATAAGTCGGCACGCGAAAACGAAAAACTTTCCAACTATATAATTTAATTGAGGAAAAATGCAGTATCAGTATGTAACGAGCGGGACATGCTCAGAAATGATCCTTTTCGACATCGACGAAAACAAGGTCGTCACGAACATCAAATTCATCGGCGGCTGCAACGGAAACCTGAAAGCCGTTTCCAAACTTGTTGACGGCTGGACGGCTGACCAGATCGCGGCGAAACTTCTCGGCAACGAATGCGGATTCAAAGGAACTTCATGCGCCGACCAGCTCGCAAAAGCTGTCCTCGAAGCGGCGGGAAAGGTGAGAAAATGAAAAGAATTTCAACAATCAGCATCTTCTTAATGTTTGCCTTGTTTGTTTCATGTTCATCGGGCAGCAAAGCGGAAAACGATTCTGACATTGTTCCTGATGCTGATCTTGATCCCGATGATACCGAAACTGTTGATGAAGATACAGATTTCGAAGATGCAGACTTTGAAGAAGAGGATTCTGTCGAAGATGCCGGAATCACTGACGAAGATACGGAAGATTATTCGGAAAATCCCTATTTTGAAACTTACGGCGAAGCAAATTACAATGTCGCATACTATTATTACGGCGATGCTCCGACACCATCGAAGGATCCTGAAAATGTAAAAATTCTGTGGTCTGAAAACTGCGGTTTGAAGTGTGATCCGCTGCCTTACGATTTATGTGCAGAGAACTATCCTTTTGAACCGATCGTCATTCCTGCTGATTCCCAAAAGGTTCCGAAAGATAAAGAGGGCGGTGTCGGATCATTCCAGTGCGATGCTGTGCTTACGCCCGGATCATGGTACAGCCACTACAGCGGTTCTCTGGCATTCAACCAGTTCGAAGGCAAGGTCGTATATTCTTTGTACCACAGTTCTTCATGGCAGAGCGAGGGAACATACGTTTATGATCTGAAGAGCCGCAAAGTCGAAAGGTACGGTCGGACCTATTGGGACGGGTGGCAGAATAAAAAATATCATTTTATTGCAACTTACGATGAACGTGTCAGCTCAACTATTGACGAAACCAGTCCTTATTTCGGTCAGGATTATTTCTACCTGTACTATTACGACAAAGAGAGTGATACTTACGGTTTCGCACTTAAACTGGAGCAGGATCCGACAAGGATTGTTGATGTCCGCGCCAGCGAAAGTTATCTTTTCGCAAGCCTTTACTTTGAGGACGATTCATACGATTTCAGGCTCTTCTATACCAAAATAGGAGAATGGGACAACTGGAAAGAACTCCAGTACCAAAGGGAAGAACTGTACGGCAATCCCCGCAGGGTAGAATATCCGTGGCTTAACGACAATCTGCTTGTTTATAGAGACCGCGAAGGCAAAATTCATTTATGCGATCTTGAAATCGGAGATTCAAGCTGTTTTCAGGTCGCGGAAGGCACTTTCCCCGCTTTCAAAGATAAAAACACAATAGTTTACCGCAACTGCAAAAGTGAAGACGGAAACTGCCGCATATTTGCAGCCGATATTTCCGATAAAAACGACATAAAATATTCCGAACTTTACAACCTTGGTGCTTCCCAGACAGTGTTCCACACTATCGATGAGGAAGGAAAATATATGGCGATGAAAAGGAATTCCCCCGATCCTGAAGATCCTGAAAATTATAACGCTGACATATCCGACTACTGCATTTTACGTTTTTCTGATAAAAAACTTGTTTGTTTTGACGAACCTTTCGATCTCAATATAAAGAAAAATGACGGTTTTATTTATCAGAACAAACTGATTTTCCTTACCATCAAAGACCTGGTTGTCCGGGATCTGGAATGTTACTGCGATTTTTATCCTGAAAAATGTCCTTTGATCGATTACACCCCGAATCCGGAAAATCCGAAAAAGCCGTGGGGATTTGACTGGAAGCCTGAAAACTGATTGTTATTTGGCGTTTCTTACGCAGCGGACAAATACATCTTTGGTTTTGTCCAGGCGCCATACCATGCCGTCATAAAAATACTGGGCCCATGCATAAGTCGGATCGCTTACATAGGAAGAAGAACTCCAGTAATAAAAAATGCCTTCCATATCAGGAAAATCCGAAGCAGGCGCTTCGGCTTCGTAATTGATAAGAGAGGCCAGTTCGTTTTTATTGGGCAGTCTCCAGTCGTCAAAGCCTGCATACTCAAGATTTTCGCAGTAGGCGAGGGCTTCCTTCCATGTCAAGTTGATTGAATCGGTGTTTTTCTGCCAGGTAAGCCCTGAAACACTGTCCTTTACTATTTCATCTTCGTTTACAACGGAAGTTGTGAAAGAAGGTGCCGGGAAACTTTTTCCTTTCACACACATGAAATATTGAGTCGTTTCGTCATTCATGTGCATGATTTCACCGTCATAAATTCCGGCAGTCCAATAGAAACTGAAGTTGAAATAACAAAAATTACCTGTCCACAAGTAGGAATCGTCACTGTCAGGCATTTCAGGGAAAAACTCTGTGTTCAAAGCCGGATGATCCCTGCCGTTGTCAATGATAGTGAGAAGCTGCTGCGGGGTCGGCAGATCCCATCTGTCATCTGCAAAACTGATATTGTCGCAGTGTTTCATGGCGCCTCCAAGGCTGTATGTCTTGTGCATCGGCACCTTTCTCCATTTAAATCCGGTGTTGACATCCTCAACGACTTGTTCTCCGGAAATTACTCTGAACTGAAATTTTTGTTTGGCGCATTTGTCCCTGTACTGTGCATCCTGGCCGTAAAAATCTTCACCCGGCGCAGGACACGGAATTTCTTCTTGTTCATCGTAACATTTGTCCTGATTTGTGCATATTTTGCCCAAATTGAGATTTTTCGGAGTTTCAAGATGTTCGCTCTCATACAGGTCGTCATCAGGCTCATCATCAGCCGGTTCCTCTTTTTTCTTTATGCAGATGTCGTTTTCGGTATCACAGACAAGTCCGATATTGCAGGTTCCGTTCTGATAACATCTGCCGCCGAGAGTTCCTCTTTTTTTCTCAGGATCAGGTTCTTCCTCTTCATAATCATCGTCTTTTATTTCCTCTTCTTCTTCGGTATCTGTCAGTTCGTCTTCAGTAGTGTCGGCAGGATCCTCGTCGTTAATTATTCCTTCCGAATCGGGAGTTTCGTTTCTGTTTTCCTTTTTTGAATCACCGCAGCCGGCAAAAACAAAAAGTGAAAAGATGATGAGAATAAAACAGATTTTTTTCATGTGTCACCTCAGAAAAAACTAAAAAAACGAAAAATTATAAGAAAAACTGATAGGAAGGCAAGCCTTGATTCAAAGGAACTTCATGCGCCGACCAGCTTGCGAAAGCTGTTCTCGAAGCGGCGGAAAATGTGAAATAATATCGGCGGTTCTCTGTGGCTTCTATAAATAACAATATTGTAAAAATTCTTTAATAAAATCAGATTTTTTTCTTTTATTTGAATTTTTTGGTCAGAAAAATCGCTATTTTATGCAACTAAATATATGCTTATTTGTTTTTGTTTTTTTAACTTATGGAGGCTGAAATGAAAAAATTGCTTGTTATTCTTGCGATGCTTGCTTTTACGACTCCTTTTTTTGTTGAAGCTCAGGATGCTCTGACAGAAACCATCACCTGTGAATCAGACAGAGGATCATGCAGTTTTTCGCTTGTTGATACATATACGAAAATTTTAGCAGGTTGCTCATGCCGCGACGGAAGCGGTTTTAGCTATGAAATACCGCCGCAAGGCGAGCATAGTTCTGAGCAATTGGAATTGCCGACAGAGGAAGAATGTCTGGCTGAGCTTGAATTTTGTAAAGATGCCGGATATGGATGCAGTAATAATGCAGGAAGTTGTGTTGTAAAAGAAAATGAAGAATATTGGTGTTTGTGTTACGACGGTATTTCTGAAGAACAAACCGGATCCAAAGCAGGAATCTACAGCGAAGCAGGCTGTAAGGAATTTCTTGCCGAAATGTGCGGGACGCAAGTTCCGAGTGCTAAAGACATCTGCACTGACAAGGCAAATTTCGACATCTGTCTTTCCTATTTCAAAGTAAAGTATAACACTTGTGCTGAAACGCCTCTCCTCAGCGAAGAATCAGTCAACAAAAATCTTGAGTGGCCGATCAATGAAACGACGCTTGGAAAAGCGATAGCGAACTGCTGTCTTGATGAAACTGTGCGTGAAGAATACAGCAAGGCTATAGAGTGTGTCAATGCAAAGAAAAACTGCAATACAGAAGAATGCTGTAACAGTTGCGATTTCCAATTTTATTCCGGAGATTTGGAGAGTGATGCTGCTTCCGCTGACGGTGATAAGGCAGACGGTGACGGTTCCGTTTCACCTGCAACCGATTCTGAAGCTGAAAGCAAAGAAGAAAGCAAATCCGACGGCTGCTCGATGCTGTTTATCTAATCACCCGAAGTAGGGGGTTCGCCTCGCCAGAGTGAGCCCGTTCACGCTTTTCGCCCCGTTTTTTTTCAAAAGTTTCGCGATTTCTTCAATAGTTGAAGCAGTCGTGCAGACATCGTCCACGATCAGAAAACTTTCTCCTTTGACGCAACGCGTGAGGGCGAAGGCATCTTTCAGGTTTTTTGTCCTCTCTTCGTAGTCAAGCCCTGCCTGATGCGCGGTTTTTCTCACTTTTTTTAGTAGCTTAGAGTCGAATTTCAAATCATGTCTCTTTGCGACTTTATCGGCTAAAATTTCAGCCTGATTGAAAGTGCGCAGAAGTTTGTCGAGAAATCTCATCGGAGGAAAGATGACAGTGCGTCCTTCGATGAGTTCAAGAGGGGCGTTTTTTGCCAAATATTCACCCAGGATCCCGGCGATGCTTCTCACTTTGCCGTATTTCATTTCCGAGATCAGCTTTGAAATGCTTCCGCTGTAGATGAAAAGCGAAAAGATTTTGTCGAAGTGCAGCTTTTTTCCTTTGCATGAAAAACATTCAGGTTCATCCGGAGTCAGCGTGAAATTGCCGCATTTCGGGCATCTTCTTTCGCAAGTCAGGGCGAATCTTGCGCACTCTTCGCACAAAAAATCCTGATCTTTAGCCACGCTTCCGCAGATAAGACAAGAATTCATGCCGTGCCTTGATCCGGTGTTTAACTACATTACAGGCGGCTGACCGGTCTCTTCGAGGACAGAGAGCCAGAGCGGACCGTTGAGGTCGATCTTTTTGCGTTTCGATGTCGCAAGATCCATCGGGATGTGGATGAACTGGCCGTTGAGATATCCGACGACCATTCCTGTCCTGCCGCTCATTCCTGCGTGGACTGCCATCTGCGCGAGCTGCGAACAGAAGATCGAATCGTTCGGGGTAGGCGGGCAGGAGCGTATGATGTAGCTCGGATCGATGTATTTGATGCCGAAAAGCATTCCTTTAGCATTCAGGTAACTTTTGATCTTGTCTTTGATGAAAACGCCGATGTCACCCAGTTTCGCGTTGCCGGAAGCGTCATACTGGATCTTTTCCGGATCGCGGACATATTCCTGACCTGCGCCTTCCGCAACGACGATGACGCAGAATTTTTTGCGGCGGAGCCTTTTTTCGACCGAATCAAGGAAGCCCCCTTCGCCTGTCATTCTGAAATCCATTTCGGGGATGAGACAGAAGTCGACCTGGTTCGTTGCAAGTGTAGCATTGGCTGCGATGAAACCCGATTCGCGCCCCATGAGTTTGACGATGCCGATCCCGTTGTGGATAGATGTCGCCTCGGTGTAGGCCGAATTTATCGATTCGCACGCTTCGGAGAATGCCGTTTCTGTTCCGAAAGAGCGTTCTATGTAGTTGATGTCGTTGTCGATCGTTTTCGGGATGCCGATGACCGAGATCTTGAGGTTCCTCTTTTCGATCTCGTTGATGAGAGAGATCGCGCCGCGCTGCGTGCCGTCACCTCCTATCGTGTAGAGGATGTTTACTCCGAGCTCGTCGAGCCTGTCGACCATCTTTTCGGCATCCTGATTGCCGCGGCTCGTTCCGATGAATGTGCCGCCCTGAAGCTGCTTGTTCTCTACCATCGCCGGAGTCAGGTGCTTGATCTCATAGCCCAATTCCTTGACGAGACCTGCATAGCCGTAGTTGATCCCGAGGGTGCGCTGGTTGTTGTAGCGGTAGTAGTTCATGACGACGATCCCGCGGATGACAGCGTTGAGTCCGGGGCAGATGCCGCCGCAGGTGACTACCGCCGAAGTCGTCTCTCCAGGCTCGAAAAAGAGTTTCGTTCTGGGGCCAGCCTTCTCGAACGACGGAACTTTGAATCCCTGTTCCTGGATCGATTCGACCACGCTTTTGTCTATGAAGGCGAGGACTCTTTCGTCTTCGGGTATCATCTGCGATTCATATATTTTTTTATTGGCCGTGAGCGGCGAAACAAAGTTCTGCGCTCCGAGTTTCTTTATTTCCATGTCGTGTTTAAAAAGCTCGTAATCCTCTTCGTAAAGCCCTTTGATCTGCGGAATTTCAACCATTTTTCACTCCTTAAAAAAATCCGGAACAAACACAAAACGGGAAATCATAATGATTTTTTAAAAAATTTCGACTTTATTAAAAGTATAATTATAAAGCAACGGATTTTTGTGTATGAAGACGGCAATTTGATGGATAATCGAAACATAATCTGCGTCACTAACAGAAACCTTTGCGAAGGCGGTTTTTTTGAAAGGATCGGGGAAATCGCGTCATGCGGGGTTAAAGCGATAATTCTGCGTGAAAAGGATCTGAGCGCGGAAGAATACAGAAATTTGGCTGAAAAATTCACTGAAATCTGCAAAAAGCACAAAATAGAAGCAGTTCTGCATACTTATACTGATGTGGCGATCGGGCTCGGGGTGAAATCAATTCATCTTCCGCTCCCTGTTTTTAAGGACTTGAGCGGTGAAAAAAAGAGCTTTTTCGAAAAGACCGGAGTTTCCTGCCATTCTGTTGAAGATGCTCTCGAAGCGGAAAGGCTCGGAGCGGCTTACATCATTTTCGGGCATGTTTTTGCGACAGACTGCAAGAAAGGACTCGAGCCTCGCGGTTTATCGGCTTTGAAAAAAGTATGTGAGGCGGTGAAAATTCCGGTTTATGCGATAGGCGGGATAAACAGTGAAAATATCGGACTTGTTTTCAGGAACGGAGCGAAAGGTGCCTGCATTATGAGCGGGTTTATGAAATGCCCGGACCTGAAGGATTTTGTTAAAAAATTGAGGACAGGAACTGAAAATGAATGAAAAGATCGGAAAAATCCATCTTCTTTTGCTGCTTTTCCTTTTTATTGCCTGCAGTACGCAAAACAAACCGAAAGAAGACGAAACGCTGTGCCGGCGCATCGTGAGCACTGCTCCGAGCATCACCGAAACGCTTTTTGACCTCGGGCTGGGTGATAACATCGTCGGAGTCACAGAAAACTGTCACTATCCTGACGGTGTGAAGAGCAAGGCGAAGATCGGAAAGGCTTTTTCTATAAGCGGCGAGGCAGTCGTTGCACTCAGGCCGGATGTCGTTTTTGTCCTCAGCGCATACAGTGATTTGTCCGCGAAAATGAAGACTGCCGGGATAAGGACAGTGATCCTGGAACAGACGGGTGTGCAGGGGTTTGTCGATTCGATAGATGTCATTGCCGAGACCTGTAAAATCGAGGAGAAAGGGAAAAATTTCAAAGCAAAATTCGAGCCTTACCTTAAAAAATCAGAAAAGGAGGGCGAAAAAAAGAAGATCCTGATCCTTGTCGGACGCGATTACGAGAACAGCTCGATAAAAGACGCATACGCGGTCGGAGACGACAGATTCCTCAACGAGATCATAAACCTTACCGGCGCAGTGAACGCATATACCGGAAAAATGGCTTACCCCAAGATCCAACTCGAAGGGATCCTTTCGCTTGATCCCGATATCGTGATAGACATAATCACCGCATCGGACCTTACTCCCGAAAAGTTGGATTTTATCGCCGGAAGCTGGTCGGATCTTGATATAAGCGCGGTGAAGAACGGAAAAGTCTTTATCAAAACCGAAGATTTCTGGAGTCTTCCCGGCCCTCGTTTCGTCAAGATCATCGAAGAAATAAAAAATATACTGGAATAGTTTTTCAAAACTGCTATTTTACGGCGGTCTTGATTTTTGCGGAGGCTGAAAAATGTCAGAGCTCACTTTTTTGGAAGCAATCAATGCCGAAAAGGCAAATATTGAAAAACATTTGAAGTTTTATCTTGATTCGCTTCATATCCCCGGAGTTTTGCATGAAGCGATGGCCTACAGCCTGAGTGCCGGAGGAAAGAGGCTGCGTCCGTTTCTCTCGATCGCGGTGTGCAATATGCTGGGCAAGCCGAAAGAACTCATTATGCCTTATGCCTGCGCACTTGAATTTGTCCACACTTTTTCGCTTATCCACGATGATCTTCCGGCTCTTGACAACGACGATCTCCGCCGCGGCAAACCGAGCTGCCACAAGGCTTTCCGTGAGGATATCGCTATCCTGGCAGGCGATGCCCTCAATACGGATGCGTTTTCGCTTCTCTTTGAATTCGGCGAAGGGAACATCAAGCGTGCGGGGCGCTACTTCGCAAAGGCTGTGGGCGGCAGAGGTATGACTTTGGGGCAGGTCTACGACTGCACGATCCCCGAAAACGAAAGGACCGCGGAAAAACTCGATTTTATCAACTACTACAAGACTTCGGAACTTTTCATCGCCGCTACCGCAGGTGCCGCGGCATGGCTCGATGCCTCGGAAAAAGAGGTCAAGGCGCTTGAAGACTTTGCAAGCGAAGCAGGAATAGCTTTTCAGATTTCAGATGATATTTTAGATATAACTTCGACGACCGAAAAGCTCGGAAAACCTGTCGGAAGCGATGCAGAACTCAATAAAACGACCTATCCGGCTCTGATGGGACTTGACGGTGCAAGAGCAGCCGTTGCCGAGAGGACTGAAAAAGCGAAAGCGGCGCTTGCTTCGGCATTTCCTGAAAGCGAGTGGATGAAGATCCTTATGCAGTTTGCAGATTACGTGAGGGATATGGCAAAGTAAAATGGCTGAAAAACTTAATATTCCGGCTGATTTAACAATCGAGAACAGCAAAAAGGTCTATTCCGAGCTTTCAAAGTCGTTCGCAAACGGAGCTGTGCTTGAAGTCGACCGCGACATTCAGCTCAATTCGATAACGAAGGCCCTGATCAGGCAGCTTTCTGATGATCATCCCGGACAGCTGGCCGTTCCGGAAGAGCTGAAAAACGACATTTTTTATTCAAAGGACGAGGGGAAAGGGGGAGACGGGAGCGAGAAGGCGAAAGTCCCGTTTCTTGAAGGTCTTGGCGGAAGCCTGCTGAAACTCAGGGATCTCGTTTTTTATTTCTGCGTTATCATGGTCGACATGATCTTCTATTCGCTGGAATCGATATTCAACCGCAAATTCATATTGAAAAACGATACTACTAAAAACGCTTATTATATCGGGTATTTGGCAGTCCCGATAGTGTTTTTGCTCGCTTTCCTCATCGGCTTTACGATCGCTCTTCAGGCGGCGATACAGCTTGCCAAAATGGGCGGACAGAGCATGATCGCGATGATGAGCACGATGGTTATGACCAAGGAGCTCGGGCCACTCATCACGGCGATAATCATTGCCGGACGTACCGGCAGTTCGATCGCTGCGGAAATAGGGACGATGGTCGTAATGGAAGAGGTCGACGCTCTCAAGACGATGGGCGTCAAACCCTTGAAATTCCTGCTCGTCCCCAAATTCTGGGCATTCACGACAGTCATGCCGGTCCTTACTCTGATAGCCGATATCGCCGGTATCTTCGGCGGATTCCTTATCGCTTCGGCTTACAATATCCCGCCGGGATCGTTCTGGGTCGATGTGATCGAATCCATCGAAATGAAGGATATTTTCTGGGGTACTATGAAAAGTATCTCATTTGCATGGGTGATCCTTGCAGTCGGCAGTTTCAAAGGACTTAATGTCCGCGGCGGAGCCGATGCGGTAGGACGCGCCACGACAGAATCCGTCGTTGTTTCGATATTCATGGTCGTTGCGATCGACGCGATATTCTCGCTCTTTCTTTACACATAGAAATTTCTTGTCAAAATGCCGATTTATATTGACTTTTAAATATTCAAGTGTAAAATCGCGCGTTTTTTTGAAGCACCTCCGTGCAGTGATCCCGTGCCTGTCTCTTGTTTGAGAGTGAGCGGGATGCGGAGGGAAGATTAACAACAGGTAATTCTTGGAGGAAAAAATGCCTGAATTAAGAGAAATGCTTAAAGCCGGTGCTCACTTCGGACACCAGAAGCAGAAATGGAATCCCAAAATGGCTCCTTACATTTTCACGGAGCGCAACAACATCCACATCATCAACCTTCAGAAGACGATGGAACTCATCGAAGACGCTAAAAAGTTCGTAAAAGAACTCGGTATGGCGGGCGAAATGATCTTCCTTGTCGGAACGAAAAGACAGGCTCAGGAAGTCATCAAAGAAGAAGCTGAAAGAGCAGAAGTTCCTTATGTCAACTACCGTTGGCTCGGCGGAATGCTTACGAATTTCGTAACTATCAACCAGTCGGTAAAGAAGTTCCAGAAGTTCGAAGAGATCCTTACCACCGAAAAGAGAAGGATGTACAAGAAGAAAGAGCTTGCCGATATCGAAAAGAGAAAAGACAAACTCGAAAAGAACCTTGCAGGCGTTATGAAGATGGACAAAATGCCGGGCGCAATGTTCGTCGTTGACCCGATGAAAGAGCATCTTGCAGTCCACGAAGCGCAGAAACTCGGTATTCCGATAATCGCTATCATCGACACGAACGGAAATCCTGACGGGATCGACTACCTCATCCCCGCAAACGATGACGGAATGCGCTGCATTTCTCTCGTAACTTCCGATATAGTTGACGCTTATCTCGAAGGTCTTGATATTTACAGACAGAAACTTGCCACCGAACAGAAAGAGAAAAAGGACAAACCGGCAAGAGGCGAAACGAGAAGTGTCGCGGGAAGAAAAGTCCGCGTTAAAAGAATCCAGACTGCTGAGACCGAAGAGGCTGATGCAGTTGAAGAAGCAGCAGAAAAAGAATAGGAGGAAACTATGGAAATCACTGCAGGATTGGTTAAAGAACTCAGAGAGAAAAGCGGCGTAGGAATGATGGACTGCAAAAAAGCCCTCATGGAAGCTAACGGCGACCTTGATGCAGCTATGCAGATCCTTAAGGATAAAGGCATTGCGAAAGCGGCTAAAAAGGCTGACAGAGTAGCTTCGGAAGGAGCTGTCCTCGTTTCTATCGAAGGAAACAAAGGCCTTATGCTCGAGCTCAACTGCGAAACAGATTTCGCTGCAAAAAGCGACGGTTTCAAAGCACTTTCGAAGACCATGCTCGACTACTTCGCAAAGAACGCGAAAGAAGAAAATCAGGTCGTTTCCATGGAAGAAAACTTCTACAATGCAGAAGTCGAGACCATGACGAAAGAGGCTGTCGCAGTCATCGGCGAGAACATCAAACCGAGAAGATTCGTCAAATACGAAGCAGGCGAAAAATCGCTTCTTCACTCTTATGTCCACATGGGCGGAAAGATCGGTGTCATGCTTGAGATCGAAGCATGCTGCGCTGAATGTGCAAACAAACCTGAAGTCGTCGAGATGGCTGACGGTATCGCTATGCAGATCGCTTCGATGCGTCCTGACTGCATCGATGTGGATTCTTTCCCGCAGGATAAACTTGCTTCCGAAAAGCACGCTTTCCTTGCACAGGTCCTTGAAATGGGAAAACCGCAGGCAGTTGCAGAAAAGATCGTTGAAGGAAAGATCCAGAAGTTCGTATCGGAAAACACTCTTCTCGAGCAGGTTTTCGTAATGAACAGTGATCTTAAGATCAAAGATTACATCAAAGAGACCGGAAAGAAAGTCGGCTGCGAACTCAAAGTCGTCCGCTTCAACCGTTTTGAACTTGGCGAAGGTATTGAAAAGAAAGTAGAAAATTTCGCGGAAGAAGTTGCGGCTCAGATGAAATAATTTTTTAATGAGCAAATTTTCTGATTTTACATTTTCGGGAGCGTCTTTTAAAAGGGCGCTCCTTTCTTTTTTTATAATATCGTTGCTTTTTTCCCTTTCTGCTGAATCGGCTGGTATAGAAAACGGAACATCCGGAACTTCTGAGAAAACTTCCGGAAATATAACTGAAACAAAAGACAAAGCGCCTGAAAATATTGAAAGATCTGCTAAAACTCCGGCTCAGACCGTTTACACGAAAGATGAATTCATCGAGAAATTCTTAGAAAAAACAGGTCTCGGAGACGCTTCAAAATATAAAATAGAAATGGCTGAAGCCGATTATGGTTACGTCATGTCTCAGATGTTTCCGAGATTAAAAATCGTGACTGGTATCGGTCCGCATCCGAGATATGTTTATGAGCAGTCCGAACTGCTTCCGGATGCTGACGGAGACGGTCTGCCGGAATTCAAAGAGAGAAAGTGGCATAAGTATTACAGTGATCTGAGCAAGTGGGGCGTAGCCATCAGAACAAAAGTAGAATTCGTTCTTCCCATATACACGTTCGGCAAGCTGGCAGCTGGAAAACATGCGGCTGAGGCGCAGATCGAGCTTAGAAAGGCGGAATCGAAAATCGCTGACCTGAAAATCAAAAAGGAGGCGGCTGCGATATACTGGTCCTGGGTCATGGCGCAAAGCTATCTCGATATTTTGGAACCTGCCATGAAAGAACTGGACAAGGCCGAGGAAAAGCTGCGTGATATGCTCTACGAGGAAAAAGAGGGGGTCACGCAGAAAGATCTCAACAAGCTCCTAGTTGAAAAAGAGAAGATCCAGTATCTATATGACCGCCTTTTGCTGCAGATCGACACTTTAAAAGCACTTATTACCGAAATCCTCGGTGAAGGCTGGGCTTTTGCCGACAAAGAAATGGTAAAGCAGGATTTTTCCAAAGAGATGCCGGAACTCGTCGATTTTATGAAGCAGAACAGTCCTTATTCAGTTTATCTTCAAAAAGGGCTTTACATCTATGAAAAACTTTACAGGCTTGAGATCAGGCGCACTTTACCGAATTTCGGAATGATGGGTTCTTATTCGTTCAGATACACGAGTTCGACAGATGAAAAATACTACCCTGAGGCAAACAGCCCGTACAACGGCTACGACGGCGAGATCGGAATAGGTCTGAGTTTCGATCTGAATATTCTTGAACAAGTGAGAAAAATAGAAAAAGCCAAGGCTGAATGGAACTACATGAAGACGCAGGCATTCTTCGCCGAGCAGAACGTTTCCTTACAGATTCACCGCAAATACAACGATCTCAAAGCTTTGGATTCGCATATCGGGCATCTGAAGAAAATAAGGAAGACGACAAAAGGGATGCTTACGGCTGAATACGCAAACTACGAATCGGGTCTTGCTAACGGCACGAAAGACCTGATAGATGCGGTCAAGGCCTTTTTTGAAAACGAACAGGAATATATAAAGGCTATCTACGATTATAATATGAAAGTTGAAGATATTATTGAGTTTACAGGAGCAAAGTGATGAAAAAAGGTGTGATGATGATCATTGTTTGCCTGTGCTTCGGCATTTTTGCGCAAACTGCTCCGGCAACGGAAGCCAAACCTGCCGCTGACGGTTCGGGGCTTGATGTGGCGGTAGCAATGAAGCTGCTTGAGACCAAAGAACAGGCTTTTGAAAAGTTGGCGAGCATCAATCCGAAAAAAGGAACTCCGAAGTATGCCGCAAAAGACAAAGAAATAAAGGATATCGTTGAAGAGATCATCGACTACCGTTTCATCGCAGAGTATATAATCGGTAAAAAATGGCTAGAGACCCCGGATCCAAAAAAAGAGGAATTATACAATAAGATCAAAGAGTTGTTTTCCGATGTCTATTTGGATAAACTTTTCTATAACAAAAGTTACGAAAAAAAATATCTTGAAAAGGGGACCGAGAAAAAATACTTGAAAGGTGTTCCTGAAAGTATCTACATAACATCTGAGGTGCAAGGTATTTTTAAAGGAAAAACAGTGGGTTACGAACTTGTTTACCATATCAGGAAAGTTGACGGCAAATACAAAGTCTTCGATGTCGAGCTCGATACCGTGAGCCTTGCCAGAAACTACCGCGAACAGTTTGAAAAGAATCTGAAAGAAAAAAGTGTTGACGAACTTATCGCAAATATCGACAAAAAGATAAAGTCTTCAAAGTCTGAAAAACAGGATAAAAAAGAAAGCAAACCGGCTAAGTAGCTTAAATGAGTGAAAAAATTCTTCTTCATGCCTGTTGTGCGCCTTGTTCAACGGCCACTCTTGAGAAAATTCTGAGCGATGATCCTGATGCCGATATTTCGGTCTTTTACTACAATCCCAACATTTCTCCGGCAGAAGAAGAGGAAAAACGCTGGGCGGAACTTGTCAGATATATTGATACCCGCTACGGAAACACGGTCAAAGTTCTGCGCGGGAAATACGACTACGATGCGTGGAATGCGCTTATAGAGCCTGTCTCACTCAGCGGCGAAGGCGGTTTCCGCTGCAGGATATGCTATTATCTGCGGCTTTTGGAGAGTTTCAAAAAGGCGGCGGAACTTAACTGCAGCGCGGTGAGCACGACTCTTGCGATAAGTCCATACAAAAATTTTGAGTGGCTTGACGAGACAGGGAAGCTGCTTTCCGCAAAATTCGGGATAAGATGGTTCCTCGAAAGATGGGACTACAGGCGTTCGATCGAACTTTCAAAAGAGTTCGGCTTATACCGTCAGAAATACTGCGGATGCAGTTACAGCAAGAAAAAGTGAGGTGGAGAATGGAAGAAAAAGTCCTTTTTTATGAAAAACAGAGACTTACGCAGTGGTGGCTCTATCTGATCGTTGTTTCGGTGCAGTTCATTCCTGTGATTCTCATTGTAACCAAGCCTTACCGCGTCGAATTTCTTATGACTCATCCTGAATTTCTTGCATCCAAAGCGATCACATGGGGACTTGCCCTGATTATTTCGCTTGGTTTGATCTTCTCAATAAAATTAGAGACCAGGATCACGGATCAGGGAGTCTATGTCAGGCTTTTTCCTTTAGGATTTTCTTTTAAGTTTTATCCGTTCAGCAACATGCTGGCATACTATGTGAGAAAGTATCACCCTGTCCGCGAATACGGCGGCTGGGGCTACAAAGGAAGCAGCGGCAACAGATCTCTCAGCATCCGCGGCGACAGAGGCCTGCAGATGGAGTTCCCGAACGGCAACAAACTTCTTATCGGGACCCAGAGGGAAAAGGAATTGGTAGAGGTTTTAAAATCACTTCAGTCAAAGTAATAAAAATGAAAAAAGTAACGATTTTTCTTTCGATTTTTCTTCTTTTTTTCTCAGTTTTCGCTGAAAAAAAGAGTGTGACGGTCTGGCATTCATACCGCGGCGACGAACAGACGGCTCTTGAAAAACTGCGCAATGATTTCAACGAGTCGCAGTCTGAATACAAAGTCGATCTGCTCAATGTGCCTTACGATGCCTTTGCAAACAAACTGACAAGTGCGATCCCCCGCGGAAACGGCCCTGACGCTTTCATCTATGCTCACGAAAGAGTGGGTGACTGGGCTGAAAGCGGAATAATTTCGGATGTTTCTGAAGTTTTTGGTGATGAAGAGAGGGGCGGTATAATTCCTTCGACTCTCGAATCTTTGAAATATGGCGGAAAATACTGGGGATTTCCGCTTTCATTCAAAAGCGCCGTTTTGTTTTACCGCACCGATATGGTTGAAAAAGTTCCTGAAACGACAGACGAACTTCTTGAGGCGGCTAAAAGACTGACAGATGCAAAAAGCGGGAAATACGGCCTGGCTTTTGAAGCGGCTTCTGCTTATTTCGCAGCTGGTTTTATCTATGGCTTCGGCGGTAAATTCTGTTTTGAAGACGGGAAGGAAAGAGAAGACGGACTTGCCTGCCTCAATGATCAAAACAATGTTAAAGCACTTGAATTTATTGATGATTTGGTAAATAAGTCAAAAGTAGCGCCCCAGGAAGCGACGGCCGCTCTCGTCACGCAGCTTTTCAACGAGGGAAATTCGGCTTTTGTCATCAACGGTCCCTGGTTTTTGGGGGAGATCGGGAAAAATGTCCCTTATTCTGTCGCGGTCCTTCCGAAAGTATCTTCCACCGGAGAATCGATGAGACCTTTCCTCACGGTCGAGGCTTATCTCATCTCGAACCACGAAACGACAGACAAAGCGGGAGCTGCGGCATTCGGAAAGTTCCTTGTTTCGCACAGTGCCGCAAAAGTCCGCGCAATAACAGGCAGACAGTCGGTAGCGACGGTTTCGGTCTATGAAGACGAAGAAGTTGCGACTGACGAGATCCTCAATGTCTTCAAAAAGCAGGCTGAAGTTTCGGTCCCGATGAGCAACAATCCCAAAATGAGAATGGTCTGGGAGCCTTTGGCCGGTGCTTTGAGAAAGGTCCTCCGCGGAGCAGACACGGCTGAAAACGCTCTTGACGGGGCCCAGCAGCAGTTCAAGATCTTCTCGAAACCTCTTCCGGCGGCGCAGAGCCCCGTGGTTTTCGTCATAATCCTCGTTGCGGCGGCTCTGGCAGGACTCGTTTTTACCGTCAGACAGATAAAAAAGTATAAATTCTTTGAAAAACTCATCTCTTCGCCGACACCTTACATCTATCTTTTCCCGGCGATGTTCTCGATGCTCGTCCTTGTTTTCGTGCCGTTTGCGGTCGGAACGGCTGTCGCGTTTTTTGCTCACAAAAGCGGAGAATACCAGTTCGTAGGCTTCACGAATTTCATCTCGATACTTCTTTCACGCGATTTTCCGATAACCGATTCGCTTTCTTTCTATTTCACGCTTCTTGTCACGATCTTGTGGACCGCGGTAAATGTCTTTCTGCATGTTTCGATCGGTCTTGCGCTCGCACTCATGCTGCGCGAACCGTGGCTCAAGCTCAAAGGGGTCTACAGGATGCTCCTCATAATCCCGTGGGCGGTTCCCAACTATATCACGGCACTTATCTGGAAGGGAATGTTCAACAGACAATTCGGTGCGATAAACGGGATCCTTCAGGCGATAGGGCTTGAACCGATAAGCTGGTTCAGCGGCTTCTGGACTTCGTTCGCTGCCAATGTCACGACGAACACATGGCTCGGATTCCCGTTCATGATGGTCACGGCTCTCGGCGCTCTGCAGGCGATCCCGCACGATCTGGAGGATGCCGCAAGCGTTGACGGAGCAAACGGACTGCAGCGTTTCAGACACGTCATCCTGCCGCTTCTCAAACCTGCGCTTCTTCCTGCTGTCATTTTAGGAAGTGTCTGGACATTCAATATGTTCAACATCATCTACCTCGTTTCGGGAGGCGAACCTGACGGCGCGACCGAGATTCTCATCAGCGAAGCCTACAAATGGGCATTCCAGCGTCAGGAGCGTTACGGCTATGCGGCGGCATATTCGACTTTGATTTTCATTGTTCTTCTTCTTTATTCCAAAGCGACCGAAAAGATCGGAAAGGAAAAGGGATAAGGGCCGGAAAACGGAGATTGTCTTGGATAGACCTGAAGTCATAAATTTCGACAAAGTTTCGTTTTTTTACGGCAAAAACGAGATCCTGCGCGATGTTACTTTTTCTGTGAAGAAAGAGGATTTTTTCGCAATAATAGGTCCGAACGGCGGCGGAAAGACGACTATCCTGCGTCTGATGCTCGGTTTTATAAAGCCGACGAGCGGAAAGATCACTGTCTTCGGTGAGGAACCGGGTAAAAATTTTGTAAAAATAGCCTCTGTTCCGCAGTTTTCGTCTCACGACAGGCTTTTTCCGATAACTGTTGAAGAGGTCGTGCTCCAAGGTCTGATAAAACAGGCTTCTTTTTTCCCTTTTTATACCAAAAACGAGAAGGCGAAAGCCGCAGACGCTATGAAAAGGCTGGGGATACTGGAGCGTGCAGATGCCCGTTTCGGGGATCTTTCCGGCGGGCTCAAGCAGCGGACCCTCATAGCAAGGGCGATAGTCAGTGATCCTGAGATCCTCCTTCTGGATGAGCCTGTGGCAAGTGTCGACAGTTCGGTCGAAAAGGATATCTACGAGATGCTTCTCGACATGAACAAAAAGATAACGATCGTCATGGTCTCCCACGACATTGGCTTTGTTTCGAGTTTCGTGAACAAGATCGGCTGTGTGAACAAAATTTTTGTCGAACACAGTTCAAAGGATGAGATGTGCTGTCTTGAAGAGCATCACGCCTACAGCGGAAAAACAACTATGATCCATCATAAATGCGGTATTTAAATGAATTTTTTTAGTGCGGTCCAAACATATTCATTTTTACAGAATGCGGTCCTTGCGGCACTTTTTGCGGCTCTTTCCTGCGGGATATCGGGAACTTTTGTCCATATAAACCGCATAACATTCATTGCCGGAGGAATAGCTCACGCCGTTTTGGGAGGAGTAGGAGCGGCTGTGTTTTTCGGTTTTTCACCGTTTTCAGGGGCTGTAGTCACGGCTCTCGTTTTTGCTGTCCTGCTCGGTCTGGTAAGGCTGAAGGCGACTCAGCACGAAGACACGGTGATAGGCGCAATGTGGGCATGCGGCATGTCCGCCGGGATAATCTTCATTTATCTCACTCCGGGATATGCGGTAAACCTCAACAACTATCTTTTCGGCAACATCCTGCTCGTTTCAAAAGGCGATATTACGGCTCTTTCGGTGCTTGCTGCCCTTGTGATATTAGTGACTATGCTGTTTTTCAGACAGTTCAAAGCTGTGAGTTTCGATGAGGAAAACGCCGCTCTTCACGGTGTCAAAGCCTCTTTTGTCTATATTCTCATGCTTTCTGTCATAGCGCTCACAGTCGTCGTTTTGATGAAAGTAGTAGGGCTTATCCTGGTCATTGCATTTATGACTCTGCCTGCCGCTACAGCCGCTGTTTTTCAACGGAAAGTCGGAGGAATAATCGTCCTTTCAATAATTCTGAGCTTTGTCTTCAGTATGGGCGGTCTGTTTGTATCATACACATGGAACCTTCCTACCGGAGCGGTCATCACTCTTGTTTCGGGCGCGGTCTATGCCGTTTCTCTTCTGTTTTCCAAGATAAGTAAAAATTAGATCTAAACCTCTTTGAGCCACTTTCCGGTAAGGGAAGCTTTACACTTCATAACTTCTTCCGGAGTGCCTGCCGCAACTATTCTGCCGCCTCTGTCGCCTCCTTCAGGGCCGATGTCGATGATGTAGTCGGAAGATTTGATTATGTCGAGATTGTGTTCGATGACGATGACGGTCGAACCTTTGTTTACGAGCTGGTTGAGGATGGCGATGAGTTTTTTTACATCGTCAAAGTGAAGTCCCGTCGTCGGTTCATCAAGGATGTAGACCGAGCTGTCGGAGCGTTTTTTCGAAAGTTCTTCGGCAAGTTTTATCCTCTGCGCCTCGCCTCCGGAAAGGGTGTGCGCCGGTTGTCCCAGCTTGATATAGCCGAGTCCGATCGAACTCAGGAGGTCGAGTTTCCGCTTTATCGCGGGGAACGGGGCGAAGATCTCGGCGGCTTTTGCAACATCGGTTTCAAGAATGTCGTGAATGTCATAGTCTCTGAATTTGACCTGCAAAGTCTCATCGCTGAAGCGTTTTCCGCCGCAGTCGGGGCACTTGACGAAAGTGTTCGGCATGAAGTTCATCTCGATCCTGATGATCCCTGCGCCCTGACAGGTCTCGCATCTGCCTCCTTTGACGTTGAATGAAAAACGGCTCGGTTTGTAGCCTCTTGCCTTCGATTCAGGCATCGCTGCGAAGATGTCGCGGATGTATCCGAAAAGCCCGACATAAGTTGCAGGGTTCGATCTCGGAGTCCTGCCGATAGGGGACTGGTCGATCTCGATAAGCTCGTCTGTCTTTCCGTCGATATTTATGCTTTTGAAATCAGCTTTTTCCTTTCGCAGTGCGGGGATCAGCGTCTCCATGATGAGGGAGCTCTTTCCGCTTCCGGAAACGCCTGTGACTGAACACAAAACACCGAGAGGGATCTTTGCCGTGACATTCTGCAGGTTGTTTGTCGTAACTCCGGAAAGGGTGATCCAGCCTGTCGGTTTTCTGCGTGTTTCTGGGATCTCGATCACTTTTCTGCCGCTCAGGTAATCGGCTGTAAGCGAGTTTTTGACGCTTAGAATATTTTTTGATTCTCCGGCAAAAAGAAGATTTCCCCCTTTTTCTCCCGCTCCAGGGCCAAGATCGACGAGGAAATCGGCAGCTTCGATTATCTCGCGGTCGTGCTCGACGACGATCACGTTGTTTCCGATATCTCGAAGATTCTTTAATAAATTCACCAACTTATCGGTGTCGTTCGGATGAAGTCCGATGCTTGGTTCATCGAGGACATAGGTGACTCCTGTGAGAGCGGCTCCGATCTGGCTTGCAAGGTGGATCCTCTGCGCCTCGCCGCCCGAAAGCGAGTTCGTCCGGCGGTTGAGAGTGAGGTATCCAAGACCTACCGAATTGAGGAATTTGAGTCTCGAGCGGATCTCTTTGAGCGGTTTTGCGGCGACTTCACGCTCGAAATCTGAAAATCCGAAAAAGGTGTCGTCTGAAAGTTTTTCATAAAGCTCGCGCACCGGAAGTTCGCACATTTCAAAGATGTTCATGCCGCCGATTGTTACCGAAAGCGCCTTTTTGCTGAGTCTTTTGCCTCCGCATTCGGGACAGACGCCTTCCGCCAGGAATTGTGTGAGCTCCTCGCGCACAGCCTCCGATTCTGTCTCTTTCCAGCGTCTTTCGAGCGACGGAACGATACCTTCGTATTTTTTTGTCATATTGAATTTCGTTTTTGTCGTCTCCATCGTGAAGTCGATATCGTCTTCCGAACCGTAGAGAACGGCGTTCTGAACTTTCGGCGAGAGTTTGTTGAAGGGGAGTTTCGGATTTTCGCCGTAGTGTTCTATCACCTGTTTTATCGTGAATTTCGTGAATGCCCAAAGATCTTTGAATGCTTTGTTCACAGGCTGCGACGGATCTACGAGGATCTTGTTCACATCCATGTAGGTCCTGAATCCGAGACCGCTGCACTGCGGGCATGAGCCGGCCGGGTTGTTGAATGAGAATGTGCGCGGCTCGATCTCGTCGTAGTAGATGTCGCAGTAGGGGCAGGCGAAGTTTTCGCTGAAAAGTTTTTCTTCACCGTCGAGTTCTTTGACTATCACTTTGCCGTTTCCTTTTTTGAGAGCCGTTTCGACCGAAGCCTGGACACGCACTGCGTCTGTTTCAGGTTTTATTGCAAGCCTGTCGACGACGAGGTCGATGTCGTGCTTTTTGAACTTGTCGAGTTTAGGCATCTCTTCGTCGAGCCTGTATTCTGTTCCGTCAATGATTATGCGGAGATAACCTTCTTTGTTGAGATCTTCGAAAAGTTTTTCGTAAGTTCCTTTCCTGCCGCTTACGACCGGAGAAAGGATAAGGACTTTTTTCCCGGTCTTGTTGAGGACGGTCTCAACGATCTTGTTCGCCGGAGTTTTTGTGATTTCGCGGCCGCAGTTGTGGCAGTGGACTTTCCCCGCTCTGGCGAAGAGAAGACGCATATAGTCATAAATCTCGGTCGTAGTGCCGACGATCGAGCGCGGACTTGCATTGAGGCTGCGCTGCTGGATAGCGATCGACGGCGAGAGGCCTTCGATGAGGTCGGCATCCGGTTTTTCCGAAAGTTCAAGGAACATCCTTGCATAACTTGAAAGGCTTTCGACGTATCTGCGCTGCCCTTCGGCATAGATCGTGTCGAACGCGAGCGTCGTTTTTCCGCTTCCAGAAACGCCGGTAACGACTACAAGCTTTTCATGCGGTATCTCGATGTCGAAATTTTTCAGATTGTGGTGTCTCGCACCTTTTATAACGATTGAACGAAGCATTTTTACCTCCCGAAACTTGGCCATTCTTATATTTTTTCGGAATGAATATGCAAGATAAATCTTTTTTTCCTAAATACTTGTTATCCTCTCAAAAGGTTATAATATCTCTGCCGGTTTTTTATTAACTGTTTTTTTTGGAGATGAAAAATGTCAGAAATTATCAGAGTTAAAGGAAGAGAAGTTCTTGATTCAAGAGGAAACCCGACTGTCGAAGTCGAAGTCGAACTTGCAAACGGCGTTACCGCATCGGCAATAGTTCCGAGCGGTGCAAGCACGGGCGTTCACGAAGCTCTTGAACTCAGAGACGGCGATAAAGAGAGATACCTCGGCAAAGGCGTAACAAAAGCAGTTGAAAACATCGAGAAGATCGCTGCTGAGATCATCGGCATGAACGCTCTCGACCAGAGAATGATCGACGAGACGATGATCGGCCTCGACGACACCGAAAACAAGACGAACCTCGGTGCCAACGCAATGCTCGGCGTTTCGATGGCAGTTGCAAGAGCAGCCGCTAAATCGCTCGGTCTTCCGCTTTACAGATACATCGGCGGACTCAGATCCGACACGCTTCCCGTTCCGATGTGCAACATCCTCAACGGCGGACAACACGCAGACAACACCGTCGACATTCAGGAGTTCATGGTAATGCCGGTCGGCGCAGACAGCTTCAAGGAAGGTCTCAGAATGGTCGCTGAAGTTTTCCATTCACTCAAGAAGCTCCTCAAAGGGATGAAACTTGCGACAGGCGTAGGCGATGAAGGCGGTTTTGCTCCTGATCTTGCAAACGACGAAGAAGCACTTCAGGTGATCATGGCTGCTATCGAAAAGGCCGGCTATGTTCCCGGCAGAGACATCGTTCTTGCACTCGACGTCGCAGCTTCCGAACTTTACGATGCAAACAAGGAACTTTACGAGTTCAAAAAATCGGGCGCAAAATCAAAGACAAGAGTCGAAATGGTCGAATACTACAAGCACCTCGTTTCGAAGTACCCGATCTTCTCGATCGAAGACGGTATGGCGGAAGACGACTGGGAAGGCTGGGCTCTTATGACCGAAGAATTGGGCGACAAGATCCAGATCGTCGGTGACGACCTTTTCGTAACGAACGCTGACAGACTCGGCGAAGGCATCGAAAGAGGCGTTGCGAACGCAATACTTATCAAACTCAACCAGATCGGAACACTCACCGAAACGCTCGACACGATCGAACTTGCGCACAGAGCAGGTTACTCGACAGTCATCAGCCACAGAAGCGGCGAGAGCGAAGACACCTTCATCGCAGACCTCGCAGTCGCGGTAAATGCAGGTCAGATCAAGACAGGAAGCCTTTGCAGAAGTGAAAGGATCGCGAAATACAACCAGCTTCTCAGGATCGAAGAGCAGCTTGACGAAAGCGCGTTCTTCCCGGGAAGAGGGATCCTTTTCGAAGATATCGACGAATAACTTTTTGAGCGGGGTCTAAAGGCCCCGTTTTTTTTATGCGGGGGATTTATGAGTGAAGCTCTTTATTCAAGCTGGATCGAGATTTCGCGGTCGGCTTACAGAAAGAACATCGAGTTTTTTAAAGGGAGACTTAACGCCGGGACGGAACTTGCCGTCGTAATCAAGGCGAACGCTTACGGTCACGGAATGGTCGAGATAGCCCATTTCGCGGACGAGTGCGGGATCAGGGTTTTCTGCGTCCACAGCATCGACGAGGCTTTGACTCTCAGAAAGCACGGTTTTACACAGCGAATCGTCGTTGTCGGACCTACCATCAAAAGAATGGCGAAAGCGGCGGTTGAAAACGATATCGAAGTTCTCTGCTGCGATCCAGAATATCTCCACAATTATGATAATGTTGCGAAATCTCTCGGGAAAACGGTGAATATCCATCTGAAAATCGAAACCGGAACGAACAGGCAGGGAATCGCGGGACAGGTGCTTATCGCGTTTCTTGAAGAACTCAAAAAGTGCACAAATGTTAAGCTGAGAGCGGTTTACAGCCACTTTGCAAACATCGAGGATACTACTGACCACTCATACGCGAGATTCCAGATTGACCGCTTCAAAAGAGAAATTTCCTACATCCGCGAGGCAGGATTTTCGGGTTTTGACATGCACTTCGCTTCCAGCGCAGCCGCTACGATATACAACAACACACACTTCAACATGGTCCGTCTCGGCATCGCGCAGTACGGTCTCTGGCCGTCGAAAGAGACTTATCTCAGCTACATAATCGAACACGGCCACGGTCCCGAGCACATCCTGACCCCCGTTCTTTCGTGGAAAACAGTGATAGGGCAGGTCAAAACCATAAAAGCGGGCGATTTCGTCGGATACGGCTGCTCTCACCAAATGACACGTGATTCGAAGATCGCAATAATTCCGATTGGTTATAGCGACGGCTACGACAGAAAGCTTTCCAATCAGGGTTATGTCCTCGTCCACGGAAAGCGCGCTCCCGTCATCGGCAGGATCGCGATGAACCTCACCACGATCGATGTCACCGACATTCCAGATGTCAAAGCCGAGGACGAAGTCGTTCTCATCGGCGAGCAGGGTGATCAGATAATCCGCGCTGAGCAACTTGCTTCTCTTGCCGGAACGATCAACTACGAGGTCGTTGCGCGTCTTTCAAGCCGCATTCCGAAAGTGGTTGTGGATTAAATCGTTCAAAAACTTGCAAACGAACTCTTACTGCCTATTATGACGCGGTTTTTTTTATAGAGGTGAAAAATGTTTGACATCAAATTGATACTTAAAGATCCGGAAAAGGTTAAATTCAACCTTGTCAACCGTAATTTCAAGGATCTTTCCGTCGTGGATCAGGTCATCGAACTCAGCGAGAAGAGAAAGGCTCTCATCACGGAGTCCGAGCAGACGAGAGCTAAACAGATGACCCGTTCGAAGGAGATGCCGCTCGTCATGAAAAACGGAACTCCCGAAGAAAAGGCTGCGATAAAGGAAGAGCTTAAGGAACTCAGCGACAAAGTGAAAGCGTTCGGACCGCTGGTGAAAGAAGTCGAGGAAAAAATCGACACGATCCTTCTTTCCATTCCCAACATGATGGCTGACGACACACCGCTCGGCAAGGACGATACTGCAAATCCGGTCGTTTCGATGTGGGGTGAAAAGCCTGTTTTCGATTTCCAGCCGAAAGAACATTTCGATATCGCGACAAATACGATCGATTTCGAGCGCGGCGTAAAGCTCAGCGGCTCCCGTTTCATCGTCTACAAGAAGGAAATGGCGCGTTTAGAGCGTGCTGTTATGAACTATATGCTTGAAAATGCTGCGAAAAACGGCTACACAGAGATCGTTCCTCCTGTAATGGTCAGCCGCGAGACGATGACCGGATCGGGCCAGCTTCCGAAATTCGAAGACGACGCATACAAGACGACTGACGATATGTTCATGATCCCGACGGCAGAGGTCAGCCTCGTCAACATGCACCGTGACGAGATTCTGGATGATGCAGTCCTTCCGCTCAAATATGCGGCATACACGCCGTGTTTCAGACGCGAAGCGGGAAGTTACGGCAAGGATATGAAGGGAATCATCCGCCTTCACCAGTTCAACAAAGTCGAACTCGTAAAATTCTGCCGTCCCGAAGAGTCTTTAAAAGAGCTTGACCAGCTTCTTTTCAACGCTGAGGAGATCCTGCGCGGGCTCGGGATACATTACCGCGTAGTATGCCTCTGCAGCGGCGACCTCGGTTTCAACGCAGTCAAGACATTCGACATCGAAGTCTGGCTTCCTGGACAGGGGACTTACCGCGAGATCTCGAGCTGCTCGAGCACAGGCGATTTCCAGGCGAGAAGGGCGAACATCAAATTCAGACGCGACGCTTCATCGAAACCTGAACTTGTTCATCTTCTCAACGGATCAGGTCTTGCGATCGACAGAACGCTTGTCGCCATCATCGAAAACTATCAGCAGGCTGACGGGACTGTAAAAGTGCCCGAAGTCCTCAGAAAATATATGAACAACGAAGAATTTATAAGGTTGTAGGACAGTCATGAAAATTTTGTTTGCGGCTTCGGAACTGAAGCCTTTCGTATCAAGCGGAAATATGGCCGAATCAGTGCAGAAAATGTTGAAATCGATCTCCAAAAAGTGCGAAACGGAGTGTGTGATTCCGTTTTTCAGCGCGATAAACAGAAAAAAATTCGACATCAGTCCGGCAAATATCTCGTTTGATGTCAAGGTGGGCGAGAAGTATGAAAAAGCCGTTCTCTTCGAAACCGTTCATCCCGAAAGCGGAACGAGAGTGATCCTCGTTGCAAACTCTTATTTTGAAAGAGACGGGCTTTACGGCAACGAGACGGGCGATTATCCCGACAATTCCGAGCGCTTCATATTCTTCTCAAGAGCGGTTCTCGAATACGCGAAGATCTTCCGTCCCGACATTATCCACTGCAACGACTGGCACACTGCGCTCGTTCCGGTTTATCTGCGTGAGATCTACGGCAAAGAAGAGCCTTTGACTGATACAAAAAGCGTTTTTTCGCTTCACGACATCCGTTTTCAGGGCAAATTCTGGTCCTATGATTTCGGACTTCTGAATCTCGGCCGCGAAGTTTTTGTTCCTGAGAAACTTGAATTTTACGGCGACATCAACTTTCTCAAAGGCGGGATCGTCTACAGCGATGCAGTAACGGTCTCAAGTGAAGAATATCTCTCTCAGATCAGAACAAAAGAGGGCGGATGCGGTCTTGAAGGGCTTGTCGAATGTTCGCTTGACAAGATCTCCGTCGTTAAAAGAAGTGACAGATTTGTCGAGATCTATAAGAAATTGATTTCTGAATAACGGTAAAAACCGGGTCTAAGCCTTTCCGGCGCTACCCAAAACATTGATGTTTTTGTGCTTGTAGAGTTCTTTGAGCGCTTCACGTGCCGGTCCCAGGTATTTTCTCGGGTCAAATTCCGCCGGTTTCTCGGCAAGGACTTTTCTTACTGCAGCAGTCATAGCCAGGCGTCCGTCGCTGTCGATATTGATCTTGCAGACAGCACTTGCTGCAGCTTTGCGGAGCTGTTCTTCGGGAATGCCTATCGCGTCTTTGAGTTTTCCGCCGTAAGTATTGATTATCTTTACTAAATCCTGCGGAACTGAAGATGAGCCGTGAAGGACTATCGGAAATCCCGGAAGCTTCTTTTCGACTTCTTCAAGAATGTCGAATCTGAGAGGCGGCGGAAGAAGGATTCCCTCTTCGTTTCTTGTGCACTGCTCAGGTTTGAACTTGTTTGCACCGTGGCTTGTTCCGATCGATATTGCAAGGGAGTCAACACCTGTTTTGCCAACGAAATCGATGACTTCTTCGGGCGGAGTGTAGGAAGAATGCTCGGCCGAAACTTCGTCTTCGATGCCGGCTAAAACACCGAGTTCGCCTTCGACAGTGACGTAATCCTTCTGCGAGTGGGCGTATTCGACGACTTTTCTGGTGAGTGCGACGTTTTCGTCGTAGGGAAGGTGCGAACCGTCGATCATTACCGAGCTGAAGCCGTTGTCGATGCACTGTTTGCAGATTTCGAAGTCGCCGCCGTGGTCAAGGTGAAGAACGACGGGGATCGGATAACCGAGTTCTTTCGCGTATTCGACTGCGCCGCGTGCCATGTTTCTGAGCAGAGTTGCGTTCGCATAATCTCTTGCACCTTTGGAAACCTGCAGAATTACAGGAGATTTTGTTTCGACACAGGCCATAATGATAGCCTGAAGCTGCTCCATGTTGTTGAAGTTGTAGGCAGGGATCGCGTAACCGCCTTTAACAGCCTTTGCGAAAAGCTCTTTCGTGTTTACAAGACCGAGTTCTTTGTAACTTACTGTCATTTTTGACTCCATAAATGGTTGAAAAAACTTAAAACGCAGAATTATAGCCGGAATTGAGAAAAAATAAAGAGCTTAAATGGCAGGAGAAAATATAAAAATTTGCCAATGAAATCGATGAATTTGTCGTTTTTTTTAAATTTTTGTCAGAAAAACTGGCTCTTCATGTAACTAAATATATGTTTGTTTGGTTTTTTTACTTTAATGGAGGCTAAAATGAAAAAATTACTTGCTATTCTTGCAATGCTTACGGTTGCAACAACACTTTTTGCCGAAGACGAAAGTATTTCGTGTAAATCCGATCTTGGTGAATGCACCTTTACTCTTTCGGCGGATTCATTTTCAAAAGACTGCACCTGCCGCGACGGTAGCGGAGTCGGGGAGTCAGAACTTCCGCCAGAGGGCGGAACTCTCGAATCGACATTGCCGACAGAGGAAGAATGCCGGGCTGAGATCGAAGACCTCTGCGGAAACGCAGGAATAAGATGCGAGAACAATGCCGGCGAATGCGAAATAGAGACTGACGGCAGCTATGACTGCCGCTGTTTCGGATTCTCGGAAATTACTTCTGGAAACATTGAAGCCAGCGAGGAAGCGTGCGACAGCAAACTTGTCGAACTCTGCGGAACGGAATCAGCGACAGCAAGAACTATCTGCACAGATTCAGAAATTTTTAATGTATGTCTTACTTACGCGAAGAGTTTTACGAACACATGCTACGAGCCGATGACAGATGAAGAAATAGAAGCAGCTCTCGATCTTCCGGCAGAAACCAACAACACGACGGCAGTCCTTGCTCTCTGCTGTCAGGACGAACAGATGAGAGATGAATGGTTCAAGGATTCTTTTGAATGTCTCGAAGCAATCGAAAGCTGTGAAGACGGGGAATGCTGCGACACTTGCGATGTTTTCGTTTTTGAAGAATCAAACGAGAAAGATGACGATGAAGTCATTTCTCCTGCTCCGGACGACAGCGCTGACGCAGGCGACACTGAAGTCCCGGCTGAAGATGCAACAGGCAATGCCGATGGTTCCGAGGCTCCGGCTGACGGCGATTCCGCTCCCGCAACTGATTCAGAATCTTCCTCTGAAAAAGAAGAAAGCAAATCCGACGGCTGCTCGATGCTGTTTATTTAATTTATTCCAACAAAATCCTTTTCCGTAACTTGTCAAAATAACAAAAATCTCTTTCCATTTCTTGTAAAATTAAAAAAAACTGCAAAAATTCTTTAATAAAATCAACACGTTACCGTTTTTTTTTTTTTGAATTTTTGGGTCAGAAAAATTGCTATTTTGTGTAACTAAATATATGATTATTTGTTTTTTTATTTTGGAGGATTTTATGAAAAGATCAAAGATTTTAGCAGCTGTTCTGGTTTTTTTGCTTTTTGCCGGTTGCGGAAGCTCAAAAAACGATAATCAGCATGAAAATCAGGATTTAACTGATACAGAGACTGAGGAAGACGCCGACACAGTTGACATCGAGCCGGCGGATGCAGATTCTGACGGCGATTCCGATTCCATGCCGGAACCTGACAACGATAATGCCGATACTCAGCCAGATGATGATGCAGACAGCGAACCGGCTGACGATGCTGATTCTACGCCCGAACCAAATGACGATGATGCGGACACTGATCCGACAGATGATGCTGATTCTCAGCCTGAGCCCAGTGATGATGATGTGGACACTGAGTCAGATGAAGACTCAATGCCTTTGAAAAAGAATATAGCAATTTCTCTCATTCTGCCGACAGATCCGAATTATACCTGTTTCGAATTGGAAGAAGAAGCAGGGAAAGACTACACTTACTGCATAAACGCCAACGACAAAATTATCGTTTCGGTCTATACAAAAGAATCCGCAGATGATGAATATTCATTTGATTCAGACTTTAATTTTACTGCTGAAATGTCAGGCATGAACTCTCTCGATCTGTCATTCATGGCGGCAAGCCGTCCTTACTTACGAATCTTCGTCAAAGTTTTGAATAAAAATGGCAAATTAAAACTCACAGGCGCAGCGGAAAGCGTCAAAGAAGAACATACAAAAATTTTTCTTGCGCCGCCAGGTGATTTTGTCCGTATCGTATCAAACAGAACAAAACCTGATGAAAATTCGCTCGAATCACTCTTTCAGTCAAAAGGTTCAAAAGGAGCGGCTGCAACCATTCTAAAAGACGGAAATGTCTATATGTCCGGTGGTTACAGCATGGACACAAACTCCATTGTTCAGACAGCCTCCGTTTTCAACATGAAAAATATTTCCAGAAAAGATGTTACAAATCTGCCTAAAAAACTTTACGACCATATTGCAGCATTTCTTGATGACAGAACGGAAACGGGAAAAGTGATTGTCGGTCTCGGCACAACAGAAGATGAGACTCTGAACAGTTCACTTTGGATTTTCGATCCTGAATCAGACAGCTACACGCCTTTGAATTTAGACAATCAGCCGATGACAAAGGCAAAATCAATTACAGTTGACGGAGAGGTCTATATCGTCGGCGGATGCACCGGCACCGGAGCATCAAATGCTGTTTATAAAATTTCTGCTAAAACAGGCTCGATAGTCACAGAATCTTTTGCGACATTACACTCTGCCCGCTGCAACCACGCTCTGGCTGATGTTTCGACAGTTGACGGAAGTGGAAACAAAACAGTAAAGATTCTTGTTATCGGCGGTTCGACAAATTATAAACCCGAAGGAAAAGAAACTCCTGTCGCCGGCGAAAATTTTGCGGAACTTGTAACGGAAAACGCTTCCGAACCGATAAATATAGTATCCAGAGACAAAAGAGACGATTCCGCTCTTCAAAATACCGGACTCATTTCTCCGACAGCCGTAGGCGTTGTGATGGATGACAAAGAAGATAACGAAATGCTTACGGCAATTGTCGGCGGATACATACGTGAGGGTGAAAACGGAACTTACTCATGGTCGGCAAATAAAAATTTCTTTGTTTTCAGCAAAAACGGCTACAATTCCTTTATTTATGACAAAAGCATATCACCTTTTGAATGTGCAAGACCATCGGCAGCACTTCTCGGTTCCGGCAGAAAAAATCCGATAAAACATATCGCGGTGAACTGCGGTGCAGGAGAAACCGACAGAACAAGAACATACAACGGTCAAATCATTTTTACCCTTCAGGTCAAAAGAATAAAAGATTTCGATCTCGGCACAGAAATCTTTTCACCTTCAGCTCAAATCAGTCTGATGCAGCAGAATCAGGACAGCGGCAACAATAAAATGATCGACGGTCCGGTTGCAGCTGATGCACTTGGTCAGGTTTTTCTGCTTGGCGGAAAATACGTTTATCAGACCGGCGGCTATGAGTTTCCTGAAAATCAGAGTTCTTATGCTTACGCAACACTGCCGCCGAAACCGATAATCCGTGTCAACTTTGAAAATCCGTTCAACTCGCCGATGTCATACAGAAACATTAACGACAAAGTTCAGCTGAGTCTAAACGGGACCTGTGTTTCAGATCCGGATAATCAGGAATCATGTCTTGAAGACTGGGAATCCAAATACTACATAAGATACAAATGGGAAATGAAGGAATCGCCTTCTCCCATTGTCGAAACATCGAAACTCAAAATCCCTGACATCAATGCGGTTGAAGGTCAATGGATACCTTACGACAGCAGCCCTGAAACCCCGAAAAAAGCAACTTTCTACGGGATTGTTGCAACACCCAGAAAATACAATGAAGCAAACGACTACTTCAATACGGCGAAATGCGCTCTGGAATGTGGAAACGAACCGGCAAATAACAATATCATGAATCTTTCTAAATACTTGCTCTGCCGTCAGAAATACTGCGAAGAAAAACGCACCAAATACTACAAAATCAACATTCAGGCAGAAACCGTTGATAAGGAAACGGGCCTTGCAAGCAATACGACGGACATTTCGGTTATCCCGAAAATCATCCCTCAAGCCCGTGTTGTAGCGCAGCTTACATGGAAACAGGGATTCAAAAAAGCGGCAGAAACATATTCTTCTCTCTATGAAGGTTCGGCAATAGATTTAAATCTCCATTTAGTTAAAAGAATCAGTCTTGAAGCAGCAAGCAACAATAAAATGACAATAAAAGAGGGAGTTCTCGGCACTAAACAAAGACGAAACAACAATTTCTGCGAAAGCAGTGATCCGGATTGCGAAGTTTACTGGCGTCATGATGACTGTTCTTTTGAAGATCAGGGGCACCCGGACAGCTATGTCAGCAGCGAAGGAACAATTCAGTGGCACGCTTCGCTAGATATTGACAACTATTGGGGCGGTAGCAACTACCAAAATCCTGAAACCATAGGTTTAGGTCCTATAGGAACTCCTGATGCAGAAATTATCAATGACCAGTATCTTATTGTTGCAGGATACACCTCATGTTCATCAAAATACAATGACGGCATAAACCGCTGCAATCCTGATTATACTGGAGAAGACAGTACTTACGAAGTCGATGCGAGAGTCGAAATCTTCGTTGACGGGGAAGAAGTTCCGAGAAGTGGAACATCCGATATCTATGCCGCAACCACGAAAGATTTCAAAATCAAACTCAACGAATGGAAAACCATTGCCGTTGTAAAATGGGATTCCGGCAATACTATTGTAACCGACAGCAAAATAGAAGAAGAAGGTATCGACATCGACCCTGTAAACCATCCGGTATGCATTTTCAGCAACTCGAATGCACTTCTCATTCCAATTTGGGATGCTGACACCTACAGGAGTTATATTACAACCCCGAATCCTAATGTGCTTGGAAGTTGCTACTGATTTTTGAGGTGAATCATGAAAAGAATCCTGTTTCTTACATTAATTTTCATGCTGTTTGCATCGTGCGGCGGCAAAAACGAAACGATCAGCGACAACGACATTCCCGATATTCCTACAGATGATTCTGACACAGCTTCTGTTGATGATACGGATAGTGCTCCGGTTGATGACGCAGATTCCCAACCCGAACCGAACGATGATGATGCGGACAGCGAACCGACCGACGATGCTGATTCTACGCCCGAACCAAATGACGATGATGCTGACAGCGAACCGACCGACGACGCAGATTCTCAACCCGAGCCAAGTGACAATGATGCAGACACTGAGCCGACTGACGACGCGGATTCTCAACCCGAGCCAAGTGACAATGATACGGACACTGATCTGACCGATGATGCTGATTCTACGCCGGAACTGAGTGACGACGACGCGGACAGCGATCCGACCGATGACGCAGATTCCCAACCCGAACTAAGTGACGACGACGCTGACACTGATCTGACCGATGATGCTGATTCTACGCCGGAACTGAGTGACGACGACGCGGACAGCGATCCGACCGATGACGCAGATTCTATACCGGAACCAAGTGACGATGATGTGGACACCGAGCCAACTGATGACGCGGATTCCCAGCCTGAACCAAGTGACGATGACGTTGATAACGATGCCGACGATTTGCCGGATGCCGATATAGTTGAAGATCCCTGCGCGAAATGCGGAGAAATGGAAAATTCTACCGGAGTCTGCAAACAAACAGCAAGCGGGGAATATTATTGCGAATGCAAAACGAACTATGCATGGAACAGTTTAATATGTGCTCCGAATGCCAAAAGAGTAGACTGCGGCAATCTTCCGCAAAATGCAAAATGGAATATATATACGACAGTCTATCAGACCTGGAACGGTTCGGACTGGTCTCCTTTCGCAGGCGGAACTTACAATGAAGAACCTGATCCTAACGAATGCCGTTTCAAATGCAAAAACGGATATGAGTGGAAAGATTCCCAATGTAAAGAAAAGAGTTTCCCGTATGTAGATGAAACAAGCGGTTTGATCTGGAGTTACAGCATCAAATCCAATAACGGATGGATCTCCGTTATCGGATGGGAAAACGCGCTCATTTTCTGCGACACACTCTCTTACGGCGGATACGATGACTGGCATCTGCCTACTATCGATGAACTAAAGACACTCTTTTTAGAATGCAGCGAATCTATGCCCGGCGGATCATGCGCAGTCTCTAAAGATTGCCTTGAATCAAGCTGCTATTCGCAAGAGACATGCGAATCTTGTCTTTATGCTAAAGGAGAGAATGGCTCCGAATACAACAACAAATTAGGCGAATCTCTATTCCTTTGGTCATCATCTACTCTTTCCGATCATACTGATTATATGTGGGGTGCCAATTTAGGTATCGCCGCCATATATAAAGGTCACAAATCACAAAACTATTCTTTTCATTGCGTAAGACCCAACTGCGAATCAGGCTATTTTTGGAACGGAGAGGGTTGCGAAGCTGCTCCGACGAAAACAACTGAGTGTCAGGGTCTGCCGGAAAATGCTGTCTGGAACTCGGTTGCAAGCATAACACAGACTTGGAACGGCTATTCGTGGACTCCTTCTACTGCGACAGCTTACGATGAAAACGAAAGCTCAAAGTTCTGCCGTTTTAAATGTAAACCTGATTATGAGTGGACAGGAAGTTCCTGTGTGAAAACTGTAACAATGTATCACGATTCAACAACTGGTTTGACATGGTCAAAAAGAACAAAAGTAAATTGGAACAACAACGGTGCGGAATCATATTGTGCAGAACTTTACGAAGGTGGTTACAATGACTGGCGTCTGCCGACAATAAGCGAGCTCAGGACACTCATACAAAACTGTCCGAATACAGTTGCTGACGGCTCATGCAGTGTTACAGACAGCTGCCTTTCATCAACATGTGTTGCAACAAATTCATGCAGTCTTACATATGCCAACACATACCCTACATCAAGTGCATGTCAATCAACCAAATCGTGCAGCTGTTCCCATCAGAATACAAGCGGCGAATACAGCAAACTGGGCGATACAACGGTAATCGGATCATCTTCCGCTCAGGCTGAAAAATCAAAACACAGATGGTATGTTGATTTTTCATCAGGAACAATTGATTCTGCTACGGTTACTTCCATGACGGATGTCCGCTGCGTCAGATCGGATTGCGGAGAAGGCTATTCTTGGAATGGTGAAAGTTGTGAAATCTCACCGACACAAACAACGGAATGTACAGGATTGCCCGAACATGCAACATGGAATGCAACCGAACATGTCATAACTCAGACGTGGAACGGTTATTCATGGATTCCGAGTTCGAAAGGAACTTACAACGAAACAACCAATACCGGACAATGCTGGTTTCAATGCGACAACGGATACAAATGGAGCGGCAATTCCTGTATTGAATGCGGCTCGTCTTATGAATGGGACGGGATTTCCTGCAATCAAATTCCTTATGAAGACACGGAAAGCGGTCTGATCTGGTCTCCGCTGAACAGAATAGAGTATAAATCGGCCTCTTCATACTGCAGCAAACTTTCTCTTAACGGTTATAAATGGCATCTGCCTACCATCAGCGAACTTAGAACACTTATTATAAACAACGATGATACAACAGCCGGCGGATCATGCGGAGTCAGAGATACCTGTCTTTCGGCATCATGTATGAAATCTCTTTGTTATTCCAACCAGAATCCCGATAAACTGTACAGCAAGCTCGGAGATACAGATCAAATCTGGTCTTCATCTATATTCGCCGATTATAATGCTGGAGCATGGACAATTGATTTTAGCAGTGGTTCAGTTTTCTATTATAACTGGTATAGCAATACTCCAGTCTTTGTCCGCTGTGCAGCATCAAATCCTAAACGAACTGAAGAATGCGAAGGACTACCTGAACATGCGAACTGGAGTTATATAACCAGCGTAGAACAGACCTGGAACGGAGAAGAATGGCTTCCGGCAGCGACAACAGGTTACACTGGTTCCGGAGCAAATTGCAGTTTCAAATGCGATTCAGATTATCTGTGGTATGAAACGCAGTGTATTCCTGCACCGTATTATGATTCTGAAAGCGGTCTGATGTGGTCAGAAAAACCATCTGAAACAATGACTTTGGAAGTAGCAGAATCATACTGTGCTGAACTTTCAGAATCAGGATTTTCAGATTGGCGTATGCCGACGATCAGCGAACTAAGGACTCTTATTCAAAATTGCTCAAGCACTGAAAGCGGCGGCTCCGTAGGATTGACGGATGATTGTCTGTTTTTGGGATGTTGGGCACAGGATTCCTGCCCAATCGACTATTACAAAGAATACAGCAAACTCGGTGATAAAAGCGTGTTGTGGTCTTCATCACTTGTACCGGAAAATACAAATAACGCATGGTGTGTCATATTTTCCGGTGCCGAAATCTCCTACAGAAGTACCAACGACAAATATTCCGTCCGTTGTGTCCGCAACGCGGAATAATAAAGTTTTTCATGGGAGAATTTTTTTCAATAAAAATCGAATTTTGTGGTACTAAATATAAGACGAGTTTGTTTTTTTAACTTTATGGAGGCTATTATGAAAAAATCACTTTTATTGGTTGCTGTTTCAGCGGTTTTCATGTTTTTGAGCTGTGGGGGTAGCAACAACGGTTCGGAAAACGAAAACGGTTTCGAAGCTGTCGATGTAGGCGAATGCCGTCAGGCAGAACCGGCTATTTCTTTTAGGGACAGAATTTATACGGAAAAAGAAGATTACTATTCCTGCAACGAGTATGTCGAAGTTACTGAAACAAAAGACAAAACCATTAAATTCAACTGGTTTGGCGAGATGCACTGCGGTTATGACTGGGAATACGGCTACAAAGTCGCTGGAATTGAGGAAAATGTTCTCAAAGTCAACATTCTGGAGCGTGATACCGATCTTGATTTGGCAGCAGGATGTGATGATTGCTGTTATCTTATGCCGATAGAATACACGGTTTCAACCGCAGAAGAAATAGAATCAATCAAAGCAATCGAAATCAATTACGAAGGTAAACACCACAAAGCTTCTTTCGAAATAAAGTAATGGCTGCTCGATGCTTTTCATCTAAACAGGATCAGCCTTCGCATAGAGGGTTTTTCTGCCTGCTCCTATCCGGATCAGGGTCCCGTCGTCAACAAGTTTTTTCAAAGCCGATTCTACCGATGAACTGCCCAGACGCGGGCATCCGGCAAGGACTTCCTGCTTTGAAAACTTTCCTATTTTATCGAGAGCATAAGCCTTTACAATATCGTAAGATGTGCTCTTTGCACCTGAATCATTAACGATTTTAACTCTTTTTTCAAATTCGCGGTAACAAAAGAGAATTACTCCGAGCATATATTTTATAAACGGCTTCGGGTCGTTTTTCCCGTCGTGCCAGCCCTCATCAGCTTTCTGGAGAGCGTCATAGTATGATTCTTTTGTTTCGGCGATAGCTTTTTCGATACTGATATACTGTCCTACAAGATAGCCGCTCCGGTAGAAAAGCAGCAGCGTCAGAAGTCTGCTCATCCTGCCGTTGCCGTCGTTGAAAGGATGTACACAGAGAAAATCCAGAATAAAACATGGAATAAGGATAAGTTCATCCACAATTTCCCTGTCAAGTGCCGACTGATAATTTTCGCATATCATATTTATCGCATCCGGCGTTTCATAGGGTTCAAGCGGCTTGAACAAAACGACCTTTTCGCCGTTTTCAAGCACCATGTCTATCTCGTTTGGCGTGGTCTTGAACTGTCCGCCGTAAGAATAATTCGTGTATTTCAACAAATCTCTGTGCATCTGAAGAATGTAACTGCTCCGAACCGGAATCATATCGTAATTTTCATGGACAAGATTGAGCACATTGCGGTAGCCGAGAATTTCCTCTTCGTTCCTGTTTTTCGGCGTAGTCTTGTCAGTCACAAGCTGCTTCAACCGGCTGTTGGTTGTTATAATTCCTTCGATCCTGTTGGAAGCCTCGGTGCTTTGAATTTTTGCGATTTCTGTCAAACGGTTCAGTTCAACAGGTTTCTGGCGAAGAAACAGATCCTGTTTGCCCTTGTATTCATGGATTTTGGAAATATACGACAGAATTTCGTTATCCCAAGTCCTGTCCGCCAGATAAGTGTAGTCAAATGATCTCATTTTCACACCTCCTTTTCTCCCAATCAACAACAAATTTCTCCCAAAACAGTTGTGAAATTGGGATAAACTATGCGGTTTTTACTGCATTTTAGAAGAAAATCAATCTTTTTCTCCCAAATTTAACGATATTTGTGAGAAATGACATGCGGTCGATGCTCTTCATCTAAATTCCCGAATTTTTTTTAAGAATCAAAAAATATCTAAGATTTTTGCAGTGAAATCTACTTTGCGTCGGGGCGGTTTACTTTCTGGTGGTAATCTTCGGGTTTATACTGATATTCAAGGTTGAAGCAGGCGAAGCAGAAATCTTCGAATTTGTGAAGGATCTTGCCGAAATCGGCGATTTCGATGTGCTTCAGCGAATCGGCGCCTAAATATTCGCAGATCTCGTCGTGGCTTTTTACTGCCGCGATAAGTTCGTTTTTAGTCGGAGTGTCGATACCGTAGTAGCAGCTTCCGATGACTTTCGGAGAACCGATCCTGATGTGGATTTCCTTTGCGCCGGCATTTCTCAGCATTCTCGTGATTTTGCGGAGAGTGGTGCCGCGGACGATCGAATCATCTACGAGGACGACTTTTTTGCCTTCAAAGAAGTCGGGAAGGGGATTGAATTTGTGGCGGACACCTTCGTCGCGCTGTTTCTGGTCGGGTTTCGTGAAAGTTCTGCCGACGTAGTGGTTTCTCAGAAGTCCCATGTCGAAAGAGAGTTTTGCGCTCTGGGCATAACCCAAAGCGACGAAGTTTGACGAGTCGGGAACTGCCATGACTACTGTGTCATCGCCGAATCCCATGTTTTTATCGTAATCTGCAAGCTGTGCGCCGATTTTTTTACGGACATCGTAAACCTTTTCGCCGAAAACTTTGGTATCGGGACGCGAGAAATAGATAAGTTCGAATACGCAGTGCTGTGTTTTGCCCGCGTTGACTGCGACGGTCGTCATCGGTTTTCTTTTTTCGAGCCTGATTATCTCGCCGGGGCGCATTTCTCTTATCATTCTTGCTCCGACAATGCCGAATGCGCAGCTTTCAGAAGCGAGAACGATGCCTTCGGACGGGATCTCGCCGTTCAGATCAGCTTCGTCGTCGAGAGTTCCGATGACGTAAGGCCTGTATCCGTGCGGATCGCGGAATCCGAACATTTTGTCGCGGTAGATGAGTATCGACGAGAAAGCTCCTTTGAGCTGTTTCTGCGCTTCTATTATCGAATCTTCGATCGAAAGTTTTTTGTGGAGAAGGTAGAAAGCGATGAGTCTGCCGATGAGCTCGCCGTCGTTGTCGCTTTTGAATGTGAAACCGTAGTCGTTTTCAAGCCATGTGCGGAGTTCGTAGTAGTTGATGATGTCGCCGTTGCTGCAGATCGCGAGATGCGGCCCTTCCGGAAGCTCGATAACATGCGGCTGGCTGTTGGTCTCGTCGCTTTTTCCCGCAGTCGGGTAGCGGACGTGACCGATGGCGATGTTTCCGCTGTATTTCTTGAGGATCTCTTCCGTCAGAACGTTTTTGACAAGTCCCATTCCTTTGTAGCAGAAGATGTTTCCGCGCTCGTTTCTTGCCGCCAGACCGCAGCTTTCCTGACCTCTGTGCTGGATCGAAAAAAGGAGTTCAGCAACGAGGGTCTCACTGTCTGAAACATTGAAAATACCGGCTATTCCGCACACTTTAACCTCCCAAAAAGAAAAAATTCGCGCCGACTTTACATTTAAAAAAAATTTTTTGCAAGATGCGGGAACAATAAAATGAATTTTTGTTTTTTCTGGTGTTTTAAGTACAATATTCAGTTTTGATTGGTGTAGTAATTTTTTTTATCTTTATAGGAGGGTTAAATGAAAAAATTTATGACGGCAGCAGTTATTTTGATGCTGCTTTTGTTTGTCGCGTGCAGCGGTGGAGGAAAATCGGAAATAGATGAAGATCAGATTGATGACGGAGACACTGATACGGAAAAACCCGAAGGTGACGACGATGACTGCGACACTGTTCCCGATTGTGACGGTGACGACTGCGATGTTCCCGATTGTGACGATGACGACTGTGATGTTCCCGATTGTGACGGTGATGACTGCGACACTGTTCCGGATGAACCCGAGATCGATGCCGAAGATGTTCCTGAAACGGTCCAGTGTGCCGAACTTCCTGCTTTGTCGGGCAAAACCTGCGAAGTTACGGACGGAAACGGTGCCAAACTCATAAAAGGAAACATTCTTTCGGGAAATAAAACCTATATCGGCGGCGAAGTGCTGATCGGTGAAGACGGTTTCATTGTCTGTGCAGGCTGCAACTGTTCGGCAGAAGCTGCCGGTGCGACTGTCATCAACTGCCCGGGCGCGACAGTAACTCCCGCATTGATAAACGGTCATGACCACCTGGGTTACGTCAACAACAAGCCAAGCGACTGGGGAGCTGAGAGATTCGACCACAGACACGAGTGGAGAAAGGGCAAGAACGGTCACACCAACCTGCAGAAAAATATTGCCAGCGGTGCCTCTCCTGTTCAGAAACAGTGGGCTGAGCTGCGTCAGCTTATGTCCGGAACGCTTGCGATTGCAGGAAGCGGCGGCGCGAACGGATTCTTGAGAAATATCGACCAGAATTTCGTAAATACACAGGGTCTGGGCGGGATAAATGTCCATTATCAGACTTTTCCGCTCGGTGATTCAAGCGGAACCATGGTAGAAAGCGGCTGCGATAAATATAAAATGGATACGGCGAACGTCCTGCAGAACGACTGCTATCTTCCGCATGTTTCGGAAGGTATCAACAAGGCTGCAAGAAACGAGATGCTCTGCGTGACCGGAAGACAGGATGGCGGGATCGACCTTGCCAAGGAAAATTCGGCGTTTGTCCATTCGGTCGGAATTATTGCTGAAGACGGAAAAGATCTTGCCGAGAGCAGAACCGCGATAATCTGGTCTGCGAGAACGAATATTTCACTTTACGGAAATACGGCACCCGTCACGATGCTCAAGAATCAGGGCGTCCTTATCGGTCTCGGCACCGACTGGCTCTCAAGCGGCTCGATGCACATTCTGAGAGAACTTGCGTGCGTTGACTATCTCAATAAAAATCACTTTAACAATACTTTCACGGATTATGAAATCTGGAAACTTGCGACAGTCAACAACGCGGCTGCGCTCAGGATCCTCGATGTTACCGGTGCGATCAGACCGGGACTTGTCGGCGATATCGTCGTTTTTGACGCAAAAGATGCTGCAAATCCGTACAGAGCTGTTATTGCAGGACACGAAAAGAAAGTAGCTCTCGTGCTCAGAGGCGGAAAAGTGTTCTACGGCGACGAGAATGTAGTAACGGCGCTTGATAGTGCAAATGAATGCGAAAAACTTTCGGTCTGTGACGTCAATAAAAAAGTTTGCGTAAAGGAGACCGGCAAGACTTTTGCTGAGCTTCAGAGCGCAAACAGCGACCAGTACAAACTTTTCTACTGCGGAACACCCGAAGACGAGCCGACATGCGTTCCTCAGCGCACAAGAAGCGCAGATGAATCGCGTCCTTATTCCGGCCCGAAAGAAGGCGACAAGGACGGTGACGGAATTGCTGACGAAGACGACAACTGCCCCGGTATTTTCAACCCGATCAGACCGGTCGACAACGGCAGACAGGCCGATTCGGACGGCGACGGAGTAGGTGATGTTTGCGATCCGTGTCCGCTTGACAAAAACAGCAGCGGATGTAAGACCGTGAATGCTTCGGACAAAGACGGCGACGGTATCATCAACGCATTCGACAACTGCCCGTTCGACAAAAATCCTGATCAGACCGATTCTGACGGAAACGGCATCGGCGACGCGTGCGATACGATGAAGGCTACGATTTATGAAATCAAGCAGAAGACAGTTGCAGAAGGTGCTTTGGTCAAGATCGAAGGTGTTGTCACGGCCTACAAAGATAAAAATTTCTTCATGCAGGTCGATCCGGATGACCACGATACCGCTTTAAAAGAGCAGTTCAGCGGAATTTACGTCTATAAATCGACTTTGGCGGTCAATGTCGGCGACAAAGTGAGAGTTTCCGGAAAAGTCATGAATTATTACGACCAGCTTCAGATAGCAAATGTCGAAAATGTTGAGATAATCAAGGCAAACAGAGGCGTTCCCGGTTTTGTCACGGTCGATCCGGCGAAAGTCAAAAACGGCGGCGAACTCAAAGACGCATACAACGGAGTTTTAGTCAGAGTAGAAAACGTCAATGTCACCGAAGCAGCCGATTCTTACCATGTTTTCGGCGTGGCCGGCGGGCTTAAAGTCGACGACGATTTCTATTCGTTCGAAGATCCTGCGGTAGGAACGCACTTCGCCGAGATCAGAGGCGTTCTGGCTTACACTTTCAACAATTCCAAGATCCTTCCGAGATCAGACGAAGATTACGTTATAGACAACTGCAGCACTTCGACATGCGACGAAAGCTGGTCTGAATGTGAACCCGCGACCGGAAACTGCATCGCGAAAGCCGGTTTCTGCGCTTCCAAGGCTGAATGTCCTGCAGTTGACAAAATCTGCGACACCGAGCAGCATATCTGTGTCGACGGCGATCCGTGCGAAGGAGTCGTATGTGATGACAGTTATCAGGAATGTTCAGGAGTTACAGGGACTTGCGTTGCCAAAGAAGGAAATTGCATGAGTGATTCCGACTGCACGGCGGCGCAAGAGTGCAATCTGACGGCACACGAATGCGAAGAGTCGATTTCTCTCATCAAAAACGGCGGTTTTGAAAACTGGACTGACGGTTCGCCTGATTACTGGAAAGGCACGAAGACAAAGGATATTGCAAAATCAAGGATCGTTCAGGAAACGACAACGGTCCATTCCGGTGCGTCTGCATTGAAACTTGTCGGAGCAAATGCGCAGCAAAGGTTCTCCTCCCAGTCGGTTTCTCTTGCTTCCGGAACTTATTCCTGCGAATTTTATGCTCAGGGAACGACTTCTATAGGAGCAAGATCCTATGCTCTTGTAGGCGGCGAGGACAAGTGGGGAACGGGTCCGACTTACACGGAACTTTCCGGTTCGTGGAAAAAAGTGACCTACACCTTTACACTCGACTCCAATACGGAAGATTTCCAGTTCGTTTTCTATACCAAAGAGTCGATGGCTGACAAATATGTCATCGTTGACGACCTTGTATGTAAGGTTAAGGACTGATCTCAGCTCTCTTTGATCCAAATCATTAAATTTTTTCTTAATTTAATTGTAATAAAACGCTGAATGAGTAAAATTTGCGGACTCTGGAGGTGAAATGAGCCGCTTTTTTTATATTTTTGCAGTGATTTTAATGCTTTTGTCCGTTTCGTGCGGCAAGTTGAAAGACGATCCCGTGGTCTATGTCTTCAAAGGTGATGTTGTTTCCGTTTCCGATTTCAAACTGAAATACAATCTTTGGCTCAGGCAGAACAATATGCCTGATTCCGAAGAAACGCGGAAAAATTACCTTTTTCGGGAACTTTCCGAGAAATTCCTCTACGAGATGGGGAAAAGCGAGGGGGTCGGCGACATTCCGGAGATCAAGAAAAAGATCGAGGATTTCAAGAGGAAAACGATCGTCGAATACATGAACATGAAGACAAAGCGCGAGATATATGCGATAGATGACGAGATCGTGCGTCAGTATTACATAGAAAACAAGGACAAATTCCTGCGCGACAAGCTCTACCGCCTTTACGCTGTGAGGGTGAACAGCAAAAAGAACGCTGACGATATCGCTCAGCAGCTGCGGAATGGTGCGAGCATCAGGATACTTTCAGCAAGCCTTTCCGACGACGAGATCCTTGCCCGCAACAACGGCGACTGGGGCCTTTTCAGTGCCGATGTGATGGGGGAGGCATGGAAAGATGATGTCCTCGCGAGTTTCCCCGGCGAAATACTCGGGCCTTATCTTGACAGCGAGAACTTTTACACAATAATCGAGATCGCCGGTTTCGCCTATAAGAGACATTTGAGTTTCAATCTGGCGTATCCGCTGATCGTTGAGGAACTTATCGCGGAATACGGCACCGAAAAGTGGGACAGCTACCGCGACAGGATGATGACTGAATACGGTGCGAAGATAAATATTGAAAATCTGAGGTGGAAATAATGCCTCTGACATCGAAAGATCTTGAGCAGAAACTTGTTGAACTTGAGCAGAAATCGAAGATATTTTTTGAATCGCTCAGCATAAACTCGAAAAGGGAGCGCCTCGAAGAACTCAAAAAGCAGCTCGATCTGCCGGAGATCTGGTCCGACACCTCGAAAATGGCGGCTCTCAACAAGGAAAAACGCGTGCTTGAAAACAGCCTTGAACTTTATTCAAAGCTCGAATCGGATATCGAGGAACTTGCTTTCGCGAAAGAACTCCTTGAAGAAGATCCGACGATTGAAGGCGAGGCTGAAACGATGCTCGAAAAGATCGGCGAACTTGTCGAAAAGATCGAATTCCAGAAAATGCTCGGCGGCAAGACCGATCTGATGAACGCCATCGTCAGCATAAACGCAGGCGCCGGCGGCAGGGAGTCGCAGGACTGGGCCGTGATGCTCTCGAGGATGTATTCGAGGTGGTGCGAGCGCAAAGGCTACGGACTTGAAGTCATCGACAAAAATACGGGTGATGACGCCGCAGCCATAAAAAACATCACTTTTATCGCGGAAGGCGACTACGCATACGGCTATCTCAAGGCGGAAGTCGGTGTCCACAGACTTGTGCGTATAAGTCCGTTCGATGCCAACAAACGGCGTCACACCTCGTTCGCAAGCGTTTTCGTCACTCCGGAGATCGATGATTCGATCGAAATAGAGATCGACGAGAAGGATCTGAAGATAGACACCTACCGTTCCGGAGGCGCGGGCGGCCAGCATGTCAACAAGACCGACTCGGCGATAAGGATAACCCACATTCCGACAGGCATCGTTGTCCAGTGTCAGAACGACAGGAGCCAGCATAAAAACAAGGCAACGGCGATGAAGATCCTTAAATCACGACTTTATGAGTTCGAGCTTCAGAAAAAACAGGAAGAGTCCTCTGAGCTTGAGAAACAGAAGACGGGGATCGACTTCGGAAGCCAGATAAGAAGCTATGTCCTGCATCCATACAAAATGGTCAAAGACCACAGGACCGACTTCGAGACCGGAAACGCCGATGCGGTGCTTGACGGAGAACCGATTTTAGACAAATTCATGGAAGATTATTTACTTAAAGAAGGGGAATCAAATGAAAACAATTAACAAGATCGCTTGTATGATTTCGGCAGTGCTTTTTGCGGCACTGATCACTTCTTGTTCGGAATTCATGCTTATTCCGATCTCGATCGACTATCCGTTCGATCAGGGCAGCGAAGCAAGTCCCTCGGTCTACAAGATCAACATTTCTGAAGGTCTCAACGGTGTGGAGAAGATCTTCAACAGCGAGGTCATGCTTGTTACGAACAATCTTTTCAAAGAATTGAATATTCCTGATGCGGAGATCATGAACTATCCGAAGTTCGTTACTGACGACATCCTTGATCTTATTGCCGGAAAGACCGTCGAAAAGGAGATCGATTACAGAGTTCCTACGGTCAATGATCTTCTGGTCGAAAAGATCCATTTCTCGATCTGCGATTTCGAGACGTCTGATTTTACCGACAAGGACGACTCTACAAACACCCGCATGAGCATAGCCAACATTTCGAGTTTCTGCGCTTTGTCGGAAGCTGAGCGTGAAGGCGAGATCGAAAGGTGCAGGGTCGATGCTGATGAAAACTGCATCCATCTTGCTGTCCATCAGGAAAACGAATCGATGAAGATCAAGATGGCGGAACAGAAAGATCTCAAAAAATACAAAAAATATCTCAACAAGATCTATTCGGCGACTTTGAACGAACTTACTTTTACGATCAAAAATCCGCTGAATCAGACTACCGGAAACAATGCGTTCAGGATGAAAGCTGAACTTTACGCTCAGGCGATAGACCCGTTCAGAGCGGATGGTGTGACTCCGTGCAAAGACGGCGATGACCTCAAGCAGTGCATTTACTACGGTGTAAACGAAGAAGGTGTTCCTGAGAATTATTTCTCGGCTACATTGAGCGACACTTCAGCTACAGACGGCACCGTTTCGGAGAAAAAGAAATACCTCATCGGTGTCTTTGAGACTGACGACGACACTTATTCTTCGGATCAGGTCATGAATCTTATCTACACTTATGAGGGCAAAGACATTCTCCAGCATGCGATAAAACACCTTGATTTCCAGCTCGGCATAAAGAGTTACTACATTTTCTACCCGCAGGCTTTGAAACCTGAAGGAACCATGGAAGCTGCCATCAAGGCAAAACTGCTTTTCAACGTTGAACCTCTTAACTGATCTTACCTGGAGCTTTTTTCAATGAGTGACTACATTGTCTGGAATATCGATCCTGTGATAGCCGTGATCGGCCCTCTGCAGCTGAGATATTACGGGATCCTCTTTGCTACTGCGATATTCATAGGCTTTTATCTTGCACGCAGGATCTATCGGAAATACGGATTTCCCGACAAAGTCGCGGACGATCTTCTGATCTGGGGCGTCGTTGCGACTGTCATCGGCGCGCGCCTTGTCCACTGTCTTTTTTACGAACCTTCGTATTATCTGAGCAATCCGCTTGAGATCCTCAAAGTCTATAAAGGCGGGATCGCGAGCCACGGTGCTACTATCGGACTTATCGTCGCGGTTATCTGTATATCGAGAAAATACAAACTTTCATTTACGGACCTTGCTGACGGCGTCGTTTTTCCCGGGATCATGGGGGCGACATTCGTTCGTCTCGGCAATTTTTTCAACAGTGAGATAGTCGGCAAAATAACGACTGTTCCCTGGGGATTCAAGTTCCTGAGAAATCCGGACGATATGAAACTCGCGGTGAACGCCGCTACCGGACACTGCGATATCTCCAAAATGGAGTGCCTGATAAACTATTGGCCCGTCCGTCATCCGTCGCAGCTTTATGAAGCTTTCGGCGCTTTTGTCATCCTTATTGTCCTGCTTGTCGTTTCGTTCGTCCGGAAAGACCACAGAAAATCGGGACTTTACACCGCGCTGTTCCTTATTCTCTATTTCTCTTTCCGTTTCTGTATCGAATTTATCAAGGAATATCAGGTGTTTGAGGAAGGACTCACGATGGGGCAGTATCTCAGCCTCCCGTTCATAATCTTCGGATTCGCGGTCCTTTATTATTTTCACAAAAAGCAGCCGAGACCAGAGGCGAAGGCAGATGGAAAGTCAAAGAAAACAAAGAAATAATCTGTTGAAAATTGCAGCGATACTCTTTTTTATGCTGATTTTCTCCGATCTTTGCGCAAAGCCGTTCATTCTGAAGAGCGTTGACGGTTCGTGGCTTCCGATGATCGCGCAGTCTTGGGTGGCTAAAAACGGCGGAGTCCTCGTCAAAGTCGCCGACGGGATCAAGCCGAATGAACTCAGAAAGGAGATGCTGCTCAAGATACCCGATCTCAGCATCGAGATTCTGGGCAAGGAGCTCTTTTTCCCGACAACTACACCGGACAGCCTTTTCGAAGTGTTGAAAAATATCGATCTCGATGTTTCCGAAGCTGTGACGAGACGACAGGCGGCTGCCGAGAGTTCCGAGATGTTCGTCAGAAAAAGCGTTGAGAATCCGGCTGCAAAAGACGAATTTTCCGAAGCGGTCGTTGAAAATGTCGTTTTTGACGAGAAAAGCGAGAAGATCGTCATCACAGTCAGGATCCAGCAGCGCGCAACAGCCGGAATGTTCCCGAAACTTTACGGGATCTACAGAATAGAACATGTCTACAAGATGAAAAACGACATTATAGATCCAGCCGATGCGAAAAACATGGCGTTCCTTCCGCTTGTAACGGTGAAAAAGGGAAACAGGATCGTATTCGTTCCCGAAAAACTCGATTCAAGGGTATTGACGATAACTGCTGATTTTAAGATCAAATAACTGATTAACAATCATTCAGAGGTGAAAATATGAAAGCTGCACTGATCGGTTTGCCGTTTTCAGGAAAAAGCACTGTTTTTCAGGCTTTGACAGGAATAGAAAGCGGCAAGAAGGAAGAAACTGTCGGAACGATCAAAGTTCCGGATGAGAGGATCGACAGACTCTCCGAAATCTACAATCCGAAAAAGAAGACTTACAGTGAGTTCGTTCTCAGCGACTATACAGTCCCGCCGTCGAAAGAGACCGCTCTTCCTGCGAAAGTCAAAAATCTGATCCAGAAGTCGGATCTGCTGATAATAACGCTCAGAAATTTCGATTCTTTGATGACTTCAGACGCTGCAGATCCGCTTGCTGAATATAAAAAGATCAAGGAAGATATGATACTTACAGATTTTGTAGTCATAGAAAGAAGGCTCGAGCGCGAAATGAAGGAAAAGAAAAATCCGCCCGAGCTCAAGATTTTACAGAGACTGCGCGCTCTTTTTGAAAACGGCGAATTTCCTGCTTCCGACACAGTTTCGCCTGAAGAGACGGAGCTCATCGCGAACTACAACTTCCTTTCTCTGAAAAAGATGATAGTCCTTCTCAACCAGCCTGAAGGAGAGCAGAATGTTCCTGAAGAGCTGGCAAAACAGCTTTCAGCCGACGGTATTTCGTATTTCTGCGTCAGCGCGCCGCTTGAAATCGAACTTTCGGAACTGACTCCTGAAGAACAGGTCGAATTCCTCAAGGATTACGGTCTTTCCGAAGGTGCTTCGGTCCGCTTCATAAAAAGCGCCTATTCAGCTCTCGGACTCATCTCTTTCCTCACGGCGGGGAGCGATGAAGTCAGGGCGTGGCCTATCAAAAACGGCACTCCGGCACTTCTGGCGGCCGGAAAGATCCATTCCGACATACAGCGCGGCTTTATCCGGGCCGAAGTCGTCCACTTTGACGATTTTATCAAGTACGGCAGCGAGGCTGAGTGCAAAAAAGCGGCGGCTTACCGTCTCGAAGGAAAGGAGTATGTCGTTAAAGACGGAGATATTATCAACTTCAGATTCAATGTTTAGGAGAGACCATGACCCTTCTGCATATTTCGACTGTCGGAGACAAGATCCTGCGCGAAAAGGCAAAACCTGTCACCGAATTTAATGAAGAACTCAAAGAACTTGCAAAAAATATGGCTGAAACGATGCGTGCGGCCGATGGTTTGGGCATAGCAGGGCCTCAGGTAGGTGTTTCACTTCGGATATTTGTTATAGATTTCGGCTATTTGGATTTTGTGAAGGCTGAAGAGAACGGCGAAAAACCGAAAAGCGCGGAATTCCGTCCGGTGGCGTTCGTAAACCCCGAAATCACTGAAAAAGAGGGAAAGGTCGTCTATGGCGAAGGGTGTCTCAGCGTTCCGAAATACAATGCCGATGTAGAACGTGCCGAAACGATAGTCTGCAAATATTACGATATCGACGGAAATCCTCAGGAGATCAAGGTGAGCGGACTTCCTGCAGTTGCCGTTCAGCATGAAAACGATCACCTCGACGGGATCATTTTCATTGACAAGATAAGTTCTCTCAAACGCGGCATCGCCCTCAAAAAGGTCAAAAAATTCCTTGGTGCAGTGCGTGAAAACGGCTCAAAAACAGAAACAGCGCTTTACGGGAAGCAGTAGAGGTCTTTTTTGAAAAATTTTTATAAAAAATTCATAGGTTTTTCGGCGCGCCATACTTATTTCATGGTGTTCTGCCTTCTTGCGGTCATGGCGTGCGAACTTTTTTATCTCAAGAACAATCTTAAGATAGACACCGATCTCCGTGCTCTTTTCAAAGGTGCGAACGAAACGGTCATCGAACTCGAGAAAATGGAGAATATCGTCGGGAGCTATTCGACAGTCCTTGTCGTGGCAAAGTCGGACGACCGGGAGAAAAACATCGAAGCGCTGCGTCAGATAAAGGCTAAGATCGACGGAGATCCTCTTGTCAGGTTCATCGAATTCGACCGTGACGTCGAGTATCTTGAGAAAAACGCCCTTCTTTTCGCCAGTCTCGACGAGCTGCAGAAGATAAAGGACGAGATCAGCAGGCAGATAGCCGAAGCCGTCAAAAGAGAGCTCGCTTTCGGCGAAAACAAAGATGAATCTGAGGAAAATCCAGAAAAAACTGCTGAAAAAGAGGAGGGATCTTCTGATCTTACCTCAAAAATGGACGAGATCATGAAAAGAGCGGAGGAATACCGCGTAAAATACAAGATGGACAAGTTCTTCGAAGCGGAGAAGGGGACTTATGTCGCGATGAAAGTGCGTCCTGCCGGCGGAGAGACCAACGTCGCAGACAGCAAAAAGATCGTAGACCTGCTTGAGAAGACGATAGCTGAAGTCCAGCCGCAGAAACTTGGCGTCGAAGTCGAAGCAGGCGGGCTCTTCCGCAACAAACTGCGCGAGATGACCGCGATCTACAACGATGTTTTCTCGACTCTGGCGATATGCATCATTCTGCTGTCGCTCACGATAATCTTTTATTTCAGGTCGGTAAAAGCTCTCTTTATTGTCTTTTTTCCGCTTTCCGTAGGAGTTCTGAGCGCGATCTCGGCGATGCAGTTCTTTGTCGGCGGATTCAATATCATTTCAGCGTTTTCATTCACGATCCTCTATGGTCTGGGAATAGACTTTTCGATCCATCTTCTCGGCCGTTTCAGCGAACAGGCTGCAAAAACAGATAGCACCGAAGAGGCTCTCAAACTGTCGCTTCCGAACACGATGCCTTCTATTTTTTCTGGCGCGATAACGACTGTTGCGGCCTTTTTCTCGCTGATAATGATCGATTTCAAAGGCTTCTCCGACTTCGGTCTGGCGGCAGCTCTCGGAGTTTCGACCTCTTTTATCGCGATAATGATATTTTTTCCGGCTGTTGTTTTTCTCTTTGACAGAATGGGCAGACTGAAGATCAAGGCGCGCACGACCGATTTTCTCGCTTCAGTATTTATCCGTTTTTCACAAAAAGCGCCTCTGGTCACCGTGATTTTTCTTGTGATAACGGCAGTTGCCGCGGTTTCGGTCAAATTCGGCTCGATAGAATACAACTTCGATAATCTGAGTTTCCCCGGAAAATACGCCGATACGATAACCAACCACTATCTTTCGGCTCAGAAAAAGGAAAAGACTGATGTTATCTCGACCGGGCTTCCTTCGTTCATCGTGACAAATTCGGCAGAAGAGACTGAGGACGCAACGAGGACGCTTGCAAAGATGAAAAAGGAAAGATCGACGTCGATAGAGTTGAAGGATTTCATTTCGATCTATACTTTCCTGCCTGAAGATCAGGATGAAAAGATCAAAATAATCAAAAGCATCAAAAGAATGATAGAAAGAAAGATCAATCTTTTCAGCGAGGCTGAGATCGAGAAATTCAATAAGGAATTCAAGCCTTTCCTCGAAGTCGACTCTGTTATGGAGAAAGAAAAACTTCCTGATTGGATAACTGACAAACTTTCGCTCAAAGACGGCACTTCCGACCGCTTTATCATGGTTGCTTTAGGCGGCAACAAGTCGAATGTCGAAGATGTCATGCGTATAAAGAACGAATTCGGAACGATTCGCGGAAACATTAATGATTACAAACTGTTGGGCTCATATATGCTTCTCGGGGAAATCGAAAAGGTCATTGATATCCATGTTCCGCTGGCAATAGTTTTCGCATTCTGCTCGGTATTTATCGTGCTCTTTCTGCTTTACCGCTCTTTCATCAATGCTTTCGTCGTTTTTCTTCCGCTTGCGGCAGGAATCCTCTGGATGATCCTCGTTGCAGTCTGCTGCGGGATAAAGTTCAATGTTTTCAATATGATAATCATTCCGACAGTCATCGGAACAGGCATAGATTCGGCGATCCATATCTACTACCGTTACCGGACTTCGGCAGGATCGATGATCGAAAATCTCAAAAATACCGGAGGCTCAGTTTTTTATTCGTCTCTCACCACTTTGGTAGGTTTCGGCAGTGTCGCCCTTGCAAAGCATAAAGGGCTGCAGTCTATCGGGATCATGGCTTCGATCGGAATAGTCATGGTGACTCTTGTCAACCTCGTATTTTTCCCTGTCATGATCAAATGGATCGAAGATCTCAGAAAGAAAAAAAGCGTAAGATCTTAGAACAGCCCGATTTCTTTAAGAAATACCAGCAACAGAAGTACCGGGGAAATATATTTGGCCGCAAAAAGAAGAGCAGTGCTGAATGCCGAAGAGCCGATTTCCGACTTTTTCTGTTCGTTTGATATCGCCCAGCCGAAGACGAGCGCTGTGCAAAGACCGCCTAAAGGAAGCATGTAGCACGAAGCGATCTTGTCAAAAAGGTCGAGGAAAGATGTTCCGGCAACGTTCCATGAGGATACTGCCGAAAGGATCCCGAGGAGCCAGATCACGGTTCCCATTATGACAAGGGCTTTCATTCTCGATACTTTGTATTCGTCGACAACGAAAGATACTGCGACTTCGATGAGTGAGATCGCGCTTGTTATTGCTGCGAAGAGGACAAGGGCGAAAAAGGCAACAGAAACGATGTGTCCGCCCGGCATTTTTGAGAAAAGGACAGGAAGAGTTTTAAAGATGAGCCCGGGGCCTGCACTTGGTTCAAGGCCGTTTGAAAAGACGATCGGAAATATCACAAGTCCGGATAAAAAGGCGATAAGGGTGTCGACTGAAGCTATTTGTACTGCCGATTTCGTGATGTTGACGTTGCCTTTGAGGTAGCTTCCGTAGGTTATCATCGCGCCCATTCCGAGCGAAAGTGTAAAAAATGACGTGCCTAAAGCCTCAAGGAATGAGCCAGGAGTGACTTTCGAAAAATCGGGGTAGGTGAGAAAGTGCCAGGCATCTTTCATTCCGCTGAGGGTAACGGCGTAGCATACGAGCATCAGGAGCAGTATTCCGAGGAGCGGCATAAGGATCTTGCTGACGCGTTCTATGCCGTTGCGGACCCCTTTTGCGATTATTGCAACGACTGTGACCATGACAAAAGTGTGCCATGCGATATTGAGCCACGGGGTCGCGTTCAGATCGGTAAAAATTTCGCTGATCTCTGTTTCGGTGCCTGAAAAACCACGGAAACTGAGCATGAGATAATGGCAGATCCAGCCTGTAATTACCGAATAATACGAAAGGATTATGATCCCGCACAAAACTCCGGCATATCCTATGAGAGAGAAGGGGAGCTTGCCTTTTTGAAAGAAACGGAAGGCTCCTACCGGATTGAGCTGACTTTTTTTGCCGATGTATATTTCGACGACAAGTATCGGGATTCCAACAAGGATGACACAGGCAAGATAGATGAAGATGAAGGCGCTTCCGCCGTTTTTGCCTACGACGTAAGGAAATTTCCAGATGTTTCCTAAGCCCACTGCGCTTCCGACAGCTGCGAGAATGAAACCAAGCTTACTTTTCCAATGATCTCTTGAGGACATTTTTACCTCCTGGTAAGAAGGACAAACAAAAGAACTTTCGGGAAAAAGTGGAGAAAAAGTAGCACATAAGCCGGATTCTGTTTTATCCAGTCATTCATCTGGAATTACAGTTACCTGCAATCTCAAGCGGTCAACCCGAATGCGTCGGATGGGCGATCCTTATCTGCCGCGGCAGATGGCATTTCTATTAGACCTTGCTCCGAGGGGGGTTTGCCATGCGGGCCGCGTCACCGTGACCCCGGTGGGCTCTTACTCCGCCTTTTCACCTTTTCCCGATAACCGGGTAGTTTATTTTCTGCTGCACTTTCCGTAGCATCACTGCTCCTGGCCGTTAGCCAGCCCTCTGCCCTGAAGAGTCCGGACTTTCCTCTGAATATCAGCGACTGGAAGTGCTACTTTTTCACAAGTAAAAGAACTAATTTTCGGCTTTATCCGATTTTTTTGAGCTGTCCGAATGATTGTCTTCCGGGATGAGTATGCACTGACAGTTCGGACAAACTTCGATCCTGACTGCACGGAGGACCATGTTGTAAAGTTCCGGAGGAAGAGTCATGTTGCAGCCGTGGCAGACTCTGTGCTCAGCTATGGCTATCGCTCTTCCGTTCGTGGAATTGTCAAGGATCCTCTGATATTTGTTGTAGACCGCGGGTCTGATGTTTTTCGAAAGTTTTTCTCTTTCATCGTAGAGTTTGTCGATCGTTTTGTCGAGCTCTTCCATTCTCTTGGAGTTGACGGCGATCTGTTTCTTGAAACCCTCTATTTCGCGGGAGAACTGTTCGTTGGTGATATTGAGTTCTTCGGTCTTTGCTTCGATCTCCCTGCTGATCTCGTTGATCTCGTCGCTGAGGTCGCGGTTGAACCTTTTGATGTTGTCGATCTCTCTCAAAAGAGCATTGTATTCCTCTTTGTTTCTGATCGCGGACTGTTTCCCGGTGATCGTTTTGAGTTTTTCCTCACCTTTTTTGTAGATCTCGTCTCTCTTCTCTTTTTCGTCCATCTGAATGTCGATGGCCTTTTTGAGTTCTTTGATCTTGTTTTCTTTTTCCACGATCTGTTCTTCGAGGGCGTCGTTGCTGTCAGGCAGAGTGTCCAACTCTTCTTCGAGCTTGAAAATCTCGGAGTCAACGGCCTGCAAATTGACAAGTTTTTTCAGTTCTTCAAGCAAAGGAACCTCCATTAGTTAAAAAGCAAAAAAAAAGCACTTGCTTTGAACAAGTGCTTTCTTAAATTTATGTCGCGAAATTTGTAAATAAACAGCAAATTCAGCCTCCACAAAAAAGTGGTGGGCCCAAGAGGGTTCGAACCTCTGACCATCCGGTTATGAGCCGGGGGCTCTACCAACTGAGCTATAGGCCCGCAAAGCGCAACTAATATAGTCATTTTCTTTTTTAATGCAACAAAAAAGTGAATTTTTTTAAAAAGCTTCAAGGAGATTGAAGTAAAATTTGAACCCTTCAGGCGTAAAACCCATGTCGAAACGAAGGTTTATCTTCTTTTTCTTCGCGAGCTGCACCCTGATGCCGAACCCGCCGCCGTATTTGAGATCTCTGAAAATAAAGTCCGTAAAATTGTGCATCACTCTTCCGGCAGCGAAAAAAAGCGTTCCGCCGAAGCGCCAGTAGATGGGAAAACGCCATTCGGTCTGCGCCGCGATCATGTAGTTGTCGCGGAAGCGGTCTCCGATATATCCGCGCATCATGTCTTTGCTGCCTATCGTCGGGAGAAACGATAGAGGGGCGTTGCCGCTTACTCCTTCGAACATCAGCTGAAATCCCAGAACCGATTCGAATTTCGGTATGGGGATCTTCACGAAAGTGCGGCCGTCGATGAAAACACGCGAAAAACCGTATCTGCTGCCGAGCCAGAAAGGATGATACTGGTAAGTTATTTCTGCCATGCTTCCTGTCGTCGGGAAAAACGAATCGTCTGTGCTGTCGTAGCTCAAACGAAGACCGATTCCTGAAATAAAGCCGTTCTTCCTGTGATCTTTAAAATAGGAATCTGCAAGCCCGTCCTTTTTTTTCTTGAGCAGCATGTGATAACCATGCGAAAGCGAAAGTCCGGCATAAAACGATTTCCACACTCTGCGGTTTACAGAATTTTCGAACTGAAAAGTAAAGGGCTCGAACACCTCGTGGTCTGAAGCCGGCGTACCGTTTCCGATCCCGTAAAAATCGGTCGGATATTTCTTAAAAACAAGTTTGCTTTTCCAGTGCCAGTCGGCGTTGTTCCAGTAGAGGTTCCCGACATTCGCGCTGAGCATCTGGTTTCTCAGCGTATAGAAGAAGACCATCGCGAGCGAATTTGACTTGCTTACATACTCGTCTTTGTAGTGTTCTTTATGGATCACAGCCGAAGCTCCGAAACCGGCACTTGTGTCACTTGAGTAAAAAACAACGGGAAACGCGATAAAACCGAGTTTTTTACCATCCTTTTCATCTGCCTTCGCGTCACTTTTTACCCTTTCTTCTGTTTTTGAGGCGATCTCTTCATTTCCCGTTTCCGCTCCTTCTGCGTAAAGTGCAAAAAATGAGAATAAAAAGATGAATAGGATCCGTATCTTTCCCGGCATTTTAATCTAAAAATCAAAGTTCAATCCAAAAAACAGACAAAAAGCGCAGGATTATATAAATTTTTTCATAAATTTCGAGAAAGATGTTCCTAACTACTAAATTTTTTTTTAAATCTGGCTATAATGCCGCGGTTTTGTTTTTTAACTGGAGAGATCTATGATGAAAATGTTGTTCTGCTGCTCTTTGGGATGCCCGAAAAACAGGGTCGATTCCGAAGTGGTGATAGCGCAGTTCCTTGATAAAGGGTGGGGGATCGCCGAAAGTCCAGACAAGGCTGATCTTGTGATCCTCAACACATGCAGTTTTATAAACGATGCGAGGGAGGAATCGGTAAATTCCTTCTTCGATCTTCACGCAAACCTTAAAAAAGGGGCGAAGATCGCTGTCATGGGGTGTCTGCCGCAGCTTTATCCGAATCTGGGAGAGATGCTGCCCGAAGCCGACTTTATTTTCAGCGTGAACGATATCCCGAATATAGAAAAAATCATTTCGGCTTACTGGAACGAAGGGTACAGAGGAAAAGGGGGAAAATCTGAGTTCCTTTACACATCTTCGATGGGGCGCGTCCTCACTTATTCTCCGTGGACTGCATATCTCAAGATCGCCGACGGCTGCGACAACTTCTGCGCATACTGTTCTATCCCGCATATCCGCGGCAGATACCGCGAGCGTCCGCTGAAAGACATCCTTGCCGAGGCTGAAAACCTGATAAAAACAGGAGTGAAGGAGATAGTCGTCATCGCGCAGGATACGACGCAGTACGGCTCGAAGACAAATTCGTCTCTTAAAAAACTGATCCGCGCGCTCAATGCTTTGAAAGGGGATTTCAGATTCCGCGTGATGTATCTCTATCCGTCAGGTATTGACCGGGAACTGCTTGAAACTATTAGAGATTCAGAGAAAATGCACAACTATCTCGAAGTGCCTCTTCAGCATGTTTCAAGCACGGTGCTCAAAGCGATGAACAGGCGTTACGGAGAGCAGGATATCTATAAACTTCTCGATATGATAAAAGATGTCTTCGGTGAAAACTATCTGCTCAGAACAACCGTGATTTCATCTTTCCCTGCTGAAAAAAAAGAGGATCACGAACAGCTGAAAGCCTTTATTGAAAAAGGGTATTTCGACTATATCGGGGCATTCAAATATTCAAAAGAAGAGTCTTCTGCATCCTACAAAATGCGCGCCGTAGCTGCAAAAACGGCGGATGCAAGGTTCGCTGAGATCGAAAAGGCGGCTCACGAGTGTATGGAAAAACGTCTCGAAAGGTTCGTCGGGCGTGATGCAGAGGTGCTTTACGAAGGGATGGATCCCGAACTCAAAGTGCCTGTCGGCAGATGCTGGAACCAGGCGCCTGAGATCGACGGGATCACGATAATCACCAACCTCGAAGGCGAAAAAGAGGGCACTATCCTGAAATGCAGGGTGACTTCGAGGGAAGGCACTGATTTTATTGCCGATATTTTACATTAATCTTTATATTCCGGAGGTCTTATGTCTGGCGTTATAAAAACTTCTGAGGCTTTGAAAGTCAATTTGGCAGAGACTTTTGTTGCTGGTTACGAATTTTCTGAACAGGAAAAATTCATTCTGAACGCAGTCGAAAAACACCCTCTTCTTGAAAAAAGGATGAGGACTTTCTTTCTTGAACTCAACCATCCGTTCCCGAATTTTACCGAGGTCATCGAGGCTTACCGCTGGATAACTCTCGAAAACATGTGGGTGTTTGCCGATCTTGAAGAAAGCAGTGAACTTTTGAAGCTGCTTGGTCAATATTTCATGCAGATCTTTTCGCAGAAACTCGATATTCCGCAGAGAAACAGGCTGAGACAGACGATCTTCAATGTTTTGGAACTGCTTTACAAGATCCTGCAGAGCAACAAGATTTCCGATGATGTTTTCAATTCGTTTCTTGACATCACGGAAACTGTTCTTGCGGACGGCAATCCGGGACTGATGGAAGCATCGAGTTCTCTTAAAAAATATGTTACCGACATCAGCAAGGACGGGCGTTTCAGCGACAGGATATTCAAAATGCTCAAACGCGTGATGACCATAAATCTGGATTACTGGAAAAATCTCCAGTCGTTCTCTGACTGGCTTGAAAACAGGAAGATCGAGCACGGAGACGAGGCCCTGGAAATCGAAAACGCGATACTTTCGCAGTTCCCGCCCGAGCTTTTCACAGAGTGCGAAGAGGGGATCGAAAAAGCTGAGAAGTGCGAAGACTTCTTCAAACTTCCCGACTACACATTTTTTACCGACCGCTTCCGCAACACGATAGACTTTATTCCGACGCCGATATGCAAAATCTACTATATTTTCTATCTGCTCGATTTTTCGTCAATGGAAAGTCTGCGAGAATATCTTCTTTTTGACCTCAACAGGACTTTGAAGATCGTATCTATTGACGATACGGGCGAGGCAAAACGCTTCATTACGAGGATGTTCGACTTCTTCAAACCGGTCCGGGAGCTTTTCCAGAGCGCGATACTCGACTGTGTGAAAACACTCGGCAAAGAGATCGTGAAACGCGGCAGCGCTACAATCTGCGACCACTTTTTCGATGCAGTTATCCGCTTCGGATTCGTCTATCCGGAACTCAAGGGAGTCAACTCCGACTGGCAGATGATCGTTGATAAGAACCATGTCAAAAACATCAGGACCTGGCTTGAGATAATCGAAGTGAACCCGTCGAAAAGCACGAAACTTCTCTCGGCTTTGCTCGTAAATCTCAGGATAGGCGGCGTTTTCATATCAGACACGGATCTTTTCCAGAGCGATGTAACGAAGTTCCTCAACAGCCAGATCGCGCCGGCTTACCACATCGCGCGCCAGATCGCCGTTCTCTTCCCGGTCTACTTCAACGAGATCGGTGCGGAAGGCGAACTCAGAAAAATTTCGACAGCTATCGATGAGATCTGTCACAGAAAGGATCTGCTTACCCACTTCTTGAGAAAACAGATCCACGCTGAGAGCAACAATACCCACATCCAGCTTGCGAAAGATGTCTTTGTTTTCTGGCTCACCGGCAAGAAAGAGCACCTCAAAAACAAGATCCCGGACGAAATATACGAGACTCTCGAACCTGCAGGAGAACTCTACGAAGGACTGCACGAAGTCGCACGTTTCGTGACGAACAGATCCGGTGGTGATTACGAGACGCTTTTTACCATGAAACCTGCTGAAGTTGAGAAGATCATCGCCGATTTCGGAGCAGGGCATGAGGTCGAGCAGAAAAAGGTCGGCTATCTTTTCAACATTTATCTGCTTCTTAAGGAAAAATACTATCTCAATCCAGGCGATATTGCGAAAAAACTTAAAAAGATCACATACATACATAAGGCTACGATCGATGATTTCGAAGCCGCTATGACTGCCGAGGATTGGAAAAGCGCTGTCAGGATCGCATTCAAGATCATGTCGGCTCTCAAAAAGACCGTTCTTTCGGAAGAGCAGACCGAAGGAGTCGAAAACATCTACTACAAACGCCACATTGCGATCGGTATCCCTTCGATGTACGGCGAATACAGAGAGCCTAAATTTGAGGCTTTGGGCATGATCTACAGGATGGAGCAGCTCGTTTCCACCATGGTCGACAAACTTGTCTCGACAACGAAACTTCCTTATGTCTCAGCCGACAACATCAGAGAGACCTGCGAGATCCTCGAACTTTTCCGCGAAGGTCTGGAACTCGGCGGCATCACGAGCGAAAGTTTCAATTCAGACCTCAAAATGCTGGAATACAGTCTGGTCTCGTCAAGTTTCTCGCTTCATCAGTATACCAATATTTTTGAGTTCTTTGCTGAGGACCTGAGCAAGATAGTCTATGACTATTTCCTCGGTATCCACGACCAGAACCTCAAAGTAGTCCTTGAACAGTATATCGAAAAGCACAATCTCACAGTTTCATCGGAAAAGGACAAAGAGAAGATCATCCACAAAAAGAGCGAGGAGTTCTACCGCGACATCATCTCGTCGTCATTCCTCATGCAGCAGATAGACAGCCTGATAAACTATCTTCTCTCGATCCTGCACGGTATTCCGAAGAATCTGACGCAGGAAGACATCCACATGATCATGACCTACAAGCGCAAATCGATAATTTCGGAGATCGACAAAAAGGACGACGAGCTCGACAACCAGGTCTTCTTCGGCGCGAAAGGGTATTTCCTGAAAAAGATCAAGGAATACGGAATGCCAGTCCCGCACGGATTCATCCTTACGACCGAGCTTTTCAGACGGCGCGAGGCTCTGATGAAGCATCCTGAGATCGAAAAGGAGATCTACACCACGATTTCAGACGCTTTGGGCGTTCTCGAAGAAAAAACCGGCCTGCAGTACGGCAACCCGAACAATCCGCTCATGCTTTCGGTCAGAAGCGGTTCGGCGATGTCGATGCCGGGCGCGATGAACACTTTCCTCAATGTCGGAATGAACGACGAATTCGTCGAGCAGCTCGCCAAAAAGGAGAATTACGGCTGGACTTCGTGGGACTGCTACAGACGACTGATCCAGACTTGGGGTATGAATTTCGGTATCGACAGAGACCTTTTCGACAAAGTGATCGCCGACTTCAAAAAAGTCTACGGAGTGGAAAAGAAGATCGGTTTCAGGCCTGAAGTCATGAAAGAGATCGCAAAAGAATACATGAAGATCCTCAAAAGCCAGAATGTCGTTTTCGAGCAGAACCTCCACAAACAGCTCTTTACGTCGATCCACGCCGTCTTCGATTCGTGGAATTCGCGCAGAGCCCTTGTCTACCGCGACAAACTTCACATCGCGAGTGAGTGGGGGACCGCTGTGATCGTGCAGAAAATGGTGCTTGGAAACATCAACTACGATTCCGGGACCGGTGTCGTTTTCACCCGTGAACCCAACGGCAGAGGAAGAAAGGTATCTCTTTACGGCGATTTCGTAATGTGTTCTCAGGGAGAGGACATCGTCGGCGGTCTTGTTCACCCGTATCCTGTTTCAGAGAAGCAGAGACTCAACATGAAAAACGCTCCCGATATCAGTATGGAAAAAGATTTTCCTGAAATATATTCGGCACTTAATGAAATATCGGTCGAACTTATCAACAAACGCGGTTTCGGCCATCAGGAGATCGAATTCACCTTCGAGACCTCGAAAAGGGAGGATCTCCACATACTTCAGATCCGTTCATATCACCAGAACGACCTCATGCAGGAAGAGCTCGTCCCCGACAATCTGACGCTTATAGGCGAAGGAACAGGTATCGGAAACAATGTCCTCACCGGTCGGGTCGTATTCTCGATGGAGGATATCGAAAAGTGCAAACAACTCTATCCGGGAGAAAAAATTATCGTTATGCGTCCCGATACTGTAAGCGACGATATCGACATGATCTTCGAAGCCGACGGACTTCTCACATCGCGCGGCGGAGCTACTTCCCATGCTGCTGTCACTGCGGTCAGACTCGGCAAGATCGGTGTCGTAAACTGCAAGTCGCTGACTTTGGACGAAGCCAACAAAACCTTCACTTTCGGCGGTGAGACCAGAAATGTTCTTTGCACGCTCACAATCGACGGAAGGAGAGGTTTTATCTACGGGTAGTTGATTCAGATCTTAGTCTTCAGCCACTTTTTCTGTCTGTATAAAATGCAGAAGATCCAGTTCGTAAGGATCATTGTAAGAGCTATCGTCAGCCATACTCCGTTTGCGCCGAGCCCGAGTTTGACTGCCAGGAACCACGAAAGGGGGATCCGTGCGAAAATTATCGGCATGGCTACATAGAATGAAGGTTTCGTGTAGCCTGAGCCGGCGAATGTGCCGTTTTCAAAGACGATGCCGCCGCACTGTATTATTTCAGCGGGCATTACGAACCATAGATAGCGCACTCCGTGGTAGAGAAGGTCCGGATCAGAGTTGAAGAACGATACGAACTGCCGCGCGAAAACGATCGTGACGAGTGAATAGAGCGCTGTCAGAAGACATACCGCCTTGAATGAAAATATCGAGGCTTCGAAAGTCCGCTCTTCCTGCTTTGCGCCGATATTCCTGCCGACGAAAGTCGAAAGGCCCGATGCAAAACCGTGGGCGATAAAGTATGAAAAAGATTCGATTTTATGCCCGATACCCATTGCGCCGATAGCGCCGGAACCGAAATTCGCGGTCACTTTCGCTATGAAAAAGTAGATGAAAGAAAAGAACATGCTCGAGAGCGCGACAGGACAGCCTATTGAAAGATAACGGGAAAATCTGATCTCGCCGCCTGTTTTTTCAAGGCGTATCCATTTGTTTTTTATGATTATGCCGAGATAGAGCGAAGATGCGATGAGATGGCTCAGAACCGTTGCGATCGCGGCCCCTCTTGTCTCAAGTCTCGGAACAGGGCCGACACCGAACATAAGGACCGGGCTCAGAATTATGTTGAAAATAAAGGTGACTATCTCAACGACTACCGGAGTTTTGGTGTCCCCCCACGCTATGAGTATCGAATGAAGCGAGAACATTATGAATGAAACGACCGAAGTCCCGATCATGATCTGAAGATATTCGATCCCTGCCTTCCGAGCGACAGATTCAAGTTTTATGAGGTCTACAAGAGGATCTATGAGTGGAAAAAGAAGGATCGTTGAGGCTGCGCCGAGGAGAAAAGTGAGTTCAAGCGCTCTCATGCAGTTGCTTTTAGCCGTTTCTATCCTTCCTTCACCGATATTTCTCGAAACTCCGGCTACTGTCCCGACTGTGACGAGCGAAGTCAGACCGTTGACCCCCCAGACCATGAAGACAGAGGCGCTGACTCCTGCAAGAAATTCTTTCCCGAGACGCCCGAGCCAGAACATGTCGACAATGTTGAAACCGCCTTTTAAAATGTTGAGGAGTATTATCGGGATGGAGAGTGAGAGGATCACCTTTGACGGCTTGTCTTTAAGCAAATCTGCCGCTGTTTTTGTCATAAACTCTCCAAAAATTGCGGGAAAACAAAAGAAATGGTGGAGCAAACCGGATTCGGACCGGCGACCTCGTACATGCGAAGCACGCGCTCTCCCAGCTGAGCTATTGCCCCACGCGGCGCGGACTATAAGAAAAAAAATCTGTTTTGCAAATAAAAAATGCTTCGGCGGAGATAAAAAATCGTATCCAAGGTTGACTTTCGGAAATCCGCGCTTATTTACTCAGCCGTTTTAGTGTGCCAACGAGGTGAAAATGAGTTCTGAAAATTTTATGATGACTGAAATTCCGGCGACTTTGCCTGTTTTCGTGCTTAAAGAAGGGGTCCTGTTCCCGTTTATGCTGATGGGGATAGCTGCTCCTAACGAAAAACTTTTTGCCAACCTGCTCAGAGCCGCGGAATCGACCGGGAACTATATCGTCGTGGTCGCGGAAAAACGGGCAGGGATGGATAAAAGCCTGCTTCCAAGAGTCGTGGATATGGAAAATCTTTACTCTGTCGGAACGGTCGCAGCGATCGTCAGGGAAAACACGGACGGGGACGGCCGCGGCAACATCCTGCTTAAAGGTCTTAAAAAAGTCGCGGTAAAAGAGGTCTTTTTCAACCAGAAATTCGCGATGAGTTTTGCGAGAGTCGAGGTCGTAGAGGAGCACAACTATATCGATCCTAAGGAAGAAACGCTTCTTAGGACGGCCGTTTTGGATACAAAGGAACTTTTCAATGCGATAAATTCGCTCAATGTTTTTCCGCCTGCTGTCCTTAAAGATTTTAAAAATATCAACGATCCGGCGCGTCTTGCAGAGTTTATAGCTTCGAATTTTCTGCGGAACACAGAAGAGCTGCAAAAGGTCCTTGAGGAAAACTCGCCGCTCAAAAAGCTGAATCTGGTGCGTAAAGCGCTTGAGGACGCCATTGCTTTCATGCAGGTAAAGAACGATGTAAAGCGTAAGACCATGGAACGGCTCGAAAAAGGGCAGAAGGACATGATACTGCGCGAGCAGATAAAGCAGATCCAGGCTGAACTCGGAGAAGGTGATCCTTTTTCGGCAAGTATCAGGGATTACGAGAAAAAACTCGAGGAAGGCCTGCTTCCCGAACACGCTGTTCCCGAGGTGAAAAAGCAGATCGAGCGCCTTAAAAGCATGAGTCCGTTTTCGCAGGATTCATCAATGCTCTCTTCGTGGCTGGACAGTGTCTTTGAACTGCCGTGGAAGATCTCGACTGAAGACAACAAGGATATAAACGAGGCCGAAACGGTGCTTCAGGCGGACCACTACGGGCTTGAAGATGTCAAAGAGAGGATACTTGAGTTCCTTGCGGTTCGTCAGATAAAGGGCGACCAGAACTCGAAATCTCCGATTCTCTGCTTTGTCGGGCCTCCGGGAGTAGGCAAGACTTCGCTCGGGAAATCGATCGCCCGTGCTTTGAAGCGCAAGTTCTACCGTCTGAGTCTCGGCGGCTTGCATGACGAGGCTGAAATACGCGGTCACAGACGGACTTATGTCGGTGCGATGCAGGGAAAGATTTTGAAAGGACTTACCAGCTGCAGATCGAACAATCCTGTTTTCATGCTTGACGAGATCGACAAACTCGGCAAGGATTTCCGCGGGGATCCGTCGTCTGCGCTTCTCGAAGTGCTTGATCCCGAGCAGAATTTTTCGTTTCTGGACAACTATATCGGGATCCCGTTTGATCTCAGCAAAGTGTTTTTCATCGCGACGGCGAACTGGGAAGACACTATTCCGGAACCCTTGAAAGACAGGATGGAAGTGATCAGACTGTCGGGCTATACAGACCTCGAACGTATTGAGATCGCTAAGAAATATCTCATTCCGAGGCAGCTTGAGAACAACGGTCTCGCGCCGAAGGAGATCCAGTTCACGAAAGAGGCGCTGCTTTTCATTTCGAGGAGATACACCCGAGAGGCCGGTGTCAGAAACCTTGAAAGATGTATCGGCTCGATATGCAGGAAAACGGCGACTCTCAAAGTTCAGAAAAAGGATTTTGCAAAGAAGATCACCCCGAAAGTTGTCGAACAGTATCTCAAGCTTCCTCCTTTTTCGGAGCATGACTTCGACGAGGCAAAGAGGGTGGGCGTCATCACAGGGCTTGCATGGACCCAGTACGGCGGCGCGACCTTGAAGATAGAAGCTAACTCTATGAAAGGAAACGGGAATCTGCTTCTCACCGGAAAACTGGGTGAAGTGATGCAGGAATCGGCGCGTATCGCACTTTCATTCATCCGCAGCAATGCGGCAAGATTCGGCCTGGGCGGAGACTTCACGATAAGCGACAAGGATATCCACATCCATTTTCCTGCCGGAGCGACACCGAAAGACGGCCCGAGTGCCGGGATCGCGATAACATCGGCGCTCCTCAGCCTCTTTTTGAACAAGGCGATAGATCCGAAGACAGCGATGACAGGGGAGATCAGCCTTACCGGCGAAGTGCTTCCGATCGGCGGGCTCAAGGAAAAACTTCTTGCCGCAAAGCGGAACGAAGTGAAAAAAGTCATTATTCCAGAACAGAACCGCGCCCTTTATGAAAGCATCGAAGACGAGATCAAATCAGGGATCAAAGTCGTTTTTGTCAAGGAATACAGCGATGTTTTCAAAGTTTTGTTCGGATAAAGTGACCCGGGGGATCTGCAAATTCCCTTTTTGCGGGGGATCATGCTGCTGAACGAATTTATTCCAGTTGATAAAAGTTCTGCGATAAGGGCCTTTCTTTTTTCGCTACTGACTGATGAAAAAGTTGAAGTCATTTGTGAAAACGAGCTTCCCGATGATGCTGTTTCTGCACTTAACTGCTTGGATCTATTCGGCAAAACTGTTGAGAAAGAAAATGGTGTCTTCAAAATTTCGGGAAAAACGCAGATGCCGCAGCAAGCTGTCGACTGCGGAAATTCGGCGACGATGATGCACCTTTTGACGGGGATATCGGTCTTCCTCGGATCGGATCTGAAACTTATCGGCGACGGATCGTTGATGTCGCGTGACCACAGCGATTTTACGGATGCCGCAGAACTTTATAAAGGGTGCTTTGTCGAAACTGCGCTTACGAAAGAGAGTGCCCAGCTCAAGTCTTTTCACCTTCTTGCGATGCTCAGAAAGGGAGGAAAACTTCATTTCAGAAGCAGGACGCGCAGAAATACCGAAGAACTTCTTGCCGTAATGGGGGTGAAACTGACCGAAAGCGAAGGCTTGATCGAGGTCTTTCCCGTTGAAAGCCTGCACGGATACAGAGTCACTCTGCAAAAAGACCCTTCTTCGGCTTTCATTGCAGCATGTGCAGCTTTTATATGCGGTAGATCATTTGAAATTTCGGATGTTTATCCTGAAAGATCAAGGCTCGAGCCGTTCGCTTTTCTTGAAAGATCGGGATACTCTGTCGGAATAAAATATGAAAAAGGCGGCTGCATCGTCAGCGGGGAGCCGAAAATCTGCAAAGCAGAGAAAAATATCGCTGTCGGAAAAGATGAAGTCGCAGCAGTGATCGATGAGATCCCGTTTATTGCCTACATGGCGGCACGCAACGGGCTGGATTTCCGCATCGGAAACGCAGAATGGCTCCGCAACAAGGAGAGCGACCGCATCAGCGAAACGGTGAAAAGGCTTTCACTCATGTTCCGTTCCGAAGAATTTGAAGACGGATTCAAGGTTTCAGGCAGCACGGAAGTCTCTTTGAAAGGGGAGATCCCGCACAGTTTCGACCACAGGATGGAGATGCTTTCAAGTCTGATCGCTTTAGATCGCGGCATCGGTTTTGAAGCGGATCCTTCATATAAGATTTCGTTTCCCAAATTTTATGAACTTTTGAGATATTTGAAAAATGAATAATGAGATCAAGAAGTTAAGGCAAGAACTCGATTCTCTTGACGACCAAATCGCAGAACTCGTCTCAAAAAGGATAAAGGTCGGAAAAAAGATCGTGAAACTTAAACAGGAAGCCGGACTGTCAAAGGATGATCCGAACCGGGAAAGAGAGATCATCGGGCGGATCACTGCCGGAAAAAGTGAGATCTCGGAACTTCTGCAAAGCCTTTACGGGAGGATCTTTGATTGGGTAAAAAATCGGTAATTAAGGGAAAATATTTAAGAAAAGCCGAATTTCTTATCATAGTCCTGATTGCTTTTTCACTATATTTTCTGCTCAAAGAAGAACCTCAAAAAGATGTTTTAACTGAAATTCCTAAACCTGAAAGCGAAACTGCGGCTGAAACGGAAAAACCGGATAATGGTGAAAAGGCCTCAGTCTATTTCGACAGCGAAGTAGAAAATATCGTGAAAAAAATGGTGAAAAACGCCGAAAAAACGATAGACGCCGCGACTTACACCTATTCAAAAAGCGATGTGACGGAACTTCTTGAAAAGAGGGCTTCCGAAGGGGTGAAAGTGCGCCTTGCTGCAGGAAAGAACAAAGACAAGTCGCTTCCTTCGTTCGATTTTTCTCTCGCAAAGACGGAAAACGGGATATACCACCCGAAATTTTTCGTTTTTGACGGGAAAGATGTCCTGATACTTTCGGCGAACATCTCCTCTGCGCCTGACGCTTCCAACAATGCCGTGCTTTTCCGGAACGCACCTGAGGCTGCGGCAATATTGAAAGAAGAGATCGATGATGTTTTTGAAGGAAAGATCGTAAAAAGATGTGCTGACGGCTGCGTTACCGAGATCGGGACGATAATTTTCAATCCTGGAAAGGGGTGTGTGAAGATCCGCGATGAATTTCTTTCAGCGGAACAGTCGATAAAAGGGGCTGTCTACACTGTGACGCAGAAAAATCCGGTCATGACAGGGCTCAAAAAGGCTGTGAAGCGGGGTGTGGACACACGGCTCATAGTTGACAACTGGCGCGGGGATGACGGAAAGATCGTGAACAAACGGGCTGCGGCATACCTTGAAAGCATCGGTGTCAAACTCAAGTACGATGAACCTGAAAGCCGCGACGAGCGCCTTTTTCACCACAAATTTGCCGAGATCGACGGCAGAGTCGCACTTTTCGGCTCTATGAACTGGACTGCTTCGGCGTGTTACCGCAACCGCGAGATAATCGTTATTTCAAAAGATGCCGCTGTCGCAGAAGCGTTTGCCGGTTATTTCGACACCAAATGAATTTTTATTGACGGAAAATGCGCGGCAACTAAAATCGCACGGTCGTTTTTTTTAAATGTTTTTTTGAGGAGGAAAAAATGCTTAGGATTGAAAAAGTTGCAGGAAAAGATGTTTTGATGGAATCGGAAATTCCTTTTTTGAAGCTTTTCAAAAAGGGCAAAGTGCGTGAAGTTTACGAGCTCGGCGACTATCTTCTTATCGTTGCGACCGACAGGATCAGCGCATTCGACGTCGTAATGAAGACAGGCGTTCCGTCGAAAGGCATCTATCTCACGCAGCAGTCGGCTTTCTGGTTCAAATTCATAAAAGAACACGGTTTCAGCACCCATTTCGTAAGCGACGACGTTGAGGAAATAGCAAAAATTACGGGTGAAAAACGTCTTCTTGACCTTCCGTGGCTCAAGGGCAGGGTAATGCTCGGAAAACGGGCGGAAGTCCTTCCGGTCGAGGCTGTATGCCGCTTCAGGATCTTCGGTTCGGCAGTCTCCGCACTCAAAAACAACACCTGGATCTGGGACAAGATCGAAGCCGACGACTTTGCTGAAGGCTCTCTCATCAAAAACGGCCCGATCTTCACTCCGACCGAAAAATCGGAAACCGATGACAAGATAACTTTTGACCAGATGGTAAAGATCGTCGGTTCCGAGGAGACCGCGCGCCAGGTAAAAGAGACCACGATCAGACTTTTCAAGCTCTGCCGCGACTACGCGCTTGAGAATTTCGGATTCGAGATCGCAGACGGAAAGGTCGAATACGGCTTTATCGACGGCGTCCTCTCGCTTGTTGACGAGACTTTCACGAGCGACAGCGCGCGTTTCATCCCCGACAAATCGAAGGAAGTCTTCAGAAAATGGCTCACAGACCACAACTTGAGAAAAGTCGCTGCTGTTCTTCCTGACGATGTCGCAATGATGGTTTCTGACCTCTACAGAAGCCAGTGCCAGGATATGAAAATCAAACTTTAGACTTCACGTTGCTTTTCTTCGATAGGGCGGCGGTCGTTATATCGTTATGCGCCGCATATCGTTATATCGTAATATCGTGATCACGTAATTACGGCAAGATCAGCGGCGCCGTGAGATTGTTTCGATTGAAATTGAGGGATTATTCAGCGGGTTTTTCTTCCGCAGGTTTTACTTCGGCTTCAGCCGGAGCTTCTTCAGCAGGAGCCTCTTTGACTTCTTCAGCCGGAGCTTCTTTGACTTCTTCAGCAGGTTTTGCTTCAGTTTCAGCCGGAGCTTCAGCAGTAGCTTCTTCCGCTTTCGGTTCTTCTTTTACTTCTTCAGCGGGAGCTTCTTCTTTTGCGGGAGCAGCCGGAGTTTTGAGCGCTTTCAGAGTTGCTTCGTAGTTCTCTTTTCTGCTTGAGAACTGAGCCATGTATTCGTTGGCAAGGTCTTCTGCGCTTTTGCCGTCAGCGTTTTTGAGATTTACGTCAGCGCCTGCGTTGATGAGGATCTCGACGACTTTCTCGTTTCCTCTCTGAGCTGCGACCATGAGCGGAGACTGTTTTTTCGCATCAAGTGCGTTGACATCGCTTCCTGCTTTGATAAGTGCGTCAACGACTGTCGGCATACCTGTCCATGAAGCCCAGAGAAGGGCAGTCCAGTTGTCTTCGTCAACAGTTTTGACATCAGCGCCGTTTTCAAGAAGAAGTTTCGTCATTTCGAATCTCTTTTCTTCAAGACTCGGATTTTCGACTTCGGTTCCGTCATCTTTTTTGGAAGTAGACTTCTTTGTGATCAAGTCTCTGTCGCCGTAGTTGAGGTAAGCGACCCACATAAGCGGAGTCCTTTTCTGCTCGTCCTGCTGGTTTACAACTTTTGCATCCTTGCCGATGATCTCCTTCATCTTGTCGATGTTGTCCTGAATTATCGGGGAAACGAGCGGGCTTTCCTCGACATCGCCGCGGAGCTGGTCAAAGCCGAGTTTTACGACGAAAGCGAAAACGAGACCTGCGACCATAAGGATAAGACCGTCTTTGAGTATTGCTTTGTAGTTTACATTTTTCTTAGCCATGATTCCCTCCTTATGCCTCTGCCTTTGCTTCTTCTTTCGGCGCTTCTTCCGAAGCATTGTCCTGAGTGAGCGTTCTCTTGAGTGCGACTACCGCGATCGGGCTGATGATAGCGAGAGCGAAGTAGATCATCCACATAAATTCAGGGCTTTCGAGGTATTCGATGTTTCCTGTTTCGATTTTAGCCTTTACGCCGTCGTAGCAGAGACTTGCGATAAGAAGTCCGCTGACGAAGCCGTTGATGGGCCTTGCGATGAACATCGGAAGGGCCGAAAGTCCCATGTAGGAAGCAACTTTATCTTTCGGTGCGACAGATGCGACGTATTCCGTGAATCTGGGTGAGAAAATAAGTTCACCGACTGCGAAAACGAGGATCTGCGCGATGATTACGAATCTGTAAGCCTGGTCAAGGTTGCTGATTCCGGGGATCGCAAGGAACCATTCGCCCGGGAAAGCAAGGAAAAGAAGCGAAAGGGCGGAAAGTGTCATACCTACGACCAGAAGTTTTACGATATTGAACTTGCCGATGAAATTCATCGTAAGTGCAAGACCGACCGTGATGATGAGCGGGTTGAGCGAGTTTACTGCTCCCAGCTGGAAGTCTGCGAACATTGTCCTCAAATAATACTTCGGCATGACCATCGTCTGGTGTGTGAAGACGAGACGGACACCGAGAGTGAGGCAGAGGAAGAGAACGAGTTTCTGGAAAGCCTTTTCTTTCCAGACTTCAGCAAAGATCTTGAGCGGGGTTTTGACTTCGCCGCTGCCGTCGTCTTCGTCTTTTTCCTCCATGTTGTCCTCGTTGATGAGGAAAGCGCAGAGGAAGCAGATGGCGCTCATAACGAAACCGAACGTGAAGATCGCGAGGTTGCCTTTAACAGGGCCGAGCGCGTTTCTGAAACCGTCGCATACAGCGACACCGGCAAGCATAGCACCGATGTTCATGATGAGGTAGTAAAGGTTGAAGCCTTTACCGCGGTTGTCCTTGTTCGTGAAGTGACGCAGAGCCGTGCTTGTGATCGTGACGAGCATAGCGGTTCCGAGTGCCATGATGAAAAGAAGTCCGCCGATCGAATACTGAAGGACCTTTCCTTCCATAAGACCGGGGAAAACACCCATTCCCAAGCGGCTGATCATGAGCAGGATCGTCGCGAAAAGGAATGATTTTTTGTCACCGATAACGTCGCAGATAGATCCGACCGTGAACATGAAAGCGGTGATGAACAGGAAGAAGTATCCCTGCCATGCGCCTGCTTCGTAGTCGCTGAAACCTACGTTGTCTGTAAGGAACATCGAAAGAACGATGATAACCGAGAAATACGAAAGACCGTCAAAGAACTGGATGGCATTGACCAACCAGAACTCTTTGTTGAAACCACCTAAAGTTTTTGCCATAAAACACCTCCTAAAAAAAACGGCGCAGTTTCCACAAAAAACGAGATTAAGTCAAAAAAAATGTTGGAGGGTTCATTTGTGAGGATCGTGATGATGAAAAAAAGATTTGCATTTTCGGCTCCTACGATTGTGTTTTTCGCACTAAATACGCGGTAAATTTGATTTTTGTGAAATAAAATCGTCTTATTCAGTGTTGTTTACGCGGTTTTTTGATGTGTTTTGCGTGAGGAAACAGTGAAAAAGCTGATTTTTGTTATAATTTTTCTGAATTTTGCGGTCTTTGCCGAGAGTTTTGCGCCTGAAATACAGAACAGCGTTGTCTTTCTCGGTGATGATGTTTCGGTAAAGGTCAAAATTCAGCCGGCTGAAAACATTTCGGCGGTTTTCAGCGAGAAATTCGCCGATGCAAAGATCAGAAAAATCGAGGCGACCCCTGAAAAAGACGCTGTTCTGCTGAAGATCGTCGTCTTCAAAAGCGGCGAGATCGAGATCCCGGAAATAAACATCGTTTCAGGCGGCGTTTCGGGAAAGACCGAGCCTTTCAAGATCACGGTCCAGGCGAGAACGAAAGAGAGCGACACCGAACTCCGCGGACTTAAAGAAAATGCGGCAATTAAGGAAAAGGACTACGCTCTGCTTTACGTCCTTGCCGCTCTGATTGTTGCAGCACTGCTTATTTTTGCGATCTTCAAACTGAAAAAGAGATTCGCGAAAAAGGCAGAAGAGAAAGTGCCCGAAGTCGTTCCGGCGGAAGTCGCCAAAGATTTCATCAAAAAGGCCGAAGCAAAAAGAAAGGAAGGCGATTTTGAAAGTTTCACGGATCTTGTAACGCTCGGATTAAAAACTTATATGTCGTTGATATCACACAAAAATTATGTTGAAATGACGACTTTTGAAGTAAAGCGCGCTTTAAAACGTGACCATATTTTTTCGGAAAATACCGAGTCGGTCTTGTCTATTTTAAACCTTGCCGACAGATATAAATTTGCCGACGAACCGCTGAAGCCGGAGGATTTTGACTCGCTTATCGACGGTTTCCGTGCTTTTTTGAAGACAAAGGAGGAAAAACATGTTTCTGCTTGATCCTCTTTTTCTGCTTCTGTGGATCCCGCTCGTTCTTCTTGCAGTTTTAGTGATAAAATCAAGAACCAAAAGAAATTCAGTGGCTTTTACTAATTTCCGTTTTCTTCGCAATAAGGCTGACGCAAAATATTATCTGCCGCAGCTTTTCGATTTTCTGGCGTTTCTTCTCCTTGTTTTTGCTCTGGCGCGTCCTGTCACTCTCGAAAAAACGGTAACTCCCCCGGTAGAAGGCAAGGACATAATGATCACGCTCGATGTTTCGGGCTCGATGGAGGCGCTCGACTTTCAGCCGAAGAACAGGATAACGGCGGCGAAAAATGTGATAGAAGCCTTTGTCAAAGGGAGAAAAAGCGACAGGTTAGGTCTTGTTTTCTTTGCGAAAGAGAGCTTTTTGCAAATTCCGCTCACGACCGATTACGACATATTCAACGAGCTTTTAGCCAGGGTAACGACAGGTGTGATCGATGACGGAACAGCTATCGGAAACGGTCTGGGACTTGCGCTCTCGCGTCTTGAAAGCAGCAAGGCGAAAAGCAAAGTGATAATCCTTCTTACTGACGGCGACAACAATTCCGGCAACATAAGTCCTGAGACCGCGGCGGATATCGCGGCGAAACAGGGTGTCAAAGTCTATTCGATCCTCATCGGAACAGATGCCGAGGTCCCGTTCCCGGCAGGAAAGGATCTTTTCGGGCGCGACACTTTCCAGAAGGTCAGAATGAAGACTAATCCTGAACTTTTAAGAAATATTTCGGCAAAATCGGGCGGGAGATTCTATCAGTCGATATCGACCGAAGAGCTTGAAAAGGCGTTCAAAGATATCGACGAGCTTGAAAAAAGTCCGATTCCGGCAAGAAAACTCAAAATTTACAATGAATATGCGTCCGATTTTATAGTCTTAGCTCTTGCCTTTATTGTTTTTGCAAGAATATTATCAATGATATTCAAGGTCTATCCGGAGGTGGAAAGATGATGTTCTATAACTGGAAGATCCTTCTTTCCGCTGTGGTCTGGGTGCCGCTCCTTGTTTTCTGGATCGTTTACTGCACCAAAAAACGTAATGCTTTCACGCGCTTTTTTGATGATTCGCAGGCCAAAAGGACTCTCTTTGCCGGAAAGAAGACTCTGATCATAAAGCGGATACTTCTTTTCACAGCCCTTTCGCTTTTCACCGTCGCGGCAGCCCGTCCGATGACAGGCGGGGAAGAGATAAACACAAATTCGACAGGCATCGATATCGCGGTAGTTTTCGATGTGAGCCTCAGTATGTTTGCCGAAGATGAGAACGGGCCTCGTTTCGAAAAGGGAAAAATGATGCTAATCGACGTTCTTGGTTCGCTCGGAGGCGACCGTGTCGCGATAATTCCGTTTGCCGGAGCCGCCTTTCTGCAGCTGCCTCTGACCGATGATTACGAAACGCTGCAGACTGTGGTTTCGGTGCTTGAACCGGGGATGATAGAGCGCCAGGGAACAGCTTTGGGAACTGCGATAGAACTCGCAGCCGACACTTTGAAGTCGTCTCCGGAGACTTCAGATAAAATGATAATCATAATTTCTGACGGCGAAGACCCGTCGCTTGATTTCGGAAAAATGAAGGAACGGATAGAAAAAGAGCGCATCCATCTGGCTCTTCTTCCGCTTGGAACTGAAGACGGTGCGCCGGTGAAGATCGGTGACAGCTATTTGAAAGATAAACGAAATCAGACAGTTGTCTCGAAAATCGACAAAGGTTTCTTCGACAAGTGCATTTCAGTCTTAGGTGCGGTCGAGATCAAAAAAGGGGATACTCTGAGTTCTTACATCAAAAACTTTAAAAAGAGTTCCCGCGGCGAAAACAGGATCGTGAACATCTACAAAGAACGCTTTCAGATACCGCTTTTCTTCGGACTTGCGGCTTTCCTGATATACTATCTTCTCTCTTTTGCGAAACGGGGAGGAAAAAATGAAAAACAGAACTGATCTTCTGATCTTGCTTGGGTTTATGTCGTTGTTTTTATTGGCTTTTTCTCCTTTTGAAAAAGAGGCTGAGGAAAGTGTCGAAGGGAGAAAGAAGTATGCTGTCGGAGAGATGGCGGAAGCCGAAAAAGAATTCGACAAGGCGGCAAAACGGCTTGAGAACAATGCCGAAGCCTACTACGATCTCGGAAACGCGCTCCAAGGCCAGCAGAAATATGAAGAAGCTCTTGAAGCCTATAAAAAGTCGCTCGAATCGGGAAATGCAACGCAGAAACTGAGATCTGACATCTTCCACAACATGGCGAATTCGTTCGCAGGGCTCGGGAAATATCAGGATGCCGAGAAATTCTACATCCGGTCTCTTGAGGAGGAACCTTCAAAAGAAACGGCCGAAAATCTTGAGATCGTCAGAAGGATAATCGCACAGCAGCAACAGCAGCAGGAGCAGCAGCAAAACGAAAAACAGGAAAACCAGGATAAACAAGAAGATCAGGAACAGCAGGATCAGAACGAACAGAATCAGGAAGATCAGGAAAAACAGGAAGATAAAGAACAGAACGAGCAGAATGAAACTCCTGACGATGAACAGAATGAGGAGCAAAATCAGCAGTCTCAGGAACAGAATGATGAAAATAACGAAGGAAACGACGAAGATCAGAATTCCGGCATGAACGATGAAGATAACGAAACTCAGGACGAGGAAAACCGGAGCTCTGCTGCCGAAGAACAGGACGACGAGCAGCAAAACGACGACAGACCGAAGGAAAGCTCAGTTCTGAAGCAGTTCAAGCAGCGGAAAAATTTGCAAATCTCTCCTTTCATGCTAAAGAAGGAACAAAAGTCGGATAGTGATCAGACTTGGTGATTTTTGAGGGAAACTTGAGCAATTTCATTATAAAAAAAATATTCTTTACGGCATTGATTTTATTGCCGTTTTTCGCTTTTGCACAGTCTATCACGCTTTCGACTGACAGCGAGATAGTCCAGACCGACGCTCTTTTCGGATTCGTTCTCACGGCGGAAGGTTCGTTCGATTCGATCGAAGAGCCCGATTTCGCCAATTTTACGGTCGAAAACCGCTCGCAGTCGCAGTCGAATTCGATAAGCATAATCAACGGAAAGTTCGAGAAAAAGAGCTCAATCACTTACTCTTATGCTCTGCGTGCCGAAAAGGCGGGTGTCTTTGAGATAGGTCCCGCATCGCTCAAAGTGAAAGGAAAAACGATAAAATCGAACAAAGTCACGATCACGGTGACGGGGCAGGGAGGCAGCAGCGCTCCGGCAAATTCCAACAGTGCTCAGAATGTGCCTCAAAACGAAGCGGAATCAGATGCAACGGATGAAAATTATTATGAAAAACGTGCAAATTCCTTGATGAGTCCGCTGAGCGAATGGGAAAAGAAAACGCCGGATTATTTTATCAGAACTGTCGTAAATCCGCCAAGCGGTCTTTACGCGGGAGAGCCGCTCACAGTCACTTACTATCTTTTTATAAAACCGAATTCGATCAGCGACATCAACCCATACAAATTTCCGGTCTTTGACAATTGCTGGAAAGATGAAAAGGGTGAGACACGGCTTAATTTCAAGAGGCTGAGCATCGACGGCAAGGTCTATGACTATGCGCCGATAAAGACCTACATTCTCATCCCGGACGGGACTACCGACACGGTGGAAGGGACACAGATGATAATGGATGTCATCATCGGTTCGTTTTTCTCGACAAGAAAAGTGACGATCTCTTCTGTCGGCGTAAAAGTTCCGCTCAAGCCGATGCCTGAAAAAGAGGCTCACAAAAACGGCGTTTACGGCGATTTTCAGATTTTGACCGACAAAGGAAGCCTTACACTTGATAAAGATAACATGCTGGAAACGCTAACTTTTTCAATTAAAGGCTGCGGCAACTTCCAGGATGTCGGGATCGAACTTGAAAAAGATCCGATGCTCAAGATCTTTTCTCCCGAAATAAATTCTTCCGTTTCTGTTACGCCGAAAGGCTACTGCGGAGTCAAAACCTACAAGTTTATGGTGAAAGGGCTCAGACGCGGCGAAACGGTGCTGAAAGTTAGACCGTTTGAATTTTTCAGCAGGGATAACGGCTGGCAGAAGCCCGAGATCCCCGATATAAAAGTCTCCGTCAAAGATGTGCAGGGCGTTGAAGAAGAGGAAAAGACTTCGGTCGCTCATTCCTTCGAGCTTTTGAAGGAACTTCCGGCTGATCTGAAAAAATACGAGATAACACCTCTCACGGAAAAGAGCTGGTTCAGAGTGGCGCTGGCTCTTCCTTTCATAATGATCTTTGTTTCGTTCATGATCCGCATCGCAAAAAATATCAGGACGAGGCGTGACGGTTCCAGAAACGCAAAAATGGGAAAATGGAAGGATAAGATTCAAAGATCCAATGATTATGCTGAGTTGCTCAACAGTTTCTACGGTGCGCTGGAGGAACTTTACAACATCAGGCTCAAAGGCGAAAGACTCAATACTTTGAAGCAGAAATATGAGGGCAAAATTGACAATATAACCGATTTTGTAAGGAAAATCGAAGAGATATCGTATTCTGGAATGTCGAATGCCGACATCTCGGAATTGAAAAACGAGGCGATAAAGCTCCTTGATCCGAGAGGTCTCAAAAAATGATGAAAAAAATGATTCCGGTTTTTATGCTTTTTTTCTCTCTTCAGCTTTTTGCCGAAGACGGATTTTCTCTTTACATAAAAAAGGATTATCAGGGGGCATACAACGCTTTCTATCAGAATTTTGCAGGACATCTGGATGATCCGCTTTATTCCTACAATCTGGGGGTAACTTCGGAGGCGTTGGGCAGAAAAGGGGAGGCGCTCTATTTTTATCTGCAGTCGCTTCAGAATGCTCCGGATTTTCCCGAAGCTAAAAACAACCTCGACATCGTGGTCTCGGAGCTCGGGGTAACGATACCGAAAGTGCTGACGACACCTGTTTTTGCGCTTGACTGGCTGCTCATACTCTTTTTTGTTTCGCTTTACGCGTTTGCGCTGTTTATCGTCATGATCTGCTTCAAGAGCGACTGGCGCCTGAAGATCATGCTTCTTCCGGTTTTTCTGATCATGTGCGTCAGTGCATCGCTCTACTACATGAATTACAACGGGAATCTTAAAGAGAACTGGGCTGTCGCAGTAAAAGGCGAAGTGCTTCGAAGCGGCCCCGACTCATCACTCGGCGAAATAGGCAAAGTCAAAGAAGGGGAAATAATGACTATCGTTTCGTCAAGCGGCCAGTGGTATAAAGTCAAAAGTTTTCAGGACAACGTCGAAGGTTGGGTCGGACCAGGCTCGATCCGTGCAGTTAAGAGAGGAGCTTTATGATGAAGAAAATATTGTTCATTGTTGTCTGTTTCGCGAATATCCTGCTTTTTTCATGCAGCAAAACTCCGGTGATACGAACCACCGAATCCGATGCGGACAAAGTTTATCAGGAAGGCCTGTTCTATCTTGAAAACGGGGATCTGACCAATGCCGAAAACAGGTTCATGAAAGTCATTTCTGATTTCAGCTACAGTAAATATGAGCCTTTTGCGACTGTCGCGCTCGGCAAGACATACTACAAAAAAGAAGAGTATATGTCGGCGATAACGGTTTTCGATACGTTTTTAAAGCGCCATCCCAACCATGAGTCTGCGCCTGAGGCTCTTCTTTACAAGGCTCACAGCTATCTTGCGCAGAAACCTTCGGACTTTTTCATTCTGCCGAATCCAGCCGAACGCGATATCACGGTGGTCGAAAAAGCTGTCGATGTCTACAAAGAATATCTGGAGACTTATCCCGAAGACAAAAACCGGGAAGAAGGGGAGAAAAAACTTGAGGAGGCTGAAGGGATCCTTATCGAAAAAGATCTCAGAATTGCCGAATTCTATGCAAAGAGAAAAAAGTGCGCAGGGGTGTTCCTGAGACTTCAGCACATTGAAAACACCTTTAAAATCACGACCGAAAAAAATCTGAAAAGGATCAATGAACTTAATGAAAAATGTCCTCCGAAATCAAAAGAGGAATACTTCAAAATAGAGAGCGGAGAGGAAAATAAGGAACCTGAAAGTGAAGAGGGAGATGATGAAGACGCTAAATAGGCTCGCCGCGTTTTTCTTTGCCGCATTTGCATCAGCGCTTCTTTTGCAAGGCTGTTCCGTGCCGGAAGATGAAAAGAAGGATATCATTAAGATCCTTGAGATACGTGAAGAGCTTTCAAACACCGGTCAGACAAACAAACTGGCGCTTCTTCTGACAGACGGCTTTCCGGCCAGGAAAGAGTATCTGGATCAACTGAAATACAGAAATTTTTATCTTACCGAATATGAATATTCAATAAATTCAATAAATCTCGCATCTTACAATCCGTTGACGAAGAAAGTGAATGCACTTGTCGATTTTGACCTCACCTTCAAGACGCCCGAAGATCCTGCGGCGACACTGCTTTTGGGCAGACTTGAAAAAGTCGTGCTCGTAAAAGAGAAGATCGGCTGGAAAATAGACAGCATCGAAGAGGAGAAAGAGAGCGGAAGAAAGATCGGGCCGCAGCTTGTCCACGACATTTTTTTCCCGCTTGATACAAGAAAGATCGCACTTTCAAACAACGACTACGAGCTTTTTGAAAGCGTCATACATCCCGATTTCGCTTCAAAAGAAGAGCTGCTGTCAGATTTCAGGCAGAATTCAGAAGTCTTTTCCGAAATAAATTACGCTTTAAGGGGGAGAAGGCTCGTTTCTGTTTCAAATGACGGAAAAAACGCCGAAGTCATTCAATATTTCGATCTTGCTTTCAAAACGAAAGAGGGCGGGATATCAGAAAAACTCGAAAATCAGAAAGAGGTCATTTCACTGAAGAAAAGTGATGACGGAACTTGGAAAATAATCGGCGGTCTCAGATAATTAATTGTTGAAAACCAATCCGAAAATGATTTCAGCGAAATCTTCAGGAAGTTTTGCGCCGGTGTTCTTGCAGTTAAGGATATCAGCTGCCATGAGTGCGAGATAACGGTACATAGCGTGCTGCGAAGTGAGTTTGAAGCCTTTTCTGGTCTTTACATAAGCATCGAACATTATTGCGAATTTCTCTCTAAATTCTTTGAGGAGAACAGGTCTGTCCTTCGGATCTTCGATAAGATAGAAAGGCGGGACATCCGTCTTCATGAAATATTCCGCGATCTGTCCGGCTGTCGTCAAAATTTTCATTTCAGCAGGGATCGAAGGCGGGAACTTGAGGGATATGATCGCGTTGACTTCTGTCGTTACGAGCGACTGTGCAGCAGCGATGAGCTCGTCTTTGCCTTTGAAGTAGTGGTAAAGCGTCGGAGCTGTGATCCCAAGCTCTTTTGCGATAAGATTCATAGTGATGTCTTCTTCAGAAGATCTGAAAAGAAGATCTCTTGCCTTTTCTACGATCTTGTTTTTGATACTTTCTTTCATTGTTTCCTCCTTGGTTGATAAAAGTAAAGTCCGTTTTAACTCTTTTTATAAAAACATCTTTCTTTTTCAAGGAACAGTTTATCGTGTCAGACACGAACGCGGGGAATCTAATATAAAAAAAATAAAAAGTAAACAAAAATTAGTTATAGTAATTTTTTTTCTGTTGCCCCGAATGCGGTGTCGTTAGATGAAAAGAGAATAAAAGGCTCGTTTTGGCATTCTTAAAAATTACAGCACAGTAATATTTGTATAAATTATGGAACGCCGCCATATTTTCTATCGGAGAATCAAACGATAAAATTTGACTCTTTTACAGCGTAAAATATATTGTCGGGTATCTTTTTCCGGAGGTCGAGAAATGCCGAAAAGAATGGTTTCGATAGTCATTCCTGTTTACAACGAAGAAAAGATCCTCGAGCCGGCTGTTGAAAAGTTGAAAAAGGATCTTGCTGAGTTTTCCGAAGACTTTGATTTTGAACTTGTTCTTGCTGAAAACGGCAGCAGGGACAATACACTGAAAAAAGGTGAGGAGCTTTCGGCTGCCGATCCTTTCGTCTCTATTTTTCATCATCCTGAACCGGATTACGGACTTGCGCTTCAGGCAGGGATCCGCCGTGCGAAAGGCGAGATAGTCGTCTGCGACGAGATAGATCTCTGTCTTCCTGAATTTTACAGAGACGCGCTCAAGATCTTCAAAGAGGGCGGGGCAGAGATGGTGGTCGGCTCGAAACGGGCGAAAGGAGCAAAAGACCAGAGGCCGTTAGGGCGCAGATTCGCGACTTTTGTCCTCAATATGATGCTTAAAGTGCTTCTCGGGCTCAAAGGGACTGATACCCACGGTGTCAAGGCGTTTCTCAAAGAACCGCTCATGCCGGTAATGGACAAATGTCTTGTCGGAAAGGATATTTTTGCGAGCGAATTCGTCATCAGGGCGGAGCGCGCCGGAATAAAAATTGCCGAAGTCCCCGTTTCTCTCGATGAAAAACGCGCTCCTTCGATAAATTTGATCAAAAGAGTCCCGAAAGTTCTCTCGAATTTAGCTTATCTTTTCTGGAACATCAGAATCAAAAAGGACTGATCTTTTAAAACAAATCGCTGAAACGTGATTATATAGCGTCGTAGTGTTGAGATCTTTGACCTCCAAAAAACAGTGTGAACCGACAGTTATTATTTCAACGGAGAGTTTTTTTTAAAGAAAATCTGCTGGGAGAGTCTTTCAAACCAATTTTAAAGCAAGAGACTGCAGGCGGGCAGACCTGAGCTCCGGCTATTTGTTTCTTTATCTGTTACTGATTCGGTCCGTTAGTGTTTTGATGTGAACAGGCGCCGTCCCGCAGCAGCCGCCGATAATTTCAGGTCCGAATTTCTGAATGAGTTCTGACATTTTTCCGGCAAATTCAGCCGGAGTCGTTTTGTAGACAAATTTTTCGCCGTTTTTTTCGGGATTTCCGAGATTAGGCATTAAGATCAGCGGGATTTTTGAGATCTTTCTGATGATCTCTGCATCATGGCTTATTTCTTCAAAACTTTCGCAGTTTAATCCGAAGGCTGAAAGGTCAGATCTTAAGAGTATTTCTTTAAAATTCTCGAACGGAGTTCCGGTGTGGGTCTTTCCGTTTTTTCCTGAGAGAGAAAGAATTACAGGAATATCCTTGCTGATCTTTCTTGCCGCTGCAAGTGCTGAATTTGATTGAGTAATATCCTGCATGGTCTCAAAAATCAGCAGGTCGGCGCCGCCTTCGAGAAGTGACATTATCTGAATGGAATACGCTTCGAAAAGGAGCGCTTCATCCTGTTCTGTACCGTTTTTATTGAAGACCGGGCCGACTGAGCCTGCGACAAAGCGCGGTCTTTCGGGAGTCGAAAATTTTTGAGCCGCCTTTTTTGCTAAAATTGCAGAAATCCTTGCACATTCAGAGGCAGATTTTTTTGAACCGAAACTTTCAAAGACAAGCGGATTCGAGTTGAAAGAATTCGTTTCAACAACGTCGCATCCCGCTTCGAGATATTCTTCATGAAGGGCGAGCACAATGCCGGGGCGCTTCAGCGAAAGAATATCGGGCAGGATCTCAGAATCGTCTTCTGAAAGCAGGGCGGAACCAGTCGCGCCGTCAAAAAGGATAGTTTTTTTAGTGTCTGCGAAATCAGAAAACGGGATCATTTTTCCGGAAATATTTTTGCGAAGTGTTCACGGTAGCTGCTTTTGCCGCAGAGCAGCATCGATGTGAGCGGATGGTTCGCTTTTACGAAGTTTTCAGCTTCTTTCGCGCTGTTGCGGATATCCCACTGAGCGTGTTCGTCGTCACGCAGCGAGATGAAGTGGTAAAGCTCGCGCGCATTGATCTTAAGGAGGACTCTGCGTCTGTGGGCATTGGATAAAATGTAGTTCCTGGAGCAGGGGAAAGCCTTCGCGAAATCGTAGTAAAAATCATTGATCTTATTGATCGTTTCGTTGAAGGACGCCTCTTTGCCGATCGCTTTTATAGATTCGGGAACGGTGCAGCCGAGTTCCGGATCGTAATCCTGGACGAGCTGGGTCGTCATTCTGTGGCGCTTGAGCTGGGCGTAGTTCGTCGCGCTTACGACAAGTTCGAAAGAGTAATCTATGTTTTCAAAGGCTCTGTCCACTTTTTCAAAGCTCTCTTTTGCAGCAAGTGCCTGTTTGACGAGTTCTTCCTGCTCTGAAAAACTCATTTTTGCTGCATGTTCAAGGCAGTCTGCAAAAGAAGCTGCCGAGTATGCGTAAAGCAGGGACGCAACAAGCGTTCTGTCTGCATCGGGAGTCGCCGAAACGGGAACAAAAAGCGGAGAAGCCCCTCTGCTTCCGATCGGTTTCGCGGCATTTGCGAGATACTCTTTTTTTGCTGTTTCGTGTTTTGTAGGCTCGACATATTTTATGAGCGACGGGGCAAGCGATTTCACTTTTTCGAAAAGTTTCGCCGAAAGTTCACGCACTTCGGCAAGGTCTGATGAGTTGAACTGCCTCAGCATGTTTTCAAGCGAACGGGCGTTCACGGTCATTCCGAACTGTGATTTCGTGGCGAGCGCGACGATGTATCTCGCATCTTCCTTCGCCTTGGTCTCAAGGTCTATCCTGTCCCTGTTTGTCTTTATTTTATCTGCGTTCTTTGCGAAAAGATCCTCTTTCAAAGCCTCGAAAAGGGTGAAGTAGGCGGCATTCTGAAGTTTTATTATATTTGCGAATTTTTCAGCATAAGGAGTGTTTTTTATCTCTTCCGGCATTATGAAATCGCCGTCAAGAGTGATGTAACGCTGGCTTTTTTCGGTGAAAGAGGCAAGTCTGAACTTCTGAACTTCTTCGGTCGCGAGCCTTGAGATCCCAGTTATGTCGAAGTTGAAAACGGCGTGTTCCGCAACGCTTGAGTGACCGAGACCGAAAATTATCGTTTCGTTCGATTTTCTCGATTTTGCGACTTCGGTGCGCGAAATTTTTCTGAGTTCGCCGATATCCGCCGGATCGCGTGAGATCCTGGCGTAAGCCGCGCTCAAAGTTTCTGGCGTGACATTGTCCTCGGTCCAGCCTGCGCTGTTTTTGAGTTCCTCGATTATCGAAGAATCAATGTTGTATCCGGATAAAGTTACGTTCATTTTTCTCTCCTCAAAAAAGTCGCGTGTCTTTACCATAATTTTTGAAGCAATAAAATTTTTTGTTATAATGCCGGCGGTTTTTTGTCGAAGAATGAGAGGTGGTCTTTTGAATATTTCATCAAAAATAAATCCTTTGCTTACTCTGGAATACATACGGAAGGAAAACGAAAATAAATATTTTGATAGAAAATCATGCCAAATCCGTGTGGCTGATCTTGCACCGCATATTTCCGCTTTTGCAAATGCTGATGGCGGCACACTGGTAATAGGAGTCAGCGATAAAAAACATACGCTGGAAGGAATCAACTCCTGTGGAGATGTTAAGATAAATGAAATAATAAATGCTCCAAGGGATTGCTGCCGTCCTATGCCGCGTTATCGGGAAGAGTTTATCAATATTACAAATGAGCATGGTAAACAGGACCGTTTATTACTTCTACACATAGAGCCTAGTATTGACCAAGTAATTCGTACATACAATGATAGGACATATCTGAGGATTGGCGATAAGTCCAAAGAAATGTTGGGAGAGAATCTCCGAAATCTGGAATATGCAAAAGGAACCAGACATTTTGAAGATGAGATAAATCAGAACGCAACGATTGAAGATCTGGATCAAGAATTGATCAAAGCCTATAAGGAGCGAATAGGAGCTGGAAGCATTGATACGCATCAGGTGCTTGCTGCCAGAGGTTTCATACAGAAAAGAGACAGAACTGAATACCTGACAAATGCTGCGGTATTGCTTTTTGCAAAAAACATCATGCGGTTTAATATGAACTGCCGTATAAGGTTTATCCGGATTGATGGTCGTGAGATGCAGGTCGGAGCAAACTATAATGTCGTAAAGGATAAGAGCATTGATGAGCCTATTTTAAGATTGGTCGATGCTGCAAAGGCTTTTATTACAGATCAGCTTCGCGTGTTTACTAAGCAGGAGCATGGCAGTGGCAAATTTGTCGAGAGCCCTGAATACCCTGAATTTCCTTGGTTCGAGGGTATCATCAATGCTGTTGCACATCGTGACTACGCTGCATCAGGGCAGTTCATTAAAGTCAGTATGTATGATGACAGACTGGAAATTGAGAGTCCTGGACGCTTTCCGAATATTGTGACGGCTGACAATATTTCATATACACGATTCTCTCGGAACAAGACGATAGCAAGGGTTATGACTGAGTTTGAATGGGTCAGAGAACTAAACGAAGGCGTTAAAAAAATTTATTCGGATATGGCTGAAGCAGGTCTGCCGGCGCCGGAATATATTGAAACTCCAAACACGGTAAAGCTTATTTTGAGGAACAATATTGATGAACGGATGGCCTACAGGAATAAAGCATCAGGTGAAGCTATAAATGAAGCTATAAATGATGCTTTAAATGAAGATGAAAAAAGTATTGTTGAAATAATAAGAATTGAACCGTCAGTTAGTCAAAAAGTATTGTCCGATAAAACAGGTTTTTCCAGATCAAAAGTTCAAAGAATAATGAAAAAGCTTATAAATAATCAAGTGATTTACCATGACGGAGCAAAGAAGAATGGAATTTGGAGAGTAATTGGAAAGTAATTGGAGGTTCCTATGAAAAAGGTTTTCATTTTTCTACTTGTTTTCGCTGTATGTTTTCTGCTTGGATGCGGCAACAAAAAATCAGATGAGAAAGAATCGGTTAAGAACGATACAGATCCTGAAATTTTTGATGATGAAAGAAGTGATGATCCGGATAATGATCCTGAAAATCCTGAAAATGGTGAAACCTCAGAACCGGATGATGATCCGGAAAATTCGGAATATCCTGATTCTTCTTGTTGTGACTGCAACCAGCAGGCACATTATTACGGCTCGGTTTCGTCCGATAGTGACGAAAACTTTTTTGACCAGTGTGTTCAGGAAGCGGCAAACTCGCCGCATTGCTATCAGGGACATTCTGAATTTGATGCAGAAGAACTTTTTGAAAATCTGCGTAAAGTGACCCTTGTTTTTAAAAAGGAATGCCGCCAGCAGCCTTTCGGTCCTGTTTTATGTCCTGATTTTATTCCTGATTCAATAAGTCTTTCGGGTGCTCAGCTGACAGGGTGTATTATCGATGATTATGAATACGGCGAATACTATTGTAACTGGCATTGTCCCTATTTCTATTTTTCTATTGATGATGAAAGGTTTAAAACAGTTTCTTTTTCTCAGGATTTTTATTTTTCCGGTTATCCTTTTTATTATGAAGGAAGTTTCGGGATCAAAGATTCGGAAACAGGCGAATCTTTTCATGCTGTTCATACTGACTATTGCGATGATAAAACCTGGTGCGGTGCAGTTCTTGATTCTTGGACAGAAGGACAGAGATATCCGACATCATTTCCGTTCAAAATTGTAATTGACGGAGTGCCGGAAGAAGAGGATGTGGAACGTCCTGGGAGGCAGTGCGAAGATTCTGAAGGAAAAATATACAACGACGGTGAAAGAAGAAGCTCTAAGTGTAAGCAATTTTACTGTGAAGACGGCAAATGGTATGAGGACGATATATTGTGTCATGACTCTACCTGCCATAACGGAACGAAGGCAAAATGGCTTTGCAACGACAATAAAACGGAAGTCGACTGGTGTGACTGTGTCGGTGAAGAAGGTGCTTTTTTCGGCTTGTGGAAATGCAAATCCAGAGCTGATTTGTATTGTCCTGAATAGATTCTGACAGGAGCCTGGAATGAAGAAAAAATTAGTGTTTTTTCTTATATTTTTTTCATTTTTTCTTTTTGCCGATGACTTGAACGAGTCTTTCGCGGCTGCGGTTCAGGCTGGAAATGTAAAAACGGCCTCGGAAGTGTTTGCGAAAGGTGCCGACATCAATTTTGTGGACGAGGACTGGCCTCTTTTTGTGACCGCTGTCACTTCGGGCGATGTCGCGATGACCGAATTCTTTATAAAAAACGGTGTCAACCTTGAGCTCAAAGGGCCTGACGGAAAAACGGCTCTTCTGCACGCTATTTCGCTGAAAAACAAGAAGATTGTCGATATGCTGCTTGCTGCCGGAGCCGAGATAAAAACGGAAGATGCAGCCGGAAAGGACACTTTGATGTATGCCGCGGAAGCAAACAACGCCGAACTGATGAACAAACTGCTTAGACTGGGCTTTGACGAAAAGAAAAAATCGAAGGCCGGAAAGACTGCACTTGATTACGCGATCGACGCAAGAGCGCAGGAAACATACAGGATCCTGAGCAAAAAGAACACGCTTCCGATGGATTTCATAAACGCGGTGGAGAAGGGCGACGCGAAAGCTGTAAAAACCCTGATCTCGGAAGGAGCGGATGTCAAAACAAAAGATAAAAACGGCAAGGCGGCAATAGTTATCGCGGTCGAAAAAGGTTATGCCGAAGTTCTGAAACTTATTCTTGAAAACGGCGCTGACCCGAACGGGCACTATTTCAAAAATCCGAAAGCAAATCTGTTTGTTTTGTCCATGCACAATTCGCATTTTGATGTCGCGCTCGCTCTTTTACAGTCTGGAGCGAAGGCCGATTTCAACCACAAATTCCAAAGCGGAAAAACGGCGCTCATGCTGGCTGTCGAATCGGGAAAGCAGGAGCTCGCGACATATCTTATGCTTAAGCCGTTCAACCCTGACGCATGTGACGATTTCGGCAACTCCGCTCTGATGTATGCCGTAAAGCAGAACCTCTTTTCCGTTGTGAAGAAACTTCTTGAGCTCGGTGCCGATCCGACACTCAGACAGGTCGACGGAAAAACTGCGCTTGATATTGCAAAATCTCAAAATAATCAGTCACTTATGCGAATTCTTTCCGAAGCTGAAAAGAAGTGGCAGTAAATTTTTGCAAGCTATAAGAGGGAAAATATGAGAGTAATAATTGTCGGAGCCAGCAAGGTCGGGTTTGCGCTTGCCAGGCATATCACCCAAGAGGGTTATGATCTTGTGGTTATTGACCGCTCTCCCGAGAAGATCGACGCTATTACCGATGCATTCGACTGCAACGGCTATGTCGGCAACGGGTGCTGTTCCGAGATGCTCAGAAAATGCGGCATCGATTCGGCTTCAGTGTTTGTAGCGGTGACGAAAAACGACGAAACGAACATCCTGTGCTGCAGCGCGGCTAAAAAACTAGGTGTAAAGCGCACTATAGCGGCTGTCAGGAGTCCTGAATACGAAAAAGAGATAAGTTTTATGACAAAAGAACTCGGTGTCGATCTCCTTATCAACCCGGACAAGGCGGCGGCTAAGGTCGGGATCAAGATGCTGCGCTATGTCGAGACCGTCGAGCGTGAGATGTTCGGAAACGGAGCCGTTCATCTCTCTGCGGTAGAGATATGCGAAAACGGAGTTCTCGCCGGTGTGAAACTTCCCGCAGTACAAAAGGCGCTTGATGCAAAGATACTTATCTGCGCTATTGACCGCGGAGGAAAAGTGTTCACCCCGTCAGGCAAGGATGAGATCAAAACAGGCGACAAGATCGTCTTCGTCGCGGCGGAAGCGGATATGGAAAAAACGCTGAATAAGCTGAGTATTACCGAGAGAAGACTGAAAAAGGCCGTTATAGTCGGTGCGAGCAATGTCGGTTACTATATGACGGGAATACTGATCAGGCGCGGGATCAAAGTCACGGTCATCGACAATGACGAAGGGCGCTGCCGTCAGATGCTCGAGTGTTTTCCGAAGGCGGATATCGTCAACGGCGACGGAACGGATTCTGAGCTCATGGAAAAGGAGCTGAAAGGGGCGGACGCATGTGTCGCTGCAACCAGCCGTGATGAGGAAAACCTTGTAATATCGATGTTCGCGAAGTCCTTCGGAACTGGCAGGATCGCTGCTGTAATCAAAAATATCGATTATGAAACGATGCTTAAAAAAAGCGGCATCAACCATGTCTTTTCGACGCAGGATGTTGCACTTATCGATATAATCAAGGATGTGCGCCTGATTGACAAAGGAAGTAAAGATACTTACGGCTCGATGAAATGGCTCTACGCCCTTAATTCCGGATCGGTAGAGGCTGCGGAATTCGAGGTAGGAACTGATTTCAAACTGCAGGGGATGCTCTTCAGGGACGAGGCTTTCAAACTGAAGCCGGGCATCCTGATCGCTGTTATCATGCGCGGCGGCAGTGTCGAGATCGCCGGCGGAAACTCGAAGATCCTGCCAGGCGACCATGTCATAGTCGTTTCGGCGGAGCACAGGATTCTGAGTCTTGCCGATATTGTCGGATAATATTTGCGGAAGTTGTAATATATGGAACATCTGCTGCTGGGACTCCTTTTCATACTCTTTATGATCGTCGCGATCACTGTGTTCAACGAAAAAACTCTTAAAATATCAAACGACATAGCCCTTGTGCTTTTTTCATTCCTGATAGCAGGCTTCGTTAAGATACTTGAAGCCGCAGGGTTCATTGATTTCGAGACGAGTATGGTAGGCAGGATAGCCGATTTCAATTTCCAGGAATTCCTGATGGACGGGATCCTCTGCTTCATGCTCTTTTCGGGTGCGAGCGGAGTCAACTTCAACCGCTTTGTGAAAAACATTAAGTCTATAAGTCTGCTCGCACTGCTCTCAACTGTAATTTCATCATTCGTCTACGGTGGGATATTCTACCTTTTTTCTTTTCTCCTGAACCTCGATTTTTCAATATGGCTCTGCATACTGCTCGGCTGCATAGTTTCGCCTACAGACCCGATCGCGGCGACGAGCATTCTCAAAAAGGCGGGACTTTCCAAAAATGTATCGACTGTGATCGAAGGGGAGTCGCTTTTTAACGACGGGACAGGTGTCGCCGTTTTTGTGTGTGTCAAGAATATCGTCAACAATGTTTCGGACTTGAGCTTTCCTGTGCTTATGGCGAAAGAGCTTCTGGGCGCTGTGGCTATAGGGCTCGGAGTTTCCTTCCTTATGTTCAGGCTCCTTCGTGCCAGCAACAATCCGATGCTGCATATCCTGATAAGCCTTCTCGATGTTGTCGCGGCGTATATAATCTGCGAGACTCTCGGCTGCTCAGGCGTTATCGCTTCCGTTGTATGCGGGATCTATTTTGCGAAAAACATGGCCAAGTATGAGGAGTGGCGCAAGGTCGTGGATCCAAAGGACTGGTATGAGGATTTCTGGCATCTGGCCGATACGCTGCTCAACAATATCCTCTTCATTCTGATAGGATGCGCCGTGCTGAACCTGCCGCACCATCCGCTGATAGCGGCGCTCGTCTTCGGAGCGATACTGATAAATATGGCGGCGCGTTTTCTCGGTGTCGGCACTTCGGCTCTTATCATCGGAAAACACAAGATCCCGAACCATTACAACACGATGGAATTCACCTCTCTGATGACTTGGAGCGCACTCAAGGGCGGCCTTTCGCTGGCGCTGGCGCTCAGCACAGCCGAATTTCTTCCGCTCTCAAGCTACAATGTCGTGATCATAGTTACGAGCGTGACGATGTATTTTACGATCGTGGTCCAGGGACTTACCATGAAAAAGGTCTTCGCTGTCATTGAGAAGCACAAGGCTGAAAGAATAAGAGTTTAAGATGAATCGTTATTATCGGTATTATCGGTATTATCGATTCGCGCCGTCGGAATAACGTTATAACGGTATCACGGTATAACGATCCTGATTTCGGCGCGTCGAACTTGATCGACTCGGCGCGGCGAATCGTTCTGAACGATAATACCGATAATTCCGGTTAATCTTTCTTAGGATAGATGACTTTTCTCGGTTTTGAGCCGTCTGCCGGAGTGACGATCCCTTCCTCTTCAAATCTGTCAACTATCCTTGCTGCGCGGTTGTATCCCAGTTTGAATTTGCGCTGAAGCATACTTGCGCTGCATTCGCCGGTGCTCATGATGTAGGCCAATATCTCGTCGTAAAGCGGCTCGTCGTCGTTGGAGCTTCCGGAAGGATCACCGGAGCCTCCTCCGTTTTTGCCGCCTTCGCTCTGGAAGTTTTCAAGAATATCTTCCGGATGGTATTCGCCGCCCGCTTCCTGCTTGATGAAGTCGATGACCGCCTCCATTTCAGGCGTGCTGACAAAAGCTCCGTGGATTCGCATCGGAATTGAGGTCCCGGGTGCGATGTAGAGCATATCGCCGTTTCCGAGCAGGGCGTCAGCTCCGGTTGTGTCGAGGATGACTCTCGAATCCATTGCTGAAGCGACTTTGAAGGCGATCCTGACAGGAAGGTTGCTTTTGATAAGTCCTGTAACGACATCACGTGTCGGTTTCTGTGTCGCGATGATGAGGTGTATGCCGACAGCTCTCGCTTTCTGAGCGATCCTTGCGACTGCCGTTTCGACATCTTTGCCTGCAACCATCATCAGGTCGGCGAACTCATCGATAACGACCACAATGAAAGGCATTTTTTTGAGATGGCTCTCTTCCTGCGCCAGATTTTTGTTGATCTCAGCTATTTTCTGATTGTATTCACCGATGTCTTTGACTTTGTTCTCAGCCAGCGTCTTGAAGCGGTTGTCCATTTCCAAGACGGCCCACTGGAGCGCTTTTGCAGCCTTTTTGCTGTCAACTACGACCGGAAGGAGCATGTGCGGGATCCCTTCATACATGTTGAACTCGTTTCCTTTCGGGTCGATCATTATGAATTTGACCTCATCAGGCGTGAGAGTGTAGAGAAGAGAGAGTATGAAACTGTTGATACCGACCGATTTTCCGCTGCCTGTCGTTCCGGCAACGAGGACGTGCGGCATTTTGTTCAGCATTGCCGCGCACGGTTTGCCGGCGACATCGAGACCTAAAGCTATCGGCAGCCCGCCTTTGGCCGAAGCGGCCTTGAAAACAGGACTTTCGAGGATGGTTTTGAGTCTGATCGTCAGTCTTTCCTCGTTTGGGATCTCTATTCCGATGTAGGGTTTTCCGGGAATAAAGTCGACGACTCGGACCTCTTTTCCGCTGACTGCGACAGTGAGATCCTGCGCCATTCCGTTGACTTGGTTCACTCTGACTCCTTCACCGAGTTCTATTTCATACATCGTGACGACAGGACCTATCGTCGCACCGTGGACTTTGACTTTTATTTTGTGTTCAAGAAGTTTCCTCTCTATGACAAGCCCTGTGTTGTTGACCTCCCGTTCTCTCTTGTCGGATGTTTCGAGATCTTCTCCAGGAACGAGGAGCGAGAGCGGGGGAAGGTGGTAGTCCTTGAGTTTTCTGAGGACCGTGGTCGTCGATTTTGTCTGGTTGAGTTCGCTTGTGACAACTTCTATATTTTTGTGCGGCTCTTCGGCAGGTATCGGATCTTCGCTCACGATTTCTGAAGCTTTTTCTTTTGAAGGTTCTTCCGTTGATTTCTCGGGGATCTCCTCAGGTCCTTCCTCAGGTCCTTCTTCAGGGATCTCTTCCGGGGTGTCAGCCTGCATGTCTGCAGTTTCATTCATTTTTATTTTAAGATGTCCGTCTCCTTCCTGAGAAACTGAAAACGGAAGAGGCTTTGCGGTCTCAGGCTCTTCGGTCTCTTCTTCAGCTTCGATGTCGTCAAGGTTTATTCCTGTGTTTATCGCGATATAGTGGTCATCTTTTTCATTTTCCTTTTCCTTTTCCTCTTCCTTTTCCGGAGCAGGCGCTTCATCATTTTCCAAAGGTGTATCATCTTCTCTTTTGTCAGTCAGGAACTCTTTCAGAAGGATGCCTGTCTTTGCACAGAGTTTGAAAAAACTTACGTGGAATGAAATTATCATAAAAAGTATCGCCCAGCCGGTGAAAAGGATGATGAAGCCGGTCTTTCCGATGATCTTTTCAAAAAAGCCCTGATAGAGCGCATACCCGGTGTAATTTGCTTTACTTGAAGTGTAAGTGTCTGATATCATTGAAAAGAACGGAAGAAGCATGACAAAGTTCGCGATGTTCAGCAGGAGATGTTTCCAAAGTTTCTTTTCAATGAAGAATATCGTTACGAATACGATGACTCCGAGCGGGATATAGAATGAAAGTATGCCGAAAAGGTTGTCGAGGAGATGTGCGCAGTCGTAACCGAGCGAACCGGTGAAAAAATTGTCCTGGATCACCTTTCTGCCGGAAGCCGCGGCTGAGTAGTATGAGACGAGCGATATCAGCGTAAAGATCGTCGGGACAGCCAGAATACAGGTCACGATCTCGCCGGTGTATGAATTTTTTACGGCCGTTCCTGTCTCTTTTGCGTCTTTTGTCTTTTTCGGTTTTTGCATTTCCTGATCAGGTCTGCTGGTTTTATTTTTCTGCGACACGGTAAACTCCGATTGAAAGTGTTTTGTCTAATAATTTATATTCTTTGTCGTAAAGCGATATCAGTTTTTTTTCGTTTGAGATCCCTGTTTTGACAGATAAGGATCCCCATCCGTCGTTATCGCCGATCTTTTCAAATATCTTCACTATCGGTTCGAAACCTTTTTCTGCAAGAGATCTTTCGATTTTGCCGATGATACCTGAAGCGTTTTTGTTTCTGACGACGAAAGTGACGATAGATGTGTCATTCGTTTCCGGATCTCCGAAAAGCGCCTTGAGACCCGAGATTTCCGAAATAGCGGCTGTACCTGCCGATTCCTTTATCGTTCCTTCCGAAAAAAGATAAATGTTTTCAGCCATTTCACCGGAAACGGAAACATTGCCCGAACTGAAGAACGAGTTTCTGACTGCTTCGAAGTCAACGAACTGTGTTTTGTTGTCCAAATCTTTCCCTCCGAGGAAAGTTTTGTCGCCGAAGACCAGTTTTTTCGCGATCTTAACAGCGAGAAGATTCGCATAAAATGTGTCGGGGTAGGTCTCAAGCTGTTTTTCCGAAGAGAGGATCCACAAAAAAAGTGATTCCGGACCGCGAACGGGAAGAGAGAACAAAAGTTCGCCTGAAAACAGGTAAAGCTGCGGTATCACTGAAGAAGATTCAAAGTTTGGTGAGTAGAAGGAGCCGCTTTCAAAAGGAAGTTCGTGGCTTTTGGCAAGCGAGTAGAGGTATTTGAGCGCGACTTCTTCCGAAAACGGTAGAGTTGCCGCACCCGATCCGAAAATTATCGCGTTTCCCTTTTTTCCGTCAGTCGTTTTTACGGCTTTTGCCCGGCTCCAGCCCCTCTTTTTCACACTTGCTCCGGCTTTTTCGTCTCTGCACAGCGCCCTGAGCGCAAAATCGCCGGGACGCGTTCTAACGGTGTTTTCGAGATCGATCGAATTATAGAGAAAAAGAACTATTTTCCATCTCCCTTGAATGTCTGCCGGAATGTTGAGGGCGAGTCCGTTTTCTGGATCTCTGCCTAAAGAGTGCTTTATTCCGATATTGTCGAGATAGTGTGAAAAATAGGGCATTTCAGCGTCCCAGCCTTTGAAGGAAAGCCCTTCGTCAAAAGTTTCGACTGCGGGAAGCTTTCCTGAAAAAGGGATTTCGTCACGGATCTTTTTGATTATTTTCCCCGAATTTTTCATTCCGTAAAGTGAGGATGCGTCCTGATTGAAAAACGCTTTCAAAAGATAGTCCGCAACTTCGTTTCCCGTTTTTCCGGCCTGGTCCTGCGCAATTTCAGGCTCTTTGTCCAAAAACCAGCAGCTTTTCATAAGGGTCGATCCAGCACTCAGGATATTGATCCCGTTTTCCGAGAGGGAAGCCGAATAGGCTGCAGCCGCCTTTTCGATGTCGCTCAAAACGGCGTTCGAGGGCAGTTTCGGGAAGTAGAAGCACAGTTCGTAGAAATCAGGCAGATCCTCCTTTTCCACTTTGCCGTTTTTGCTGCAGCAGACGAAAAAAAGAGTCGCCGAAAAGAGAAAAATTAAAATCCTTTTGATCAGTAGTTCCATTCTTTCTTGAATATATTCGGGTATTTATCAACCATGCAGCGTTTGAGGAGGTCGATCACTTCCTCGCGGTCGGAAGCCGCCATCATGAGCGAAAGGATCTCTTCTCCTTCGCGCAGATATCCGCATTTTATTATTTTTTTTATTATCGGGATCGACGCCGGATTCATGCTGAGAGCATCTATCCCCATCGCGAGGAAAAGAAGCGGCAGATAGGGGTCGCTTGCCATTTCTCCGCAGATGTTCACCGGTTTGTTTTTTGCTTTTGCGACAGTCACTATCTGGTTTATTACCCTGAGGACGGCAGGATGATAGTATGAAAAGTAGTTTGACGAAAACTGATCTTTTCTTTCTACAGCCATGAGATACTGGATAAGATCGTTTGTTCCGATGCTGAAGAAATCGACTTCGTCGGCAATTTTTTCGATTATGAAGACCGATGCCGGGACTTCTATCATCGCGCCGATCCTGATCCCTTTGAGATTTTCGGAAAGTCCCATTTCCTCTGCAGTCCTGAAAAGAAGTCTGCGGAAATCATCGACTTCGTGCGCCGTGCTGACAAAGGGGAGGAGGATATCCAGATTTCCCAGTTTCGCAGCTCTGACAAGAGCCCTTATCTGCGGGATGAAAACATCAGGACGTCCTTTGCAGAGCCTGATCCCGCGCATTCCCATAAAACCTTTTGTGACGATCGCTCCGCTTTTGTCCTCGCCGAAATCGAAGATCCTTATCGCGGCGCGCATAGGCAGCGCCTGATGCAGCACCTGATAGTAAACATCGTAGTGTGCGTCTTCCGAAGGGATCTCGCCGTCTTTCGAGAACATGAGCTCCGTCCTGAAAAGACCGATGAATTCGCCGCCGTATTTTTTCACGAAACCGACTTCGCCCGTCTGGTCGATATTTCCGCCGACTTTCAGTATGTGGTTGTCGCGCGAGACCGAAGGAGCGGAGATGTCTTCGAGGAATCTTGCAAAGTAGCTTTTGAACTCGTCAGCTTTGCGGAGAGCGGTCGCTGTCTCGTTCTGAGTCGGGCGGAGGACGACCGTCCCTTTGAAACCGTTGACTATGAGCATATCGCCGTAGTCGAGCAGGTGGATGAGATCCGGAACGCCCATGACCGCCGGGATCTCAAGCGAACGGAGGACCATCGTGAGGTGGCTGACTCCGCCGGGAGATTCGAGAACGATCCCTTTGACACGGCTGTTTTTGGAAAGGATGTGGAGCTCGTCAACAGTCAGGTTTTTCGCCGCCACGATAAAATCTTCGTCCGGAAGTCTGTTCAGGACCGAGTGCGAGCCGCCGGTAAGCTCGGAAATGAGCTTGTCGCGGATAACTTCCCAGTCGGCGATCTTCGCTTTCACATAATAGTCGGTCGTGTTCTGGTCAAGGATGGAAATAAGTTTGTCGAAGACGCCGAGGACTGCCCATTCAGCATTGATACGGCTCTCTTTTATCATGTTCCCGACCATTTCCGAGAGGGTAGGGTCAGCGAGCATCATTTTGTGTGCTTCAAGGATCGAAGCGGTTTCAGAGCCGATGTTTTTCTGCAATAAAATGTTCTCGAGTTCACGTTCTGAAGCCGTGACTGCCGATTGAAAGCGGCTGATCTCATTCGGAATTTCTTCAACTTTTAAATCGATGTGGGGGATCTTGGAGTATTTGCGGTCAATGAAGAAAAGTTTGCCGGCGCCTATTCCGCTGCAGACTTTTTCGCCTTGAAGTTCGAGCCTTTCGCGCAACTATTCCTCTCCGAATTTGTTTTCGACAAGCTGTGTGAGAGCCGTAAGGCATTCTTCTTCCGATTCGCCGTTTACGCTGATCTTGACTGTTGATCCGAGCGGAGCTGCAAGCATGAGGATCCCCATGATGCTCTTCGCGTTGACGCGGACACCGTCCTTTTCCAATTCAACGCCGCACTTGAATTTTTCGGCTGTTTTGACGAAAAGACTCGCGGCACGGGCGTGAAGACCGAGTTTGTTTTTTATCGTAAGTTCGGTTTCTTTCATTTCGATTCTCTTTTTTCAAGAAGTTGTTTCGCGCCGGTAATGTTCTGTTTTGCGCTGCGGATTATGCCGTCTACCATCGTTCTGATGTCGGTTTCATCGTCGCGGTGCTCGAGGCTGTACATGACCATCGAAAGATTTACGCCGGAAATGACGTCGACATCATCCTTTTTTGCGAGCGAGAGTGCGATGTTTGACGGGCTGCCGCCGAAAAGGTCGACAAGGATGATGACTTTTTCCCCTTTTTCAAGAAAACTGTCGATCGTTTTTTCCAGGCTGGCCTTCATTCCGTCAAGTTCTGCAACCATCGAAAATTCGATGGAAAAAAACGCGGTCCTTGAAGAGACATCGATATCCATTATGCGTGAAGCGATGTCCAAAAGAGTGCTTCCGAGCTCTCCGTGAGTGATAAAAACAAAAGAGTACATTTAATTTTCCTTCAATCCTTTAAGTTTGTTGTCAAGTCTTTTTTCCATTTCCTGCGCTGCAAAGAAACCCATTTTTTTGAGGAGATAGTCTCTTGCGATCGCCTCCATGAGCGAACTCAGATTAGATCCGTTGCGGACAGGAATGATATAGTATGCTTTTTTTACGCCCAATATCTCGTAGTAGTTGACCTTGTCGCCTACGCGTTCGTAGTCGAAATTGTGGATATTTTCCCAGGAGACGAGCCTGACGACGCAGTCGATCTCCTTTTCCGATGCGACAGAGGTTATTCCGAACATCTGCTGAAGGTCGACGAGCCCTATGCCTCTGATCTCGATGAAGTTGCGTCCGATCTCGTTGCAGCTTCCGACGAGCCTGCTGGGCGAAAGGCGCCTGATCTCGACAAAATCGTCTGCGATGAGTTTGTGACCGCGCATGACGAGATCCAAACTCGTTTCGCTTTTTCCGACTCCGCTTTCACCCATTATCAGCATTCCGACGCTGAGGACGTCGATAAGCTGTGCATGAAGCGAAACGGTCGGAGCCAGAGCTGTGTTCAGGATGTCCCTGACATAATCGGTGAAAACGCTTGAGATCATCGTGGTGGACATAAGCGGAACGTTGTATCTGCGGGCGATCTCCTTGAACTGATCCGTCGGTTTTTCAGGGTAGGTGAAGATGACAAGTATCGGTTTTTCCTTGAGAAAAGTTTCCGACATCTCAAGCTGCTCTTCCATCGGCAGAGTGCGCAGATAGTCCATTTCGCTCTTTCCGAAAAGCTGGATCCTGTTTTTGTAGAGATGTGCCACGAAACCTGCGATCGAAAGACCGACGACCTGGACTTTGCTCTCTGCGAGCTCGATCTTCTTCATTGCGTCTTCGCTCATGTTTTCGAGCGAAAGTTCGAGCTGAGTATTTTTCAGCAGGTCGTAAAGAGTGTAAAAAGCTGTTCCCGGCATAGCTGAAAATCTAAGTTAGAATTGTTTAAGGAAACGCAGATCGCCTGCATGGAAATGGCGGATATCGTCGATCCCGTATTTCATCATCGTGAGTCTTTCGATGCCGCCGCCGAACGCAAATCCTGAATAGATCTCGGGGTCGATCCCGCAGTTTCTCAGTACCTGCGGGTGGATCATGCCGCAGCCCAGATATTCGATCCAGCCTGTCTGCTTGCAGACGCTGCATCCTTTGCCTTTGCAGATCCTGCATTTGAAATCAAGTTCGAAACCCGGTTCGACGAAGGGGAAGAATGAAGGTCTGAGCCTTATTTCGACATCTTCTCCGAAAATGCTCGAAACGATCTGTTTCAGCGTAAAGATAAGGTGAGCGACTGTTATTCCTTTGTCAACGACAAGCCCTTCGCACTGATGAAAAGAGTGTTCGTGGCTCGCATCGACTGCTTCGTTCCTGTAAGTCTTGCCTGGGCAGACGAATTTGATGGGCGGTTTCTTTGCGAGCATCCCGCGGATCTGTACCGGGGAGGTCTGGCTGCGGAGAAGTTTTCCGTTTTTGAGCCAGAAAGTGTCCTGTGAATCTCTTGCCGGATGGTCTTCGGGGATGTTGAGCGCGTTGAAATTGTAGTATTCCTCTTCCATTTCAGGACCGTCCAAAATATCGAAACCCATCGAAATGAAGAGGTCTTCGAGTTCCTTTCTTACGATCGAGAGCGGATGGATCGAACCCTGGACAGGGGACTGCGGCCAGGAGATATCGCTCCATTCGTCTGCGACTTTCGCCGCGATCTCTGCTTCTTCGAGTTCTTTTGCCTTTTTTGCTATCGCTGCCTCGAGATCGCTCTTCACATTGTTGACAAGCTGTCCGATCTCCTTTCTCGCATCGGCCTGAAGGTCTTTCATGTCCTTCATGAGAGCGGTGAACTCTCCCTTTTTGCCGAGAACGGCGACTCTGAGCTGTTCGAGCGCATCCTTTTTGCTGATCTCGCTTATCTTTTCGCTGAAACTCTTCTGCAGAGCCTCTATCTTTTCTTTCATCATAACGACCACCTATAAAAATTAAAAAACAAATAATTGTGCCGCGCACGGGCGGAAATATTACCGATAAATATTTTTTTTTCAAGTTAAAAGGAGTTTTTATCTTTTTCTTGATTTAGTTTCCGCTGCAACAATAATTCGGTGTTTTGTTTTACGGCGGGGTGAGATTCGGCGTGGATTTCTTCATATTTTCGCTTTTCAGGCGTTTTGAGGCATTTCTGATCTATGAGACTTCCGGCGGAAAGCGCAACAGCGCGCTTCTTTTTTTTGCCATGATGATCCCCGGATCCTTGAAGTTCCTGCCGGTATTTCTTCTTGTTTCGAGGCTCCTTCCTGTGGAGATCCGGAGCGGTGAAATGAGAAAGCTGCTCTCTCTTCCTTTTTCAAGGACTGAGCTTTTCATCTACTCGTTTTTATTCGGGTTTTCCCTTCTTTTTTCGGCAACTTCGATCGGATGGGCACTATTCGACAGCAGCGGTTCGCCTGAGTTCACGAAATACTTCGTTTTTTACGCTTTCTACTTCGGCGTAACGCTGATAAATTCTCTGAAGATAGGCCATGTGATGTTCCTGCCGATGCTCCTGCTCCTTTTTGATCTCGTTTCTCCGTTTATTGCACCGGGGATTTTTGCTGTGTCGTCGCAGTTCAGTCCGGTCTACCAGCAGAACCGGCCGCTCGCACTTGCAGTTTCGGTCGCCGTGCTTCTTATCTCCTATGCAATGTTCGTTTTCGGAAGGAGGGAAAAATGGTGATCGCAGTGAAAAATGCGACCAAGATCTTCGGGAAGGAGAGGGTGCTCGACGGTGTCGAAGTTAGATTCCCGTCCGGAGCTGTGTCGGCTGTCGCAGGGGTCCGCGGTTCGGGAAAATCGGTCCTGCTCAGGCTCCTTTCAGGCGAGTTGAAACCGGATCTCGGCAAAATCGTCTCAAAAAGAAGCTCGCTAAAAGCTGTGTTTCCGAAAAACGGTAATCTTTTCAACGGATTGAAGATATCCGACCACTGCACGGTCTGGACTTTGCTCTACCCTGGATTCGATACGGAACTTTTCCGTTCTCTCCTTGCCAGGGCCGGTATCCCGGAAGGGAGCAAAACCGTGAATCTTTCGGAGAGCATGAAAAAATGGATAGGCATATCGTTCGTTTTCGCAAGCAATGCCGACATCATGATCTTTGACGAACCTCTGCTGGATCTCGAACCGGAAATGAAGGCCCTGATGCTTTCCATGGCTGCCGGGGCCGCGGAAAAAGGCAGAAGTGTCATCGTTGCGCTTCAGGAGATCGCTGAGTTTGAGAAAGCGGTCGATTTTGTCGTTGCGCTGAACAACGGATCTCTTGTGCTCGCCGGCGAGGCAAAAAAGCTTCTTGCATCCCACAGGCTTCTCCCCGGAGCTTCGACGATCTCTCCCGATTACAAAGTCATCGGTCCTGTTCTTGACGAAAGACTGGCAGAGACCTCTGACGATATAGGAAGAAAAGCGACTTTGAAAGAGATAGTTTCAGGTTATATCAACGGAAGCAGTTCTTAGACAAAATAGGATATCTTCTATTTTTTCTCTTCTTCAGCTTTGGGAGCTTTTTCGAAAGAGAGAAGTTCGACTTCGAAAACAAGTGTCGAGTTCGGGCCGATGTGTTCTCCTGCGCCGCCTTCGCCGTAAGCGAGTTCCGACGGGATGAAGAATTTGTATTTAGCGCCTTTCTTCATAAGCTGAACGCCTTCGGTCCAGCCTTTGATGACTCTGTTGAGCGGGAATTTCGCCGGTTCGTTTCTCTTGTAGGAACTGTCGAATTCGGTGCCGTCGAGAAGTGTTCCGCGGTAGTGGACTTCAACGATGTCTTCCGCTGCCGGGTTTTCGCCTTCGCCTTCTTTTTCAACGATATACTGAAGACCTGATTCTGTCGTTTTGACCCCTTCTTTCGTCTTGTTCTCGGCAAGGAACTTGTCTCCTGCTTCTTTGTTTTCGGCAGCTTTTTTCTGTCTTTCTTCCATCATTTTCGTGATCATTTCAGTCTGGAATTCCTGAAGAGCCGTGCCGATCTCTTCTTCCGTCATTTTGGATTCAGTGCCTGTGAAAGCTGCTTTGAAACCTGCAACGAATGCGGTGACGTCAAACTCGAAATTCTGTTTCTTCAAATTTCTGCCGACATCGCTTCCTAAAGCGTATCCGAATTTGACCTGCTTGTCGGAATCGATCTTTTCTTTGGTAATGTTTTCTGCAGGGCAGTTGCCGCATGCACAGAAGAACATAGAAACCGCCATAACTGCGCAACAAATGAACCTTTTCATTTTTCCTCCTAAAAAAACAGTTAAAAAAACAAAGCCGGAAATGTTAGCAGTCTTTCCCTTTTTAGCAATTTTATTCCCGAAATTTTCAAAATCGGTATAATCGTGTGTCTTTGGTCCGAGGTGTTGATTGAGATTTCCTCCGCTTTTTTTAGGTTTTTCAACGATTTTCTGGGGTTTTTGCACCGGCTGGGAACTTTTTTCCATAGCGGCGGCAGTGATATTTGAAGCCCACAATCTCATAAAAACGCGCTTCGATCTGCAGACAAAGGACTTTGTCAGGATCTCCGATCTCAGTTCCATGGTGATGTTCATTCTCCTTTTTTATGCCTATGTCGAGAACGAGCCGAGGATGATTTTTTTAAGTTTCATCACGACTCTGCCGATAATTTTCATGCCGCTTCTTTTTGCCCAGCTTTTCAGCACTTCCGACAAGGTCGTGATCGGAACGAAATGGGGAAAGCGGATCCATGCGCATGCTCCGGTGGATGTGCGGAGCCTCTATATCCTTTCTATCGCCTTTTCTACGGCGGCGGCAAATGTAAAAAGCGTTTTCTTCCTGATCCCGTTTCTTGTCATGATACTTGTCACGCTTTCCGGCTATGTGAAAGACAGGGTGACTTTGAAAAGATATCTCTCGTTTTCGCTGCTGGCGGTTTTCGTCACGCTTCTCATCGGCGGAACTGTCGTAGGCGGGCATTTTCTGATAAGCCGGAAGATGATGCAGTGGTACAGCGACTGGTATGCCTCGCTTAGTGCCGATCCTTTCAGGACTTCGACTGCGATGGGCGATCTCGGCCGGATGAAACTTTCGGGAGAGATCGTTTTCAGAGCCTATCCTGAAGAGCCGTCGATCCCGCTTTACATGAAGCAGTCAGACTACAACGTGATAGTCCGCAACACATGGTATTCAAGGCCGAAAAGGACGACTTCCGTATTTCCCGACACCGATATGGAGTGGCAGTTCTTCGGTGCCGGAGAAGGCTCGAAAAGGATGAAGATCTCGATCTGGATGAACAAAAACAAGGGTGAAGGTGTCCTTCCGCTGCCGGACGGCGCGAAAAGAGCGCTTGAACTTGATGTCGCCGGTATCGAGAAGAGCGTTCTCGGCGCGGTCTATGTCGATGAAGGTCCGGAACTGCTTGAATTCGTGATAACTTACGATCCGGAAGAGACTTTCGAGCCTGAGCCCTGGAGAGGAGATCTTTTCGTTCCGAAAGAGGAAGCGGCTGTGATAGAAAAGACGATGCGTGAAAACGGGCTTTTCGGAGCGACTTCGGAAGAGACTCTTGCGAATATAGAGCGTTTTTTCGCCGGTTTTACTTATACGATCGAGCAGAAAAACAGGGCGGGGGAGTCTTACCTTGCCGATTTTCTGGAAAATACGCGTTCCGGGCACTGCGAGTATTTTGCCACGGCCACAGTCCTCATGCTGCGTGCTGCCGGGATCGCTGCGAGATACCGCACAGGTTTCATGCTCGATGAATACGATTCATTTGAAAACGCGCTCCTTGCAAGAAAACGCGATGCCCACGCATGGGTCACAGCGTATATCGGAGACAGATGGGTAACAGTCGACACGACTCCGCCTCAGTGGAAAGAGTCCGATCTTATGGGAAGATCGTTTTTCGAACCTGTGGATGATTTCATGTCGTGGATAAAGATGAGTTATGAAAACTACAGAAGAAAAAAGAGTGCAGAATTTAACAGAGTGTTGATATTGCTGGCTGTTTTTCTCACAGTTGTTCTGATGATCCGCGTTTATCTGCGCAAAAAACGGGTCAAAAAGGATGCGACCGGCGAAGGACCTCTTTTTGAGATCCCGGGAAGCGCCTCGCCGCTCTACAAAATACTCGATTTTTACGAAAAAGCGGGGCTGAAAAGAGAGGAGAGCGAAACTTTGCGCCAGTGGATCGCGAAAAACAGGATCGATATCGGCGAACTCGCCAAACTGCACGAAAAGCTCCGTTTCGACACAAAGGCCGACAGAGCGGCCGTGATGTCCGAACTTCTGAAAAAATACGAAGATTGGAAAAGATCGGAAGAAAAGTAAAAAATATCTAAACTCATAATGTAATTGCTCGCAGAGAACGCATTTCCTCATTCTCTGACTCAACATTGTCTAATAACACCACTCGTGTTTCCTCGTTCTCAGTGTTCAGGCAAATTTGTTGTAAAAATCTCCCCAGTCGCGCCACGATACATATTCTACTCCGGCGATACTGCACGAAAAATCGCCGAGATAAAAAACAGTCCCGGTGGTTCCGTCGCCACGCATTCCGACATATTTTTTTACATTAGCGGAGAGTTTGTTTTCTGAAAAACTTTCACTCTTGACCTCTATCGCGCAGCTATGTTTCCAATCAGCTATAAAATCGACCTCGAAACCGTTTTTATCACGGAAATATGTGAGTCCGGCTTTTTTGCCTTCATTGAAACAACTTTTAAGAAGTTCTGAAACGGCTGCGGTTTCAACGACAGCACCTTTATAACGGCTCAGAATCATCTCTTCTGTGTTGTTTATCCGCAGCAAACGGCACATTAATCCAGGATCAACAAAATATATTTTCGGGGTTTTTACGAGAGTTCTTCCAAGATTGTTGGTGTCCGGATAAACAAAATGGATTATGTATGAAGCCTCAAGTATGGAAAGCCAGTTTTTAACAGTAACCGCGGAAACTCCGAGTTCTCTCGAAATGCTTTCCATGTTGAGCATTTGTCCGCTGTAAATCGCGCAAAAGCAGATAAATTTGCGGAAAAGGGAAATGTTTGAAGGGTTTATCCAATCCTTAACATCCATATCAAGATATGTGTCAATGTAACTTTCAAGCCAATCCTCCGGCAAAAAATGCTTCGTATCATCGTAAAGCGGCGGATAAAATCCTTTAAACATTGTGTGGTATACCGCGTTTTCAAGCTTTCCGGCATTTTTAAGTTCGCTGATTGAAAACGGAAGAAGGTTCAAAATTCCGGCTCTGCCAGCCAGACTTTCAGCGATATTTTCTTTCAGACGGAACTGGCTTGAACCTGTAAGAATGAACTTTCCTGGTGAATAACTGCCCGAATCAACAGCAAGTTTTATCGCATCGAAAATTTCAGGCACTTTCTGAGCTTCGTCAAATACCGCGCCGTCAGGAAATGCAAGCAGAAAATCACTCGGAGCCGATTTTGCCATTTCGCGCAAGTTTTTATCATCAAAAGAGACATATTTCTTTTCAGGAAAAACCATTTTTGCCAAAGTAGTCTTTCCACTCTGTCTTGGCCCTGTAACAGCGACTACCGGAAACTGCAACGCCATGCGTTTCAAAGTAGCTTCAGCTTTTCTTTTTATCATGACTCCTCCGTCAACAGTTGCAAGTCATTATAGTTTAGGAAATTCCAAAGTCAATAATTAGGAAATTCTAAAGTTTCACATTAGTAAAATCCAAATTGTTGACAATTAACATACTTATTTTATTGTATAAAATTGACATGACGGCACAACCCTCGTTTTTATCAAAATTTTCTTTAATTTTTACAATTTGCATTTTATCCATATCATTGCCTCCAAAAAGTTGTTTGGCATTGTAGTTAGAAAAATATTTTATTCAAATTTTATAATCTGATATCTTTAAGTTTTATATTTACTCGTTATTAACGCATTTCCTCATTCTCAGACACAACATTGTCTAATATCTAAATTTTAAAATCAATAAATTTTTCTTTAATTTTTAAAAATATTTATTATTATATTCGAGTTTTTGTTTTTTTTGAGGAGTTAAAATATGATAAAAAATCAATTTTTTTCACGAATAGAACCTGAATCAAACACTCTGGAATACAAGCGGCAGATTCCGGATGACCATATAAAGTTTCTTAAAACTGTTGTCGCTTTTGCAAACGGGCACGGAGGGCGGATTATTTTCGGAATAGATGATGAGACGCATGATGTTGTTGGGATAGAGAGCGATAATCTTTTTAAAACTGCTGATTCTGTTTCTAATATGATTTACGACAACTGTATGCCGCAGATTATGTGTGATGTTTCATTGCAGACTTTACAGAATAAAACGGTTATTGTCGCACAAATTTATCCGGGTGAGCATACGCCTTACTACATAAAGTCTTTGGGGCTTGAAAACGGCTGTTTTGTGCGTCTTTCCGCTACAACGCGGCTTGCTGATAGGGAAATTGTCAGAGCTCTGATGTTTGAAGGTTCAAACACTGGTTTTGATAGAACTGTTCAGCGCGAAAAGTTTGTTTCGGAAAAAGAACTTCGATCTTTTTGCAATTCTTTGAAATCGACCGCAATTAAAAACTGCGAAACTGACGAACAGAGGCGGAATATTAAACCGCTGACAAAAAACAATCTGCTTTCGTGGCAACTTTTATATGAAAACAACGGCAGGCTTTGCAGGACGAATGCTTTTGATTTGCTTTCAAAAAATTCGTTGTGGTGTGCGAAAATACAGTGTGCGGTTTTTAAAGGAACCGACAGAAGTGTTTTTGTTGACCGAAGGGAGTGTGTTGGTTCGATTCAGCAGCAGATCGAGGATGCTTACAGTTTTGTTCTGCGAAACATTCATCTTGGTGCCGAAATAAAAGGGCTTTACAGGCAGGATGTCTATGAAATTCCTCCGACTGCGATTCGCGAATTGATCATAAACGCTGTTCTTCACCGCAGTTATCTTGAAACTTCCCATATTCAGATTGCGATTTTTGACGACCGGCTTGAAATCACTTCCCCCGGCGGACTACCTAAGGGAATAACGATTGAACGCATGAAACAGGGATTTTCCAAAGTCCGCAACGAGGCGATAGCTAATGCTTTTCATTATATGCGTCTTATCGAGCAATGGGGAACGGGAATTCCGCGAATTATAGATTCGCTTAAAGATTCCGGTCTTGCCGAACTTGAATTTATTGACATGGAAATTGCTGTCCGCACGAATATTTACCGAAAAACCGACGAAAAACCGACGATAAAACCAAGAACCGACGAAAAACCGACGATAAAACCGGAATCCGACGAAAAACCGACGACAAGAAAGAACGCTAAATCACTTATCCTCGAATATTTGGAAAACCACGAAGAGTGCGCTTTGAAAGAACTCAGCGAAATGCTTGGCTTGAAGGCTACGCAGACAAAATTCTATCTATATGACCTTGTTGAATCCGGTAAAATCGTGGCAAAAGGTGCAAACCGCAACAGAACATATATTCTAAATAAAAAGATCTGAAGCTTATGTTTTTACGATTTATTATTTGTCGTTAAAAATATCGGTACATTAACAACGCATTTCATTATTCTCCGACTCAAGATTGTCTAATATCTAAATTTCAAAATCATTCAATGAAATCAAGTAGTTGTTTTTTGCTATGTGGGGTCTTTTGGTATGGAAAAGCAACGGAATATCCGCGATTTTCTGTCTAGGATTTCATTTTATCGTCACATATTTTTGTTTACTGCTGTTAGGTTTGTCGGGAATCGTCATTGCTATCATGCCGCTCTCAAGCAGCTGTTTTAGATATTTTGATGTTGATTTTCTTTCCTTGAATCCAAGATATTCGGAAATTTCTTTGATGCTTTTCGGATTAATACAGAAATCGAGAATCTTCTGCTTTATCCCGTCAGACTTCAAACTGCCGGAAATTTGATCTTCGACTTGGGTATCGACTTGGGTATCAACTTGGGTAGCGCTACCCAAGTCCAGTTTGTAGAAAGGGATTGTGACAACAATTGAATTTTCTCTGAAATCAAAAGCATTTTTCCCGTAAATCTCAATGATTTTCGGAACTCCGCGTCCCGATTTTTCACTTATATGCAACTGTAAAAATATTTCTGACAGTTTGGCATTAACAGGAACGGATTCTCCTGCGAAAAATCCCTCTACGGTCTGTTCTGGTGGCAATTTCCCTCTGGATAAAATCTCAATGCGGTCATCATAAACGGTGAACATCGGTTCATTTCCTTTTACCCACATATTGTGCAGGAATGCGTTGATTATCGCTTCTCGGAACGCATCATTATCAAAAAGCATAACTTCTTTCCGTTCTACTATGCGGTTCGTCTCGTCTGCCTGCGGGACATTTAACACTTTGCCGTAGTCAAGCACACGGTCAAGAGCCATTAGAAGAGACATGTTTCCGAATTCTCTGACAGCATACATAGGAGAGGCCTTTGTTTTTCCTTTAAATAATGAAAACCTTATCGGAATGTGAGGATTGTCAGATAGAAGTTGTGCCAGCATGTTGTATTTGCCGTCAGTTGTCAGCAATCCAAGATTTTTCAGGAAAGTTTTCTTGTTCAGAGTTATTCCCTTGACGCTATAATAGACAAAAAGTTGTTCGAAGGTGAGTTCCTGATATTCCGATTCGGTGTTTTCCAATGTCGGAACTCCGTTTCTGAGAACGCTGAAAAGCTGGGATTCGTGTTCCGGAAAATTTATCAGATTGACTTTGCTTGATCCAATGCGCAGAAACCTTGTTTTGTCGAAAGATGTAGGAACTTTTTTGGCAGTCGGAATAATGAGGATCACGAGTCTTTTTCCCTGAAAAATAGTTTCCTGAAAGCGTAAAGCGATGTCAGGTTTTGTCTGCCGCGCGAGAAAATGGGTTAGGGGCTCGCTGTTTACATTCCGGCGGTAGTCGAAATTCGTTCCGACCACTTTGTGGGTTTTGTCTTCGATTCCCCAAATCATGTAGGAATGTTCCCGCCCTGCGAGAGCAGCGGCATTGGAAAGTGCGGAAACATATTCGCCCAGAATTCTTGGTTCAAACCAATTCACCTTGAATTCAAACCATTCTTCTTCATACTTGTGGGCGACCAAGTCTTTGATTAAGGCAGTGATACCGTCGATCATGAGATCCTCCTAAAGTAAGTAAAAATTTACCTTTGTATCTTTGCCAAAACCAAAACAAAAGGATTGTAGTCAATTATTGGAAAAATGCGAGAGAAAAAGATTTAAAAATCAAGAGCATCAATTAAATTTTCCGCTGAAACACAATCTCTGAAACCTGTGTTTCACTCCAATTTTTTATAACTTAAAATTTCAAAATCATTCAGTGAAATTAGATGTTTGCGCTATTGAAATAAGAAAGGGGATTTTGAGTTCTCTTTTCCTGATTTTTAAATAGGGGTTTAACTTGCATTTTTCAGCGAAATAGGGCATTTTTAGAAAGATTTTATGTGTTCGATAAAGAGGTTCGCCTATGATAACTTTTATTTCTCCAAAAAAAGCGGTGAATGCGGCATTTTACAGGTTACCTGTGCTTCAAACGGAAATGGAGCGGTTGAAGAGCAATTTTGAAATTTATCTCAAGTCGGGAAAAGCTGATGAAAGTGAGGAATTTCACAAAAACCTGATTAAAGATTTTTTAGCGAACACTTTTTTCAGTCCCGATTATGCGGTAAATACGAACGGTCGCGAAGATCTGGTTATTTTCAACGGAAATAATGCTGCTTCTAAACCGGCGGTAATAATCGAGGCAAAATCTCCAACAAATCTGGCTGAAATGTTCAGCGAAAACAACCGGAACTGCAAGGCGTTGCAGGAGTGTGTCTATTATTTCATGCAGGAGAATCTGCGTTTCGGGAACAATGAAGTAAAGCACATAATCGTTACAAATTACAATGATTTTTATATTTTTGACGCTAAGGATTTTTCGCGTTTTTTCTTGGCGAAAACCAATCCGATTGTTGAACAGTTCAAAAAGTTCGATGCAGGACAGCTTTCAGACACGAAGACATCTTATTTTTACGAAAACTGTGCAAAACCTGCGATTGAAAGGTGGATTGAAAATGAAAATGTTGTTGTCACACACTTTTCTAAAGATGATTTCGCAAAATATATTAAAAACGGAAAAGATAACGGGTTGCTTCCGCTCTATAAAATTCTCTCTCCGGAACATCTTTTGAATAAGCCTTTTGCCAATGATTCAAACAGCTTGGATAAGAATTTTTATGAAGAGCTACTCCATATCGTCGGTTTGGAAGAAGTTAAGGAATCAGGCAAAAAAGTGATCCGGCGCAAGAAAGAGTCTGAGCGGGATTCTGCGAGTTTGATTGAAAGTGCGATTTACCAGCTTGAAGAAGATATATCGAATGAAAATGAACGGTTTGAAACTGCCTTGCGTCTTGTGATAAACTGGGTGAACCGCCTGATTTTCCTGAAACTTGTTGAAAGTCAGCAGCTCGCATACCAGAAAGGGAATCCGGAATACAAATTTCTGACTATTGAGCTCGTTCCGAATTTTGATGAACTCAATATTCTGTTTTTCAAGGTTTTAGGTCGCAAACCTGAGAAGCGTGATGAGCAAGTTAAAGAAAAATTCCGCTTCGTTCCTTATCTGAACAGTTCGCTTTTTGAGCAGAGCGATGAGGAAAAACTATTGCAAATTCGCGGAATTATGAATAAGCCGATGAAAATTTTCGCCCACACGGTTCTGAAAGATGACAAAGGTCGGAAAATGAGCGGAAATATAGACAATCTTGCATACATTTTCCGTTTTCTTGATGCCTATAATTTTTCAAGTGAAACTGAAGGCGGTATCACGCAAAGCACGAAAACTTTAATAAATGCAAGCGTTTTGGGCCTTATTTTTGAGAAAATCAACGGCTACAAAGACGGATCATTTTTCACACCTGGATTCATCACGGAATATATGGCAAAAGAGACTATAGAACGGGCTGTCGTTCAAAAGTTCAACGATGTTAAAAGTTGGAAATGTGAAACTCTTGACGAAATCAGAGATAAAATCGAAGACAGAAAAGAGGCTAATGAAATCATCAATTCGCTCCGCATCTGCGATCCGGCGGTAGGTTCAGGGCATTTTCTGGTTTCTGTTCTTAACCGGATTTTATACATTAAGTCTTATCTGGATATTCTGCTCGACAAAAACGGTCTGCGGATCCGGCGTTCCGACTGGGAACTCCGTCTTGAAAATGATGAAATTTCAATTCTTGATGATGAAGGTAATCCTTTTATTTATTCGGTAAATTCTGAGCGTCAGCGTGTTCAGGAAACAATTTTCGGCGAAAAACGCAAAATCATAGAAAACTGCCTTTTCGGGGTAGACATAAATCCTGCCAGCGTTTATATCTGCCGTCTCAGACTGTGGATCGAACTCCTGAAAAACGCATATTACACCAAAGAATCGGATTTTACTCAGCTTGAAACTCTTCCGAATATTGACATAAACATCAAGTGCGGCAACTCGTTAGTGAGCAGATATTCAATAAAAACAGGAAGTTCTGTTCTCAATGAAGGAAATCCTGACACTCGTAAACTGATCAAACAATACCGTGAGGCTGTTGCTGCCTACAAAAACGAAAACAATAAGGAAAACAAGCGGAAAGTTGACACTTTGATAGCTTCTATCAAGCGTCAGATTCACGGCGTTGCACAGTTGACACTATTCGACGAAGAACTGAATAAAAAAATTCTTGATGATGATATTTATGCAAATTCACTTGAATGGATGATCGAATTTCCCGAAGTTCTTGCCGATACCGGCAAATTTTTGGGATTTGATGCCGTAATCGGAAATCCGCCGTATATTCAACTGCAAAAAGATGGGGGAAAACTTGCGACGCAATACGAGAAACAAGGTTTCACTTCTTTTGCCAATACAGGTGATATTTATACTTTGTTCTACGAAAGAGGAAACGAACTTTTAAAGAACGGCGGTCATTTATGTTTTATTACTTCAAATAAATGGATGCGTGCTGGATACGGTGAAAAATTGCGAGATTATTTTGCAAAAAACGTCAATCCGCTTTCACTGATCGATTTTGCCGGAATAAAAATTTTCGACAGCGCGACAGTAGACACAAATATTCTGCTTTTTCAGAAAGGCAAAAATCAAGGGAACACACTTTCATGTACTGCCACAGATGGTTTATCAAATTTGAGCGATTTTGTTCAGCATAACAGCAGCATTTCAAAATTCGACAACTCAAATTCATGGGTAATACTCTCTCCTATAGAACAAAGTATAAAAGCAAAAATTGAAAAAGTCGGAACTCCATTGAAAGACTGGGATATAAATATCTACCGTGGAGTACTTACAGGTTTTAACGATGCTTTTGTAATATCAGGCGAAAAACGGCTGGAGATTTTGAACAACTGCACATCAGATGATGAACGAAAAAGAACGGACGAGTTAATTCGACCGATTTTGAGAGGCAGGGATATAAAAAGATACGAATATAATTTTGCCGATTTGTATCTAATCAACATGCACAACGGCATAAAGGAAAAGAATATTCCACGAATTGACATCAATGATTATCCTGCTGTAAAAAAACATCTCGACAAATATTGGGATAAAATAGAGCATCGCGCTGATCAAGGAGATACTCCTTATAATCTGCGTAACTGCGCATATATGGACGAATTTAATAAGCCACGAATCGTTTATTGTGAAATAGGGTTTGAGATGGATGCTTGTATTATAGAGCCTGGATTTTTTATAAATAATAAACTCTATATGGTTACAGGTGATTATCTCGAATATTTGCTTGTATTTTTTAATTCTAAGTTATTCAATAAGATCATTTTAAGATCTGCAAATCTTACAGGTGGAAAAGGCGTCGATTTTATGAATAAAATCCAATGTGTTGTCCCAGATAAACATCAATTAAAAGCAGCAATATCTTTGCTAAAGAATGGTAGCGAATCAGAAAAGAATGAATTTATAAATAACATTTACGAACTTTCTGAGGAGGAAAAAAAGTACTTAAAAAACCTTTGATTTAAATGCGCTGTATAAAAGCAATTTCTTCGTCTGTTAATCCGTAAAGCTTATAAACTAAACGGTTGATTTTTTGTTCATTATCCAATTCTTTTCCTGAAAACTTCGCAAAAACAGAGTCATCAAGGTTTTTAGGAACCGGTAATTGCTCTATAAACATCGGTTTATATTCAAAATATCCGCCATTTCGGGTTACACCAAGATTTCTGATATAATAATCTGCAAGTTTAGAATTTAGGATGCAAAGCAGACCCTTGCTTGCAGGAACAATCATTGTGGCTGGCGCATTTATCATCATTCCCGCAGGAGCAAATGTGTATGAGGCAGACAAGTTCAGATTTCCCCAGACAATTTTTGGTTTATTAAATTCGTCCCAATAATTGGCTCCCCATCGTTGCATTGCATACCATTCATAACGAATTCCTGTTTCTGCTTTATTACGAGCAGACAATTCTTTCTTGTACTTCAGTAAATGAGAATAAACGGCAGGGTATTGCTTTTGAAATTCGTATTCAGCTTTTTCTGAAGCCCCTTGAATCGTCTGATCCCATTGTAACGGGAAATGCCATGGTATGTAAATCAACCACAAATCAGCCCAATTATAAGAATACCTTTTAATGTCTCTGCCTCTCAAAATCGGTCGAATAAGTTCTGCTGTTTTATGTTGCTCTTCATCGGTCTTACAATTTGCCAGAATTTCATCGCGTTTTGCCCCACTGATAATGAAAGCGTCGTTGAATCCGGTTTTTATTCCGTAATTTATGCTGATGTTCCAATCTTTGAGAGGAATGCCCGCAGCTTCTATCTTTTGCTTGATGCTCTGCTCAATAGGAGACAAAATCACCCAACTGTCTTTTGTTGTAAAACTGCACATCGAGCTGTTATGCCGCACAAAATCGCTCGTTAGTTTGCCGCCAAATGATTTAGTTGAATAAATCTTGAAAGAGTATTCCTGTCCACTTTAAATAATTTCGCTATCTTCCGCTGAGACATTCCGTTTGCGAGCAATTCAGAAATCAAATATTCTTTTTTGTGTAATTTATGTTTTTCCGGAGCCGTTTTTCTTCCTTTCGGACGACCGAGAACAACACCTTCTGCTTTTTTTCTTGCCAAAGCTTCTTTTGTCTGCTGGCTGATCAAATTTCTTTCTATTTCAGCGGACAGTCCGAATGCAAAAGCCAAAACTTTGCTTTGAATGTCATCGCCAAGCCTATAATTATCCTTGATTGTCCAAACACGACACTCTTTTTTCATACAGAGACTCAAAATTTCCATAATCATAAAAAGGCTTCTTCCTAATCGTGACAATTCGGCACAAATAATGAGATCATCTTTTTGGATTTTTTTCAGAAGCTGTCCTAATTCCCGCTTGTCGTAATTCTTTGTTCCGGAAATAGTCTCTTCAATCCAACCGTTAATCTGTAACTGTTCCCGCTGACAGAAATTGTTGATTTCAAACCTCTGGTTTTCAACCGTCTGCTTGTCGCTGCTTACGCGAATGTAGCCGTAAATCATAAAATCCTCCCTAAACAGATAAAAGTTTTTGAATTATAGAAAGTTGGAAAGGAAAAAATCTATGGAATACAAATAATAATTTGACTTTTTTAATGAATATTACAATTCTCGTTAAGATTGTTTGAAATCGGAGTAACCAATGTTCCCACTCAACAAACTCAAATCCGGCGCATTCACCCTTGAATTTAAGCGGGAATTGTCGCAGAATGCGGGGAAGAGGAAGGAAAGGAGATAAATTGGAGGAAATATAAATGAATAAAGAACTTGTAAAAAACGATGAAATTCAAACAAATGAAAGACTGAATGTTCTTGCCAATACTATTGTTGACGAAGTGAATCTCACAAAATCGTGTCTTGCACTTAATATAAGTGCCGTCATGGTCAAGACTTATTGGTCTGTTGGACATCACATTGTCGAGTTCGAGCAGGACGGTGGAAAAAAGGCTAAATACGGAACTTCAATGCTGACAAATCTTGCTAAAATTCTGACAATGCGTTTGGGAAGAGGTTACAGCCGCCCAAATCTCAATAATATGCGGAAGTTTTACCTGCTATATCCACTTTGTCAGACTTCTGACAAATTAACATGGAGCCATATCTGCGAGTTAATAACAATAGACGATGATCTTGAACGTAGTTTTTACGAAAAAGAATGTGTGAAAGAAAACTGGGATGTCCGTTCCCTCCGCCGCCAGATGGATTCCGGTCTGTTTTTGAGACTTGCGGCAAGCAAAGACAAGGAAGGAATTCTTGAACTGGCAAAAACAGGCATTGAAATTCAAAAACCAATGGATGTCGTAAAAGACACATACACGCTTGAATTTCTTGGACTTCCTGAAATGGAGCGTTATTCCGAAAGTGATCTGGAACAGCGGATTATTGACAATCTTCAAACCTTTCTGCTTGAACTCGGTAAAGGGTTCGCGTTCATCGGACGGCAGTATCCGATTACAATAAACAATGTTCATTATCATGTGGATTTGGTTTTTTATCACCGGATTTTGAAGTGCTTTGTGCTGATTGATTTAAAGAAAAATTCAGTAAAACACGAAGATATCGGGCAAATGAACATGTATATGGGCTATTTTGCAAAGGAAGAAAACGAACCGAACGACAATCCGCCTATAGGAATTATTCTGAGTCACAACAAAGATGAACTGCTTGTTGAGTATGCAACTTATGGAATGGACAGCAATCTGTTTGTCTCAAAATATGAACTCTATTTGCCAAACCGCGAGGAACTGCGCAAATTGGTTAGCGGAATATTGTCAGAATGAGAGGAATATTTTGAAAGCTGAATATTCTGCGAGCAATTACCGTAATCTCTTAAAACAGAAAGAAGAATTCATTTCGCATAGAAACGACCCTGTAAAGGAACAAGTAAAGGAACAAGTAAAGGAACAAGTAAAGGAACAAGTAAAGGAACAAGTAAAGGAACAAGTAAAATCGCTGATTCTTGTTTTAGATGGGGAAAAAAGTAAAAAAGAATTAGTGGAATTGCTAAACTTGAAAGGTTTGAGAAATTTTTCAGAA
>JAEEGL013492437.1_pt1 | contig 235016 bp, 193 predicted proteins | sample 9134231 | NCBI WGS metagenome assembly JAEEGL01 (sample SAMN16246548, study PRJNA631951) | gut metagenome | biome: gut microbiome; feature: rumen; material: fiber-attached | host: Bos | place: Iran: Karaj | collected 2018-10
AAAGATAGCTGAAAAGATGGCTAATCTTGATGAAGGAGAATTAATATTGTCAACATCACAATCTCTTGGTACTGGTGTTGATGTTAAGAATCTTTCATTATTAATCAACTTTGACCAATACAGTTCACCTATCATATCAGAGCAGATAGTTGGTAGAAATCGTGACAGAGGTTATGAATGTTATCATGTCGATGTCATGGATGTTGTTAAGTATGCTAAAACATTCCAGAACTGGGGACGAGAAAGACGTTCAGTCTTGCAATACTTCCCGGGTGTTCATAAACAATTTAAGATGCTTCCCGATTTGAGAAAATAATAATTATATTGTCCCCCGGAATATCCGGGGGATGACTATAATTATCTATGCTAATGGGAATATTTTGACTTTTTAAATATATATTATTAATATGAATAGAATATAATATATTACTATTCGAAATACGGTTGACCGGAAACCGATAATTCTGGGTAGGTCCTTATGGACTAAAGAAAGGAATATCATGAATAATTCCATAATAAAGATATTTAACGCAGGCGGTCCTGTTGCGGTTAACCTTGATCAAATAAGATTAATACGTGCATATACCGAGCATACGTCTACCATCACATGGGTTGATGGCAGCAGCACCAATTTCGAAATTGCCTTCAATGATTTGATGGCAATTCTGTATGGGATACATGCAGAGGAGGCTGAAGAGAAACGCACAGATCCAAATGAACTTTGTCTGGAAGATCTCAATTTGAGCGTTGGATCTTACAATGCTCTAAAAAGAGTGGGCATAAACACGCTCGCTGATATCATGTCTCACACATATGAGGAAATAAGAGATCTCAGAACATGCGGAAGAAAGAGGGCATGTGAAATCAAGGAAACAGTCGAGGCACTTGGATTTTCATTGAAGTAAGGAGGTCTAATCATGAATGAGAATATCATGATAATAACATTTGAGCCACTTATGACAATGGCTCTTATTGAAAGATCCAGAATAAAAGCCATCATCGAGGCTGCTATCAAAGCAGCCATTAAAGAAGCTGAAAAGAATCATCATGTTTATAAGCTCGACGAGCTTCTTGCTGAGCTTGATGATGATGATGAAAACCCCGCCGATTGACGGGGTTTTCGTTTTTCTTTTTATACGGTAGGATTTGTTTCTTCATCATTCTGTACATCTTTAACATTGATTAACTTTTCAATCTTTGGTTTCAAAGATTTGTGTTGTTCAACTATTGATGATACCAATGACTCAGATGAATTATCATCAGCAATCAAAGCATTGATATCTTCGACCAGATTATCAATATCCTTACCTGCTGATTTGATATCATTGACCTTATCAGTTGTCAAAGCATTCTGAAGTTTGTACTTCTTGTCGATCTTTTTCTCCAACTTCTTAAAAGCTATGAAATCCTTGATAGCTTCTGTCTGTTGGAAAGGACGCTTGAAACTGATGATTTCTTTTCCATCATTCGAAGAGTCTCCAAATCCAAACTCGTCATTCTTTTTTGTTTGAGCGGGTTTATACAAGTTCATCAAGAATCCTCTTGTGGGATTCTGTTTATTGATAACCTTGTTCAGAGTTTCAAGAATTGAGTTACAAACTTTATCAAGTTTGAAAGATACGTTTTCTTTATTGACAAACTCTATTACGATATCATTTTCCATGTTTGAAACACTCCTTTCGTGTTATATTGTTTACAGATTTCGTTTTTAATAATCATTCATATCGGAGAACATTTTCAATACTCCAGACGATATTGTGTCATATGGATTTTGTCTGTTGATAGGTGTATTGGTTAAAGGTACATTATTTGTCAACTCATCATGATGAGTTCCATATTCCTTATAATCAGAATACTTATATCCATAATCATCATAACCATCAGCACCAAAACCAAGTGATGCAGGTGGAGCAGATGACAGCATATCATTTCTGACTTGGTCTTGATATGTGAAATGATCATATAGATGTACATTATCAACAACTTCTTGAGCTTGTTGTTCAACGTAATCATGAACGGCTTGGCGTGCTGTATTATATGTACATCTGGTTTTATCAATACCGAATCTGGTTAAGTCATGTCCAAAGTTAAGTACATACAGAACGTGGTTATATGCCATTACCATATCATCATGTTCACCAGTATCGGCTTGTATTTTACCCTTACTAACAACCAGATTCTGAATATCCTTTATCAGATAATGTGAATATATCAATTCACGATAATCCTTTACTGTTGCAATGAGCATCTGGAACATTTCTTTTCTGTTCTTCTCATTAACATTGACACCGATATATCTCTTATTGGTGGCTTTCTTCTGCATTGCAATTTGAGGTGAATCGGTCTTCTGAATAACATTCTTTGAAAGATCGAGCTGTGGGTCATGATAAACACGATATTCGAGTCCATATGTTTGAATTGTATCAACAAGAACCTTTCCGGGAGAGTTTGCTTCTGGACAGAATACACCCTTCGGAATCAACTTACACAAAGCCAAGAAGAGTTCTGTCAAATCATTGTTACCAATATAAGGAGATGACAATTCCGCAACGACTTGTAGTGTATAAGGATGAACAACTACGATTGCTGTATTATCAGAACCTCCTCCATATGATATATCCATTCCGATTAAGTATGGAATATTTATATCAAAATAAGGAGTATCTGATGTTAAATCAAAATCATATATTTCATGTTTATAAACATAAAGATGAAATTTCTTGAGAATAAAGATATCATAATCAGGTTGTCTTTCATGTTGGACAATGTAATCAATGTCTTCCTGTCTGAAGATAGCAGAATCTGAACCACGGAATCTTTCAAGAAGACATCCTCTACGATACTCTGCAAATCTACCAGTCTTTGCAAATTCATTGTAGTTCTCGATGAGATATTCCTCACCTTTACGGAGTTGCCAATGATAGTATTGCATATAAACCATTGTCAAGGGTTTCATTGTTCCATCTTCTGATTCGAGTTGGAAAGAACATTCAATATCGTTCTCGGTCATATCGTAGTATTGTTCTGTCCAAACCTGTGTTGCATCTATCATACGCTGAGCCGCTTTACCTGTTGCAGTTTCCAGGTTACCCGGTGTGGATATCATCATGATACAATTTCTACCCGTACCGAGCTTCTTGGTAATTTCACGACCTGAATGAATAGCAGGAGCAGCACCTGACATGGTTGAATCAATGTGTTCAATAAACTCCCACTCGTCGATGAATGCTATATACGGAGTATCACCACGGAGTTTATCTTCTGCATCAACGGCGTTCTGAGCAGATGCGATTATCTTTATAGAAGTTTTATGTTCCTTATATATGATAGAATCTATTCCGGGTGGTTTCTTCATCTCATAGAATGGATTCATGTATGGTGGTAATGTCATTACATATTCTCTGAATTCCTTTGCATTTGATCTTGCTTTACCTCCATCGATATGCATAAAGGGAATTGTTGAGTTCTTTAAATCAAAAAGAAAACCATATGTGCATAATCCCAATACGGTTGTTGTTTTGTAAACCTGACGAACAAACGCTGCCATGAAACCAATGTTGTGTTCATAACACCAAATCATTGCGCAGCTTCCTCGATGCAAATAAAATTGCAATGGCATTGGAGCGCCTCTTGCAGGTACAGCAAATACCTCTCGAAAATAAAACCAAATGTTTTGTTTACATTCAAGAATTATCGAACCCTGTTGTTCAGCGGTTAAATTCTCTGAACGAGGATTCATATCCTGTACACCAAGTTCTGGATGTTTAACTTCCAACATGAAGTACCAGTTTTTTATACCAAGAATCTTCAATTCTTTTGCTGTTTGTAAGAATGAATCATTCTTTGTTCCAAGATCATAATATTTATTATTTATCTTTACGATGTTGGACATACAAAATTCTCTCCTTTCATAATAATGAATTACATGAAATGTTCAGGCGGCTATAGCCGCCTGAAATCATCTCACAATTATGGTCATATTATCTTTGATATAACATTAACCACGTAATCCCTACAAGGAGATTGTTCGACATTATCTTTACCGATAATGTCCGGAATTGCATACGAGAGAATCTGATAGATAGCGAGCAACATGAATGATTCGGTTGCTGTATTGACACTTGTTGCCAATCTTCTTAACAGCTCATTCACATCAAATTCAGCTTCACCACACTGCTCTTCTGAGTTGTAGAATGCCTGCATACGAGCAAGCTCAGGTGTGAAGAAATATTCGGATCCATACTTCATGTATTTCTCATCCGAAATTCTCTTTCCGATAAACGATTTCCAGTCATCCAGAGTTATGTTGTTTACAGTCCACTCGATGAGTTCACGTGTAATAGAGAAAGAAATCAGTCTCATCTGATCGAGCTTATCCAGATACTTCGAAATTATGAAGTAAATGAATACGTCATCCTGAATATCAGGGAATATTGAATGATCTTCCTTATACTTCAGCAGAACTTCATTCGTTGGCTGATCTTCGAAAGCAATAAGGAAATCCCTTTCTGTTACGCGCTTTATCATCTCCTGATATTCAGGAACATCTCTGTTGATCATAAATGTTCTTTCATTCTCCAGATCGGGAATAAATATATCCAGAGGATATGATTCCGTCTCAATATCACGAGTAGACACTGCATATTCCTTGTTGAATGTTTCTCTGTTGATATATTTGTGATGACCGTTTATCATCTTGATGACTTCGAAAAGCAGTGTCATAGATGCCACGTGATATTTATATCTATCGACATCTTTTGTTATGGCTGCTTTCATATTAATTAACTTACCTGCCATTCCCATAAATGAGAATCCTCCTTTGTTGTTTTATTTATGCTCGAGATTCATAGTATTGTTCTCGTAATTCCAAGAAGTGTATACATACATACTCAATACCATAATTCTCAAAGAATACTTTTATGAATTGATCTAACATACGAAACCATCTCACTTCCATTGTTGGTGTTTGTTTAACCCAAGATATCCTCTAAATCATCCGCGCTGATACCTGATAAAGGGGATTGGTTAGCTGGTGATGGTCCTCCATTATTCACATTATTCATCATGTTCTGTTGGTAAGCTTGTTGCTGTTTGTTGTTCGCCTCTAACTCTTCAACTCGTAAATCTCGGAGACGATATACTACTGGGCGGGGTAGTTTCATCAGAACCTCGAACGGAATTACTTTTCCAAGTAATCGCGCGATTCTGTATATTTCTACAGAGTCTCGATCAAGTTTATCTCGGTATTCTGATACCGACGAGATGCGCTGAAAAGTAACTGTGATTGAATGTTAGTAACAAACAATCTTTCGATATGCTTTCCGCAATGAGGACAATCCACATTTTCGATATACATATCAATTGGTGACTGGAACTTTCTTGACAAAGCCGCCATAAGAGGAGAAAGCATGTTAGAATCCTTCCATGAAAGTTTGCCCAGTATTGTGACGATATCTTCCCATGTTGTATACTTATATGAATGAGAATCCTTTGTTGTTCCGGGAATTGTGATTGAAGAAATGAACTGATTGATTCCCATGTAATACTGGAGCTTTGCGCCCTGATATTCACGAGGATTTTCAGCGTTCGCAGCTTCTTCTCTCATCTGATTCTGAAGTTGATTCTGGATTCTGAGCTTTGTGTTTATCATATCATATGCTGAAGGCTGTGACAGCTCAACGATAATCTTTGAATCAGGAAGTGTGTACCACAGTGTGTGGCCACCCATCTCATGATATACATCCAGAGCTTCCTTACCGGGAGAAGCCTTTGATGCTCTGAAGTATGCATCGGTGATATTATCATTGTTGATATGTGCAACAGAATGAGGATTATACTTTATTACGAAATCCTTACCACATTTCTCGTTAGAGCATGTGTATCCAAATTCTTCCTCATCACCAGTAGTAGCAGTCAACAGTCCCCACATGATTACAGAACCATCAACATACTTGGTCTTCTTAAGGAAATCCTCGAAATCTGTGAATTCGCCGATGGAGACATTTCTCATATGCTTATAGAACATTGACCACTGTTCGATTTCTCTATCCTGAAGATTCTTACCAGCGACATCTGCAATATCCAGAGCATCAAACCAGTTGATTCCGGTCATAGTACATCTGTATCCAGAAGCGGGTAATGTAAATGAAACGTCAGAAGATGAAGATGTAAATTCACGAATAATACCCGGCTTATCGGAATTCTCTACGATTGTCTTACCTGCAAAGAGTTCCTCATTTGAAACCTTTACAACATTGACATTCACTTTATTGGAGAAATTCATTTCGCCGAGAGCTTCCTCATCAATGTTTACAGTTACACTGGAAACATCATCGGGTGTGAAGATGTTTATTGTCGGGCCGGCATTGTTCTTATCTGTGTCATCACTGTTATCTTCCTGAGACTTTTCATTTGAATTATCCTTGGAAGGAAGCTTATACTGATCAAGAATAACATTTCCGTTCTCATCAGTTGATGTGTTTTCCTTTACCCAGTCAATAGCGAACTGACCGTTATTCATCTTCCAGTTATTAAGAATGATCTGCTCGAACTCGGGTGTTATGATATTTCCGGTTGTTTCGTACATCGCAGTGAGTTCACCAAGACACTGGAGACGGGTAAGATGATTACCAGCTCCTTCAGCAGGATACGCTTCCGGAATTTCACCTTCCTTAATGAAGTACTTCTTGAGTACCATCTGGGTCATTCTGTTGATCATTGCGATCTTATCTGCCTGGAAGCCGATAGCCTTTCCCATTTCCTGAGGATTCTTGTACTCAGGAACCTTTACAGTTTTCTTTGCTTCTTCAGCCTTTCTTCTACGCTCTTCTTCGATAGCCGCGATTCTTTCACGTTCTTCACGAGCTTCTTCCTCTGCTATCTTATTCTGAAGATCGTTATCACCGAATTCATCCTCATCATCGACAGATGTTGAAGAAGTTGTATCCGATTTAGGAAGCTCTTCATTCTTAACAACCTTGTCACTCTCGACTGACACGATAGTGTTGTCATCGTTCACAAGAGGAATCTCCTTGCGGATTACCTTTGCAGAACCAGCTTCTTCACCATGCTTCTCAACATCCTTCTTATGCTTTTCCAGTAATTTCATAAGAGGATCGTTGTTGACAGGATTTTCAGCATGTACATTTGCTTCTTCATTCTCAACATTCATCGGATATTCATTGTTTGTGATATCACTCATAATTGTTCGTCGCTCCTTTGTAATAAAATTTTATCATGATTACATAAATATATTATTGCCATGAATGACGATAAAGGTATATAATCATTAATACTTCAATGTTTATTATCTATTTATCAATAAAAGAAAGGAATGATAATTCATGATGTTACCTCCAGATCAAGTTTTTGGTGTTCCTCATTACGTAATGCAATTTGGAGTTGAGGATGCTTCACTAAAATATGTAGTGTCAGATGAGATAGAGAATTTACAAATGTTTATAAAGCAACATAATCTATCAAATGATTTAATGAAAAACATAGTATGTTTGGAACCAAGTGAAAGAAACAATGCTGAATGTGATGTTATTCAGATTTATAATATGCAATCAAATCAGGATAAGAAAATATATAAAGTATATACTACTGAAAGAATAGCAACAGCATGTGCTTTCCTTTCACAAGTATTATTAACAAATGATATATTATTTGGATATGGTATATTAGAGCATGGATATGAATTCATATCTAAAATCATCGAAGATATAGAGAAATTATCTTGGGGATGTATTCCTGAATTTGAATTATTAGCAGATGATTCGATGCAGGATAATTTTGGATATTCGTATGATTCTCCATATGAAGGCGGATATGCCGTAGATGAATTTACAGAAATTCTTCGTTCTTCAATAGACCCATCATTAGATTCAATAGCAATATCTTTAGAGGGTTATATAAAAACATTTAGATACTTAATGCAAAATGTCAAAGAACAAGGTGACTATTCATATTGAGAGGAGCATGTTATTAATGACAAATGAAGAATACAAAGAGTTTTTGAAAAATTACAAACCAAAGAATTTCAAATATAAATTCATCTTTACTGATAATGAATTACAAGAAGATATTTTGAAATCTTTACCAGCTGAATTATCATCGGAAGATGATTTGGATACTATTCAAAATGATGAACTTGTTAAACAAGCATTGTCATCAGATTTTGTATGCTATGGGAATAATGTCAAGAAAGCAAAGGAACCAACATCAATCGAAGAAGGTATATTCATTTCAAAGATGATGGTTACAAAAACGGGAAAACCTTTGCTTGATGTTCAAACAGCGCATTTCATATATGAGAATAATAATTACATCGCCATCAAATTTGTATATGAAAAATTTTATATCTTGGAAATATTCATAATAATATCATAAAAGAATATAAGCACCCCCGGTTTCCCGGGGGTGTTGAAATATTCTTTTTGTTGAGATTAACCTTCGCCAGCACCAGAGTATGGATTGCCGATAGGTACTGTGTCTGTAGGATTGCCGGAAGTGTGAATTCGACTGTGATCAGCTGGATATATTGTCCGATCATGCAGACCTTCTCTCTGTGTAACCTGTTGAGAAGCCTTGAAAGCGGGGTAGTTTCCAACGCCACTCTGAACAGCATCGAGAGAAGGACGATTTCCGCCATTGAACTGAGGAGTGTTGATATCTTCTGAACCGTGAGTAGCTGCATTACCGAACATGTTATCACCAGTGAACATAGCATCGCCGAAGCCGGGATTGAGGTTCATGTAAGAACCGAATATGCTCTGCTGAGCAACTACTCTTGCAGCGAAGTCGTTTACATATGAAGACTCAACAAACTGACAGTTGTATGTAAGTGTCAGCTGCTGAATGTTGGACTGACCATTGTTGTTGTGCTCAAAGAGATCGTCGCCAACACGCTGCTGAGGATAGCATCCAAGAGCTGCTGTAGCAGCCTCAACACGAGCACCTGATCTATCGAGAACGACAATCAAGAACTCAGCAACTTCGTATGCAGGAGACGGCTCAAGAGCGAGATCATTCTCACCTTCAGCAGGTGTAAAGACTCTCTTAAGAGTGCTGCCTTCAGATGTAACTGATCCAGAACCCGCAACGAGACCGAAGTATGTTGTGAGTCCAGTCATACGATCAGAGATACCGTCGATCCACATGTTGTGAACAGTTGTTGCAGGACGACCTACCAACTCAGGAATTGTGATCTGAAGAGATTCATTGCTTCCCGAAGTCTGTGTGGTAGGTATTGCGATGTTTCTACCAGCGAAACCACCCTGAAGTGATCCCTGGTTGAGCTGACCGCCGTTCTTAGTAGGTCTGAATCCCATGTTATAGTACTCAATTAACTTCTTATATGTTGAGAAGATATTGTTACCATATGCATTCCTTGAACTGCCAGCGAGATACTGCATCAGGAAGAACGGACCACGATACATGAAGATTCTGACGCGGTTCGTGGTCTCGGGATTAAGCGATTTTAGAGTATGGATATCGGGTGCAAGACCGGATATCATACCTGTATAATCATTGATATTACCGGTATATTCACGAAGACCGGATTGAGAAGTAATTACTGCCATAACTCATTTCCTCCTTTCCTTAGTTTGATCTACGCTCGACGTTAACGAGGATTGGAACTCTGAGAACAAGTCCACGGAATACAAGTCTTACTCTGCAGATGAGAATATCTCCGCCGTCAATGTTGATATCTCTTGCGAAGTTGATATTGAGATCCTTTACAAGGTTACCAACCCAAGGCGAGAATGTAACATTACAGTTATCCTCGAGGGTCTTGATTACGCCGTCATCATCATATTCGAGCAGATTGTTGTCGATCTTTCTCTGAAGAATGTCACAGAACTGCGTGAGAGTTCTCATGTTAGACTCCTGAATGAGATCAGATGTTCCAGTACTCTCATTGTTGAGTGTACGCTGTGAACGTCTGGTGATAACACCATTCTGATCAGGAATCCATACGTTACCACCTGTATTATACAGAAGCTCACGATACTCCCAGTCAGTTGTATCAACATCCGGGAAGAATGACTGATAGTCTGAGAAGGCTGTATAAGAGCCGGCATAAGGCTTGTTGACAGAGTATGTTGTCATGTGATTGAACAGATTGTCAACGATTCTCTTTGTCCATGTGTATGTGATATTGCCCTGTGTGAAACCGCCGATATCCCATGATGCATTTGCATTTGTGAACTTCTTTGAGAATGTTGAGTTCATGAGCAGAGCTGTCTGAGCATCGCATATACCCGCATCGAGGTGCAGTGAAAGACCATAACCGGGTCCTTCGGGACGTTTATTCTCAGGAATTCTCTGATATACTCTCTCAATCATCAGATCATACATCGCTGCCTTGACATCGATATCATCTGAAGGAGAAATACGAGGATCTTCAAGAATTGTAGGATCGAGCTGAATCGCAGTCTTCTCATCCTCTGTGTACATTGTTGCTGCCTGAGCGACGTCTGACAGTGTGTATGTCATGTACGGAAGGATTGTTATACCGATGAGAGTATTATGACCGCCGTCGAACAGATACTTTGCATTTACTCTGTTAGGAGATGTTATTCTTGCATCGATCTGACCTCTGTAAGCAGACACGAGAAGCTTAGCATACAGCCACTTGAATACCTCTGTTGAAATGATTCCATCATCATACTCATCAAAGAAGCCAGTGCTACCGCCGTTAAGCTTGATACCACCGTTCTCTGCAAGGTATTCTGCAGAAGAATACAGATATTCACCCTCGGATGTCTGATCGTAGTAGTCTGAAGGAATGATCTTATTTTCCTTTGCGAAGGAGAACACAGAACCCTGCGTACCTGTAATCATGAATCTGTAGATGCTCTTAGCATTGTTGCTGCCTTCCAGAATAACATCATACTCAGAACCGATGATATTTGTTACAACATCAACACTTGAAGGAATTCTTGAGTATACCTGCTTATTGGTCTGAACCTTGATGTTGTCATCAACGCGTGCAGTTTCGCCTACAGGAGCAACGAACTTATTGCCGTTAACATTTATAACGGGCGTATCGCCTTCACCTGTGAGATCGATCCATGTTCCACCAATCTTGACATATGCACCGTAAGTGCTTGTCTCTGTTGTATAGTCTGCGCCTTCGGGTGCCTTTATGCCTATGATATTTGCATATGCATTGGAATTTGTCTTGCCGTTTGAGTTGAGAACGAGAGACTTGTAAAGATCCATCGGCTTGTACTCGTAAACTGAAGCAGCGGTTGTTTCCTTGTAATACAGAGTAACTGCATTGTTGTTGCTGGGATCATATATACCATAGATGATATCTGCCTTAGCAGCAACGGCGGAAGGAATTCCCTCTGCAGCCATCGGTGATGTTGCGGAATAGATTCCGCTTATAGGAGCAACCTTCTTTGTTACATCGGTACTCTCGATAGGAGTATTGGAAGCTGTATACTTTCTGAACAGGTTGATTGCTATTGATGTTATACCACCTGAGTACTGGTTGATTCCAGTAACGAGGTTAGCAACATTTCCTGTGAAGTAGATATCGCCGATGTTAACACTTTCACCTGCCTTGATACCTACGAGAGATGTATCAGCAAAAGTATTAGGAGTACCATTCAGCTTCTCAGAAAGTTTAGCACTTGCCTCAGCAGGTGTTGTTCCTGTACCTTCAATCCTGTATGCTTCATCGAGCATCGGGATATCAGGATTTACCATTACGATTTCATATCTCGGGAGTACGAGATCTTCAGAACCTGTAGCGATGAACTTACCGAAGAGAATATCGAATGTGTTTACATTTGTTGCATTGTAAACCTGTCTGATATAATCCTTTTCAGATTCATTTGCCACTGTACCACCGCTGGTGATAATCTCAGTAAGAATGGTTCTCCAAGCAGTATATACGCCAGCAACGCATGCGTCATTGACATACTGCTTTGTGAGAGATGAGCCCTTCGGACGTTCACCTATCTGATCATTGACAGAAGGTGTCTTATCGATACGAGTGTTGTTGATATCAACGAGAGGAGCTGAGAAACGCTCTGTCTCAAAGCCGGTTGTTGTATCATATGAAGTGAATGTATAAAGTACATTTGCAGGATTCTTACCCTGATTTGTCTGCGAGATGGTATTCGCTATAGTATTATAGTTTCTACCACGACCAGCGGACATATTGCAAATCAGAAGTGCCTGATTTGTGCAGGGGAATGAGTTAGCATCATATGAGATGAATCCCTTCTCATCTGATACTGTTGCAGTTGTAACATTGTAGATATTACAAAGCTTATTGTAAAGACGGTCAGTGTTCTTGTATCTTTCGATATTCGAGATGTTTGAAATCTCTTCTGACTTACCGTCACGAACGAGGAATCTTATATTGAGATTCTTAACACCATCCTTGTCCTCAACATACCACTGAGCGACAATGCATGAGAACGCATATGTTGAACCTTCGGGAGTAACTCTCAGCATACGAACGGGTGCGTTCTGGTTGATGAGAGAAGCAGGATATGTTATCTGTTGACCATATTTCTTGATATCAGAAGCGGTAATCATTCCATTGCCCCAAGCGACATTAAGAACATCTGATCTTGTAATACTCTGGAATTCTCCGTCCTCGCCATACGGCATTGCAGATACTACCATTGTTGCATACAATGAGGGGTCTACAGCCTCGACAACAGGCAGATCTCCTCTGTACGGGCTATTGTCAACAATATGCACCATGCTGTGAGGAAAATGATACTTAAGACCATATATGGTTTCGATCATAGCCGTTATTCTTCCTTTCTTAAATAAAATTTTTAATTGAGTAGGGAATTTGTAATTATAAAGAATCGCAATTTATAATATCCAGAATTCCTCCAACAATTATAAAACTGTGGATATTTCATACCCCGGTCACCCGGGGCATGAAATATAAATATTTATACAGTATCAACGTCAATGATGTTTGAAGTATCCCTTACTTTAATTTCAAATCTTTGAGAAATTTCATTAACAGCTTCTCCCAAATTCATGTCAACATCAGAAATTGCTGCTTTGGGATTTGGAAAATCTGGTAACTCATTTCCATATTGATCAACAGTGACATATGTGGCCGTGGACAAATCACCAGAAGGGTCTACTTCAACAAATGTTGTTGGTTTATAAGTTTCATATTTGGTCATTGTGGTATCACTTTCATGACCAATATCATCTATGCCGATTGAAGAAGGATCGATTTCCGGAGCTGAAACATTAACAGTTGGGGATGAAGTAGTACCGCTCATTCCAAGTTCGAATATGTTATCCATAAGGGTACGAGCGGTATATGGATTCTGAACGGCTCCACCATTTCCATTAGAACCTCCGTTTCCATTAGAACCATTTGCAAGCGATTGTTGTTTGATTTTCAACTCTGCAATCTTTGTTTTGATATTTGTCTTTTCTTTAGCCATTGATGTTATTGAAGAGCGAGCGGCTGTTAATGCCTGCATAGCTTCAATATCCATTTCATCAAGACCGACTTTTCCCTGAGCGGTTAAACTCTCAACAAGTCTACGCTCAAACATCTTAGCTATCTTATTCTGATCAGATGCGAGTTTTCTGAGCTCAGCCATATCCGATGTGAATATCTGATTGGGATCAAGCCTATCCAAGAATGCTGGAACGTGACAATCTTCAATGAGACTCGTTGCCACTTCGGAGTTAGCTCCCCAGTTCATATATGAATTGGGAGAAATGTAACCGTCAAGATTGTAGTACATTGTTGAATGATTGAACTTTTCAAAATCATCGACAACATTGTTTATGGGTGTATCAGTATACCTTGATTGAGAATAAGGTTGAGATTCAACATACTCTCTTTCTGTATCTTCATACTTCTCCATTGTTTCAAAGACATTTAAAAAATCCATAAGAACCCTCCGTTTTTATTTATTTTGATTTTCGTTTTGTTGCAGAATATAATCCATTCAAACAACCCTTTGCTATCTCATACATACTTTCCATGTTTGGTTGAACAGAATATATCTTCGAATACATCAACTTTTCAGCTTGTTCATTTCCTTCATCTGACCATATTCCTACAGACTTAACTGTGTCTCCATCATAGTCGCCACCAATAGCAGCGAGACGTGAATTCGAAGGAGTTACAGTATCAGCAAATGAAATTGCGACAACGTTGTGTGGTGCATCAGGATCTACGTCCGGATAGTATTCCATCCTCTCACCCTGAAAAGTTATATCTCTGGTGTTGTTAGTTGATAAAATATGTACCTTTGTAAAGAATGTACCTTTGTAAGATGCTATAGGATATCTTGTCAATAAGCAAGTTTTATTACCATTCTCAACCGCTCTTTTTGCACAGATGTACACAACATCAGTCAGAGTAAGAGGACGAGTTACATCTTCCTTTTTATCATTGTCATAATATGAAATTGTGATTTCCTTAGTTCCTTCAGCATCCAGATACAACTTTCTGAATCTGTTTCCTGTGTTTTTGCCATAGATTTTTATCAAAGCATCTATCTCAGTGGAATCATATAAGTTCTCTATAACAGATGCTTCAACTTCTTCAGGTTTTGAATGAATTTGAGATAAATTAGAAAAAGATAAAAACTCTTTCATCTGGAATTTTATGAATGGTAAAAACAAACCTACGACGGTATGAAGTGGATATCCAGTTTTGAATATACCAATCGGAGATTTATTCTTATTATATCGAGGAGCTGATATAACGTTTCTTTGTGTCATCTGTGAATTCTTTGCCAACAAATGACGTTGTAAGAATCCATTCTTTCCTCCAAGATACTTGACTATGTATGTGTACAGCTCAACAAGACTATCTTGAATCTTTCCGTATAATGGATAAACACCTCTACCACTTGTATGAGCTGATATATCCTTCAGACCAAGCATCTTCCCATATATGTTATTAAGTTCGGCTTTTACCGGTCTACCATTTCTCTCACCAATAGGACGAAAGTTGGGAGGGAGAACCAATACCTTATCAACAAAAAGAACTTTCTTAGGAGACTTTGAAAGAATAGTAAGATTGTTTGCAACCTTAGAAGATAAGGTTTTCTCTATATCAATCTTTTCCCAATTCTTATATAAGTCTTCAAAGCCACAAATGTTTCCTCCCTCTTTCTTGACGAGGGTTCCATTAACAATGTCACATGCGACTTCTCCGTATGCACATTTTCTGATGATACCTCCACCACGGTTGATTATTGTTTTTGCAACATCGGGATTGAAAACGTGGCAGGGCAATTTGATATATCCACATTTGTACATTCTATCCTCAGTGGATATTCCGAATATTCGTTCGGACATTAATCCATTTTCATTGAATGTATTTCCACCTGAATATATTCTTGAACTTGTTACTTCCATCAAATCATTTGTTTTTATATTGAGATCAATATCGTATAAACTTAAAATACGCATAACAAAATCTTCTCCTTTCTGAATATGAAAATTATCGTTTCGTCCCGATATATACTCCACAAAAAGAAAAAAGAAAACCCCGCCGATTGGCGGGTTTTCTTTAAACTATGGAGAGATTTTACTCCACCCTCTCTCCTGGGATGGTGGGATGCGTCGTTTTACGTTCACCCCCACACATATATCGACCTACTAATCCTGAGCCGTTATGGTATATGAGAATAGAACTCGCTTTTCATATCCATAAACCTTAATAGACCGCCATAAGGAATTCCACCTTATAGATATCCTCTGTTCTATTCATATTAATAATATACATATGAAAAGTTAAAAGATTGGAAAGGTGCCCTCCCCGAAGGGAGGGCAATGCACATGAGGAAAGGTTAAAACAACGGAGGATTCATTTACGTGAGGGAGTCGTCACTTCCCCTCACAGAGACTGTTCACTTGAGAAGTCTCTTATTTGAATGTAAAATAATTGAAAACATAGATATATCTTTATCACGTATAAGGAAGATATTATCTTTCTTATCTTAACTATTAAAATACATAAGTAATATTTCATAAGGAGAGATGTTTAAAATGAAAGATAAAAAGAAAAACATATTTGATTATAAAGATGATGAAATGACATTCATCGAATCTGATATTGAGAAAATTCAACAACGTCCATCCATGTATAATGGATATGATAAAGAAGATGGTTCACTCCATATATGTTTCGAAATCATAGATAACTCCAGAGATGAGTGTATGAAGCCTGACACTCCCGGAGATACTATTCAGGTCAACGTAACAGATTCTATGTTGATAGTCAAAGATAACGGAAGAGGTATCGCAACAAATCAACTTCGAAAGATATTTGAAACGTTGAATGCCGGTTCCAATATCGTAAGAAAAGAGGGAGTAATGTCAGCAGGTGAGAATGGAGCGGGTTCAACAATAACAACCGCATTGTCATCACATCTGAAGCTGGTGTCAACTCGACCTCAGGAAAAGAAGAGACTTACTCTGGTTTACAAGGAAGGAAAACTTGTTGAGGAAACTCTTGAGAAGTATACGGGTGATGAACATGGAATGTATACTGAGTTCAAACCTTCCAAGAAGTATCTCGGAACTGATAAGATTCCGGTTGATAGATTATGTGAATGGATTGAGAATTTCCGATATACTTTATCTTCAAAGATAAACTTCGAATATACCATTCGTGGAAAGAAGCATGTTCTTGAACATAAAAGGTTGTATGATTACTTTGATGAGGTTGGTATAACTTCGGAGAATACAATGTGTGTTCCATATGATTTATCGTGTTCAGGAAAGTTAACTGAAATTGTCAGAGAAGAAAGTTATAACAGAAGATTCAATCTGGAAGCAAGTATAGTGTATGCTTCTATGGATTATAAGGGTGATGATGTTCGTAAGTCATGGATGAATATGATTTCAACATTCAACAATGGAATGCATATGAATGGATTCATCAATGGTTTAAGTCAATATCTGACAGAAAAGGTTATTCAGAAGAAGCCTGCTTTGAAGGATGAAGATTTAAAGAAAGATATTCTTGCTCATCTTCAGATAGTTCTTAAATGTGAAACGGACTGTACAAACATCTTCAATTCTCAGGAGAAGAGTTATGTTTATCCACGTCCTTTATTACATGCTATTGAGAAAGCTGTTTATGAGGAGATATGTAAGCATCCTTCACATATCAATGATTTAGTCGAAATAGTTATTCAGAACAATCGTGTTCGTAAAGCTGGAGAACAGGCACGAAATGTTTCAAAAGAAACAAAAGCAATTAAGTCATGGGAGAAACCTGCAAACTTCATATCGTGTTCATCCAATGATAAACGAATCATTGAACTTTCTTTATGTGAAGGAAAGTCTGCTTCCGGTGCTGTTCGTTCTGCAAGAGATCCGAAAACTCAAGCGATTTATCTGTTACAGGGTAAACCGTTGAATGCTTGGAATGAAACACTTGAAAGAGTTCTTCAGTCTCGTATATGGAGAGATTTGATTAAAGTGTTAGGATGTGGAATAGGGCCTACTTTCAATATCAAGAAGCTTAACTATTCAAGAATAATCATACAAACAGATGCGGATGTTGACGGATTCCAAATCAGAGTATTGTGCATTCTGTTCTTCTGGAGATGGATGCCTGAGATAATAACAGAAGGAAGACTCTATATTGGAGAAGCTCCTCTCTATAAAATAGAAATGTCAAAGTCCGGTAAAAAGATATATCAGTATATTGCAAATAAGACTGAGTATCTTGAGAAGTGTCTGGAAGCTGCAGCAAATATTAAAATCATTGATAACAAGTTCACATCACGTGAGTTGATTACAAATGCATTTGAATATAATTCAATACTTCACGAGGTAGCAATCTCAAGAAGTACCAATGAACAGTTACTGGAGTTAATAGCTTTCGGATTTGCAAAGTATGGTGAATCAGTAGAAGCATTCAATAAGAATTATAAGAAATGGCTTAACATGGCATCCGGTACCTTTAAGGAAATTGGATACGATGATTCAACTCATCAGATTTATGGTGTTTATCATCTAACAGATTTTGTTGTTGTGGTAGATGATTCATTGATTAAAGAATTGAAATATGTAATAGATGCGCAGAAACAATATGGACTCATTATCAAGTATAAATATAACAACGAGGAATATGCATCTCTGTTATCTGATTTCTTCAACTTTGTTGAAAAGCGTTATCCTGTTATAAAGGATAGATATAAGGGACTTGGCTCAAATCCTGCTATTGCAACAAAAGAAACAATGATGGATCCAAATTCAAGAAGAATAATTCGAATCAATGTTTCTGATGCTCAACATTTAGCAAGACAATTGAACATTCTTTCTGGTAAATCAAAGGAGGATATTCAGGGTAGAAAGAAACTTCTGGATGAATTTGAATTCAAGAGAGAAATGCTCGACAACTAAATGTATATTATTCACCCGGGATAATCCCGGGTGAATATAAAATTATTGTTTGAAGGTGTGATAATTTATGAATGATATCAATGAAAGAATAATGGATATTCTGACGGAGCTTGATTTTAGTTTCGTAATTTCCAGATGTGAATTAATCATGGAAGCTATAAAGGTAGAATTTATCCAGTTCAAATCACATAACATTCACGTTTGGAAAGTCGGAAATAATCAGCAATATATTCGAAGTCTGGTTGAGAAGTATTCTGAACAATACGATGAAGCAGTTCGATTTTGTTTGGAATATTTTGAAAAGTTTCCACATTTAAAATCAAGACCGGAGTATGGAAAGTTTTATGACTTTGCATTGTATAATCGACAAGTATTCCATTAATCATAATATAAATAGTCTTAACATGATTACTAATTTATACTAACAATTCATTTCAAATACAAGTTAGGAGTGTGATTTAAAGATGAGATTAAATTGTGACTGCGAACACAATGAATCAGAGTTCGAAGATTTAAAATGTATGGATACTATTGAATCCGTTGAACTTCTCGAGAAGTGTATCGATGGACCCATCATTCTCGATAGGTATCAGGGAGACAAATTTAGTATGCTACAAAGGAGAATCACTGATATCTGTGTAATGTGTTGGGGATTCAAAGATGCTGATGGAAAACCTTTACAGAAGCATCCTGTAAGATTCAGGTGCGATGTAGATGATGAAATCACATACGAATTACCGTTAAACAGATTCATGTTCTCAATGGCATTTATAAAGCCGATTATAAAATGGATAGAATTTGTTGATATCAATGACTTCCTTGTTATTGAGGCTTTAACTGATAAACGCAGAAAGCAAATCGTTAATTCCATTAGAGAGACTCTTGCTTCATATGGTTATTCTCGTGAGGAAATGCTGGAAGAAATAGCAGATGTCTCTCAGGATATAAAGCATTACACAAAGATATTTGGTCAAGCAGTAATGCCTTTGTTTACTGCAGAGAATCTGATGTTAGATCATTACCGTGAATGCGAAGAATTCCGTGAGCTGAATAACACATCGTATCCTCAGAGTATGCAGACTGCAGAAATCGTTGCACGAAACAAAGAGAAATATTTCGAACTTGAAAAGATAATGATGGGTAGAAACAATCCCATCTTCCGTTGTAATAAGTATATTAAGATACTGAAACCGAAACAGATGGAAGAGTTATACATTCATCTTTGTCAGTCGCCTGATGGCGTTGATATAATTCCTTACGTTGTAAACAGTAACGGCTTTGCAGGTGGTTACAGAAATAAGCAATCCGTTTATATTGCAGCCATAGCCGCAAGAGTTCCTGATTTGATGAACAAGGATTATATGGGTCAGGCTGGATATTTCAATCACAATCTGATGATGCTGACGTATGGTACAATATCACCGACTGTTCATGATTGTGGTTCTGTCAATCCGATCCATATAACATTAACCGAGAGAAACTTTAAGCAATTCATAGGTAGATATTATTATAAGACTCGGAATATGGGTATTGAGCATGTTCTGAAATCTACTGACACGCATCTCATTGGTGAATCCTTATGGTTCAGAAGTCCGTGCACATGTAATCTGAAACAGGATGTTTGTCATATGTGTTATGGAACTGAGCATCTTAAGGTTGGACATCTCAAAGGTGGCTTCATCTATACTACCGAGATTTGCACATCTCGTGTATCACAGAACATTCTTTCCGCTAAGCATCTTCTGAAGACTGATGCTGAAGTAATATCCGTTGAAGGCGAAGGAAAAGATTATTTCAATCTTGAAAATTCCGAGTTGTTTGTATCTGAAGATAAAAGATTTGATATCTTTATTAAGGATAATTATACAGAAAACATTTCAGAGCATCTTGATATCTATGTAACAAAGAAGATGCTTCCCGTTCGTATTTCTAATTATGCTTCAATACATCTCAATGATGAATTCCTTGATGTATCAAAGATGTATGAGGTTGATGATGCTCGTTATTACAAGATATCTTCAACAACCGTTTCAAATTCCGGTAAAGCGTTATGCGATGTAATTCCGATCAATATAATGATGACTGCAAACTACATGGCGATCATGCAGATGTTCGAGAATAAGATGTCTTCATATGAAAAGATTGAGGACGCTGTTAATGACTTGAACGATTTGTTTGTTGGAACAATACCACTTCCTTCAGTACATGGAGAGATAATGATTTCAAATCATATTCGTTCTCGTGAGAATAGAATGCTTCGTCCTGATTGGAGAAAGCGCGATCCTTTGTATCAGTTCCTGAATCTGAAGTTGGCATTACAGAACTCTGAATCTGTTGCAACCGGTCTTGCATCAGAACATACCAAAGCTCAGCTTATGCAATCAATCGCCGAAGTTCGTGAGAACATAAAGACCGTCGGTCCTCGTTCGTTTATTGATTACATGCTGGGAGAAGAAATGTTATAATGAAGAAGGTGAAGATTAAGTGGATATGAGATATTCAATGGGACGATTATCTGGGTCATTGAAAGTTAAATATAAAACGATTAATGCTATACTTGGAGATGAGTTCCTGAACGAATGGAATGGAGGTTTTGATGTGTTCATTGATTTGGACACATTATTTACCTCTGCCGCAGGTAGTAAGAAATATATGGGAGAACTTCCATTTGCTGAATCGGTTGATTCCGATATGGTAGAAACAATTCTTACTACATTATTACACTGGAAGAACTTCATGCGTAGAAGAGAGAACACTCGTATATTTATGATATGCAATGGCTTCGAGCTCATGTGTTCTTCCGAAAGAGAAATACAGAGAACATATTTGGTTCCTTGGGAAAACAAGTATAATGAAGATAAGTATACCCAGATAAAATATTACTGGGAAGAATCATTAAAGGCAATTTCAAAAATACTTGATTTTGTACCAAATTCATATCTGATACAGACTAAGCGGATGGATGCGTATATTGTTCCCGAGGTTGTTCGCTCAATGACAGAAACTCCCAGAAGGAGAATCATTGTTTCTGGTTGTCCTCTGTATACTCAGTATATGTTCGAACCGGATACAAAGGTAATATACACACGGTACATTCACACAGGCATCCAACAGCTCTCTGACCCAATAATGATAACACAGGCTATAACTCACATCAATGAAGATATCATGGAAGAGTTTTGCAAATCCCCAGTGTTCTATGGCGTATTGAATGCTATAATTGGTGATTTCAATCGTGGCCTGATTGGTGTTATGAATGCCGGTATATCAAAGATGTCAACTGATATTTTGAGAGGTGTTGAACGTAGAGAAATACCAATCAATCCAAAATCAGTTGATTCTGTATTATGTGTTATACCAAATACAATGCATGATTATATAAAGAAATCATTCACGCTTATTGATATTAAATCACATCTTAATTTAATATCTCCTTCTCTTCGTCATAAGGTACAGGAGAAAATGGTTGATAAGTATGATATAGATTCTTTATCTCAGTTATCTGTAAAGGGATTAAATCTTATAGAACTTTTATAATCACAGAAAAAATATTTCCTTTTATATATGTATATCTTTAATATGGATTATCGGAATGAGAAATCCAAATTAAATAATGCAATATGGAGGAAATCACGCATGAAACAATCGAATGAAAACGAAACAATCTTCAAGGACTCGATGGGAGAAGAATGGATGGAGAAACAAGATTCATACTTCGACTCATATGATTCTGAAGAGGTATCAAGAAAAGATTTTAAAAACGGAACCGGCATAGTACAGTTTATAGCCGAAGCATTATTTAATTTCTTTTAAAATTTCTTTTAAATAAACAATCAATTATCAATGTAATCTTCATCTCCTTTTACATTGATATTCCATAATTTGAATAATATCATTCATTATTAATTTGATTTAAAGAGAATCGGCCTTTTATAGATTCTCAAATTATGTTCATAACCAGATGACACCTGGGAATGGACCTCCTACTTGTTCTCACCGTCGGGGTAATAATCTCGGCGGTGAGTTTTATATTTCTGCGTGGCCAAGAGGTGAAGGCAATGGACTTTGACTCCATCACCGTAGGTTCAAATCCTACCGCAGAAGCCAATTGGATAACTTTATGCAACTGACTCCCTTTGTTACTGCCGTTGATGAACTTGAGGATAGCAGCAAATGTGTTGCCATGTGTAGTTTTATCCACCAATTCATTATATCATCCCCCGGGTAATCCGGGGGATGAATGTAATGAATTTTGTTTTTTATCAGAAATCGAATCCATCATTGTCATCCGAAGATGAAGTTGATGATGTCTTATTATCAGGAGCTTCCTCCTGAATTTCTGTATTAGCAGCACGCTCATCGGCATCTTCCATTGCACGCTGATTGAAATGTTCAATCTTTGCCCATTGGTTGTCGATGCTATTCTGAAGGTTCTTCAGATTCTTCTCATACTTTGCAACTACAGCAGGATTTCTTTTTCCATCCGGAAGCCTCATGTACTCATCATATGCATCCTTTGTAGCCTGATAGTTTGCAACTGTTCTGTTGAAACTATTCTCGATGTTCTCATACTTACGAATGAGGAATGCATTTATAAGAGTAACGGGATTGAGGTTCTTGATATTGTGGAAAGCTTTCTTGAAAGTATTGATAAAGGTTGTGATTGTGTCATGAGCAAGCCATCTCAAAAGGGTCTTTGAGAAGAATGCTTTTACGACTTCAGGAATGAGAGCTTCCTGAGTTATTTCAGAACCATGCTTCTTGATATACTCGTCAATGTATCTTTCGAGAGACTGATTGAAGTTTGCAAAGAAAGGACGAAGATCATTTCTCTTCATCAGTCTGTCGGGATTGAATTCGATACCACCGTCAGTTGTTGCCTTGGTTGATGAATAGATTCTTGAAACTTCATCTATTGTTACACGAACGCCGACTGTGTAGATTGCAGTATATAAAGCATTCTCCTCATTAGGAGACTTAAGATACTTCTCGACATTTGATTTCCACACAGGACGATGGAGTTCATCAAATGTTGTACGGATGTCTCTTGCATACTGACTCGGGAACTTCTTAAGAGTTTTGAGATCAGTAATCATTCTGTCAAGATCCTTATAGATACGAAGCTTTGTTATATCACCCTTGGTCTTATACTCTTCTGATGTTTTATCAGAATATATCTTATCAAGTGAAGCTAACATGAGTTCGATCATTTGTTTTTCAGCAGCGGATGCTGTTACCTTTTTAGCCATTGTATATCTCACCTCTCTTTTGCTTAGCGAGCAAGCGCTTTGAATATCTCATTAGACTTGATACCAGCTGCATTCATTGTTGAAATCTGGCGATTGATTGCATCGATAGACTGAACTTCCCAATCGGAATTAAGATCAGGAATGAACATCTTTACAGACTCTCTATCAGGATCGATTACAACCAGACAGATCAGGAACATATCTGAGCAAAGTTTCTTTGCTGTCGAGGGATTGAGAAGATTGATTCCGGTTCTTCCATCCTGTGATGTTACTGCCTTGATGTAATCAACATCAGCTTGAGATATAACAAGAGAACAGTTCGGAATCATTCCGTTAGAAGCTTTGCTTATTCTGTTGATAGCATGCATTGCTCCACCCTTTGCAACAAGAGGGGCAATAGCGTCATCTCTCATATGTGCGAGCTGATACAGACGCTTATACCATTTCTTCTCAGGTGATGTTATGTTCTCATAAACATCGTTCTTCTTACCCTTGATATCGAATCTGAAATCAGACCAATACTTCATCTCACCAGCACGATACTTAGCATGTCTCATGAGAACATTCTTGGAATCTGAGTACTTTGCCATTTCAGGAAGCTCTTCTGAATTGACAAGTCTGCAATAAGAACGAACGCCGATGATCATTGATGTCTGTTCAATGCTTCCGATTTGTCCCTTGTCGTTTTTGGTATATGCACCGAAATGAGCTTCCATCATGAGAGGTTTCATAGTATTCAGCTTATTGATGTCACCCTCCTTAAGCATCTTGGGAGGAGTACCATACAGACTATTTGACATGTCCATCTGAAATTTCAGGTGATCGTCAAGTGATTTCTGTCTATCATACACCGCCTTATATCTTCCACGACGATCCTGATTTTGTGCACGTTGTTCTTCGTTGGCAGCTCTTTCTCGATCCTCTTCATGTTCTAATTCCCGGCGCTTCCTTGCAGCGGCTTTCCGCGCCTCTTTAAGAGCGGCTTCTGCATCGGGATTGTCAGCTTCCTGGAAGAAGTGAGCGTAAGGATCAACATTCATATGTTCAACTGCTTCGAGAATTGCTTCAGCAGTGTTATCATTATACGAAACAAGCTCGAACTCATATGTGTTTCCAACCTGTTCGTTTATGATAATATTATGGACTGAATCCTTTTGGAACTCCAGTTCATAACTCTCAAGGAAGTCATTGATATCTGCAGATCTCAGATATCTGAAAGGATCAGAGCCACTCTTTTCACCTCTTGCAATATCCTTTGCGTCAACAACAGGAGTCTGTGAAAGAGTCATCTGAACAAATGATGCATACATCTGTTCAAGAAGTGTTGCTGTTGCTGTTGCATATGTAAGCGGTACAGATGAAGCAACGAATACAGGGAATTCAAAGATATTTTTCTTTGCATTCTGAACGATAGAGCTATTCTTTCCAGCCTTTAACTTATTGAACAATTCGGTTCCAGTGGAAAGTACTTTACCATACTTTTCAGCGAAATCCTTAAGCTCTTTATTAAAAGCAGCCTTGTCCGCAGCAGTTCTCGGAATGGAAAGAAGTTTACTACTATCATATGCTTTTTTATTTTTAGCCATTGATATGTTTCATTCCTTTCGATTTAATAATTTTAAAATTGATAAATAATATGAGTCTCCTTGTTATTTGTCAAGTCTCAGTATATGCAGGAGCTTTTGTGGAATTGAATCCATAAAGGTTATTGTAACCTCTGAACGTGGATTGACAGAATAAAATTTCTGTGTATGATTTTCTATTATCAATGAATCATCCGCAAGAATTCCCACATGTCCTCTTTTCTCATTGGGTTGGATTTGGTCATATATGGCCTTTTCAAAGTTATCAACATCTCCATTACGAGTCCATGGACGAATTAGTCCAATCTCGGCCATACATGTTTGAATCTTCGAAAAAGAAGATGGAGTCTTTATGTACAGACGTAAGTCAACTTTGCATGGTGTTGAAATCATCAAACCATTCAAGGTTGGTAACACATGTCTGTTGAAATATGTAGCATTCTTGGCTGCACCGGGTACATATATTCTGTTATTGGATAGCCTTGGTCTATGAGAAGGAACAGGTGCTGTTGGTATTGTGAAAGAAACACTCTTCCACTTTATACCCTTACGACATATTCGAACAACAGTTCCAAGCTCAGCTTGCTTGGAACTGTTTAACGAATTCATCATTTGGACATAGTTCTTCTCATTCTCGGAATCAATTGTATAATCTTCTCTCACTATGTCACCTCTTCATTAGTTTGTATAGATTCTGTAATTGATAAGTATCTCAACTTCATCACTGAGAGGGATTGAGTTGAATGTGTAGTAAGTTATCAACTTGATACGCTGAGCTTCATCATTTGTCAATGTATCAAAGACAGAATCGTGGAGGCAGTTAAGAAACTCATCGGTCTCATAAACATATGTACCATTCTGATTGTAGTAAGCCTCAACATTGATGTTAGTAGAGCTACTGAGAGCATCTCTCCATGCTGACAACTGTTCATCTGTTACAGCAGAAGGATCTGTTTCATCTTTTATTTCGGATATTACATTTATGAATTCATTGATATTTGTATTTCCGAATGATGTTATATCAACTTCACCACCAACAAGAATATTGTAGATGGTAAGTGCCAACGCATTCAGCTCCTCCAGATTTTCAAGAGATGAATCTTTCTTATACAAGTCTTCAATGAATTCTTTGATGTAGTTCCTATATGTAGATTCGAACACAGAACGTGTACCTGCTTCTGCATCAAATGCAACAAGACCGATTTCATTGATAACAGGTGTCTGGGTGCTACCTGCATGTGAGAAATAATCGATGCAGTCCTCAGGAGAAATAGACATCTGGCATTCAATATATGATGCAATTCTATCCGTCTTCGGTGATGCTGTCTGATTAGGTCCCAGATTATCCTGTGATACAGGATCAACATATGACCACTTCTGGCCTTCCTTCCACCATGTATGATACATATGTGGAGTATCATCAAATTTCTTTATGAAATATGACTTAGCATATCCCATCTCTTCCTCAGCTGTGGATTTATTATAAATGCCAAGGTACTGACCAGCTACATCCGAAGGAAGTACGGTAGTTGTTTGACGGAAAGGAATCGGCCTTCTCAAATTTACAAACGAATAGTTTGTATTCTTTGTGGTGATATTATCCTCTCCAGCGCCGCCATTACCAACCATGAAACCTTGGATGATGTGTGACGATGAGAATTCGTCTCCCATTGTTGTATAAGAAGATGGCTTCTCACCAATATTCATCAGCTCGTTCAAATCGGGAGTGATAAGATTTGTATCCTTTCCGATGTTTCCATCAATGTACGGAGATCCGTGACGGGAATCAAGCCTTAAACCGAAAGAACGAAGCAGAATATTCTGATAACCCGAAATAGTTATCACGTTATCAGATTCACTCCATAATGTCGTTTCTTTCGTCTTTTTGTTTCTTACAAAGACTTGAACATGTCCATGCAAACCATTTGCAAAATCTTTAATTTTCATAAAAATAGATTCCTCCTTTTGTTTATGTTGAAACTATGTCATTCAAATTAATAGTTCCATTTGATATAAGAACGTCAACAAGTTTCTTGAATGATATATCAATTGGAGCATCAGTTGTGTTTGGATCAGCTTTGTATTTAAGCTGGATATCCTTCTGAGTTAATGTTGTACCATCCCAATGAACCTCGAAAGCATTCGCACAGCAGAATCCATTCTCACGATATACAGCGTCTGCAAAAGGACCGTTACCAACTTTGAATGCATTCGAACCAACTCGTTCAGCATAGTTCGGTTGGAAAGTTATTGAAATTTCAAAGTCAACATCCCTTAAGTCGAGAACATCTAACTCATATGAAGTCTCACCCGGGGTAACGGAATGGTTGAAACCGAATTGAGTATTTAGAGCATCGCGTGATATTCTGATTGCCTTAATATCATCTTGCCATTCGAATATTGAATCCTGTTTTTCAGCTATAACATGTTCTATTGTTGTATTACCAGACCACTCATTTGTGTTCTCATATTTAAGCTTGAAGACCATGTTCTTTGCTTTTATTGGTTTGAACATTAACGGAACGGGAATATCAATGTATTCAGATTTTCTGATTAATGTTGTTTTGATTGTATCAGAAAGATGATTTGCGAATGTATTAAAATATAAATTGATATCTTCAAATGATTTGATAATATCATATCCATCAGTGGAAGCTCCAATACCAATGACAGTCTCATAGTTCCCTGCATTATTAAATGCACCGCTAACATTTGCGACATGACCGGATGTTGTATTACGAACACCACTACCCTTTGAGAATTTTCCACAAATATAATTATTTGCGCCAGATATGAATACACCTTCCACAGGAGCGGCCTTGTTATTTACACCTGAGACGAATGATTTTGTCGATTCATTTATGTTTTTATTTCCGATTGTGAATGAAATCTTACCGATTCCAAGATTGTCCTCACCGGCAACAAATGATGAATCCCCGTATGCTATTGAAAATGGAGTGTCTTTAAATGTCGATATCATCTCAGATACTGACATATTCAGTATGCCATTATATCTAATTTTTTCAGGTTCGGTTTCGTTTCCGACTTGTACTGGGTTAAATCCATTTGACGATAAGCCAATAATAAAAGAGTTCTCGCCTTTAGATTCCAACTTTTTACCACATGCAAATCCAGAAGAATCGAAAAGTGTTGAAATTACATTGTGTACACCCGCAACAATTGAATTGGAAGCTTTCATCGTATTGTATTCTCCAGACAATATCGAGTTAAAGGTGTTCGTTCCTCCATTATAATATCCTACCACTAAGCTGTTTTGCACGGTATCCATTGTATTGTGATCACCACACATGATCGAAAACCGTGGGTTTCCATATGCACGATTTGAGTTACCACACATGATTGACGAGGTATAGTCCGTATGACCACTATGCGTGGTGTCGTCCATATGGTTATATTGTCCGGCTATTATTGATCCACTCACACTTGAAACATTGGTAGAATCCATTGATCCAATATATAAGTGGTTTCCTGCAATAATATTTCCAGAACCTTCACCAATTTCGTTCGCAGCTCCCAATATAATTGAATTTCCTTGATATTTAACTTTATTATTGACTCCGCCAATCAAATTTCCAAAACCCCTGATTGAGGAATCGAGCATAGTATTGTTTTTACCGAATATTACGCAACTATTTCCGCCTTGTGCTTTATTGTTGCTACCAGAGACAAAACTGTTTTCAGCATTAGGTCCAATTACATTGGTATTGCCGATTACAAGCGATGCTTGACCTTCGGTGATATTATTAAATCCCTTTGCGGTTGAGTATAATCCGATTGCTTGATTTCGGTTAGCTCCTTCATACACATTGAAATATTCACCAAGGACGTTTCCATTTGAATCATATTCAAATCTTCCAACACCCTTATCTCCGAAATTAAATGTGTAATATTGCGATGTCAAATGATTTCCATCGTTGAACATATAACCAATTACCATTGTTTCATCATTTGGGTCTTCAGTATAATGTCTGCAGACAAATGGTACTCCGTCATATGCATCATTGTTTGTATCAATTAATGCTTGGATACCGGAATAATACTCTTGTAAAATAAGATGCTTGTCATGGAATTGTGATGCAACATAATTGATCACCCATGCTTTAAGATCGGCTGTTGAAACGTTGTCAACATTACCCAATCCAACATCTGAAGCATCTAACAATACGACTCCTGAACGTCCATTAACGGAGTTAACATTTCTTGATAACTTGTTATTGATGACCGTCATTATTGTATCAAGCACTTCAGACATCTTAGCACCAGTGTTTATGTCCACGACTGCATCCGTCATTGTTTTTGGAAACACATCTTCAAGTACGACTTCATCATTTAATAATGATTCACGTTTAAGCTGTACTTGCTTTTCGTTTGATGTTGCCATTTACATCATCCTTTCTATATGAAATAGGTAACTACTCAGACGCAAAAATAACCTTTGTAATTGCATCAAAAGATTACCGTGGCGTTCTGCCACGGATGAAACAACATTATATTTATTCGAAAGGATGATGATTCATATATGCCAGATGTAACAATTCTGAGCAACTACTCAGACGATGCTAACATAAAGCAATATATTCAATATGCGTTAGCACCAAAAGTATTTAATAATATCCCACTGAACGTGTTGAACACAGGTTCTCTCGGTCTTTTTAATGAAACCATGTCACAAGCGATGCAAGACATGGCATTCACATCAGCATTCTATTTAAATGAGAACTTTATAACGAAGGCTGTTCTTCCTGATTCAGTATATGCAGAAGCAGCAATATTCGATTTAGGTTACTCATATGCAATTCCTTCAGCTTGTAATTTCATATTGGAATTAAAGATTCAGGATTTGTATGACAATGCAACGCCGAATGATGCTGATTCAAGTATAATGGAATTTGTTCTTGATAAAGATACCAAGTTCAATCTTTCAAATGGATCTGTATATTCCTTAGACTATGATATTCTCATTCAATATCATAAGAAAAAGAATAAGAATGAAGCCACCACATGGAACGTTCAGTACATAAACAAGGATGTTTCAAACAGAGTTGCTAAGAACAAAGGTACATATATAATGTATAGAACAACTCCCGTTTGGTTATGTTTATTTGTACAGGCTTCTGAATATACTCGTGAAGTTCACGTTGTTACAAATAACATGACAAACGGATTACCAAATGCAGACACATTGATTCATTGTGTTGATCACATATGTGGTTTCGATGTCAGATATATTTCTCAGACACGTGATGAATACTTACCCACTGATCATATTTTACAGATAAATTCAAATGTAAAAGATAATGAACCTTATATCCATTATATCATGGACGATTCACAAACAATTCGGTTCATGTTTCAATTAAATGGAAATCGTTATTTTGTTCCTGAATTAAATTCTTCATATGAGATAACGGTATACACCTGCCATGGTGATTCCGCGAACTTCACCGCTTTCAAAGATGATGAGCAGCCGTCTGTTATTACAAATTCAAATAAATATTCCAATAATGCAAATGTTACAAAAGCGGCATTCATAATTTCTGGAAGTATGGGTGGAACTAATATTGGAACAATGGAAACTGTTCGTCGTGAAACCATTGAAATGTATAATACTGCAAACGTACTTTCCACTGATCATGATATAGATGAATGGTTCAAAACATTCAACTTCAAGAATGTTTTGTATCCATTCTTCTTCAAGCGCAGAGATGATCCATGGGGTAGAATATGGAGTGGCTTCTTAGCACTAAAGAATTCGGATAACGAAATATTCAAAACAAACACATTGCATGGAAAGATTCCATATGATGTTTTATACAGCAACAATGATAACACTGTTACTGACAATGAGATTATTATTCCTCCCGGTTGGGTATGGGTATATGGAGAAAACGATTATACAGTAACTCCATATATTGATTCTTCTACAAATAATATCATTGAGCAAGCTGATACAGTTATCAGCATTGATGAGAAATACATATTCGCAAATCCTTTCGGTATCAGAATACAGAAAGAACCTTTTGCGATTGGATACTTCAATCCTTGGATAAATGAATATTTATCGTCAACACAAGTTTCAGTTGATTTGAATCTTGATGACAATATTGATGATGAATCAAAATTGTATCATGCAACTCCGATTCTCACAAACATAAAGAGAACGTACAAAAATAATTACTATAATCTGACTACATTCATCTCACCTACCGACTCTGGATGGGGTGATAAAAATGAACCTTTCGCAAGATATACTCGTAACAATATAAATCCTCCTGTGTTCACTGAGGAAATGTGGAACTATTTCAAGAAACCCGTTGACATATATTCTTCAAATATTCCTATGTTACCTTTGAATTCGGATGAAACTGCTTTGCCATTTGTTCCCAAAGAGACATATCTTTGTACCGGCGGATTAACTCAAAAGACCGATGGTACTGGAGATTGGATTCTTGACGGTTTATGGATTGAAGAGGAACTATCTGCTGACAATACAAAAACCGTCGGTTTACCAATGTCCGGTAATAATATCATTCTCGTTGGTACCGATGAAATATGGGGAGAAAATGGTTTATGGCATGGATATGAAGTATATGAGACAGGTGATGTTGAAATAACAACATATCCTTCTTTAACACCTGAAGAAGACTCAATGGCATTCACGAAGTATACCGATAGGAATTATTACGAACTTCGATTTGGCGATGAAGTTGAAATGGGAACAATTCAGGAGATGTCGGTAACTATTGCTTCTGAATATCCCGGTAGTAAATTCGCAGAGTCATCCTTGTACTGTTTAGGAACACCATTTACAAATGTCTATATCAATTTTACATATTCAGATGGTACAACAAAGCAGGTAGTCATAAGGAATGCGGCTGGTGTATATACTCCATACACACCAACATATGAAGAGGGAATATACAAATTCAATCTGGCAAATCTGTCAGAAGGTGGAATCATATTATATGCGGAAATGAAACCCTTACCTGATTCGGGCGCAATTGAATATTATCGTATTCCATTCTCACTTATTCCAAACAACACAGCATTTGTGTATGTTACATCGGAATCATTACCCGTTGAATCGAACAATATGCGTGTTGTATTACATGCATATTTGAATGGTACTGAAACAGGTTTCATTGAGATGCAGCCTGTGTCAAACGAATCTGATGGTACCATTAGATTTGAAACAGTAATGCAGCCATTGACAAAAATGATCGATGTTGATAACATTATCAAGATTGCTTCATCTGAGTATGGTGGAGGAAGCTGGGTACCGACAACTTCGGGTACAAGTGTATCGTTAGATGGAACTGATACTGAATTGAAGATTTCTATATTCTTCAGATCTGCTGATCCGGGTCGTCCTTCAGACTTCGCAAAAATTCCATCTCTTCAAGGATTCAGACTTGTTGATGAATATACTCTGGATGATTTGTCTCTTGTTCAGGAAATGAAAGAAATGAGATCGATTGTTAATTTTGGAGAATCATCAAAGCCAACTGATAATCAGAAATCTTTGTACTCGAATATGGAAAAGATTGATGATTACGATCCGAATGTGATGAATCTTTATACAATCACAAAGTATGCGTATAACAGAATGATGAATATCGTTCTTCCGTCTGGAGAATTCTCATTACCATTCTCTTCATATCAATCACTTGCATCAACGATGATTCGAACTCTCAATGGATATTTCTCATTATATGAATCAGATGATTACGTTGGAAAATCCGTTCCTACTCCTTTACAGAATACTATTGATATTGGTCTTCAGCCGATTGTCGATTCCGAAGATGGAAACGATATCGATTGGGAATCTATATGGACAGTGCTGTACTCTTATCACGAAAACCTGAATTCTGCTTTCAAATCAACAAATGTGAATGGTGGAATTGAAATTCAACTTGTTCCATTTGTTGAATATTCACTCATGATGAATGATGAATTTGAAGAGTTCGTTCCCGCTTTCACTCAAGTTCATACCGCTATTGAACCTGTTATATTTGAAAGATTGGAAGGTAATCATTATCTTGATTGCAAACTGATCGCAACATATGGAAAACCTCATTCATATACAGCAGGTATCAATCAGCAACTTCCCAAACCTGTATTCTGGCCTGATCTCAATGTTCAGATTGAATTTGATGTCAAGCTGTATAACCAGAATCTGAAGACAAATACAATCAATGAACTTCGTACTATCGTGAAGGAATACTTCAATCGTTTAACAACAATCCACACAGCAACAGATATTCTCAGCTCTAACAATAACATCTACATTTCACATGTTATTCAACAAATGGAATCTCATGCGAATGTTGAGTATATGAAATTCAAAGGTTGGTATACTAATGAGAAATCAGTTTCAAATGGTAACTACATGGATGCAAATACTCAATCAATTGTTCAGTGCTGGAAGAAGTTGGAGGATTTCCCCAAGGAAGAATTGGAGAGATTTGTTCCTGAGTTATTCATTCTTGAAGATGATAATATCGTAATCAATATTCTGTAAGGAGAAATAATTATGAACAACTATGAACTGTACGCAAGGACATTGGCGAATATCGAAAGTTTGGAAGAAGAACTGGATGAAGCTAAAAGACATTTGAAGTTATCTTGGAATGCTTGTAAGCAGGATATAAATACAAACTTCAAATCACAAATAACCGGCACTTCATATGCATTGAAGAAGATTACTAAGAAATCGGAAGAATCAGCAAAGCTGATTAAAGATGAATTGAATTTAGAGTGATCATTTTATAATTCCCCGGGTTAATCCCGGGGAATAACTTTTTTCATATTTATATCTTTATTTCGAAATGTGATTATAATATAAAACATATCATGTTGGTATACGTGTATATTATACGTAATATTTAATTATGTTCAGTTACCATACATAATTGAAACTTTATTCCCAATATAAAAATAATTAAGATTGGAGGACAACAACATGACGTACAGTATTAAAATCACAGATGCAGATAATAACCTAATTGGTTCATTGCCTGCTGCAACAATTGATCAGGTTCGGAAGTTTCTGAGAAAAGGTTTGGTTGTTATAGATACTGATACCGGTAATCATATAACCGAGCATGATCTTGATGCAACTGTTGGTGTTTCTGAATGCGTTATCTAAGCATAAAAGATATATCCAACATCAACAAAACGTAATTCAATTACATATAACATGTAATTGGAAATAAAAACAAATTCCAAAACGGAGGTATTCAAAATGGCTAAAGTACATTCATTAGCAGCATTCGCAAAGTATGGTAACGAGCAGATCAATCACGGTTCCATGAAGACAGCTTTCAAGTCTGATCTCAAGAAGGCTATCGCTCACGCGGGTTATCCTTCAAAGTCAGAAATCGATATCGTTGATACAATCGATGATTTCGATATGTCAGCAACTCTTTCCGAAGTACCGAACCTCATAGGTCAGTACATAAAGGATGAAGACAGAGCATTCAAGCTTCCTGCAGTTGATGCAAAGAGCTGTCCTGCAACAATCAAGCTTGAAGAGGTTGAGGAGAAGACTCATACTGGTATCATTCAGATGGGTTCCAGAAAGGGTGAGACTTACACTTCTACAACAGCTGCTCACAAGGAGTTCAAGCTCGAGTCAAACCGTGACGCATTCAAGAAGTAATCAAAAAGTTATAATGTATTGCGGGGCAACCCGCAATACATTATAATGAATCTTGTTAATACTTAGGAGGTGCTGAAAATTAATAACGAAATATTTGAAAAGCTGTTATACATTAATGAAGATATAACTCATTCATTTCATAAACAAATATATGAATTTGATATGATACATGCTTCATTATCCATATCCGAACGATATAAACTGTTACCACAAGAATTCATTGAACATCTGAAATTATTACCAAAACATGAAAGAGTTGTTCAAATAGGAAAGAAGCAAAGAGATGATAAAAAATTCTCCGATGCTTTTTTATCATATGAATTGAAATTAAGAAAACAATTCATTGAAGAAAATGATATTAATATTAAAGATATCATAGCATGTCATTCTGATTCTTTATTCTTTATATCCGATAAACATCATTCGGAAATAAAGAGTGATATTGACGGGGTTCCTTTCTCTCATAGAAACAGTTATGATTCATATATCAGGTACGGTAAAATTGAGATGTTTTATAACGTTGAAGGGGTGCTTGACTACAAGGGAATCCCTAAGGATATGGTGTCTGCTCATCGATTTGGAATTCATAAATATTTGTTAAGAGTATTTTCTATGCTGGAAGGGTATGATCCAGAGATATTTGATTATTTAAGAAATTTCCAAATGAAATATCTACGAGACAAACTTCCGGAATATTATTATATCTCATTTGGAAAGAGTGGAAAATACAAACTTGAAAACATGTATCTACTCGGTCATATAATGAGAATCGCAATGGACGTTATTAAGTAAAAGACCCCTCCCGTACGGGAGGGGGTTTGTAACTTTTACTTTTGTGGTTTGATTATCCACGAGCTAAACGGTACACTGAATTTGGAATCTTGTCTTCAAACATATCCTGCGAACCCTGTGGTGTTGTACCATCGGGAGAATTTGGATTTGGTTTTCCATCTTCATTTTCTTTTTTCTCAAGATATGCATAAATCTTCTCAAGAAGTTCATGTGTACGTTTGTCTGATGTCTTATACTCGTTTGCAAGTATTCTGTCAATTTGATCATTTACTTCAGTATTCTGAGATTGTGTATACTGTGTCTGTTGTTGCTGATTTGTCATCGAATTCCAAATTGTGTCAGTCCAATCATCGGTTGGCAGTTTGGAGTAATCAATAGGAGGAATGTCGACAATTGAATTTGCAATCTCGTCACCGGAACCTCTCATTGCTTTATAAAGATTCATATATCCGGTATTGTCTTTTCCGTTTGTACCAAATATACGCGGAACGCCACTTACGCTTGATTGTACGTAATATGCCATTCTTTCCTTTGGTACACCCCTAACATCAACATTCACGGCATGCAATGATGACGGACCCGGTATATCATCAAGCTTTGTCCATGCTTCATTCATGCTCACATATCCATCTTTTCTGTCATACTTGGATGACCAAACACCGGGCGTTGATCTACCTATGATGTCATCGAGAATGTAGTCATATAGCATATACTCATTATCAGTAGCCGATTGAGTTGCATTTGCGATTCCGCCTTGTGTATTCAATACTGGGGATATCTGCTTATCATAAAGAGCCTTAAGATATTTCTGAGCAGTGCTAACATTGTTACTACCCTTATACGCCATAAGAATATCTCTCAACTTCTGTTGATTGTTTTGCACAATACTTGTATCATCTAAAGTATGACGGAATTGACGTACATCAAACCAATTCTTTCTCATGTCTTCATATCCCATTATTGTGTCGCCGAGATATATTGTCTCTGGTCGAGTCAATGCATTATAATAGTCTTGGAATACATAGTATGGGAAACCGGACATGTTTGTTCCTGAAGATGACGCCTTGTCATACTTATTCTTCAATTTGTCTCTGAAGAACTTGTTATATTCATTTTGACGATTTTGTTTCTTGATCCATGCGTCATATCCAGCAGGAGTAAATGATGTATTACCAACCCAAATGAGTTCGTTGTCTTTCGATTTTGATGATGAAGATGTTGAAGAACTTCCTGATTTAGAACCAACACCAGCAAGGCGTGCATCCGATTCACTGTTAATAGATCCTGTATACTTGTATTCAACATATCCATTATCAACTGCCCAATTATAAGCATCTGCTGTTGATTTTAGAAGAGTTTTCATCAATGCAGTTGTCAGTCCAGTTGGAACAACTGCATTCATTTCAAGTTGTGCAGCTCCTTCAATTACATCGTCCGCTGCATACGGTCCATACAATTCACCCTCCTTCAAATGTGGATTAACACCAGTAGCTGCAACATATTTATCCAAATATGTGTTGTTTTCTGGATTTGCTGCATAACTTGTTTTCGGGTTGAAACCATAATTTCTAACCTTCGCTCTATAATCCAATGTACCAGAATCATATATATAATTCTTGATGAAGCTGAGTTGATCTTTAAGTGTTGAACCCGCATTTTCGGATGCAGCCCAACTAAACAATCCCTTACGAGCACCAGATCCATCAGCATCATTTGCTGTTGCTGTTAATGATCTATTACCGTATACATTATCCGGATTTTCTATAATAGAAGCAGCCATAATACCCGCCGTTTGTTCGGGAGTAAGACCGACACTTTCCGCGGTTTCGAAAAACTTTGAATTTGTAGAATCTTCACCATTTCTGAATACAGAACTGCCTTCGGACATGAACGGAGCATCAGAATACTCTTTCAAATTGCCACCGGGAATACCAGAACCAGTTTTTGCTTTTCTGAATTTGAAATATGTTAAAGGATTATGCCATTCAGACGAACCATAACCATTTGGAGAAATATCATAATGAATATGAAGACCTGTCGAGTCACCGGTCGTACCATAATAACCAAGAAGTGTCTTTCCTCCAACGATCGGATCACCCTTCTTCATAGCTTCCATCTCTTCGGAGAAATGATCAAGGTGCATTATTCTATGATGCATTCCATCATTATCAATCCATTCTACATAGTTGCCTCCGCCACCAGCAAGAGCTTCTGGCTGATGTACTACGAGTATACCATCCGTTGTTGCGTACACAGGTGTTTTTCCTTGTTCACCACCAAAAATGTTAATATCAACACCTTGATGGAATTTACCGGATGAACCCTTACCATCCTTATCATGAGGAGAATCGTAATAATTATACCAGTTATCAGCCATAGGTAAACCTGTAGAGGCAAATGTCTTACCACCCATTTTAGCAAAGAATTCATGAAGCGGAGAATGTATATAATATCCATTCGTGGTTTCTTCCATATTCGTGTCAGTGAATTCAGGAGTGTATCCATCGGTAGCAAGCTTAACATTTCCGGATGTAGAATAAAAACCGCCAGAATCGCCAAACGAATTAGAAGATGCTAAAGCCGACGAAAACTCGGAACCAAAAGCATCCATGGTATCAACAAAACTACCTGCTTTTTCTCCGAATGATTTGAATGAATCTTTATCAGATAATTCTTGACCAAGAGCTTCAGAAACCGCCAAATTTATGCGATATTTATAATCTTCATCGGATTCACCATCTTCTTGTGGCTTTTCCTTTGAGATTTCATCATACTTGGCTTGCCATTCATCTTCACTGTATTTTGATTTGACATTATCAATATGGCGTTTATTCTTTTCCTTATCGAGAGATTTCTGTGCTTTTTCTGCAGCGGTTTCATTCTCCTTGAAGTTGAATATATTTGAAATATTCGACCAAATGTTGGAAAGTTCACCAAACGCGGAAGCAACATTCTCGCCGAATACTTCCTCATATGAAACATCATTATCTCCGGATCCATATAAACCAAGTGCTGCGTTTGCAACAAGTTCATTTGTACGAACTCGTCCAACACGACCAGTCATAGGATTAGAAACATATGCTCCTCCTGAAGAATCAGTGCCTACTACGTTGACATAGTGATTAGCTCCAGAACGAGTACCAAATCCCATACCAGAACCAATGACTGTGATTGGATTACGAGACGACGCTCCTCTGAGTGATTCAGATGTAACTCCGCCCGGAACGAGATTCATTCCGAGGGCACGACCAGTTGAAATCATTCCAGCAACACTTGTACCAGCATTAGCAGAATAATTACCATTTGCCATCATAGCCTGTGTCAATGAATACGGATTAATTCCACCACCCATTCTATTAGCTCTGTCAGCCAATGCGATAGGTCCGCAACCATGCTGTGACATGTTCATGCCATTATGATATGAATTCTGGTTATATGTTGAATTTCCAGATCCATACATGTTCTGATAATAGTAATTGTTTACAACATCACCATTACCCATCAGACCATCCATTGCAGATCCGGGAGTAACATCAGAATTTTTAGCCTGATATGACTCAGGGGTCTTTTCTTCCTCTTCTGCAGTAGAATCATCACCCATCAGCGCGTTGGCAATCATGCCCGGACCGGTTAATTTAAGAGCGGCTATTCCGGCTTCTTTAACACCTTCAACTGTCATGCTCAGTCCAGATGTTACCATATCGGCACCCGTTGTCATCAAGTTTTTACCTTTGTCTCCAACTGAATCCGGCACTCCTGGTATTTTACCGATTGCAGCGAGGATTGCACCAAGAGGTGTCATAAGAACACCGAAGCCCATTTGGAGAATACCCATAATAGCTTTCAGGCATCCTGTTACAAGCTCAAGTGATGGTACAATTATTGTATCAAAGATTGCCATTAAAGGAATCATGATAGCATCAAGTAACACGGTAACTATGTCAAGTATTGGTGATATGCATTCAAAGATAGATTGAATTACAGGAGCCAAAGGAGTTACGATGTCAATTAAAACATTTGATACTGTTTCAATGAACGGTTCCAAAGCATCCTTTAATATTTCAATTACAGGCTGCAAAACTTTAAACAGTTTCGTGAAAAGTTTGCCCAACGGTTTGAGAATATCCTTAAGAGCACCTTGAATCAATTCAGTTATGGCTTGAATTCCTGCCATGCCAGCGATTACAGGACCGATGAATTTCATAATCATCGATGCTACATCCATACCACCAGCGGCTATCTTTCCAAGTGCTTTACCCTTTGAATTCTGACTGTCCTTAATATCGGCCATTTTGGCAGAACTACCGCCAGATGATTTCGCTTTGCCAAGATCGCCGCTCTTAGCTTTGGTATCAACGGATTCCATCTTTGGACTACTCTTACCAGCATACAGATCATCCATTTCAGCATGTTGACCCTTGGATTTATTGGTAAGATTATCATTACCCTTCTCATTAGCATCGGCAATATCATCCATCTTCGGTGATAAATCTTCGATAGCCTTCGTGTCTTTCTGAATTAATTCACGTAATTCCTTGGCGAATTTGTTATCACCATTAAAGAATTTGGACATGAATTCTTCCAGTTTCTCACGTATGGTTCTCGATTCCTTATCCGCGATTGTATCTGGAGTTGCTTTATCCAGTTTAGCAAGTTTCTTTTCAGAACGAGCCTCACTAAATCCAGCAGCAAAATCAGAACCAAATCCTTTTACAGCTTTACCAGCCTTTGAATTCGCTATCTTAGAAGCAACTTCTTTAGTTTTTTCTACAGCAGTAGAAGCGGCATTTGATGCCCACTGTCCAAACTTGGAGTTTGCAATCTTTTCTCCGATTGATTTTATACCAGAAACAAGAGTGTTTGTGGCTGATTTGATCTTATCTCTTACCCACTTGAGTCCATCATTTATATACCCAACACCAGTGCTGAGTTTCTTCTTGATTTTTGCAAGTGTTGTAGATTCAGATTTTCCACCAAGATCAGTACCTGTCTTCTTTACTGAAGAAATATCTTCCATTTCAGCAACAGGTAAAGATCTGGCATCAACCCACTGAACATCCGAGATGTCATCCATCTGGATAGAAGCTCTCTGCTTTGCTCTTAGTTTTTGCTGTTTTGCTTCTTGCCTACGAGCTTTACTTTGAGCAGCCGCATCACGATAATCGGATATACCACTTTTGATAGTATTTATACCACGCTTACCATCCTCAACTCCAGAAGCCCATACACTCTTTGTCCAATTCCAATATGTCTTTAAGCCCTTACCAATTCCTTTAAGAAGGAATCCTATTGGCTTCAAAACAAATGAAAATGCTGATTTGATTTTTGAACCTAATCCGGTCAATAATCTTCCGAATAGAGAGTTTGATTTTGGTTCTTCATTTTTGGAGGATTCCTTGGTAAGAACCGAATCAGCAACTTTGGTCATCTCTTGTTTGAGGCTGGGGTCTTGGATATTGGCAATCATCATGCGTATTTTAGATCTATCTTCAACGCCATCTCCATCCTGCATAGCAGTCTGCAAAGCGGTGTTGACCATCTGAACACGCTGTTTATCCATATCCGATACTGTTGAATTTTCAGCGTTCACTTTATTGGAAATGGATTCCATTTTAAGTGTATTCTTGGTATTTGTATAATACGTTCCAACAGCATTTGAAGCTTCGGATATTTTTCCTCTGATGGTATTGACAAATCCATTGGTACGGATTTCATCAACTGTGTTGTCTATCCAGCCAGTTGTTGTAGATGACCCGGATGCTACTTCTTCCGTTGGTTCGACATCCGGTTCCCCATCGGAGGAATCATCAGATGTTCCACCTGAAGATGCTTTCTTTACTCGTAATTTATGAACTCTTTTTCCTCTTTGAGTTCTGTTAGGTTCTAAGTTACCTGTCACGAGTCGGACATTGATAACTCCCTTGTTGAGAATATCATATATACTCTTTGAATATTTATTCAATTCATTGACAAATGAACCGAAACCAGCTTTGGAATTTCCCATACCAATTCGGGAAGTAACTTCTTCTTCCTTATTAGATGATGGATGCGTTCTATCATATTCTTCCATTTTCCGTTTGATATCTGATTCATTCAATGCTTTTTTGAATCCATTTCCACTATTATTTTGATTTCGACGCAATGATTCTTCATATCTCCGTCTATTCATATCCGCAGCAACATTGCCCATATTTCTCCGCATATTTTCAAGAGTCACATCGAAATCTAATGTGGAATGATTTACATATTGATCAGCAAAAGGATTGTTATTGGAAATTTCTTTTGCTTTATTTTCGATTTCCAACATATAACGATTGCCGGCTTGCGCTAAAGCATTGGCTGCTGCTTTATTACCGCATATCATCAAGAGAACGTCACGTAATATTTTTCGCGAGTTCTTTTTTGATTCTCCTCCTGAGTGTACGTTAAACCATGCAACAGCTTCATCAAGATAAAGTTCAAGTCTTGGTGATGTAGCCATATCCATTATTGTTTTATAAGTTATATGATTTCGGTTTTCGTTATATATAACATGCTGAACAACTACACTTATCCAAGCATTCTGAGCATGATCCATGTCTTCGGGATCAATATTTGATCCGGTATTTCTGTTAATTTTCTCAAGCTCATCCATCTCATCATATCTCAAAGAGGCAGTGTGTAATGTGTTACCTATTTGAGAATATGGATTAGCCTGTGTTTTAGTTGTCAGATATCCGCGCTCATCGATATTCCATTTCTGTCCAGTAACAGCTTCTGTTAACTTTTTCAGGTATTCAGGGATTACTGATATAATGGAATGACGAGTAGCTTTATCAAATACAGCAGCCTCTTTGGTATACTGATTTTCAGTTTTGCCTAAATTGCCTCTGTACTTATCTCTACCCATAACATCTCCTAAAGGAGTCCTTTCAATAAGAGTTTGAATAGCATCCTCAATCATGTTATGAGTAAAATCTCGAAATTGTCTTCCATAAGAATCGACGCTTCTTCCACCCAATGCTTTGAAGTCTTTTCTCATTAAAGGATCCATTATAAACATGGACACCAAATTTTCAGGTGTTAAAAACATTTGTCTCATGTTCGGATCTGATAACATTGAAGCGACAGTTCCAACCATTCCTACTGAACCGGAGTAGTTATTAGGATTCTTAAGGCCTTCCATCAAAGAACGAATCGTGAATCGACCATCAGAATCAACCCAGCTGTTAGTTGCAGTTGATTGACTCTTTTGAGCGGGTTTCAATAATTCAACAAGTCCATCGAGTTTTCCCGAGATTGCGATTAATGATGAATTTACGTTATTAACAGCCGCAACTATCTCGGCCGATGATTTGGATATATTAGTAACAATCTCGGCGGTGTTTGCAATACCTGCCTCGGTTTGTTTACTTCCTATTTTATACATTGAAGAAACCTGTCCCTTTACAAGTTCCTTCATACTTGATGTTGTCAAAGCTGATGTATCCGCTTCCTCGGTATCGTTATCCCATTCCGGATTACCAGAACGAAATTCAGCATTATCAAACAGCATTTCATCAGCATCATTGAGTTCGTATTCTTTACCATAGAACCAGTTTGAAACAGATGATACCACACCTTTTGATTTAAAAGATACCATGGTATCACGTGCCGTCTTTGTTCCAGATGATAACTTATCTCGAACTTGAGATGCAGCATTGCCAAGTTCTGATATATCACGAGTATAATCAGTTAACGACTCTTTTGCCGCACCGAACATCAATTGATTTGTTCTTTTAACAAAATCAAACATTGACATGTAGGAATCTCTCCTTTCATATTAAATAGATAAACACACGGGGTGTTACCCCGTGTGTTGGAATATCGTATCAGAAGAATTGGATCAAATCGGGATCGTCGATGTAGTAATTTCCTTCCCAGTTTTCGATCAATTGATCACGTTTATCAGATGCTCCTGCCCAGTCTTCGATCTTCATTTGTATTTCTTTAAAACCTGAACCGATGTTCACCATATTCTTTATAGTATTATAAAGATGAATCTGAACATCGAGTTTAGCAAGTTTTGTAAATGAAGACACACATGATTCGGGAATGGATTCACCATTCAATTCATGCTGGCATTTAACAACAAATCGAATACGACAATTATCCGGAAAATCGAATAATTGAATTTTGTTGTATCCTAACCATTTGCTTGTAGGAGCACGAGATGTTTCAGCGGCATACTTATTTATTGCAGCGCCAGTCAGGGTAGCATTCATGATATCCTGAGGATAATATGAACCAAATCCAACAAATGGAGAACCTACAGTGAAAGGATTCACACTGGATTTATCTTCAGGAGATACAAAACCTTGTGCAAGATAGGCATCAGCATATGACACCTTTGTGGTTAATAAGAATTCGGGTATATAGTATATACCGAATCTATCACCATCTCCTGAAAACCGAAGATTCTTTCTCAGTTGATATCCATCTTTGATACATGGTTTGAATCGTGAATATTCACGGATTGATTTGTGAATAGAATCTCTGATAACTACTTCGACAGGCTCTTTGAATGGTAATGCAATTGTTTGTAAACCGAGTTCATGTTTAATATCTGATACAAGATTTGAAGTATTCATCTTATATCATCATCCTTTCACAATATGCATACACGGATTCTTCTCATTAAACATAGCATACGACTGTTCAGCTGTAAAGCCTTTGTTAAATGATTTAGAACCGGATGTACGAATAGAATCATAAAGATTCAAATCAGTACGGAAAATGTTTCCGATTTTTATATACTGATTGACAGCCATCTTGATCATGTTTTCACATTCACGTGCCTTATCACAGTCACAACAGCACTCATTCTCAAGTTCTTTTACAACTGTCTGGAATCCCTTTGTACAATCAACAAAAGATTCAATCTCTTGTTTGAAATCGATTATGGAGATTTCCTTCTTGTAATCTTCTTTCTTGGAAAGAGAATTATAGAACATCTCTGTTTGGCCGAGTATTCTATCCTTGTACTTATCCTTCTCGGTATGCATATATTCAGCATACTGACGCATATAAGCAGTCATGAGAGTCAGAATCTTTGTATAATCAAGAACCTTGAATTTCTTATTATACTTATCATCAATATTGATATATGCTTCACACGCTTTCAGGATTTCACCCTGAATATGTGATATGAAGTCGGATATCTCATCAGATTTATATTTCATTTTTAATTCCTCCTTTTGAATATTATGCTGTGGGGTAATTGACTTTCCACATCTGTGCAGTTCTGTTAATTGGCTTTATCTTCAGAATCTTTGTCAATAAATCGTTCAACTGCGTATTCAGATTCACCAAGTATTGACGTGTGTGAGGTACTATATAACGTGAATCATTTGTGTCAATACATGTTATATAGAAATCACACAGTTCAATCTTTGAAGATGTGTAACCAGCCAACATAGCCTGATCATTTGCATCCTTGATATCATTCATTTCCACGGTGATATATGGAATTAAATCAGCAGGGAAAGGTTTCAATTTCTTAGGACGCTTAGAGAAGAATTCGAGTTTTACACTTTCTTCAACTTCTTCTAACTCCTCATCATCTTCGGGAAAAACATCTTCTCTTTCATCAAGAGTATCTTCCATTTCAAGGTCGACAAGTTTTGAAATATCTTCCTGAAGATCATGCATGTCATCACGTAAAGTTTCATCCATTTCATTACGTGATACTCCAGTGTGATGATCGACTATGTCGTTTATATCCTTATAGTAGTCACTCTTGTCTTCTCCTCTGTCCTCATATGCATTCACCAGAGAATCTTTCATAGTACAGAAATTCTCAACGTCTGTAGTATCGATATCATGACAACACGGAGCACAAGTATCCTTATCATGTTTACCGAGAACAAGAGTTACGATTACCTGTAATGACTTAGGGTGATGACCATGTTTATTCATCATACCCTTGCAGGGTACACAAGTCTCTACAATATAACGAGCCTTGTTGTTCAGATTCTCAGCTTCTGAATATATCTCTTCCTTTGAGATATAGTCACTGACAGCACTCTCGTTATACATAGAAGGCATCATCATGTGGATGTCTTCATTCTTATCCACATACATTCTTATTTCGTCACCTGAATACTCTGTCATGAATATTGATTTTGATTCAGGGAAAGCTGCATGACAGAACTCGGTTACAAAGTCATACTTCCTCTGACGAAGTATATTAGTCAAAATATTACTCATTAAAGACATAATACATACCACCTTTTCGTATATAAATTTTTATTTAAAGGAGTCTTTTGTTATGAATCAACAACAAACATTATTTATTTGCATCATCATCGCCATTATCAGTTTATTCTCAATTCTCATTAATATCTTTATTTTTATAAAGATGAAGAAGTTAATGACAAAGTTTCAACAGCTAAGTTATAACTTGTTCATGTTGAGAGATGACATCAATGAGAATCATTTGAATGTAACTGAAAGTCTCGAAACATTACAATCGAGTGTGGCTAATACCTTAGAAGATATGCATAGACAGTCTAAACAAAAGATTTATCCGTTACCTCAGTTATCTGATATGATTACTGAAACCATAGCGGAACAAATCCAAATACATTCCAAGTTAAACAGTAATAGACGTATAGTACCAAAGGAAGATTTTGAAAAAATAATAACGGCTGTTTGCTTGACATATCCAAATGTAGTAAAAGAATACATTGTAGAGAAAACAATCTCAATTATCGAATCCATGAAATCAGAATAATAAATTACAACATACCCCGGCATATGCCGGGGTATGTTGCACTAATTATACAAGAAGGAGACACATAGTATTTATGCGTTATTAGATATTATCAGGGATTGGTAGTACCGCCACCGGTTGTACCGCCGCCTGTTGTACCGCCACCGGTTGTACCGCCGCCAGTGGTGCCACCGCCGGTGTTACCGCCGTTGCCTGTATCAGTACCCTGATTCTCGCCGCTGGATGTCTGATTACCAGATGTAGGTGTATAGATACCAGCCTTGATATCGGGAACGAGCTTTGTATTCTTGCAGATTACACGGCCCTGGATACCCTGAATAGAGATTGTCTCATACTGGCTGGATACTGTAACCATTACAGCTGCGCCGCCGGGATTCTGAGCATCTGCATAAGCAGCATTCTCAGGAGAGTTTGTAAGGTGACGAGCGAAGCGGAGGTGCTTGAATGTGATGTGGTTCTTATCCATCGGATAAGCGACGATCTTGAAGAAGTACTCCTTGGTGAGCTGACCCTCAGTAGCATCCTCACCGTATACCTTTGTAGCATCGAGAGTGATGTAAGCAGGAATTCTGTTTGAAGAAACAACACGGATCGGAACAGAAGAATCCTTGATAACGCCGAAAGCGTGGTTCATCTGAACGCCGCCGATGTCTGTGCCCTTTGTAGTTGTCCAAGAAACATACTTCTTGAGGAGTCTGCAAGCCTTCGGGTTTGCATATACAACGAAGCCGAGGTTGTCGAGCTTACCTCTGTCACAGAGCTCGTAGATTACGCTGTCTGTAGCATTGTAGATAGCATCGCTTCTGTACTCGAAGGGATTACCAGAGTATGTGGGTGAGATTGAAGAAGGATCGAGATCAGCAAACTCAGTGTGGTTGTAGCTCTCCATAGCAAGAGCGTCTGACTCATAGCCGTCATACTCCTTGAAGTTTGCATCGAGATAGTCAAGGATAGACTGATCCTCGAAGAACTCAGAGTTCATAACGATCTGCTGAACCTGACGATTGTAGAGATTGAAGTTCAGTGAGCTTGAAGCCTCAGCAAAGTCCTCAACAGTGAAAGGAAGCTGGAATCTGCAACCATCAGAGATTGTGAACTTTCTGATCTCAGGATACTCACGGAAGCCGATTGTTCTTGTGTTGGTTTCGTTAGAAACGTGACCTTCGATGTATACACCTGTAATTACGCCACATGTAGAAACAGTGAGCTTGCCGTGTGTATAGTCGATGTAACCTGAAACCTTATCAGAGATACCTGTAACTGTTTCGCCAGTAGGCATGTTGAACTTGCTGTTGTCAGCACCTGCTGTTGCGTTCCACTCTGTTACTACAGGCAGAGTCATGTTCTCAGTGATTACGCCACCGATGAAGTTACCGCCTGACTGAATGTCAATCTCAACGCCGTTACCGGGGAGACGAACCTTCTTAGTCTGAGCAGAAGCGCCAGAGCCAGTTGTAACCTGAACATACTTGATCTTGAAGTCGTAAGCAACACGTGCTCTGAACTCAGGAAGAGTTGTTACAGTTGCGAGAGTAGAAGCCGCACCTGCATCATTGAGGATCCAGTTGTATATGCTGTACTGCTTATTTGTAGCAGCCTGAATTGTAGCAACGGGGAGAACTGTATGGTTGTTCAGTCTCCAGCCCTTACCTGCATTCCAGATCTTTCTCCATGCAGGAGTGCCGTCGGGATCTGTCTCGAAGTAGATTCTCGGTACCTCGTACTCCTCGCCTGTCTGGTTGTTTACGAGATACTTTGTGAAGATACGCTGCTCGATTGTTGTTGAGTTAGCAGTCTGAACGGGGATAATGTCCTTACCGAGGAAACGGATGTACTGCTTAACGAGAGCAGGGTAGTCCATTGTTGTAAGCGGCAGGTACTGAGCTGTGGTGTAAGCCTCCTGTACAACTCCTGTTGCAACAGTCTCATCCCAAGCCTGCTCAAGCTGGTCAGCAACCTGCTCGAGATGGATCTTCATTTCTCTGTTATCTGTAGGATAGTTCTTGTATGCATCAAGCACAGGAACGAGGAACTTCTCCTTGTAAGCCTCCATAACAGGCTTGTTATCGATCATTCTCTTGAAATCCTTACGAATGTTGAGACCTTCGTAATTTTCCTGGATGTACTTAGCTGTATTTTCGAATCTTTCGTCGAAGTCATTCTGAAGATCATTGTACTCTTCCTCAGTGAACTTGTTGAGAACATCAACAGTTTCCTGATACCATGAAGGAGCACCATTTCTTGTACGGCTGTATGCCATTCAAAATCATTCCTTTCGATTTAGTCTGTTTGAACCTTCTTCAAATTCGCGTTAAGTTCGTTCAATAACAATGTATACAAAGCATCGAGTTTCTGATAGAACATTCGATTTTCTCCATATGAGTTGTCAATGAAAGAATCAATTGCATAGTTCTGACCTTTGGACAGAGCAGCTTTTAGCTTGCGAAGAGGTTCTTCATTTTTATTTATTATTTCATACGGAAGAGCTGAATTGAGATCATTTATACTATTAATAGTATTCTCAATTTCAAGATTCTTATTCAGCAGATTAGAATACAATTGTTGATTCAATATGTTACTAACCTTTTCTGAAAGTTTACCATCCTTTTTATCGGGGTTCTCTTCCGTATCATCCCCTCCTTCATCGAGGGGTTCTTCCTCACCACCCATTTCCTGAGAATCATCGAAGCCGGGAACAGTGTCCTCTTCGTCAGACATAGGTGGTGGACTGTCAGCATCGGGTGATTGATCTTCGCCAGATGCATCTACTTGTGGCGAAGAATTTTCCTCGCCCCCAACATCAAACGGTTCTACTTCATCACCCTCTGCTTCCATAATGAAGTGAAAGATGTCATCCATTAAACATCATTCCTTTCTTTATTATGAAACATTATTAGGTCTTGCGAAGTGGCTCTTTGATGCCGAACCTACTATTCGAATCATCTTACTCTTCATTCGCATCAATTGATACTTACGCTTGCGAGATTCAGGAGTGTCTTCCCTATCCGCCTGCTTGATCTTCTCATCAATTATCTGGATTTCAGTCATGAATTCCTCTTCAACTTCTTTACGAAGTCTCTGACGATCAGCAAGTTTAGCTCCCTGAAGAACTAAGTACGCCGCTCCAAGATAACCGGAGATTGTGAATGCAATTGTTGCCAGACCCAGCTTCAATGCCAAGCGTGTTGCTTTGTAAAGAGCTGTACGGTAAGATTGACTCTCAATGATTTGTGCCTTTACTGATTCCTCGTCACGTTTAATGAGAGAATCAACAGTCTTGATTAACCATTTCTTCGTACGAGAGAAAGGCTTCACTATAGCACGTCCTGTGTTGACAGCCTTCTGGACTTTCTTTTTCGCTTCCTCCTGTTTGCCAAGAGTTTCGCGATCCTTGTCCATTGCTTTTGTCAAAGCATCATCCTTTGGAGGTTTTGCTTTGTTTGGAGTCGCTGATGTATCTTCATTGGTTTGGGGCTCTGCAGCTTCAAGAAAAGCAAACATTTCTTGAACAGTCAAACCTGATTCGAGCTTAACTAATTCATCGTGTCCACCGTTCTTTTCACTGTATATTCCAGATGATGATACATTACCTTTAGTGTTGTTCTTTGTCCTACGAATCGGGACATTTTTATTGTATGAATCTTTCGCATTGGTTTTTGTCGAAAGGTCATATACTGTGTTGTGTGAGTCTCTCTTATTAGAAGAAAGATCATAAGAAGTTGTATTATGAGAATCGGAATGTTTGTTGAATGAATTTGTGTAGTTGTTTGTGATATTATAAACAACATGAGAAGCATTCTTATCTCTATTGGGGTTATTCTCATATCCCGAACCAAGCTTCTGCTCAATATCACCATCAACATCAAGCTTGGCATTTATGGAGTTTGCCAAATCATCAATGGGATTTGTAGGAATATCGGGAGGAAGTTCAACGGGTTCAACAGGCATGTCCTGATGTCCACCATTCTCCTCATCTGATACAGCTATTCTATTCTGCATGTAATCAGGAATAACTCCCTTTTCAACTTCCTGAATTACATCAAATGATTCTCCGATGTACTTGGTGATAGCCTGCTGTGAAAGATTTGCATTGTAAGCAGCATCTTCGAAACAAAGAATCTCATCCATGAGAATGTCTCTGTAGCCTTCACAGAATTGCATATCAGCAAGAGAAACATCTCCCATTGCATTGAAACGAGAGATTGCATATTCATGAATCTCTTTAGAAGTTTCCTTCTTAGGCTTTGTTTCATTCTCACCATTGTCATATGGCTTTGCTTCATGAGAATTCTTATTGATTCTCTTTCTTGATTCTTTAATGAATTCAGAGTTAGTAACATCGGACTTTCCGGATACATTATAAAGAATATCGAAATAAATATGAGAATCATATATGTTGAATATTGCAAGTGCTACATTATTAGAAATAACAACATCCTTGTTGTTATAAAGATCGAGATAGAAGAAATCCTTCAAGAACTGAATTGTTCCTTCCTTGTCGGTCTTGAATAATGTATAAAGATCATATGAAATGAATCTTCTTGCGCCCTTGTTCTTGTTGGCGATTGATGAGTAAGAGCCGATGTAATCCTGCAAGATTTTCTTTTCCTCAATCTCCTTGGAGTATTTCTTCTTATTCCAAAATACTTTGCTGAGGAGGAATGGGAAATTGGTCTTGATCATATCAGAAGGATCTCCATATTCAGCAAAGAAGTTGTTAAGATCCTCTGTGGTATTACAATTCTCAATACCAGAAATGAGATTTCTGATTTGAGATTTGAGCTGCTTGGATACTTCAAATCTATCCGATGAAGCATTGTACTTTATATCGACGGGCTTGATGTCCTTGAAGTAGTTTACATCAGCAGCTTCCTGAACATAGTATTCATCAACAGGTTGGTCATTGATAACTATCTGCATTTCAAGAGGACGATAATCATTCAGACGTTTTATCTCCTCTTCCTTTATAAGAGAAGAAGGAAGTGTGATCTGATTGTTATTATCAAAAACTGCATTGGCAATTCTTGTCGGAGTGATGATAGAAGGATCTATCTCATCCTCATCAAAGATATCAGCTATTTCATCAATAGTGATAGTCTGCATCTTCTGAATAGAATTCTTAAACTCATCAGGATTTGTGAAAATCTTAAGAGAGTAGATTCCCTGAATAACATTTGTAAAATCTTCAAAGTTATCCGCTATGAACAGAAGCTTCTTATACGCAATGAAACTTTCGATAGTATCGATAGCCTGTGTATTATCTTCGGCTACAAGCTTTGAATATGTAGACTGCTCAGAAGTATTTTCCTCATGAGCAGCCATTATGAATTCAATTGCATTTTCAGCATTCTCGGGATTTGAAATCCAATTGGGAGAAACCTTCTTGAATGTATTTATGAATGATTGAATATTTGAATCAAGTTCAAAGTCATCATTCAACATGGGGAAATTCTGATTCTTAAAACCAGAACCGAGGAAATCATTGATTGCTTTTATTGCAACTTCAATATTCTTGAAATATGAAGCTTCAACAACAATCGCATTTTCCATAACATTCATTCCATATGCCTTTTGGAATTCTGTGTATAACTTGTCAAGTGTAATTCTCAAATCATCAACATTGATGTTTCTGATTGTATCCATTGACATATCAAGAAAAGCTTTGCCCTTCTCATTGAGAATAGTTTCGTCAATCTGACTTAGAGCCAGATTGACGATACCGTCCACAAGAAGATTCTTTTCTTTCAAAAAAGAGAGAATTGTTGACATTCTCTTTTTAGCAACATCAGGAACTTCGTTCTGATGATATGAAAGCATATCATAAATCTTCATAGTTTAGATAATCCCCTTTCCTGTAAGAATGGAGACAGCTTCTCTTCTGATCTGCTTCTCCATAGGAATCAGAATCTTAGAAGAGTCGGGCTGGTGAATTTCGATAGAACCATCTCTGATTCCGAATATTTCCTCGGGAGAGATCTCAAATGATTCACATACACATCTAAGATTCTCAGACTGTTCAACACAGTACTTTGCCAAGTCCTGAAGGAATATGACCTGACAAATGTCAACCGATTCCTGTACGGGTTTAACATCCGCTTCAGCATCGGCATGTGAAGGGAAGTCAACCATATCAAATGTGATAACCTTGTTGACTCTCATATTCGGTCTGCTTATTGGAGCATTGGGAATCATTACACCCATAAGGCGTACAGAGAAATCCGGAACTGATCCGTTGTCGATGATTTCCCAGTTAACCTGATTGCCACATTCAGTATTTGCTCCGTTTGTGGTAATCTGAGCTCTGTACTGAAGACCTTCGAATCTGTCCTTGTTTATAAAGTGAGAGGTTCTTGTCTGCTCGGGAATTGTCATTCTGATTGAAGAATATCTCTGACCTTCAATATCAGGATTGGGATGATTGAGTTCTCCTCTCCATTTATTGATTGACTTGAGATGCTGGATTCTTTCATCGTTATTAATAACCGCTTTTGCATTGTTGATATCATAGAATCTTCCCATTCTGTTCTTACCAGCGAAAGACCACAGAACGGAATCAAATCTACAATAGGGACGTCCATCAATAGATTTAAGAATCTCTAAAGAACCTCTATCAAGATCAGAATGCACGGCAGCTTCTTGTACGAAACACGCAGTTTCGTATTTGTTTGTTTGTGTCGATTTAAGTGGCATATCCTTTAACTCCTTTCTTATTGATTTGAATTTTGATTGGACTCATTGGCGCCGGTTTCGGGAGAAGGAACTTCATCACCAGTTTGCTCTTCAGGCTTCTTCTCAGGCTCGGTCTGAGTCTGTTGACCTTTAGACTTGTAATGTTCAACGATGTTGTTATATGTCTGATAATTGTATTTGAAATACTCATTCATCAAAGCAGATTCAATTGCTCGTGAATCATTAGCAAGTTTTCTGGTAAGCTCAGTGTTTACCTGAGCAGAATTCTTCTCATCCTTAGTTTGACTTTCAATCTTCTTACCACAATTCTCAAGATCTGTTTTGAACTGATCAGTTACCTTCTTCAAGTTATCGCTGAATTCAGCAAGACCTGCACGGACATCCTCCCATATTTTAGGATCGAGATTTTGAGATTGATTGTTATCAGATACAGGATATTTTCCATATAATGCCCAAGAAACCAATGCCTCAGCACGTTTCTTATCATCTGCCCAATCTTCCTCTTTGATTTTAACATTTGAAACAATTCCAGCATAAGCTTTCGTAAGAATGTTTGTAGCTGTATAATCGGTTCCAAGTGTGTTAGGATCCATCTTTGAAGCCACATTAGAGAATAATCTTGCAACGTCGGAAGCTCTATCTTTGAATGTGAAATTACGAAGTCCACTCAGAGCAGGATGATAATCTCCTTTGACGGCTTCAGAAATCTTATTATTGATTTCTACATTATCCTTTATAACAGCATTTATCTCTGCGACATGACGTTTCTTGAAATCATCAACAATGTGAGCAAACGCAGTTGAAAGCCACTTGATGAATGCTCTTCCCGCTGCTTTTGATTTAGCCAGTGCGCTACCAGCCATGGTTTTTGCTGAGCCGCCATCAACAGTTGCACCCTGTACCTTACTACCACCTTGCTGATTATTATTGTTATTATTTTCATCAGCTTCAAGATAGAATGCTTCAGTATACATATAGCCGGGGTCATTGGTGTCTTCCATTGAATCGGACAAAGAAATGATCTGAGTGTTATTAGCATACAATTGAAGCATTGTTCGAGTCAGTATTTCACCAAGTACGGATAATACATCACGAACGAATTCCCAGTTGGGAAGTCTGTTTTGAGAATATACCTTTATGATATTCAGCATTAATGCTCCAACCTTGCATATGTTATCAGCCAGAGTCTTGTTGTCGCAAGAATCCACATAATACATCTTCCAGATCATATCAAGTGTATTTGCAATTGCAATAGTATTGTTATTACCCATTGCATCCTTACGATAATTACCATCGAGATAGTTATTACCATATGCGATCTTGTCAAGCCAGTTCACATCAGTATGGAATCCGACATTATGATGCTTCTTATAATAGTCATTTTCCATATCGATATCCGTGTATTTCTTGAATTCATGATGATCAACAAATGAGAAGTCGGGAGGACACACTCTCATTATCATCTTCAAGAATGAATCATCAGGACAATTACCACATCTCAAAGCCTCGATAGCTTCGTTGCTTGCATACTCGTGAACCAGCATCGATATAGGAGAATCAAGATTTGTAATGATATACATCAATGCAGACTGGGTATCCTTGAAATGAGGATGCATATCACAGCATACGATATCTCTGAAGTTACAGTTGTAAGGAAGCTTGTTTGAGTAAGTGAATCTGTTTGTCTTCAACAGACAACACTCAGTCACAACCTGATCAAACTGCTCAGCTTTCTTCTTCATTGCGAACTGATTCGCAATCTTGAAATACTTATCTGAATAACCTCCAGCCTTACCATAATAAATCTGAACGAATTTGTTCTTATTCTCATCCGCAATTGCCATATCATGATAATCCTTGGGAGAAGGCATATTGATGTTATCGAATAATTGAATACCGGCATCCTTGAACAGCATGTTGACGAATGTTGAGCATACCTGATGATATTTGTCTTTCTCGGAAGGAAGCTTATCCAAACCGAGAACAAAGTTACGGAATATTCTCCAATCGAATACAGTGTTATCCTGATTCTGAATAAATTCCTGACACTCCTCTTTCATCTTGCGAACATTATCAGATGATATCCAGCATACAAATACTTTGACATACTTATCGGCAAGAACATTATCTCCAATGGCTTCTACTCTACAACCATAAGAATCAGTCGAGAATTCATTACCCTGATAAGGACCTCCGAAAGAATACATCATGCTCAAATCGGGATCGAATCCAATTGAAACATGAGTAAAGTCAGAATGTGTAACATGCTTTATTCCAGAGGATATCAAAGGAGTCTTGCCTTCTGTCAGCACGATGAATACAGGGTTTGCCACCGTAACATCAACACTCTCATTGAAATTACCGATTTCATGAGAACTGCTTGGAACATCATATGAGGATGAAGGACAGCCATACTTCTTCATGGATATCAAAGTACGAATATTCAGAATGAAAGCAAACACAATGAATGATTCAATTGTTGTTCTTATCAAATCAATCAGATTTACATTTCCGATTCCTTTGAACCAATCAGAAGATTCCAGTATACCAGGAATACCTCTTACAACATTCCTCATAGTTCCAGAGAACTTCATATCTGTTATCAGATTCAAGTCACTCTCAAACTGTTCAGTTCTGACTCTCTTGGACATCTCCCAGTTTGAGTATATCATAGAACCGAAGCATTCATTCTCAAGCATGACTCTGATATCATCGAGAGTAGTTCTCTTAGGATTGATCCAACTTAAACCACATGCATCCTCACGTGCTTTCTCAAGTGAGTCAGATCCATTCTCCTTCAGTACTTTCTTTACGAAAGATACATTGAAAACATTGATATCTGAAGGGCTACCAAAGTCAATCATTCTGCCACCGACCATCATCTTCATAAGATAATCAACATAAGTTGCTACATCAGTTGGTCTAATGATTCTGAATGCATAGTCAGTACAGCAGAGACCATAGTTTGCAAAACGTTCATTCTTCAAACCGTTCACAACTGAATACAACTTGTCATATGATTTACATAACAAATCAATTCGTTTTTCAAACTCAGAAGAAAAAACAAACTTCTTGTCTGACATTAATTCCTCATTCCTTTCAATTTAATTTAAAAAAAATATTTTGATAAATAATATATAATATATTAATAGTATATATTAATCAAATTACCGACACGTTTTTCAATGTCATTGTTATTGAATAAAATACTCGAAGTACCCTCTCCCCCCTCCCCAAGCCCCTCCCCCCGCTCCCCCGCTACGCGGGGTCGCAATCGCTATCATTACAGGTTCGGGTTACTATTTTTCTCTGACTGGTTCTTTCTACTATTTCTCTCTTTGGGTGTAGCTATCGTGGCACATATCATGTTGTCAGTTTCTCCCGAAGAAAAGCAAGTCCAGCCCAAAGTTGCTAATTTTGGGTTCAGAAGGAAAAGAAGTACATAATAGTATTTTATCAAAACTTTTATAAAAAATAAAAAAATAATTCCCGGGTATATACCCGGGAATATAATTCATTTATCCATGAAATTGATACCTAACATTTTATCAATTTCATCAGGTGTTTCTTTTACCTGAAACTTAGTTCCAGAATCACCTGTCATAAATAACGAGGTGAATTCAGCTCCTTCCGGTTTTGCATACACACCAATCTCAGAAGTATTAATTCTGAATTGTGTTCCTTTCTGAGCTGATGTCAGATGAATGAATTGAGGTGTTGGTTTTTTGTTGTTAGCCATGATTAAATTCCTTCCTTTCAATTTAAAGATAATCTTCTTTGTTATTATTTGGATCAATCATATATGATGGATCAAATATTAATTGATCATATTTGCGTTGGATTAATAAATCCGAAATCTTATCTAATTCTTCAAATATCTTTTCCTCCTCATCAGTATAAGCAAATAATGTTTTATATCTTTTTATATATTCTTTCAATCCATTACCAAGAATATCAAGATCATTAATTGTTATCCTTCGTATATGATGAAAGGATCTATAATCCAAAGAATCGATATCGTTATCAGAATACATAATATTTCCCATTCTTAAATCACTTCCTTTGTTAAATAATATATTCTGTATATCAAATTAATCATATATATCTAAAATCAAAATATCCATGAACGCTGGGGTAATTTTGATTTAAGAAACTATTAATATATTTCAATATCGTAATACGTTTCTTCAATACTTATATCCTGTAATATATAATAAGAAAGGCTGTGATTAAATTTGAGAAATACAAAATGTAGATTCTGCTCAAAAGTATTCAATGACAAACAAAAGTATTGTCATCACATAGCAGACAAACATAATGATCAAGTTCCAGAGGAATACGAACCTTTAGAATTTGCTTACTCTTTACTGGTAAAGAAACCAGTTGGAAGACTTTGTGTTGTTTGTAAGAAAAACAATGTCAAGTTCAATGACCAAGCATTGAAATATGCTCGGTTCTGTTCTGATCCGAAATGTAAGGAAGCTTATGTCAAAGAAATGAAATCACGAATGGTGAAAGTATATGGAAAAGAACATCTTCTGAATGAAGCTGAACAACAGAGGAAGATGTTATATAATCATCATGATGCAAAGGATTTCAAATGGGATGATAAACACACTTTCAGAATCATCGGAAGTTATGAAGAAGATTTTCTTAAAATGTTAAAATCTTTGGATTGGGATCCTGATGATATAATAGCACCTTCTCCTCAGGATTTCTGGTACAACTGGAAAGATGGTACTACTCATCTTTATATTCCTGATTTCTTTATTCCTTCCTTGGGATTACATATTGAAATCAAGCAAGGTGGTTATAATGATAACTATATGGAACATCTTAGGGATATTGAGAATCGAAAAGATGCAATGATGGAAAACGAGTGTAAGAAGTTAGGACATCATTATTTGAAGATTCTTGATAAGAATTATGATGAATTCATTTCTGATTATGTGAAGACAGATAACAATCGTCCTGAGTAAATAGAAAGGAGATGAAATAACCATGATAGATTTCTCAAATACCGTTGGTATGACATTGGATGAAATAAGACTTAAATATCCGCCTTCTTTCCAACCTTTAGGATATGATGTTTTAATGGATACCGATTCAATGTACAAACCAAAAGTCATATCATCTTTTGAGATGTGCGTTAATATAATATTAACATTACTGATGATGAAACCCGGTCAGTATCCATCAATACCTGAATTGGGTATTAACATTGAATCTTACTTACATGAATATTCGGATGATCCAAATATCCCAATCATCATAAAAGACAAACTGATGGACCAATGCAACATGTTAACAGTTGCAGGTATCAATGTTGAGGTTTACTTTGATAAAACATCAGAAGGCATTGATGCTTTGGTTGTTGAAGTAACAGGAACTGATAGAGCTGTATTTGGTTCTGAGACTTCTAAAGTCATCATAGGCATTTCTTATAACAGGCTTAAAGAATTATACATTCAAAAAGCATATGTTCAATAACAATGAAAGGAGTTGATATATAATGATAACAACGGAAAAACGAAAGAAGATGGAATCATTAATTGATTCTGTTATGAGTGCGATTGATCCATCTGGAACGAACGCTAAGAAATATCGAAACATGTTTCAAACGATGAATGACAAACAGTTCGATGAGTATTTCCAAAAGCTGTTCGCTGATAAACGTAGTAATCTCAGAGTCGACATTGAAGAATTTGGTCCTGAAAATAGAAAGATCAAATTTGAGAATGTTGAGAAAGCGGCTGATATTCTGCACTTGAAATTGTTTGAGTATATTTATATGCCACATATTTCAAGTGACCCGAACCGCCCAATAAGGTCACGAACTCCTGTACTGGTTGCTTATCTTAATATAAAACGACCGCAACAATTGGTCACCAAGAAACAAGGACTTATTCTGTCAGATACGGATGTTGACGAGATGACAGGTGAAGCTAAGGGTGATTCAAAGGGTGGTACCATGACTGGAATGGAAAACGAATTGCTTGCCGGAGTTGGAGCAAAAGACATCCTTTCTGAGTTGACCGGTGCTCGTGGAGATAACATCAATGAATATCAGAACATGGTCGAAGAGATTTCTGAGAAGGGTTCTGTTAGGTTGGAGAATATCAAAACGGGTATCTTTGATAAACCAACATTGTTACAGGCAGATTTATTCTTTGCCGCTATGGGACTGAAAACTGATTTGGTTTCAGAATCATATTATGCAACGAATAAGATTCGTGAAATGTTGAATAAAAATCGTCACTAATAAAAATGAAAGTAGAGGTAATAAAAATGAATGTAAATATTCTTGGTAAGGGACTTATCCCTGGACTGAAAATGCTGGCTCCCGTCAGAAACGTTGATCTCGATCAACAGCAAATCGCTCGTATTCTCAAGGTGAAGAGTCTTAAGGTTACTCTTGTTGATTCTCCCGATATAATCACAAAGAATAATCTCGCAACGATGTTTGCTCCCAAGCCGGCATCAACTGAAAAGGTTGAGAAGGTTGAAGATAAGAGTCCTGCTGAAGAGCTGATCGAAAAGGCAGAAGACCTTGGTATCGAGGTTACAAAGGAAGAAGCTCCTGTCGATGAAGAGGTAACAGAGGCAGCTTCTGTTGCTGTTGATACAGCAGATGAAATGTCTCTTGCTGAGGGTCTTATTACAGAGGATACAACATATGAAGCTCCTGTTTCAAATGAAGAGGAAACTGTAGAAGAGACCCCCACAGAGGAAAAGACATCTTCTGACAATGAGATCAAGGTAAAGAAGAACAAGAAGAATCGCCATAATAAGTAAAGGGTGATTTTGCATGTTTAACTTTTTTGAAGAAGAATTCACAGAGGAAGATGCTCTTGATATAATTACAGAAGCTTATTCAAACTCTCCGGCTTTGGAAGAGCTGATGGAAATTGTATATGATAATATGCAGAAGGCTGAAAACCGAAATGCATATATTGAATATGGAGCAACTTTCTTATCTGAAAATGCTGATATGTTATCAAAGCATTATCCCAGTGGACCTGTTAAATGGCCAAAGAAATACATTGATAATTGTTTGGCTTTATTTGGATTCACAAATGCTTCTTTGAAGCAAAAAGTCATTCAACTGACAAAAGAAGTTCATGCAACAAATAACTTTAAAACCATAACTGAAGTACCGATTACGGTACTTCATGTTTTGGTAATTGTATTTGGAGAGCAAATCGGTTATAGAAAACTGAAAGACTCTGCAAAGGAACAGTTGTCAGTTACCCAATACTCAAGAATGTTTGTTAAGTATTTCCAGAAGAAATTGAATTTCAATGTAAAAGCGATGGAGTATACATATACTCATCTATCCAACAAATACGAGATAACTCAGTCTGATTCATTATTGGATTGGATTGATTCAACTCTTGATACATGTTGGAACTTTTATAGAAATTCTTTGTTGTTAAAACCTTCACCGAAGGTTGTTGTTGATTTCTTAAATAGACTTAGGAATTCATATAATCAAAATATGAATCAGCTTGCTAAAGCGTATTATAAGAATATTGAAGAAAACAAAGAAACTGGCTCCGATGGTGATGTCTTTGATCAATTCACTTTAACTGGAAACACAATACATTTGAGAGACCAACTGATTGGTTTGATTCGTTCTAAAGATGAATTGTATGCTAAGAAGACATCTGGACTTTATGAAGGTATAGCCAAATTAAAGTCCGTCAAGAAAGATGAGTTGTATAAGTATTCACAATCTGTAGAGATTTCTGATATCGGAATGATAATAGATGGAATCTTTTATGTGTTTATTGTGAAGGAAGGAAATACTTTAGATGATATAAATTCTACAAAATTTATATCAAGAATAAAAGGATTTCCAACTGCGATTGATAGAGCTATTCCCGGTAAACCTGTCATCATTCCTCTTCGTAGAAAATATGGTTATGATGGTGAAATCGTAAAAGCTCACATATGTCTTGTTGCAACGTTCATGATGAATCGAATGAATCAAATCAGAAATAATTAAATAACGAAAGGAGCATTATATAAAATGGGATTTGATATAACTCTGGAAACAAGCAAACTTCCCAAGCCCGATATAAAATCAAACGCTTCAAACTTATCAAGAGCAGTTGATAATGAATTAAAGTCAGATGGGAAGAACTTTGGAGCATCTGTCGCTGATACTATTTCACAGGAAATTGAACAGGAAACAGATGTTCCTGCAAATGTAAAAAGAACTACAAGTATGGACAAGGCTGCTATGAAAGCACCCCAGACCCCTCCCAATCATCAACCTCAGGAGAATTATAAATCAAATTTTAATTCAATGCCAAAGGTTGGAAACCCTTCGACATCATTTGGTGAATCCGATGATGTCACATCTGGTATGGAAACTGATAATTCTGAAAAGGATTTAACTGCTACTTGGGAGAAGTCAAAGGCTAAGAATAAAGCCGTCGTAGAAGCCGCTATTGATAAATCTCCAAATGTAGTGGCTGCTTTGGAAGCTGTTGCTGATATCTATAAAGTACCACCTTCACACATTCTGGCCGATAATTCATTAAGGAATATAAAGGTACAAGAAGATTTCATCATTGCTCCTGAGAATACAAATGTTCAGGGTAATAAAGAGAATATCATCAGAGCAATTGCAACATTGCTGGATAACATTGGTTGTCGTATTGACAAGCAACTGGATGATTATCAGAACACTTGCATTGCTCAGAATAAAGAAATCGAAAGACAACAAATGCTGTCTGCTCAGGGAAGACCTTCCTTCGATGATGCCACATCAAAGGTATATTTCAATGATCAGGATGATATAACTGCGGACGTCAAACCACAACCGTTTGGTGATGATACGTCAGAACCTCAAGATGTTCCTGAACCTAAGGCTTTTGGTGATGAAGATGAAGATTCATCTGTTATGGAGTATCTGTATGACTTATATGGAACACCATATATCGGATCAACAATGTTCTCTGAGATGGGATATGATGTTGATAAATACTCATCATCAGAATTCATTCAGGAAGCAAAAACAAATGGTTCTTCAACCATCAATCCCGAAGATATCAAATATATGAGATTCGATAATTCGGGAATAGTTAAAGCCATAAAGTGCTTCAATGAGATGAGAAAGAATCAGCCTGATGTAAAGGAAGATAATCTTCTTGATTACAAAAAGATCATTAATGATCCAAAGTTTAAAGAAGGAATCGATGCTTTGTCTGAGCAGTTTGACTGTAATCTGAGAATTACTCTTGAGAACACTACCGATATGATTGGATACACGATGACCGACAGATATACAAATCCTCGTCACAAGGTTACTATCTCAAAGAAATCCGGCTTTAAACTGAATGGTTACAGAATTTATGTAACACTCTCAATGGGTCTCTTCCAGTTTGCTTCCCCGAAGGAAGAGGATAAGTTTGGTCAGATGTTAGTCTCCGTTCTTCTCCACGAGATATTCCACAATATCACAACTCTGTTGATGTGGGATAATGCTGCATGGATTGGTTCTTACATGGCAACAATCACCCGTGCTATCCAGACAAAGTCTCCAAAGGTTAAGAAGATTCTTATCCAGAAATATATCGAGAATATGGAGAATGTGTCCGGCCGTAAGATGAATAAGATAAAGAAGCTTACTTTACAGAAACAGCTTTTTGCATTGTGTTCAGCTAAACAGATTCAGAAAGCATTTGATTCTGCAAAGGGACTGAAGAAGAAAGTTGAATCCTCAACTGTTTCTGGTGGTACAGAATCAAAATCTGCAGATGCTGCTGCTGAGGTTCTTATTGATAATCTCAATAAGATAATTCCTGATCTGAAAGACCAATACAAAACCAAACCCGGTAAAATATTTGGATCAATAATAAGTTGGGCTCTTTGGATCACTGGAAGTATAGCCGGTTCCTTTGCATATACTATGGGAGCTATTCCGTTGGCACCTGTGTTAATCTTCTCAGTTCTTGGATTTGTTCATTCAAGCGTTAAAACCCTTGATGCAGCACTTCCGGCAATACTTAGAAAGATGGCAGAACAATTCAAGTCTGGTAAGGATTTGGAAGAACAATTCGCAGATGCGTTCGCTGCTATGTATAAGCTTCCTGTAGTATTCCATTTTGCACCTTCTGAAGACTTCACTCAGAAATACAAGTATAACGAACTTTCAACAAAGAATCTCGATAAGCTTGTATCTCTGTTCAAGGAATATGGTACTCTCATAATGGATGTTCATCCTACTGATTATCAAAGAGCTTCTCAGGCTATAAAAGCTGCTAAGCAGATACTTGATGAAGGAGGAAAGTATATAGATCCTACTCAGAAGAAGTATCTCGAATGGCTCGTCAATGGATTTGATTCAATTGAAGATACGTCCGTTGATGATGTTGTTCAGGGTGAATCTCCGGTATTCGATCCTGAGGCAACCGCTGATCTGAATAAGCATCTTGAAAATCTTATTCAGCATGGTAGAAAGAATATCAATATCACTGAATCTTTCAACTTCAATGATTTGATGGATAAACGTGAAATGATTATCACTGAATCTGAGCGTCCTACTGTTGCTTTCATTGATGGAAAAGTTGCAGTGTTGGATCCGAATGCTGAAGAAAAAACTTGGAGTAATCCATAAGTGAGGTGAACTAAAATGGATGAAAAAGAAATAAACACAACTGAAACTGTAGCAGAGGAAACTCCTGAAATGTTTGAGGAACTCTCGAACGGTAAGGGAGAAGACGAATAAAGGAAAAAAGAAAACCCCTGCCAATCGGCAGGGGCTTATCTTCTTACTTTTCTGCAGGAGTTCCGAAGAGCTTCTTACGAAGTTCTTCTACTTCTTCCTGCTTGCGCTGAGCTTTTCGCTCTGCAGCTTCAGCTTTTGCCTCAGCAGCTCTTGTGTTTCTCTCGCTCTCGCAGAGCTTGTCCTTGACGTCGCCAAGCTCTCTACAGAGCTTTTCCCATTCGCGGGAATCGCTCTTCTCGGCCGCTGTTGATATTGAATTAATCACAGTGGGGATTTCTTTGATTATCCCCGGAAGCTCGGAAAGCTCGAATTCGAGTTCGAACTCGAATCCCTTGACGGATATGTTCTGCTCATTCAGTCTTCTTTCAAGCTCATCTGTCTTAAGTCTCATCGTAGCCATATAGTTTCCTTTCTTCAGTCACATTGGCTATTGTGACCTACCCAGAATCATAGCTTCTGGTGGGCTATAATAGCAAGACGATAATTCATATATTACTCAGACATCTAAGATTCTATTATTTTATATTTTCCTTTAAGGATTGAATCTGATTCTGAGCAAGAGATATTATATTATCTTCTTATCATATTAATAATATACATATGAAAAGTTCGAATAATCGATTTCTGCATTTAGCATAGATTATTTGCCCCGGGATTCCCGGGGCAAATATACATTGTTTATGGATTACAGCATTCGTATTATACGTTCATTAATTTCTTTTTGTTTTTCTTGGTTTTCAGCTTTGATTTTATTAATCTTTATATCATCCTCTTTTCTTTGACGATGCATATTGAGGTTATTTTCAAGATCTCTCGATATCCGCTCATTTGTCAAATCGATAAATTTGGAGGACGTAAAATATTTGTATGCCTCCAACAATTCGCTTTGGAATTGTGCGAACGCTTTTATGTCGTTGGTAACCATTTTAACGACCGAAGAATCTTTGCCTTGTGCATCGTATGGTGTCCAAGATGTGTTGAATTTTTCAAGAGTCTTGATAATATCTTTCAATGTCTTATTGTTAGGACTGCTAATACTGTTAAGACCTGATTGGCTAAAAATATTGTCGAGCAATCTGAGAACCACGGTCCGATTATTCTCATCCGCAATTGAAAAATCCGTTGCATCGTTAGCATATAAATGCATTTTCTCGAGTTTAGCTTTAGTACTTTCGGCATTTGATTCATTCATGTTCAATACAGCTTCATAGAAGTCCACGTGACGTTGTATGAGCCTTATTCGAACTGCTGCGTGAAATAATTTGTAGCCGGGGTCGGTTTTCGGTAAAGGCCATGATTCTTCTATATATGATCTAACATTATAATTCATCATTGTTCCACGGCTAAAGAATTCAACAGCCTTTTTGCATTGATGATTGGCCATAAATCTGGTGATAGCGCGAATGAATCTGCCTATAAGGTTTTTGACTAAATTAACGGTGCTCTTAAGAACTCCATTAGTCTGCTTCTCATTTTCAGCCGCTTCAAGAATATACTCCTCGTATGATTCTTGAACATAACAAGCTTCACCGTATAAGGCCATTGCTTCCTGCTGGATAGATTCAAATTCTGAATCATCAAACATTTCGAAGATCGGTCTTTCCGTACTTTGGTTTTTGTTCCAATTGATGGATACTTCGTTTGTCATAAGATTCAATCCTTTCGATTTAAATATTTCACCTCCCCACAATTATAATTATAAACGGAAGACGTGTTATCATTTCGTGAACGACTTAGTATATCATACTATGAAAGGAGAGGTCTTTATGGCTTTTACTAATTCATCCTTGGTATCGATGGTGTCTATATCTCCCAATAGAAGCATTGGTAGATATAACATTGTCAATGGAGTGAGAATTGCTCCTATTACCAAGATAACAAAAATAACCATACACCACTGGGCAGGTGTCGGTACACTGGATACATTCAAGAACATTGTAATGAATCCCAATCGTGAAATGTCTGCCAATTATGCTATTGATGTAATTGGTAAGATAGGTTTGTTCTGTCCTGAAGCAGATAGAAGCTGGTGTTCATCATCTCAATGGAACGATAACAGAGCTATCACGATTGAAGTATCAAACTCTGCTTATGGCGATGCTTCTGGTTGGCCTATATCGGATGCTTCATACAAGGCGCTGATACGTCTGTGTGTAGACATCTGTAAGAGAAACGGAATTCCCAAGTTGGAATTTACAGGCGATAAGAATGGCTCTCTTACTTATCATTACATGTATGCGTCTACTGGCTGCCCAGGACCGTATATCAAAGCCAGAACACAGCAGATTTGTAATGATGTAAATGCCCAATTACAAACAGCTTCCACACCCGATGTCAGTGGATACTTAGTATCATTAGAAGCAAATGCTCCTATATATGATACAGCTGGTGGAAAGGTCATTTCCAAAATTGCAAAGTCAACAAAGTATACAATCGTAAAAGATAAGAAGATTGGATACATCACATATGGTCTGCTGAAGAGTAACGCCGGTTGGGTTGTTGTAAAGAACGAGACACCCGTAGTTCACACTCCCACAACATCAGCACCTGTGCAATCTGATTTGTATAAGAAATCTCTTAAAGCAAATGAGCTTGTATATAAGGAAGCCGGTGGTTCTACAATCGGAACAGTTGGAGCGAATGGCGTATTTACAATTGTTGAAGAGAAAACAGTTGGAAATCAAGTCTTTGGTAAACTCAAGAGCGGAAAGGGCTGGGTAGTTGTTAAGACTATTCAAACATCAACTTCTTGGTGGAGTGGTAAATATGATGCTCAAATCAAAGAACTTCAGCAGATACTGAACGCTGGTGGAGCTGGACTTGTTGCTGATGGCATCGCTGGTGATAAAACATTCCAGGCTTGTAAGAAGTATACTGTTAAGAAGGGCGACACAGGAAATCTCATCAAGTGGGTTCAGAAGAGACTTGGTGTTTCCGCAGATGGAATTGCAGGTACGCAAACAATGAATGCTATATATGCTTTCCAGAAAAAGAATGGTCTTGGTGTTGGCTATCTCGGCGGAGATGACTGGAAGTATTTGATTAGATAAAAGATTCCCCGGCCTTGTGCCGGGGATATATTTTTAAATTTTTGATGTATATTCTTATTTTGTACATGGGATGATTATACTAATTCATACATGTTGATTTTGATAAGAAGGAGGATTCATATGGGACCAAAACAAGAAATAAAATTTGATCCATATTTTCAATATCCAGAAGGCAGTCAATTATTTGACGTTAGATATTATAGAAAACCTAAAGAATGTTTTGAGGTAATATATTGGTCACCTATAACACAGAGACTTGAAGTTCATTATGAGAAGCCAATAATAGATATTTGGTTTATTAAGAAAGAACATCGAAATGATGTTGATGAAGATGGCGAACCGAAGTATATTTATCAGCATGCTTGGATAGATAAGGACTTGTGTTATTGTGTTCATTGTTTGCCATCGCAAGTACCAAGAAAGATATATGAGCATGCTGGAGAAGCAGTGTATTATGATCACAGAAAGATATGTAGGAATGTGACATATGCTCAAATGTATGAAGCGATGCAACAAGACCCTTCATATTCAAAAAGAGATATAACGAATCTGATGTGTGAGAATCCATGGGTCTTCAAAGGAGATTTCATTCCAGAAGCTCAATATAGAATAAAATGGGTCCAAGAACATGGTGATGAATTTAATATTGGATGTGTCACATCGGCATTCCTTGATATTGAGGTCGATGTTCTTGATAGGTCGGTTGATTTGGATGATTATCATCATGCTCCACAACCTGTCAATGCTGTTACTTTAATATTACCGGCTCAAAAGATATGTGCTCTGTTTGTACTTGAACCTCGTCCGAGGGAGCGATTGGCTGAAAAGTTTTGGACTTTGTTGGACGAACAGAAAGAAGAGTATAAGTGGTTAACTCAGCATCAACAGGACTTCATAGACCAAATAAAGTTTGATGATAAAGATAATGAAAAATGGATATCTGATTATGAAGTCAGAATTCATACATTTAAATTTGATAAAGAAATCGAAATGATCGCCACGATATTTGCATACATCAATAAATATCGTCCAATGTTTTGTTTATCATGGAATGCACCGTTTGATGATAATTATCTTTATAACAGAATTGTTGAGTTAGGCTACGACCCTGAGCAGATAATTATTCCTGAGGAAATATTGACTAACAAGTTATACTTCAATGAAGATAAGTCTGATACTTATTCAATGAAGACAGACGGTTCTTTTTGGCATACTTCAACATTTACGGTTTATATGTGTCAGATGAGATTGTATGCTCAAATCAGAAAAGCTGAAAAAGAAATGCCATCATATGGATTGACATATATCGGTGGTGAAGTAGCGAACATTCATAAATTGTCGGATACTAAGAGTGGAACATTCCGTGAATTCGCATATACTGATTTCCTGAAGTTCCTTCTGTACAATGTTCGTGACGTTGTTGTTCAACTTGCAATAGAGTCGATAGTAAACGATTGTCAGACACTTGTTTCAAGATGTTATGAATTTGCATCGCCATATTCAAAAGCAACTAAGGAAACTGTCATTGTTCGTAGTTCCCGTGAGTTGGATTTTGAAACACAAGGAATCATTCAAGGATGTAAACAAATTGTTGATCCAGATGTTGATACTCATTATGAAGGAGCGTACGTTGCACCAACTGAAAACAATATGCCAACGGGACAAATTCTGAATGGTAAAGCTATAAACAATATAATCTATGCAGTCATGGATGCTGATGCCAAAGCTTATTATCCTTCTGAGAAAATGGGTTCTAATCTGGATGGTGAAACAGTTCTATACAAATGCGACATTTCCAATGAGCTATTTACAAGCGGACAGTGCATAAATAGGTCATATAACCAAACTTATATATGGAAGGATTCTGATGGAGGAATACATCCAAAGGATATGACAACACCAATATTCAATTCGTATAAGAATGGAAATATTCAGGGTGTAACATACAACTGGTTTAACCTACCAAGCGTTACAGAGTATTTCCGATATCTGGATATGATGTTTGGTATTAAATCATAAGCAAAGGAGAATGAAAAGAAGATGTACAAAATAACAGATGAAGAATATCCAAATAATCCAAATGTAACCGAAGCTGAGTGTGGTCCGCTTGTTTCGGATTACATGTGTATTTATGGATATAATATAAATTTGGAACGTTCATTCCAAATGATATCTGATGGACTGAAACCTGTTATGAGAAGAATATTATATCTCGCATATAAAGGATATGGAACTGATAAATTCAAAGTTGGTTCTATGATAGGTGAGGTACTGAAGATTCATCCTCATGGAGATTTAGGATTGGGCGGTGTCTTCGCAAGAATGGCACAACCTTTCACAAACAATATTCCACTGTTATCAACCACGGATACGGGTAACTCAGGTAATGCAACATCAGGAGATGACTTTGCAGCACCGAGATATTTGGATATGAAATTATCCAAGTTTGCATATGATGTATTATTCTCGGAATTCGATGGTAAGGTAAACATGAAGGTTTCGGCAGACCCAACAAAGATGGAGCCTATATCATTACCATCGAAATTTCCGATTGTGTTATTGAATGGAACATCCGGAATTGGATGGACTATCTCATCAGACGTTCCTCCATATAATCTGAACGAAATAGCAGATGCTACTATAAAGCTGATAAAGAATCCACAGGCTAAAATACATCTTGTTCCAGACTCACCTACTGGATGTGATATCATTGTTCTTAATAATGAATCATTCATATTCCAATCATCGTTTGATATTGATAATATGAATTACACAATCACAATTAAGAATACTCCATATATGAACTTCTTGGATGATATAGACAAGAGACTGTGTGAAATCCAGACATCTCCGAATCCTATAACTGAAGTATTGTCAGCAGATGATGATTCTGACTTGATGGATGGAAAGGTTCGATATGTCATTAAATGTAAACCTTGCAATTTGTATACAGTTCTCAACAAACTGTTCAAACGAGTTGGTGGTTTCCGTTCTCCGATATCATCCAGAAATATTCACGTTGTTGATAATCATTTCAATGCACAGAAGTATGAACCTCGGCAGATACTGTTAGCATGGATTCAAAACAGACTGTTTGAAAAGAGAGGATATTATCTGAGAAAACTTGTTGAATTCAATGCAGAAAAGAACATGCTTGAAGGTAAAAAGTTTATGCTATCGGATGAAAATCGTCAAACAACAATTGACATCATATCACATGTCAATGGTGATAAGGATGAAATCATAGAGGCATTGGTAAAGGCTTTCAAACCACATGTCTCAACATCTCAGGCTAACTGTGTTGCAGAGATGAAGTTATATATGATTACCCGGAAGCAATATCGCAAGACTGCAATCAGACTTGAGGAAGTTAATAACGAAATCAAGATACTGAAAGAGATAGTATCGGATCCTGAGAAAATCAAAGAAGCAATAATAGACGAACTTAACGAAGTTAAAAAGGATTATGGCTATCCACGTCGTTCAAAGATTCTCAATACAAATGGGAATGCTGAGAATAAGAAGATAGGATATGTTCAGATTCTGAATGATGGCTCTGTTATATTCTCGGAAACAGATGATGCTAATACTATTTCATCTGATATAATTCCAATCTCTGGAGACGAAGTTTGTCTCATAGATGACAAAGGTAGATTCCTGTGGGTTGATGTAAACAAGGTTCCCCATGATAAACAAATCAAACTTACATCGATTGGTAAAATTCCAATGAGTAAGTGTGTGTATGCTATTTCAAAGACAGATCACAACTTTGCAATATTAACCAATGAAGGAAGAATAAAGTGTATTCCGATTTCTGAATTACCAACTCGCAATTCTAAACGTACACTGTTACCTCTCAATCCAAATGAAACAATTGTGACAATTGTTGAACTCATAACAATGAAGGAAGATATTCTGGTTTATACCAAGAATGGTTTCGGTAAAAAGATAAACGCTGATTCATTGAATGTTCAAAAGACACTTGAATCATCTGGTCAGTTCATAATAAATGATGGATTGACATGTGGAATGTTTATCATCAATCCGAATAAGCAGTTCCTGTTATATGTTGCCCAGTCAGGAAGAATTCGACTGAATCATTCGAAGTATTTATCAACGTCCAAGAAGTTTGGGAAACCTTTCCCAATACTGACATTATCTGAGAGAGATGTACTTGCTGATGTTGTATGTGTCAACAAATCATCCGTTGTGAAATTATACCATGCGGATGGTAGGGTGTCAACACTGAATATTGATTCTATCGAGCCTTCTACCATGCAAGCACCTCTTAAGAGGCCAAAGCATGTTCCGGGTGTTCCAGTTGTCAGAGTAATCGTAAAGTAATCCAGCATCCCGGGGAATAATTCCCCGGGATATAATTAAACGAAGAAGGTGAGAATTTTGTTTGAGATAGGAATATATCCAACTCATATCACTGTATCAAATGCAAAAGAAGCGTCTGTGAAACTTTCAAGACTTCTCGAACTGTTTGAATATGAAGATGAATATGAGGAAGTAATGAATATACTTGGATATGTTATTAACGAGGAAAAGGATATTCTATATTTCAACAAAGGTGTTGATGTTGAATACATTCGGAAATGTTTAGTTGATGTTACCATCAAAACATATTCTGCGTTTGAGCCCGACGAAATGATATTCGATTATGAGGAAATAATTCCTCCTCGTAATGAAGAACAAGTCGAAATGATAAACTTCGTATCCGCTGCAAATGAATGGTCAACGACATCCGATACTCCACAAATATTCATGGTCAGCGCGGTTGGCACGGGAAAGACATACACATCATGTGTTGGCGCAGTATTATATAAAAGAAAGACTCTTGTGATATGCCACAGAGCTGAATTATTGAAACAATGGCATTCAACTTTCATTGAAAAAATAGGAATGGATGATTCGGATATACACACTTTATCAACGGAAGATTTCTTAGCGGCTGAGCAAATGAAACTTGATTTAGGAGATGTGTATTTATTATCACACCAGACATTCCGATTTGCACTTCATGCGATGAATAATGATTTTGAAAGAGTTTCAAAAGCCATAGAGAACTTTGGTATTGGGCTGAAGATAATAGATGAAGCTCATCTTGAATTCCGTAATATAGTTGACATTGATATGTGTATGAATATAAAACGAAATCTGTACTTAACTGCGACAGATGGTCGTTCATCAAAAGATGAAAACGCAATATTCAAACACGTATTCACAAATGCCGTCAAGTTCACAAAGAATGCGAAACACAAAAACAAATGGATTGAATATTGTACAATATTCATCAATACAAATGTTCCATACAAAGTATCAAAGTTCCAACTTGAAAATGGTAGGGGTATGAGCGCTACCAAATATGGAAAGGCTGTCATAAAACGAGATAGAAATAAAACGCATTTCAATGCGATAAATGAATTGTTGCGTGTTATATTTACTCGAGATGAACATGCAAAGGTATTGATATTCATGCCGTTGATTGAGTTATGCGACGAATTGGAATTCTTCATAAATACACATCTCAACAAAGATCAATCATTTGATTACGACTTGAGAGTGGGGACTATAAATTCACACAATACAAAACTTGAGAATGAACGTTCCGCAAAATGTGATGTTATTATATCAACCATTCTGTCATGTGGAACTGGAAAAGATATACCCGGTTTGACGGACATCATATGCTGTTCACCATTTAAGTCTGCTATAACAACTCAACAGGTACTCGGTAGACTTAGATATTATGGTAAGAATTGTGGATACTGGGATATAGTTGATGAATCAGTAAAGATGGATATGATATTTGCTAAGATACGTTCAAAGACAATAAAGACGATAGCATTATCAATGTCATCAATGCAATTCTCAATCTTTTAAATATATATTGTTATATTGAAAAGGAGATGATAACTGATGACAAAATCAGAATTCTATCGCAAATTTTATGATAATCATTTCAATTATGATTATGATAATTGCGTAATCAATCTGGGACATGAGATGTTCTGCCATGTCTCAGAAGAACCAAAAGGAGTAATGTCATTTCTGATATACTCCAACAAGACAGAAGAGAATGTCAAAATTAATTATAATCTGGAAACAGAAACGATTTGCAATCTTTCTGATATAGAAGGAAACTATCGTCACAGAGACCTGTACATTGCGATATACACAATTTTGACATTCTTGGCAATGTTGCCATATCAAACATTTTCAATCGAGCCAATATATAAGTTTGGTTGGTTGATTGATATGGCAATGTTCAATCCACCAAAATATGGAAGAGGTGAAAAGTAATGGGAGTTAATATTCCTGAAAACATCTCAGAAGGCAATTCTTTTGAGAATGCTATGAAAAACTCGAAGTCTACGACAAATACTCTGAGAAAGACTGACGAGTTGGAAGAATATCGAAAGTTGACAATCGGCGTAGATAGTATCATAAAAGACGAAATTCGTCAGAAGATAATTGATACTTCTCCGACTATATCTTCCGATAAGTAATCAAGAAATATCCCGGGGAATGTCCCCGGGATAAATTAAACAAAGGAGGTTCAATGAACATGACAATTGAGGAAGCACAAAAGTTGTTAACTCCGGAAGCAGTTAATCATTTAAAAGAGTTAACCAATGAAAAAAAGGACATTGATGTTTCAAGGAAAAAGAATTGTGACATTATAATGTCTGCAATGATAAAAGCAATTCTTGAAGATGGTTCAATATTACAGTCATCTCTTGATGATACTCTCATCAATATGATGAACTCTTCAACAAGAACAATCTCCTGTTCAAAGCTGAAGAGTGTGATGAAGACCATCAAAGAAAGTCAACGTCTGACTTGTTCTTTCGATATCTATGAGGCTGATGGTGTTACATCTGTCAAACATTTTGAGTTTGATAATAAGAAGGATAAAAATTTCAACTATATTCTGGATTATGTTTTAGATCATTTCAAAATAACTCCTCAGATGATAAAAGAGAAGTTGACAGAACACTTCAAACCTACTGTTGTAATTAACATATATACTCTGATAAATAAGTATGTTAATGCTACAGATGTAGAAAAGGATGATTTCAAAGTATCAATATTGACAATAACTCGGCTCGTCAATATGATGAATCATATCATTATCTGTAAATTCTCCAAATAAGATTTACAATAAGATATTAAAATTTATTATCGAAAGGAATGATTTTGAATGTCATTAGAAACTTTATCCTTATATCCTCCACACGTATCTCCATATGATATGGATGAACTCGATCAATTCAAGGTGATGAAGAAGATCGAGACTATGGGGAGGATATGTTATCTTTCAGAATCGAAAGGAGACCCTGCTTCTTTCATAAGAGGTATTGTTAAAAGAGGTCACCTTTCGGTTACCGAACATGCTTCTATCACCATGATATTCGTTGTGGATAGAGCTATTCAGCTTGAGATGGTTCGTCATAGAATATCATCATATTCAGCTCAGTCTACAAGGTACACTAAGTGTACAGACTTCATTATGCCGATTAACTTCTATGATCCTGCTAAATATGGCGTAGATAAAATGAGAGAGTTCCAACAGATCTTTTTGGAGTCTTGCAAGCAGGATCTTGAGAATTATAATGCTCTCATTGAGAAGAAGTGTAAGCTAGAAGATGCTCGTTCAATACTTCCCAACTGCTTATCTTCTAAGATTGCGGTTACAAAAGATATCAGAGCATGGATTGAAACTCTGACTCTGAGATGTGAGAAGGGAGCACATCCTGATATGAAGATGATAATGATTCCTGTTCTTCTTTATTTCAAGGAGAAACTTCCCGTATTCTTTGAGAACATTCCATATGACGAAGAGTTCTACCATCAGCATCTGGATAATGGTAGATGGAAAATGTATATAAAGGAGCCTGATATCGCATGAAAAACACATTTATCGTTTTGACCCATACAGATGCTGACGGCCATCTTGCTGGGTATATTGCAACAACATATACCACAAAGGATCCGTTCACAGTAGCTAAGGTGTTCTATTATAATTATAATGGAATCCCTTCTGATATTCTTGAATTATCGGATGAAGAGATTAAGGATTCAACTCTCTATATCACAGACCTTTCAATCTGTGAAGAGATTAAGAATCTCATCAAGCATTTTATCAATAAGGAATGTGGTCGGATAATCCATATCGACCATCACACAACTTCACTTTCATGGATTGAAAGTGAAGAATCAAAACAATTCATCAGAGACTGTGAACCAAAATATCGTCCGTTCTTTGATACAAAGGTATCCGCTGCATACCTCGTATGGGTATGGAGTTTCCTTCATTCTAAGCCCGAAGTATTAAAGAAGTTTGATGAAGCAGGATATAATCATGTAACAGACAAGTGGGATTTCTCTGATGACAGATGCTTCTTCAAGTTCAATATCTATGCTACAGAAGCAGAATATGAGAAAGCTGATGAATATCGAGTTCCCGACGTTGTTAGATATGTTTCAGACAATGACATTTGGGAGCACAAGTTCCCACAGTCCAAACAGTTTGCGACTTACTATGCAACGCTTCCCAAAACATCAAGAGGCGTCTTCAGTCCGGCATGGTCAGAAGCTTTGCATAATCCAAGAAAGATAATGGATTTCTGCTTGGAAGGACAGAAGATAGCAGAAATCGAAGAGAATCGTTCGGCAATCCTTCGCGAGAGGATTGGTTATACTTATACATTCAGAGGCATTGATTTCTATGTAATGAATGAATGTATGGGTAACTCAACAATCTTTGGTGAAGAATACGATAACCATCAGGCTGTTTGTAAATGGTCATATAACGGAAAGGAGTTTACATACACTATGTATGCAGATACTTCTAAATCTGATATCGACCTTTCAAAGATTGCCGAGGAATATGGCGGCGGAGGTCACAAAGGTGCTGCTGGATTCCATACAACTGAATTCCTCTTTGGAGATATTCAGAAGCCGAAGAAGAAAGGATTCTTCTCACGACTTTTCTCAAAGAAAAAATAAATTGTATAATATACCCCGCTTTATGCGGGGTATATTTTTTTCAAAATATTTTTTCATATTTATATATGTATATTTTTAATACGATAAAAGATACAAAATATCTTTTGTCATACAAAAATTTGAGGGAACCCACCTCGATTAAAAGGGTACATATCATATGATATGGGAAGGAGCTATTATGGCTACTAAAGAATTCAAAACAAGAATGAACATCAGAATCGTCTTCACTGAGGAACTTCTCGGTGGATGCCCGAATAGTGAGGAAGTCTATTCGGATTATATCGCTGATAAGGCATCTGATGTTGATCGAAAAGAAGAGATTCTCGCCCTCGGCGTCGACGAATCAATCGAGCAGGGAACTACAAAGTTCCTTGAAGTTGATGGTAAACCCGCATTGAGTAATCATGTATGGTTAGGATATCTGAAAGAAAAGATCGGATATCTCAAAGGCCTGAAGGATAAGAGTCTCGCATGTACGAATTTTACTTCATACAAAAAGAAACTCGATTTAGGAGTTTCTTTCGGAGCAAAGTTCTCCATACTCGTAATCCCGAATGGAACAGAAATGTCCATTTGTCAGCGTTCATTAAGAGCGCAGACAATGCAGGGTGAAAGAGTTGCCCTTGCAAGTTCAATAACTGTGCCTGTAAGAACCAGAACAAGGTTCACCCTCATAATGCCGGAAGAGTATAAGAAGTACATCATAGAAGCTTTGAATGAAGGCCGGTATGCCGGAACCGGTCAGTGGAGAGGTTCCGGCAAAAAGGGAACCTTCCTCTGGGAAGAATTCGATGATGACAAGAATGTCATCGGCGGCAACACTAAAGAGGTTCTTGGAGTTACTACCAAGGATGATGGCTTCAATGATGCATTAGTATCATATATCAACAATGCTATGGTAGGCGAAACTGAGGAAAGTTTCGACTAATAATCACATTCATCTTACCAAGGTTAAATCAATTGAGAATCAATTGATTTGTAATTCCGGTAAAGTAATGGTGAGGTGTGACATTGTGTAGATGTGTATTGGCATAGTTTAGCCTCGTTTGGTTACGGTGACGCGGCGTGAGGCGAAGCTGGGCTGGGGGTATTGTCCTGTGATGCTCGGTGTTGTATAGGCATAGAAACGTATAGTTTAGCATAGGCATAGGAACGTGTGTAGTATAGTTGCCCTCTGCCAAGGCGACGTAATGTAGTGTTCAGCAAGGTGCAGATATCTACCATTTCCTTATTTGGGTTAAACACAATAAAGTGTTTGTAATTCCGGTTTTGAAAAGTAAGGGTAAGGTGAGATGCGGTCAAATGTAGCACTGTTGAGCAAAGGCATTGTGAAGGAGCGCATTGTTTTGTCATGTCCGGCTAAGGTATTGCTCTGTTACGTCGAGTGAAGGTAAAGTCCGGCAATGTCCCGTGAAGCGTTGTGTTGGTTTAGCTGAGCCATGTAGCGAAAAGTTCAGTGGTGGTCCAGTACAGAAGCGCCTTGTAAAGCCTTGTCACGGGAGAGCATAGTCGTGTTTCGCCAAGGTAGAGTAAGGTGTCATACTGCGTTGGTTGGTATAGGTATAGCTGAGTCATGTTCTGAGAAGTGCGGTTCAGGTCAAGTATAGAAGCGCCCTGTAAAGTCATGTTCAGGTAGGGTAAGGTAAGGTCTCGTAAGGTGCTGTGTTCTGCTGCTGTGGTACCGCGGAGCGTTGCTATGAGATGTATTGTTAAGGTAATGCTTTGTTGTGGTGTAGTCTTGCACGGCGAAGTGATGGTATAGCGTAGCGTGATATAGCCATGGTATGGTAGCGTGACGGTTTGTGATGTCGCGTTCTGTCTTGGTAATGTGAACTTCAGAGCAGTTTGGTTCAGACTCGTTTCGGTTACGTGTCGTGAGGTACGGGAGCGTGTAGGTATAGCATTGTCATACCATGCTTAGTGAAGGGAAAGTACGGTAACGTGCAGACTGGTAATGGTAAAGAGGTGCACCGTCTTGCGAAACGCTGTGTTGCTTTCACAAAAAGGAAAAGAATATCCCCCGGTTTAACCGGGGGATTTCTTTTTTCTTTTATACACCGTATTTTGTGTGAATATTGGCAGTACACTTCTGCTTGAACAGATAATCCATCTGGTTGATGCAATATTCAACGATAGCCATGTTCAGAGATTCCTCTGTTGAAATCTGCTCACCTTTGAGAGCATGTTCAACTACGATTGCACCACTCATTGTGATGATTGCGGATTCCTTGAGAACATCATCGTTCGTCTCATCAGCCTTCTGAAGCTTCTCATCGATGCCTTCGAATGTAGGTGAATCACCCTTTCTTCCGATGACCTTTGCAACATCATTAACAACTCTCTTGGAAACTTCTTCCTTGAGACGTTCACGAAGCTCTTCATAATTCTCAACACCGGAGAGAAGATCACTTGTATCAATCTCTTCAGTATCATCATTGGGATCTTCAAGACTCTTAGCAACTTCTTCAGTCTGATTCTCAATTTCCTGAACGATATTTCCGATTGTTTCATCGTCAGTATTCTTGTATGCCTTACACAGATATGAGGAACAAGTTCCTTTGTAGTCATTCTGGATATGAGCCATGATTCTATCATCGATCATTTCATCCAGATCCTCATTTGTTTCATCATGCATCATTGCATGAACGATGTCGCTGAGAACCGCAAGAGATAATCTTTCTCTTATCAGATTCCTATCAGCTTTCTGAGTCATTCCGGTTGAGAATCCTTTTGCGGATGTATCGGGATTTGCGATAGATGAATCACCGCCATAAGGGGTGTTGTTTATAATTGCTTCAAGCTTAGCCTTGATATCATTATTTTCCGGCATTGCTCATTCCTCCTTTGTTTAATTTTTCTTTGCTTCAACAATCTTTCCGACTGCTGCAGCCGCATTTACAAATGCTTTCATTTTTTCCTTGATGGAAGCGACATCCTTTGATGCAGAACCGAGTTCCAGAGTCAAGTTAACAAGAGCTTTGTTCATATCACCGATGGTCTTTCTTTCATCATCTGTGTATACCTTGCTCATGTTACTTGCTTTTGCAGATACTCTGTTCAACTTCTTAGAAGCCTTCTTAAACTTCTTAAAGATGTCAGCGGATGATATATCAGCCTCATTGAGAATACCAAGGCAGTTTCTGATATTGACATCCAGCTCAGAGTTTATATTCTTTGCTGTAAGAATAAAAGCTTCCTGCTCGATATCATCATTGGAAGATGAACTGTCTGTATCATCGTCGTCGGGATTGTCATTTGAAGGAAGACCCGCATCCAGTGTATCATCACTGCCTTCGTCCTCAACAGATAATGTTGAATCATCTTCATCGGAAGAAGATGTTCCCATACCAGAAACAAACTTCTTCAGCTCCTTAAGGGTCATGCCCTTGAGCTTATCCTGTCCCTGCTGTAACAGCTCTTCAACTGTCATGTTGTCGATGTCATCATTTGTCATACCTTCATCATCGGCAGATCCTTCGAATTCACCAGAATCTTCCAATGAAGAGTCAAGATTCTCAAGATCATCATCAACAGAAGAATCGTCTTCATCAGATGTTGAATCTTCTTCACTTGAAGTATCATCATCGCCGATAGTAGCGCCTTCATCATCACTGCTACTGTCATCGGATGATTCACCCTCATCTTCGTTTGAAGAGTTATCATCATTCTCGGCAAGTTTATCAACTATCTGATCTGATACATCATTTGTATCAACATCCTTCTTTTCTTCCTCATTTGAAGATGAAGTATCTTCTTCAGATGATGTATCTTCACTGCTGGATGAAGAATCTTCTTCAAAGTCGATGGCTTCCTGATAGAATGAATCGTCAAATCTTCTGGGACGAGCTGCAACATATTCAAGTTGAACACACTCATTCTTTGTCAAGAAATCCGTTGTGTTGAATCTGTTGGTGAAATCATTCTCTGTAGGATTTACCAATGTAAATGTGTAGCCGTCGTTTGTTGTAGATGGAGCTGTACCGGGGAAAGCTGTAAGATTGGATCTTCCACGTCCGGGTTTTGTAATTGTATATACCATATCGAAGTTACCCATACCCGGAATACCAGTATCTGCTGCAACGTAAATTTTATATTCATCGCTGGATTCCTGCTTGGGAATACCGATGAACTGGAACATCAGCACTTCATTGACAGCCTTTCCACCTAATCTTTCAGTGTATCCCTGATTGAATTGACTTACTGCATCAGCTATAATAGCATTCATCAAGTCAGGTCTACCAACAAGCATAGCAGCACATTCATATTGATCCTTGGTAATCATACGCTTACCACGCTTCTCGGTTGTGATGTACTTGAAGGGAACCTGAACCATCATCTGACCGATTCCACATGCAGTACCAAAATCAAAAGCGATAGCTGCAGGAACCTTCGGATCATTGATATCCATATCTCCAAATCCAAAGAGACCTTCTTGATAGCAAGTATCAACATACTCCTGATATGCTTCATTTGCTTTTCTTCTTATACGTGAGATGTGATTCTCTTCAGACTCTCTTTCGAACTTGAAGCTATTTGCATACATCTCCTCAAAGAAATCGTCAAATGTCTTCATACCAACAGAAGCACTCTCGGTTTCAATGTTCTTATCGGAACCAGCATCCTTGGGTATGTCGGCTAATGAGCAGCCGTTCATGAGATTCATCTCAACGATATCAGGTTCGATATCAACATCATCTTCAAGAGATATTGATACATCTCCTACACGTCCCCTCTCTGATGTACTCTCAAGGTTTCCTTCTTCGGAAACATCACTTAACTCCTGAAACAGATGTGCATATTCTGTAATGAGAGAATTGTCAGTATCGAGCAATGAATCATTTGTAATATCATCACTCTCCTGAACTGCTTCAACGTTAAGTTGCTTTTTAATAAAGTCAAGCATTATTATTCCTCGCTTTCTTCATGAATTTATTTTTCATATTTATATCATTATCCCGAAACGACAACAGTATGTGTTTCATTTTATGATATGACTAAAGTACAACTCCAAAGGTTTCTAAGAATAACTCATTAACCATTTCAGGAGTCAACTCAATGATACCAATGTCTTCAAGAGACATATCTGAAGTTAATTCAACTCCATTGATTGAGGGTTTGTTTTCGTCATTCATAGTGTGACACTCCTTTCAGTTTCGAAATATAATACTAATACATGGCGGTGATTTGATTTATGAATATAATCGAAAAGCACGATTCCCAGATTGTGGAATTATATCACAAGATGCATCCGGAATTAAATCCGGATGAAATAATGAAATATGTAAAATCCTTTTCTGAAAAACACGTAATTGACATTCCGTGTGTAATGCATAACAATTCGAAAAATAAAAGAATACAAACAACCGTTAGCAAAGCAATGTCGTACGTTGATCAGCGTCAGCCGATAATAACCGGTAATGGAACATTTGTCAAACAACATGCTGAACTTACAGCTCCAACTGTTAAAATGCTGGAATCGCTACAGCATAAAAGAGGAGTTAAGAAGAAAGCAATGTTTGATTGTGCTGAAGGTTCAATTGAGTATAAGTTAAAATATACAGGACAATTGAATGTTAAGATTGTTATGAATGCAGAGTATGGTGGGGCTGGAACCCCCTTATCTCCATTCTACAATCAATACGTTCCAGCTGCAACAACGGCTTCTGCCAAGGCTCTGACAACGACATTAATTTGCTGTCTGGAGCTTTGCTCGGGTAATACTAATGTATGGATTCAAATGAATATATCACAGCTATATGATTTCATACATGTCATATTATCGAATACAGAAGATAGGCCAAACATAATCATCGATGATTCCGTAACGCCAAAAATGGTTATGAAGTATCTGTCAAAGAAAGTACATGATTTCACATTTGAAGATTCTGTATATTTAAATAAGTATCTTGAAACTTTGACAACTGAGCAACTGTCAAGGTTGATGTATGCTTTCAATGTTAAATATGCTCTTCGTAAGCTTGTATCAAATGAAGTAAAACAAGTTATGGATTATATAAAAGCAAATATGATTGATATTGAAAACATGTCAGAAGATACAATTCATAGAATGGGTGCAGGTACAAAGATTCCAGAGGATATAATGATACCGATGACAAGAATCATCAATGTTGTTATGGACAATTGCATCTATCCATATCTTATTGATGACAACGAAGTTCGATGTGATTATATGAAGAGATGTATAGTATGTGTCACAGATACTGATTCTCTTATGGTACACTTCTCCTCATTCCTTCAGTATCTGTTTGTGGATGATATACCTTCCTTCCGAGATAAATGTCTGTGTGCTTCTGCATTTGGAAGAATGTTGTATGTTGAAAATATAATACCAAAGTTTGTTCAGTATCAGGCTTTGAATTGTAATATCAAGGACAAGTATTACAGAGATAAATTCATATTCAAGAATGAGTTCCTATTCTTGGCAATGACGCTTTACTCGAAGAAAATGTATGCTATGTCGACATTGATTCAGGAAGGAAAGCCACGTAATCCTCATAAGATATCTTTCACTGGATTATCATTTAAGAAAAGAGATTCTGCTCAATTCTTGGAACCTGTTATGAGGGAGCTATATGATAAATATATTTTAACAGGTTCAAAAATCCAACCTGAAAAGATATATGAATCTTACATGTTCCATCAGAATAAACTGATGAAAGAACTGTCTGAGACAACGGCTTACTTCAAACAAGGTTCTGTTAAACCAGCTGAGTCATATAAGAAGGCTATACCTGCTCAGGTACGAGGCGCTCTAATATGGAATACTTTATATCCAGATGAAAAGATGCAAACACTTGATCGTGTTTATGTCGTACCTTTATCATGGGATTTGATGGATGAGCATTCTCAAAATGATCCAAAGGTTGCTGCTTTGTTACAGTTATGCTTGAAAGGTAATGAGAAGAGAAAGAGTGACCCATATATTTCAATACCTGAATCATACAAAACGCTTCCTCCATTCATTGCAAAATGCGTTAATAAACAATTTGCAATAGATAAGATACTTTCACCATATAAACAAATTGCAGGATTGTTTGATTTCGTAATGCCGGAAACGTATGGTGCTCAAACGATGTCTCGTTTGATTGCATTGTAAAAATATTAAAATAAGAAAAGGATGTGATTTAATGGATTGGGAAACCTTATATCCATGGATTGAAGCAAGAGCCGGAGTCGCATATGATTGCGATGATGAGTTGAACGGATTATCAGGGGATTCAATATTTGAAGACCCATATGGTTGGTATGTTGAGTATCTCAACATACTCGACCATCTCAGAGATATCATGTCAACAATCAGAGAATTTAGCGATGAGATTCCTGATGAGATGGGCTCCGAGACAGATGTAATCGAATTTGTGAATGAATACTTCACAGATAGATTCGTCAATATACTTAACGGAATTGAATCAAAGTTGTTAATGAATCAGACTCCCGTCAAGAGTATGTCGGAACTCAACAATGTATGTGAGACTCTTCATGAGTATGTTGAGATATACATCAATAATGACTTAGAGGATATCGAGAATCAAGAGCTCATAAACAAATATGATGAAGAGAATGATAATATCCTTAGAGATACTTTCAATGTTCATCAGCAGGATTGTTCAAATATTTATGATATTATTCAATCAATTCGTGAAAAATACGAAGATGAAGAATAATAAAAGTATATTAAGAACATAACTAAATTATACTTTGTTATCCTCTACGGATAATGACGAAAATTTATATTATGAAAGGAATGAATTTTATGCCATTCAATCAGAATTACAATGGATTCAACAACAATGGAGGAAGTCAGAATAACGGAGGTTTTGGATCATCTGGAAGTGGTGAGAAGGATAAGCATTACAAGTTCCCGAAGATCTATGGTGATGATTCTTATGTAGCCGCCGAGTTATGGTTGTCCAATCAGGGTGGTCCTAAGGCAATCATCAGAGTATATGCAGGCGTGCCCAATCCCGGTACCGGCAAGATGACATTCGAGGAAGGAAAGCCTTCAACTCTTCCGGCTGTATATCTGAATCTTGATGAGGTAGCCGGACTTGTAAATCTTAAGGATTCAAATCCTGAATCTCTGAATGTTACTCACAAGCGTGGTACACGTACAATTTCAATCATGGGAGCTCCCAACGGTGTCAAGTTGACAATCGCTGAGGATGGAAAGGGTAATCCTCGTTCAATCACATTCCGTCAGTTCTTCGGATGGAATGGAGGCTGGACTGCATTCCTTGATATCCTTCAGAAGATATATGATAAGATGATCGTTTCAAGAGTACCTGATGACTTTGGTGCTGCTATGGGTGATGCATCTCCTGCACCTGAAGCTACAACTGGAGATTCTGATTCTCCTTTCTAAAATAAAGGAGGACTTCAAATGGTCGATTTATCATTCATAGGTAAAGAGGGTATCATTTGTTCATATGAAGATGTAATTGCGATGGTCGGCTACAACGTAGCCGACCAATATCGCGAGAATGGAATTATATCATCGGATATATCCGATCAACAACTGATATCGAATTATGTGAATCGAAACACATACAACTTCTCTGAATATTTACAGAAGCTCGGTGTGAGTAAAGAAGAAGCAGATTATATTTCAAAAGATGAAGTATATTACTCATCAGCACGAGCTTTGCGTCCAACCAATAAGTTCATTTATAAAATATTCGAGGTGGCAAAGGTCGAGAGTGTTCCTTATCTTGCTATTTATTCAAAGCAATATTCTTCACATATCGAGAAATATATCAAAGGAACATTCCCATTCAAAATAGATTACGTTCATGGGGATATACTCCCCGTAATCAAAAACCATATAAACGCAACGATTGTGACATCCGATTTGGATGTCATTAATAAATGTGCAGACATAGAGGAACCAACAGTACTAACAGTTTGTGATGATTTCTTATATTTGTCTCAAATGTTTTCAGATGGAACAGAGACAAAAATAAAGAAAAGGAATAATATTTTCTTAGGATATATTTCATGCATCAAAGCTGGGTTTATAAAATACTAATCAAAAGGGTGTGATATTAAATGGCGGCTAACGCACTTGACAAGGCTTTGCTGTATACCTATGATCCGGATGAGGAATACACATACGATACAACTCACTCAACCGAATATCCGTATAATGCATTTCCTCTTGGAATGCATAAAAAGCATTATAAGAAAACGCGTTTCAAAGATTGGATGCCTGTTCCTGAAGATGTAATAATGAGGCATTCATCAAAACAAATCATAGTTAACTTCAAAAGTGTGTTTGGTGAATCGGTTATAAGCGTTCCGGAGATACAAATTTTCCAGATGAGATCACGTAGACCGAAGTTACAGAACATCATATGTGAGCAGATATCTTTCTTCTGCGCTTTGTATGATCCTGATAATGACCTTATAACTTCGATGCTTGTTGCAAAGCACATAACGGATTCACAGACCTATACTATCAACACATTCAATGAATATTTCGATAAAATCTACGAGGAGCTGTTTCCTCCAAGAACAATTGAAAAGATAGAGAAAATGGTAGATGAGAACGATGTTGGTGATGACGTTGTTGGATTATTCGATCTTTCATTCTTGAGAGATACTTATATCGTCACATTTCAGATGAAGATACTCCATATCTTCATTGAACATTTCATACTGTCAACTGGTAACTCACCCACGAACATGTATGAACTGTTTGCTCACGCATATACAGAAACAATGAACAAGCGTAATGAGAATATGTACGTTGTTTTGTATCGGTATGTGTCAAAGGCGATACTCAATTTCGTCAAAGCCAATTCAAATATATGCGATATGCAAGCCCTTCAAGGTGTTACAATAACAACACTCACAAACTCAGTTCTCAGAAAAGAATTGATGTGCAATGGACTGATAAAGTTGACCTTTGCTTCAGAATGGGATTATGATAATAAACGTCCGGCGTATTCATGTGTCGGATTAATAAAGTCTGTTATCAACTCAGCAGCATCGGTAACGAGAAAGGTTCAGCTTCGCTACTCATTGGCAACTGTTGATGATGTTTCTCAGATTCTTGATGATTCATTGTCGTCAGCATCTTCAATCTCTGCTATCAGGTCATTCAACCCTGGTCAGTTTGTTTGCATGACTAACGACCTGAATAGTATCATTGGTGAGATAGCGTTGGTAACCGATCTGTCTCCTGTTGATTTCTACATGCAGAATCTTCCTCAGATGAATGACCTTTCTGCAATTCTCATTGATGCTATTCTTTATAATAGATTCCATTCTACTGTATCAACAAGAACGATATCACAGAAGCAGAGGTATATTTTGCTTCTGTATGTTCGTGATGTTATAATGCATCTTTGCGAAATAAACGAATACGATTCTACATCATCAACACTCATAAATCTGTTGACAGCTAAGACGGTTACATCTTCAACAAAGACTCTCACAAAGAAGGATCTTGATACAATCTATAGATATGCTTCTGCCAATAAATTGTCTGATTATCTGTTATCCGGAACGAATGTTCAATCATTCATTCAGAATGTTCTTAATTCAATACTCTCGTCATATACCATCGTGAATCATAATGATCCATCATTACTTGATAAGCCTCTGATATATGAATCATCCAAGATGATGCTGGACGTATTGGATGCTATATGCAAACTGTTTGAATGGATGAATAACGAAGCAGACGTCACTGCTTAAGGAGGGTAATGCACATGAAACTCGTAAAGGCAAATTTATACAATGAATATCTTACAGATATAGCAGAACATAATGGATTCGTCATTAAGTCAGAAGATGAGTTTTCTCCTGTATCATTGGAAGATCTTATCAACAATTCAAAGTTCAGTGATAACGAATATCGTTGTGAGTGTGGAGCATTCATAGGTCAAGATCTCGTAGGACAGAAGTGCCCTCTGTGTGATTCAGAAATTGCTCTTCATTCACTGAACTTCCAGTATACCGGATGGATAGATTTAGGTAATCATCATGTGATTACTCCGAGATATTTCAATTCGGTACGTCACATACTTGGTTCAAATCTGCTTAGATTCATCATGGGTGACTACAAAGATGATTTATCCGAAATGCAGTATTCTGACAAAGATGATGGTCTTTCTGAAAAGAGAAAAAGAAGACAGGGTAGGCCTACTCCTGCCGATCTCTCTGTAATAATCAAGAAGATACCCAAAGCAAAACATCATCTTCAGGGAATTGGTCTCGATGCTTTGTATGATAATTGGCAAGATATCATAGATGAGTGTATTTCTGATAAAGAATCGGATGCATATGTGATGCTGATATGTGAGAAAGAAGCTATATTCACCACAAAGATTCCGGTATATTCAACCGCTTTCAGACCTGTAACGAAGACTTCAGAGACGATGTTCTATCCGATAATCAATAAGTATCTTACCAAGATGCTTTCAATATCTAACAAACTCGACTCTATGATTCTGGAAGAAGAAATCATTTCAGGATTAAATGAGATTGAAACAAACTGGGTAGAATCGGCTGAGTTCTTACAGCAGAATACATTGTCAAAGAAAACAGGATTTATCAGATCGGAGATAGTTGGAGGAGCATTCAATTTCTCAATCAGAGGAGTTGTAATTCCCGATGTAACTTTAAGAGCGGACGAAATAGATATTCCTTACACAGCATTTGTCAATGTTATGATATACAAGATAACAGGAATTTATGCAAAGAGATATCACAAATCTCTTGAGCAAGCGTATTTGATGGTGAGCGAACATAAGTATCATCCTCATGTCACTGCTATAGTTGATGAGCTGATGAGCGGTGAACAGCAGTGGTCTATGATGTTAAGAGAACCTGTTAACAATATCAAATCGGTAGGAACATTCAAAATCAGAACCGTAAAGATGCACGATTCAACAATTTCAATTCCTCTTGAAATCTTGTCAGGTACCAATGCTGACTTTGATGGAGACGAACTTGATGTCTTGAAACTTGAGACTGGTTCCATTGAAGTATTCATGGAATTCCATCTTGTCGCTATGTATGATTATCTGAACAATACAATCGATTTCGATAATAAAGAATGGGTTGCTATTTCATCAGGATTGATTACAGAATAAAGAATATTTCATATCCCCGCCAATAGGCGGGGATTATTCTTTTTATGACGAATCAGTAATTTTATTATTGAAAGGAAGTGCTTATTATGGCATTACTTGGAAATCCTTCTTTAACAGGCGCTGTTACATTCTTTGATGCATCAATGACAGGATCTGTATATAGTGCCACATCAGCTGGTTCGCTTATAAATAATTTATTGACAGAAGATCAGCGTACAGCTATGGATGTCACTGGGGATGGTTTATATGATTCTTCAGATCAGGCTGCAATTTCAGAATATGTATTGTACACATATAATGGCGGCTCTATGAATTATACAGATTGGAATGCCGCAGGGCGGCCTTCTTACGACACATAATTATTTTGAAGGCGGGTTTAACCCGCCTTCAATAAAATCATTGTTGTTCAGTTTTATTTTCATTCTCATTCTTTCGGATATGAGAATTATATTCTTTCATTAATTCAATAGGAGGGTCTGACACATAAGGGAATGAGAAGTCAGGATTGAATTGTTTTAATGCAGTTTCCAAAGCGGATCTGTATTGCATATTATCACCAATAACCCACATTGTGAGTTGTGATAATTTCACATTCAATTCATTTATTTTTGATATTAATTCATCATTTACCTGTCGAGCTTTCTCCGCTCGAGCATCTGCATCATCTGCCATTATTTTTAGCTTCTCCGTAATGGCTTGGAATTGATCGATGTCTGTATGAACATCGGTCGCTCGTGAATCCGAAGCTACCTTGCGACGATTGACAATTATTGTGATTAGCGATCCTATACCACCACTACCAATCACGAGAGTAACGATGGCGAGAATGATTTCTGATGTTGACATTTAAAACTCCTCTTTTCTGTAGATTTTAATAAACTTTACATAGTTTTGTAGTGTGACGCTGTGTAGAACGTTAACTAAGAAAAACATATACTACATTTATTACAGTTCGGTCATAAATATTTTTATTTGGTAATATATGTATATTTTTAATATGCAGAAGTAGAATAGTGTTTATGAAAAGGATGATAAAAGGAGGTACAAAAACTGTTTTATTTCTGCTCATACGTATAGTACTATTAAATACATTAAGGGATAATCCCTTAATGAACACGCGTGTGATATCGTTCGAACACTTCTTCACAATTACTGAAGAAATTTGTCGACATCCGAATCTGTCAAATCTCTTATAAAATTCTCTGATAGATTTGGAAAATAAGCAAAAATCCAAAGGAAAAAAAGGAGTCTAAAATGAAATTCACAACAATGAAAAAGAATCAAACAGTAATGAAGAAAATTGGTGCTATTGTCATGGCAGCATCAATTGGATGTGCATCTTTCGGTTTATTATGCTATACCGGTAAACCTATGGTAGCAGCAGAAACCGAGAAGAATGTAAATGAATCATCTGCAGTTATTGTAGATTCTTTAGTTAACATTGCATCTGATTTCGACGAAATGAAGAATGTAGTGTTAACAAATTCTGCGAAGACAACAACCACAATGACGTCAACAACATCTACGACAACATCGATTACATCTACGACGACGTCAACTACCACCACAACTGAAGCAACATCCACGACCGAAATTGCGACGGTACCGACAACAACGATTATCGAGACAGAGAAGACAACCGAGAAAGTGGTTGAAGAAGAAACCACGACTGAAGTTGCTACTACTGTTGAAGAGGAAGTTGAAAATAACGAACCGGAGCGTGAGTATGTAGTGTACAAACCTTCAACACATTACATACATCGCAGCACGTGTAGATGGTTCAGTTCAGAGTGTTATGAGATTTCAGATACAGAAGGTCTGGAGTGCAGAAAATGCTCTGAATGCAATCCGGAAATGGATATTGTAACGGAATATGTGGTACAGCAGCCAAGTCAACCTGTAAACACCGGTGATGGATATTATTCTCTGAACTTCATAACTGATACCGAGAGAATATATCTCTGTAACACAGTTGGAACTGAATACGGTTCTGATTGGGTTTCATTATATGACAAGGCTTGTGTAGTGGCTACTGTCATGAACAGAGTATACGACGGTGGTTGGTCAAACGGCTTACCGAGTACGGTATACAATGTTTTGACCGCACCATATCAATATAATCCGGCATATGCGGTTCCATATTACAGAAACAATGTAACTCAGAGCTGCATAGACGCTGTAGAATATTACTTCGAACATCAGTCGGAGTTTCCGCACTATACATCATTCTACGGCGATGGAACTCGGAACTATTTCCGTTAATTAAGGGGGAATGAAATGAGAGCAATATCCGTATTTCATGCTCTTCCTTTATCTGGCTATACTGATGAAGAAATCAATGCCAGAATGAAAAAGGAAGATGCTGAAATAAAACAATTATTCGAATCATGTGGGATTGATATAGTTATACTTCATCCTCACATGGAACCCATTACCGATGAACTTGAAATTCATCAAACACGACACATGAACTTGAGATACTTCGGCTTATCATTGGCTGAAGGAATTTCAAAAGCGGATATCGTTTGTTTCGGTCATGGCTGGAGGAAAGCCAAAGGCTGTGTAACCGAACAGTTTATATGTGCAACATATGATATTCCGTATATTGAACTCGAAAAAGAATATACACCTGAATACATCATTCCTATTGTTAAGCATGCAATAGGATGGCATGAAAGCGACGAATAACATTTTATGAAACCACTATTAAGTTAATCACATTGGGAATTCTTCTGGGACAACATTAGGTTCGCATCGTGGTCAGCTTGGAAAGGGAATCGTAGAATTGATTATATTCATTTGATATTGTACACGGTATCAAATGAACTCTTTCAAAACAAATAAGTTACCTAAATCTCCCCCGAACAAGGGGGAGATCAAAGTAACTTTTGTGATTATTCTTCAGGATCATCTGTGGAATAGTCTTCCGGATTTTCATCAATCTCAATTTCACAATCTTCTGATGATGCCTCTTCGGAAGGGACATCTTCCGATAGGTTCTCAGAAGGTTTTGATAATTGACGAAATGTCTGATGAATACCAACTGCAGCTCCACCTGCAGAAAGACCAATAAAGATGGCTTCAACGATATTATTTCCAAAGAACACATCAGGTATGAAGTAGCCGCAGATTGCAAGTGCGACTCCGTATACCAATGAGAATATTGGAATATATCTGTTGATGACTTTACCAAAACAATTCTTTGAAATTGTTTTTGTCAGTTCGTTCAATACTGAAACGAATGCCGATATGGTAATAATTGAAAACTCTAACATATGCATTTACCTCCAATAAAAATTTATTAATACAATAACGAATATTGTATTAATGATTTTGTTTTAATTATGAAAGGACCGATGCAAATGAAAAATAACAGATTGAAGCAGAAGGTGAAGGATTTCACCAGAAACAGAGATTTATCTTTCTTGATGAAAGGATGGGAACATCCCAGTGAATCAGAAGAAGCTGTAAAGACCGCTTACGAAGAAAAGTTTAATAAGGAGGCTGAGGATAATGAGCGAAGTGGAGGACATTCTGAAGAATCTATCTCAACAGAGGAAGAAGAAAAAGGAGTCGATGTTCAAGAAGGATGAGACTCCGATGATAGTCAAACTCCATCAGATGGATAAGAAAAATAATAAATCGAAAGGCAGGAAAAAGAAATGATTATTGATGAATCAAATGTAAATAAGGAAGAAAGAAATTTCGGTATTGGCAACGTCATAGAGGTTCCGTTCATTATTTACAGAGAACCTGAAGATGACGACATCTATATGTATTATAATGGAGCTTTCATGATAGATGATGGCGAAATGATCGAAATCGTCAAAGAGAATATGACTTTCCAGGAAGCATTTGACGAGGTGCTTCAGCTGAGAAAGGATTATGTAGAATCCACTGAGAATGAAGGTGATCAGTATCATACTGTAGACGTTAATCCGGATGAATCTGAAAAGGAATTCCCGTCTGAATACTACGGAACTCTCCTTCTCAACAAAGACAATTACTTCATCAACGCTCAGTCTCTTTCCGAGGAAGACTGTAATGAACTTATGAAAGTCAGAGGAAAGATTGCCGATATGGCAAGTGATTGGTATGGTGGTGCAGTTGAGGGTGATGTAGTTCTTAAGGATATCATGTCCATATTTGAGCTTAATAATATTCAGATTGACATCTCTGAATATCAGAAAGCAAAGGAAGTGGACATTATGCTGTTCGACATATTATCATATATTGATAGCGTTATCATTGCGATACAGCACAAAATGTTGACACGTCCTATCGTTGGAGTTGATCTCGCTAACATGGAGGAAAATGAAAATGTCGAAGAAAAAGAATAAGCCGTGTATCACCGAGGATGAGATACGCAAAGTATTAGAAGAAACTGTTATGAACTGTTCCTCAATGGATAAATCAGACTGGGATTTTTGTGTACAAACTCCTGGGATGTTTTATTGGGAAAATAGATACAACAAAGGAAGAATCGGTGCACGTTTGAATCAGGACAGTGATGTTTGTGAAATATATCATAGCATTGATTATCAAGATATTGTGTATATAATCATTCATCCTAATATCAGAAGCATTAGTTGGGAAGGCAATGATATAAAGTCAACATTACAGCCATATATGTATAAAGCTTTTGCGAAACTTAGTGAGTTAATTAAAGACGAATCAGCAGAATCAAAAGTCTTTGATAATTCTGAAAGAAAACTGATTTCCAAAGAAGAACTCATAAAATTCATAAATGAAAATATGAGTGATTGTCTTGGAGAGTTCTATTCTGATATGAATAATACGAAAGTGTATGAATGGGCTCTCAAGGATGGAAATATTCTCAAGATTGCTCTTATTGATTCTACGGAACGAGAGCATTGGGTAATTGCTTCTGGTAAAAATGTTGTCAGAACGCATATTGAGCTTTATAATGATCATATAATATGGATGATGCATGATGATGATAGAATGCTCAAATTATTTAATGATCTTGAAAATGCATTCAATCTGAAAACTTTTACGGCAGCTGATATGTATCGTGTAATATCGGAGATTCCACAAGAAGTCGTTGATACTTCTGAAAGAAAACTCATTTCTGCAAAGGAACTTGAAGATTTCCTCATGAACAATATTGTCCGTGAATTTATTGAAGGAGAATTTGCCGATACTCCATATGCTCCGCCTTCTATTACATATGAATGGCGGGATGATAATGGGGACGTCTATCACTTTGGTTATCGATATAAAGAAGATATACCACATTGGGAAATCTATACCTCAAAAAATGATAAAAATTATGATAATGTAAATATCAATATTTACAGGAAGAATATTGTATTTATGAAGGAATCTTCTGAATTCCAGGCAGTATGTTTCGAGAGAATGCTCAAACTTTTCAACGATCTTGCGGAAGAATTTGATCTCAAAAAATTTTATGATACCGAAGAATCAGAAGCTCCGCAAGAAGTTGTTAAAGCTAAAACAAATGAATCTAAAATAACGGAAGGAGGAGAAGAAATGGAAAGCAAAGATAATTATATCAAGATGGATGGCGAGAAGGATTCTTTCGAGGGCGGTGCCATCCGTTACACAAAGAAGGGAAAAGGTCGTTATGACCTCATTCCTTCTCGGCAGATTCATGATATACTTGAATATGCCAAACTGAACTGGGATAGTATCGTTGGAAAAGATGATGATTTCTGCTCAATACACAATGTACTGATGTCAGCTTATCCAGATGCTGATGATCTGACATATGATAATTATATTGAGATAATCATTAATATCATCAGATACTCTTACATCGCTGCGGCTAAGAATCCGATTTTCAATTTCTTCATGATAGGATTCGTTAAGATGCTGAAAGAACTTGCTATCCATTATGAGATGGGAGCTGAGAAGTATGGTGTCGATAACTGGAAGAAAGGCATCCCTGAAACGAAGGGTGAACGCGGTGGATCTTTCAGAGACTCAGGATTGAGACATCTTCAGCAGCTTCTTGACGGAAAAACAGATGAACCTCATCAGATAGCCGCTATATGGAATTTCATAGGAGCAATGTATGTTAGGAAGCATCAGGATAATAAGACAGATGAGCATGTAGGTCTTAAAGAATCCGATATAGAAAATCCGTCAAACGATGAAATTACAATCGACCTGTCACATCCGGATTTGAGTTTTGGGAATGTGTGTACTATAGCAACGACCGGAAACAAATTCATTGTTTCGTTTGGAACTGGCTATAAAAATATACAGACATATTCTCTTAGCAAAGATAAAATTTCAGTCTCAAGATCAGTAACCTATTTCGACGGACTGCGTGAAGAATCATACACTATATCTGGAATGAATTCTTTAAACAATGAACATGTCAAAATAGATTTATCACGCTCTTTCTCATTTGAAGACAAAAACGGGAAAAGCTCCGTTACAGCGAGGATTTATAAAGGATTTCACATGGAATCCGAATCGGATCCTCTGTGCATATACTTTAGGGCTGAGCATCAGTCATATCCAAAACTTATTGAGAATAAGTTGTGGGATAAATTATATGATGACGCTTTCAAAGATATAGTCACTGACGTTCGCCCTGTATAATAAAAAGGAGGAAAAGAAAATGATCGATATAAAAGGACTTAGTAAAGCTGAGGTATTATATTCCCTTTGGCATAATTCACATGCACAGGGAATGTCCTTCCTCGGACTTCCTCGGACAAAAGAGGGCTTCACTCTGGAACATGCTCGGGAATTAATCAAAGAAACAGGATACGATCCCGAAGGAGAAAATCGTCCACATTGTTTATACTTTGATTATCTCGAAGGCCATGTAATCAAATGTGACATAACAAATGATGAATTTGATGAACGGCTGTATGATCGTGATTGTGGAGAAGGAGCTGCAGCCAAAGCAATCGAATATGTAAGAGAAGGAAAACTCAATGAGATAGATGTGGTTCCTTGTGAGTTTGAAATTCTTGGTGAATTGCTTAAACGTGGAAAAAACTAATATAAATCATCCCCCGGTTACCCGGGGGATTTTCTTTTTAATAAATGCATTTTCTTATTTCTTTGACAAATTCTTCTAAATGATATTTGTCATACTTACACAAAGAATCAAGTTCGTCATCTGTGAGAATAACATTAAACATTTCCTGAATACTTCTTGCAAGTATTTTTCTTTTTTCTTCTTCCTCAAGTATGGGATTGTATACTACTGGATTCAATCCATCTATGATACCAGATGGAATAATGTCATCATAGCATACAAATGATGCACTCTTTAACTCTCTACTCATTTCCTTTTTTATTCTCCTTTTAAAGCTTTCTTTATTTTATTACCGATTTCTTGTGCAAGGCTTGATTTTGATATCGGTATTGAAATTATAAGTTGACCTGTATGATCATTATATTCTATGAAAGAACATGTTATTGGTGTTTCTTCATCTTTTATTTCATTGACATTGTCTTTGGATATAGTTGCTTTCACATGTCCAGCAATGAATAAAACGGAAAACTTTTCACATGTACACTCATCCGAATAAATGGTTTGATCGACAAATTCCTTTACGCGTTCTCCTATTGTATTCAAACCGTATAATACTTTGCTCCATCCATGGAGAATTGGTCTTTCAATAATTTCATACATTTTCTTTTCCTCCTTTATTATTTTACATTCTCTGACGAGACTGTAATTTTGGTCATCTATTTATCTAATGACAAATATTAAACGAAAGGTTGGTTAAGATTTATGGATATAACGAGATTGAAAAACTATGTGAAGAATCCAATAACAAGTATGCCTGATGCAAAGGATTCTAACACAAGAGTTTTTCTTGTATCAAATTCGTTTGAATATGAGATGAAACTTATAGAATCAATGCTTCCTCCAGGTAGAATCAATTACAAAGAGCTGTATATACCTTTGACAATAAGGAACGGTTCTTTGAATGTCAATTACTCTATCAGCGGAAAAGAATTCAACAGAAGAGTTGATTATGTTCTGAATAATGTAAAATCAATTCCTGCTGTAAAACCGGTAATGTTCTCCAAGAAGGAAGACTTGGATAAATCCAATAACCCTGTGTATGTATCATTATCGGGTTATGTTGAAGAAGTTTCAAATGCTCTTAGAAGAAGTAAACTTGACAAAGAAAAATTGTTATCAAACATGAGAGATATCGTTTGGAACATGATGAATGCATTCAACATGGTAGATTCCAAGAAGATAAACATTCTTGTTATCGATGTTGATAAGTATGACATCTTTAAGAGTTACAATCTCGAAAGAATCAATGATGATGTTATAAATGGATTCTTGAGTGCATGTTGCACAAATGGTATTTCAAAGAAACTCAATCTGATAATTGTTTTCCGTTCTTTATCAAAGGGAACCGATTACAAAGTTGATTTCAATAATGACGTATCAGAAGAACAATCTCAGTTTGAAACTTTGTTATCTGAGATAGGAACTGTTGAAGTTTCTAAAACCAGAGAAGATACATCTACGGAAGATGAAACAACAAAGACTGAAATCTCTATAGAGGATGAGATGGACTCTTTGGGAGATGATGAAGTATCGGAATTACAAAGCAAAAACAAATCAATTTCAAAGGAAACAAAGTCTACTTTGAATGCGCTGTATTCTAAGTACGGTGTTCCAAAGGGAGAAGTCAAAAAGGATTCATTGTATTATGCAAAATCAATGAAAATAAATGCTGAACTGTTATCCCGAATTTCAACATCTAAGTTGAAAGAAAGCATAAACAATTACGAGCATATTTCATCTGATTTGGAGACTTCTGATACTGACGATGTTTCGAAGAAATATCTCGATGATGCTGGTAAGATTTTATCAAACATCGTTACATCGGATGAAAAGGAAGAATCTAAGCATGTTGTTTCTTCGAGAAGAGAGCTTGCTTTAAGAAATGCTCTATCTCAAATAAAACTGGATAAGAACGATATTGAGAAATTATCGAATGTAACTGATTTGCCGATGCCCGAACCTGAGCGTCCTCGAAACATCTCGACTACCAATCAGGGTGTTGCTCGTGGTTCTGGATTCCCAAATGCCTCCAGAACATATGAGAAGGAAATGATGGACAAGGATATCGTAGCAGTATTCAATCAGTTGGAGAAACTTCCTGATGGATTTGATGTCATGAACATTGAAGTTTCTGATATATCAACCATTTCTGAAATGATGAAGAACTGGAAAGTTACTTTAAAATCTAAGCAATCTGGATTGCAGAGTATCATAAATGTTCGAATCCCAATTGTTAAGAACGGCAAGTTTTACTCAGGTGGAAAAATGTTCAATATTGGTAAGCAGGATTTCCCGATTCCGATATTGAAAGTTAGTCCAAAGAAGGTAATGCTTACAACAAACTACAACAAGATTTCCGTCAACAGATATGATACTAAATCACTTGTTGATGTTGGAATGCTTGTAAAGTTGATCGATAAAGAAACTGATGCAAATGGAAATAATAAATATGCAAAGCCGGGTAGCTCGATGCATTCAAATGCATCATATATGACAACCATTGAATTTGATGAATTTGCAAAAAGATGGTCATATATTAAATGTAAAGAAACCAACATGGAAATTCATTTTAATATGAATGAATGTTCCAAGAAGTATGGATTTGTTACAGTTAATGAAAATGAATTCTGCTGTGGCATGATAAATAAGGTACCAGTAGTTATCAATACTGAATCCGGTCTTACCAGAGAATCGAAAACGTTGACAGAAACAATCTTGGAGAACTTACCTCAAGAGATTCGTCAGGCATATTTGAAACAGAAGCCCACAAAGGTTCACATGTATACAGAGATACTCATCGGAATAAAAATTCCATTGGGTGTTGCTTGTTGTGCATGGGAAGGTCTGACTGAATTCTTGAATAAGTCAAGAGCTGAGTTTAAGTACGTTGATAAAGGATTCAATGAGTTAGGATATATAAAGATTCCATTCAAGGATAAAACATTGGCTGTTAAGAATACTTTGGCAAATCAATTGCTCTTTAATGGATTATATAAACTTCCTACAAAGAGTCATAATGTTGCAGAATTCGATGTTCCGATAATGGACCAGAGTTCTATATACATTGATATCTTTGACCAATTATTCTTTACAACGTATTCTCAGTTGACAACTTTCATTTCACGTTATAAATTCTTCGTAGATCCAATCACATATGAGGTATGTAATCATTATAACTTGCCGAATGATTTGGTTGGCATGTTGATATACGCTTCAAACATTCTGTGTGATAACGAACATGTTGATGAAACAAACGCATCATTGTACAGAATTCGTTCAACTGAAATTATTCCTGCTATATTACATTATAATCTTGCAGTTGCTGTATCCAAATATAACAACACTTCAGGTAGTAAAGCAAGAGGTAATAAATTGGCATTGAATGCGAATTGTGTTGTAAACGATTTGATGAATGTTGAAACAGTTGCTCCAATTTCCGCACTGAATCCAATTATTGAACTTCATACTCGTGAGGTTATTTCAAAGAAAGGATATGCCGGTGTTAACGAATCCGGTGGTGGTGGAAAAGTATTTACTCTCCAGAAACGTTCTTTCGATAAATCAATGATATCGAAAATGGCAATGTCAACACCTAACTCAGGAGAAGTTGGTGTATCTCGTCAGTTGGTTGTCGATCCTAATGTGGAATCTATTCGTGGATATACTCGTGTATATTCTCCGGATGATCAAAAGACCGATTTACAACTTTCATCATTCTCCGAATTATTAACACCGGGAACCGTTGCGAGAGATGATGCTATTCGTACCGCAATAGCATGTTCACAGTCATCTCATATTATTGCAACTGAAGATGCTGAACCCGCAATCGTCTCAAATGGTGTAGATGAGATCGTTCCTTCATACTTGTCTGATGAATTTGCAGTTGTTGCAGATGAAGATGGTAAGGTAATTGATAAGAATGAATCATTCATCATTGTTGAATATAAATCCAAAACCAAGAGAGCTGTTCAGATATCTCCAAAGTATTCATTCAATTCTGGTTCTGGATTCTATGTTAATAATAAATTACAAACAACTTTCGAAGTTGGTGATTCATTTAAACAAGGAGATATTCTTGCATATCATGAGAAGTTCTTCCATAAGGGATCAGATGGTATAGTTCGTCAGAACATTGGACCAATGGCAAAGGTTGCTTTCACAGATACATATTCAACATATGAAGATGCAGGTCTTGTTACACATAAATTCTCAAAACGTTTGGGAACAACTTTGACAATGTGTCAACAAATAAAAGTAAATGCGACTGACCAGATTGATTCAATTGCAAAGGTTGGAGATGTTGTTGAGGTTGGTGATCCGTTAATACTGTTCGGATTGGGAGATACTGGCGATAAGTCCGTTGATGCTTTCTTAAAAGCATTCTCTTCTGATAAGATAAATGCTGATACTGCAAAGAGAGTCATTAAAGCAAAGCATGCTGGAACCATCGTTGATATACGCATGTATACAACTAAATCTCTGGATAAGTTATCGCCTTCTTTGTTCGACATAATATCTGATCACTTTAAAGAAAACAAAAAGAAGAGAAAGATGCTCGATAAATATGATTCATCTGCTTCACCTTATAAACTGGACGTGCTTTACTCGAGAGCTACAGAACCGATGCAAGGTGATTCTGTAAACGGAATAAATACTGATGTTCTTATAGAAATATATATTGAGCATGCTGATGAAGCTTCCGTTGGTGATAAGCTCGCTGTATATGCAGCTTCAAAACAAATCATATCCGAAGTTGTTCCAGAGGGACTTGAACCTTTCTCAGAAACAAGACCTGATGAAGAAATTTCCGTATTCGTTTCTTCTACTTCATGCTTACGACGTATGATAGCTTCGCCGATTCTGATAGGTTCAGCAAATAAGGTAATGATTGAATTGAAACGTCAGTTAGAAGAAATATATAATTCGTAATATCTTTACTATCAAATTAATAGATTTAATCCATGATATCTGTTGTCATTTTAATATATCCAACGAGATCACACACCCTCTCATTGGGTATGCCTCCTTTTGTTTTGATGAGTTGATCATTCACCTGTCTGCTGATAAGATACACGTGCTGGCTTCGGAAAGGTCATGGGTTAAATCTATTCTCGATATGTTAACCCCGGCAATAGCCGGGGTTAATCTTATTTTACGTTTCGATAATCTTTATCGAAGGAGGTATAAGTAGTGAATAGAATAAACTACAACAATTGGTTTTATGAGTCACATAAGTATCGTAAGAATGATAAAACATTCAATGATACAAAATGGGCTACATTCAAAGAGCAACAATCAAAACTGATAGATTCTACAAATCAGCCATTTGGTATTGTTGGTAATGAGAATGGATTAAACCGTTTAATTGATTTGATGAGTCAATCAAATTATACATTTGATGATATTCATGAATCGTTAATAAATACATATAATCAATCATTGCAGAATGCCATGAGTAGATCAGTTGTTAATTCCGGATTAATTGTTTTCTCCGGAGGAATCAATGATTCTCATGTAACATCGGAACCTTCATCACATTATTACATCATTGATATTCCATATGATTTAATAAACTTTGGAGATCGAGATATATTCATCAGAAACAAATTACAGTTAATGCATCACACAAATTATGACAACTATGTTGACTATGAGGATTTTGTATCTTCTGACATAATGAAGTATTTGGATTTCGCATTCATATGTTGTTCAAATGGCTTCATAAATAACAACGTCAAGATTGCATTTGATGAATATGGATTCAAGTTCAAAGTTGGTTGGAGATATTCTCAATCTGTAACTTTCACAATCTACAAAATCAAATCATCCAATGTTTTACTCTTGAAAGACATTGATGTTGAAAGTGTTAAATCTGGCATTGTTAATGATGCAATTGATAATAAAACACTGGATGGTTACAAATTCATTTGTGATGTTTATGATCCCAATTACAAAACATCAAATGTTATAGCACCGAACTTTGCAACATTTGAAAATGGTGATTTGAAAATAATAAATTTTCAATCTCATACGCTGTCACAACTCACAAATTTAAAATCAAAGAAAGTCAATATCATATTGACAATGGTTGATGGTTTGAATGAGCTTCCGGACATTTATCCAGCTGCAAATTTTGAGGATCTGGTTACAAAGAGATTTGTATATGATGAGTATCATAATCATGTTGATGATGAGAAAGAAAACAGATTATACGTTGCTGATGCTGAGAAGGGTTATATAAAGAATGATTCTATAATAACAGCGCCTCCCATAATTCTTGACAGACCTTCAGAAGTTTCTTTTTCTATCATAACAGATTTATTGTCAATTCGTAAATCATTAACATCCATAAATGACAAAATAAAATCTATATCAACATTGCGAAATGACTCAATAGAGGCCATGTCATCAAAGATGAGCCAACCATGGTTCTCAACTCCCCAAATCACCAGTCGATATTTGATTCCATATGTAAAACCATCATTGGATGTAATTAAAGATGCATTGGTAAGATATTCCTTGGGAGCAATTGCAACTTCTTTAATTCCTGAATCATCCATAACGGCGTTAAATGATTTCAAAAACACTTTGGAAACTATGTATGAATTAAGAAACAATTCAGAAAATGACCAAATTGGAAATCTTAAATCAACATACAATCGGATGCTTGGTTTGTTGAATGATAACAAATTCTATGGTGATAATTATCTCATCTTCGTTGATAAACTTTGTTCTACATATGAATCTGAAATATTAGAAAACTTCTCTGGTATTACTGATATCACTCAGAACTGGTTTAATGATTATGATTACAAACATTTCAAGAGACCTGTTTCAGAACAGAGTTTCATTGTTATGAAATATAATCGTTCTGACGCATGTTGGGTATTCAGTGTTCCCAAAATACATCATTTCTGTGGAATAGGAAATATATTCTATTTATCCAATTTAACAGGTGATGAAATATTCAAACTGTTTGTTGTGTATACGGATACTGAATCTCCTGCTGAAACATCAGTGAGTGAATATCTGACGGAAAAACAAGTATTCGATTTTTCAGAATTCGAGAATGAAATAATGTCCCATATAGGATATATCAAATATTGGTATTCTGAAAATAAACTTGCTAAGCTGAGTAGGATGTACTTTTCAGACTATTCAAAAGAAAAGTCAACTGCTATCATCTCAAAGATATTAAGAAGGAAAATAATATCAAATGATTTGTTGTATATTTATCCTTCTGAGATGAATTATGAATCTTCGAATGCAACCACAAATGGATTGGATAAATCTGGTGAAGATTTATATGAATCACCATTCGCGATAAACTTCTTGTTCTATACAATGAACATGATGAACAATCAGGAAGACAAGTTACAAGCATACTTCTATGATGTTCTGACAAGAAGAAAGTTTTCCAATAGATATACTGATATTGATATTACCAGAGCGATAGATCAATCACAATCAATGAACGTAAACTTCTCACAGTTTTCGGAAATTCCACAAATAGATCCTGATGCATCATCATTGGAAAATCTTGATGCCGTGAATATATTCTCAGGATTCCCGGCATTGATAAATTCATATGGAAGAATCATCACGCCTGTTTATCCATATACTTTTAACAAGTATACCAATAATCGTTATTATCTTTATAAAGATAATGGTTTTGATAGTGAGAGATATATTGGATATTCAGAATCCGATACTTTCATATCTCATTCATGTTATAATGATATTATGGCATGTAAATACATTTTGAAGTTCATATCGAATGCCGTGTATTATTGGAACATCATTGAGACGGATTATGAATCTCCATTCATGATATATTCTCAATTGGAAACAGCACAAACACAATTAAGAAATATCATGACTTCAATCCAAGAAGACTTGATGGATTTGGAATATAATGATTCACGAATACTTCCTCTTTTGAACATTATTATTTCAGAATCCGATAATTCAATATATGAGAATATTCATAGACTTTATTCCAAGATGTCAACGGCTCCTTATGTTAATTACAACGGAAGAAATGTTTCATATAATAGGATTTTCAATATTCTGTTATCTGAAATAAAATATCTGTATGTGAATTTCGGATTCGTTGAATTTGCTGCTCCAAGGATACGTGCTTTGTACATTTCATTGAAGAATATGAACAAAGTTCACAATTGGTGGGAAATGAAAAAGTTTATCGATGAAGATTTGGATTTGGATATTATCAAAGACATTCCAACATATATCTCAAACAATGAAAACAACGATTATACTGCAAATACATTTACGAAGATATATAATATTTTACGTACTCAGAGAGATTCTATTGATTCCGATTTTGATTTGTATGGTCAATACAAAGATGAAATTCCTCAGTTAAGAGAAACAATTCTTCATGACTGGAGAGAGCTTTGTATTGGTCTTCTTGAGAAATATAAAGGAAGTTATTATAGAATATCAGAAGTTCAATATAACAATGTCAATCTGTTTGATTCAAAGCCGTTGTATATAAGATATGAGATCGATAACAACGATCCACATTTCGTACCGATAGTAGGAGATACAGTACCTGTTAATGCAGTATTGAATTTTGCAGTTGAATATGATGTCAATGAAGGAAAGTATTCAATGACAAGAGTTATTCCGATTGCAGAATACTGCATATTTGATTCTTCTGAGTTAGTTTTCACTGGTATAATATACTTCGAAGATGGTACATCAGCCACCAAAGAATTCACATTGCAATTCTCAAAAGTATGTGAATATGGAGTAGCTCTTGATGATGAGAGTATGATTTCTTCAATTGGTAATACACGTGTTCAGTTTGAGAACAATTATGAATACACTGTTACCGATACTCATATGATTACTCATAAGAATTGTAGAATGAATTATGAGCTGTATGCTGGAAATCATTTTGATACTCTGAAACATGAGGAAGAATTGATTCTCACTATGAAGGGTAATTTACCCGGTCCATGTGATGTCATTTATATTCCAAATTCAAAACTGAACAATCTTGCAATTCTGGATAACACTAATAATGCATCGAATCAGTTATATGTAAAACCGGTTCAAGTTTTACATTTGGAGAAAGATCAAGATGGTGTTGTAGAATCTATAGGCGGAATGTATCATGAAGGCGAAACGATTTACTTACAAACCATCGACGGAAAGTATTTCTTCCCTTGTATAATAACAAAGATTGATCATTCTGAACAACACGGATTTGTTGAGTGTAAAGTTGACCAAAACAATGCAAAATGGTTGAAACTTGAAACCAATAATGACATAGAAACATACATTGGTGATTATGTTCAATGCAAAATCGTTGATGATAACATGCGGAATCTTTTGGATGAATACAACAATTCAGAATATGTCAGCTATTATAATTCCGATGTGGAAGGTCATGTTGATCCTTCTGATGAAACATTTGAAGACATGTATTCATTAAGAGGTGATCCTATTTATGTTTTGAACAATACTGATTATGTTCATACACGACTCAGTTGGATATTCAATGATGAATGGGAAAATCGTTTCATCGATGATGAACATAAACAATACAACATGCAATTTATAACAACCACAAGTTCCTTTGATGGAAAGATTATTGTGAATGCTTTGAATCATGATCGTTCTCCTTTCACACCACAAGAAGAATACCCTATTCTCAGAACCGAACCCAATGATCAAAGAGTATGGGAACAAGAGAAGATAGTATTCTATCAAGACATATACGCTTCGCAAAGTTTGATAAGAGCCAACGAGAATTCAATCGGACGTTATGAAGCACAAAAAGAAAGAGAAAAAGATCAAACCAAGAAAGATCAAATACAAGCTCAAATTGATCATCTGAAAATGCAGAATAACGAATTGGCATATAGGATTCGAAGAGTTCAGTATATGTATGATGAGTTGGAGAAACCGACTTCTTGGTTTAATGTTATTTCGAATGAAGCAGCAATGATCTATATCGACAATGGAAAAGCGTTGTTAGTAGATGCATATATGAAACATGACATACGAGATTTAATATATACTGACAAAATAGAATGCTTCATATATGATCAGCAGCATCATGTTTGGATATCACCTTCATTGTATTCCGTTTCAACAGAAGTTGAGAATCAAATGAACGTTGATGTTTCAAATAATTACAAAACAAACAATGTTCATACAAAGATAATCATTACACTTGATGAGTCGGTTTCATCGGATAAACTGTACGTATACTTCGGATATTACAAATCTGATATATATTCCGATATCACCAAGAATGATGACGGTATATGCAATGTAGTGTTCAGACCTGTTCTGGCAACATCATCGCATAAATCAGATGATACATCTGGAGATATGAATTCAATATACTCAAATATCTTCATAAGAAAACATTTTGATGTTATTGAAAGATATCAATTTACTGAATATGATTACGATAATAAAGGAATCATCGTAGATAGGAAGAAATATTGTAATGAATATGACAATGTTCCCGTCCTTAGATTCCATCATTTATCGGGATATAATTCAGATAAGGTATTGAAGTATTCTGATTTCGATCTATATGTTCCAAATCAGTTCAAAGATATTTCGGTTGAGTATACTGAATACAAACCCGAATACACAATAACGATTCGTAAGCCGATTGATTCTTTCGAAGATGGTGTTGACATTAATCTGATATGTATTCAGAATAATAACACATCGACTTTCAATGGCAATATATCGAATATGATTCTTGTATGTAGAACATATTATACACAGGACCATGAACAGCGACTTCGTGTTGTAGATTCAAACGTTCCATACAGAGCAATCGGTTCATTTGTGTTCACATGTTCTCGTGATGAATCATATCCATGCGAAGGTGGTTTGATATCTGTAATCATAACAAATGGAGTTTCTGAATCAGAGACATTCACTGATTATGTGAAAATTGAAGATCGGTATTCATACTATCACGAACTTCCTCCAAGATTCATGCTTATTCCGAAAAATGAATTAACAGTATCAACTGATAATCCTTTGAGACTCAATATCGAATCTACTTATTATCCAAACAATACAGTTGCTCGAAACTTCACATTTGCTCAAAACGAAGCAGCGCTTGTATGGACAATAACTCATAATCTGAATCAGTTCCCTTATGTCGTTGCAAAGGATGAACATGGTAATACATTGATTGGAGATTTAAGATACACATCACCTAATGAGCTTACAATAACATTCTCTTCACCTCAAAAGGGAATTGCATATTTAGCATACTCTGATGACTTCACTCCCGATAATAGTAGTTTTATATTTGATACAGTTGACAATGTATGGAATATTGAACATGATCTTCATAGATATCCTCATGTAACAACGTTTGATTCTTCTGAAAATCAAATATTCGGAGATGTTGATTATAGGTCCGATTCCGAAATAGATGTTAAGTTCTCACAGGGTGTATCTGGTACAGCATACTTATCCGAGCAGAGTTCATCTTCAGACTTTGGTCCTTTGACTCCATACTCATACTATTATGATACAAAACATCATATCAGAATTCCATTCTCAAATATATCAAATGATAACTTCTCTTCGAGATTACAACTCACAAAGGAAAACAATCCTGATGTTCAATTGATATCAACGACATGCTTACATGTTTGCAGATATTCCAAATCAAGAATACCGGCGAATGGAATCATTGATTTAACAGGATACATTCCGACACCATTATCATTTGACAGATATGAGTTCTGGATAAATGGTAGATATTTGACAAAAAAGAATATCATAATAACTTCACCAACAACTCTTCAACTTGTCAATCTTAAGTCATTGAGAAACTTTGAAGTCATTGAATTGTGTGACGATTACTATCAGGAATCACCGACTTTCAATCGATCAATCGTTTATGAGACAATTGATGGAAAGAAATGCTCTTCAATGAAACAGGTAATGTTGCACAATAAAGAAGCAAATGATTACATAAAGCAATCAATACGTTATGGATTCAATACAAACAATGTGTCTTCTTTGGATACATACTTGGGTAACTATGTATCCAATCCCAATAATGTTGACACCGAAGAAGATATCATGAATTACATTGTTCAAGATTCGTCTTCATATTATGATATTTCGATAAACGGAACAACAATAAAGAATGTATTGTTGGATGATTTGAACGCTGTTGAAATATCATCTGATATGATATTGGAGATGTTGAATGATGTTTGGAAGTATGAACGTTTGACTGACTTTGATATGGATACATCTTTTGAATATGTTTCAAATAATGGAGATGAAGAATTTATTCAGCTTCATAGCAAACATAATATCGAAGATGATACATATGATGTACATGCTTCTGGAAAGTACAATGGATATTTCTCTGTATATATTACAAAGAACCCATCTTCTGATATTTCCGATATTTCAAATACTGAAAGAATTATCACTGCTATGAGATTGGGAGTTATCTTAACTCTTCCTTCTGAGTATGCTGGTATGTATTTGAAAACAACAGCCGGGGATGATTACATTCTGATCGAATAAAAAGAAAAAAGAAAGAGCTCCCTCGCGGGAGCTCTATTCTTCTTAACCTTCAAGGCCGAACTCGGCCTTGGTCATCTCGGTTGCATCTTCTTCGCTGAATCCCTGCTCAATGAGGCTGTTCTTGAAAGCGGCCATTTCGGCTGCTTTCTTAGATGCCTTGCCGGCCTTCTTTTCAGCGAAGTGATTCTTCGCTGCAGCAAAGCCGGCTTTGGTAGCCTTAACTCCGATAGTGGCTTCGCCGACTACCGTATTTACGGCTGCGACTGTGAGTATGGTTGCGGCGGAAATGACGCCGATCTTTGCTGCCGTGACAACGACTTTGTCAAATGTTGATGCCTCTCTGGTGTTTGCTGCCTCAGTGGGAGCGGATTCCTCTTCGATGCCCATGATTGTGTTGAAATTGTAATTAGTAGCCATAACGACCCTTTCTGGACTTTACGTCCATTCCCAGAATCATAGCTTCTGGGTCGCTATAATATTATAAGATGATATTATATAGACAATCGGACATCCAAAGATTCTATTATTTTATAATTGCCTTATGAGGCTTGAATCTGATTCCGATTGAAGATATATCTATCCTCTTATTTCATATTAATAATATACATATGAAAAATCAAAAAATCCGAAAAAAGAATACCCCGGGAATCCCGGGGTATCATCCTTAGCATAGAAATTATGTGTTGGAATTACGTATATTTTCCAACAATTGTTCTTCAATAGCCAATGCCTGCTGATTTGGCTGAAGTATAGATTTTACATAATCATACGTATTCGTATTATAAGATATCTCAGACTGACCAGAACTCTTACTCAGACCATTCAAGAAATCTGAGAAGTTATTACTTACAATAGAATTGAATTCAACTCCATTTGTTTTCTGGATATTCTTGAGGAATTCATATACAGATTCTGAATCATCAATGTTATTGATAAGATTGTAATATTTCTCACCTGCATTTGGTTGCATCCAATCAAAGTTTGCAATGAGCTCTTCCTTCTCTTTCCGATACAGTGAATCTGTGTCATCCTGGAAATATCCTGAATTCGGCATATTGAATCTTCCATATGCATTGATACTTCCCTTGAACATTGGAGCGAATGGAGTATCTTTACCCAATTCGAAATTCCTAAGTTCTCTATCAAGTTCTTCATCAGTAGCAGAAGGAACATATCTCTGAACAAAGTTCTTGGATTTCTTTTTCTTAGGCTTTCTTTCTTCACGTTTGTCAACAAGTATGATTTCTCCAGAAGCAATCTTCTTTGCTGTTTCCGGATCTGTTACAGGTGTGATGTAATTCAGATATATCTTTGGTAATGCTCCGAAAGAATATACAATCTCACCTTTCTTGAATTTGTCAAGTGCCTGTTCAAAAGAAAGCCATGGATAATCATCTTTCAAAGATATCTCAACGGCCTTCTGTATTGTCCGTATTGCTTCTTGATAATCTTTCTGATTATAATAACAATTGCGGAGTTTGGATAATTTCATAAGAATTTCTCTTTTCTCTGCCGACATCTCAGCATCGAATGATGGTTTGTTATAAGTAGAATTGGGATTCTCACGAACAAAAGTTGTACCCATATCTTCTTCGATACTTTTCAATTGCTCCGGAGTCATAGTATAAACATAAGCTTCACGCTTGGTAGCTTTGTGTTTCTGTTCATTCAGATACTTAACAAGCTTTTTATGTTTCTCTACTTCGGAAAGATATTCCTCAACATCCTCATCATCTTCGTCATTTGCCAGTAGATGTAATTCTTTTCTTCTAAGTTCAACCTCCTTCATCATATCTTCTGGAATCAAAGGCATTATGCCTTTTTCCATCTTTCTTAAAACTTCATCAAGTTCCTCAATGGAATAAGAATATTTTGGCTCGTCTGCCATCAAGAATCACTCCTTTCTATAATAAATATGTATATACGAAAATCACATTTAATTATATGAAATAATCGCGCTGTTTCATATCCGGTTATCAAGAAATGATTATCATATCCGCCTAATGATATCATCTCTTGATGACTCGTCCTCCTCATTTTATTCACGTTTGGCAATGGAAGTATCACCCCCATAAAGGGGGTGATATACTTGCCGAAAAACGTCCAGTTAACCTCCACTGGCTTTAATCAAAAAGTCAAATCTTTTGGAGAAATTGTGGTGAGAAAATGTCAAAATTAATATATGACGAAAACGCGTTGGTCGATTCTCAAATCTATAAATATGATAAATTTCTTCATTCAAGAATTAACAAGTATACAGGAGATGCTCGTACTCTTGTAACATATTGGAATATAGATGATGAGAATACAACAACATCAATCGGATTGAAGATGAATTATCAGGTACTCGGTCCCGATTCTCCGATTCGTTATAACAAAATCGAAAATATGATAATCCTGGGATTATCACCTTTTAATCCCGAGGATGGAAATGCTTCCCAAACAGAAGTCAGAAATTATTCTATTTCTGGAGAAGGATATATAATCCCCGGAACAGTAATGCCTAAAGAAAATGATTTCTTTATCATTAAATATGTTCACATGAATCATATTTTCAGAATCAATCAAGTGACTCAAGATGGCTTGAATAGTGATGGAAGTTACAGAATTCAGTATTCACTGTTCTCAACAAATCCAGAAGAAATATGCTGGATAGAAAAACAGACTACCAAGCATAGCGTAATGGATTTGCAAACTATTGGTGGAGAGGATTTGACTCCAGTAATAGGAAAAGAGCATCATGAATTACGTAGCAGATTGATATCGATGCTGTATGATATGATTGAAAATTATGAAGCTCGTTTCTATAATGAGATGCATAATTGTTATCTGCTTCATTTGAATGGTGAAACACTCTTCGATATGTGCGGTAATATGTTCATGGCTCGTAATAGTACGATGATTATGGACGACCGTGCATCGAATGTAACATTAAATGAAAACAAAATCCGTATTCGTGAGATGGAAGAGTTGTATCAGATGTCTCCTTATAAATGGATTGAACGTGAAGCTCCAATAAGATACTTGGAAACATTCAAATATTATTTAGCTCCGGCTGTTGCATATGGAGATTCAACATTCGCTTTATATGGATATAATGATTGGCAAATCATGATTCCAACAATGCCAACTTGTAATCGAAGTGATTGTAACTTATTCTTCCCAGAAGAAGTATACAAAATACTCTCGAACAAGTTTGATCCCCGTACATGTTCGTGGGAACAATGTAATTCTTGTCCATGTTGTAATACATGTGAAAAGACATATCATCAAAGAAGATATGATTATATTTCATTGATTCATGATTATATCTGGGGACAGATTACAAAGATCGAAGACTTGTCATTGTATATTGGAGATGCTTTATTTAATAATACTCCATCTCGTGAGATATACTTATGGACACCGATAATCATTCATATCATTAAACAAACTTTGAAAATTAAATAACAAGAAAGAAGGTTTTTAATTATGATGCCTAAGAATCATCATCCGTTTTTCCCTCCGACCAATCAGGTCGTAATTAATCAAACGATAGAACCTGTTATGGCAAGACCTTGTCATCCGGGTTCACCTGTCAGACCTCGGCCGATATCACCTATGAAGCACAAGTTACCCACATCCGGTCCTTTGACAGGTAATGGATTCAGACTTGTATCAGGTGTTCCGTATCTTATTGATACAACTCAGATGTTGTTCGGTGCTAAGATAAATGTCGGTGATAATGTTTATACTCGTATAACAAAAAGAGCAGACCTCGGCTGTATAGATTTATCGGCAAGAATCGATATGACTACTTCAACTCATACCGATACAACACTTGTGAAGTATCTGAATGATATAATTGCACAGTCATATCATGAACTTCAGGAATATCTTCCTATGATGCAGAGTCCTCTTACATGCACTCTGCATTACAATATTCTCGATCAAGATAGAGGTATTGTTACTTCCGGAGAACTGACTGGAACTACTGAGAATATTAAGTTCCACGAAACAAATATCAATGACTATTACCTTACTTCCGCTTACACAACATTGATAGGTGATATTCTTCCGATGGGATATGCCGGTCCATACTTCTTGGAACTTACATCTTTTGACATATCAATTCCTTCCTTTAATACTAAGGACCATCTTGATGCCGGAATGAATCCGTTCTATGCATTCTCAGATGATTATTCATCTATAATGATTAATCATGATGCTGTAAAGGGTATCACTGACGATATCACAATGCTTCCTATTGTGGAAGTTCAGTTCACAGAAGGAAACATCTTTGAATTTGAAGCAAATATAGCAACCAGATTCAAGTTCACTTTCGAAGCATATATGTCTGATATGATTTGGGAAACAAATACCTATGAGACATATCAGGCTCTGTATAATCCTGCTCAGGAAAGAATCACAGCTCTTGAAGAAAAGGTAGCTGAACTGAATACAGAACTTGACAACACCAAGACTCTTCTCTCTGATACTATTACCAGATATGATACCAAGTTCCAGACTGTCGATGAAAGACTTGAAAGTCTTGAAGGAAGAGTTACTGCACTTGAGCAAAGTGATCAGGCTCAGAATACAAAACTTACTGAGCATGATGCAAGTCTCACTGATCTCGATGAAAGAGTTACTGCTCTTGAATCCATTCGTGCCGCAGTAGTGTGGTACAGAGCTGATAAGCAGATATATGCTTCACAGCTGATTTGGCAGACATACGGAGACTTGTATCAGGCTACAAAGGATTTCATAGCATCAGGAGATTTCAATGCCGATGTTGAAGCTGGCAACTTGGTTCGTCTTAGAGATGTGAATTCAACGACATCTGATGCGATCGAACCTACTGACGGAACCGAAACTTCTGATGGTGATGTTGTAAATACAACTCCCGATGACGAAGATCCGACAAACGATACTCCTTAATGATGCACATATTCTCAAAAGGAGGTGACATCTAATGGTACAAAAAGAAAGCCCGATTCCATCATCGTCTGACAAGAGTCACGTTATACGAACATCGGCTCAATGGGATTCATCCGGTGATCAGTATCATGTAATTCCACGTGGTGTTCTTTGCATAGAATTGACTTCCAATGGGAAAACAAAAATAAAAGTTGGTGAAGGAAATAAATTCTATTCACAACTTCCCTACATATGTGATATGGGAGACTTATCCAATTACTATACAAAAGAAGAAGTTGATTTGATAGTAGAGAATCTCGAGTTCATGTCTATCAAATCTACAGAGGAATATGACTCGCGTAATCAATTACCAAAAATAGGTAATAAACTCGGTGATGTCAGATTTGTCAAGAATCCAAATAATCAATATGATGATCCATTGTTATATGTTTGGAATGGTTCTAAATGGGTATTCTCCGGAGGAAGTATTATAGACATCGATCTTTCTGAGTACTGTAAGAAGTCTGAGATACTTCCTCGATTACAACAGCTCGAAGCTTTATCACATACCCACAGAAACAAAGACATCCTTGACAGTACTTCTGCAATATACACAACTGAAAAGGATGAGAAACTTGCATCACTGAAGAATTATGATGTCTTCGTACCAGCTACTGAAGAAGAGGATGGAGTGGATGGATTAGTCCCCGCTCCATCTGCTTCCGAAACTGATAAATTCTTACGTGGTGATGGAACATGGGTCGATGTTGAAAGTGAGAAATACAGTGCAGGTGAAGGCATAACAATATTATCTGGAGAAACGATTGTTGATGGAGGAGAAGCACAATTATTCCCAAAAACATCGTTCCTTGAAGATTACGCTATATATGGTAACGAAGGTGGAGTTGGAGATTATGATTCCTCATTGGGGAAATATTCAATACCAATAAGGACATATCTCGACAATGAAGAAACATCTTACCAAACGATTATCTTATTGAACAATCCGATTGAATCAGGTGACTATATCAGTTATAGTAAGCAATTATTTGTTCATAACAGAACTCTGATGCAGTTGGGTAATATTTCATGGGCCTCATATCTGGATTCTGAAGGGGGTTTTCATCACGGCTCTGGAACTTGGGCTGATCTGAACGCCAATCTTTCAGATTATATTGAAATTGAGCCTGGTAAAGTTTATGAAACGGAAGCAAGCTCTTATGAATATTATGTCAATGGATCTGATCTGCGCAAGTATAGATGCCATCATGCATACTACGATGAAAACAAAGTGTGCACAAGAACCGTTCCGATATCAAAGACAAGCCGTATAACGTTCACTCCAACTACTGACGAGAAGTATTTAAGGATTGCCGTAGATAGAGCAGACCGTCCACCGCAGAAGAAGCTTTGGTTACTTGAACGAACCGAAGAGCCGGTATCTTTAGAGCCAGTAAGAGTATTTCCAAATAAGACGAATACAATCAATGTTGAAACTACAATTCAACCTTCGGAAATATATCTCAAAGCAGGTGTTGATGATTCCGAACCTGTAGATCCAGATGATCCAGCATCAAAGTTTACTGGAGTTATCTATAATGACGGAGTTCTTGATATCACCCAAGATGATCCCGATAATCTGAATGTATTAACAATCCATTTTCGAGATGATGTATCAAAAGATATAACAATCAATACAGGTGTTTCTGAATGTGTTGTTGATATCATTCAAGCAGATCCAGACAATCCAAATGCTCTTACGATAAAATATGCCGATGGAACCTCAACGGTTATCACAATTCCAGGTGGAAATTATCATCCCGGCGATGGTATATCTTTTGAAACCGAACAATGGAGTGTTTCAGAGCAATTCATCGGTCATGAATCGGAATGGACAAACTGGACTTTTTATGGCCCAACTTCAGCGGAAGGAACGGGTTGGGACACAATGGTCACAAATGCTGAAAACCGCAGTACTCGCTGTCATGAAATAATAAATAGGACCTTAAAGATTGAAGCTTGGGACGTCAACAACCGGGCTTTATGGACTGTCGTATTTCTATATGACCAAAATGGCACTCATTATACAAGTACTGATTGGCAGAAGACTGGTACAGGAATTGTACACATCATACCCGATTCAGCTGCATATTTTGGCATAGGTTTGGCAAGATTACCAGATACGGATACACAGTATTCAGATGGTAGACGTGAACGTATTACTCCATCTGAAGTAAAGAGTGTAAAAGTGTTGTGGCTTGTTGAAGATTCTGGAGATGAGAGCGAAATATACATTCACAATGAAGGAGTTCTTGAAGTTTCAGAAAAACAATCAGCCCCGGGTGTATTTACGGTATCAAAAAGAGATGTCGATACAGACATTGATTTGTTTGACAGCTTGGGAAAAATTACAATAAACTGTAATATGAATCCAGATTAAAAATTTAATGAAAGAGGAGTGAGGATAAATGGCAAGAACATTTGATGATGTTCAAGCTTTCTTTGAGTTCTTAACAGTTCTCAATGATGCCACCAAGCGAGTAACTACCGATGGTGTTACTGTAGATTTATTTACAAATCTCGATCCATCAGGTAAGACAAATCTCGCAATAGAACTCGCAAAAATATATACATGGTATCAAAACATGGTTGACTATAATCCGTCGACACATGAATTTACTATTAAACCTGCTACAATTCCTGATGTTGCAAAGAATACCGTCGAAGGTTATTATGATGCAACAACGAACAAATTCTATACGGATTCTGCTCATACAACAGAGATGGAAACTGCTGGTGATAGAATCTATATAGACAAAACTTCGAACATGATGTTCAGATACGATACAACCGATGCTCGTTATGAGAGTTTGTCAGGTACTGATACTACATATGATTTCAGAGAAGGTACCACGGATGGAGCGTTCCAAGTTCAGGAAGCGGGTGCATCATGGCAAACAATTAATGTTCATAATGTAGCTACTCTGGATTCTAATGGTAAGGTACCTCAGTCACAGCTTCCTTCGTATGTTGATGATGTCATTGAAGGATACTATTACAACGGAAAGTTCTATGAGGAGTCTTCTCATACAACGGAGATTACCGCTGAAACTGGAAAAATATATACTGACTTAGCTACTAATAAAACATATCGTTGGGGTGGTACGGCATATGTTGAAATCTCAGCATCTCTTGCTCTGGGTGAAACTTCATCTACTGCATATCGAGGTGACAGAGGTAAGATAGCATATGACCACTCACAGCTTACATCAGGAAATCCTCATAATGTTACGAAGTCCGATGTTGGATTGGGTAATGCTGACAATACTGCCGATGCAGATAAGAATGTTCTCTCTGCAACAAAGTTGACAACTCCGGCTACTATTGATGGCGTTTCCTTTGATGGTTCTGCTGGAATCATCCACTATGGTGTGTGTTCTACTGCCGCTGCAACAACAACAAAAGTTGTTGCATGTACAGGATTTACCAAAGTAACGGGTGCATGGATAGCGGTAAAGTTTACTGTTACAAACACCGGAGCCGTTGCATCTCTCCAATTGAATGTAAATGGTACAGGCGGTTCACCTATCAAGTATAGAAATGGAAATCTTCCGAGTGCTTCCACTCTGACTGCTCAGAGAGTGTATCTCTTCGTGTATGATGGTACGAACTATCAACTCGTAGGCGACTTGGATACCACTATTGCAAATACAGATATCCATATGCGTCAGACGCTTATAACTACAGCAGATGCTAAACTGAGACCTCTGTTGATGTCATTTGCAGAAACATCTTCTTCAACTGCAAACATTGACAACTTGGGTTACCGAATGAATACTGTTTATGTTGATACAACAACTGGAACAATTCATGTACCCGGTGTAGTATCAGACAAAATAGTTTCTGATGATATTGAGAATTCATCGGGCAAGTATTATGTTCATACCGGAGATGTGTTAATTCTCCATTGCAATTCAAAACCTGAATTGTGGTCATAAAAAGAAAAAATTTTGGGGCGGTTTAACCGCCCCAAACTATTATTATACTTCATTAATCAAAGATTCAATATCTTTTAATATTTCATCCTTCATTGAATTAATGGAATGAAAACAAGATTTTTCTGGATTTTCTTTAAAATATTTAGTGATGTTTTTTCCATCACATCCATCAAAAGCTTGCCAAAGATGTACATTTATTGATTCTTCGGTCAAATATATTGATCCAAATATGGTATGTGTTGAAAAAACCAAGTCTCAGTTCTATTGTCATCATCGTGGATGAATATTGAATAATTGGTTCTGGATATAAATCGGCCAAGTCGGTCATTATTTCGCGAATATAATCAATGTATTTTTCAACCTTATCAACTGACATCAACTCAGGACCAATCGCCAATGATAAAACTTTTTCTTCTTCATCATCATCCAGATATTCTCGAGATTTTAGATACTCAAAGACTTCCAGAAGTTTTTCATGTTGTTTAGCATCTTCTTTGATATTAACAATAACAATATCAATTATATCGTTTATAGATTTTGATTTCATAATATATGTTCTCCTTTTAATATTATTAACACGAATTGTTTTCGTATCATATTAAAGATATACATACACAATGATGAAATATTATTTTGAACCGGCCCAATATAATTTATAATAAACGATTTATATTTTTGGATTAATGAACAATATGTCAATTATTGATAATACATGGTATAATATCATTTGACATACACATACAAACACGAATGTTTTTAATTGTATTTCTCTTTTTTCTTTTTCAGTAGTCTTTTTCATTTCTGAAACATAATTGACTGTTACAGGGATAAATAATATTATGCATAATATGTGTAAAAATAGCTCCATGTTATTTCATCCTCCTTAATAGAGATTTATATTAATATAAACCGTTATAATCCGTTAATAATATTATCCCATGGAAATATTGTTTCGGACGGATTTTTAATTAAATTTATAAAGAAAGGAATGATAAGCCATGGCTGATCATACAATAAATATTGACGTTTACGATTTAACTGTTCCGGAGTTAAATCCTATCAATATAGCAATTATCAATTTACCGAATCCCGTAAAAGGATATTCGGCAAACGCGAAACAAATTAAGGATCTTATGCAGTTTCCTCAATATGCTATATTCGAGGCTGGTACCTCAAAACGTATAAAAGGAACCAATTACTATGAATACTTCCCTGAAGAAGGTGGACGTACAAAAATCGATATACTCTGGAGCGACAGCAGTGGAGCAGTTGTAGGAACTGAGTATAACTTGACGAGGAGTATCAATGATTATGATGAAATTGTTTTGAAAGTTGCATCTACCAGCGATATAGATGATTTCAACACATATGACCAGTACAGCTTCAAGGTGGCTATGATAGGCGCGGGGGAGCAGATACAGTGCACAAGCTATGGCATGAGATACATTACTACAACCATATCAGATAATAAGTTCACGGTGACGAGATCCGGGGCAACAAACGAGAACAAAAAATATACTCCTGTTCTCTGGCAGATTATAGGTATCAAATACTAAGAAGGTCAGTATATACTTATGAAGAATATCAAAGGGGGTAATAAATATGCCAAATGAATCTGGTGATTCCATTCGTTTCCAATTACCTAAATCATTGAAAGATGTTAATCTGATAACTTGGAAATATGTTGTTTCACAACTGACAGAATTCATGGAATCAATGACTGATATTATATTAACCGAAAATCAATCTCTTCGTAGTATAAATGCGAGAGTTGATGAATGGTTAGAAGAACAAAACAGCTAAAGTTTTATTATCCCCTCCCGTACGGGAGGGGATAATAAATTAACATTAATCAACGTGCGACTTCCAAGTCTGATATATTAATACCAAGAGAAAGTAAAGCATTGACCATTTTCTGAGCAGATATTTTATGGATGTTATCAGATGAATCTTTATACTTGAAATATATGTTATTTTGTACGGTCATGTTTCCATCATATGTAACAGCCACTGCGTTTGCTCGATGTAAGTTATCGCAGTCTTCATCTGCTGCATATGGACCATTGCCAATCGAAAATATATTTTTGTCACCAAGAACACCTTCGATTGTGATGGATATTGTATATTCGTCATTTGGATCTTCGGTAAAACCGTTAGCATCTATGATTAGATAATTTTGCGTTGACTGTGATAATTCGGGTTGATTGGTTATTCCAGATGAAGAGCTCAATGAATAGTAGTCCTGGTCTACAAGAACTCCATTAACAAGAACTCCTTTAATTTCTGATTTAACCAAAGATGTATCATATCCAGCTAAACACAGAACCAACTCGAGAGTGTTGTTGTCGTCATCTTTCTTAACAATCGCATAGTTTTGTAAATATACCAGACTCCTATCATTATGCAAAGGATCCGTTTTGTATATCATTTTAAAATCAAGAGTAGGTACTTGGCCACCGTATTCGTTTGAATTTCCAACAACAAATTGCCCTCCACGGGATATAAGATTAGCTCCTATTGCAGTTGAATATTGGTTTGCGAAATTCCGTTGTCCTGCTATAAAGGAACAATAACCGAGTTCCGATGTTCCATTAAGCGAACCTGCTACGAATATTTTTTTACCATTAATATTGTTTAATATGCCTGATATATGATTATACTCACCGGCTGCTGTATTATATCCACCCTCCACATGTATAGAAGTTCCATCCAATATTTTATTATTGTTTCCTTCCACATGCGAGTACATACCTGATGCAATATTATTTTGCAAACCTTCTCCATGGCATGCTGTACTACCTGCGATTTCATTACTACTTCCTTCTGCATGTGAGTAGCCGCCTGATGCAGTATTATTTGAACCTTCTACATGTGAAGCATAACCGGATGCAACGGAAAATTCACCTTCGGCATGAGATGCGTAATTTGATGCTGTGTTGAGACGTCCTTCGGCATGTGAAGCTTCCGCAGATGCTGTTGATTCATGTCCTTCACTATGCGAATACCAACCAGATGCAGTTGTTGATCGACCTTCAGCATGAGAAGTTATTCCACCAGCTATAGAATCATAACCTTCTGAATGTGAGTTTTCACCAAATGCTATGCCAATTCTACCATGTGTTTGTACGGCTGATAATATATCTTGTAATGTGCTGCCATATTTGCCTGGGTAATATTGATTGGTGCTACGTCCTTCTGCATGAGAATATGTACCATATGCAGTTGTATTATATCCTTCGGAGTGGGCTCCATAATTATACGTAGCCGTATCCTCACCCTCTGCATGAGAATAAGATCCACCTGCCATACAATTATAACCTTCCGAATGTGATACAAATCCAAACGCAACATTAGTTTGTGAACCTGAACCTCGTGCCATATTAAACAAAGATTCAACGGTCGTACCATATTTTGCCGGGAAAAATATGTAATTGCCATAACCTTCAGAATGAGATCCCTGGCCGTATGCCGCGGTTTGATATCCTTCTGCATGTGTTTGGGTATTGAATGCTAAATTAAATTCTCCCTCTGCATGTGAACGCGACCCAAGGGCAGCACAATACGAGCCTTCCGCATGTGAATAATCACCATAAGCCATTTGATTCTTTGTTGATTGCCACATTGAAGATATCTCTACTACCGACGAAGGTAAGTGTTCAGCAGGCATTAATGTATTTCCATATCCTTCCGCATGTGAATACAATCCGTATGCTGCCGCATAGTATCCTTCGGCATGCGAACCTCCTCCTGAACTTAATGTCGAACTTCCTTCTGCGTGAGAATTATCTCCGGATGCCGCTGCATAATATCCTTCGGCATGAGAATTACTTCCGGATGCTCTTGCGGTATTACCTTCAGCATGAGAATTATTTCCAGATGCGGTGGTTTGATATCCTTCAGCATGAGAATTCTCTCCGGATGCAGTTGTAGTATTACCCTCGGCATGAGATGCAACACTCGAGGCATTAGTTCTCCATCCTTCAGAATGAGAACGGTCAGCCGAGGCTCTTGTAGATTCACCTTCCGCGTGTGAGCATTTACCTGTTGCCATATTATTTGCAGCACCAAGTGGATCTCCTTTGCTAAAAGTATTAAACGTTTCACCACCCGCATTTGTAAAAATACCAACGGCATACAAATTACCATTGGCGCCTTTTTTAATTGACATATCATCAATTAAAACTTCTTTTCCATCAATCTTTGCGTCAAGTGCGTCAAGCTGTGCTTTGATTGCTTTATTCTGAACTGGGTTCTCGGATGTTGAAGATAATTCGGGATCTAATGCATGCATCTTCTTTCCACTAACTGTATGGATATCATCCGGAATATTGTCAACTGAATTCTCATTTAAATCAACAGATGTCATTATTTCCAAACTCATAAAAACACGACCTTTCTATATTTACTTAGATATGGTTTGAGCATATTACGAATCCGTCCTACTACACCCCGCTATACGTGGGGTGAGAATAATTTTTATTTTCAAAATAATTCTTTTATTTTATATATTTATATCATTAATATGATAAAATAGGTTATGATATCTCCCTATAATTGATATCAGAAAGGAGTCTAATATGGCTGAGGTTGATATTGTTTATGATTCAAAAAGGAATATGATCACATGTCACAGAACATATGGTGATGTATGTGATCAATTCACAGTCCCTTCTCCAGAGGAAGCGGTTGAGAACATCCGCAATTTATCTAAGCTAAGAATAAATGTTCTCAACAGTTTCTACAAGAGGAAGTTCATTCCTCTATTTGACCTTTACGAGAACCACTGGATCATAGGTGTTCTCGATAAAGACTATGATCCCAAGCGATACAAAGTTCGTTCATGGGATAAGTTTAAATCATTGAAAACATGCATCAATGATTTACGGAAACTCAATCGATCAGACTCATATGAAGAGCCTACCATTTGTAGAAAATGTGGCAGGGTGTTCATAATGAGCAAAAAGGAGACCGAGTTCTACTCTGTCAGAAACCTGGTAAATCCTTTAACATGCTTCGATTGTAGAGGAGCTGATAATGTTCGGCAGCCTCGAACACTGGTGGATTATCACCAGGAAGAACATGATATGTATCTTGAGTTCGAAGAGCTCAATGATACAATCATAAATGAGTTTCTTCCGATATTCACGGAAGAAACTTATACGACTAAAACCAAATGAGGGTGATGCACTCCACGCATCAGAAGGAGGTTCATTATGAACATTGAAAAAATCAACAAATTATATGAAAATATGCTTTCTCTTCAGGAATTGTTTGATGAGGAACCAAATCCCGTCGAAGCAATTAACGGTCTGAGATTCGCATCAGCAGAATTCAGAGGCGCCTTCTTTAAGGTAAGGGAAACCTTACTGAAGTCGCCTGTAAGTAAACAGGCACAGGAACAGGTACGGGCTAAAGAAAAAGAAAAAGAAAAAGAAAACAATACGCCGAAACCAAAGAAGACAACAAAGAAAGCTACAACCACTACAATTCCAAAGAAGGAAAAAGACCCATTAAAGGATAAATTTGATGAATTTATCCTTGACTCATATAATGAGTCATCACGCGATGAATTACCAGTGTCAACTTCGATCGATGAAATCATCAGGATGTTTTCATTGTATGCTAATTTTAAATTGAATAATCAGATATATTCAAAATTCCGCAAATATTTGCGGAATATATACACAGCGGACGGAGACAAAATTTATTTGAAACCCAAATCAATCGATTTGCCAAACGAAAGCAAGTTAGATGCTTCAACCATGCTCTTTTATCAGCATCCCAAATTCAAATATTTATGGTGTAGAGAAGACGGATCATTCTTTTATCTCCTTCCGGATGGAAAGACGATAAAAGAAAATCCAATCATTAAAAGTCCGAAAGCCGTATATTTGTCAGTGGTTGGTGGTAAATCAAATCACTCAGCACGGCTTACAGCACTTGAGTGCTATATGCATCGTGTAATAAACGGCTATCATGTTTCCGTTTTAAACGGAAACAAAAACGATTTATCATATGCAAATTTATCAATATCAACAATGCCACGATACAAAGGTCCAAACAATAAATATGATGAATCGGATGCTGTACTTGTATGCGAGTATATAGTCGCACACGGTAAAGATATTCGAAATATAGAATCGGATACAGATTATAAAATCGGATATGCATTTGCAAAATCCGTATTAGAAAAAAGGCGATTCGAAAAAATCGCCAATAAATATTTCTAAGTAAATTAAATACCCTCCAATATGGAGGGTATTCTTTTTCCTTACATGAACACGGATTTCTTGAACGTCCAATGGAAGTGAGTTCAACATATGGAAACGTTGCAGTGGCTTTAAACTCAACATCGGGTATATTTGTTTCAACCAACAAAAACCAATAAATATCTTTTAAACCTGAAAGGAGCCATTATTATGAACAAATTTATCGCAGATCTTGCTACAAAGGAAAGTGAGAATATCAAGAAGATTTATGAGTATATCGATATCGCTCTTGATGTTGCTGCAGGGAATCTTGAAACTACAGAAAACAAAGTCAAGTATGATGACAGACGTGGTGTTTTCATAATCCCCATAAAGGATGACGAATCTCTATTCGCAGCTATTACTCATAATGCTGTGTCAATGAACATGGAAATTCGTTATGTTGACGCAGTAGCTAATCAGGAAACGGTTATCGGAAATCTGCTTATAACTTCCTCAGAAATAACTGAGCAGAAGAGACTCGATCTTATCAGATCTTCGAATGATCTCAACTTGATTACAAATCTTTTCTGGATCATTTCCGAAAGGATTTTTGATCCTGTAGGAAAGGTTCCTGCTAAAGTTCCCGCCGCCGAAGAAATTCCCAATCAGGAAGTTGAAATCATCAACCCAATTAATGAATGATTGTCTTTGTAAAACCCCGGAAGTTCCGGGGTTTTAACTTCTATATGTATATTATATTTAAACGATGAAACGAAACAGTTTCTGTACAAAACATAAAGGAGGAAAAATAAATGGGTATTTATGCAGCGGATCCATTGAAAAATATTAATCCAAGAATGGATTCAATAACCAGCAAACAAGATGAAATCATCAATATGCTTTTATCAATCGATGGTAATTCTTTAAGGTATCTTAAGAATCCTACCAAGGAGCAGATAGAGATTGCTGTTCAGAAAAATCCAACAGCTATCAAATATGCGTCTGGAGATGAATTCAATGAGAAGTTGATGCATGAGTTACTGGACAAACCGTACGACTATGACCATATCGCAAATGCAATTGTCGATATGAAAATAAACGATTTCGAAAAAGAAAATCTGCTTAGATATTTTATCAACAAAAATATCAAAAATAATATAGGAGCAATAACCGCAATCATTCCAACTTTTGAAAAGTTGCATCTTAGCACACAACTGAGTTTATGGAAATACATCATAGCAAAAGATAACGGCAATAATTCCGATCTGGTACATATAATATATTTACATGGGGATTTGAGAGCTAACGTTATTAACTTTGCTCTGAAAGTTTCAATTGATTATTTGGAATCATGCGAGCCAATGTTTTGGACTCGCGAATTGACGGAAGTATTCATAAAGAAATATCCTCATAGAGTAACATATGCTATTACATCTTCATATTCAGAAGCAAATGCTTCGGAGTTATGTAAGTTTGCATTGGATAATTGTGGAAATGCATTTGATGCAGATAGAGTAATAAACGGTTTGGTGGAGTTTTTACACAATACCACAGAAGCTTACATAGAACTATTAGAAAGCAAAAATTGGCATTATGTCATTGATCGTTATTGGGGACGCTTTAGAAATATACCAGAACTGGTTGATTATATTATCAACAAATTTACGATCGAAACATTATGTGACAATTGCGACAGTGAAGCTTTAGAAATGATATTCAATAAGCTTCCATATTTCAAACGTCATTCTTGTTTAAAAAGAATGAAAACTTATTTAAGAGAAAAGGATGAGAAAAATGAACAAAAGACAGATTAAGAAATTCTGTAAGAAAGGCGGAAGATTCCACTTTGATAAAGCCATATCAAGAATGTCTAAGAAAATGATGTATCCGTTTGTGGCGAATACATACGGACATATGATATCTTGGTGTAAGATGGGAACATGCATCACGTGTGATCATTGCACAGACGTAACCGTTGATTGGGACGGAACACCGTATATGTGTTATGGATCCAAGATTGGTTGTAGTGGAGCTGACAACTTTACATGCAAACGATATAAGCTTGATCCGGATATTAAGTTCTTCAAATATAAGAAGATAAATGTCAATTCACCAGATTGTGAATTAAAGAGATATATCGATCAAACAATCGAGGAACTTCATGAACATGAGCGTGAGGAAAATGAAGAATTGAGGAACATGGCAATACTCGAAGGTGATGTATTTGCATATCATCCCAGCTCGGAAACTATACAAAAATGGATCGATGGTATTACGGACAATAATGAGGAGGAAAAGTTATGAACACTGTGGAAAACAAAGAAAATAAAATCTGGGTCATCAGAGAATATAATGACTCTGATGAAAACATTTCATACTCGAACGATATTCTTGAATATCTGTATGATATTCGTGATGGCTTAAAAGAAGGAATCGAGAAAAGAATAGAAAATGCACAATCTTTTATAAACAACAATGATACGTATCGTTCATATCGTGCTGATAAATACTATTTTGACAAAGCGACCAATCTCAAAATTCAGAATCTTCCCGATAATCTTAATGTAATAAACGCTTTAATTGATGAGGTCAATGGAAGCGATGACAAGATGTACGCCGTTGTTTGGGATAAATCTGATCAGCATCGTAATGTTATCGAGAATCCAAGACTGAGAAGAGTTCTGAAAACATATTGCTCAGTGTATGACATAAGGTTTGATAGGAAGAATTTATTTCATCTTGGCGAAGTTCACCAAGCCAATGCTATTAGCATAACCGATAATGGTGAAGCTTTAACATTCATGACCGATTACCATTTATGCGAGCATCTCGATGCCAGAGGCACAATAACAGATCCAATATTCGGAATATTTGAAAATTCTGAATCATCGGTTCAATATATAGAAAAACAATTAAAACACATATATGTTCATGAAATAGATGAAGACATGGATAGAGCCAACTCCATCATGAAGAAGATAAATGAGGAAGTTCTTCGTTGCAAAGATTGCGGAGATTATTTTCTGCTTTCCAAATCCCATCGTGAATACTATCTTGGAAGAGGGTTGTCCGTTCCCAAAAGATGTAGCTCATGCAGACTCTCAAGACACGAACGAAAGGCCAAAGAAGAAGTAAGTAAAATCTGGAAGGAAGTAAAAGATGAATAAATGAAAAAGTTATTGGAGCCCCATAAAGGGGCTCCATTCTTTTTTTTAATGATAACCGTTAGAACGAATACAATGTCCATATACTTTCAGTATGTGAATATCCGGAGTAGTTCCTTGTGTAGGCGTTGATGAATTTGCTGGGAATTCCCAATATGATGTGCATTTTCCAAAATTCATTGTTATCGTTCCATTTGAATCAGAAATGTTGACCAATCCGGATGTAATACAAAGACTTCCTCCTATTTGAGTAGGATGACCTCCCCATATTAACTGATAACTTTGATATCCAGTAATTGCGGACACGTGAATAGTTGTTCTCGCTGTAATGTCTGCACCAATACATAGCAACACGGTAAAATATGAAAAACGCGGCAAATATCCCGAAAATGACACGGAACTTGAATATTCTGATATATCGCCATATGATCCCAAAGTTGTATCGTCGGCTGTATTAGTTTCATATCCGGTATAGCATAGAACATCTGTTCCCATAATACCTTCTACATCATTCAAAGATACCGCAACATTTCTAATTTTATAGCTATCGGTTTTTATTTCATGTGTGTATATATTGAATTCATTATTTAATATATAACCACCCGTCTGCAATTTACTCATTTTAGATGTTAAGAAACCGGATCCGGCAGTATATGAAGCCGAGCCATGACCTGATTGATCATATATCGTCATGGTAAATATTTCTTTAACCGTTCTGGTATGTTCTTCAACAACGTTGAAAGTATATCCTTCATATCTGTATAACTGCTTATACCACAATTCAATTTTGCAACTTGTATTTGCGGTATTTGTGTACACCATAACAAAATTTCTCGGGTCTATTTGATCACCTGAGAAAAGCCATTCGAATTCACCATCGCTAAATATTCTTGTTGAACTTGTACGAACATGCATTGTCAACACACCTATTTTTCTTGGTACAGATGTGGCAGACGAATTGAATCCCGATGATACTAAAAATGTTGCGACATAGTCATAGTTTGTAGATGTAATAGTGACTTCCGCAAACTTGTGCCATGCATATGATGCAAAGTCGCTGGTTGAATCTGTTATAAGAGCCTTTCTATTGACGGCTATTGTTGCGGTTACAGCGGGTATCGTTATAGTCCGAGCAGAAGATGTTGAAGCAGGAACCAAATCTATATAATTTGAGCTTTGTGAATATAGACGAATTGTTCCTCGCTTATTTCCTTCTGTACCAGAAGCAGTACCATTTCCAAGTACGAGTCTTGCAAGTCCCGGTGCAGATGTAGTTCCTTCAAGTGTTGAATATCTAAAACCATTATTATTGTATAGAGCGTGTGCTCCGGTTGATGGTGTTCCACCGAATAATGGCAATGCATACAAAGATGCTTCAGTAGAAGGATTGTACAAATTCGCTCTAACTAATACGTCTGTAGCGTTTCCATATATCAGCCATCCTTCAAGTTTGTAACTGTACACACCGTGATTTACACCACTGGTACCAACGCCGAATCCAATTCTAACATCAGTATCGGTTCTCTCCGCATAGTAATACGTATCTCCTGATGCTTTAGTAAGCTCAGATGTATTTGATAAATTTAGAGAATCAATATATGCTGTGTTCCAATAATATGAACTTGTTCCAATGGAACCGGTCTTCGTTGTACCCGGGTAGAAAGCTGAATCAGTATCCAATACAACGGGCTTTCTGTCCGCAACGGCATTGCAATTCGTTAAGAAATATATGTCATTATCGGATGAAAGTATAAGTTGCTCTGAAGAACCCTGAAAAGATGTACCTAAGGTTCCGCCAACATCCAATCTTTCAGGATTTTCCACTGTCTGATCATCTGCTATTAAATTGGACAGAGTTGTCGCTGACTCACCTGAACCTACGATTGTCAATCCGCCACCACAAATCTCCACCAACATACCATTGTCAGATCCAAGTTTTCCTGAATATGTTCTGAGAGCATATCTTGAATATGAATATTTTGTACCTGTGTTTTGTTCGGCATATGATTTCAAATATATTCCATAACGAGCCAATTGCACACCAGTTCCATCTATGTAACTCGATGTCGAAAAAGCCGATGCATATAGATATCCAATATCCGGTTTTGAAAACATTAAGTTTGAAACATATCCTCGGCCTGTTACAGTGGTATTTAATGCACTTCTGTCAGTTGTGGCAGTTGTACCCATAACGATCGGTCTGTAGCTACTTGTGGCGGTATTTGATTGTAACAAATTCTCATCCGTCGTTGAGTATACTTTTCTGGTAGCCTCGGTTCCGCCAGTTATTTCCGAATCAGCAGTTTGAACATCTAACCAAGTCCAAGACATGCGATCAGTAAAGTATTTACCAACATCAAATTCAGTAACGGCAATTGCTTCATAACCATCTTTCTTTTCGATATATAAATCCCATGTTCCCGCGGCAGTTTTTATCATATATGCTCTTGGATATACACTGACCCAAACATCTGCTTCATCTGATGATATCATAAATTTGCCAAGGGGTGGATCTGTTGAGTTAGCACTGGAAAATTGAATATGCAGTCGATATGTTAATAAATTTCCTCTTTGAGAAATAGTCAACATAATTGGAGTATTGTCATATGTGTTAAGATGTTTCATCGTTGCTATCTTTACCCATCCAGCAACTCCACCAGTTCCTGCAGCGGTATGAACATAATAACTGGAACTCGTAATATGACCCTGCGCATCATATTTAAATCTCGACTTGTCAAATGTCGTTTCTGCTGTAACGGAATTGGAATGAGTAATGTTAACTCCAATGTCATATGTGAGTGCTGTATCACCGGTTCCAAGCGTTCTTGTTGTATTAGTAACTGTAATTCCATCACTGCCGGTAATATTATCGGGGATTACCAATGCTTTGAAATCACTCCAAGATGTTGCATCCGTTCCGCCATCATCATTTTGTCGGAACATAACTCCACCTGAACCATTTCCAACAATTTGCCATTTGTCGGCACTATACCCAACTTGAATGCCAGCCCAATCGTATGTGCCACCAAACAGACTATTTCCAGAAAAGAAAAATGAACCCGCCATTTTATCTATGCCATTATCGTCTGTACTTCCGGCAACAACAGTGACAGTCTTCAAATCTTTGTAATAAAGATTATTTATATATCCTCTGTCGAAAGTCCATGTCGAAGTTCCCAATGATGAAGCATTTCCATCAGTAGTGTCGGTGTTTGCTGCATATGGAATAAGTCCAAGTTTGGTTGTTCTAATCCATGAGTTAGTACCTTTATCTGTACCATCGGGCCATGCCATACCATAATAATTTCCAATCTTGACAGCTCCCAGATAGTCGTCATGCGTATGTGATGACAAAGAAAAAGTATTACCTTTGCTGAATGTTATTTTTCTATTGTTACCATCATTTGTGATTGATGCCGATGTAATCGCATTTCCTGAACCAGAAGTTTCAATTGTGATTAAACTTTTTAAGGTGTTCCATAATGCGGATAACGGTCTTCGATGATATGTTGTTGTCGTTGTTCCACCTGCAGCATATTGTGAGACATAATAATCATCCAATGTTGGATTAGCGCTTCCAGTTGTGAGTAAATTAATAGCCGCATTCATACCCGCGGTTGTATTTGGTACATAATCCAATGCCGGTATATCGCCTTTTACAACGTTTGAAGTTCCCGTTATGTGACCTTGTGCATCATATGTTATTTTCTTGAATACTGCTGACGTTACAGCCGTAACAGAGTTCGAATGATTGAAAGTCGTACCGGATAAAGATAAACCAGAACCTGCTGAGTATGTTGTATTGTTATCAGGAATCGTAATCGTTTGTGCAGTACCTGAAGAAGGAGTTAAAGTAATCTTATGCCCATCTGTAGCATCTTGTGTCAGTGTATAAGTTGTATTGGTATTCGTTGGAGCATAAATGTCTTGTGATGTACCGTTTATCTTAATTGATCCAACTTTTGTTCCGGATGTCAATGTTTGTGTAAAGGAAGTTGTTCCTGTATTTAATATAGTGCCACCCGTTGTTGGTAATGAGTGAGTAACAGCGGATGATGTGGCACTACCTTTTATCGTGTGATAAGAAGTACCTGATGAATACAGAACAATTTGTCCTTCTTCATTATTAGCAGCGCCGGATGCCGTAGCGTTTCCCAATACAATTCGAGAATTGCCGATAGCCGAAGTTGTACCAACCGTGTGTCCAAATGAAAACGAATTCATTATATTGACACCACTATTACCTGCCGCTGAAACAAATGTTGGTAGATATGTAGCCGCAGCTGTCGATTGTGCCAATAATGTCGATGTCACTTTGGTATCGGTATTGGAATCAGCTGCCCAATATGTCGTGGTACCATTACTTTTTAAAATCTGTCCATTTGTACCAGGACCATATGCGGTTCCGCCAGATGAAGTTGGTGCCTTTATTATTGTCACCTGTAATGTATCGGTTAAAGTAGTATCAGTGACTCGAAGATTTCCTGATACAATCGTATCCCTTAATTGTGCCATCTAATACCTCCTTAGAATTCTATAAACTGATATGACTGAATATTTCCAGTCTTATGAATTTTACATATGTCATTTATCTCAAACATGCTGGAATGATTGGTCACATATATTGGATCCGTTGATGCTGGGACCCAAGGTGTCGGAACCGAGCCTTGTTCTATCTTGAAATTGGCAACAGTAATAGCGCCTTGACCTGACGCTATAGTTCGACCCGAATCATCCATAAAACATCGATAAACTGTTTCGTCTCCAATTGTATAAGCAGTTTGTGTTCCATATGTCATGGTAAATGTCATACAACATAAACCGTTATGATTTAATTGCAATATACCCATCGACGTATTGCTTTGGGTAAATAAAGGAAAATTATAATAACTTCCAGACAGAAGTCCGCTTACCTGACAACTTATGGTGTATTGTTCATTCTGAACAAGTTTCTCTTTTAGAAATAATCCAAAATATGTATCGGCAGACTCTGCAGCAGGAATTATAATTCCATAATCACCATAGTAATTGGTTCTACCACTGGTCGCTGTTGAACCCGGTGCTCCATGCCCTGGAGAAACATATCGACTTAACAGATTTGGGTTAGCATAGCTTGTGGCTGTAACAATACCCTGTTTAGAAATATTTGCCATATTAACCCTCCTTCATTTCATATCCCAACATGGAACCGTTCTTGGATATACTGGCAGATACTTCGTATAATCGTTTAATGTCATCTGCTGATAAAGCTGTTGCATATGCACGGAAGTCAGATAGCTGTCCTTTAAAATAAGAGGAATAACCTCCGGAAACATGACGATTGCCTATATTCAGAGTATCCTGATCACCGACCCAATAGTTCGAACCACTTGGTGTTACCAATACACCATTGACATATACATCACGCGTATTGGCCCCAGTTTTAACCACAACAATGTGATTCCATTGATTTGCAGTATAAGATGTTGCCGTTATGTCGATTCTTGAGCCAGACCCACCATTTGATGTACCAACATACGTTATTAATTGATTTGAAGACCATCCTATTGCAAGACCGGTCTTTTTATCATGTACTGCCATATGGTAACCCGATGACGATACCCATGATGTTTTAATCCAGATGCTAATCGTTTGTGTTTCGAGAGGTAATGGATCTGCCTCAATATATGCAGTGGATCCATCAAACACAGCTGAATTACTATATCGACCAGACGTTGTGGACATCGTTATGTTTCCATTTTTGATTCCGTGATTTTTATACCCGGAACTATCAATGATTCTGTCATCGTTAAAGAAATTATCAACTAATTTATTTCCTGCTATATAACATTTTCCGTATGTACTCCAACGAATATATCTCGCGGCTCTGAGTCTTGTTGATGAAGATGGTTTAAAGCTGGCAGTTTTAAACACCCAATCAGTTATTGATGTAGCTGGAATGCCACTCCATGGATAGAAATATGTACTGCCTTGCGTCGATTGACATATGGCTGTGCCAGCAGGTCTATCTTGTCCAGTAAAAGCGGAGTTCAGGGTTATTGTGTTATTTGTTTTATCAATATGGCTTTTATCACTGTACGTTCCAAATTGTGGTGCATCTTGCGTATAAAATAGATCTGGATAAACTTCACCAAGAGAATTCTTATAACCAAATATAGCGGCATAAAAATAATAGTTACTCGAAGAAGTACTCCATTGACTCAGGTCTGTTGCATAGATAATTTTATCACCTTTGTGGAGAGGTTCTCGTAATGTTGTCACCGTTGATGCATTGAAACCCGCTTGACTTTTGTGATAATCAATGAATTTCTTATCAATATCATATGGCCAAATGCTCGGGTATGTATTACCCGTTTGATTCGCCATAGCTTTAACATAACCACTGATTGTATATGTATGGTTTTGTGATATCGGGATATATTCTTTTGTCATATTACCACTATAAAAACTTGATTTTATTTCCGGATGTCCTGAAGGTATTTCAGTGGTTGAAATATTTGTAGTATTTGTCCAGTTCTCCGAACCAAGTTCACCGAATCCATTTATAATAAGATTATCCGATGATTGAGCATCATCCAATTTATAGTGACAAACCAATCCCTTAGCAAGTTCTTTTATTTCAGCAACAGATAAAGCATGATCATAAAAACGAACGTCATTTAAATATCCATTTAATGGATTACCGCTAACTGTTGATGCAGAGTTTTGACAAACTCCTATCGCATATTTCGAAGTATTTACAATTGTAGGTGTTCCTGTCGTTGTTGTTGAATTATCAAGAACACCATCGATATATAAGTATTTACCAATACCTTTCTTTCGAACAACACAAACATGATACCATCTGTTTGCAGCAATTCTAATTGTTGGGTTTACAGTCCACCTGACACCATCATCAATCAACCATTGACTTCCATAATAGAATACTGTAATACCTTTTTCAGCAGCAGATGTTCTACAAGAGAACAATGTTTGACCAACGGTTGTTGCATTTAATTTCATCCAACATGCAAAAGACCATTCATTTGTAGCATTGGTTATAAAACTATGTGTACCCATAAGATATGCTGAATTGGCAAAAGAATAGCAACCGCCAATCTTGCCGTTGGTGTTTAAAGTGACACCAGACTCGGTTACATTACTCGAATGGCATCCATAATTTAACGAATTTTTTGTAAGTGGCAACCATATCTGAAGGCTCATTTAATCTCACCTCTATTACATTTATTATGTGAACACAAAGTCCAATGTCTCTGTTGTTGAATTATATTCCATTGTACAAGAACCGCCACCAACTCGAACTTTCTTGGTAGTAAGAACACCACTTGTCGTGAATACTTCATTATCCGAGTATGTTTGTGGATTTGCAGCTTGAGAAGTTGCTCCTATCAAATATATCTTTGATGATGTATCGGTTGAACCAGCTGTATTCTTTGTGTCGGGCGGCGTTGCCCAACTACCAGCATTATTAAGATATGTGGTTGTGGATGATCCAAGCTGGGGTCCGTTTGTAATTGTATTTGCTCCATTCCATTTTGTAAGATATCCCGAGGTGCCGCTGCCTGTTACATTATTTGATGGAACCGGGTTTGCTGGTATTTTTCCACTTGTTACGGATATACCAGTTACATGTCCCTTTCCATCTGTATTAAGAGTCACACCTTTGACAACATCAATACTCCAAGCTGCGGTAGCACCCGATGCACTTGCGGATTTGTCTTCACCAGAAGCAGTAGCTGGAGCATAATGGTTCGCAGATGATGTCACTTTGGTATCAGTATTTGGATTTGCCACCCACTTTGCAGTACCGCTGGAATTCCATCCTAAGAATTGTCCAGATGAACCGCCAGTAGGAACTAATGCTTCATACCACTTGGAAATCTTTCCCAATGATATTGCTATATTTTCATTTGATGTGAGATTTGATCTTGTATTAGCTTGCGTAAATTCAACATCAAGTTGGACATCATCAAATTCTTCCAATCTTGGCATTATTAAATTTCTCCTTTCGTCTTATAATAGTTAAGATGCTTATGGTGGCGTTTTTATAAATTCAACATCTTATATGTATATCATTAATGTGTAAATAAAAGGTTACGATATCATACCTAAAAATGATATCAGAAAGGAAAATTCAATTATGAAAATAATCAGAGCCGAATTATCGGAATCAAAAGACGACAAATTTTATGTTTGTCGAGACAGACTCACAGTCACAAAGTTTGGTTTAATGTTCAACATTGAACTGAACGAGGATGACATTTTCCAAACGCACACCATTCTGGATTATGCAAATAAAAAGATTGACGATAAGTCGATCTTTGAAAAAGCCAAAGAAAAATTCAACGAGAGCTTCAATGAAGCTTTAGATGAATTTGTAAAAAGAATAGTTTCCCGGGAATAACCCGGGAAACAAAATAAAACAAGAAGGAGTAAAATATTATGACGAGGAAACACAAAAATTTTATGAAACAGATGGCCATAAAAGCCATCGAGTATTGTGTTGGAGATACTATTTACAGTAGTATCTACAAAACAGAAGACTGGGTGATTGCCCAGCTTGTTGAGGCAATAAAGAATGCATCAACAACTTCAATTACCATCACCAAAAACGATCTTGCATTTAATGCAAAGCATCGTATCGTATCAATAACGAAAGAGAAATATTTGACGATACCCGATACATCAAAAGTCAGAAGCTGGAGAATCATTATATTCAGGGGAACTCCAATACTCATAACATTCCCCGAATCAAAAAGATTCCAACCAAAAGAAAAGGAATCATTCCCTATAAAAAGAACCATATATGGATTTCGAAATCAGCTCCTCCATGGTGGTGATTTTGATGGTGATCTTGATGAAAGGGTGAGTAGTACATATCAACTTGTTGACACATATAAAAAGAGCTGTGATGAAGTCTTGTCATTCGTGACAATAAACACAAAGCAACACAAAAAGAATCTCGAAAGATTCTATGGTATGATTGAAAAGAAGGCTGATAAAGAAGAAAAAGAATTAAATAAATCAAAATACTTAAACCTCACAGGATACAGCTCGGTCATCATAAGAAAGCGGTACATGGATACTGTTTTCATGAATCCGGAAACCAAAAATGAAATTTCCAATAGTATCAAATCTTTCGTAAATAGAAAGGATTGGTATATTGAAAATTTCGTACCATATCACTATGGTATTTTGTTATATGGACCTCCTGGAACAGGGAAGTCCACACTCATAAGAGCAATCATTTCTGAGTATTCAGAATCTGTTGAAAAACAGGTGAATATTCAGTACCTCCGGAGTATCAGAGATATCAATGATGTTCGTCAAGAGACGTATGAACTGGAACTGTCTCCAAAGATAATCATTGTAGAGGATATCGATGCTTCCGTTCTGAAAAGACGCACCGATGAGAACGAGAATGAAAAACAACTCGTTGTTGATGGTGATATGCCAATCCGGCGATATGACGAAAAAATATCACTGTCAGATATCTTGAATACTATGGATGGTGTTTCTAACTTGGAAAACGTCATTTATATATTCACAACGAATCACATAGAGCATCTTGATCCTGCTCTGATTCGTCCCGGAAGAATTGATAAACTCATCAAAGTCGATCTCCCGGGAAGAGATGAATATGACCAGTTCATGTTCTATCACTTCAAGAAGCATATCCCAGATGATTTTGTAGTGAAGAGCCATAAACTGATTGCTGAACTCCAGAATGAAATCGTATGTGAGAAATCATATGAGGAAGTTCTGGAAATACTTGGAAAGGAAGATTGAGATGAAAATTCAGTTAAAAGACTACACCATGGAAATCCCGGAAGAATATGAAAAGTTTATAACAACCGATGACATTGATTGGTGTTGGAATAGAATTATTGTCATGACGGCAACAATCGTATGTGATGGCAGGGGGTCTAAATATCAGATGGTCAAAAACATTTGGGACCTCGTCACAAAAGATCTCATCGGTGATGAAGATGCCACCTTGGTTGATTGTACAAAGGGATTCAAATCATGGTTTCTCATTCGCAAAGAAATTAAGCTGTCATCGGTCTTTCGTAGGGCCATGAAGGACTGGTACACCGCAAGGTTTGCCAATAAAGAGCCTTCCATTGAGTTATATAATGAGCTCGTCAATGGATTAAGATTAATCCATTATAATATAAAGAACCTTGATGACAGGTTCAATCACCGATTCGACAATTGGGCATGGGGTACAAACGGTACCCCTATTTGCATTGATTTCGACGGAGATGAACTCGATACAACAGCACTTGAGAAAGGCGATGGTGAAACATGAACGAGAATGAGCAATATGCCTATGGTAAGGTGGTTGATGATCTAACCGTTGAAGAGTTAATAGAGTATGACAATAACAATGTTCATATTCTATTAGTCAGAAATAAAGTTTCTGACGAAGTACGAGAGGTTGCAAAGGGTACATTCGTATTTATTTATGACGGATTAGATGATGAAAAGATTCAGCAAGTACTTTCCATGCTGAGAAATAAAAAAGGAGATGACACTAATGAAACTTAAAGAGTTATTGGATATCATGCGTTCTGCAAGAGAGGAAAATACAATATTCACTATTGTTGATTATGAAATCTACAACTATTTGGACGGTTCGGAAAAGGAAACTATATGCTCATTCTGTTCTGATTTCAAACCTAAATGTTTCCTTAATGATTCTATTTTAGAAGCCGAAGTAATAGCGATGGGTATGAAGTCTGAAACTGAAATGGTTTTCAAACTGGCTCACGATTGGAACGAAGAAAAAGAAGAGCAAATCACAGATGTCAAAATCCCATCAAGGATTCTTGAGGTTTCAATCGCTAAGAATGAACTCGGCTTGGCCGATGTTCTGATAAAAGATTTGAAAGAAAATGAGATGCTCGACATTATTCAGTATCTTTGTGAATATACCGGAACAGAAGCTATCTTTGATAAAGATGGTAAGTGGAGTATTCCATTGACAAATGATGAGGAGAATGAAGGAGGTAATGATAATGCCGAAGAATGAGATTTATCGTCTTCTTGAAATGACTGCACAGGATTGGGTTCAGAATTCTAATGACGTTCCATTCGAAGTTAAAAGTGACTTCGTGTTTTTTGCAGGTTATTTGGAAAGGACTCTTTCTAATAGATATGAGTATGAAACCGAGTGGGACAGACGGAAGGATGCCTTTATAAGAATCTTCGACGATTATCCCATTGACAAAACTCACAGGAAAATAGAACTTCGTGTTTCTTTCCATAAAAGATTCGTTCAAGTTGGTTATGATGGTCGGATGATATGCAATATGTATATCTCAGATGCAAAAGCCCCAATAGTCGCATTTCGCTCAATTCCGACTACATGTTATGAAGCTCGCAGAATACAAGATGCTTTCAGTCAGCTTTTCCGAAACATATTTAAACAGGAGGCAACATAATGACCGGATTTTTTAAAATCAAGGCACTCAGTGATTATAACATAATCACACATGAGTTCGAAAGTAAACATGATTTGATTATTAATGTTGACGCTATTGCGGCAATTGAATCATACGTTAATACCAAGATGGATCCTGACTTTAATAAGGATAAATATCTTGGTATTAGAATCATAGGTTCTAATGACGTCTATGTTATAGACGGTTATTTGTATGATCTCGATTGGATACTGAAAGAATGTAAAAATGCACAGCGTCAGAATCTCAAAGATGCTTTGGGATTCAAGCATTGTGCTCGTGCCAACTATGAAGACGTATATGACTTATTAAGAGCCATTGCAAGGGAATAACAAGGAGGAAAATAAAAATGAATAAGTACTTAGTAACAATCGATCAGGACGATATTGATGATATCGCAGTTGAAATGGACGATCCTGGTTATGACGGTCCAGAAACTAACATCGAGGATCCCGAAGGAGTCTATCATATCACAGCGGAATCCGAAGAGTCTGCTGTAGAGACTGCCAAGTGGTTGGACTCACTTGGCAATCCCGAGTATTCCGATGTCAGTGAAGCTGAATATATGTGAAAGGAAGGTGAAGAAGAATGAATTCAGACGAGTTTTTCAAAGTTGGAAAAGAAGTCGTTAAACAACTTGCAGAATCAACTCTTTGTCCAACAGACAACATTAAATTTTCATTGGATGATGTGTACATGGTATTGTACGCTTATGTATTAGGAAACATGAAAGCTACATTCAGTACAAATTTATCCGACGGAAAATATTACGAAGTCACATATAATTCAGCATCCAATGAGTTATATGTTGACCAGTATGTCAAGCTCCAACAGAAAATCTATCAACCGAAAGTGAAAATGGCTTCCGAATATGGTGAATCATGTAAATCACCATATCAGAAATTTCTCGAGTCTATCGATGAAGAACCTCTTGCTCCGATGAGAAAAATCGAAGAGGGATTCAATATCGATAAAGATGAATAAAGATTATATGGGCTCCCGTACGGGAGCCCATATCTTTCTTTTTTTTGATATCATTCCTTATTCTTCAGCGGGTTCATCGCCGTCTATGAAACTTGTGATATCATCGATCACTGTGTTGATAACTTCAAATACAGTTGTACGAATGGTACGAGGAATTGAATGATAATGCTCTTCATATACAGCGTCAACATTTATGGTCAAATCCGCAATACGAACATTTCCTGATGTAGACTGATAATCCACATTGACATTGATAGTTGAATTATCACTGTCATTACATGTGACAAAGACTGTCAGATTGTCAGCTGATGCAGTATACTGATTATCCATTGCTTCCATAGCAGTCGTTGCAAGAGTAGTTTCAACTGCTGATACAGCAATGTCAAACATACCATTGTACTTACGTGCTTTTGAAATCTGTCTTTCCATTCTTTCTTCTATAGATGGTCTCATATTCTTGTACCTCCTTCTTTATATATTATATCAATCATTCATTAATTCCTTATATGAAATTCCATCTGTCAGACCGGGAGATTTGTCCGAATCCAATGGTTCGTATTTAGAATCTTTAAATGATGGATATTTAAATTCAAGCATTGCAAAGTTAGCAATATCTATAAGGTATTCAGTATTGTGAGTTTCCTCATATAGCTCAAGCCTTTTGCGAATACTCTTATAAGCCTGGGCAAGTTCTGGATAAGTCTTTGAAGAATATCCATATTTATAAAAAGATAACTCTATTGAGTTTTTCATTTTTGTGACAAACTCTTCTGAGAAATCTCTTTTTAATATTTCTTCTCTTGATGGATTATTCATTTTCTTCTATCCCATGCTTAACTCTGTCTTTTTCTTCAGCACGTTTACCATCATTGAATCTTTCGAGAGTACCAACCAAATATCCTGTGATACGACGGATTCTGTTGAATGGGATTGAATGTTTATGGGTTTCGATTTTAACATCTTCCCCATCAAACTCGAGAATGATTTCATCAATTATATCATTCGGATATTTCTCTTTGATGTAATTTTTGTATGCTGCGATTTCCTCTTCGGGAATTGTGGAGATATCTCCGTTCTTAAGTGTTACTTTCATCTTCTTATCAGCTCCTCTTCATATGGAAGTATTTTCATTCCAAGTGGTTTAAATTCATCAAATGCTTTCTTCAACATGCTTGAAATATAGATACTTGTATCATATATGTTATCAGCATTTTTGAAAATGTTATATTCTTCATTATTAATAAGCCCCGTCGAATTAAATATTTGAATTCTTGATGGTATTATTAATACATAGGGTTTTGAAATCTCATCAATTTCATCAATGATTTCAACATCAATTTTCAGAACATCACGAAGACCAACGTTGTTCATTACATAAAAAAGCTTTTCGGAGAACAACGGAAATGCTCCTTCGTAAAAGAAATCTGGAAATATATCACCTCCTGCGTCATCACGAGTAATAATTTTTCGAGGACGTGTGTCATTTATTTTTTCAAAATCCGAATTCATCGCTGGTAACAATATATCCGGAAATGGATTCGTTGGTAATTCTACAAACTCATTGCCGTTACCATCACCACCCATCTTATCATAAAATATTTTATAAATCATTATGAATTCCTCCTTTTATAAAAAATAATTATAGAAATGTCAGCTTCAAAATTAATTATGGAACGTATATATGTATATCATTAAGATGTAATGGGATAACAATATTATTCCCATAATTTATAATCAGAAAGGCGTGTGATTTGCGTGGAAGAAAAAATCAAATTTTCGGGTCGTTCTGCAGAGGTTCTTTATATGGCCGAACTTCTGGCGGCGGCTCCATCAGATCGTTTCGGTTCGTACATAAGGGAGCTTTATGCAATGATCCCTTCAGGATGTAGGATTGATACTATCCTTGAGTACAATATTCTGTGTGCATTGGAGGAAGTTTTTAAAGCCATCGGGAAAGATGTGCCCGATGAGTTTCCTTCATATGTATCGATCGATCATGATAAAAACTTTTATAAGGAAATAACAAAAGACCTAATATTTTCAATAGAAAATATAGCAACATTCTACAAAATTCCTGAAAAGAGCTTTTTGAAAACGCTTCGGGATTGGTTGGTCGATCATCCCCAGTTCATTTATCGCAGAAAGGAGATATAATAATGAAAGTCAGAGGCACTACAGAAAAAGACTGCAGAAAATGTAGAGAAAAATTATGGCTGGAGATACAGTATGATGTATTTTCGAACTGCATTGATTCAGCCGCTATATCAGCTGCAGTAATGTCAATCGGGGCATTATCTGGAATGGGATTCACTGATGAACAGTTAAAAGAATTCTTTGACAGATATGTTATGATTTCTTCAATGTCACAGGTTTTTGGCAAAGACGTCAGAGAAGAAGATGTAAAGAAAATGTACGAGGAAAGACTCGGTATTGATTTCAATAAAATCGAATGTCATTATGAAACCAAAGCGAGTTTCATGAAACGTGTAAAGAAGGAGATAAAGGAAAATGGAAAACATAATTGATATTATCAATGACAACAATAACATTCCAAAACTCACAGATTACAAAATAATCTATGAAGGAAAAGCTCTCCCAAAGAAGATAAAGCATCCTATCATAGAAATATATGAAGAAGATTTCTCAATATTTGGAATTGAGAAATATGAGAGATTCATTCCCGGAAACAATGTTATTGATTTCGATAAAATCTATCGAGAGGATAGCAAATGTACATTCACGGAGTTAAAATGTTTCGCATTAGCATATATCGAGAATTTCAAAAGTCATGCGATTTGTTCCAATGAGTTATTCGTTGAGCCCATTGTGAATAATGTCAACGATACTAAAACTTTAGATGTATCAATATTCTTTAAACCAACTTATCCATCCGCATATGCTGATATTTTGTTAATCGTTGAGAAAATGGATTTTAGCTAAGCTAATAAGGGGAGGTTTTAAAAATATGATATCTGTAGATGCGGCTTTGAAATTACGTAGAGAATACGTAAATAATGTCAATGATAGTATTGATATTTTCATTGGAATATTGGCTGCTACTTTATATGATTCTCATATCATATGTAAGAAAACCAATAAAACATCAGATGGAACCATATGTTTCAAACCATTATCAAAAATTCGCAAGTACATCAGAAGTATAGAAGTCAGACAGTCATCAGCTTTTGAAATTTATAATATATTGGATCGCCATGTATTTAATCACCGTGTAATGAATGGCGAGACGAACTATGGAAGCGTATATAAAGATAAATACGCAAAACCTTTCCAAACATATTCAAACATGATCTATTTGACTATTGAAATCAAATGTGTCGCATATTCTGATTCAAGAAAATATGTTATTCCGTTTGGATTGTATCAGCATAAAGTTGATAAGTTAAGTTCCCCTGATATTGTTGATTATCAGGGAATATTTATTCCAATCGCCGCAGAAGTAAATATGCCGCAATATCTTGATTCTTATCACAAGACTCTCTTTCTTGAAAAGATATTGAATTCAATAAATAATACTCTTAAAGAGTATGGAAACCTGAAAAAATATAGGATACGAGACTAAGACCAAAGAAGGTCAAAACAGGAGGTTTTAAAAATTATGAACACCAAATATTTATTATATGCAGAAGGAAATGATTCTATAGAGGTTTTGAATCAGTTTCCGAATGATTTCTTAATGACGGCTCAGCGTTTACTCTCTGAACCATTGATTCCTATACCAGTCTCCCCAAATTACGGAGATCTGGAACATTCCACAAGTGTGGAATATGGTCCGCAAATGGATGACTGTGTATTCATAGGAGTTGCCATTCCAAGAAAAGACAAATCAATGTGGACAACATTCGCACACTTAGTTGCAGAAGGAATGCTCTGTATGGGAAAACCGATTCTGAAATTCCATTACGATGAAGAAAAATTTTATGTCTTCATGTGCCAGCACGAAGAAGCAACGCAAGTAGTTTTAGAACAATTGATATTTGAGTATTTTGATGAGCATCCTCGGTTTGATCCTATTTCCGGAAAATTCAGCAATATCGTCGATGAAGATGTGATTAACACATGGGAACTACTGCATGATTATATCAACCATATTTACAGTAGTAAACTGTCCGAGGAACCATCAGATTTCAGACACAAATATGTCCGCTGGACATTACTAACACCAACAGAAACAAATCAGAATACATCAATAGATTCACTTATTACCATATTCGCAAAAATGAATGGATATAAGTATGGCCAATACAGTGATAGCCATTCACGATTGTACGGTATTGGTGAACTGGAACTTCCTCATGATGAAATTCAAAATCTTGATGATCATCTGGAAAAGTATATGATATCCACAATGGAGCAAATAGAAGAACGGGAACATATCAACCTATTTGCATCTAAAGGTTCTATGATGGGATTCATCTGGTTTTGTTCTAAGTCTGAAAATAATCCCTTTGGTTATACGGAAGAAGAATCTGAACATATGGTGAATGCTATAAGGAATTTAGCAGATTCATCAGATTTCAAATTTCCTACGACGGTGACTACCATAACAAAATCGCCGAAAAAAGACCCCGACAGACCAAAGATGGTTTATGCATGCGGAACGACAGTATCATCGGTGGATAGAAGCTTGTCTGACGGAATGGAATCTCTTGCCGAAAGAATCTATGACCACATCAATGAAGAGGAGTAATAAAATGATAACAGGTGACAAAAGAGTCATGGATTTTATCCATAATTTCACAACACTTTTCAGATCGCTACAGCCGAATGAAACAGAAGTGATAGCAGATGTGTTCTCACACGGATACTGTTACTATTTCGCACATATGCTGAAAGAAGCATTTGGATGCGGAGAAATCTATATGACTGCCGATGATCGACACATCGTATGGATGTACAAAAATATTGCATACGACATAAATGGCGTTTATAATGCATATCCAAAATCGGCTAATGATGGTAACTTTTACAATGGGGATTTAATCCCCATTGCAATGTTACCGAATTATATGGAATCTTTCAAGCATGTTATTCCAGGTACGACCAAGAAAGGTATGGCCGAAAGAAGGGCTGTCAAAAAGATAATGGACGTACAGAAAGATATCCGTAATATGAAAAAGATAGATTCTTTTATAGAGAAGGAGATTGAATTAAGATGTATGAACGACCAAGCTTTGAAAGACAACAGGAAGTTCTAAATTCCCCGTTTGATATCAATACACATAAGGAAACTTTCGTTTCATATCTCGAAGTTATTATTGATGAAAACGGGGAAGTTTTCTATGCTGTGCCAAGTCATACTCACAAACTATGTGAAATCTACATGAATAAGGTCGGTATCAGTGATTACGAAAAAGCAAGAAAAGAAATCGTTGAAGCTTCATGGACTGCATCACTCGATATGTGCGAGTATCTTTGTGCAAAGACTGGATGTATCGCAGTATGGTTCCAAGGATATCGAGGAGATCCAAATCAGACACAACTTAACAAACTGAAAACTCTTCGTTTGTCTGGAGTGTATATGGGTCCGGTTCATGATATCAACATTGAAAAGAGAAAGGAACTTGAAAAGTTCATGAAGCAAATACAAGAAAGGTGTGGTAACAAATGACAGATGAACAGAAAATAGTATTTGCTCAGGAAAGATGGATAAAAACATTACGTCATTTTCAAGCTATCAAATATTTGGGTGGTCCGGGTTTCGGATTGAGTATGAAAGATCCCGACAAAGATGAGCGTCCATACATATTTGATGCAATATGCAAAAAGGATCTTTCATTATGGAAAATCTGTACATATCATGAATATCCAGCAAATCGACCAGAGTTGTCTATGTGCTTTCTTTTATTTAAAGAAGATGACTATAAATGTTCAAACCCAAAAAGTTTGAATATACTTGAACTCGATGAAGAGTTTTATACCCGAGCTCGATATGAACAAATTGTATCAGAAAACAGAAAACGATTTCTGGATGTACCTGCTGAGATAACGCCCGAAAATGAAATCCCAGAAACTTTTCGATTCACATTCCAGCAGAAAATAAATGATGATTTATACATCTACAGAATGGATTTTATTCTATTTGATTCAAAAGATTCAGAACTACCTGAGGTACACTCCAGATTGATAACTTTATCCAAAGCGGAAATTCTTGATGGTGTGGAAAATCCAAGAGGATTGCTTGAAGAACAACTTGAAATACTCAGAATACTAAAGAAGGAAGGTATTGTCAATGAAAATTGAAGAAGATTATATGTTAAGCATGGAATCAATCGTCGTTCCGGGGTTAAAAGACGGATCAACCGTAAACATTTTTAGCGTGTATAACAAGAAAGATTCGTATCAGTTAAAAGTCAAAAATGATGGCTTATTTGATATTGAAAATATTAAATCCGTCAGTGGTATAATGTGTGACATTGATGAACACTCTATTTATCCTACAAGAAAATGCGGATGTTCATTATATGAGCCAGATACAATATATGTTAATCCCGAAATACTTAAACGAATAAAAAATTCAAACGACCCAGATTCATCCATCATAATTAAACCTTGCGATTTATCAAAACATAGATATGGATTTATTTATAAATCAACGGGTGACAATACATTGAAATGTTTGAATGTAAATAACCCAAAAACAACCAAATATTTTCCGATGGTGTGGGACGCTGAGTTTATCCCAGAAGGTATCGATTCTGCTATAACAAGAATTGAAGATGGTGTCTGTGGGCGTGGGTTCATAGAGAAGAACGGCTGTATGGTCATTGACCTTGATAATGAGCAAGTAGTAAAAGCCGATATAGAAAAATTTGGATTTGAAAAAATGATTCGAATTAATATGTTGGATATTAAATCATGGGATGATTACAAGTTTGAATACTTTGACCTCGATATTAGTGATACTCTTGATGTGTTAAAATTATTTCCAAAATTCTTTAAATCTGAATCCGATGATTATAAGGCATTGAAGGAATCAATATATAAAGAAGAATTTGAAATAATAGAACTTATTCAAACTCGAAAAAATACCAAGCAAATGATGTTGAGGTATAAGGATGATCCTGATAAGTTAGATGAACTGCGTAAAGAGGCTATGAAACTCAAGTACGAAATAAATTCCAGATTCACAAAGTATGATGATGAATTTATGAAAGCGATGGGGATAAATAAAGATGAATAAACGAATTAAGAAAAAGAAAGGGAAAATCGATAGTTCAAACAGAATATTTCGAAAAGTGTTAGAACAAGTCATTCGATTGAAGTATTCGAATATTCCCCGATTTCAGTACAAACAAATGTATATTACTTGTATGAGAAAGCAAAAGTTTCTCTCGAACAAATTCAACTCACGAAAGGTGGAAGAAGAATAATGAAACCAAAAGCATTCATTTACGGAGAGCGACCTCATAGAGAGCTTTCCATTCATGAAGTTCCATTATGGTCATTCAATGACTGTGATAATGTTCATGAAATCAAGAACCAGAAACAAATGGCTGATGAGATTGTTGCCACACGCGGCTCTCTCAACAATCATCTTATTTATTTACAGGGAGATTATCCCGGTATAATAAATAATGCATCAAAAATTGAGCCTGTTGCAAAGGTGACATCCATAAAATATGACGAGGATACAAAAACATTCATAGCAGATATCACATCAACAAATCAACAGTTCATTGACATGATAGCTGCAACCGAATATTTTCCGAGAGTTCACCCGTGTTATGAAGCCGAAACCAATCACCGATTTGTCGGAGAATTAACAACGGTACGCTCCACTTTCAAGCGTTTGCTTTGTTGGCTCGTTGAACCCATAAAAAATATAACGAAAATGTCCATTGAATATCATCCCGAAGGAAGAACTGATGAATCCGAAAACGGAAATAATGATACGGCGAATAATTCACCACATGCTCCGACAGCAGATGAGATCCCACTCCCAAAGGAAGATGTATATAATACCATTCTCAAAAATATTCAACCCGTCCTTGATGATTCAATCTCAGATGATGGAAAGTATGGTTGGAATTATGGAGAAAGAGCCAATACGTTTTATTGGCGAATTCATAAGCTAAAAACGATGCTCCAAATTGGAGCCTCTTTGGTATTCGACATAGAAAACAAATGCTGGGTATGGCAGCTTCATACTCACAATACATCGAATGTCAATGTGAAGGTTTATGCTGATAAAATCAACATTCGCGATGAAAGCTGTTCAAATTATGATGATTTCTCCTTTGATTTCATGCATAAGATCATAGATGATATAGATAAGCGGCTTGGTGAATATAATCAGAAATATCGGAATGTATCCAAATCAGATACCGATAATGAAAAAGCTGATCGTTGGGAAACTATGAGACATGGAATCAATAAAACTTTAAATTCGTTCTGTGATAAGTTAATATCTAACTCAATCGTCGGTGGGTCATATAAAAGAACGGGTTCTCTCAGAAGAGTAACCCTTGGAGAAAAAACAATCGATATCGCACTTCAATTCGACACGGATCTTGATAGCTGGATCATCTTTATTGGTGACCTAACGCATCCGCGCATAGTCATTAACGACAATGAACATATTGTTGCAGATATCAGTGCGTTCATTCCCGATCCATTATGTTATAGAGATATCCAAACATTGTGCGATATGCTGGGTGTTTGTAGAAACAACAATTGGCAATCTAAAGAAGATACTCGTGAGGAACGGATGAAATCATGTGAAGCATCTGGCGTTGATGAAGAAGCATCTAAACTCATTCCAAAAGAAGAACTTATGAAAATCATTTTCGAAAATGTAAAAGGTATTCTTGAAAATGATTTGTCATATCATGCATATCCATGGGCATGCCCGGATAACTCATGGTCACTCACAGTATATGATGATTCATTTAGATATGTCATTTATGATCGTCAGCATTGTGTATCAAAATCAATCGGATGTAACTTTGATAAAGATCATTGGGAGATTTACACCGACGAAGCTTCTAATGTAAATCTCGTGGTGTATCCAGATGAAGCACAGTGGATGACAGATGATATTTTGTTCAGAAACCCACATAAATATTTCCAAAAAGATGTTTTGGAAAATATCATAAAAGATATCAATACATGGATAAAAACAAAAGCTGTACCGAATAAAGAACTCTCAGCATTTTCACAGTCATTGATCAAAGATGGTAAACGGCCTTCGAAGATAGATTACTATCTTGCAATGGCTGAAGTTGCTTCCACAAGAGGAACTTGTCTTCGTAGAAGATTCGGTTCTGTCATTGTTAAAGATGATAGAATCGTTTCAACGGGATATGTTGGAGCTCCATCTGGTAGACAGAACTGTTGTGATATCGGATACTGTTTCAGAGAAGCAAACAATATCCCACCCGGTACTATGTACGAACGCTGTAGAAGTTCACACTCGGAAATGAATGCAATAATAAATGCATCAAAGGAAGAGATGAAAGATGCTACATTGTATCTCGTCGGAGTTGAACCCGATGGAAAATACACAAAGGCAAACTGCTGTGCAATGTGCAAAAAGGTAATCATCAATTCTGGTATATCAAAAGTTATAGCCAGACAATCAGCAGACGAGTATATTGAAATCGACGTCAATGATTGGAAGAAGGATGATGATTCTCTGAATAGTAATCACAAAGGTTATTAATCAAATAACAATGTGCGCCGGGTATTACCCGGCGCACATACAATTTTAGGAGGATTTGAATGAAAATAGAATTCGAAGGTTCCAACTTCCAAGGTTGTATTGGTAAAGTGATTGTGGATGAATTCAACAAATGTAAAAAGGAATGCGAAATTCAATTAACACAATCACCATGTCCAATAAAGCTCGTCCTTTGTGATGAAGGTACCGCAGTATGGAACGAGATTAAAGATACACTACGTCAGAAGATGTATTATCCTCCCGATCCAGAGAAGATGTATCAAAAACTCCATTTCCTGTTATCAACATATCGATCAAAATCATCTTTCTGTGAGGCGGCATTTGAAGGAGAAGCTACTGAATCAATCTGTGGTGATGTTATCAAAATAACATCTCTTACTATTCGTATATATACCGACAGACTGAACGAATATATCGTCGTTCATTTAGACAGTTTGGACACCGTGATAGAATCAATTAAACTTTCGATTCGACATGAGTTTGGTCATATTTTAGACTTCATTCGTTACCATGGTATGGATGTTGAAAAATTTCTGGAAATGCGCAATAGATTCGAAAGTGAAAAGAAAGCATTCTATGAGTTACTTGATAATGGATCAATTTTATCAATCGATGATTTGAAAAGATATCACGAACTTGAAGAAGAAGCTACCGCGAATGCGAACGTTGGTATTACAGATGATGAAAAAATCAAATATGATGAGATATTAGCATCTCTTGATCATACCAAATTAAAGACAACCCTCACTATAACTTCCGAGTATGAACCACTAAAGGAGGATGATAGTGATGGAGAACGAGAATAAAGAACAATCGGCAAAAGAGGTTGCTAAGAAATTTGAGCTGACGGATGATGATATCAAAGCTCATTTCAAACATCAGTGTGAAGCAGGTTATGACCCGCTGTTGTGTGTCAATAGATTGGTGAATTGGATTGATTTAAGAAGGATGCCAATAACGGGTTCTTTTGATACCAAGACAAGACAATTCTGTTGTCACCATGACAGAGTTATTGATGAAGCAAGATACATCGAATTGATACATCGTGCTGGTATCAAGACGAAAGATAAGTTGGATGATATTATCTACATTCCATGGAAAAAGGTAGTTCATGCTGATCCAACAATCATTGATGCCAAAGCAGCAATCTTCTGGTTACACCCATTACAAGGCATGAGAACCTTAACGGATCTCTATCAGAAGTATGAAAAGAAAATTAAAGGTGAACTTCGCATTGAGAAGTCACCAATAATAATTCCGTAAAAGATTATCCCTCCCCATATGGGGAGGGTTATTTTTTCTATGCTAACAATCGGATATTCCAACTTTTTAAATATATATTATTAATATGAATAGAATAATAATATTATTACTATTCTAAATATGGTGAACCGGAAACCATAATTCCGGGTAGCTCGAGAGAGTAAAGAAAGGAAATGCTATGAGGTATAATTATTATTTCTCACCTGAAGACATCGATGCATACGGTCAAGATGTCCTTGACTGTTGCACACCAATAGCATCAACAGTCGTTGATGATGACGGTCACATCATCAAGATCGACGATCTCAAACCCGGTGACCCTGGGTTTGAAGATAAGATCAGAAACCTGGAAAGGTTTCCAAGCGTAACCTTGTTAAGTTGAAGAAAGGAGGATAAGCATATGAAAGGCAATGTATTAAAAATACACGTAAACAGGTTTTATGGTGGCAACACCACAAGAGAATCTGTCTATGTAAACATTGAAAAAATTTCGGAAATTCTCCCGGTTACTTTATGTAGCTGGGACAGCTCCGATATTGGTGACGGAGATGAGACAAATGGAGTGACGTCCGTTATCCACATGGATAACGGATTTGTTTACCGTTGTCTTGAAAGTCCAGAAGAACTTCTGGACCGCATTAACGGTTAAAAAAGATAAACCCACTTCGGTGGGTTTTCTTTTTTCTTTTTATAGATATATCTTTAATATGTAAAACAGCCGAATCACAGAATTTTCAAAAGGAGGTGTTTAAAATGAAAATACTCAAATATCCAAATTGCAAATCATCAAAACATTTTCGCATAAAAGGAATAAAAGGAAAATGCACATGCGGCTGTAAATGCAAAATAGAAGACTTTGATGATTTGTATTTCATCCGAGGATTTCAGTGGACATTGGATATTGATTTTGGTTATTATTGTCCATATTGTGGATCATTGGTGGAATTAACCGATCGAGCAAATTCCAAAATCATAAAAGCGCTCATGAATGAAGGAAACAACATTTCTGAATATATTGAAATTTCTAATGAATTGAATTTCAGATATGAGATGGGATATCATGATACAGATGATATCGAAAAAATATATGAAATGATGAGAAAAGGATTGCCGATACCAATCCACACGAGACCAGAAATCATCAATGATGGAAGATAATAAACAATCAACATTAAGGAGGTTTATTGTGACAAATGATGATAAAACATATAAAGCAATCATAGCAGAACGTGATGAATTAAGGCTGGGTGTAGTAATTCAGCATTTCGTGATTGTTAAAGCTAAAGACATCGAAAATGCATTGTCAAATATTATCGATCATTTAAACACTGATATTCTTAGAAGAAAATACGCCGACTTTAACTTTGAAAAAATTGACATGAAGCCCAATTGTTTCTGGGACGCATATTTTCGAGATCTCTCACAAGGCATTCAAATAAACTTAAAAGACATCACAAATGATGCCTTCAAATACATATGTGTCAAATATGTTTAACGAAAGGATGGTATCTATATGTACAGATTCTATTTAAATGAAGAATTGAAGCAATATTTCCGTGAGGAACATATTGAGAAAAATTCCGAAAAGGTAATTGAAGATTATCTGGAAGAACTCAATTACACAGTCAATATTGACTTGAAGATTGGCTCTTCACAATTACATCTTACCAATTTAAGATTGTTCCCGGATTGGAAAAACAAATGCATGAGGTGTAAATCAGTTGCATCTGAAAATCTCAATAAGGATGCTGAATATGATCCACAATCTCGAATTGCAAAGATGCTTAATTTTGAAACATTTCAAATTCCATTTGATGAATTCTTGATGGAGAATGTGAAAGTCACAACTGTCTACTATGGCCAGATGATAATCACAGATTCCATTGTTCGTGCTATCATCAATGGACAGTATACAAATGGTTTACAAGGTTACAAGTATTCCTTTATAAAGGAAGCTTTCGATGATAAGCCATCACATGATTATGTATATAAAATCAATAATCACTTCTACGAAGTGTATTATTCACCAGCTGGAATACACAGTAAGGATAAAACTCATTTCGGTGATCAATTATTATTGTCAAGAGTTGATAATGGTCAGGATTGTTTCAAGACTGCTTTCGAACTGTTGAGAGGAGAAGGCTATCTTGATAGATTGAAACAAACCGAAGATGGTTTGTATATTCCGAATCTTACAATCAAAAAGTATAAGAAAATATAAGGTTATATTTCTATGGGGAGCATGCGCTCCCCATATTTTACAAGGAGTGAATTTAAATGATAAATCATGAGAAAGAATTAAATGACAAAAGATATGAAAGATTCATTGAACGTTCGAAAATACTGTCTAAAATACCAGTAGCTATGTATAAACTTATACCTGTTACTGAAGATATCAAGAACATATTTTCACAACGAGTTGAAGGATATATGGAGATGTCACCCGAAGCAGATGTGTACGATAAATATGTAATATCAGCAGATAACGCAACAGAAGAACTCCGAGCAGAGAAGGCTTTAGCTGAAATGCTCAATGGAAAAATCGGCGTAGCGCCAGCAGACATATTCTTCTCAAACACTATACCTATCAAACATATAATCATTCAACCGAAGATATTCGCCACCGACAAGAGCATTGATACATATGATCTCCATGTTGTTGATGATGCTACTCGTATTAAGAATATTCAGAAGGTGCTTAGTGGAGAAGAAGATGAAGCTGACGTGATGTGGATACGTCACACAACACACACAACGTTCAATGGTATCAAAGTCTGGTGCAGAGCATATAACAGATTTGTCGTTGAAAAATCGACGAATTACATATTATTGAAAACATCTGTATACTATGATACATCAGACTCATTCAAAGATATTTTTGAACAAGGGATTGTAAAAAATATTTCGATGATAAATATTTTCTGCGAAGAGAAGCATCAATGTATGATGGAAGTGTACAATGCTTGGTATACTTTACAGCAGTGCATATTGACAAAAGAATTAATGCCATACGTAAAGAAATCAAAAGTTTCCATGGATTTCATGAAAACCAAATATGTATCAAATAAAAACAAAAAGTTGATAAATAAATATATCATACAACTTGAAAAGATTCAAGAAGCTTTTATAATTAATGAGGAGCCCAAAGAAGGACCTGGTAGAAAATATCGTAAACCCTTGTGGCATGTTACCGGTCATTGGAGACATTATAAATCAGGTAAGTTGGTTTTCATTCAGGGCTACTGGAAAGGTTCTGAAAGAAATAATAATGATATACAAATTGCACCAATTGAAATATCAATAGACAACTGGATACAAAAATCTGATAATAATTCTTCAACAAACTAAACTGTTTATTACACCAAAAGAAAGATGAAAGAAAATTCTTTGCAAAGTCCTTTCTGATGGTGTGATATACTCACCCCTTGTTGTGTGCACGCAACACCCCTGAAATGTGGGGATGGTGAGGTAGGATGCCTACTGGAAGAACAGGTGTAAAGCATGATGCAGTCATACAACAGACAGCATTAAGTGCTACTGCCAGAGGCTCCACTATAAGAAGATGGGTGTGTACGGAGCTATATCTCCGACATCTCCCGTGGGTTGCAATAACCCACAAAATGAAATGCGGCACCACGGGGCAATGAACACTTTGGAAGTTTAAATCCATCAATTCAGAAAGGAAAAGAACAGCCAAATGTAGTTATCATTATCCCTACGCCCCGCGGAGCCCTTGTTATTTCTCCCGCGTGTGTTTAACAGTCATTCTACAGACAGTTTAAAAGATGGCAATAATAAGACCATCCCCCTGGCACACGCGGGTTGAAATATATTTTGATATGGCTAAGTGGTGGAATAGGCATACGCAACGGACTCAAAATCCGTCGGTAGAAATACCATGAGGGTTCAACCCCCTTCTTAGCCACCAATGGTCACAGCTTACGACGTGACCATCGTGACAATAAGAGACTCTTATAGTTTAAATAGGAAAACGCGTTGATTCGTTTAGTATACCTATGAATGAATTCATACGAAAAACCACAATTGCACCTGTGGTTATAGAGTCTCTTGATTGTCAATCTTTATTAATGTCTGATTAGCTCAGCAGGTAGAGCCCGTGACTGTTAATCACGTTGTCGTAGGTTCAAGTCCTACATCAGACGCCAATGTATCGATAATAAGAAGACCGGTTCCAGCACGGGTCCGTTGATCCCAAGATCCTCAACGTAGTATATAGGAATTACATATTATTGATACACACCACCGGAGATCTGGAATAATGTCCCAGATAAGAAACTCCGGACCAGTGGGGTATTGTGTCCATAATTGGCATATGGGGAAACCTTGTCATACCTACATGATACCCCGACCCACAGAGAAGCATCACAGGGCACGCTCACCATGTGCGTTGTAAAAAAGAATCCGGAACCGATGGATGCTTCTCAAAGCTTGAACACACCTGAGGACTTCCGACTGTCTTGAAATGATATATAGCTTTCGGAGATTATGGGTTAATGGTCGCGAGGGTGTGTGGGAATTAACTAACCCATTATGACGGCGATGATCTTGGTCCAGATGGCGGCCACATCGTTAGTAGCGAATCATAGTTCAAACTTATAATCTCACACGGCATATGATGCTCTGTGCATGTACGTTAAATCTATATGTCGTAACAAACTCCTTGGCAATGGGTAATAAGTTTCGCATCCCAGGAAAGCCAAAGCTCGTCACTTTGGTTGCAAGGTCGGTGGAAACGTTGGTTGTTTCGTAATTCCTCTGTGAGATTAGTATATGCGATTGATGAAGATGTGACCCGGTCGTTGGCGTCACCACAAATGCGATGTGTAGTTCAAGTAAGAGTACTTCCTTCGGGAGCCGGTCGTGTAAAGCATAGACGATTTAGGCAGAGTCTCATGAAAGAATATCATCAATCAAGTATATGGAATATTGGCCAAGCTGGTTAAGGCATCGAGCTCATAACTCGAGGATCGCGCGTTCGAATCGTGCATATTCCACCACCCGGTACAGCCGGGTTTCTCAATAACTGTAGCGAGGAGAGTATCATGCCCGGATATGTGGTACTCTCCAAATGGCCCCGTGGTCAAGCGGTCAAGACATCTCCCTTTCACGGAGGGGTCGGCAGTTCAACTCTGCCCGGGGTCACCAAATATAATTTTCTATTAAAGGAGAGATGGAATGTCTTTTACAAATGCATACGCAATAGCTTCAACATTTGGAGGAAAGGTAAGTCTCGCGTTAGTATATTCAGGAAATACTCGTAGTGCGATAATGAAATTTCTTTTCAATCATCACGTTCATGCAGTGAATTGTGAATGTAAAAAGATATTAAAGAAAGATCATGTTAGTATTTATGAAGTATTTGCTACAATACCTTTCCAATTATATGTGAAGAAGATAAACATCAAAGAAGATTTCAATTCTTTCGATGATTTATTATCTCACGCTACAACAAATAAAGAATAATGATTCCCCACCGAAAGGTGGGGTTTCTTTTTTGTGTCTGAATGGTCTGTGACGGAATCATAAAGCCTACTTTTAACAAACTACAGAAAGAGAGTTGAATTTTTATGGAAAATATTTTTAAGAATCTTCTTGATGCTTTTACAGCACAACAGAAACTTATTGAAGATTTATATCAGAAATTACGTCGTTTAGAGATGGGTGGAGGAAGTGGTAATGCTGTCATAGCAGATTATACTCCCGCAACAGAATACAAACATAATGCATTGGTTGTCGATAGAAATAACAACAATCTGTATTTGGTCGTGTGTGAAACCACGTATGTATCTTCCGATGTTGATACTGACGTAAGAAATGGAAATTTAAAAATGATAAATACGAATACCCCCGGAAATATCATCTTACTGGATCATGATCCTACTCAGGAAGAGATACAGAACCTTGATGAGAATGTTGCTGTTATAGTGTATAATGCTTCCGATGATCCATTTGTTCCTTCTGAGTAATTAAGGAGATGAGATTGTATGGGAAGAAAGTTATTAGGTTACCATGATAAAATATGGGAACCGTATATGGAATTTTCATATACTGGAGATTTCGAAGAATTTACATTACCTCCGGGAGAATGGTTGTTAGAATGCGATGGAGCTCCCGGTGGAAATACAACGAATTATTCAGAGCCTTTATACGGTGGAACATCATATGGTATACTGAATATTTCAGAAGCGAAAACTTTGTATGCTACAGTAGGCGGCGTTGGTGAAGACGGTAATATTGACCATGTCACTATAGCAAAAGGTGGATGGAATGGCGGTGGAGATGGTGGCGCTCCATATGGTGCATATAACACTGGAGCTGGTGGCGGTGGTGCCACTGACATCAGATGCACAACTATTGAATCAGAAACCATGAATTGGGAAATCGATATAGATACCGATAAAATAGAGCTTCTTGATTATGTGGTCACCGATGGATATGGCGCAGTTCATACTGATTACTATCATAAAGAAAACACTTATGTTGAGTATGATTGTAATTTGACTGGTGCAAGAATTCGTAGTTATGAAGCGTTGTTCGGTGCTCGTAATTCATCATTTCATAATGCGTTCGGATTCTTCTATAGGATGCATGGAAAAGACGATGGAAGCTTACATGTTGGAACAAAAGAGATAGAAGCATCGTCTGAACAGACTGTATATGGTGAAAGAATTCTGTATAAAATAGATACTTCAAAAGCCGAATGGTTTAACACAAACGGTGACAAAGTTGGAGAAATAGAAATCACTGACTCTGAATATGAAAAATCTAAATACCCACTGTTGATATTCGATACCGCAGATGGAACAGATTTTGATGACGGTTCATATGGATCAATGACGTTCTACCAAATGAGAATATATGAAGATGGGTGTCTTGTAAGATGTTATGTACCTGCCAAAATAAAAGCATTTGATGTAACATCTGAATTATCAGGTTTAATATGGGAACAAGGATCAATTACTTCACGAGGAAATCAAAGTTCATCTGCTCGAGTAAGAACACCGGGATATATTGAATGGGATTATTTAAATAGACCTCGTTCATTAAGAATATTTGCTCAGGATATTAATGGTGTTGATTTGGAATACAACGTCATGGAGTATAATCGTGGGTCATCCGTTGTTAGTGATGATGATTGGATACCCTCCGGGCAACCATGTGAGTTACGTGGAAATTGTGCAAAACTCAGATTTGTTTTACATTATCCAAATGATTCAAATATTACTCCCGATAAGATAGGAACTTTCCGAATTGAATATGTCGAAGGTGAAATTGGTCTGTATGAGTTATTGACAAAAACATTTGCTCAATCCATTAAAAGCGATGATGCCTCTCATCATTTAACTGCTGGAAACACTTTACCTGATACTTCTGTCACGGTCAAGTCCGGGATACCGATATCTCTCGCATCACGAATAATTGTTGCCGGAGGTGGTGGTGGTCAGATGTGGATACCTGAATCTTCAAACGCCTTCACTCCCGCTATCGGATTTGGTGGAGGCGAATATGGTGGTTCTCCCATAGAAGAAGGAAATGGCGGTTTTAAATATCCAACTCAAACGTCAGGCTATTCATTTGGAAAAGGAGAAACTCCGATTCCAAGAGACTACGCAGGCACATGGTGTCGAGAAGGTGCCGGTGGAGGTGGTGGTGGCTGGTTTGGTGGCTACTCAGCTCTAAAAACATCATACGAATACAATTCTACAAATGGTGGTGGAGGAAGTGGATATGTCTTCACCGAGACATCTTTTTTACCATATGAAAGTGCTTATCAACCACCATCGGATTTGAAATTGACTGACACTTTCATGAGTTCTGGAACTTCTGGTGAACCGAAAATAGTCATCTATAAACAAATAGATTTATTGCATTTCGGTGATGAAATAACATTTCCTTGCATTGGTAGGACAGAGCAATTGATACTACGACCGGGAATATATGAACTGGAATGCTATGGAGGAGATGGAGGACTTCGTCGTTGGTATTTTACAGAGTTATCCAGATCTCGTGGCGGATATGCTAAAGGAATATTGGATACATATTCTTACAGAACTGCATTTGTGACAGTCGGAGGAAGTGGATTATTTTCAAATATGATAAATCCCGATTGGGGTAGTAAATTTAATCCAACATTTTCATTCAACGGCGGTGGTTTACCAAATTCGGCATCGAGATACGCCACCGCTGGTGGTGGGGGTACTGATATTCGATTAGATGAAAATTCACTATATTCTCGCCTCATCGTTGCAGGTGGTGCAGGTTCAGAAGGTGAACAGCAATCATTCGGAGGAAGTGGTGGTGGATTAACCGGTAACAAAGCATCACTTGATACATATGGAACAACACCCGGCCCTGGTACACAAACAGAGTCACCATACAATTCTTCATATCCAGAAATATGTGGTGGATTCGGATATGGTGGAAGTGGTTCACATGTCAACGACGGTCATGGCGGTGCTGGTGGCGGTGGCTGGTTTGGAGGATCGGGAACGAGACCTGATGGCGCAAGCGATGACGATGAAGGTGGATGTGGTGGAAGCGGATACGTTCTCACAGAAACATCTTTCAAACCAGAAGGCTATCTATTGACGAATCCTCAGGATTATTTAACCAACACTGAGCTTGTTACCGGTGGAAATAATCTAACCAGAGGAAGAACTCTTGCAAAGATAAAAGTATTAAAAATAAAACGGTTTATGATATGTTCTGATGAAAATATGGAAACCTTTTATCGTTTTGATTCAGATAATTCACAATGGACACCATTTAAATATGAAATGCCAACGGATGAAGAGTTTTATGAATATGGAATCGTCGATTTCACTTCCGATGAAGGATTGCCTAATAAGTATAAAATAATATTTAAATCGGATAATGAACTTGATGAGGGTGCTGGTGTCTCGGTAGTACCAAATGAGCAAACTATACAAATGGTTCTCGAAGATAATCAACTCGTCGGTTCTCATTTTGTTGATACGAATGATTTTGATAAATCTGTATACGATGTTAAAGCTGATATTCGTAGACGGAAATTACCGGATAATACTATTATCGATGTTCAGCTCAAAATAAATAAAAAGCAAGAGTCTGATGACATTGCCAAGATATATCTCATAGATATCGATGATACTTAATAATGGAAAGAGGTGATAAGATTTGGCTAATATTCCAATAGATGGTAATATTCAATCATTGTTATCTACAAAGATTGGAAGGAACAAACCTCAAAAATATATAAACTTTGAGATTCAAAGTTATTCAGAATTAAAGAATGTTTTCGTGAAGGAATTTAATAGATGTATTTATATCTTAACCTTCGTGGTTACAAATAATCAGAACCGATATCGTTTGTATAAATATAATTTATTAACAAATCAACCTTCACTTGTATGGGGTTCGAATAATAGTCTCGGTACGATAACAGACTTCCTATTGTCAGATAACGGAAAGATGTATCTTTCCGTAAACGGAAGTCAATATCTTTGGATTATTGACATGAATTCAAATACTGAAACAAAATGGAATTACACATCGGCCAAGAATCCTATTTGTTTTGGTAAACTTGAATGGGTTGAATTCAACAAGAAATTCATCATGCTGGATGCCGGACCAAACTTGTTAACATTTGATATTGAAGATGATTCGATATCATACACTTCTATGACGGGAGGTTATGCAGGTGGAGATGATTATTGTGTTGGAGAGAAGTATATCTTTACAACCCGCACGAGATATGATATCGCGAATAAAACAGCCATAACTTATGCACTTCCGAATGGTTCCAATCCAACATCCGTTGATTATAACAATGGAAAATATTACTTCGCATTGTCAAATCTATTATACATATATGATGAATCAACTGACACTTGGAGTTCTCAAATATCAGTTGGATGGACAAATCCTATCGAATTGCGTGTTAACAATGGAAATTGTTATGCCGTAAACAACAATTCCAGCAAAGCATATCTGTATGATTTGAATAAACAGATGGTGTATTCTTTCTTAATGAAATGGACAGTACCCACACAAGCAGCCGCGGCTTTAACGAGAGCATTTATGTATAGAGGAATATGGATGATATCTCGAGATACGTTATGCTATATAATGTACGAGAGTAATTTGAAATACAACGCGGGTCCGATAGTACAGCATATCAAATTATTGTATAATGAATCAACCAAAGATTCATATATTTATGATGATAGATTCATAAAATTCACCGATACATACGTTACTATCCAAGATGGAATATTACAGTATCCGGATATTAATCGTGGATTAGTATTGGAAACTCTTTCGGAAGAACGGCATATTTATGCGATATCGATATCCAAAGACGATTATAACGTATTAAAGAAAATAAATGTATAAGGAAAGGAGAGATGAATATGGATATCCAAGCTTATAATGAAGCGATAAACTTCATGAAAAATCTTAACAAGAAAGAACCTATGAAAAATGGAATATCAAATCTTTATGTAATACGCAGAATAGATAAAGATGGAAATGTTCTTGATACAAAGTTTGGTAGGAATCTGATGACTGACTATGGTTTTCGTCGCCATTTCATATCAGAGACATCATGGCCTACGAAAGTATATGTTGGAGATGGTATCCCGACATCGGGTCATTTCTCACAGGATTCACAAACTCTTGAGAACTTGATATCTTCAACGGAGTTAACGAATTCAAATACTACAGTGGATTACAAGTGTCCTTTCTATTATGATTCAGCTTCATCAAGTTCTGAGCAAGGCGGATTGATAACTGTATTCTGCCAGTATTTGGTATGTTATATGGATTATCAGAATTCAACATACGGAATATCCGACCAAACTAAATTGATATATGAATTCGGAATTGGTGAATCATCAACTCAATTATGGACACATTCCAGAGTATACACATCTTCCGGAGCTCCATCTCATGTGGAGAAGAACAATGGTGAACGTTTAGAGTTTACTATTTTTCTTTGCATGTCATATTATGAAAGTATGATAATTAATGGATGGAATGATGAAGGCCATGTTGATGGTAAATATGGCACTTATACGGTGATAACAACACCCGAAAGAATGTTCAACAAAATGAGACCATCTTCAATTTATTCTTTCCAAAGAAATTCGAGGAATAATAAATCAATCAATTATACAACTTCTCAAACAGCAATTGAGGAAACTTATATTACCGCAACACAACTTATCACCAGCACTCTTTTGGAAACGTATGCAGGAGATGGAAAGATTACATCCGCTAATGGATATATCGATGGTTTTGTCAATGACTCAGCGGGCATGTGTATTGTTGAACGAGAAGAATTGGATCGTCTGGAAGATATCGATATGGTTTTCCATCCTTCCAACCCATATGAGAATGGAATAAGTGATGCTTTCGGAGAACGTGATTGGTATCGGTTTACCCAACTCCAAGATGTTACTAAATTTGCAATGTTTGATTATACGACGAACGATTGGGACAATGATTCCGTATATGTGAATGACCCACGTAAATGGTATGACGAAACTCCATTGATGACCAAGTTCGGAAAACCGATATATTACATGTCAAACAATGAAGTTCAAACATTGTATGTTCATCAGAATATAAATCAGCTTGATGGAATAACCGCAATAACATCAGGAAATCTGACAGTGTATATGGCATCGAAGTACTGGGACCCTACAACATGGGTTAATATTCAGGATTTATTGCATATACCATCGGCATACAAGAATTACAAGTACATTCTTACCGGTGATAATGCAACCAATCTGAGGGTTGAAAGAGAATTACCAAAGTTCAAAGCAGTTCCGAAAGCTGGTACCGGCAGTAGGACTTTTGGTTTTACAAAGGTACAAGGATTTCTTTATAGCGTCGATAATTATGAATATGGATGGTATAAAGGAGGATCAACTGTATACGTTCCTGCAACACTGAAGACATATTCAACTTCAACAAGTTGGTCGATGGTATGGGATAAGTGGTTGATCAATTATAATTCGAATGCGACAATAACTGTATATGATATGTCAAATGTCGTTACAGAGAATCCATCTTCATTAACATCATATTCTATCACACCTGCTTTTGGTACTGCAGTAACAAATGTTGCAGGAAATACTTATCGAACAGATTCAAATACTGGATTGATTTGTATGTTTGATAAGGCACATTCACAAGCGGTTGTGATTGATTTAACAACTTTCGATGGTACAACATTTACAACGAATGAATTGATTTCAAATTGTATCATGGCTTGTTGCATTGGTAATACCCGTAAAGCTGCATATATCCCATCAAATGCCGCAGACACGATCATCATATATGATTATGACAGACATCAAATATACACAACATTGACGATACCGTCATTAACAAATTCTCCATCAATCATGATTGGATTAAATGGATATGTGTGGATATCTGATAGCTCCGCAGCAAACACATATTGTATTAACATTGATAATGGTGGATATCAAGTGTGTGAAACATATATCCCGTGGGGAAGTAGTTCAGCATATGGAAACTTCATGTGCTCTTTTACTGATAACTTTTTTGTTGGATACAGTGTTGGAGACAATCTTTATACACATTCTCAGTCATTCGTTGTTCGTTCAGATGAACCAACAAGAGTCAAATCATTATCAAATTTGAGATTTACAAATGATTCGAGTAGATGGGGTATGCTGGGAATAACATTGAGAAATGTAGAAACAAATACTTCAAATCATACATGTGCAATGATTATGTCGAGTCGATATACGGATAGCACAACCGGATGTGCAAATATTATCATAGATTTAGGGCAGTATTATGCTGAAGGAAATGCGTCAATGAATCTTGATAATCTTTATACAAACGGAGGAAATTCCAGTAATACAAACGGTACAATTATTCCATATGGACAATTCATAATGGTTGATAACAGAATCCAAACTCCGTTAGAATATGCCATGCCCCATAAGGTAATCGCCAAAACGAGAACCATTACTACTCAGCATGGTTATAAGAATATCAGTGGCAAAACATGGAGCACGACATTCACGAATACTCCAAAGTTCCATGGATTACCTCCGGGAACAATGGCAACAATCAATCGTTAAGGAGTGATAATAAATGAAATACTTTTTTAGATCTCCCGAAATATATGTAAAGTTAAAAAGGTCCAGTATGTATCCAACCAATAAGGATACACCATTAGTCCCCATACGGGGACTATGGGTGACTGGTATTCATCGTTCAATTTTTGATATTGATCATGTTGTTCAGATAACCGATATCAAGAGTAGCAAATGCTCAGCAATTGATTATTCAACAATTGAGAAAACTATTAAAGATGATGGATGCTCATTATTGGGTGCTGTTATGATAAATGGACCTAAATTGGCTGTTCAAAAATATTCAGCAACGGAAACTGGTATCAAAGATGATGGTTGCTCAATACTTGGTGTTGTTGCATTGAATACATCTATAAATGTTAATAAATACAAAACCATCAACGAAACTATCAAAGATGAGGGTTGTTCATTATTGGGCGCTGTTGCATTGAATAACAATGTGAATATCAGTCGGTATACAAAGCAAAAATACTCAAGTGTGGGTGATTCTCATGGACTGTTTGTGGCTGGTTTAAGTACTTCCAGAGTATCAGTTACAGATCAAAGTTCAATCAATGAATAAAGAAGGAGTGATTAATAAATGAACGAATTAACATTCTCGAATGATAACAAAGACGTCTCTGAGTTTGTTAATAAATTTCTCAAAAAGAATAAAAATTTTCCTTTGAGGAATTTATACATCTTTAAATCCGAAGACGAAGATGGAAATGTAACAGATGTCAAATATGGCGTAAATATGGTAGTTCGTACTGGATTTGATTACATAATACCACCAAATTATTACTATCGCATATTATATGTAGGAGATGGTACTGGCACACCTTCATATGAAGATGCAAACCTTTTCAATTACTTAGCTACGGCATCTCTCGCTTCCGAAGATAATAAATCATTTCCCATTTATTATGATTCGGAAAGAAATTTAATATGTCAATACCGTAGATGTGGTATGTATACTTTGAATTACACAGTACTGAACAGAACATTTGATATCACCGAATTCGGATTGGTATATAATCGATATTCGGGTCAGTATACTCTCATAACACACGGGTTGATACTTGATTCAGAGGGAAACCCATCTCATATAACAAAGAAATTATATGAAAAAATGACAATAGATTTCAGAATATTATTTGTCACAACTCCAGAAGCTCAACACAGGTTGATAGATCTCGGTATATATGGTATACTACCGCCATTTCAATTTAAAGAAACTCAGACCGGTGGTGGATATGCGAGTGATGTGACAACATTATATTCCTTTTGGATGTGTGATGGTGGTTATGCTCCATATGATTCAACAAGCCAATCAGGGGGCACCGGCCATGCAACATCGAGCGGAGCGTTAAATAAACTTTCCATAAACGCAAAACTCAAACAATCTGTGTGGATTCAAAGCCCATCATTATTAAACGAAAGATGGTATGAATATGTTTCTTGCCTCAGAGTAGCTATAGGAAATAATAATTGGGAAAGTGGCTATTGTAGCTTATTTCTTCCCATATTTGTTTATGGAGAAAATGAAACATTGGTAAGTGATAAAATTTTCTCACCTCGTACAACTCAAAAATTGTCACTTTCGGCGATGTTTCAGGGCGCTCGTATCGGTGGGTGGAATGAGACTTACGGATATGGAAGATTCCCCGTTACAAATTTCAAAGTAGAATCATCGTATATGTATAACTTTGAGGACCATGAATGGAATATTCCGGATAAATTCACGACTTGTGAGAATTCAGTTTTCAACAGAGTCAATTGGATGTATCGAACAAGGGAAGTATATATGACAAATCCAAACGGCATAAATAAGTTAATGTATATATGCGCAAATGATAATGTTGATATTCCCATAAAATCATTCAGCAATACTGGAATTGTTTTATATGCTTCGGATGAATGGTGGGATTCTTCAACATGGAATCTGATCACAAATTTGAATGCTTTAACTCTCGAACAGGGCACCAAACGATATTACATTTGTGAAAGCGATTCATCATTCTATCCTAACCGAGACCAAGAATATCCGGAATTCATATGTGATGAAAAAGAATATTCATGGGACACGACAACGCGCAATAACGATTCAGCAACATCTGACATATGTTGTTCCGATGAATATGAATGCTACTGCACACCAGATTGGGCATACTTCCATCCAGAAGGCCTTCCTGGAGGATATGATAAAACAACAGCGTGCCAAGCCAAATATCTACCTTTTACATTCCCCGCTGACAAAGTCGGTCCAAATGTTACAACTAAATACTTATCAACCAGACGCCATATATTTGATGATAAACTCGTCATATGTTCAGCAACATGGTATTGGGGTTCAGGCTGGTCAAATGCAACTACTTCAAGAACGAATATAAGAATTCTTGATATCTCCGATCCATCCATAAATATGGACCCAGATGCAGATCTTCCCTTTATCGATTTACAACTGGATTTTACAAATAAAACCAAACAACAAACTGGCGAAAGTAATATACAACATAGATATGACGGGGATTATTGGCTGAGCTATGAACCAACTGCAAAGGAACTCGTCGCTGTCAAAATTCATGGTGGTGAAAATGGAGATACTCCCGAACAGCATATGATAGATTCCGGCATTGTATCATATTCATTCGATCATGGTATGGATCATATTATATACTCAAAAGACGGTTTTGAGTATTATTATTATAATCTTGAAACTAAAGCTATTGAGGATACTTTCAATGTGAAAGACTTTGATTCTTCAGTTGCAACGATCGATGGATATGTAGGATATAATGGAATAATCTATATAGTTGCAAAGTACTCAACCGGAGATTGGTTCACATATTTCTATACTATATCGAATCAACAATGGCAGGTCGACAAAACTATATTTACTCGCTCTTTTTATGCGGATACAAGCACAATCAATTGTTGCGGATACAATGAAAGATGTGCTATATTTAGTACAGTTGAATCGCGTAGAGACAGCGATCATGATACTATTATTATAGATTCTCGCAATCCGTATGGATTTATTAAATCGACTTCCGGCAATCTCTTGAGAATACGTCCTTATTCGTGTCAACTAAAATATGTTAATAAACAACTATTGTTGTCCGCTGGATCATGTGGAAGCAACAGTACTGATAGTTCAAGTTATGTGTATTATAATTTATTGGATATTGGATGGATACTCGATAATGGTTCTTTTCCACCGATATATAGACAAGACTTGGGAGAACAACGTTGGGCACATTATCAGTCATGCATATATAAAGATGATGTTATCTATAGAGGATCATTTTCAACTTCTGATGTATATTACATAAACATATTACCAATTGCAAAATTTGTTTTCCACAAAATGACAATAACAACCAACTCTATTACCGGTTATAATAATCCTTTCAGTATTCCAACAACATCATTCATGAGACTGATTACTTCATTATCATTTGATAGACTTGCAGCTGATCCTGTAAGTCCAGATAATCAAGCATATTGTACAATATACAAAATTGATATGTACGAAGGTTCAAATCTTTCACACAGATTTGTTCCTTGCACTCGTGATGTCGATTCGGTAAACGGCTTGTATGATGTTGTGACAAACGAATTCTTACCGCCTCTTGACCCATTAACAATAATAGCAGATACTTCGACGGCGATAACAACCGACTACAATCTGCCTTCTGGGTATACACAAGTATATTCGATAAGTTATACAAGCGGAGATGCAAACTGGTTCACAACCGCGAATATGTCAACACCAATCATTCATACAGCGAACACAAAAATTGAATGGTTTGGTAAGATTCCAGCAAATTCAACGACATACACATGCCTTTTTGGTTCTCAAAGATATAATAATGACAATGAATACAAATTCTTATTCTGGTCAAATTATAATACCAACAAGAAGTTTGGCTATCGTCGTGGAAATAATGGTAGCGCAGTCGAAGCAGACGGTACATACAATACAGATATCAAGATTGTATGTGATGGACTGACAGCAACATGGTATGCAATGAGTGATGAATCAACCCCGCTTGGAAACATTACAATGCCTCTCGGTACAACACTTGATGATGGTGTTACACCTTTCGCATTTATGTCACGTGGTATTCCAAACGGACATGATTATACACAAACACCATAAAAAGAAAATCCCCCGCCAATGGCGGGGGATATATTTTTTATATTATTCAGAACCCAATGATTTCAACATATCATTTATGTTCATAGGTTTCTTACCAACATTCTCAACTGCAGGGGATATAAGCTTGTCAAGCTCTTCCTTAGCCGCTGTAAAGAAAGCTGTCGATAATTGGCGATCTTTCTCAAGATCTTCATATATTGTCTTCCACTTATAACGTGTTTCTGTTTCAGAACCATCTGCATTGATAACCTTCCAACCTGCATTATTTCCTTTCAGTCTACCCTTTGACTTAAGGAAGAGCGAAAGAGTTCTGTAGTTATCAACACCATCCTTACCTTTATCAATTACAAGATCAACACTGATACCAGTCTTTGCATTACCAGATTGATTTGTGGAACACTTAATAGGTTCAAAGAGAACAAGGTTTCCATCAAATCCATCTGTCTCCTTTGAGTACATAGTATCCTTTGATGTATATCCAGTAAATGACATAAGAGCGGAAGGATCATACTCAACAGCAGAACCACCGGAAATTCTCTCAGATACAGAACCATACTGGAACTGCTTAGAAGGTGCTAAGAAAGCATTAGTGGAAACATTACCTGTCTTATGTGCAACACACAGGACAATGATGTTTGCTTCTTTCTGCATCGGAATGATATCAGAAATGAATCCACGTATTGTCTTTGCTGTAATAGCGCCAACCATGTTGTTACGTAATTCTTTAGAACCTTGGAACTGCTTATCATTTATATCATATGCATCCTCATTGATAACAATGTGCTGAAGAGAATCTATGAATACTATAGTAGGAGGCATGAGTATGATAGGCTGATTCTTATCGTCTACCTCACCAGTATCTTTCAGCAGTAAATCTTTATGCTTCATTTTCGACTCATAGATTTCTGCTATATCTCTCTTTAAACGATCAAATCCAATGGTTCCGGATTTCAAAGCGTAACGAGGATGCTCTGCATTAAACCATTCATCAGGCAGTTGAGTTATTGACTTTACACGCTGAAGAACCAGTCTGCCCTCAGCATCATAATGAATAACGTTTCCATTTACACCAGGATCAACCGCAATATTTGAGATTATATTCATACCAATTGTTGTTTTGAAAGATTGTGATTTACCAGTTAAGATATTGAAAGATCCAGCTTGCAAACCAAGAACTTGTCGTTTCTTAATGACTTCTTTGGTTACTGGGTCCTTAACTAATGCTTCATATCCCATGAGATAATCTATAACAGGAATACCTGTAGAATATGAGAAATCGACAAGTTTGTTCTTGTCGAATAAATCAGAAGATACACCTTCTGCCAATATAGTCATTAAGTCAGCACCTTCAAGCTCCTGATTAACTACTTCAATTTTCTTTTTTGCCATTCAAGAATCATTTCCTTTCGTGAAATATAATAGTAAGATATTGTTGACAATTATTCTTGTTTTATTTTCGATTCATATTCATGAATTTCCTTTTCAGTATCGGTTTCATAATTATCCGATATATATTGAATCAAAGAATCTACAGGGTCAACTATATCATTGGAAACAATAGTTTCTGTAGTATCTGCATTCTCGCATGTTTGATTATCAACTTCTGTATCCAAGGATGGAATTGTATTTATTTGATATGAAATGTTTTTATTGTTTTTTGTCATATTCATTATCGCATAATATTCTTCCATATTTGTGTTCTCATTGGCGTTGATAACAAATCTCACCGGAGTCGATATACCTTCAGAAATTTGCTCTCTAAGAGTCTCAATATCAGAGATGTTTTCTTTTCGATATTCGATTGCATACTGATTGTCATATGTTTCCATATTGAAGTTATCATCACATATGGTGAATACTCTTTTCTCAGGTTGACCAAATTGCCATCTCAACAACGGTCCAGCATAGAAAACATTATTTCCGAAATCTGTATATCCGTGGTAATGACCAAATACACATATCTTCGATATCGAACCAAGCTGATCAGCGGACATCAATATCTCATAATTGGCACATTTGCATGGTGACATTGTTGATGATGACATCGGTCCATGACCAACAATGATGTCGTATGATTTGGAAAAGTATTCATCATATTTTGTATCACCGTATAATTGCGGTAAATACAATATTCGATGTCCCAACTCATTTACATATTCAGAATTCGTTTTTGTATAATAGACTCCTCTATTCAATCCATATAACATCGGAATGAAAATATCATATTGACCACAATCATGAGAATCAGTTCCCTTTATAAAATGAACCGGGATGTGTGATACTCCCGGTTCTCTTGATAAATTATTACAAACCAACTTCAACAGAAACTTTGTTGCGAATTTGTATTCATCTATATTAAGGCGGTGATCAAATAAATCACCGCATACGAATATACAGTGACAAGGTTCTTTATGGTCATGAATTATCTTAAATAACATATCAAGTGAATTCATGAAATCTTCATTCTTTAAATTCACTCCAATATGTACATCTGCAATGAACGCGTACATTTCGTTTCCCTTCTTTAATCATCTACTGGATCTAAATACAAAACATTGTATTCGTAGTAATCAGACATACCTTCAACATCAAGTTCGTATGTTTGTTCTTTGAAGAAGTTTTCTTCCTTGACTTTGATATGTTTTGAATATTCAGACTGTGCAGCGACTATGTCTTTTAATAGCACCGGTTTTGTACGAGCTCCCAAATAAGCAGCATCTATTTGATTCTGATATGGAATCCAATACTGCTTACAATTGTGAAGATGACCGTGTATATTGAGGGATTCAGTATTTACCAGTGGATAGTGTGAGAATAGAATATTTCTCCATATAAAAGAATATGTGATATATTTGAATCCCATCTTTCGATAAACATCATATCCAAACAGATCATTATTTCCCAGACATAATATTTTTGTTCCGGGTAAAGAAGATATTATTTCAGTAAGTTCGTCGGGATGTGATAATTCTCCATCACACAAATCGCCAAGAAAGATAACAATGTCGTCATCTTTTACGGTGTTTTTGTAATTAGATATAATCTCATTGAAATTGTATCTTTTCTTACAAGCAGGCTTACCTTTTTCAAGTCTCTTGAATAAATGGAAATCTGTGACTACGTAAATATTCTTTCCATTTTTATCATGGTCATTCAATAATACCGTTATTCGTGTATTGTGTTCCGGTACTGCATCATGACAATTCTTTCCTTGTTTACCCTCTGGGATTTTGTTCATAATTATCACTCCTTGAAATAAATTTGTTTATGGTTTAAAGTTTATATGCATAAAAGATAACATTCTCCTCTTTCTCAAGTTGTTCCAATATCTCAGATATGATTTTCCAATCTCCTCCTGCTAACCCACAACCGATGTGATATGGTATTGCAATTTTCAATTGTGACTTATAATCATTCTTAAGAAACCGATACTTTAGAATTGCATCTTTGAAACCGGATTTAAATGCTTTGTAATCAGTTTGTCTTTTGGATGTTCCATATCCATATTGACCGAATATATTGAAAAAAGTATGATTGGCTTGACAAACTATTTGACCAGTACCAAGAATTGTTTGGGTATCTCTTTTATGACAGTATATTTTGTACCAACTTTCTACGTGTGGATATTTATCTTTTATTTGTTTTGCAAGACCCGCTCCCATAGTTCCTAAGCAGTTAACCTGATGAGCTATAATTTCAATTGGAGTCTGTAAAACATCACCTGACATTACAATCATGAATTTTCTCCTTTCATGAAATAAATGTGTACCCGGAGGTTTCCGGGTACGTCATTCAATATTTATTTAAGATAACTTTAAAGCCTGCTCAACCGATATAACCGGAATATTCTTTGCTTGTGCTTTCTTGGTCTTTGAAGATACAAAATCCAACGTTGGAATGATAACATATTTAGCATCTGATTTAAATGAATCTGATACTTCATATCCGATAGATTCAAGATACTCTATCAATGTTTTATCACGTGTTCCGGATAATACAACTGTACCCTTTGAATTCTTCATTGGTGTTGTTACGGCAAAAGTGATATATTGAATCATTTCATGTATATCATCCCATGCATATTTAATTCCCGTTTTAATAGCATTTAAGGTTAACTCATCAACACCAAAAACAGGTTTACACATTACCTCTATGAAGATATCCGGATAATCTCTGTTGCATGCACCTTTCAATGCATTTCCGAATCTCAGATTATCATTGTCAAACAATCCTTTTTGTATCATCATCCATGTCTTTAATCCAACATTTCTACATGGCAATGAAGATAACCATCTTAATGGATTTACATTCGTTGATGCTTTTGATATTGATTTTACAATATTTACAGCCGACACATTTCCAAATCTATCGAGTTTGGATATATCTTCTACTCTCAGATGATACAAATCGGATATTGATTTGATAAGTCCGGCATCATACAATGTTTCAATTGTTGATGTTGATATACCATACATCTTCATGTTCTGACAATATCTAACTATAGAACCTATTTCATTCCCTCTACATGTAGGATTCTCACATCCTACCATCTCTGGTCCTATTCGTGTTAACTTATATCCACAAACAGGACAAGTATCTGGAATTGGTATTTCTATATCTCCATCGTGGTCAGATGATAATAAATAAGGTCTGATATTATACATGATATTTACCGTATCTCCAAATCTCAATTTAAGTTCTGTCATTCTATTCAGATTCTCTAATGAAATATTCTGAACGGTTACATTGTCAAACTTCACAGGTTCAACTTCAGCAACGGGTGTTATCCTTCCAGATTTACCCATCGAGAATATTACTTTCTTTAATTTGGTTTTCTTCTGTAAGTTCAAAATCTTTATTGCAATTTCATCTATCAATACTTCATTTGATGTATTATCAATATTGGAAACAACAACTCCATCACATTCATATGTTTGACCTTTGAAATACTGTGATGCATTGTTTGCAAGCAAATCATCTATGAAATTCTGAATAGAAGAATATTCAGTTGTACCTACAGTACCTAACAAAGAAAGTTCTTTCAGAGTATCAGATAAATATAATTTCTTATTCTTTATCTTTCTCAAAGGAATTAATGTGACATATTTAGATACCTCGGTATCTCTTGAATGAATAGCAGCGGCTACAACATCACGAGGTCTTTTATATTCATTTGAAAATAATTCATTAAAGACTTGCTTTGATAATATGGCTTCAAACTTTATCGCATCATAGCCTTCAAGATTCTTTTCGTTCAGATTATGTTTATTGAACAAATCTGTTACATCAACAGATTCACCATTATCCATATCACCTCGTGTGAAGAATCGTTTTTCTTTCAAATCATATGCAACGGAGCATCCGTCAAACTTTGGCTGTGCTGCAAATGTCAAAGATTTGAAATTATGTTTCTTTCTCCAATCAGCATATGTTATTTGTCCCGGTCTCATTGGCGTTGTTACACCATACCCTTTGGTCAATGTACCAACAATATCCGCAATGGATTCAGTTTGAGATTGTCTCAAGAACGGTCTGTGAGACTCACCATGTTCCTTCAGATATTCTTCAAGAAGAGCGTCATAAGACTCGTCACTGATAAGAGGTTTTCCCTCTTGGTAACTTTTTAAATATTCATCAAGTTGTTCCTTGGTTACCATTAATAACTCCCTCCTTCATAATTCCATGGAGAATCTGCATTCTTTTCGGTACTATCCCAAGGAAGTTTATCGTCTTCAAATACAATCGGGAATGGTTTTCCAGAACCACACTGGATGGATCCATTAACAATCTCATCCATGATTGTTGAAAATGATAACATTCCATGTGTATCAGCGGGTGTTAGTGCATGCTTTCCATTTGTTAAAATAGCTGAATAATTATCAGTGTACATAATTGCCATTTGAATCACCTATCCTTATAATATTTACGAGATGTATTACTCTCGTTTCTCATAATAAGTATATAAATATAAAAAATATAACATCCCGGGGATAATCCCCGGGATATCATTAACAGTTATTATTCGGAAGATTTTGTAAATCTTGATTCCACATGTTTCTTCAAATCTTCCGATGGTTCTTTTCTTTTGAAATTGCCGTTTTTAACATCTTCTTTAGCTTCATCCGATTTGCCACTGTTATATGCATAGATGTCATCATGTTCTTTCATAAGTTCATAAAGACCGGAATTGAGTTCCATTACCTTAGAAACGTCATGAGATATAATCTTTGAGAACTTGGTGATTTCTTTTGATATAGACTTTGTAGATGAAATCAGCATATTGTACAACTTAGGATTCTTGCCGTATGCACTGTCATAGTTTCCTTCAAGGTCCTTAAGCTGTTCGAGTAGCTGTTCACAGTTCTTACCAAGGTCATCGTAAGACTTTCCCAACATCTCCAGCCAGTTGTAAATGTTATTTGAGTTTGTGCTTCCCAAAGATATTCCAAAGAAGAGTTCTTCAAGATCTTCTTGATTTGATTCCGTAACGATAACCTTCTCTTTTGAGAATACAACGTTTCTTAGAATGTTTACACCATCTTCGATGCTTTTGTACTTGATAGGTTTGAACTCCATTCCAGCAGCAAGACCTCTTACGACAGCTGATTGTATTGGAGGTTGCTCTTTCTTATTATACATTGAATCTTTGGTAGTCTGTAAAACACGGGTCATCAAGTCGATATATTGTATGGAAGCTCTGAGATTATCTCGATGATCACCTTGGTCACTCCATGTGTATAACCAAATACCATCTTTGAATAATGCGGAAATTCCATGCTTCTTAATCCAACGAATCTTATTCGCATCCTTGATATGAATCTTTCTAAGGAATTCAATAATACGCTTTACAATTCTACGTATGAATTTGATAATTCCCACAAAAGTATTCACTAAGAATCTGATAGGATGAATCTTGTTGTCATTTCTGATATTTCTGTCAGTAACGTTCTGAATACCTTCCATATATATGTCAGCATATTCCATATAAACATCCTGAGCGTTTTCATATGAAGCGAGTGTGAGATTGTTTATTGTTGATTCAACAAATGATTCAGTGAAATCGTTTATATCATCTATAATATCATTTATAGAATCATTTGTATAATCTCTATCACGACTGATGGCACACTTGTCACACGCTGTAGACATTGCAGATTCTTCATCCATACCTGAATTACAGAGTTCCTCGTATTCACGTTTAACCTCAGGATCAGATGGTTCATACTTCTCACCAGTGAGTTTAGCCTTTGCATACATCAATTGCTCGATATGGAATCTTTCTTCATTGGCAATATCAACATATAACCTGCGAAGATTGTCATTGGATGTTTCCATATTAGCATCAAGGTACTCCTGAACTGCAGAAGCCTCTGACGATATGAGTTTGTTCAGTGCATCAGCATCTTTCGAATCATAGTCATTGTTGATATCAGATTCATCAGAACCGAAATCGGACATATCATCTTCTTCATCTTCGGATGTATCATCGTCGTAGTCATCAAGATCATCATATGTCATTGGGCGAGGTTCATCGTCTTCATCTGAGTCTTCAGAATCAGATTCGTCATTTTCAGACTCATCGTCATCACTATCAGCATCATAGCCGTTCTCGTCATCATAATTGTCGTCATCATCTTCATCGAGTTCTTTCTCGATATCTTCATCTTCAATGAGTTCGTCTTTATCCAACTCAGCTTCCAGATAGAATTGATTTTTATAACTCATTTAAATTCATTCCTTTCTTACCATGATATTTCAACATCTTCAGAAAACTCTTCAAATCCCTCTTGAATTATTGAATCATCTATGTACCAATCATCAAATTCGACCGGAACATATGCTTCGTATACAGTGCGATAGTTGGCTTCCTTATCTTTTAACCACGGCTTATCTTTCATTATTTCTTTAAGAAATTTGATTCTATATTCAGTGGAGACTACTGATGCACCAAATGATGCTATAACCAACGGGAAAGAGGACGTGATTTTCTTGGTAATTGACATTACCTTGTAAGCTACAAAGTCACTTTCCGGGATTTTCATGTTTTGTTTTTCATATTTTTCAAAAGTTTTTAACATGTTTTTCCATGTTTCGATCGTAGTCTCTAATAATTCAGCTGCTGTATTTAGCGATTCTGAAAATTTTTCTTTTTGGCCTAACATATTTGCGGCTTCTTGGGAGTTGTTTTTATTATGTTTTTGAGCTTCCTTTGTATTTTTCAACGCATACTCCATCTTTTTAATATACGATTTTGTTCTCTTTATATACGGGCCAGGACGTCTTTCTCCAGATTCATATAATTTTAATAAAGGAGAACCATCGTTGAAGACGCTTTCAGTAGCTGCTTTAAGTCTTTTATATGATCCTTGTTGATATACCATGGCACGCAAAGCCTTGGTATATGATTTTCTACCATACTTCACAGCAGCATGGAAATCAGCAAGTAATTCATAATCAAGCTTATCATGCTTATTAAGAGCTATCGGATGCTTCTTAATATATTGCTTTGTATACTCAACAACAGCTTTCTTATCACGTGATTCAGCATATGTAAATTCGTTCGGATCAGTCATTTTTCCATATTTCTTCTTATTGAGTATTTGCCGAACATGTTCCGCTTCATGCTCAATTAACGGAAGAATTCTTTCGGGTGTGTATGTTCTAAATATGTGAGGGGGAATTCTAATATATGGTGTTCCATCTGGAGTTTGGCCAGCATACAGTTGCCTTCTCATAAAACTAATGCCTGCACTGCCATTTCCAGACATAAGGTCAGTTGGATTAAGAGAAACTTTACATCTATATGGCTTGCCATCGATTCCGTTAATTTCAATTGTCCTGCCGTCATATTTAAGCTTCTTCAAAACTTCCTGCTTATTCTTTTCAGGATCAAGCTTAGCAGCCTCCATATAAAAATCATATTCAAGATAAATATTGTCTTCCATAATCATTTATTTCCTTTCGATTTCTTTGGATTTATAGCAACACCTTCGAAAATAGGTTCTCCCTTTGTATAGAATTCATCGCATTGTTTTATAGATGAACCATATTCGGGATGACCTTTATATTCCCAAACATAATATTTGAAAGCATCAAGTTTATCATTACCATTCATTTTGAACATTGCTTTTGTTATTATGTCGAGAGTTTCTTGAAGATTCTTTACAGGATAAACACCTTCTATTGGTTTAAATGCAGATTCAATATAAATGAATCCTTTATCATTCTTAACCAATACAAAAGTATGTGTATCATTGTATTTAGTATCAGCGTATAGATAATACTTCTTATATGATTTACCATGATCTCTCAAATAGGATTCTTCCCATTCTACATAGTCATAGCAAATACCACCTCTATACTTTTCAAACTCATCAAGAGTCATGAACTTATAATATTTATTATAGTCCTCAATAGAATTGTTTGATGTTGATAATTTACCATCCTTTACAATTCCATATTTAAAGTTCTTTAACTCTGCTACGATATCATTGCAAACTTCAAGAGGGGATTGAGCATTCTTTTCAGACTTCTCATACTTTTCACCCTGCTTGAGAATCGAAGGATGAATCAGCCAATGCCATTTGTATGTGAATCTACCAATGTAATTATCCATTGGATTATCGGTTTCCTTTTCAAAACCGGGACGAGTTAGAACTTTATGTTTTCTACCGTTGTCTTTAACTTTGTCGATTTTGATACTTCCATAGAACTTTACTTTCACAGGTTCGAGTATCCAGCTCTCTCCAGTTGTACCAGCATCAAATACTTCCTTATCTTTAATAAGTTCTTTGTTGGTTTTATGCTTATACTGAGACAATGGTTTCTCAGGTACATAAACATACAACTGCTTTCCGGGGAAGTCCTTATTCTTTAATTTCCACATATTGATTATGGAATTTAAAGCACCTTCAATAGAAGGAGAGAAACATACACGTGGAGTCGTATAGTTCTCATATCGACCAGTGTCTCTCATGACTTCTTCTAAATCATGAGTTTTCTTTCCATCGGAAGTCGTATATCCATCTTTCTTGATATCTTCCAACCATGTAGGAATTCGAGGAACCATCGGACCTTTCTCATCAAGTTTATCATCGAATGATACATGGAACCAAACCTTCTTAGATTTCGGGTTAACTCCATTCTTGATATCCTGCCAATATCCTTCCTGAATTGTTTGTTGATTTATGAAATCCAATTCATTCTTCAATTCGTTGGGTTCACGAAGTATTGCAACATCCTTTGGTTCATGAGTAAAATGTGTCCATATAGGAGAAGCATTGTCAACAGTTAAATCAGAAACAATTCCTCTGTCATCTTTCGTATCACCACAATAATCAAGGAACTCCTTGGTTATTGGGATACTTCTAAGATGATGATCTCCAAGTTGACAAACGAAGTTGGTATTTTCAAACTCTTCCAATACCTTCAACATATATGCTTCACGTTCATGATCTTCGTCATTCATGCGACTATAATGCTTTATATTATTCAAGTCACAACCAATCAATTTACAACCATGATCATATGCAAGTTTGTAAATTGCATAGTTATCTTGATAATCGGGAATGCCGGGTTTGAATTCTCCATTCGTAGCCATGTCAAGTTTCTGTTTCAGTTCAGGTAAAGATAACACTCTATCTTCGTGAGCAAATTCGGATATGAAGTATTCGGGTTTTCTTTCCGATAGAAGTTTATCATAGTATTTCAACATTGAAGAATTATGAATTTCTCCAACTATTACTGAACGATACTTATTAGCTCTTTTATATTCATCCAGAGTGAATACATTGGAAGGTTGATATTTTGTTTTGTGTTTCGTTTTATCAAGTTCCATTATAAAACGACCATCACCATCCTGAGTTATTTCAAATCCCAATGATTCATATAACTCAATGGCGTGTTTATTATTCTGATATACATTCAGAATCAACTTATCATGTTGATCTATCTCATTCTTGAGAATATATTTGGCAATACCTTTACCTCTATATTCTTCAATCAGATATATTTCAGCAATGAACCAGAATTCATCATCAAGAACTTTGTATGCAGTCAACATACCGATTGTTTGACCATCGTATTGAATCATTCTTGTTTTGTGAACAGAATCAATTGCATCCTGATGAAGTTCTGCTTTCAGTTTATCTACTTCGGATTCAGGTATTTCTCTGTTAGGATATGCATCTTTCATGCATTCATATTCCCATTCTTCCATATTGGGAACATCATTCATTGTAGCAGGAACCAATGATACATGCAACGATATATCATCATATCCTTCTTGGATGAGAATATACTCATTGTTTATAGTAGTACCTGCTATCTTCCATCCTTCACATATCAATTTAGAAAGAGAAGAATCGTTGGAATTGATTATCTTTTTAGATTCGCAGTAGCAATCATCGGGATCGGAATCTTCGTAATCTGAATCAATTCCGTCTTCATCATCATCTCCAAGATAGTACTCAGTGACGTATTGTTTCAAATCACCGCTGGTTTGGTCAATGTCTTCGTCTGTTATCATTCCATGTTCTTTCATATATGGAATATCCAACTTAGGATCCCATTGAACAAACATATCCATTGAATTATACTTTTCCAGAAGAGAAGTATTAAGCTCTTTATTATCCATACGAGCGATATATGATTCCTTCCAATCTATATCATCTGTATAGCTTTTAACTGATGGATCATCCATATGAGCAAGTATTCCCTGTTGTGAATCCATCAAGTATATTTCAAATCCGTAATTCAGATAAATAAATTCATGTCCACCATTTCCATCTTTCCATTTTACATGACAATACCATCTGGAACTACCAGCGTCTTTTATTGTGGAAACCAGATTATCTATGCTAAGGAGAGGGATTCTGATTGGGTTTATTATGATATCCTCACCAGTCTGCTCAAGAGCTGGATCACGTGGAGAATGTATCGGTCTTGGTAATACATCAATACCTCTGAAGTTTGCTTCAGTACACCATGTACATATTTGACAATTCTGATTCGATAACAAAGGATGTTTATCTGCATCGGCTTTTTGATGTATTCTCATACATATCTTCTTAGCGTCTTCGAGATTCCAAGAATCGGTCATGTACTCTTCAACAACTTCTCCAGCGTATTTCAAAACATCTTTCCAATTCGAATAATCCATTTTCAGTTTCTTAGCAGCTTTCAATATATTCTTAGCAAGTTCTTCCTTATCAGATTCATCTGCTTTATTGAAGAATCGAACAGCTTGAAGAACATGCTTTTCATCAAGATTACCGTCTTTATCAGTCAATGGATATTTCCTTTTTGATGGAATACCAAATGCGGAATCGGGTAATTTGTTTCTATCTTCGGTATTTATTTTAGCTTCAAAAATAAAAGGCATTTTAATAATCCTCCTTCTTAATTAATATAGTAGAAATTATCAAAACGTCAATAAGAATCCCCCTCTTATGAGGGGGATTCTTATTATAATTACTTGATATCAAAATTCAGTTCTTTGTTGTATACAACAAAAGATTTGATTTCTTGTAACTCATCAAAGAGATCATCATTCTTCTTAACGATGTCTTCAATCAAAGGACTTATCGTTTTATTTGAATCATACTTTCTGATTGAAGTTGAACAGTTATCAATAATCTTTAAAAGCTCAGTAACATGTTCTTTGAATGAAATAAGCTGATTCATCTGCTCAGCAGGAAAAGCTTTCTCAGTACGTTTCCTGTTAGTAATAACATCGAGTCTGTCGATGATGAAGCGAAGATTCTGATGTATTCCTGATTCAATTCTCTGAATATGTGAATCACCATCTTCATCGCGCACTTCAATTTCAGTGTATGAGAACTTGGCACATATCACATATGCATTCATCTGATCATTGTCATCATATTTTCTGATAGCTGTCATAGCTGATTCTATATACTGAAGCCATCCTCTCAATCTTTTCTTAGCATTCTTGGAGGTTGTAAGAAATAATTCTTGATACGGTTCAGGTTCGGTCTGCTCATGATAGAATGCTGAATCACTCAAAGAAGAACCGGGGAATGAAATTCCAATTTCTTTTTCCATAATAAAAATTCCTTTCTAAATAAAATAAACACCACCCCGGAAAACCGGGGTGGTATTCAGTAGTGAATTAGTCCATCCAACGGCCGATCTTGGGGTCGGTTGCAGGGGGATCATTCTTATAGCCGATAGCAAGATCAGAGTTTTCGATTTCCATATCGAACATGTCAGTTCTGAGCTTGTTGTTACCGGATGTTACGATGTTCTCAGGATTGAAAGATGTGAACTTATCCTCAAAGAGATCCTTGTATGAGGAAGAAGCAGCATCATAAGAAGCTTCCTGGAAAGTCTCATTGTCATCGATATCAAAATTGAATCCGAACATGATTTATACTCCTTTCGGTTAAATGATTTATTTTCCATACATATTAAGCAGAGCATCTTGTATGTACAGTTTGTTTACCGCAATGATGACTCTGTATGTATGCGTATACGAGATAGTTGTGAATACAATCTTCTTGTTTTCCCAGTCGATGTAATATCCATCTTCTATCAGTATATGATTTTCTCGGAGCTTAATGGATATGAAGAGTTCAGGTTTCAGATGATGCTTTAAATGAAAATCAAGGATTCTATTTATGTCATCACCCAAAACAGGTTCGAATGATACCTCATGTTCTCCCCAATCCATCTGACAAATTGGTCTGGCGTGGATAACCCACCCGTACTCCAAAGGGAAGTCCTTTTCATTGAAATTGTCGGAGAATATCGGTATCACCACACCACCCTCTTCTTGAGGTAGAATTCTAACCATCCCAGGGTTTGGATGACATAACTCAAACAAACCAATTGTTGTATATTCACATCGCAGAGTGAACGTTATAGGACAATCTGAATCTACCCGACCGGTCCGAGTGGTATTTGAATAATTGAAGTCTCTGATACTGCACAGGAGAGGTGCTGAGTAATTAGCATAGAAGGCATCTGTATGCCGTCCAGATGAAAATCTGTATGATATTGGATATACAGAATGCATATTCAAATAATCAATAAAAGGCACGACTGAACCATTTTTACCCTTTACAGGGATTCCAATGTATTCCGATGTAGCCTGTAAGAATCCATCCGGCAATGCCAATTCCAAAGTTGTTTCAATATCCGGTAAGTATCCATTTGAGATTGGTAATTTGTTTATCAAATATGAAGCCCAACGTTGTTGTTCAGCAATCGATTTGAACGCAAGTACGAAATCCAAATACAATACAATTCGATTGATCTTTCCTCTCCATTCAATGCCAATCCGAGGGTCACGTAGTAATGTAGCCATCTCGGAGCGATTCTGGTATCGATCTGAAGCAGAGTACCATGTCGTCGTAGCAAATGAACCTGCACCAAGACGATCATCGTTCGCTAATAACGAAATACGTGGACTGACAATACACAAAGGATATGGTTGTGTTCTCATCTGTTTTGTGGTATGTCTTAACTGCCTATGCTGTAATTCCGTTGAAGGAAGTGCAGTAGCAAATGTTTTACTTGGAAATTGATCCAAGATAAATTGCAACAGAATAGCTGTAACATTACCAATAGAATGAACAACATCAGTTCCGGATTGACATGCTATAGACAATGACATTTGTTTTGCCATCGTATCCGGTGAGTAACCACCGTATTGATATGTCATTGCAGTATCACGGATATTCAAATCAGTTTTTCCCTCATTAAAGTTATTATCATTCCGATTATTTGGATGATTTTTAATCTCTTCCGTATCTGTCAAGACTATCACCCACTAACTCTCGAAATTAAAACCGACAATACACGAGAGAATGCCTGTATGTTGTAACACCTAATGAATTCAAAATCGAAATCTATGATCGATGGACACCGATTAAGTATCATAATCGGAAGCCCCATGTTTGTTGTACCATACTTTTCGTATGCAAACAATTTAGGATTCCGAGTATACTTTTTATCGAATGATTCCCATTGAATCATATCTGGATAAGATTCAATTATCTGATAGAACTTCAACGGAAGGTATGATATCACAGCCATCCATTTATTCACCAGAGTTGGATCCGTATCCTCCGGTTTATTAAATTCCATTGATGTTGAAATAGATGATAAAGTAAACAGATCAGAATTGATGTAGTTTATTAACGAGGGAAGCAGAGTTTTTGTTTCTGAGTCCATTTATATTTCACCATCCTTTCATTTTGTTTATAACTCAACAAACATGCTATCTACGTCGGAGTCCTCACATATCAATGTTCCGTTCTCAGGGTTATTTACATAACCATCGTTGTTCGAAACGATTTTAGCCGAAACTGATACTGTTGAGGAAGTTGTCAAAGATCTCTCTTTGAAATTCACGGAAGAAAAGATTGGAGATACCACCTCGATGATATCTCCATCTTTTATTGTACCTTTAGACATCACAACACACTTCGAAGTTCTGGGAATTTCGAATGTATTGTTTCTATCAAGGATAACCGCCGTCAGCATTTATCGAATCAGACAAAGAATTCAGAAGGAAGACCCTGCTTAGCTGCAGCTCCTGCTTCTGCCACAGTAAGCTTCTGTGCAGCCTTTCCGAAGTTGTTTGAATCTTGAACAACCTTTTGGAGATTTGCAGCTGTATTTTTGAGTGCATCTGTAGCTCCATCAGGGAGATTGTCGCTCTTAACAGCATCAAGGAAGAGATCGAGCATCTGAGGAATTTCAGCAACCTTAGCGGCCGCATTAGCTGAACTCTGCGCTGCTGTGTCATATTCTTTTATAGCTGTATCAAGTGAAGGCATCTGATCAGCAAAAGGACCATAATTATTATCTCTGAGAATTTCTCTGCCTTCCTCGCCATATTTCTTACCCTGTGCTTTATTGTGCATGCCCTGCTGCTTATAGATATTTTCACAGCAACGGTCAATCATCTTGCACTTTTCAATGATTACGCCCTGCAGTCTATCCTTTTCCTGATTTGACTTCTTGAGCTCATTCTTAAGGCTATCTACGCCTTCTACGAGCTTAGTATAAGCAACTTCCCATCCTCTTGAAACGGATGCCCAGTGTTTAGCCTGCTTAATAAGATTATCGCACTTTCTTTTGAGATATGCGATTTCCTTATCCTTTGCATCCATTTCGTCAGACATGTCTGCGACTGCATTAGCAAGGCCCTTCTTAGTTGTTGCTTCCTTCTCTATTTTGCGAGCACCCTTCTTGATCTCACGATCATGCTTGCCTTCCTTATACTTCTTAAGAAGACGAGAAGCCTTAGCAAAAGGATTATTTTCCTTTGAGAAAAGATTCTTAAAGAAGTTTCCTACTGCGCGGAAAGCCTTGAGAAGAGCCGAAACGATAGTTCCAAGAACCTTCTTAGCCTTACCGCCGCTGTTCTTCCAGTCGTCAACCTTGTTGATCTTGTCATCAAGTGACTCCTGAACGAATTCTTCAACATCGCACTGAGCATACTCGGCGATCAAAGAATACTTTCTGAGTGCATCGTAAGCAGCGCATGCTACATTGAATTCGGCATTCCACTGCTCCATCTGAATATCGGAAACTTCTGTCTCATTGGTTGTTTCAACCATTGCAGATTCCATAACGAAATCATTATATGTGTAACTCATATTAGATTCTCTCCTTTCTTATCGATTGATGCTACCGGAGATAGCATATACAGAATCACAGAATCCCTTGGATACTGCATCTGTGTACTTAACAGCGGAATCTGCCCAGTTCTTAGCGTTCTGGCCGATCTTTGTGCATGCCTTAGTAACAGACTTGCTTGAAGCATCTGTCTTAGCGATGACATCAGAGATAGCAGACTTAGCGCCGTTCTTGTTAGAAGAATTGCCGAGCTCGATAGCTACTGCTGTTGCGATCTTGTTGATTGTGTATACAGCGAGGAATACGTTCTCCAGATCCTTTGTGGAAAGAGTATCTGTGTAAGAACCTTCGCCGCCGAGCTTAGCCTCAGAGCCAAGCATTGTGCCGAATGTAGACAGAAGATCTGCTACATCTGTGAGTGTACCTGCAGCACTGGGAACGGATGTTGCACTCTTTCCCAGGAAAGCAACGATTGAAGCATCGTCATAGATCTTTGAGATGTCGAGACCGAATGCGGCTACTGCAGCATTGTAACCCTTAGCGAACTTCTCTGCGAGAGATGAAGCCTTGCCGCCCTTGAGGAAGTGCTTGCCGTTGATCTGAACTACCTTAGAACCAGGAAGGTGCTTAACCTGAATGAGCTTGGAAGCGCCGTTATCTGTAACGATAAGCTGAGCAAGCTTCTTAGCGAAGTCAGCAGCCTCTGAATCCTTGGAAAGTCCGTAAGACTTGCCGATTGTGTATACGCTCTTGAGAGCCTTTCCTGTAAGCTCCTTGATCTTTCTTGATGTTGAGAGTACGAGGTCATATGTAGCGATAAGCTGCTGACCTACCGCCTGTGTAGCAGCACTCTTTGCAGAATCCTGAGTAGCAGGGAGACCTGCATCAGCAGCCTCCTGAATATATGATGCGTTCACACCCTCGGGAGTTTCTGCAATTCTATATTCATTATCAAATATTGCACCAGCAACATTTATCTTGCCGACTGCTTCCTGAACGTACATATCTTCAAATGAAGCGTCGCCGGTCTCGAAGTCAAGCATGAGATCTGAATATTTCATATTTTTTCATTAGCTCCTTTGTTATAATATTTTTACTCGAATTCATTTATTACAAGAGCCCCCTGATGTAACGAATAAATCGGTAAATTAATGAATGGTAATTATATAATATTTATAATAGTATATATCATAAATATTATCAAGCTAAAGTTGAAGTTGGTTGATTATTCATGTACTTCATCTTCCATGCATTAATCAACTGATGTGCCTGGTCTTTGTAAGTATTGATAAGTTGAGCCTTTGTTTCTCTCTTCTGCAATCCAAGAGAACACAAGACTTTATAGTTGGCGTCATTGGAACGTTTCGCCAACATCAATGATACAACACTGATGACATAATTCTCAATTGAGTCTTCTGTCAGTTCGACGGTGTTCTTAATATCAATACCATTTTCTCTGGCGAGTGTTTGGAGTTCCTTGTCCTTCTTCAGACGAACCATGAGTTCTCCAATATGCTGAATGATTGTCTCATCGGTTATTTCCATTTAAATCACCTCATTTCAATATTGAGACGTTATTTCCGAGTTCAAAATATTTATTCAACTTTTTATATGTATATTTTTAATATGAATAATTAGGGTTACGATATCTACCCACAACAGATATCAGAAAGGAAAATTAATTATGAATAACAACATCATCATTTCAAATCTCAAAAAAGATCATTTCCGTATTACTGAAAGATATGGAAAATTCATACTTGGTGCTGAGTATGAAACAATAGAAAAGGGAAGATGTATTTCAATTGAAGAACATCTTTCTCCCGACGAATTCGTTTCTTCAGAAAAAGCTTTCATTGAGGAAATGAATACAGTCTTAGATTCATTCGACGAGTTCGTCAATGAATTCTTCACTTCTTTAAAGCCTGATATGTATGATCGCAGTTCTAAGGTTTGGGATATATTCAAAATAGAAATAATGTCATTTCTAAATACGTCATTCACATACGCAATCAAACAATCCAACCAATTGAGCTATGAAGAGCTCAAAGAACTTAACAACATAACCACATCAGTCAAAAAAGGTTTCGAGAAATTTAAGAATACCGAGTCTCGTCTCAATAAATATATTAATATTACTACCGAGATATCAAGAGTCAATAACGAAAAGGATGGTATGTCGTTTTTGGATATTGTTAAAGGAACCACCACAATCATGGATCATTTAGTCGATGTGGTAGATGAGTATACTCTAAACACTTTCAACAATGAACAACTGATAAGCATTAAAGACTCTTGTATGCTCCAGATTAAGAATAGCCAAGACTTGGCGAATATTGGAACATCGTTAGACCTCAATGAAGAAGATGAGCAAAATATTCACCAATTGAAGGCGTCAGCAATGCGTCTCGCAATGATGGTGAAGCAGATTGATTTGGTGATCAATTAAAACTTAATGTCCCCCGGTTTAACCGGGGGATTTTCTTTTTTCTTTTTTCTCCCACGGATTGGATTTTCCGCGGGCATATATAAAAAGTATATGTAATAACTACATTATTATTATAATATTATTATTCTATTTCTTATATTACTTAATTAATATATAATAAAATAAATAGAATATAAAATAAATTACTATGTAGTTATGTAAAATCGCATTTTTAAATAAAATTTGATATAAAAGATATGTTTTTAATTATACTTATATTAAGATTTTTAATTTTTGTTAAAATACATTTGTCAATTTTGTGGCTTCAAGTAATGCTTCTTCGAAGCATGAGGTGTTTCAAAGTTCTAATTCTCACTCAGTCATCATACTCACTTCGTTCGTATGATTTCCTTCGTTCAAATTGAACATTTGAAACTTACCACAAAATTGACGTTAATCTGAAAGGATGAATTAAAGAGAGAAATAGAAGTAAGAAAGGGAATTAAAATTTTCAATGTATATACATTATTCAATTGAATTACGAATAATAAGAATAAAAAATAATTCTTATTATTAAATATCAATTTAAGGAAGTGAAAAATTAATATGAGTAACAATGGAAAATTGTTAGATTGGAAAACAAGAATTCTTGAAAGTGGATTATTAAAGAGACAAAACTATCAAGAATGTATTTGTTATTGCCCTTATTGTGGAGAACGAAAGGGCAAATGTTATGTTAAAATGGTATTAGATGATGAAACACCAATGGTTTATCATTGTTTCATATGTCAAGAAAGCGGTCCTGTCAATTCATCATTTCTTGAAAAATTGGGAATAACAAACTTTCAAGATTCTTCAGATATCAATGAATTAGATCAACTCATCAAAGAAAGTAACAATGGTTATCGAAAACAAATAAAAAGTACCAATGGGGATATTGAATGTAATTTATCAAATTATTTAATCGATGGAAATTATAATCAAAGTAATATTGATTATATGAAAGACCGTTTCAATATTCAAAATATTCCAAATGATAAAATGATGGAATGGTGTGTTATTGGTAACATCAGAAAGTATTTATATGATATGGGATATAATCATATTTATGATTCCCATATCAGATTAGAAAATCGAATTTGGTTTAGAATGAGAAATGGTAATGTTGCTGGTCGTTTAATTACAGATGGAGATGAAGAAAGATGGATAAAGATTTCAAATAAACATAAACATGAAGGAAATGATATTTATGTAATTGGAAATTTATTCAATCTATCAGGAAGGGTCATTAGAGTATGGATGACCGAGGGTGTTATGGATTCCATTGGAATACAAAACAAACTTGATTCAGTTGTTGATGAATCTGACTTTGTTGAAATGAACGATGTCTTCATTTCAGTGATGGGAAGAATGTATTCATCTGGATTTGAATGGTTACTTGGAAGAGGATTATTTGGAGACTCAGTAAAAGTAAACATTGTTTGTGATAACGATTATACTGATATCAAGAGTCGAATTCGTAAATATGAAAAGTGTTTTTCATCAATCAAAGTAATGAGAAATCATCTTAGTAAAGATTGTGGAGTCGAACCGGATAATATTGAACTCGGTTATGTTTAAGAATTAAAATCCCCCGGTTAAACCGGGGGATTTCTTTTTTATAATTCTTCGAATTGATTTGTTGATGGATTGTATGCTTTCAGATGAGTCGTATTTGTTGAAGTATTTGTATCAATGATTAATGTTGAAGATGATACATCGTTATCATTTGAATCCTTAACAAAACGAACTGTCTGTTGTGACTGTGGAGCAGATCTACGTACAATGTCCATCTGAACAGGTGTTACTTGTACTGAGCCATTTATGAATCTGAACTTGGTCTGCTTTGGCATTACACAACGCCAACCTCCAAGAGGGAAGTGTTCAATGTTTTGACGTTGAATACCAATTTGCCAATCATCAAATGTTACAACTCCATCATCAATTATTGTTGCATTATGCAATTTGGTATAAGCAGGTGATGTTGTCATAATGTTCCATTGTAATTTACCCAAAGGACCATCAATATCAAACAGAACCGGAGTCTGATAAGATTGATCCGGAGATGCTTTGATATCGATATTATCCAATGTGAAATCATCTGTATGAATTTCAAATCCATTATCGAAAGAATATGTTTCGTGTTTTGTATAATCTTCATCATATACAAATATGAATGTTTTATCATCATTTGTATTCCAAACAATTGTGGTTGCATTGTTCGTATGAAGATATGCATTCACATACAGATTGTTTGTTGGTAAGTAATTCAGTGTATCAGTTGAAATATAATTGTTCAAAGAACGACGAATGATTGAATATTCGAAATTCAAATCAGATGAAGAATTGGTTTTCCATCTCCAAATGATATATGAATCATAATACAATTTCGAAATCTCACGTAAAGCCTGAGAAACTCCATGAGGATTTCGTATTGTTGCTGTTGCTTGTAAGATCTCGCCATTACAATAGAATTTATTTATGTCAAGATTGATTGGAGTATAATCACATGAAGACGGAATGTTTATGAAATTATTTGTTTTCATTCCAACAATTGTCAATGTCTGTTGGTCATCTTCTGATTGCTGAACATCAAATACTCTGTAATGCGGAATGTTGCCAACTGTGAAAGCGTCTTCAACTGAAAGATTTCCTTCTTCGGTTATCGGAGTTGAAGTTACTATAGTTGAAATCTTGGTTCCCTTTGTCCAAACACCGGTCAACAGTGTACTCTTATCAGGATTATTGATTATATACTGATAGAAGTATATTCCATCTGACAGATGTACTACTGCAAACAGGTCTTCAAATATACCACCCTTCTTAGTCTGATAATCAGAATAATTTTGAATTCCGAGAACGCATTTGAAACCACGTCCATTTCCAGTACGAGGAGATGTGGAATATTCTTCTGTTGTTCCAGCGCCGGATGAATTCATATTGAAGTTTGATAAATTGATACTTGTGACTGAAGTCTCATTTGAACCAATACCAGCAGTCAACACTTTACCATCCTCATCAACCGTTTCTACAATTATTGAGAATGAGAATCCGCCGATGACTAACAATATTACGTCATCTACTTGGTATCCTTCACCACCTTCGGTGATTGATGAAATGTAAACATCATCAACATCGATCATGGGATTCAAATTTAATAAATATCTGAATCCATTATGAGAAACCAAATCAACACGATTCAAATCATCTTCGGATTCAAATACAAGTGTCTGTCCTTCTGAATATATGGGTACATTATTCTCATCAACATTTGAAGGACGAACCCATCTTGATGATAATTTATTCCATATTCTATCTTTTTCTTCTTCTGTATATGAAGCTTCTGTCCTGACATATTTCTTATCAACAATGGAAGCTGGTGCAAGACCTGAAATATCTGATAACTGAACAACGGATGTTGGAATATCACATATTCTTGCAAGAGTGCGTGCAGGCTTAGGATGTTCCGATTTTGCATTGTTCTCGTATTCAGCAGGATCATTACCGACATAATATATTCTACCAAATTGATTATCGGTCAATTCTGTACTGGATTCATCAACACCTTCACCCAGATCAAATAACAATCCTGCTACTTGACGTGATGTTGGATCACTTTCATTGTAGAAAGGAGTGTTGTGTATCGCATACATTGCTAATCTTTGACGATCGGGAGTTTCGGTAGTCATCCATGTTGGTAAACCGTCAAAGTTTGAAACATCAAATGGATATCCAGAATGAATATCATCCTTTGGGTTCATTGATGACATGAATACACCAGCCGTACCATAATCAGTATCATCAACATCAAAAGGAACACTTTCATCCAAATGAATACTAATGAAGGGAATCAATGTGTTAATTGTTCCAGAAACATTCATACAGTTTCCATCAAATGTATTCATGTCGATGGAGTAAGTCGTCGCATCCACATATTCCCAAACGACATCATCCGTGTTCATTGTTATCGTACTACCGGCATCGGATGACAATGTAATCGGAATGGAATATTCTGTCTGTAATGAATTATCTTTGAATATGATATTTCTTGATAAGTCAATTCGTTTATCAGAAATTACATTTCCGGAGAATGTAACAGTTGGATCCTTTGGATGAACGATTATTGAGAAATTTGATGTTGTGTCACATGACGGAGTTGCATCGTTGTTACCATCAATACCAACGTATCCTAAAACATTATACTTTGATGAATTGCCACGAGCTCCAAAGTATATTATGGAATCTCCATTGTTATTGACATTATTTGAATCGATTGATACATTAGGTCCGACATTAGAATTATCGCATGTGAACCAATACAAAGGATATCCAATGCTGTTATCGGATATAACCATCGATGTCGTGTATTCATTGTTTCCAGTTTCACTCAAACCAAAGGGTTGTAAGTTTTCTGTTAAAGGATAATACCATACGGGATTTGTTATATCGGAAACGAATGCAAGATTCTTTTCAACCAGAACATTATCATCTGCCGTGTTTATTACAACTACCTTTGGAGCGGATGTTGTTTTAATCCATTTTGTTGGAATCACATTTGACGATGTTTTCGATGTTCCGAATAACAAAGTCACTACTTCACAATTCACGAATTTAACTTTGTAATTGAAATACTGAACTTCCCCTCCATATGCATATGGATATTTTGAAGCATTGATACGAGCAAATGTTAATCCATTTACAGATGGAGAATATGTGAATGCTGAAGATTGGAATTCCAATATAGCAGAACCGGATGATGCAATTACATCAAATGCCAATTTCTGCATAAAGTCATTTGAATCTGTAAGCTTCTCGGTGGAGAGATTAATCTCTCCACCATTGTTATCGATAACGGATTTAAACATATCACCCGTTGTCTTATCCTGTAAAGTTTTTGATTTATCCGTTTTCAGAAGCCAATGTTTGCGTTCTTGATCCATGAGTATTCTCATGGTAATAGCTCCTGAGTAAAGAAACATTTTATCAGCCATTTATATCGTCCTTCTTTCATTATAAATTATTCCAAGTATTGTTATACCAGTACCAAGCTCGATTGTCATATATCAGTAAACATTTATCCGATATATCATTTCCATCTGCATCATACATTCTGAAATCTCTGAAATTCGCTATCAAAGATTCAAAGCGGAATACGTAACAGATGTTATTCAATACAACTTCAGAGCTATTTATCTTTAATGAATCATCGATTGCGGTAATATCAAGTAATTGAAAATCTCCTATAGCATGATATTCATCTGAATTCATTCTGGTGTTTATAGTTTGAACGAGATGAACTCCATCAACTTTGTTGAGGTCATCGACACTATTCTGAAGAATGTATGTTATCAAATCTTCCTTGGTATAACGATATAAAGGAACATCTTGATCGATTGTTTCAATATAACATCTTTCAACTTCCAAAGGCTCGCAATATTCATTCTTGAATTGTTCCTTGATATACTGTAATAACTCATCACGTGTCATTTGTTCAAGTTGTGATTTCAGAGTATCGACCCATCCACTGTAATATCCATTTGATGACATGTAGATATTTCCGCGAGTTACATATGAATCATCATGTAACAATTCTGAAATTGCGGGATTCTGTAAAGAATCAACGATTACGTTTGGAGCATTTGGAATTGAATGCCGATAATAAGTTCCGGAACTTGCCCATTCATAACCTGTTAAAGTTCTCTTATTGGGATTAAAGATACAGATGTCCATTTGACTCTTGTCTCTTCCTGCATATGAGAACGAACACATTATATTCGAATATGAGGATAAATTGAGCTGATGATTCTTAGGCAACGGAACATTGTTCAAGTCGGAATTTTTGTATGCTATAATCTTTTCTGCTCTGTAGTATTCCTCGAATGTTTCCTTATAAATAAAGAACATTGAATTTTGTTCATTCTGATGCATTTCTTCCAGATACGAAGATAGGTCATCGGGTTTTGTAATATCTATATCCAAAGGAAGTATATCAGTTGATATCGAAGGTGAATAACCTTGTGTTGGAATTATCATCTCATCATTATTATACTTATCCAGATATGAATTATCAATAAAGATATTCTTATTAAATAATTCATTAATGAAAGCATTTTCCATGTTGATAATGTCTATACTTGAAACATATGGATTATCGGGATAATTAACACCTGTCAATTTGTATAATTTATCGAAAGCCGTGGTTGATATATTGTATATCCATATATTATCAATACCATCATACATCAATGCGAACATATCATTTGGATATCCTGAAAATGTTCTTAGATATGATTCATAATCAGGAATATTGACATCTACGGTCAATCCAGATCCGCTTCCGCTAATTGTTGTGGTTTCGAATGTTGTTGCGAGAGATAAGAATGAATAATGAATTGAATATTCATTATCAATTACAATTGACAATACTTGACCATTGCTCACCTCGTCAATTGTTCCGGTTATTGTTTGACCACCGATTTCGAATGTGAATGTATCACCGGTAGAATATCCTGTACCACCTTCATTCACAATCACGGAATGATCTGACGTCGGAATTGTGATATAAGAATTAAGATTATCATATATAGAATGAACGTTTCCGGAATACAAATAATCCTGATTCATCTCAAACACATTGTAGAATTTTGGGAATACTACTCCTTCATCACAACGAATCCATTCAGGAACATAATTGTTCCATACATTAGATTGTTCAGTTTCAGTATAAGGAGCTTTGGTTCTATTATACTTAACATCAACAACATATGTTGGAGCATAGTTCGTGATATGTTGTAACTGAGTAAATGAAGTCGGAATATCACATATTCTTGCAAGAGAGCGTCCGGGGATATGTCCATCTATATTCGAAACAAAATTAACCGAATCATTATTAACATAATAAATTCGGCCATAATTCATATCCGGATCGAAATCCATTACGTCAGTTGAGAAGAAATAATTACCATGATAAACAAAACGATATTTCGCCTTTTCACCAGTTACGGAAGTATCGGCAAATGTTGTATCGTCAACATATGCAATATCAGATAAATAATTTACAGATGAATTATAATCACCATCTCCCACATATGAATACGGATCAACATAATGAATATCTGAATCCATATCATATACGTGTTTGGCTTGTGTTATAGGATATCCAGAATCTACAATTAATGCGGCTGTGGGTTTATCCATTGCTGATTGATTATCATGATTAAAAGCATCATGTATTGCATATATTATAGAACGAGAAATACATACATTTCTATCGTTATAGAAATTATGATACCAATCCGGAAGTCCGTCAAATTCACTCATGCTATGAGTAATACCATTCTTCTGAATTATTCCATTATCAGAATGCATTGATGTTGAATTTATATGGATTCCGGTAACAGCATTACCTTTCAAATACTCATAATTGTATAATGTAGAAGGTTGATACTCGGTCTTGAGTAATGCAATCATTGATGATTTTGTATTTGTATCATTCACGTAATTCTGTTTATAGTTATTGAATGATGCATATGCATGAACCACGTCATTGTCATCTGTATAATATTGAATACCTTCATATTCAGTTTCAACGTATTCTTCACAATTCCAAACATAATATTTTGAATTTTCTCGGTCATAATAGATATGACAATTGTCTGGATTGATCTCGGTTGAATATGAACGTGTTGTATACATTTTACCATCATGCATATATCCGATGATATTGTTATTCGGAAAATGATGAACATATTCTGAAGGTAATTCATAATCATATGAAACTTCTGGTATGGCATCATATGAATCCATTCGATGATATATAACTTTATTGATCACAACGTAATCATTTGAATTGTCATTTACATTTGTTGGAATTGTAAATGAGTAACCCGGGGCGGGAATTAATTCAATAAACCATTCTCCATATAATTCCTCGGGAACATTTCCAACTGAAATATTGCTTCCGGGCTCCATACCCGGAAATACAAATGAATTATCATGGCCATTTGACCCATATCTCAACAATGGAAAATCATCATATGAACGAGCGCTGATTGGTTCATATGTGCACATATCCAAGGCATCATTGTGAATATAAAACATAACTTGATTTCGCCATTCTGAATCCGTCAAATCATGTGTTATATCACCTATTACATTTGTATCAATTTCAGGATCGGAAATGCCGAACAAGTATTCTTTTCCACAGTTCCACGGTCTTGCATAAATGGTGTTGTTTCCATATTCAGAAAACTTCAATGGAATTTCAACTCCGTCTTTTACAATAACAACATCTTTATCTGTTTGGAAAAAGGCTTCTCTGCAAATGATATTATCACTCTTACTCAAAGAATGAACAATTCCCAAATCGATATTGTTTTTGTTTGTGTATGGAAGTGGCATTTTCCGAGGTCGTGAATCACAAGGAAATTTCAATCTCCAAGTGTGATTGTCGGTAAATACATTTTCTTTTAATGTACATATAATCAGATTCTGCTGTTCATATGTGGACACATCTCCAGCATATTTGATATCAAAGTAATATAAGAATTCAGATGATACATTGATTTTGTCGATGTTCGGTTTGTTCAAAAATAACTTTCTGGATTCCAATAACAATTCTCCTCCAAAGTTATTAACTGTACCATTGTAAACAGAACCATTTGTATCAACATATCCATTATTCTTCTTCACATACGTATCAAAGAATGCTTTGTTAGTATGAAGAAATTTTCTCAATGTATCAGGTGTTACTATTGGATATTTTCTTTTCAAGTGATTTCTCTCCTTTCGTATTTATATGATTTTTTCGATGGATGAGAGAGTACTTATCTATACTAAATTTTTGATTGGAGTGTGATTTGATGAAAGATTATGTAATCAAAAATCTTGACAATCCTTTTGGAAAAGTCAGTGTTAAACTTGGCGAAGATGTTCCTCTGTGGGTTTATGTAAAGAAAGCTTTACAAGACATCGAAATCCTCAATATTCTGAACTTATACAAAATAGATGACGGCGTAACGCCGTTCATCCATTTAATCAATTTCAGATGGGATCCTCATCCGAGTATAGATGAGATTCAGGACAGACGTCGAGAGACAGGCACAAAGATAAAAACAAAATCAACAAAACCTTCCAGAATAGGTATTCTGTATTTTGATATCTATCTTGGAGCAAGAGATAAATTTGATAACCTTGTAAGAAAAGTAATACCTTCCAAAATGTATATTCCGATTGAGGATAAACACGGAAGATATTTATTGGAAGATATCAAATATACTCAGTATCAGCTTGTAGATAAACTTCTGTATCCTGCAAAGAACAATGGATCAGTTTTTAAGTCCCTTCTTCCTATTACAATAGAAAGAATAAAGACCACTGAAACATCTATAAACGGATATATCGTTGAAGCCGATGTTGTAAATGTTCAGGTTTTCAAGCAGTTTGAACTTACATTAGCATCGTTTATGCACATACCTTGTGTACTGTCATATCTCGAAGTATTCCCGATTTTACAGTTCTGTCAGGGGGTTGGAGATGACACTGATAAGTTTGAATACTTCAAACCCGAGCCTGAATATGATATCTACATAAAGGCATATCGCAAGGCTCTTGATCGACCAGACTTCAAGTACGTCCGTAATATTGTCGTTATGGCATGTAAGATGATTCGTGATTATGAAGTAGAAACTTATGAAAATCTATCGAATCCGAACTGGTGGATTTGGAAGCTGTCTGAATACCCGGGCACACTTGACCACAGAGGAGCATGTCATCAGGTATATGTTGGAAGAATGCTTGATACAGCAACCGCTTTAAATCTTCCGATTCCCGAGTGTGACAAGCGAAATATGTGTACCTTCTTAAGATACATTCTTCAGACTGATTTCAGCAATGTAGATATATTTAATTTCTCGAACAAGAGATTCAGAATGAATGAAGCTATATCTACAATCGTAACTGCTGAGATATCTGCTAAGCTGAAATCTTTATTCAAATATGGAACTCTGCTGAAGATGGATGATGCGGAACCAAAGATGAAGATGAATGCTTTCCAAGTTATAAAGAATCTTTATAAGACTGAACTTGTTCAGTCTATCGATTTTGCGAATGATTTGGATTATTATGAGAATCTCAAGTATACCACAAATGGTCCGAACTCGCTTGGTCATAATGATAAGCATAAGATTTCCCATGCTCATAAACAGCTCACTCCTTCCATGATAGGAAAGGTTGATCTGTATGCAACATCAAAGGATGTTGGTCAAACGGGAATGATATCTCCATATGCAAATCTGTATGAGATGAATCATTCTGATGTAAACAAATATCCTTCTATTAAGTTCGAACTTTATAAGTTCATCAATGAAGAATTTCCGAATGCTCGTTCTGTACGGTTTAATGCAGATAATATCGTTGATTACAACCTTATTCTGGATAACCTTGTTACTCATGCATATATCAATCTGAATTATACTGTGCCTGAGGAGATATCCGTAACTACACAGGAAGAGCTTGAGGAAAGAGACTTGGAGAAAAAACGTAAAGCACAAAAGAGAAATAAATAAAAAATGAGGAATATCAATAGCAGAGGAGAGGTCAAATGAAAGTTTATGTTGATATTTACAGAGGATTCATATGTAAGAATTTAAATGTGCAATTCGTTTATTCATATGAGAATAATCCCGAATCGAAATATAAAACATATTCGCAAGGAAATAATTGGGGGTCAATAAGACACTCATATTCATTTTCTATCAGAACTGCATATGGGGACAAAACTGGATTGTTCATAACAGATAAACAGTTTGGAGCTTTCAGAACGTTATTAAAGAATTCCATAAAACTGATATCTGAACATCTGTATGAATTATTCCCAAAAATCGGTTCTACTGAATTCGAAATATCCGATAAAGCTTTGGATAGGTTTGTAACGGAGAAAGCACAGTCTTCCATGAATATAACAATAATACCATCGGTATATGCAACACCCACACAGGAAACTTTCCCGGGTATACACATTGACGATGGTCGTGGAGGTGCTGTTACAATTCCTTTGGAAGATGCTGTTGCAATGTACGAAACACTGAAATCTTTGGATGTTATAAATCTTTCGATGCAGGTGCTGAACGAATTAAAAGGTTAAGAATATGCCCTCCCCATATGGGGAGGGTTATTTTTCTATGCTAATGCGAATATTTTGACTTTTTATATGTATATTATTAATATGATATAAGAATATAAATTAACTTATATCATCATCCGCGGGGTGAGTCCTGCTGGGGTAATAACCTTGGTGGTAGATGTATAACCGGGATGATCATAAGAAATCGAAATGGTTTAGTCAGCCATAAATGACCATAGGTCAAAGGAGGGCCATAATATGAATAACAATACTACTACAGACACAATGGGTATGATCAACGCTTTCAGATCATTCGGCGATGCATTGAAGTTGATGTGCGATCACGACAAATTCTTCGAGCATAAGCTCGAAAAACATTGGGACAATCCCGCCAAGATAGCGACCTATCTGTGCTACAGATATGAGAAGCCCAAGGGTGAGTTTGCTGATCCTTGGTTCGGTTGCAGAAAGCCAAACATTGACTTTATCAAAGCGGATAGTCTTTCAATGAAAGCTATCGAAAGATTAAAGTCTTACGGCTGGAAAATCAAAGCCGGTGAATGGCCGGGTGCTGGACAGCAGCTCATCATCTTGCGTCCTGACGCAAGATGCTACCATTCGAATTATGAATGGTAAGAGAGAGAGAGAACCCCACCAATCGGTGGGGTTTTCTTTTTTCTTTTATACACGATAATTTCCGGTAATTCTATTACCAAACATATGCCAATCTGTTGCTGCAGCATCTCCAATATTCTGGAGGAAGTTGTTCATAAACGAGGAAGCAAGTGTTAACTTTGAAACAAGTCTAACAGCGCCATTTACTCTGAACTTATCGACCGCTGCACATTGAGCAATGTAATCAAACATTGTGTTATTGTTTAAGAATGTTGCAACTTCATTCATTGGTGAGGTAACTAATGTATGCTCTAAGTCGGTTACCGTGAGAGATATTGTGACTTGAGTAGGCCATCCATTGATAGAACGAGTATCGCCATTTGGATTCTTTGATACGGATAATCCCGTAACCATTCCCAAACGTGTTCCCCATGTACCGGGAACATTACATTGTATGACCGGAGGATATGCATATGCTGAAGCATTATTTTTTGATAAGCGGGGCAAAGCCATACCCATCAGGAAGAACAAAGGAACCAATATCTCAGTGAGGTAAGCATATGCTCCTCCATTGGAAGCAGTCAGTGTAATTGGAATTGTTACAGATGATTGAGTTGAGTGACTTTGGAACACTTGAGGATAGATTGTGTGGTCACCTGTGAACGAACGAGACATTGAACCAAGTATAGCGGCAGTGAATCTACCAGCTCCTCCACTAAGACCAGACACAATACTTTCTGCAACGTTTGTTGCTTTTCCCATTAATGATATAACAGCATCATCGATTTTGTTTGCGGATGCATTTGTGATAAATGCAATTTCATTTCCAGTACTACTTCCTTGATTAATGAAGTTTGCATATATCTGCGACTCACCAGTGGAGTTTGTATATGATTCTTGAATACCCGTAGGATTATTAAGCATGAATGAAACATATTGTTGAGTATCACCATTCTGATTATCCATAGCAGTAACATCACCAAGTTGAGAAGATGGAGTGATGTATCTGTAGTTAGCCCAGCAATCATCCTCTTTTGTTTCTTTTACATTCAATGCAATTGGATAATAATAATCGCCAATTCGAACGCAAGCATTCTGTAAGCCAAGCATGATAACAGCAGTATTTATCATCATCTTAACATTGTTGATATATGTTGACCAATCTGATGCGAAAGTGTAGAATGGCTGTTGTACAGAGAAAGATGTTAATAATGCGGACATTAAAGTTCCGGATGCTTTACCTCCACCATCACTGGAAGCTTTTCCATTGCCCATACTGTTAACAATCGATTCTATGTATGGAGTTGCACCAGTTCCGGAAATATCATATACACCGGAACCATCATCTACATCGAGTCCAATTGAAGAACCAGAAGTTGTGAATTTGAATGATGTTTTAAAATCATCATCAGCATTCAAAGCATCCTGATAAGCCTTCAAAGAATTCATCTGTCTGGCTGCTTCTGCCGCACTTCCTGTTGATGAAGCTCCATTTTCACCATAGATATCATATTTAGATAATGCATATGCATACTGTCCACATACTCGAATGACATTTGCCAATGAAGACATACCTCCTGTGAAGATTGCTCTACCAACACAAAAGTTTGCAACTTGTGATGTTCTGAGAACCCTTTCGAGATAATAATCTCCAACAGCACCTTCTGATTCGGTTGTAGATGACAATAACCGCATATCATTTAATCTTGTCAATTGCGGAGGAGCACCGAATAAACGAGGAGAATAGTCATGAAGCAATGGAGCTGATTGATACATACTGGCTGTATCATCACTGGATTCTACTTGCTCACCGACACCGGGTAAAATGTATTTTGCCATTTGTGAATTTCTCTCCTTTCTATAAAAGAAAATATTTTTTCTTATATACATATTTAATATGAAACAAAACCCAAACGTGTATGTATTTGGGATTATGAATCCGTCCAAATAAACGAAAGGAGTATTAATTATGGAGGTCAAAGGATTAACAAATACGAAATGCATATGGTCATCAAAGGACTTAACGCCTTTGGTTAAACAGCCAATAGAGACACTCGACATATTATTGAAGACAGGTGAAAGATGTCCGATGTTGGAAGAGAAAATCTTCTTTGAGGTTATAATGAATCTTTCAATGGAAGAAATCATAGCATTCAAATATGTCAGAAATTCATTATTCAGGATGACCGATAATGAAGTATGTATAAGCAGATTCCACAACAGCGGAACTGAATGGAACTGTAAGGTTTATGTATCAATAGCTGAGGCTATCGCAACGATATATGAATTAACTCAACCTATAATGAGAAAGGAAATACCTTCGATCATTACAAGCATTGAAAAGGTTATTAACGAATTCGCACGGTTGATAACTCCAAAAGGGAAAGACTTTAATACATCTGGAATCGATAAAAATACGGAATTTGATGCAGAGGAATTATCTCGAGACATGGAGAAAGAAAATATTCACAAATGTCTGAGCAATGGTTTACACACCAATTACATGAATTCCATTCCGTGTCAAAATAGCGAAAAGGAAAATCATTCTGAATTAATGAAAGCATTAATTTCGGAACACCCTGATTGCGTGTTATCCGAAAGATTGGCTCCAACAGTATCAAGATTATTGATTCCGTGTGAATTGTTAAACTCTATGGATGCAAATGAAAAGAATGATCTGTTCACATTTCTTACTCAGTTGGAAACCAACATAATGGACATTCATTTATTTGATTACGAAGAAAATTATCGAGTATATCAAATCGATGTTTATCATGTACCGGAATCTCATTTTATAAAAACCACTCATGAAAAGACTTTGAAGTTTGCAATGTCTAAATTAAGCCAATAAAAATAAAACAAAAGAAAGTTAAAGTGTTCCCCGGGGTAACCCGGGGAATATATAAAAATATTTTTAAATCATATGTATATCATTTAAACGAACGGATGGGAATTGTATTCTCATTCATCAAAATCAATATATTGATATTTATCAGAAAGGAAAGTGATCTCATGGGATTTTTCTCAGCATTAGGTAATATCTTCTCCGCTATCGGTAGAGGAATAATGTATGTGATAAAAGGACTCTTTTCAGGTATTACAAAAATATTCACGCGTGAATACACTGTAATCGATTCCGACACATACAGACCAATCACAAACAAACAAAAGATATTTAATGATTCAAGAGGTAGAACTCCACTGGATATGCCTCCTACACCAAATGGAAATAGAGCTGGATATGAAAGTGTGCCATATGGATATTCATATGGATATGTATCAACACCTGAGCATATTCAGATTCAGCAGTCTGCTGATTTCTTAAGAAACTTATATCGTATCAATCCGGATGTTATTGATAATCCGAGATATATTGATTATGATGTTAACTCGGATCCGTATCATGGCTATGGAACGGTTTTCGGACCAATGTTCAATCCAGAATTAAGTAATCGAAGATATGATATGTTCGGTAGACCATATGATGATATACCATTATATGATTCATCTATCAGAAATAATAACCATCCTCCAATGACAAATTTAAATCCATTCTCACCAATTGAACAGACAACATTCTCGAAATATCCTTTAAATTACTCTGGATTTGATTATATCCCACAGCAGTATGATAATTCTGTATCTGATATGGGAAGAGCATATCAAGAGCATTTAAGTGAGCAAGAACGGAATATGTGGTCTGATGATTATATTGAGGACTTGGATAAATATATTTGGGAGGAAGATCATGGATATTCAAGATTAACAACTCCCGAGTTGGACAACGATGTTGAAAGACGTCGTATAGAACTTTCAAATGGCGAGACATCAACCTATGTTCCAGATAATTATGTAGGGAATGTTCGATAACAAATCTCAAGGTATTTAATCATTTCAAAATGATAACTTATGATTATCATTGATTGAATGATGAAAATATAAATAATATTTAAGGAGTGATATAATGAGTAACGAATCTAAATCAAGTGGAGTTGTCGACTTTTTGGATTTCATTGGGAACCTTGCAGAAATCGGAAAAGATTCTTCTAATGCGCCCGATGGTTCAATGGATGACATGTTTGGATCTCTTGATTCATCTCCGGAAGCATCAGGTCGCAGAAGAGCGGCAAAGTATTTGGGAGGTGACCCCATGTCAAGAAGAAATGACGTGAGTCCGTATCAGTCGCAGCCGTATCAGGGAGGTTATCAGAATTATTCCGGAAACTCTAATCAGGGATATTCTGAAACACCTCTCACCGATCCATATAATTATAAATATGGATACGCTTCTGATCCTGTATCATATAACAGGAATCAGTCATCTTACTTCCAGAATTCCCAGTATCAGAATCAGTATGCTGGTTCTCGTAGAAATACTGGAAATGATTTCCAGTGTCAAAGTGGTACGACATCTTCATCATACGGTATGGGTGGCAGAATGAATACAGCTCCTATGTATGATTCAACACCTCAGAACCCGTTCAGTGGTAGACAGTATGATGCAAGGGATTATGAGTTCCCTGAGAATGGTACCTTTGGCGGAAGAGGTGGATATGGATGGTAATGAAAGACATGTCCTTTAGCGATTTCTGTGACAAAATGTGTGCCAATACAATGGAACTATGTGTCACAACAGACTCAATCCTTGTACCCGTTCCATGCATTTTGAAAATAGCAAATGCTGTAATAAATGATTTGGAAGGAAAGGTATCAAGATTTGATTCATTGAAAGTCTCATATGTTCAGAGGTTCTTTGAACAGTATGATGATAATCTGGAAGATGTCATTCATGATAAAACAGGTGATGATGATATTCCGGATGAATTGATGAATTATCTCGCAGGCAACTTGTATCAGATGAAATATAATGATATGACGAAGCATCAGAAGAATATTATTAACGTGCTCGCCATATACATCATATTACAAATATAAAATTCATAAGGAGGATTTCCAAATGGCTAATCGTGCAAATATCGAAAGAATCAAGAGGGATATTTATCCTGTCACATGTGCAGACATCAGAAAGTTTCTGGAGGATGATATTCTCGGATTCAAACTTCATGATCTCGACGTCCGTAAGTGGAACTCACCCAACGGCAGAGCTTCTTACACGGTAATCAGAATCTCAATGTTCGACAAGGATGTTGCAAAGCAGAAGACTTCCGGCAACTACTTCGACAAGGTTATCGCTGAAGATGGAATGTTCCAGGAAATCAACGAAGACGTTGAGAAGGCTCTGAAGCCTTTCATGTTCCCTGAAAACATCGACCTCGTAAAGCAGTCTACCGAGGCTCTTGCAAAGCTTTGGGAGAGAGGCATCGAGAATGAGAACCTTGACAGAATCATCAGATTCTCAAAGATCAACAGAGCTGACAAGTATAAGAAGTATATCTGCTTCCTGAGACCTGAGAAGATCATCGAGTACATGCTTCAGGATCCCGCAACAGGTAAGATCGATGGTGCTTTCGGTATTCCGTATACCAATGTATTCGGCACAACAGTACAGGACATGATCTGGTACCCTGTCATTTCACAGGAAGGACATTCAAGCGAACCCGTTTCTCTTGATGTTCTCTTCAATCAGTAATCATCATATACAACCCCACCAAAGTAGTTAAGGGGGCGAAAGCCCCCTTGAACTGCTTAAAACTTTCTTCTCGAATGGATGTGATAAAATGAATTATAATATAATTGAGATATCCGAAATGATTGATATGTTACAAGATTTCGCATGCAATGATAATGAACAAATTTTTTATTGCGGAGGAATCGTTGGTTCGGAAATTTTCAAATATGTAATAAACGCGGGATTGCTCTCACTTAGGAAAAATAAGCAAGTGATGTTCATCGATGGATGCCAAGACAATGTTGTTATTCATAGAAAGAAACCAATCAACTATGTTTATTATCGTGATTTATTTATTGATATTCTGACACTGTCCGAACATGATACTTTCAGTCCTAACTATGAACCTGTTGTGAGATATGTTTCAAAGGTTTTAGATAAAGACAAATTTTTCGGCATCGATGTTGTTATAATAAATAATGCTCAATTGATGGAATATGAGTATCTTCAAGAAATACTTGGTAAATTAACATGCAAAGTATTCGTTATATCTGATCCATTTGATGTAGGAGGATTACCTTTTTCAATATATCCTACTTTGACTGATTCATTGTTAAAACAAACATACATTACATCATACGCTCGGCATCTGTACGGTGTTGATTCTCGAGCTGTTGATAAACGCATAAAATGTGGAATATCAAAAATAAAATTATCAAAGAGAAGTTATGGTAGAATGGACGGAAGTCAACATGTAACAAACAATCCGGATATATTGAAGGAAGTAAATGATAAGCAAAGAGCATTGCCATTCAGAAAAAATCAAAAATTTATAATAACTGATAATCGTTCAGTTATGTCATATAATACAGAATTTCAAAAAGGTGTTACCAATTTCCACAAAGGAAGTTTAATTACACTTGATAATCGTCAAGGAGATATGCCTTCTTTTAGAATGCACAATTCTCAGTTGCATCGTCCATTATCAATAACTTATAAGCAGACGTCAGAAATCTATGCTGGGACGAGTGTTATTCCAGCAAATATGATATCGGTTGAGGATGCAATCTTCCATAGATTCAGAGATACAACTTTTGTGTTTGATACCAATATTCCCTTGGATATCAGATACAAATATTCATTAATAAAGAATACATTATTTCTTAAATTAATAGAAATTTGACGTATATATATTGCTAACGTGAAAGGAGTGATTACAATGAAAAATAAATTGAAAAGGTTGATGAATAAACCAAAAGATTTGAAAGATCTGGAAGTATTCACAAATATTGTTCGTAGATTATTAGAATTCATAAGACAAGCTGAATTCACATTGCGGAATGCTGATTGTGAAGAGCCTCAGTTTGATGATTTATTAATAATGATCAATAACGATATTCATGAATATTTAAGATTGTATATCAATCATCGTTATTCGAAGCCTTCTCAAATATTATCCGCTGAGGAATTGATAGTAAATTCTGAGAGTATCCATAATTCAATAATGGAATACAAGCGGGTTGTTCATGCATTTGCAAAACGTGTTACTGGAAAACCAAATCCCAGTATACACGATTTACCGCCTGATGCTTATGAATCTATCAGAAAACCATATGTCGGAACAATGACAAACTTTGCAAATGGAATTCTTAGATTGGGAAACAAATGTTTCATGTTGTTATCATATGATATACATCGTTTTGAGACGGGCGTTAATATCATAGATGAATATTATGATATGATGAAAGCTCCCAAAATAAAAGTATCATTCAACGGCAATATGTCAAAGAGCGATATCTTAAAATCGTATAATAAATCTGACGAAGATTCAGATAAAATAAATAATCAGAAAGGATCGAAGAAGGAATGAAGTGTTTCAACTGGTTCAAACGTAAAAAGGAAAATACAGAAGGAGAGGTGATTAATCCGGTTCCCGATATTAAACCGGATGATTGTGGAAATGATTTCACACGATACTCCCGGGAGAAATCAATAAATATGATTCCCGAGGAAGATTTCGAGGCATTAGTATTGGAAACTTTTGATACAATGTGTCAGGCTCTCAGATGCACATATGGTCCTTATGGCTCACCTGTCATGATATCTGAGCAGACTGACAATTCCACAACTAAGGATGGTTTTAAGACTGTTGAGAGTTTACATTTCTCAAATCCTTATCAGAGGCTTGTATATCTTTCAATAAAGAAGATATGTGAAAGAGTGAATTCAAATGTTGGTGATGGTACAACCACATGTATCCTTCTTGCAAATGAGCTCTATAAGCGACTTCGTGAAATATGTTATACTCCCGATGATAAACGAAACATGTTCAATTATCTGAATGAGATTGAAAAGTATCTGATATCAGATTCATCTGAATTTGATAATGCCAACAATCTCATCACTCCTTTGAACAGAGAGAACTTCTCATCTATCATTGGCGTTGCATCAAACTATGATGATGAGATGATGCAAATACTTACAGACGCTTTTGATCCAAAGTATGATGAGGATGGAAAGGTTGTCTCTCTGCGTTCAATCATAACCGATCAGAGAACTGATTCTTCTAAGATAGGTGTTGATAAGTATAAGGTTGATTACCTGCCGGGAGATTACAGAATATCCGTAGACATGGCGGAAGACTTTGCATTGGCATTGTCTGGCAAATGCAAAATGAAAGTTGTTATATACAATCATAAATTCAATCATTCTGATTGGATGAATCTGTACAAAGATTATGATAGAACAACTCCCACTTTGGTATTGGCAAGAAGCTATACTAAGGAATTCATTGAAGAAGACTATCGAGCTTATCTGAAGCAAATGGCTCTTGTTAAACAACCTGCAACATTGTTCTTTGCTAATACCGATTCATATCATGCAAAGACCGATCTTGAAGATCTTGCCGCTATCTTAAAGGCTGAAGATCATCCTCTTAATTATTCATATGCTATCAAACATGATGAACTTCCTGAAGTTGTTCTTTCAGTATATAATGAAACTTGTCTTTGTTTCTATGATCTGAAAGAACCTCCCAAGGATTATATCAAGGAACTTCGAGCTGAGTTAAGAAACAATACAAAGATGAGTCCTGTTGATAGGAAGATATATGAAAGACGTATTGAGGATTTACAATTCAAGCATCAGGATTCTTTGGTAACTGTAACATGTGAATCATATCTGGAATCTAAGTTCATTGCAGATAAGATTGATGACTGTGTTCATATCATAGAATCAGCCTTCAACACAGGAACAGTTCCAAACTCATTCCAGTATGGAGTTCGTCGTATTCTTCATCTTAAGCATCTTACGGAAATTGAATCAAACAATGAGAGTTTCAAAAATGTACTTGACGTATTTTATACATCGCTGAGAAAGATGGTTGAGATTATATACTCATCCAAGTATCAGAATAATTTTAATCTCAATGCATATAATGATCTTATAAAGACATTGGATGGAGCATATGTTTCATACAATGTCATTGATGATGAAATAGCTCCATCTACAGAATTCTGTACATCGGCTCAGTATGATCTTGAAGTTCTCAGAGCTTCCATATCAATCGTAAAGTACCTTCTCACAACAAAGGCCTTCATTTTCGATGCGGGTCTACTGCCGCCTAAACTGCCCAACGGATATATTCCCCAATAACAATATTAACAGATTTATACTTTAAAAATTTAATATTGAAACGGGTGTGAATATATGTGAAAACGTTAAAACCAAATCTTTACAAAGATATGCTGTCAATTCTTTGTAATCCAGATAGAAAATTTCGTTCATCGGTGTATGTTAATATAATAAAGAAAGCTGTTACTGTATATCCTTCAAAGAGTATAGATTGCTTATCTATAAATAGAATGATTAACTACATTGAGAAAAATGTTTTCTCCATCGGTTTGATAATTGAGATGATGGAAGATGAAAACGAAGATCAGGAAATTCTATCCAATATAAAGAAGAGACAAGCTCAGTTGACTATACACACCGAATCAGAAGCTAATCAGTTACTTGACATAATTGGAGACTATGTTAAATATTATAAGATATTAACATCCAAGAATTCATTTATACAAGCCCTTGATATGATAACTGAAGATGAAGACTGTCAGAATTTGAAGGAGACAGTTGACAATCTATACAAGATATCAACTCAGATCACAAATGACTATAATTCCATTCAGGTTAATTCAACTTCGAACACATTCGATACTTCGAACATTGATCAAATGGAATCTGTTGTTGCTCAGACTCAAGACTATCGTGATTCTTCAAATGTTATCATAACCGGTATTCGTGCTTTAAACACTTTACTATCACCCGGATATCTTCCCGGATGTGTATATGTTTATGCTGGATTACCGGGAAACTATAAATCGGGAATTCTATTAGAATCCATGGTCGATGTGTGTAGATTCAATCCTGATTTAAAATCTAAATGTGGTGGAAAGACACCAATCTCATTGTATATCTCAATGGAGAATACTATGACTCAGACAATTGGTAGATTGTGGAGTATTCTATATCCGAATGCTGACATAACAATGTTTACAACTCAAGAAGCAACTGAGATGATTCAGAATGCTTTGAATGTGAATGGATGTAAAGCAGTCATTCTATATTATGGATATAGAACAAAATCTACCGATGATATTGATTCTATCATATCCTCTCTCAACAATGATGATCAGCATGTTGTTGCTTTGTTCTTTGATTATCTGAAACGAATTCGTTCCGCACGTTCGGATGGAATGATAAAGAATTCAGAAAAGCTTGAACTTGGTGCAATAATGAATGAGTTCAAGACAATTGCCGCAAAGCATCAAATACCTGTCGTAACAGGTCATCAGCTTAACAGAGATGCAGCGGCTCAGGTTGATGCCATAGTAGCAAAAGGAGGATTCGATAAAACATCAACAGTCCTTGGAAGATCTACTCTGGCCAACTCATGGGATATTCAAGAGGCGGCAGACTTTATTGCGGACTTGAATATCGAGAATGATGGATCTCAAAAGATGTTGATGATAAAAGCCGTCAAGCAAAGAGATATGCAAACAAACGCCAATGATTCAACAAGAATGGTATCAGCCATTCGCCATCCATTTATATCAATAAATGCATTTGCACTTCAGACTGATGTAAATGAGAATTGTTCATTGTCAATCCCAATATATATTGGAAAACAAAATGCCTCTTTCCTTGCAAATATATAAAAATAAAAATTATATTTGTATTTATATCATTTATTTGACATGAGAGGGTATTACCAACCTTTCATGTCATAATAAATATATTTATTATAAATCATTCACAAGGAGGAAAAAATAATGGTAAACATCACAGGATTTCAGAGACGTGTATTGGGTCCTTCGGAAGACGTTCCGTATGCATCCATTACAGAAAGAGCATATCCCCCACAGGCATTTCGTGAGCCTTTCGTATCTGTAAAGGTTCTCATGCAGGATGAGGGATATATGAATGCGAGATGCGGTGCTGACAGAATGAAGCAGATTGATTCTGCATTACCACAGATACTTGCAAATTCAGGTTGCATTATGAGAGAAGCCGTTGACAATTCAACACCTAATGGATATGGTCTTTATCTCATATCACTTCCTGTTCCGAGAAGTCAGTTCCAGCATCAGCTGAGAATCGTTATTTCGGTAATGAACAATCTTGCTCAGGCACTTGGCATCGTTTATACTGGTATCATTGAAACAAATATATCAGGAAGAATGAATGCCTATGATGAAGCTATGGCAAAGAAGATGTTCGTAATTCCGAATCATCTGAAGAACAAGATAGCTCTCAGAAATGAGGGTTGGGGAACTTCTATCGGAAAGATTGAACCTATCAATCCTGAGTACAGACTTTTCAGAATCATCTGGAAGATTCCTGCTATGGAAGGTTTCATTGATGAGATTCTGGAAATCACAACCTATCAGCTGTCAGTATTTGCCGTATAAAAATAATACGGCATACTGACATACTATTACAAAAATAAAACAACAAAGGAGGATCATAATATGATCGATTATCCAGAGGATATCACTCCAATCGGAATTTTCCAGGAGAGATATTGTTATAATGATGCACCATCCGACCAGTCCTTCTATTATTCCGGACCTCAGTCACAGTATCAGCCCGGTTATGAGGGTTCGAGAAGAAATGACATCGAGTATAAACCGGATATGTACAATGGTATGACAGAGAATCCTTTCGACAGAAATCGTAATTATAACGATTATGATGCATCGAATCCTTGGGCACAGCCTGATTCTCGTCAGTGTTCATATCAGGACCAGCGTCCGAATGGATACTTTGAAAGAACAAATACCGACAAGCCTATTGACTTCGGAGGAACTTTCAGTAGACGTCAGGACACACTTCCTATCGACAGTATGAGAGACGGCTATGGCATGAATGGATATGGTTATTCTTCTCAGCAGTATGGCAGAGATGATTCATATCCGGGTTCGGGTTATGGTTCTTACGACAATGGAAACAAACCTCAGGACATCATGCCAAATGGTTACTCGTACAACAATCCTTATGCTTCCGCACTCGGTATGGAAGTTGTGGGATTTGATCGTCGTACTTCCGAAAACTGGAGAAACCAGTATGTGGAAGAAAGACCAATAAGATCTCAGCTGAATCCTTGGAGAGATACTTATGATCAGCCGTATGATAATCGTTATCAGGCTTTCCAGAATTCTCTCCAGCCTACTATTCCCACATCGTCATCAAATGATGATCAGTTTGCATCTTGGGAAGGATACGCTGAAAGAAATTGGCCTTGTAAGTAATCTAATGAACAGGGAGATGTAAGCATGGAAGCGGAATATGTATCTCGCATTCTGTCACTCCCGTCGGAAGTAAGGATGAAACTTGGCGAATTACCATATCAATATGGAATGAGAGCGTCTACCAAACGTGAAATAGCAATGGATGTTTTGGAGAAAAACAAAGTTGACTGGGTTGAAATAGGAACCGGTACAAATCGATTCATATTTAAATACGACACGTTTGCATTTAAGCTCGCTCTTGATGAAGAAGGTATGGCAGATAACATGCAGGAATGGGCTATTTGTGAAGCATTGAAAGATGTTGCATATGCACATGAGATAAGTAGAAGAGGCCACCTTTTGGTGGCCTCCTACGTACCTGCATTTACATCATTTACAGAAATGAATTTCTATCAAGATCAAATAATCAAGATACTTGCAAGATGGACATCAGAAGGATTCCTTCTGGGTGATGTTGGATTGATATCGGAAAACTATGCAAATTGGGGACTGTTAAATGGTCAGCCAAAATGTATTGATTATGGATATATCTTTCCTTCATCCGTTGATTTGTTTGGATGTGTTTGTGGTTCACATAGAATGGCTCCACTCAATAGAACATATTCCGAATATAAGTGTCTTGATTGTAATCGTAGATATACAGATAGAGACTTAAGATCGAGAATATCAACAGAGCAAAGAATTAAACTCTTTGAAAATGTTAGAGGTGTTCAGATGAAGTCAGTATCTGAAATTCATGAATGTGATGATAAATATATGCCCAAGAACAGAATCCCCGAATATCCGACAAGGTGGGAGAATGTTTATTCAATCATAGGTAGAGAACACTTCACACGAGGATTCGATACCATTGATTATTAAAATTGAATAATAAAGGTTGTGATGATAAATGAAATTCTATGAAATGATAAAAACGAATGGAAGATATGAAAAAGATAAACTTCCTAATGCGGTGGTACAAGCACCCCCGCAACCATTAAATCACGAAAACCACCCTGATACAAATACAGAGATGAAATTATCAGTTGATGATAAAGATGAACTGGTGAATGAAATAATCAGTAAGTTATCAGGTATGAATATAAGCCAACCGAAAGAAATAAGTCTTTCCGAAGAAGATAAGAATGATATACTCAATAAGATATCAGGTCTTGAAGAAAGGCTGAATAAGATATCATCTGATATCTCAGATCTTGAAGAAAGTCTGAAAGAGGGTCATAATACAGATATTGCAAATATAATCAAAAATTCTGAACCTCAGGAAGTTCCTCCTGAATATGAAAACACTGAGCTGAATGATGACCAAATAGCAGAAGTTCTGAATACTATGTTGGCATTTCAGGATAAGTACTTCTCTGCAACACCACTGAACAGCGTGCTCGTGGAAAAGTTTGTTTGGAATATTCCCAATGATATATTCGATGCTCATGTATACGTAAAGGATCATTGTCTTCCTGATGCAATGGATCCAATCTATTGGTTCTATTTATTCTGCATGAAAAATCCTCAGGAGGCAATGGGTAAGTTCATCGTGCAGGCGATAAACTCAATGTCTGATACAGACTTTGAAGAGATATCTCAGAATGCCGACGAATACGATGAAATGTAAAATATACTGGCTCCGGCTATTAAGCCGGAGCATTATTATTTATGAAAGGAGGATGTGAATGATATTATGTTCAAAAATAGCATTCTTAAATGTATTAAAAGAATTGCTTAATACAAAGCAGATTGTTGAAGCAACATATTATGTACCAGATTCATCCTCTCTTGATATGAGAAGAGGAACAAATATAAAATTGACAGACCGTGTGAAATTTAATGAGTATGGTCAATTGGTTCATGAAACCGGTACTATGAATCCATCTGTATCTGCGGTTGAGATACATTCATATTGTCCATCTCTTGATCCGCTTGCATATTCAACAACGCTTCTGGATGGTATGGATAATTATGATAATCCAACTGACAGATATGCTGCATCTTTAAAGAAGGATTCGACACTAAATGCAATATATGATTTTCTCATTAAGCAACCTCCAAGAAATGGTAACGGGGAAAGAATAATCGTATATGAGCATTATCAATCTTTATGGGAATTTGGATTTATAATTGCTGAATATCTATCGACATATTTTGGATTTGATATTATTTATCTTGATAGGATGTACAATCAATATATCCGTGGAGAAAAGAAATATTATGGCAATCATGAAAATGCCAGAAAAACAATTCAGATATGTCAAGATAGAGAACTCGTTACTGCAGTTACAAATTCAATGGCAGGGTCATTTGGCCTTGACGAAAATTTAAGCAATCTCAAAGTATTCCTTAATTGCTTAACTTGGGAAAAACTGAAAAGAACTTATGAACTGTTATTCCCAAATGAGCCATTACCCAGAGGAAACTATACTGAGTCAAGACTGAGAGAAATCATATCCGGAAAGTTATCAGAAAGCGTTGGTAATATGTTCGGTAACAACTTCTCGGGTAGTCTTGGTGTAGTACCGATGGATTATGAAGAAGCAATTAATGATATGGATGATTTGAAATATATGTATTGATATAAAATCCCGAATATTCGGGATTTTATTTTTTGATAAAGGAGCGTGATTTTTCAATGGCATCAGCAATGAATCCGATGTCGGAATATCTATTGAAGATTCAATTGATTGTTACCAATTCGGAATTTAAGAATCGTCATGAAGCAAACAAATATGAGACCGTGGATATTAAGAAAAGCGGTGACATGTATGTCAGAGCATGTCTTAAAACTGATATATTCGAATCTTATACTTATCAGGCGAATGACATCATTCAGCTTTTGGCTGAAAAGAATTTATCGGATGAAACAATATCAAAGATATTAATGAATCCGATAATGATTCCATATGATGTAAAACAAAAGTTGCTTGAAAAATATAGGCAAGAATACATTGATAATTATATAGAACTGAATCCTTATTATTCAAGACTTGCTGGAATTCCATTCGTAGGTTCAGAAGCAGTTCCTGCGGATAAAGTTGTGACTATCCCCGATGACTTTTACATGCAATATGCATTGGAAGGTGAAATATATCGAGGTGAACCAATTCATTTAATGTCCGAAAAGTTCCAAGAGATATTCATAAACTCCGAATATTATCAGAGGACACTTGAAGAGAATCCCGGTTTGGAATATTTAAAACATATTGGTTCTTATTCTGTACCAATATATGTTTCTCGTTCTGCCAAAGATGGAGAACTCATGAAGGTCAATACTCATAAACTGTTTTCTTCTAACACCGTCTTTGGTAATATAACCGTTGAAGCTTCGATTGTTCATGAATTCACCGACACATATGAAAAAGTAAGACAATACATTTTCAATACGTTACGTGGAGACTTCTCTGCCATATATGAAAATTATGATTCATTCATCAGATTCTTAACAATCTATATGGCGATTGGTCAAACAATGAATTCATTGATGCATAAATCATCATCAATGATTCATATGAACACTGTTACTGCGAATGATTTCTTTTCATTATACGGACTTCCGTCTGTTATAATGGAAGGAAATGGTATGATAGATTTCTTGAAGCATTTCCGAAAAATTCTTCTTGATAAAGGTACGAATAAATGTTACCGAGTTAAGGATTTAATCGGATATGAATATACAGATATCTATACTCTGATAATGGTCAAACAGCAAGTGTTTGAGAATGGAGTTCCTGTATATGTAGAAGACCCTGATAATGAAGGTCAATACATACCTAAACAATACATTTGTTTCAGACGATTTGGAACTGCTGAAGATAACACTTCTTATTTCCAATTCAGAGATTCGAATAAAACATATACTGTTGATGAGATAACATCCGGAGACCCAAGATGGTGGAATACTCCGGAAGTAGAGCAAATTCTTCAGGATATGAATTACACATTATCAAATTCCAAATATATCCAGTTATCAACTCATATATCGTTCACTGATATATGGTGGGATTTAACAATCTTCTTGAGAGGTATACTTGACCGAAAAGATGAAACCAAGAATACAATGATAAATTCAAATATGATAATAAATGGAAAGTCTGACATATCTTTGTATGACGCAGTATTATCATTGATATTGTTAATGCAATGGCATCTGGTTATAAAGTATATCGATGAGAGTGGTACTGAAGTTACTGATACCATGCGAGGAGATATGTATCTACCCAATGGAGTATATAATGGACAAGCGGCATGTTTGGATTTGTTGTTTAATGGATTAAAGCCTGATGGATCGCCTGAAGACTTTAAACTTGGAATACCTTTCCAAATAGCATCTTTTGATTATGATGTAAGAACAACCAAACCCGATTGGTATAATGCGATTCCAAATATGGATTATCTGGAACCATCAAAGTTCAAAGAAATGGTTGATAACATTCTTGATAGAAAGACTGTTAACATAGCCACTTCTCTGCTTGAGGAAGTTAAGCTGTTATATGTGTATCTTGAACGTAAGCTAAGAGAGTCTACAAAGATTCAGCAATATCGTCAAGTGACAGATGCATACAAAGCTTTGTTCTTGGTTGATCCAGTTCGTAATTGGTACGATACTATCTCTCTTGATATTGAAAAGAGTATAATGGATCAATTCGGAATATCAATCACACAATACAACATCCTGAAATACAATATATTTGTACAAGGACATTCTGACATAGTCATCAAATATGATTCCAAAAATTATCCCATCTCATTCTACGATATATTGAATTCTTATTCATATGACCTTGAGATACTCGGTGAATATCCTTTCCATGACCAGAACTTTGTTGATACATTTACAAAGTATATGGAATCTCATACTATCCCAAAAGTACAAACTTCAACACAACTGAATTCATCCGTGAAATCTAATTTCTCAAACATCATAATTGACAAGGTTATGTTGGATTCGGGAGCTTCTACAGATGGTCCTCGTACATTTGAATCACTTCTTTTCTTGAACAATCCTTCTCTCTATAGATACTTATTCTCAATCAAGAACAATTCAGAATCAACCGTTCTCACAATTCGTTCACTGGTTAGAGCTTTGGAGACATATGCAGATAATTCATTAACGGGATTATATTATGCATCACTTGGACAAGAAGAATATTTCAGAATACTGAAAGAAGTAATAACATATTTCAAATCATACATGGTTGAATTTACCAAAGAAGAATTCACGTACATGTTTGATGGCCTTCTTGACAATGGTGGAAATTCGAATATGTTTAAAATGTATGATGAAATATCACACATTACAATGAGATTGATTCCTCATGATTCATTAACAATGCATGACGTGGCTCATTTTGATAATTCGAATATTCAAGGTGACGAAGAATCATACGCACATGATGAACCTGTATTCAGATTGAAAGCAAAGTATTCAAAGCTTCTTTCAATGGGATATGAGGTTTTATATGATGATGGAAAAAGAATAACGCATGAAGCTCCGGATGGAATAAATCCAGATACAAAAATTGTAGCGAACTTAGTTCAATCACAAAAAGAAACTTCCGACCCTCAGGAGAATGTAGCATACAAATTAATCATCAATATTGATAATCTGGATGTTATACCTCCTAACTATGTTGGAAATGTTCGGTAAAAAAGAAAAAATAAATTACAGATGTTGCCGGCTTGTACGCCGGCAACTTGTAATTCCCATTCCTACGCGAGAGCACTTCTTGTGCGAAGTTGGCTCTCCATCACAAATCTATTTATCTTGCCTACGATAATCTGATTTGTGACGGGTTCTGTTCATACATGTGATTCTATATTATTACTGCTTTTTCGGGACATCGACATCGATGTCCATGACTTTGCGCTTTATAGAAATCTGGTCATCTAACTCGTAGATGACTGATTTCGTCAAGCGTGTCTTCACACGGGGCTTTGAAACCCCGCACGATTTTGGAACCTCGGACATAATGGATGAATATAGCATTCCTCCATCTTCTGTGGCGTCCGGATACATGTTTGCAATCTCAATTGCGGACATGTCATCTGGGAGACTGAACCTGTAGCCTTTGCAACTGCAGGTTCCGTCATTCTTAGCACGGAAGCGCTTGCATGTCAAGCACTTCCATGCACGTATATGTTTTGACTTGCCGCTAACCGCTGCGGCAAGTAAGGCTCTGACACCGTTACGTTTCAGAGCTTTATACGCCTTCACCATAGATGAAGGCGTGCAGATGCGGCTCGAAATAATTCCGTTTCCAACAAGGATACGAAACATCTCAAGTTGTATATTTCTGAACTCGGAAGAGCTCAGAGACAATCCGTTTTCATAAACGAAAACGGAGAAAGTCTCTACTAAGTGTCTACCCGGCAGAGACTTAATTAATGATGTCCTTCGCAGAAACTTTGCGAAGGATGCGTCCATTTTGACAAAGCCATCTTCGATGATGATTCCGTTGACGGCTTCGTTGACAACAATCCCGAACTTGTAAAGTTCAGAATCCAAACCTTTCTCAGAGGAAGCTAATCTTACTTCTTCCTCAAAGTAGATATCTGAAAATAACCAATTGTTCATAAAATTATATCTCCTTTTTATTTTTATTTTTCGGACAATTTTATGTATTTCTTTAATTGTCCATATTAATAATATATATTTGAAATACATAAATATCGTCATATTAAGGTTGAATATACAAAAAGAAAATTACCCCTCCAAAAGGAGGGGTATAGTAATAAAATCAATCATCGAGATTCAATCCGAACATTTTACCAATATCAAGAACATGTACAATTTCATCATGAGCATGAGGAGCCATCTTATGAGAAATGATGAACATCTGATCAATACCAAGAGTACCAATCATCTCATTCAGCATAAGTACAAATACTTCTGCGGATTGTTGATCCATAAAACCATCAATCTCATCAAGTAAACGGATATTGTACTTTGTTAATGATGATGCTAATGAGAGCGACAGCGTCAGAGATATCAAAGTAGATTCAGATTGAGAACCATATCGAATATCATTTGAAACGTTTCCACCGCATCTGAATGGTATTGTAAATTCTGATTCATCTATTATTGGATCAAGTATTTGTATCTCACCAGTATACATAACATCCAGCAGACGATTTGTCAACCGTTTAGATTTATCCATCATATCACGTATTGCAAGAACCGGTTTTCCTTTTGTTGAAGAAGTTGCTTCTGCGATTATCTTATACTTATAAACGGATTCTTTATTCTTTTTGATTTCCTCATCTGTTGATAAATATTGTGCATTGGAATGCTCTAAGGTTTCTAAATCCTTTGACAGAATATTGAAACGATTTACCATCTCATTCAATTCTCTACTTAGATTTGTATATTGTGAATTCATTTCATTATATGATTCAATCATCTTTACCAACTTCTGTTGACGCTTAGTAAGTTCTTTGATATTGACATTCTTAATTTGAGATAAAGACATTCTGTTCATATCATTTGATTTAATACTTCTTTCAAGCATTGAAATAGATTCAGATAGATTTGTATCTGTAGAAGATAATTCACTTATCTTTGAATCAATTGCTGATACATCCGTATTGCCAAATCCCATGTTAGTATTACCATTTTTCATGGTCTCTAAAGTCTTTTCAATGTCATGTACTTCTTTGATATATCTATCTCGCATTTCTAATTTAGCCGCTTCTTCCATATAGTCTTTTATGGTATAAGAATCAACACCAAATTTTCCATTGCATAAATTCATAAATATAGAATTGATATCAAATAAGTATTGGACCTCTGGAGGAATTGATACCGACTCCAACATTCTATATATTGATTGGAGATTTTTGTATGCTAAAGTGAGATTTTCGATATCATATGTCGTTAATTTATTTTCACCCTCATTTGTTTGTTGATATGATTTGAAGAATCCCTTAATAACATCCACTGTATGTTTATAAATACAATCGTTCTCCATATGACATTTATCATTATCTGGATATTGACCTTGTACTCCATTTACAAGAGAATGTAAATCCGATACTAATTTCTTTTCATTCTCGCCTCGTGATACAAAGGATGATTCTTCGGCTATAAATGCATTGATATCTACATTATTTGAAATCATTGTTGCAAACAATTCCAACTGGTCTTTTGATAAACACATCACGATTTCTTTACATGTTGAATTTATCATTTGAGAAAGTGAATAAATACTTCTCATAGTATCAGAGGAAACCGATATTGAATATCTTATTTGAATTGAATCAATTTTACTTTGTAATGATTCTTTTGTATTTGATAATCGTTCCATGTCATTCTGGAAATTCTGCTGAGCTCTGATTGTGGATTCTATATTATTTTTCTTTTCATATAGAATATCCAAATCTTTTCTAATCAACAAACGTTGACTTCTTAAATCATTCAGCTTGTTATTCAAAGACATTTGCTCTGATACAAGTTTATCATACAAAGATGATATATCTTCACCATTGAGAATTGATGAATTTATAGAAACGACACTTTCATATGCTGATAGAGTTCTATTTATTTCATCCAATTCTTCTTGAGGATTCTGTTGCTGTATCATTGACAGTTTTCCTGATAATTTATCAATGATAGATTTTGTTTCAAGAATTGATTTATTCAATGATGAATGTTCTGTCTTTGTATGATTCAATCTGGTTATCATATTTTCATATGAACCATATTGGGATAATATAAATTCTTTCGTATTAGATAAAGAGGTTATTAACTTATTGCCATATCGATAATCGTCAGTGGATAACTTGTGTATCTTGTCATAAATATCAATACCCATGGCTTTGTTCATTATATTCTTTCTTTGTGTTGAATTCATTTGAGCAAAGGAAGTTAACTGAGTTCCATTTATTGTAAATTGGAATGAATACCTATTTATACCCAATGATTTCTCTATAATGTCATTGAATGTTCCAACACCACCTGATGGATTTAATTCTTCGCCATCTAACATAATTGATGATGAAACGGTATGAGACTTTCCGGTTGGTTTATAAGTATGAAGTATATTGTAAACTTTTCCGTTTACTTCATATACAATATTCTTTATTCCAACTTCACCTTTTATTATTAATGGAAGATCGTTCCTTTCATCACCATTCAAATTGATATTTGAGAATGGATGGAGTTGTTGTTCAAGAACGCTCTTTCCACTTCTATTGGGACCATATATCTGAATGATTGGTTTATCAATATTATCAAATGATAACTCAATACTCTTTCTTTTCATTGCTGCATAAACACCAATGAAGTTCTCCAATTTAATATATACTATTTTCAAAACGATAACACCACTTTCATTTTAATTTTAATAATACTTTGTTTCAGTATTGCACAATAATGATATAAATAATAAAATATTTTTTATATATTTATATCATTTGGATGGTATGGGAGTGATATAATAAAAATCTCATATCAAATTTAATATTAAAGGGAGGCCATAGTGATGGCAAACGAACTTACGAAAATGATGGAGATGCGTAATCGCTATCTCGAACAGCACGCAAACAAGAACCCAATCCTGATAGACACGATTCCGAACATTGCGAAGAATCTCTTCTCTGACCAGTTCGGAATAAGTTTTCAGAACGTCGCTGATATTCCGATTGTGTTCATAATCGGATGGAAGCATATTCTCAAATTCCTGAAGGATCAGCCCGATGATGAGTTCGCACTGGAAACTTGTGGTGTATCTATCGAATATGTCACAGAGTATTCTGAGTCTGATAAATCAAGAAACATCGTTCCTCAGATGTTCCATAAGAGAACTCCGATATTCGTAAAGCAGAAGCATACTCATCAGCCTGGTTGCAAGGTAACTGATGAACAGCTTGAAAGATATAATATCTGGAGAACTGAGAATCTCACAGAAACTATATCCAAGATAGAGTCTGAAGTATTCGCTCATCTTAATGAGGAATTCGGAATTGATATTATGACATCAGCCGCTGTATTCCCGTTGATGTCAGCTGTATATACAGCGGGCGTTACAGTAGCAAGAGATACGAAGCAGCCAATCAATATGTATAATATATTTGAGATTCGTATTGCTCCTGATGAGACAATCATTCTCAAGCCTCTTGCTGAAATCAAGCAGTCACTGAAGAGTGATACTGTTAAGACTTCCGAGCTTCCGTTCTAATCATAAAAAAGAAAGGTATATAAGGTGATACAAATGAAAAATATCGTAATAGGTTTTGGTCAGGCAGGTTCCAATGTTGTCCGCGCATTAAACGCGGACATGGGACTCAATGACGATGTAAATTTCTATGCTATAGATTCAATTCTGAATTCTATCAAACTTGATGATGTTTCTGATATCAAGTACATTCCGATTATCTCAGATGAGAAGTCTGGTTCTGGACGTGACAGAACAAGAGGTGCTGAGATGTATTCTTTCCATGAGTCACAGGGTCATATGAATGAGCTCTATGATGATTGTAAGAATTCAAAGATGCCTATCATTGCAATCACATCGGCTGCAGGTGGAACAGGTTCCGGTTCAATCGTTCCTTTCTGCAGAAAGATGGCAGAGTTTGATCTTCAGGTTATCCCTTTCATCATTTGCCCGAATAAGGATGACCCGACAGCATACCATCTCAACACAAATGATCTGTTCATCGAACTTGCTGAAGCTGGCATTGCTTCATATGATGTGTTCGAGAATCGCAAGGGCGATGCGGACTATACCGTTGTAAACAATGATGTCATCGATGCTATCAAGATAATCCTCGGAAAGAAGTATCATCCGACAGATCTTGATTCTATTGATGATTCAGATCTCGATGTTATTCTGGGAACTCCGGGTAGATTCATTGCAGTATCTGCAGAAGCATCGGATGTTGACACTCTCAAAAAGACCATCACAAGAAAAGTTCTTTCGGGTTTCCAGCCTGCTTGGAATTCTTCTGATATAAAGGACAATACTTTGATGACTGCATATTCACTTTCATCCCCGTTTGCGGATACTGATTTCAGAACAGTCTTCTCAGATATCAATACTCGTATTCCCGTTGACAGTGTTTTCGATCAGTACAGAAACATCTCCAAGGATGATAACGATGGTGTTATGGAAGCAACAATTATTGTTGCTGGTCTTCCCAGAAATAAAGTTAAGGAAATCGACACAGAGTACAATGAAGCTTCAAGAATGGATAATAATCTTAAGAAGAGTATTCGTCCTAAGTTCATCAATAAGAAGCGGGCTGTCGTTGCTGAAACAACTGATTCTGCAGGAAATACAATCAAGAAGTTTACTTGGAAGAAGTAAATTTTAAATGTATATATTTAAAAAGAACGGAACACGTATACCGTTTAATATTAAAATATAATCATAAGGAGGATTTAAACAATGACACCAACCGCAGTAATTACAGATGCAGACAAGGTTGTCCTTGAAAACCCGGAATCATTTCTGCGTACACAGGGAATAAGTCTGTCCACTGATCCAAAGGAGAGAATTTTCCAGGAGACTCGAGCAAGAGAAGCTCTGTATTCAGAAATCGTAAGAAGACTGAGTCGTGTTTGCAGATTCATTCTCGATGCAGAGGAGGGTTCCATTGCAGCGAAGGAGCTCAAGTATGCTCTGTTCAATCACGTGGATGATCCCGCTTTCACTTCTACTGTCAATCAGTATTTCAACAATTCTACAGAATCTCTCGAGCAGAGAGCTTCAGTAGGAGCAATCTTCACATCATTCATGGCTGAGAAGCTTTCCAAGAAAAAGCCTATCGACCCCAAGGCTGATAAGGAAACAAAGGAAGCTATAAAGGCGGCAAATGACAAGATCGAGGAAGATATCGTTCACATCGATGCTTGTGTAAAGAACCTTCTCGGACCTATTGTCGCAGAGGTTAAAAATGTCACAACAAATCTGAAAGATAATCAGATTCTCGTAGTGGCGGCTGCAATCGCAATGAATTGCGAGCAGACATATGAGAACATTCTCGATTCCGATATTCCTGTAACCGCAGATGTATTCACTACGAATATCGTAAGAGATCCTTCTCGTCTCGTAAGAGCAGCTCTGCTTATGTCGAAGGATAAGTATTCAAAGTATGCTTCTAAGAATCAGAAGGAATTCCTTGAGTCTCTGAAGCGTTGGGTTTACAATAAGCTCAATGTACTCGCTCCTCATAAGTGCTATGACTTCCTTGCTGCTACTTATCAGAAGACAAGGATCAAGAAGGACGATAAGGCTACTGATGTTCTCTATATAAACATCAGAGACTGTGGTACAAAATATACAAATCTCCTGACAGCAAGCAAGATCCTGCTCGATGGTATAAAGTAATAAGGAGGATTCAATCATGAAGGTAAATAACGAAGTAAGAGAATTCATCACCCCTATCGTAGAGGGTATGACTCGTATATATGAGACAAACAAGCATACAGCTCCTCTTGTTGGAGGTCAGTATGATAATGAGAACATCAAGATGCTCAAGAGAGACTGCGTACACATCATTCTTGATGTAAAGACAGGTAAGCACGTACTCGCTGCAAGAAAGACAAATGACGGAAAGGTTGTTTGTGCCGCATGCGGAAGAGAAATCTCCACAGAGTTCGGCGACGCTGCACAGCTCAAGATAGCTGAGGCTGAAAAGGTTATCAATCAGCTTGTAACATTCGGCATGATGAATGGTCTTAGTGTTAAGGCTGTAAGAACTCTCGTATCTATCAAGCACGTCCTTCCTGACGTAATGAAGCTTGTTGGAGAGCTTGGTGAGTTCATTGCTAAGTCATCTACATCCACTGAGGCTCTGGGCGATATCGGCTCTGAGTATGTGGATACAACAGGTAATTCGATTACCTCTATGAGATAAGACATCTTCAAATCACACCTTTAATATTCGGGGTCCTCTTAGCCTCGTGATCAATTAAGAGAGATTCATGTTTATCCATCCGGGAATTCCCGGATGGATAAAATGAAATTCTGTTTTAGGAGTTGAATATTATGAGAAAAATGAAACATCTTGCTATTATCTTTTTAATAGTTGACATATTTATGGCAGCGGCCCTTAGTCTATTAATAAAATGCTCACGGGATGAATATTCAGAAGATGATATTTTTTCTGAAATGTGCCCTAATGAGGAATATGTTTAAATAAAATATAATAGAACATAGACTTACGTATACTCTTATATTTAGATAAGGATGTGATCGAAGATGGCTAATTTTATCAAAGGCAAAAAGAAAAAATCATACGGTGGAGGAATGACTCCTCGTAGAAGACACTACAAACCAATCAATTCAAAATCGGCAATTGATACTTATGCGGATGAAGCATATCCTCCTTCATTGTTTGGAGTGTCAGCTCTTGGATTTCCTGATAAGAGCTCTCCTGTTCGTGTAAACATGAACACTCATCAGGCTTCTCAAAGAGTTGTACTCTGTAATCCTGAACCTGCAATGATATCATCTGGACCTGAAACAGCATTCGGTAAAGAATCATCATGGTATATGGAAGCTGAACATGATTACGAAATAATCAACTCGTTTCGCAAATTCAAAAATGCGCCGGTGTCTCCAATATGTTATGTATTCAAAGATTTAACGACGGGAAAATACACATGTGCGATATACAATGAAGCCATTAATCTGAAAGAGAAGAATGGATTTCGTATGCAAAACTTTATCGCGAATAAACATCCGGGTGATATTCTTCCTGAGGGAACTCCTATTATGGGAACGACTTCTTATCAGAATGGAAACTATTGTGCAGGTGTTAATCTGAGAACTGTATACACTATAATTCCAGATATAACAGAGGATGCTCTGATAATTTCCGATTATGCTGCGGAAAGAATGGCATATAACGTTGTGGATACAATTGAAGTAGAAGTTGATCCCGAATCGTTTCTGCTGAATAGATATGGCAATGATGAAATATACAAGGCGTTTCCTGATATAGGAGAATATGTTCAGGATGGCATTGTGTGTGCCATGCGTGAGAACTCATTTGTTTCATCTTTGAAAGAAGCCAGTATCCCTCATATAAATGACAAGAAATACTATTCAAAGGGAATGGTTGTTGATATAGATATAAAAGCAAACACACAAGTTGAAAACGAGCAATGTGCTGGTTATCTTGCTGAGATATATCAGTGGTATTCCGATATCTTTGCATGTGTTTCAAGTATCGTTGATGGACATCCTGAGCAGAATGACTGTTCTTTGTTGGATATGTATTCAGCTGCTCAAAAATATCTTCATGATTCAGTATGGGTCACAAAGGAAGGTAGAGTAAATATCCAGATAACATTTACAATTGTTCATAAGAAGATACCGAGAAAGGGTCAGAAGGTAACCGGAAGAGTTGGTAACAAGTCTGTTGTTGCAGATGTTCGTAAAAGAGAATTAATGCCAAAGACTTGCAAGATCGATGAACACGGTAATCCCATTCCCGGTACAGAAGAACCTGTTGATGTTATATCGAACGGACTTGCAATACCGAACAGAATCATTCCATTTGTATTGTATGAAGTATCGATGACAAATAAGATGAAGAAATTTCATAATTACTTACTTTCACTTCGTGACAAAGGCGAGAGCAGAGATAAGATAGTTTCTGAAGCAATCGATTTTGTTGACATCTTTACACCCAAAGATGCTGACAAGATGAGAGAGCTGTATAGGTATAATCCTGAATTGGTATATGATGATATTATTAAGAATGGATTGTTCTTAACAGTTTCACCTCTTAATGAAGTAATAACAAGAGATGCATTACTTGAAGCGGAAGATAAGTATCCAAATATTCTCACAAGAGATTATATAATGACAAAGCTTCTCCATAGATGGGTTGTGTCCGAGGAGCCTCATGTAATAGGCTATCAATATTATTGGGTATTGAAACAGGAAGCCGACAAGAAGCTTTCATCAATATCTACCGGCAGAACAACCAAATATGATCAGCCTGTTAAGACAAAACAGTTCTCAAAGCACCTTAGAGAATATTCTGATAATCCAGTCAGATTTGGTGAGTATGATTCATACAATATGCTCGCAGCAATCGGTGTAAAAGATTATGTCAAGATGGCAACATGGTATAGAGGAAGTCAGTATGAAGAGAATTCAATACTGATGTCCCATATCAATAACAAGCCTGTCGATGCTTCAAAGTATAACAAGTTCCCTCAAATTGATAATTTGAAGAACGTACTGAAGTATATCGGCGTAAAGCTTGAACCTGACATCTATGGATATAATACAATAGGTGAAAGAGATGTCATAGAAACGGTAAATATCAACAACGTTCCGGTTGATATATCAATTCCTGATTTGAGAATTGTTCTCATCATATACTCATTCTACATCAACTATTGTGAATATATGAATTCTGTAATCAGGCTTGATGATTTCTATGAGAAAATGAAAGAGCAGAAGAATGTGTTCGAAGGTTTGGATGAAATGCAAATCAGAGAAAAGTTTGAATTGTTCGTTCATATGATTCCGATACTTCAGCAGATAAAAGAATATTAATATTTATTCCTCCCCCATTACGGGGGAGGACATTTTTATTATGCTTTGATTACATATTCAAGAGGAGTGGGTTCTGGTGTAACTCCTCTCAAGCTTTCAGCAAGACCATAGTTTGCGGACGATGATAAGTCTTGGAACAGTATTCCCTGAAGAGCACCGGACTTTTGTACTGCTTCTCGGAAAGCAAATTTTTTATATGACAGCTGATCGACATTAGGATTCTTACCATATTCAAATGCGAAAGGTTGACCACTTGCTGTTTGACATAATCTACGGGCCAAGAATTCATATCCTAAAGAAGGAGTCTTCAAGTCTGTTTTGTTAATATCAAAACACTTGAACATCATTTCAGCCAACATGTTATATGGAAGCTGGGGAGATTTTGAATACAGGTAAATTTGGTTAATGAAGAATTCACAATTGACAAAAGTCTGGTTGATTGTCATTTTGCATATAGCAGACTCGGGGTCATATGATATGATGTAATAGTTTTCATCTTCTTGCGATACTGAATATTTGTTGAATGTTGTCATAGCTGGAATCGTCATAAAGTTCTCTTCAATAACATTGTCATTCTTATCATAGAACTTTACCGGGAATAAACCCATTGAGATTACCATGGAATCCTCATTAATGAATCCCGATATTTCTTCCAGAACACGAGGAATGAACATTCTCATCGTTACCTTGTTCTTCATATAATGATTATCTTTTTCATCACAGTATATATTCTGTGTCGGTTTCAACATACATTCTTCAGGTTTTAATATTTTTGCACTCTGAGACAAATCGTGTTTTGATTTCAGTTTCAAGTTCAAAAGTTTATCAGTCATCTCAGTTACCATCAATCCAGCATTCTCAACTCCAAGATTTAAGAATGTATGACCTGCGCACTTCGCACATATGTCTTTATGGAGACAACACTGAGGAGAATACATTCTTACAGTTTTACCAATGTATTTGTCAATGTTGTCATGTGTCAACATTACAACCTTTCCACCATCTGAGATATTTCTGAAATATACATACTGGAAATTTTTGTTTGTAATTGTGAATGGTATTGTTGACTTTGTTCCACAATCAGAATTCTTATCAGGATTCAAATGAATTGTTTGCAGAATTGCAAGAATGATTTTTGACATATATCCCGCTTCTGCTGTACCGATTGCCGAAGGATATGCACCAGCAACTATTGAGTTACCAAATGCGGGAATGTCATCTTTAGTTATACCATCCATCAATGATGCTTTTACGTTATCATATTTTCCCGTAATATCATTCATAACGGCACCACGCATAACATTGATAGTTTTGTAGTTGTTATCCAGATTACCATCACCTGAACGATACAAATCATATCCATAGTCAGATTCAAGATTCTTACGAACGTCCGTCATAAGTTCTTTCTCTATCTTATTAATAGCGAGAATCTGTTCAGCTGAATCATCAGAATTGAGTTCCTTCTTATACTGTTCAAACAGCATATCTTTCTTTTTGTTAACGTCTGTCATTGGTCGAACAAGCGATGCTGACAAAGCGGCTGAATTGAATGCATTAAACCAGAATCCAAATTGATCTCGTTTATCAACATACATTCCAAGTTCCTGAGGAGTTATCTTGTCCTGAATCAAAAGAACGTTTACCATCCTATCCAGTTTACCAAGACCCTTCTTATCAATTGGATAGTTCTGGAATCCTATATGTTGAATACAATGACTTCCTTCGAGAACAAACCTATTGAAAGCCAAAGAACCAAGAGTTGTATCAATCTTGGATTCTTTCATGTATTGGTATTCTTTGTTTGTTAATGTGATTTCATCGGTCGTTTCATTATTCGATTCTTTGAATTGATTGCTTTCCTTATCATAATAAGCTGCAAACATTTCCTCAAATAAATCTTTTGTCAATTCCTCGATAGAAGAATTCAGTAGTGTTTGTTTAGCATGCTCAGTATTAGCTGCCATTTAAATCATTCCTTTCATTAATTTGTACATAATGACAAAGTTGTTGTTGGTGAGAACAATCCTGAATCAAGATTTCCAAGTACGTGATTAACATATCTTGCTCGATAACGAGTATTCATTTCAATTCCTCTTATTGGGGATTTGAATATCAGATTGTATCTATCATCAATATTGAATTGAGATATATCAAATCCAACTCCAGAAACATCAACTCTCGTTACGTTTTCGATTAGTCTTGCTATATATGCATTTACGACATATGGAGAATTATTCTTATGAAGTATATCTGGAATTGTGAGTATATTTCCATAAGTCGAAGCATAATGTTTTCTCATTTTTGTTTGTTCATAGATTCTTTCATATGATGCATGTTCATTAATATTTTTCTCAACTGATCCATATAAATCTTTTAAATCACCGATATTGATATGCAATGTATTAAGATTGATATCATTGATGAAATATGAATTAAACACTCTTTCGATATCCGTTTCTGTTAACACATTGACATTTGGTGCTTGCGTTACCATCATGAAGTTGTCACCATATTTTTGCATTCCCGACATATCGGAATTAGAATCTTTGGAGTCCACATAGATTGGTATTGTTTTCTTTCCATTATTAACATTTGATGAACATATATGAATACCATCCCAATCACCAAACATAATACCGCCTTTATCATATAATCCGTATTGTGTATCTAAGAATGATACTGCATCACGGCATGAAAGATTTGGAATCAGAATTTGATCAAACTTCTTTGCATTTTCAATTGTTTCAATATCAAAATTGTATATTTGATTTTGTTGGAAACAATTTTCAAGAGTTGTTTGTAATGAGAGATTCTTATAAACTCCTCGTACTTTCTGTCTCATAAAGTGAGTTAATCTTTCATTATATCCATATATCTCTATCGGGACTTTCATTGAAGTATTTAATGAATCATTCTTTTTGATTCCATTCTCATAATCGTCATATTTGGATGATGGAGCATTCTTCTTTTCAATATATCCTTTCATATTGATATTTAAACTCTTGACCGGTTTTACAAGTTGAGGAGAATTGTTCTCATCTGTTTGCTCAGCCATTTTATATATTCCACCATCTAAATTCATATTTACCCATATATCATGCGGAGATTCAGATAATGTATGATATGTTGTTATATCGGTATACAATCGAATACGTACGATGGGATATGTATTCGTGTCATATTCATTTATGATAGATATAGATACAATGTCAGAGGGAGATACTACCAGAGATTCTCCCGGTGTTATCAAAGACATCGAAGCTCGATATAATGTTGAATAACTGATACCCATATTGTAACCACCTTTCTTTGAAATGTTAACCGGCGGTTTTCCGCCGGATAAGTTTCAAAACGCACCAGTAATCTTCGGTATGGCATATCGAAATTGAGAATATTTTAAATTGAAAGGAATGAATTTTATGGGTATTAAATTTGAATATATATCCGAACAGGCTCTTCCCAAGGTTTCAGAAACTTCCTTATTTAAGAAGCAATATGAGCAGCCTTCTGTAAAAGCGAACGTTATAGCAGCACTTAAGGACAGTGCTCATTTCGTAAAGAAAGAAACTCTTACTGAGATACTTTCTCTTATGAAACTTAATGGAGATTCATTGGCAAAGAAGGTTGTCGCTGCTTATGAAAAAGGTGATATAATAATTCACTTCAATAAGGAGTTCCAGACTAATATCAAATCTGTGCCTTCTACAATTCCTTATCTTGTTACAAAGATGGGAAGTGACCAGAAGGTTGTCATATTCGCTTCGTCATTCATGAAAAATGTAACATCATCTTCTGAATATAGAAACCTTCTTACTGTTATGGAAGCTGGATATCTTGCATTATGTCTGGTTAGAAATCCTAATAAGTTTACAATGAACAGAAGCCTTATGCAGAAGATGTGTTTGGTTTATACAATTATGACAACATCTCCTATGGAACAGAGATTATACATGAAGGGTGAGAACCTTACAAAAGCAATGATGTATACAATAGCATATTTCTATCGTTCCATTGACGGCCCTGATTCACTGAGTGCTGGATCACTTCCAATAAAATCCATCATAGCAGACAAAATTGACCAGTCTTTGTTAAAGTCTATTGTTGAAGAAGTTAAGGCAATGCCTGATAATAACTTCATGACATATTTGGAATTGATAAAGAAAATCAATCCAATAAGATATAAGGATCTGACAACTCAATATCTTTCAATGTTCAACAGTTGTTGTGGTTTGAGCATCATGTTTGCTCTGGAGAATCTTCAGTATCTGTTCCTCGTAATAACATCCGCCAACTACAAATCTTCTTTAACTCAGTTTGGTCTCAACAGAACTGTGAAGGACGCTTCAAAGTCAATACAGGTAATGTTGAATCAAACAATAGGATGATTGAATATTAATTATTAATTTGAGAAAGGAGGAAATAAAATGGCAGATAACAAAGATTCAGGATATCCAAAGTCTAATGGTCCGTTGTATAAATCACCAATTCAAGAAACTGAAACCTATTGGGTTGGTAATACATCTTATAAAAGATCTTCGTCATATAAGACTTTAACTCCCGAGGATCATATGGGGATTAAGGGTTATCAGCCTATTCAAAACTCAAAACCTGAATTCTTCGTAAAGGATGCAAATGAGCATTTTACGCGAGATGTTAACACACCGGGTGAAGAGAATTATCCGGTTAAAATAACAACTGAGGATGGACGAGAGATACCCGTAAATTCCGGAGCAACAACTCACAGAAATCCTTTAGGTAAGCCGGATGTTGAAAAGATGCAAACATTTGGTCTTGATGCATACGATATGGATGATGTTAGAGAAAAGCTTGGCAATCCAAATGCATTACCACCATTATCTCCATTACATCCATTTTTATACAGTGATGCAAAGGAAGCTTTGACACGTTCTTTCAGATTATATAATCGAACGAAAACTCCGGATGCTAATATAGCTTTCCGTAAAGGTTTTCGTCATATATTCTTCACAAGACCGGAATGCTATATCATGTCAAGCAAAGATGGAAAGGTTGTTTTGTCTGAACAATGTGAATCAGATGAAGATTTTTCATCATCCTTCCTGAGAATGCCACACATATCAATGTTGTTGTCTCCTGTTTATGTCACTGGAACCATCGGATATGATTACGGTATTCAGCACAATTGGAATTTTCTTCTCAGTAATATGGTTCAGGGAATGTCAAATACAGATGACAAGTTAAATATAATTGAATCATCTTCTTTCCAATTACCGAATAACACGTTTGATTCTTGGAAAGGTTCAACAATATCTTTGACATTTAATGAGACTCGGAACTTGGATGTTTACGAATGCATCAGAATGTGGATGATGTACATTTATAAGTTGACAATGGGTTATATGCTTCCATCATACAATGGATATCTGTACAATAACTATTTCCCGAAAGCGGGTAATAAGTTTAAATTCGATGCCGGTACAACAGGTTCCTTGCATCCGTTTGATCGTGCTCTGGATTATCCATGCTCGTTGTTCAATTTTGTAACCGATGAGACCGGAACCAAAATCATATCATGGGAAAAATATTTCGGTCTGTTCCCAATATCTGTATCATTACAAATGACGAATGATAAGAATGGAGCGATAACTGGTGACGGAGGTTTACAAGTAACAGCAGATTTCGCTTATCAATATAGAGAAGCAAATAGAAACAGAACTTTCATAGAGTTCAATTATAACGCGGGAATATGTGATCAATATGGTAGATTACGAGTTTCCGAGGTTGATGAATCTTTATCTTTCCTGATAAAGGATACAGATGATGCTGTAATGCCGAAGTACATAGGTGCTTCTGGAATGTTTACCGGTTCACCATATGTTGTAATGGCCGAGGTTAATTCTGGACCTGACACAGGTTCTGATATTCATAAATATTCACCATATCTGAAATTCATGTCGACAAATGATGAATTGACTGATTTAAGATCCAACTTGGGTATTGTGAATATTACGAAGAATACAAATAGTATCGCAAGCTTGACATAAACTTATATTTGAAAGGAAGGTGATAAATGTGGCCAGTAATACAGAATCAAGCAAGAGGAGATTAGTAGATGACTTAATGGATGATATTGGTATAGATAAATCAGTATATGCAGATCCCGAAGATATATCACATGAAATATCAGATACCATTACAAACATCCTTAAGTCATATAATTTATCTACTGACTTGACATATATTGAGAAAATATCTAAATTGAAGATTAATGGTAAGGAAGGTTCATATGACCTATCATCCATACCAAAGGAACTGAAGGATGCTTCTTTCTTACCAGTCACAACGATTGCGGATATTGCACTCCGTGAAGATCTTGATTTGATAATCTCTCAGATTCCTGAATTGTATACTGCTGTACAACTCACCAGAGATATGGTGTGTGAGGCAGATTATGTAGATGGCACTTTATCCAGAACAATAAAATTTGATCATTCCAAATTATCAGAGGATGATATAGACACCGTAATGTCTAAGATCGAGAAGGTTGAAGAGGATTTGGAACTTCATCAAATTATAAAGAATCATGTTGTTTTCAATGCATTGCTGTATGGAGAATCATATCTATATGCTATTCCATATGCGAAGGTATTTGAAGACTTGTATAAATACAAAAATCAAAAAGCTGCTAAGAAGGGTAAGTACTCTACAGGAGCGGCTGATTGGGAAGACATGAATAACTCATCAGTCATGAATGGATTTGGGTACGGAGAGCAGGCCATTGAAGTATCATTAAAGAATATGACTTTCGTTCAGGAATCAACATTTGATCCTTCTATTGGGAAGAATGTTAAGGTAAAGAAGGAAGTTCCAATATTCTCTGAAGATGAACTGAAACAAATCTATCAGGAATCTGCATTGAATGAAGAGATGAAAGAACCCCAAATAAAATCTCTGTATAATCAATACATTTCGGATGCTTCTGAGTATATTCATTATATTGAATCTGATATTGCTATTCCTGTTATTGAACATACTGATCATGATTTGAGATATGCATACAAAGAAAAATATCAAGATCATAAAGATTGGGTTCAAGAGTCAGAAACAATCTTTGAAACGGTTATGAATGATTCAACCGATGATCCCGGTTCTGATTCGATATCAAAGGAATTCTCTCATATACCGGGTATATATCTTAAAATGATTCCTGCTACAAAGATGATACCTATCAGAGTTGATAGAACCATTATAGGATATTATTACATATCTGACATGACTCGTCCTGAACAAGCTGGAGAAAGAAGAAACTCCGGTCTCGGTGGATATACTCTTAGATCTCCCGCTATGGGATATGATACATTCTCTCCAGATAGAATGTTCTGTGATAGACTTGCTACAAAGATTATTCAGAACTTCGATCTCAAATTTATGAGAGATAATGCGGCATTGCATGATGAGATAGTTGCAATACTTGAAGCTCATAAGTTCCAAGAAGCAATGTTGAGATTTGTATTCATACCCGCTGAGCATGTTATCCAGTTTACAATAAACAAGGATGGCGATGGTAAAGGACACTCAATGCTGGAACCTTGTCTTTGCTCGGCAAGAATGTACATGTTCTTGAAACTTTACTCTGTATTATTCCAGATTAACAACGGAACTCTTAGAGTTATTAAAGTTCGTCAATCTGGTATGGATCAGAATTATCAGTCAACGATAAACAATATCATTCGTAAGTTTGTTTCTCGTAGAGTAACATCAAATGATATTTTCAACTATCGTGGTTCGATGAACAAAGTTACCGGTGGCTCTATGTTAACATTGCCAATGGGTACACAGGATAAACCACCTATTGAGATTGATAACATTGCTGCTTCAGAAGCTCCTATCAATAATGAATTAATGGAGAACATTAAGAATGAAGCTATCAATGCTCAGCCTGTACCATCTGCAATGATTCAAGGTGCGATGTCAGAGATGGAGTTCGCCAAGGAAGTTGAGTTGGCAAATACAAAACTCAATTCTTTCGTTTCGTCTGTTAAGATTGAATTAAATCCATCTGTAACAAAACTCTATCGTCGTATTGGTAGATGGCAAACTGATATCAGAGCTGAAATATTACAGTTCTTGAAATTCAAATTCAATGCATCACAACAGAAATCTCTTGCTGTCAATAATGAGCTTATAGGAAACTTCAATGGCATGAAGGAATTGTTATTACCAATCATGCTGAAGAAGGAAGAGCTTGCAATGGATGGTGATTCAATGACACCGACAGCACGTGAGTTCTTAAAGCTTCTTATTGCAGAGCACATACCCGGAGTTGATCCTGAGAAACTTGAAGACATGTTGAAGACTGCTCGTCAAAGAGCCGCACAACAGAAACTCATGGAGCAGGACGATGGCAAAAACGTAGCAGATGAGTATCTTCCTGAAGAGGGTGAGGAGCTGATGTGATATGATGAAGATAGAGAAGACAACTACAGGATGTATTATAAAAGAACCTTCCGATGAAATCAAGCGGAAGGTTCTGCAATACTTCTCTTTGAAACAACCCGTCAGAGAATTCTTCATCTACTCGGGTAATGACCCTGACAGACCTCCTATATTCGGACATGAGCGAGATGTATTATACATATCTTCGGGATTTCTGAATATTCAAGATGATGTTATCAGAAGAGAAACAAAGTGGAAGAAGGAAATAACTCCATCAAATGGAAAGACAATCTCTTTGGGTTCAACAAGAGAACCTCGTTCTGAATTACAAAAAGATTGTATCAAAGTATTAACAACTTCCAATTCACACAAAATAACATGTGAACTTAAACCTGGAGTCGGCAAGACGTTCATAGCGTTGTATTCTATTTCCAAGCTTGGTTTGAAACCTTTGATAGTTGCTCCAACAACACTTCTCAAATCACAATGGACTGATGAATTCATTAATGAAGGAATCCCCAAGGAAGATATTACAAACAACATTTATGAAGCTCCGTCTCATAAATTCTGTGTTGTTACTATCACTTCTCTTGAGAATGCTTTACGAGATGATTGGAACGGTTTGATGAAGGTTATCAAGCAGGCGGATTTTGGAATAAAGATAATAGATGAAGCACATCTTCATCTTAAAGGTATTCTTAAATTCGATGCTATTTGTAATATCAAACGCAATTGGTACCTATCAGCTACATTAGGTAGGTCTGATGAAATGGAAGATAAAATCCTGAATAGATCTTTGTTGGATGCACAACGTTTTGTTGGTTCTTCCAAATACGTTGAATATCAAAAAGAATATATCAATGTATATCTTCAGGATTGTTACTACAATCTTCCTCGTCAGTTATGTGATGAATACTTCAAGTATGGAACAAAGGGCTTGATAAAGCCTACATACTACAATGCTCTCATGGCATACAAAGGAGGAATTCCTTTTATATCGAATATATTCACAGTGTATAAACGTATGAAAGCAATTCTTCCCGAAGAAGTCAGAAATAAGAAAGCCATTATACTTGTTCCAATGATTCGTATAATGGAGAAACTTATTGAAGAAATGAGTAAAGATCCATACTTCGATAACACTCATATCGTTGCGGTTGATGGTAGATTAAAGATAGCTGAAAAGATGGCTAATCTTGATGAAGGAGAATTAATATTGTCAACATCACAATCTCTTGGTACTGGTGTTGATGTTAAGAATCTTTCATTATTAATCAACTTTGACCAATAC